>Ga0209800_10000024_pt1 | contig 447903 bp, 458 predicted proteins | sample Higcelweek8metaG_FD_187174 | JGI IMG/M metagenome (GOLD analysis project Ga0209800, IMG submission 187174) | Freshwater pond sediment microbial communities from the University of Edinburgh, under environmental carbon perturbations - High... | ecosystem: Environmental > Aquatic > Freshwater >...
ATGGTTTTAATAAATTATTAATATTATATATTATGTTTGTACAAGTACTTAGTACACTAGAACATTTAGTTATATCTTCTTTAAATAATTTCCATGGTTCTAAAGTATCAAAATACTTATTTGATTCAGAAATGAAATCAAATATTAATTGTAAAGCGTCTTTTGAATCACCATTATCAATCAAATTACCAACTTTTTTATATAAATCAATTAATTTATTTTCAATGTTAATATCTATAAAGCTATCTAATTTACCTTCAAAAGATTTATTTATAAAAACTAAATTTCTATTAACAAAGTTACCCCATTTTCCAAGTAACTCTCCATTATGTGAATTAATAAAATCAGTCCAAGAAAAATTTGAATCTTTTTTTACTGGTTCATGTGTAATTAAATAATATCTTAAACTATCAGCTGGATACCTATCAAGCACGTCATTTATAGCTATATAGTTTCCTTTGCTTTTAGATAATTTTTCTCCTTCTATTGTTACATATTCATCTGATATTATTTTATCAGGTAATTTATAATTTTCATTAACTCCTAACAATAAAGAAGGAAATATAATTGAATGAAATGGAATATTGTCTTTAGCATGAACCAAATATATTTTGTTATTCCTATCCTTTTTCCAAAAATCTTCCCAATCCAAATTATGCTCTTCACAATACTTTTTAGAAGCTGTTACATAACCCCAAACATTTTCTGTCCAACCATATATTTTTTTATCCTCGAAACCTTTTATTGGTAAATCAATTCCCCAATTTAGACTTCTAGAACAACATCTATCTGGAATTCCTTCTTTTAAATATCTTTCAGTAAATAATACTGCATTTTCTCTCCAATTATTTCTATTAATTTGAACTAATTCATGCAATTCATTTTGGAACTTTGAAAAAGAAAAGTATAAATTTTTGGTTTCTTTTAAAACAGTTTCTCCTCCACATATTCCACATTTTTTATTTATAACTTCATTTATTTCTAATAAACTACCGCATTTCTCACATTCATCACCCTTTATATTAGATCCACACTTTGGACAAGTTCCAATTACATAACGATCTGCCAAATAAAGATTACAATGATTACAAAATAGTTGTTCTTCATTTTTTTCATAAATAATTTTATTTTCATAATATTTTCTAAATTGTTCTTGTACAAAAAACTTATGATAGTCATCATCTGTTCTTGTATACAAGTCAAAGCTAAATCCTAATCTACTAAAAGCTCTTGATAAATCATTATGTGATTCATCAACTATATCTTTAGCTGTTTTCCCTGTTTGTATTACTTTTACATCAATTGGCGTTCCGTGACAATCACTACCAGAGACTAAAACAACATTATTTCCTTTTAATCTATGATATCTTGCAATTACATCCCCACTTAAACTACTTGCTGCATGGCCTAAATGCAATTCACCATTAGCAAAAGGCCAACTTATTCCTATTAATATATTCATATTTATCACTTTCCTTTCCATAAAAAAACCTCCTAGACAAAATATGTCTAAGAGGCGAATATATTCACGGTACCACTCTTAATCCTCAATATATTGCTATATTAAGCTTATTACCTACTTATGTCATAGCATAGTTATAGGTTTGTGCTGTAACAGGCACACCTGTAATAACCTACTTAATTTCAGTTATTCACCTTAAGGTCCATGTTCGAAAAATAATACATCCTCTTTTTCACCTAACAGAGTTCTCTATAATGCTTTTCTTTTTCTACTTCTTCCTTGCATTGGCTTTCAATAAGTAGATAATACACTAAAAATTTATTATTGTCAATTTTTTTATTTAAAGAAAAATCACTAACTAATTAGTTAATGACTCACTTATAATTTTGGAGCGTAAATGAAGTATTGTGCTAACTTCTAATCTAGTTAGATTTAGCATATTTTGAAACTATAACTCTTGTTTGTTTTTAATGTCATCAATTTTTGAAATAATTATTCTTTTTGCAATATTTATGCCTTCAAGATAATTTGTAGTATCAACTAAAATTTCTTTATTTTCTTTTGCCCATTCTTGAGAATAACGGATATAATTTTCAAATAAATTGTAAAGATATTCATCACTTCTAGATTTTGTCCAATCATTATCATATTTTCTACTGTCTTCAAACATCTTTTGAGCAGTAATACTTTTTCTGCTTAATAATATTACAATATCCGGATTAAACAAATACGAATCTTTTGGATTTATCGCACTACCTTCTAATATTAAATTATCATATTTTTCATATACTTCTTTTAGTTGATTATAGAAATTCATTTGATTAGAAGGATCTATCTCTGTATCATACCCATAAAGAGGTTTATGAAAATTCCATTCCAATCTATAATTATCAGTACATATAGTAGGAAATTTAAGTTGTTCACTTAATATTTTGGACAAAGTTGACTTTCCAGATCTAGGTTGTCCTAAAATTAATATTTTCATAATGTTCACCTACTGAAATTATACACTAAAAAACGAACTAAATAAATAGTCCGTTGATTTTCTATTGAGGCAATCTTCCAATAGACAAAAAGTTTTAAAATAAAATTATCTTTTATTATGTTTCTCATACTCAACTATTTGTTGAGCTTTTAATTCAAAATCTTTTAAATAAAAAATATGAGATTCCATTAATGAAGTGCATAAATCGATTAGTTTGGTATTATTTACTTCACTAGCTTGTAATGTAGTAATAAATATATTATAGAAATCGTTACCATAGCAATTACCTATTTTCTTTAGAAAGCTGGGTAATACCATTCCAGTATCTAGTGCTCTTAAACTTCTAAGTACAAATAAGAAATCCATATTTTCTTTGCATAAAGTTGAAATTATATCTAAAAAAATAATTGGATAATTATTATAATTGAAAGTATGAAATCCCGTCTCCTTTGTAATTGTTTTTCTCAAGTCTTCAACTCTAAATAAAGCTTGATTATATGCTTCATTAATTATCTTTGAAAAATTATCATTAAAATATTCTACTCCCTCTAAAGTGTTTGTATCAGGATGATAAATTTTCATAACTTTATGATAACATTTTTTTATATCTTTATCAGTTAATGTGTTAATGGTATGTTGATCAAGAGTATCCAAACCAAGAATAATTACAATATCATTTATACTTAAATTCATATAAAGCCTCCTATAAAAAATATATAAACAGCGACTCCATGCTTTAAGAAATATAAACAAAATATTCTAGAACATCTAATCTAGTTAAATTATATCATATACAATTAAAGTTATAAATTATTTCTTTCAATTAATTATCTTTTGATACCCATTTATAAAATTTACATCATGACCATTTTCTAAATGGAAATCTCCACACTTTAAGTGACAGCAGTCATCACTACTTAGATAATTGAATAAAAAGCTATTGTTTCTTTGATTAAACATAAAATAATTTATAATTTCTTGTACTAGAAAGTCTATTATATATTGTCCGTTTCTTAAAAAGTAGATATATTTATTATTTCCTTTTACATCTCTTAAATTGTCATACAAACCATCAAGATCATACATACAAGGATATATTTCTAACAATAATTTTTCAATATCTATGTTTTGAGGAGTAAACATTTCATAGTAACTAAATATATTATCTACGTTTGACATTTTTAAATTACTATTTGATTCTAATACTTTTGTTAATAAATAATGTAATAAATAATTTTCGACTAACAATTTTTTTACACTATTGAAATTAGAATCTTCGATACTTCTTTCAACTGAAAAAATTTGATTTTTCAAATCTATTAATTCTTCTTTTCTTAATTCATTTAATTGACAATTAAATCTCATATCTAAACATCTTTTTAATTCGTCTGTAGGCGTTATATCTATTTTTGTTACTCCATTTGGTAGTTTTAGAAGGGCTTGTTCTATTTTTATAGAAGTTCGTATTATTTCACCTGAATCAATTATAATTGGAAAATTATTTTTATCTTTATCTAAAATAAGTTTTTTTGAAACTATATCAATAATTGATGATTGACTATTAACTGAAATATTATTTAAAAAATTACATTTAGTTATATTTATTAAACCAGCTATTTTTTGTTCATAATTCATTTTATAAACTCCTTCTAATTAAAAATTTAAATTTATTTTCTATATGTTTCTTCACTAAATAAATTACATATATAATATACTAAAAAAAGAACTAAGTAAATAGTTCATTAGTTGCTTTTTGAGGCAATATTACAATAGGCACAAAACATTCCGCGTTGTTTTTTATTCAATGATTCTTAATCTTAGATTTCTTTTGCAAGTTTTTCTATAATTTTAACTTTTGGTAGTTTTAGTAGTAAAGATACCGGAATCATTATTTTTGATTTTAAAATGCCGCCACCAATAATTACTACGTCTTTATCTTTTATCATTGGGTCGATTAATACTTCCCATTCATCTGGTAATCCAATTGGAGTAATGCTTCCATATTCCATTTTTGTTTTATCTAAAACATATTCTAAAGGAGCAACTGATACCATTCTAGAATTTGTATATTTCCTAACTGTACTAGACATATTATATCTATAGCCTATAGGTACTACTAAAGCACAATACTTTTTTTCTTCATTTCTCTTGCATTCAACTATTAAACAATTAAATCCCATAGCTTCATCAATATTATACATTTCACATAGTTTTTTACCATCCGCATAATTGGGATTTATACTAGCCACTAATATTTTTTCTTTTTCGTCACCATCAAAATTTTTATTTATTAAATCAAAAATACATTCAGAAACCAAATCTTTATTATCTATAATTGGAGCAAAGTCTAATTTGCCTATTTTCATTTTTATCACCTACTCTAATTATACTATATTTTCGGCAAAAAACGAGCCCCCTATTTGAAGCCATTTCATTCATAAATGAGGTATAAATGAAGTGTTGTGCTAACTTCAAATCTATGATTATTATAGCATACTTTTACTATTTTTTTCTAATTATTGTATTAAATTTCTTTATAGGCTATCATTGCTATTCAAATAGTAATCCAAAATCAATTTTTCATTATTAAAGCATATATCTAATACTACTTTATCTTTATTTTCAGTATCAATAGATATATTTGCAATTGTTATATATGGATCACTCATATTTTGAAAAATAGATTCACTAAATAAATTTTTTGGTGATCTATATTTTAATATATTTTTTATTGTCCTTAAATCTCTTTTACTTTCCTTTAATAATTCTGATACTTTATTTAATCTGAAAATACTGTTACTTCCTTCGTCAATAAGAATATTATCTATATCTTCATGTATATAATGATTAGTATGAGCATAGAAATCATCAATATATTTTACACTTATACTTTCTTTATAAACTTCTATTGAAACCACGATATTATTATTAATATCGATAGCATTCACATGATATCCAGATGCTATTTTCATTTCCTTACATCTCATTATTAAATCGTCTATTGATGATGCTTCAGAAATATGTCTTTGAGAAAAATAACGAGGTATATAATCTAAGTTATATTGTTCGTCATGACAATAATTAATTGTTTTAAATATACCATAACTATTCCAACTAAATCCATTTCCAAAAGGCATGTTATACATATCATTAGTTACAAACCAATTTTCATTATCTATTTTAACTTTTGATAAACAGAAATTTCCTTCAATATAATCATCATCTTCATTATGACTTAATATAAAATTACCATTTTCTTTTTTAATCATAATTGTAGTACAGTGTTCAAATCCCAAATCAAATAATTCCGGGCATAGTATGGAAAAATATAATAAAATGTCTAATTCTAGACCATCTGCTTTTCCTCTTATTTCTTCGTAATATTTTGGAAACTGCATTTGGATTTTTTTTAATAATTTATTACACTTAAGTTTACTGTCTTCATTTTTTAGTAAAATTTTTATTCCATTTATTGTTTCTTTGTTTACTATAGTTTTAAAATGTTCACCCGATATTTTACCATTCTCATATGGAGTTTTATTTAAATATAAAATGTCTATTTTTGAAAAATTCATAAACTTTACCTACCTTTAATAATATTTTGAATTTATTTAATTATACACTAAAAAACGAACTAAATAAATAGCTCGTTAATTGCTTTTTGGGGCCTTATTTAGGTCCGTTTACGAAATTATAAAACTCAATTATTAATATGATTATACAATAAAAATAAAGAAAGATTAATACTATTTAATTATTATCAAGATGTTTTATTTCATTATATAATATTATTAATTCATCATCACTCATATCTATTATTGGCTCATACATAAAAGCATTTACGTGAATGTTTTCAGAAGTCATAATTTTTACACGTTCTGATAATTCAATTTCTTTTTCATTTAATAATTTTTTTTCTATACAATAGTCTATTAATTTTTTTGTTTGGTTACTATCAAAACTGTTAATTACATTCCAATCGTTAACTTTTTTAAATAAATATATCTCTAATCTCATTCTAATTGCGATAGATAACACAAGTTTATTTGCTAAGTCTATTTCAGTATTATTTAAATTAAAACTATCTGCAGTTGAAAACAAAACATTTAAGTAATTTGAACTGTCTGATTCAATATTTTTATTAATTATTTTTCTAAAAACATCAGAAATTTCAGATATTAGAATTTTGTTTGTGCTTTCTTTATAATGCATTGTCTTTGTTAAAAATAAATAATCATCATTTTTATCAGAATCAGACATTTCAATAATATTTCTTACAAACGGAATAGATGAAATAAAATATTTTTTTTCAGTTAAACGGTTTTTAAAAGTTTCAAAAACATTTTTTGTATAATGAAAATCCACTAATTTTATTTCACTATTTTTAATAACAGATAATTTATGAAGTCCTATTCTACTAGAGCATGTTCTATAAAAGTCGAAATTATGTGTCAATATAATTAAATGAAAAAGGGGATTGTCGGATAAAGATTTTAAATATTCTATGATTGCATATTTGTTTTTATAATCAAAAGAATCAGCAATATCGTCAATGATTATTACAGACTCAATTTCATTTTTAATTCTGTACTTAATTTCAAATATTAAATTAAGAATACTAAAAGCATTTACTTCTCCTTTACTCAAATTTTCTTTTAATGTATTAATATTAACATTATAATTGGTTTCTGTAGAGTCTGAATATTCATAATTTAATGAACAAACACTATTTTTTAATATAACATCACTTAAATTAGATACTTTTAGTTTAAAAGGCATATTTGGAAATTTATTATTAAATTCTGTTGTCGCTTGTTTCCAATCTTGCATATTTTCTTCTTTATTTGATTTAATAGTAATTTTTTCAATTTCATTTTTTTCAATAAAATATTTTTCGTTGTACTCTAAAATTAATCCTTTTATATCATCATGTTGACTTAACATGTAATGCCAATATTCAAACTTAAGTTTCGAAATATCAATAAGTAATGGTATAATCCATTGATTTTGGGATAAAAATATATTCAATTTTTGTGATGAAATCTTATTGGTAAGAGAAATGTTAACAGCTGCTATTTTTGTATCATTATCTATTTTTAAATCAATATTAGAAATTAAACTGTCTATTTGTTTTTCATCATAATCAGTATAACCGTCTTTTCCTTTCAATTTAAGTTTATGTCCTGCTATAAAATAATTATTACTTTTCAAAGTTTTAACAATTGATTTCAAATGATATAATTCAAAACAGTCCTTAATAAATATTCCTGATTCACCAATAATCATGTTACATAAATCAATATATTCTGATATAGAATTTGTTATTATTTTTTGGTTAAATATTTTTAAATTATCATCATTAAAAATTGTTGAATATTTAATATCTTTAAAATCTATTGAATTTTGTTTGTCAAATAAGGAATTATCAATATTATTCCAAGAATCGATTTTCAAATCTTGAAATAATGTTTCTTGTTTTTCACCACTTTTAGATTTTAGTTCTTTTTGAATTTGATCTTGTTTTTTATTTAAATCAGTAAACAATTGATCATATTGTTTTTTAAGTTTACTGTTTACAAGAAGTGAAGTCATATTTGACTCTGAAACTGAAAAATTACTATTTTCTACTAAAAGAATACTTTCTGAATTTATAAAATTATTCTCTTCATCTAGAATTATTCTTTTGGAAACTCTATTTGGGAAAAATTCATCTTTACTATCTATACCTTCAACGCATTCTTCAAAAGTTTTATAAAAACTTGTTTTCATTGTTCCATTTGTTGCATATATAATATAATCATTTTTATGAAAATCAAAATCATATTCAAGTTTGCTAATTCCATGACAATTTTCTAAATTCAATTTTAATTGTTTCATTTTTTACCTCCAACTACTAAAAAAGAGCATAGTAAACTTAAAAATAAGTCTTTACTAGCCCTTAATTACTTTTATTTTACCACTTTTTAAATATTTAATCTTCTTTTTCAACAATTTTTTCAATTTCATTTCCAATTCTTTCAATAATTCCTACAACTAGAGCATTACCCATCATAAAGAATCTCTTTTTATCAGTCATTCCTGTATTAGTCCAATTGTCTGGGAATCCATCAATTCTTTCAGCTTCAACAGGCGTTAAAGTTCTAAGTCTCTTTGTTTTAAAATCTTCAATAACATGAGACATTCTGCTTATACCGGTTTCACTAGTTAACATTGTTCTAGCAGGGACATCTAAATTATCAGGGAATGCCATAGCTCCTTCAGAATAAGTATAAGGTTCACCGTTTGGTTTAACTCTTGGAATTCGTTTTCCACCTTTAAGATATTCAAATTTTTTTATTTGCTCATCGGTTAAGAAATATTTCTTTTCAACTTCTTCAGTTTCTCTTAATTTACGAAGAGGGAAGACTAAATCAAAATCAGCCTCTACTTTAACTGAATATATATCTCCAGCTTTCATAATTCCTGCATTATAAAATTGCGTTTTATAATTATTACTAACCTCAACTAAGTCTTTGTATCCTGAAACATTTGATTCCATCATTGCTTTATATCCATCTTTTACTGGAAATTGTTTTATAAACATACCTTCTTGAAATATTACATCTCTTTTTTCAACTTTATGCATTTTTTGATAATATTTAGTGCTTTTATGATATGCAAAAATATATGTTCTTCTTCTTTTTTGTTGCAATCCATAATCTCCAGCATTTATAACACGCCATTCAACATCATAGCCATTATCGTAGAAACTTCTTAAAATAATTCCAAAATCTCTACCTCTTTGAGGAGCAGGGGATATTAGTAATCTATCAACGTTTTCTAATAATACAAATGGAGGATGTTTAACTGATAAGGTTTCTTCAATAGCCCACCACAAAACACCCTTTTTGCCTTCAATGCCTTTACTTTTTGCTAATGTACTTGCCACTGAATAGTCTTGACAAGGAAATCCTCCAACTAATAATGTATGGTCTGGTATTTCATTCTTGTTAACTTCAAATATATCTACATTACTTACATCTTTATTACCAAATCTTTTTGTATAACAATTATACGCATCTTGTACTGTTGTTGCTGGTTCCCATTGATTAGCCCAAACAAAGTTCCAATTACCATTTTCTTTTACTTTATCATTTACAAGATTAACTTTATTTAAGCCACATCTAAATCCACCAACTCCTGCAAATAATTCTACTACTGTCTTCTTCATATTAACTTCCTCCGTAATTTTCTTTTGTTTAGTTGTTTAATTTATCTATATATATTATAATATAAGTAATTAAAAAGATCAACCTTTACTAACAAATTAATTATAACTTATTTATTTGAAAAGATCAACACTTACATTTATATTTTATAATAATTTTTAGCAAAAAACAAGATCAAATAGGAGGTTTTTATGAAAAAGGGAAGATTATACAATAGGCAAGAAATTGAACTTATATCTAAATCTGCAATTGGTAAATCTGTTAATGATATTTTAGATGAAGAAGTAATTACTATTGAAGATAAAGAAGCTAATAAAGGTGGTTTAGGACAATTAATTGAAAAATATTTATTTGGTATGGACAACAATAGTGATTCTGAACCTGATTTTATGCCTGCCGGTATTGAACTAAAAGTCACACCATATAAAAGAATTAAAGGTGGAAAATTATCGGCAAAAGAAAGACTAGTTTTAAATATTATAGATTATATGAATGAATATAAAAATGAATTTAGAAGTAGTCACTTTTGGTATAAAAATAATAAGATTCAATTATTATGGTATTTATGGGAAGCTAATAAAGATAAAAAAGATTTAATAATTACTAATGAGGAGTTATTTGAATTAGAAAAAAATGAAGATTTAAAACAAATTGAAGAAGATTGGAAATTCATAACACAAAAAATAAAAGATGGAAAAGCTCATGAAATATCAGAAGCCGACACAATGTATTTAGGAGCTTGCTCTAAAGGTGCTAATGCTTCTTCTACAAGAAAGCAACCTTTTAATGATATTCTAGCAATGCAAAGAGCTTTCTGCTTTAAAAACTCTTATATGACAGAGTTAGTTAGAAAATATATTGGCAATTATTCTAATGTTGAAAAAGTATTAAAAAACACTACAAATACTTTTAATGAATTTGTTAATAATATAATAAAGAAATATAAAGATAAAACCCAACAAGAGTTAATGGATGAGTTTAGCATTGAATCAAATGCTAAAAATATAAACAGCATGTTAATTAGTAGAATGTTTAATGTTAAAAGTAATTTAGCAGAAACAGAGGAATTTAAAAAAGCAAAAATTATTCCTAAAACAATTAGAATAGAAGAAAATGGCAGAGTAAAAGAATCCATTTCATTTCCATTTTTTAAATATGAAGATATAATTAATCAAGATTGGGAAAATAGTGATTTAAGAGAAGAACTAGAAACAACGAAATATATGTTTTTTGTATTTAAGAAAAAAGGTAGTGATTATATATTTAAAGGAATCAAATTATGGAATATGCCTGAAATTGATATAGAAACTTGTGTTATGGAAATGTGGAAAAACACTTATAATACAATTAAAAGTGGTAATATAATTAAATCTATAAAAAATGGAGTTAGAAAAACCAATTTTGTTGGTATGAGTGAAAATAATGTTTGCCACGTTAGACCTCATGGGAGAGATTCAAAAGATGTTTGTAAATTGCCTGTTGCAGATAAATTAACTGGGGTTAATGAATATACTAAGCATTGTTTTTGGATTAACAATACATACATAAAAGAAATATTTAAAGAGTTTATATAAAAAATACAGATTAGAGTCTGTATTTTTTAGTTAATTTACTAGTTGATATGTATAAGTGTTTTTAATGCTTGCGTGAAAATATTTCACCTTATTGGAGTTTTCTACAACATTACGATGGCCATAACTTTTTTAACTAGTTTTATAATTTATCCGTTCTAATGTCTATTAAATTATTTATTAATAAAGTCTTAAATGCAGGTATATGTACATTATTGATGTCAATTATGGATAATTTCGTATGTACGAAATAAGAATGGTGTTTAGTAAAGGCTTTAAAATACTTGCTATTTTAAAACTCTAGGCACCAAAGTCTTATCCTGATATATTGAATATATATACTTTTTTAATTAAAAATAGCCATACTATTCAAAATTCAAAACTTTATCATTAGTTAAAATACCAAGATTATAAGTTTCATCTTTATTACTTTTAATTTGATTATCTTTTATAATTGGAATAAACTTGTAAATTTCTTCATTTTCGTTATTAGCATTGAAAGATAAATCAATGTTATTTTTTTCTATATAAGAAAATATTGATTCTTCAAAATCATCTATTTCATAATAATGAATTGAATCTATTTGCTTTAATTCTTTTAAATAAATATTCAATTGTTTACGTGTTAAAGGACAACTAACTCTGGTATCAATTACTTCACCATTTATAACAAATGGAAGTTTAAAATCAGATGCTCCAATTTTTGTTAACTGTTCTATTTTCTTCTTGTATATCGATTTTAATTTTATATCAGTAATATCAATTCCATACTTTTTATTTTTATCATTTTCTATAGTAATAGATTCAATATATCTAGCTATAAATTCTTGTTTTTCTTCTTTTGTTTTTAAATCCCATTCTTTAAAAGTAAATTCTTTGGATTTAGTATCTTTGTCAAACAATTTTTCAATATCTCTATTAGCCATTATTTTTTCCACAGAATAACTTCTCAATTTACCTAGTCTAGTTTTTTCTTCTTTTTGTAAGTTAAGATTCTTTAGTCTTTCATTTATTACCTTTAAATCTTCTTCAAAATCATCTAATTCAACAACTCCAGAAGTATATGCTTTTTTTATTCTATCTTTTTGCTTATTTATGTTTGTAATCTCTTTATCTAGATTATCATTATTTTTAGAGATTTCGTTTTCTGCAAATAAGGGAAGAAAATACTTATTATATGATTCATCAAATTTTATTAATTCATATATTATTTCTTTGAATGCTTTTTCAACATAATCTTCTCTAATATTCACATGACAAGTTTCACAGTTATAATATAAATATTTTCTTTTTCTTCCTCCAGCACCTTTGCATTTCATTATTTTTCCACATATAGGACATTTTATCTTTTGAAAGAAAGTATAAACTCTATCTCTTGTATAAGTTCTTTGATTTTTAGCTTTTTGTAATTGGCATTCTTCCCATATATATCTAGGAATAATTGGCTCTACAACATCTGTATAAATAATAGGGTCTTGATTAATAGATGCATGTATCTTTTTATATTGAACATAATCTCCCATATATAATCTATTATTAATTGTTTTTTCAATTATAGAATCATACCATTTTTTATTTAATACTTTTTCTTCATTAAATATATTTGTTATTTGTTGATAACTTTTCCCTTGTAAATATAGATCAAATATTCTTTTAATCATAGGACTAGTTGATTCATCAATTATTGTTCTTTTATTTCCATCTTTCTTAAATCCTAAAGATAATTTTCCTGGTAAATGTCCACATTTAATAGCACCATTTAATCCAAACTTTGTTCTTTCTGAAGTTATTTCTATTTCTAATTGAGATAATACTGTTAACATTCTAACAAAAAATCGACCATTTGCTGTTGATGTATTAACATCATCCCTGTCACATACTAAATAACAATTATATTTTTCTAACATACCTATTAATTCTTCTAAATCTCTTACAGAACGAGTAACTCTATCTAATTTATAAGCGACTATATAATTTATTTTACCTAATTTAATATCTTTTAACATTTCTTGAAATTGTGGTCTATGTTCCATATCTTTAGCACTTATTCCAGCATCACAATAGACTTTAAATACTTCATATTCTTTATACGAACATAATTGTTTTAATTTTTCTTCTTGCTCTCCTAGACTAAATCCTTCACGTGCTTGATCTTCTGTTGATACTCTAATATAGATTCCAGCTATTTTCTTTTCTTCCATAATATTATTCCTTTCTAAATTACTTGTTCTTTATTAATGAATTATATATATTATATTATTTATTAATATTTATATATTATATGTGTCATCTGTGGTACTACAATAGTGTCATTCTTGAAACTAATCGTTGTCATATATGACACTACCTTACTTTTTTAATAAAAAAGAGAAGACAAAAATATTAAACTATTAACATTTTATCTTCTCTTAAATTAATCATTAAATATACTAAAATATACATAATATAATGCATACAGTACCTCCTTATATAAATAGACGATACTACATGTCATTTATTGCTGTATATACTAAACTTAATTATTATAAAAGTCAATAAAATAGGCTAAAAGTATTAATTATTTTAATCTACTAAAATAAATATATAATTCATTTAGTTTGTAAAAAGTATTTAAATCATTGATATAAAAACTATCATTACCATTAAAGAATAAAAATTCAGTATCTTTAATTTTAACTTTATGCGGTTTTACATAAGCAACATTAGTTGGTTCTAACCTAATTATAGAGCCTCTTTCGACCTTTATATCAATATTAGAGTAATTCTTTGCCCAATTGATTTTCTTTCTTAATTCTGGGCTTAAATTGATTTTTTGATTAATTATATTTAACATGTTATCACAACCTTTCTTAATACACAAAAAAACTCAATTTAATAATTGAGTTTCATATCTAACGTCGAAAGGTTCGACGATTTTTTCCTCTGGGGCGAATAGTGGGAATCGAACCCACGCATAATAGAACCACAATCTACCGTGTTAACCACTTCACCATAATCGCCATGTAATCAGTACAATTTATATTTTATCAATAAACATTAAATTAATCAAGTCATTTTAATAATTAAAACTAATATATAACAAATATAATTAATAAAATAAATAAAAAAACTCATAAAATATGAGTTTAGTTTGATTAATTATGCTGCGTTTCTGTTTTCAGAATCATCAGTTCTGAAGCTTGGTCTTCTATCTCTAGATTGTTTTCTAGCAATTCTACAATCTTTACATCTTGTAGGTTCGTTAGTAAAACCTTTTTCTTCATAGAATTCTTGATCTCTTACAGTAAAAGTAAATTCTTTTCCACAATCTTTGCAAACGATAACTTTATCTTTCTTTTCCATGTCTATACCTCCTTTTTTGAATTTGTTTAAATAAATAATGGTCTTCAAAAAAGGAAACGCATAAATATTAAACTAAAAGTATAATACCACACTTTATTTGAATTCACAACAGTAAAATCAAAAAATATTCAATTTTGTGTAAATAACAAAGTAAAACATCAATTAATTGACAAAAAAGTAAATAAAGTACAAATTATTTAGACTATTAATCCATATCATTAAAAGTAAAAATATGAGATGATTTAAGTGGTGGTAGTATGAAAGACGATATATATAATATTATTGGAAAAAATATTAAAAAATACAGAATAGAAAATAAATTAACTCAAAGGCAACTTGCTGAAAAATTATTGCTAAGTGATAGTTTTATTGCTAAATTAGAATCAATAACACATCAAACGTTATCAATAGATACTTTAGAGCAAATTGCTTTTGTATTAAATACAGATATTAAAAACTTTTTTAATAAATAAAAAAAAAATCAGATTTATTTTCTACTATCTGATTTTTTTCTTTCATTTGTATTTAAAAGTTTTTTTCTTATTCTTATATTAAGTGGAGTCACCTCAACAAATTCATCACTATTAATATAATCTAGACAATATTCAAGACTTAGTAATCTAGGTCTTTTTAAGACTACTGTATGATCTTTACCTGAGCTTCTAGTATTTGTTAAGTTTTTACCCTTAACAACATTTACTGCTAAGTCATTGTCATGAGTATGTTCACCTACAAGCATTCCTTCGTAAACTTCAACACCTGGTTCAATAAACATTATGCCTCTGTCTTCTAATTGACCTAATGCATAAGCTGTTGATTTACCATTTTCCATTGAAACAAGAACACCTAATTTTCTTTCTCCAACTTTTGAACTAGCCATTTTTCTGTATTCTTTAAAAGTATGATTAATCATTCCATAACCTTTTGTCATAGTCATAAATTCTGTTGAAAAACCTATTAGACCACGTGATGGTATCATATATAAAAGTCTTACTTGATTTTCATGATTAATCATGTTTTCTAAGAAACCTTCTCTATTACCTAATGCTTCTATAACAGAACCTACATATTCTTCTGGAACATCAATTTGAACATCTTCATATGGTTCCATTTTAATACCTTTTTCTTCTTTTATAATTACTTCTGGCTTTGAAACTTGTAATTCAAATCCTTCTCTTCTCATATTTTCAATAAGAATTGATAAATGTAATTCTCCTCTACCAGAAACTACAAATGATTCACTATCATTAGGAGCTATTTTTAAAGATACATCTTTTTCAGTTTCCTTTAAAAGTCTTTCTTCTATTTTTCTAGCTGTAATGATTTTTCCTTCTTTACCAACAAATGGTGAAGTATTTACACCGAATGTCATTTGTAAAGTAGGTTCATCTATTCTTAAAAGTGGTAAAGCTTCTTCGCTACCAACATTACATATTGTTTCACCTACTGAAATATCTGGTAGGCCTGATATTGCAATAATATCTCCTGCTTCTGCTTCACTAATTTCTATTCTTTTTAAACCCATATATCCAAATATTTTAGCAACTCTAAATTGTTTAATTGATCCATCTAATCTAATACATGAAACCATTTCATTTACTTTAATAGTTCCTCTTTTAAGTACTCCAACGCCTATTCTACCTACAAATTCATTATAATCTAATAGTGCTGACTGGAATTGTAAAGTTCCTTCTTCAATAGAAGGTGATGGAATATAATCAATAATCATATCCAATATTGGTTCCATTGTTTTTTCTTGTGAACTAACATCAGGATTTACGCTTGAAGTTCCATTAATTGCTGACGCATAAATAACTGGAAATTCCAATTGATCTAAATCTGCTCCTAATTCAATAAATAAATCTATAACTTCATCAATAACCTCTTTTGGTCTTGCTGTATCTTTGTCTATTTTATTTACTATTACTATTGGTATAACACCTGCTTCAAGTGCTTTTTTTAAAACAAATCTTGTTTGTGGCATAGTTCCTTCATAAGCATCCACTACTAAAAGAACACCATCAACCATGTTCATTATTCTTTCTACTTCTCCACCAAAATCAGCATGACCAGGAGTATCTAAAATGTTTATTCTAGTTCCTTTATAATCTATTGCTGTTGGCTTTGCTAATATTGTGATTCCTCTTTCTCTTTCAAGGTCGTTAGAATCCATTGCTCTTACATCTACTTGCTCATTATCTCTAAATGTTCCAGATGCTTTTAGTAATTGATCTACTAAAGTTGTTTTGCCATGATCTACATGGGCTATAATTGCTATATTCTTGATATTTTTCATAAAAAAAAACACTTCCCTTTTCCCTGAAATAGTATAGCATACTTTTTACTTGATTGTAAAGAAAAATTGTATTAAAATATAATAGGTGAAGTGAATATGAAAAAAATTATTATTGGAATTATATTATTTGTATTTCCATTAACTATATATGCTAGTGAAAAAATAGAAGTATCAATAGATAAATGTGTTGATGGAGATACTGCTTGGTTTGTATTAAATAATGAAAAAATTAAAACAAGATTTTTAGCAATTGATACACCAGAATCAACTAATGAAATTGAAGAATATGGAAAAGAAGCAAGTACATTTACTTGTAATTTATTAGAAAAAGCAGTAAAAATAGAAATTGAATATGATAATAATTCTGATAAGTTTGATAAATATCAAAGACATTTAGTATGGATATTTGTTGATAACAACTTACTTCAGAAATTAATAATAGAAGAAGGTTTAGCTGAAATAAAGTATATCTATGGTGATTATAAGTATTTAAATATATTAAATAGTAGCTTAGAAATAGCTAAAAAAAATGAGTTAAATCTATGGAGCAAAAAATATTTATTTATTCTATTTGGTTATAAAATAAGTGAGGATATATTTTTAATAAGTATCTCTTTAATCTTATTATTAGTTACATATATATTTAACATTAAAAATAAAACATATAAAATATTTATTAAATATATAAAAAAGATGCTCTATAAATGAGCATTTTTATTTTCTTTTTTTAAAGTTTTTAAATCTCAAGAAATTCTTTTTGATTAATTCTTTATCTACAATTATATTTGTTGTAAAAACAAAAATCATAACAATAAATAATAAAATACCATATAATATATATCCTAGAGCTTTATCTCCTATTACATAAACTACTGATGCAGCTGCAAATAATAAATCTACACCTAATATTATATTTACTGTCATTTTTTGTGAAAAATTTTTATTTAGTAATTGATGATGAATATGAAATCTATCACCATTTGTAATTTTTTGTTTTTTTATCATTCTTCTTAATATAGCAAATAAAGTATCTAATATTGGAATTGCTAAAATAATTAATGGAATAATTAATGATGTCATTGTGACATTTTTAAAACCTAATAATGCTATAATTGATATAATAAATCCCATAAACATAGCTCCGGAGTCACCCGCAAATATGCTTGCAGGACTAAAATTATACATTAGAAATCCTAAAGTCGAACCTAGCATAACAAAAGCTATAACAAAATCTAGTCCTGTTTTACCTTGTATAACAGCTATTACACCAATTGTTAAGAAATATATTGAACTTATTCCTCCACTTAAACCATCTATTCCATCTATAAAATTTATACAATTTATACAGCCTAGTATAAAGAAAATAGTTAATGGGTAAGAAAACCAACTAAAGTTAATATATAGTCCAAAAGCACTAACATCTTGAAGTAATATATTTCCATAGAAAACTATAACTGAAGCTGCTGCCAATTGACCAATAAATTTAGTTAGGGGTCCTAGTTCAACAATATCATCCATTACTCCAACTATGATTATTAAAAAGCTTCCAATTAATACAGCGTTCATTGTACTGCTATGTGTACCAAAAATCATATAGCCTAACAAAAATCCTAAAAATATAGCTAAGCCACCTAATTTTGGAGTAGTTACTTTATGCATATGCCTAGTTCTTGGAATATCTATAGCACCTATTTTTATTGCAATTTTTTTAATATAAGGAATTATTAATACAACAAATATAAAAGGTAGTAAAGTCATCATTAATATTTTTGATATCATTTCTTGATCAAAGTTCATTTAAATCACCTTAGATATATTATAACATTTATTATATTTTTATTAAAGAAAAAGTTTCTTTTTATGAAACTTTATTTACCTAAATATGTTATTTTAGCATATCCATTGCCTTGCTTTGCATAATTGCTTGTTGGAATAGTTGATACATTAGTAGTTGAAATTGTTTTAGTTGTTTCATTAGATGATTCAGTACAACTATAACAATACATTACTTTATCTGTTAGTAGTAAGTTACCAATGTAACTTGAACCACCATTACCAACAACATGACTAGAGCCTCCATAGAAACCACCGCCACCACCAGTTATAGAACTACCACCTACCCCAAACAAACCATTTTTGGTTGTAGTTCCATAATATGTAATAGTTCCTGACTCTGTTTGTGTTGACATTGTATTTTGTGTTAAATATGGTTTATAGGTGGAAGTAGCTGATATTACTGTATATTTTTCACCACTTATTCCTCCACCTGCACCACCATTATTGTACCAATAAGCAACAGTAGGATAATACATGTAAGTTGCACCTCCACCACCGGCAGCAACTAATAAAATATCCGATATTTTACTAGATAAAGTAGAAAGCAATCCACTTGATAAAGCTATATGAGTTGCACCTCCACCAGTTCCATATATTTGCGTTGCCGTAGTAGAAGTAGTCCAATTTCCAGTTCTACCACCACCGCCATTGTAGCCTCCTAAACCTGTTGTAATACCTGATATAGGAGCTCCAGTCCCACCAGCAACTACATATAATTCATCATTTTTACTTAATTCTACTTTCCCAGTTGAATAAGCCCCATAACCACCATAATAAGTAGTATTATAACTTCCACCCTGTGCTCCCCAAGTTTCTAATTTATAATTACCATTACAAGGTACATTAAATTCTTGCTCTCCACCTGTATAATCAAATAAATATTCTTGATTTAAATTAATGTCACATATTTCTGTTGTTAAGACACTTTTTGGAATCGTAATAACTGGACGAACTCCACGTCCAGTAAGATTAATTGTGCCATTAGTTAAATTGCCATTTTTGTTAACAAACCAAGCCAGGTAAGAAACAGCATCCACAGCAGTAGAAGTCCAATATCCATTGGTACTAGCATCAGCAATACTACAGCCATAACTTGTGCAATCATTTGTATAATCAAATAGCCATTTATAGTTACTCGCTCCAAGTGTTGTTATTGTTTGAGTTTGATTATTACTATCAAAATAAAACCAACCTGTAGATGGTGTTGTCACTTCTACAAAACTACTATTCCCTGTTATTGTAGCTATTTCTGCTGCTGTTATTAATCTTGCCTTATATGTATTATAATTTATTGTGTAATTAGCTGTTCCGTTATTTACACTATAATTATCTGTTCTATTATTTAATCCTATCCATGAACTAGTATCAGATGCAAGTTGTGTAAGTATGTTTGTTGGGCCACTTACATTACTATTAGTAGAATTCCATACTATTTGTGCTGTTGTATTATGATCTAATATCATATTAACACTTGATTCATCGCCTGTGTCATTAAATATATACCACTTCATACATCCTGTTTTTGTTCCAGTAGTACTTACCGCTAAAGATTCACTACATATATTACCAGTTTCAGGGTTAAAATATATGGCTGTTCCGTTAGCATATTTTGTATAATTCGTATATTCTCCAGTTAATTCAGTTAAAGTCTCACTTTTTATTTTATCTAGAATATTTTTTTTACCTTCAAAATTAAATAACAGCATCATTAAAATGCATAAAAATACTAATAAAACAGTATAAAGAATTCCCGATACTGCAAAACCTTTATTGTTCATATAATCACCCTATTATTCTATATTTATTTTACTATAAAAAAAAAGATTTTACAATCTTTATTAAATTAAAAGGGTATTGTACTACATTTTATATATAGTTACTACTTATAAAAATATCATATAAAAAATTCACAACTAAATATGACATACTAATTGATAAAAAGAAAAACAGAATTTTAGCTTGATGTGTTTTGTTTTTTTTAAACATATTTTCTGTATTAATAGAATCTAGTGCTAATAAAGATAGGGAAAAAGCAATTATATATAAAATTATTTTAACACTCATATTTATTTATCTCTTCAATTCTTCTTATGTGTCTTTCTTCATTTGAAAAATCAGTTTCCAAATAGGTTTTTACTATTTTTTTTAGGTCTTCTATATTTTTCAAAGAAGATAGTGCTAAAACATTACTGTTATTATGTTTTCTAGAAAGGATTGCCTCTTCTATATTATCTGCTTTAGCGCAGCTTATACCTTTTATTTTATTACAAGCAATTGACATTCCTATACCTGTATTACAAATTAAAATACCTTTACTTATTTCTTTGTTTTTTACTGCTTCTCCTATTTTAAATGCATAAATTGGATAATCTGTTGATTCTTCTGTATATGTCCCATAATCTTTTACTTCATAATTTAGACTTTCTAAATAATTAATTATTTCGTCTTTTATTTTAAATCCTGCATGGTCACTTGCTATTCCTATCATTTTATTACCTCTTTGTTTTTCTATAAATGTAATACATAACTTTATATATTACATTAAATAATTTGTTTGTTACAATATTAAATTCGCCTATTAATTCTACTACATTAGCTCCAAAGCCTCTTTTAAAATTAAATAGTCCATACATTTTAGAATCTTCATTAAATTCACCAGTAATTCCAAAAAAGTTAAATTTTTCTTTTTTATTTCTAATTGCATATTTAATCATTTCATAATTTAAAAAATATTGACCATTAAATTTCATGAATTCTTTATATGAAGCTCCAAATAATGAAATAACTTGTTTACCAAAGTCCATAAATAGACCTCCTGCTACAACAATTTCATTACCGTTTGTTTTTCTTATTTCAATATCTTCTATTATTTTTTTATTAATAGCTTCAATTTGGCTTTGATACTCATTTATTATATTTTCTTTTATAGTAGTTTTATTTTTTTCTTTGTTTAGTTTTGATGTAGTAACACTTAATTGTTCATTTAAACTTTTTAAGTTTTCATCAATATTTATTTTAACTAAAACTATTTTAATATTATTATTTTTACTAAATACTTTATACATATTTTTATAGTATTCTAAAGATCTATCAATGAATCCTCTTCTTTCACCAGTATGTTCCATTAATTTTTTATATTCTTCTATTTCATTTTCATTTATTTCTACTAATTTCAAACCATGTTTATATGAATTATTAATACTCCATCTAGTCGTACTTCTCATATTCTTTAATATCTCTTCTTCTGTTTTATCTTTAATATCTAATACAGAAAGCCACCTTGGCTCTAAATCTTTTCCATAATTATTTAATAATCCATTATGTTTAAACCCTAGAGACTTTAATTTTTCAATAATATTATCGCTATTATATTTTTTATCAATTATATTACCATCTATATCTCTTTTTTGATATTCTATATAAGGATTTATTTTTAAAAAAATGCCTTTGTTTAATTTAACATATTTTACTATTTCTTTAGTAAATTGGCTTAGAAAAGAATCACTTTTATAATTTAGTAAAAACCCCCTTGGTGCATAAAATATATACTTATTAAAAAGTGGTATCTTTTTTGCTAAAATAAGAGATGCGCCTTTAATTTCATAGCCCTCTTTTATCCCAACAATATGAGGAATCCAACCTGTTGTCTTTTTTAATTCACCCCAATATGAGCTTTGAAAAAAAGTTCCTTGTTCATGATTTTTAGAAAACTCATTAAATTCTTCTATACTTAAATTTTCTAACATATTATCACCATTTTAATTATACTATATATTTTAATCTAAGTCATTTATTTTTAGTTAAAATTAATGTATAATGTTCAATAGACGGGTGATATTATGGAAAAATCAAGAACTAAAAATTCAATTGTTAATTCAACTACTTCAATTACTACTCAAGTTTTAACTGTACTTATGGATTTTGCTGTCAAGACAATATTTATAAGGATTCTTGGCAATGAATATCTAGGTATTAATGGACTTTTTTCTAATATTATAACCTTATTATCATTAGTTGACTTAGGAATAGGTATTGCTATACCTTATAGTTTATATAAACCTTTAGCAGATAAAAATGAAAAAAGGATTAAAGGATTAATGAAATATTACTCAAAAATCTATAATAAAATTGGTTTAATTGTTTTATTAATAGGCCTTTCTTTAACTCCATTTTTATCTCTTATTATTAAAGAAATGCCTAATATACCAAATCTTTATTTAATTTATATGATGTTTGTTACTCATTCTGCTTTAAGTTATTTATTTGTTTACAAAAGATTTCTAATTGATTCTGATCAATTAGGTTATATTGTTTCTAGAATAACATTTTCTTGTTCACTTTTACTAAATATAGTTAGGGTTCTAGTTCTTGTTTTAACTAAAAACTTTGTTCTATATTTATTATGTAGTATAGTATTTGTCGTGATTCAAAATTTGTGGTATTCTAAAAAAGCCGATAAATTATATCCTTATTTAAAAGAAAAATCAGTTGAAGAAATAGACAAAAAAGATTTACTAGAAATAAATAGAAATATTAAATCTTTATTTATTTATAAAATAGGCAGTGTTATAGCAAATGGAACGGATAATATTATTATTTCAAAATTTATTGGTTTAATTACTGTTGGTTTATATTCTAATTATTTATTAATAATTAATTCTCTAAATAATGTTGTTTCGCAAATATTTAATGCTATTACTTCAAGTATTGGCAATCTTGTTGTTACAAACAATGAGAGAAGTGAAAAAATATACGAAAAACTAAATTTTTTTAATTTTTATATTTTTTCATTTTGTAGCATTTGTTTATTTATTTTAATTAATCCTTTTATTAATATATGGATTGGTAAAGATTATTTATTGAGTACAAATGTAGTTATACTTTTAGCACTTAATTTTTATATAAGTGGAATGCAAAATGTTACTAACTCATTTAGAACAGCATATGGACTATTTTATATAGCTAAGTTCCGTCCTATTATTATGGTTATTCTAAATATAATTATATCTTTAATACTAGTTGGACCATTAGGTATTTCAGGTGTTATATTAGGAACAATTATTAGTAAACTATTAACTACTATTTGGTTAGACCCTTATATAGTTTATAAATATGGATTTAAAGAAAATCCCATTAAATATTATATAAAATACATAATTTATTTAATTATTTTTACTATTTTATGTATAATTATGAAATTAATTGCTAATTACATAATTGCAATTAATATATTTAATTGGTTTTTACTAGCGCTTATAATATTTATTGTTTATAATTTATTAATATTTTTATTATTTCATAATACAAGTGAGTTTAAATATTTTTATAACAAAATAAAAAGAAAATAGTCGTTTGACTATTTTTCTGTTTTTAAACCATATTTACGATTGAATTTTTCAACACGTCCTGTTTTTGAAGTTGAACCTTGTACTCCTGTATAAAAAGGATGACAATTATTACAAGTTTCTAAATGTAGTTCTTCTTTATTAGATTTAACTGTAAAAGAATTACCACAAGCACATGTTACTTTTGTATCTCCATAATTTGGATGAATATTTTTCTTCATTTTAATATCTCCTTCCGCCATAACTTAAAATAAGTTATAGAAATTTAAATGCTCCTATATTATAACATAAATAACTGTTAAAACAATAGTTTTTTTAATTTTTAATTAAATATCTTCTAGTTCTATTTTAGCTCCTACTGCTCTTAACTTTTCTATTATATCTTCATAGCCTCTTAAAACATGTTCGACTGACTCTATTGTTGTTTCTCCTTTAGCAACTAATCCTGCTAATATCATACAGGCTCCTGCCCTTAAATCTGTAGCAACTACTGTTGTGCCTTTTAATTTTGAAGGACCATTTATATATAATTTTTGTTCATCTAATTCTATATTAGCTCCCATTTTTTCTAGGTATACTACATTGTTAAATCTGTTTTCATATATTGTTTCTTCAATTATTGATTCTCCACTACACATACATAGTAGTGCTGTAATTGGTTGTTGTAAATCTGTAGGAAAACCCGGATATCCTAGCGTTTTAATATTTATAGGTTTTATACTATCAATTTTTGATATTGTAATAGAATCAGACTTTATATTTAAATCAAATCCCATTTCAATTAATTTTGTTATTAATGATTCAATATGCTGTGGAATTATATTTCTAATTGTTAGATTTTTCCCAATAAGAGCTCCAGCTATTAAATATGTGCCTGCTTCTATTCTATCTGGTATAACTTCTGTAAAACAGCTACCTAATTTTTCAACACCATTAATTGTTATTCTACTAGTACCTGCTCCATTAATAATAGCTCCCATATTGTTTAGAAAAGTGGCTACACTTACTATTTCTGGTTCTTTTGCTGCATTATCAATTATTGTTTTGCCTTTTGCTTTAACAGCAACTAATATTGTATTAATAGTCGCTCCAACACTAGGCATATCTAAATATACATTACCTCCAATTAATTCATCAGCAGTTATTGTGTATTTATTGTTTTTTTCTATTATTTTAGCTCCTAATATCTTAAAAGCTTTTAGGGTTTGATCTATTGGTCTACTTCCAATATTACAACCTCCTGGAAAATAAATTTCAACTTTTTTATATTTTCCTAATAAAGCTGCCATAAAATAATATGAGGCTCTTAATTTTGTTGAAATAGATTCTGGTATTTCTTTATTAACAATATTTGAGGAATCTATTATCATTTTTGAGTTTTCTCTTCTTACTGTTGCTCCTAAATAAGTTAGTATTTCATTTAAAGCATCAATATCTGATATATTAGGTATATTATCTATTTCAACAATATCATCTGATAATAGTGAGGCTGGTATCAAAGCAACAGCACTATTTTTTGCGCCACTTATAATTATTTCACCTGATAATATATTTTGGCCTTCTATTTTTATCTGTTTCATAGAACCTCCTTATGCTTTATTAACACTACCTAATAATTCTATTTTCATTTTAACTGATTTTTTAATAGCAGCTTCTCCTGATTTTATTATTTTTCTAGGGTCATATTCATTATTTAAATTAACAAATTCTTTTACTGCTTTTGCCCAAACTATTTGTAATTCTGTATTAATGTTTAGTTTGCAAATACCTGATTCTATTGCTTTTTTAATTAAGTCATCATTAATTCCTGTTCCACCATGAAGAACTAAAGGGGCATTTATTTTTAAAGAAATTTCTTTCATTTTGTCAAAGTCTAATTTTGGCTCTCCTTTATATAAACCATGAACACTTCCTAAAGCTGGGGCCAAACTATTTATTTTTGTACTGTTAAATAATTTAACGGCATCATCAACTTTAGCATATGCTAATTCATTTGAATTTCCATCTTCTGTTCCACCAATATGTCCTACTTCAGCTTCTACTGAAACATTATAAAGATTTGCATATTCAACTACTTCTTTTGTTATTCTTATATTTTCTTCTAAATCAAATTTTGAAGCATCAATCATTACTGATGTAAAACCACTATCTATTGCTTTTTTACATGAATCTACACTACTGCCATGGTCTAAATGTATAGCAACAGGTATACTAATATTTAAATCCTTATCCAATGCTTTTACCATGTTTGATACTACATTGTATCCTCCCATATATTTTATTGCTCCTTCACTTACTCCTAAAATAACAGGACTAGAGTTAAAAGAGCATTCTTCAAGAATAAATTTTGCCCATTCTAAATTATTAATATTAAAATGAGGTATTGCATATTTACCTTCTTGAGCTTTTTTTAACATTTCTTTCGTATTAATTATCATACTATCACCTCTTCCAATTATATTATTATTTATATATAAAAGCAATTTTTATTTGGAATTTAGTTTTTTACTTTACATTAAATTAATATAAAACCTCTATTTATTAAGAGGTTTACTATTATTTATGATATGTTTCATTATTTATTATTTTAAATGACCTATATATTTGTTCTAATAAAAGTACTCTAAATAATTGATGGGGAAAAGTAAGTTTTGAAAAGGAAATAGCTAAATTGCTTTTTTCTTTTACTTCTTTTGCTATTCCAAGTGAGCTACCTATAATAAAAACAATATTAGAATTTGTAATAAAAGTTTGTTCAAGATTTTTAGAGAATTGTTTGGAATCAAACTCTTTACCATCTATTTCTAATGTTATTATATAGTCTTTATTATTAAGATTCTTTAAAATTGCTTCTCCCTCTTTTTTTAGTATATTCCCATTACTTTCATCATTTAATTCAATTATTTCTATTTTTGAATATTTCCTAATTCTTTTTATATATTCATTTAAAGCTTCAGTAAAAAATTTTTCTTTTATTTTTCCAACACATATAATTTTAATCATATTTCTATTAAATCAGTCCTTTCACTTTGACTAGATATAATTATATTATCAAAGTTTATGTTTGTTTCTTGAAATATTTTATTTAATGATTCTAGGGCTAATTCTTTAGTATTATTATCATCACTTAAATGTATAAGAATTATTTTTTTTGTTTGTTCTCCAATAAATTTTGTTAAGTATAAGGCTGCTTTTTCATTAGATAAATGACCATTATCTCCCAAAATTCTCTGTCTTATATAATATGGTCTATTTCCAGTCATTAACATATCTACATCATGATTACTTTCAATTACATATATATCTTTGTTTTTTAATTTTTCAAAATATTTTCTATTAATATAACCTGTGTCTGTTATATATGCAATTGATTTATCATTATACTCCATTATATACCCATTGCAATCATCAATATCATGAGACATTTTAATTATTTCTATATTTATATTTTCTAATATAAATTTTTTATCTATTATTTCATATTTTTCTAAATATACTATTTTACTTAACTCAAAATACATTTTTTCACTTAAATATACTTTTGTATTATATTTTTTTATAAATACTTTTAATCCATTAATATGATCAGTATGAATATGGGTTAATAGTATAGCGTCTATTTCTTTTGGATTTACTTCAATATCTAGAAGTTTTTTTTCTAAACTTGATGAAGTAATCCCAATATCAACTAGTATTTTTGTCTTTCCAAGAGCAATATATGAAACATTGCCCTTTGACCCACTCGCTAAAACTGAAATATTTATCATTTGTTTAACATTATCCATGGATTAATTCTATGTCCGCCATACCATGGTTTTCCTACCCAAACTTCAAAGTGAAGATGTGGTCCTGTTGCATATCCTGTCATACCAACATATCCAATAATTTGACCACGAGCTACTGTTTCTCCCTCTTTAACGTTTCTTCTAATCATATGACAATAACAAGTATAATACCCATTATTATGATTTATACATACATAGTTACCATCTTGATATCTATATGTTGCTTCACTAATAGTTCCATTTGTTACAGCATATATTGGTGAGCCTGTTCCTGTACCAGAAATATCTATAGCGGCATGAAGTTCACGATATCCTGTTATAGGATTAATACGATATTCATATCCAGATGAAATTGTATATCCACTATTAGTAGGCCAAGCCCAATTTCTAGTTGATCCTACGTTTTCAATATATTTATTTCCTTTTATTACTATTTCGTTAATTGTTGGCTCTAGTTCTTCTTTGTTTATTGGATTAATATATTCAATTTCACCATTAACATATTTTATTCTTTGTGATACTCTTTCAAGTCCATTTATACCTTCTTGAATAACATCATAATCATCTATTGATTTTTCTTCATCATATTGATATTCTGTTTGATAATCAACTTCTTGATCTTTAACAGTATATTCTTCAACCACTATAGATAGTTGAGGATTTGTAATTCCAATTGTTACTGTTTGACCTGGAAATAATAGATTTTTTTCATTTGAAAAATTTGGATTTGATATTAAAAATTCATCAACCGATATTTGATTATCAAATGCTACATCTGATATTGTATCTCCAATTTTAACTATATATTGTTTTTGATTTTCTGTTGTACCAAATAAGAGAAATTTAGATAATTGACTTTCGTCAGTATAAATTTCTTCTATTACTGGTATATTGGTTTTTTTAACTGTTATGTTTTCTTCTACATAAATGTTTTCAATTTCAGTTCCAGTTGTATCTATTTTAGATTGGGTGTCTTCTTTAAATTGGCTATAAGCCTCATCACCTACAAATGCTTTAATGTTGTTTTCTATTGCTTTTTCAAATACATCTTCTGATAAAGTAAAAATTGTTAAAGTTGTATCTTCACTCTTTATATTAAATTGATATCCACTTATTGTAAATGGTTCTACCTCTGATATCATTTTATAAATATCTTTAATTGATGTTAAATCTTCACTATATGTTTCTAATTTTTTTGTTATTAATCCTTTTGGAGCATAAATGTTTTTAACATTAAATTGTTCTTTATATTTTTCATTTTGCTTATCAATATAATTATCAAGTTCTTTTTTTGATTCAATAACTCCTAGTATTTTATCATTTAAGTATACTTGATAAAAAGTATTAGGTGTTTCTTCTTTCCTAAATCCAAGACTTAAAAAGGCTATTGTAATAGTCAATATAATGAGTATTATTATTGTTAGAATTTTTTTCATGATATCACCTATACTTCTTTTAAATAACCCTCAAATTTACTTATATCTCTTCTAAAAATTAAATCTATTTTTGCTGTTGGACCACTACGATGTTTTGCTATAATAAATTCACTCTTACTTGTAAATTCATCAATATCTACTTTCTTAGTATAATAATCATCTCTATAAAGGAATGCTACAATGTCAGCATCTTGTTCAATAGAACCAGATTCTCTTAAATCACTTAACATTGGTCTTTTATCTTCTCTTTGTTCAACATTTCTTGATAATTGGGCTAAAGCTATTACTGGAACTCCTAATTCCATAGCTAATGTTTTTAATGATCTAGATATTTCAGATATTTCTTGTTGTCTATTACCAATATATTTTGATGAACCAGTAATTAATTGTAAATAATCTATTATGATTATTCCCAAATCTCCTGTTGTAGAATTTAGACGACGACATTTTGCTCTTATTTCGGCAATTGTCATTCCTGGGGTATCATCAATATATATTTTTGTATCAGATAATCTTATAATAGCTTCATCCATTTTTTTCCAATCATTTTTTTGTAAATTACCTGTTTTTAATTTATTTTGACTTATTTGTCCTTCTGCTGCAATCATTTTACCTATTAATTGCTCAGCACCCATTTCCATATTAAATAATGCTACCGATTTATTATTTCTAATAGCAATATTAGTTGCTAAATTTAAGGCAAAAGATGTTTTACCCATTGCTGGTCTTGCCGCAATTATTATTAATTCATTTGGATGGAATCCTAGTGTTTTACTATCTAATTCATCAAATCCTGTTGATAGACCTGTTATCTCACCACCATTAGTTGATAGTTTTTCTATGTCACTTTGTGCTTTTGTCAAAACATCTTGTATTTTTCTAAATTCAGTTCCTTTTCTTGTTTTAACAACATTCAACATTTTCTTTTCAGCATTATCTAAAAGCTCATTAATTGTATCTTGAGAATTATATCCTGCTGATTCTATTTCTAAAGATGTTTCAATTAGTCTTCTTCTTATTGCTTTTTCCTCAACTATTTTTATGTATTCATCTATGTTAGCTGCTGATGCTACGCTATTTAAAATTTCACTTAAATATTCGACATTGCCTATAGCTTTTAATTGGTTTCTTTTTTCTAGTTCAGCTGTTACTGTAGTAGTATCAATAGCTCTATTTTGTTCTTTTAAATCACTTAGTACTTCAAATATTTTACCGTTTGACTCAAAATAAAATAAGTCTTTTGATAAGGCTTCGACTGCTTTTTCGAGTGCATATTTTGATAAAAACATTGATCCAATTACGGCTTGTTCTGCTTCAATACTATGTGGTATTATCTTCTCTTGCATATAATTACCCCTTTACTACTTTTACTTTTATAACTGCTATTACTTTCTTATGTAGTTCCAAATCTATATTATGTATTCCTAAACTTGATAGGTCTTCTTTTAATTTTATTTTTGTTTTATCTATATTGTATCCTAAATTATCTAATTCTTTTTTTATTTGTTTTGAAGAAATTTTTCCAAACATTTTATCTTCTTTACCTGTTGAAACAACAAAAGTAATTGTTTCTTTTTCTAAACTTTTTTTACACTTTTCCATTTCTTCTATTAGAGCTTCTTCTTCTGTGCTTTTTTCTTTTAAATCTTTTTTTATTTGATTTAAATTGTTTGTTGTAGCAGCTAACGCGTAACCATTTTTAATTAAGAAGTTCTTTGCATATCCATCTTTTACATCTTTTATATCGTTCTTTTTACCTTGTCCTTTTACATCTTTTATAAATATTACTTTCATAAAATCACCCCAAACTATGTATTAATATTATACTATATATTTTGATACTTGTCTTTACTTATATATAAATTTAAAAAAATAAGAATTTTTTCTTATTTTATTTTTTTAGCTAAAACTGTTATTTTATTAAATCTATGATATATTCCTGATTTTGTAATTGGTTTGCCCGTTTCTATAGATATTATCTCACTTAATTCTAATAAAGAAACATCTGGATATTTTAATCTATAAGCAGCTACTTTTCTTGTTTTTTCATCTAATAAATCTAAGCCACCTATTTCTATTATTTTATTAATATCTTTTATTTGTGAAGAAGCGGAATCTATTATTTTATCTACATTAGCTTGCTCGCAATTATTTAATCTGTTTGTCATGTTTTTATGGTCTCTATATATTCTTATATCTTCATAATAGAACAGGGCATTTGTTGCTCTCATAAGAATTAAAAAATCACCAATTTTTTCTGCTTCTTTTATATAAATCATATATTTATTTTCTCTTTTTATATATTTACTATTTAAATTATATTTGTTTAGCAAAGAAGATATAAATTCTGCGTATTCACTATTTTCTACTATAAATTCTAAGTGATATCTTGATTTCTTTGGATCATTTATGCTTCCTACACTTAAAAATAAACCTCTTATATATGCTTTAGATAATTCATCATCGGCATATATATATTCTTTTGGAACATTTATATCAAGAGACAAGTCAGATATAATAAATTCTTTTTTGTTATTTATTTCTAATATATAAATTAAGTTTTTATTAAAATTATAGCCTCTTCTTACTGTTACTTTTGCGCTTATATGATATTGATTTTTTATTAAATTAAATATTTTTCTAGCTACACTAGCATTTTCACTTACTAATTTGATATTATCAGTAATTATTCCAATGTTTTTTACAATTGCAGATAATTCTGCAATGTTTTCAGTTTCAGTAGTTTCTATTTTACTGACTTCATTTTTAACTATACTTGTAAAAGACATATTATCACCTACCAATTTATTTTTTTTATATTATTACTTTCTAAGAAAGTGTTTGCTTTTGAAAAAGGTTTACTTCCAAAGAAACCTCTAGGTGCTGACAGTGGGCTTGGATGAACACTTTCAATTATCAAATGATTTTTATTTTTAATAAGGTCTTTTTTACTTCTTGCATAGTTACCCCATAAAATAAATACCATTGGTTTTTCTCTTTCGCTTAATAATTCTATAATTTTATCTGTAAATGTTTCCCATCCTATATTTTTATGGGATAATGGTTTATCTTTTATTACCGTCATAATAGAATTCAATAAAAGTACTCCCTGTTTTGCCCAATCTGTTAAGTCTGTTTCGTTTCTTATAATTTTTACATCATTATTTAATTCCTTAAATATATTTCTTAATGATGGTGGTGTTTTTACACCTTTTTCTACTGAAAACGATAATCCATTAGCTTCTTTATCACCATGATAAGGATCTTGACCTAATATTACTATTTTAACATCATCAAAGTTTGTTAATTTTAGTGATTTAAATAAATCATTATATTTTGGGTATATTATTTTATTTTTATACTCTATATTTATAAAAGAAATTAAATTTCTAAAGTATGCTTTTTCCATTTCTTCTTTTAAAATAAAATCCCACTCTTTATTAATCATTTTTAAGAGCCATTTCTACTTTTTCAAAAAATTCTTCTGCATTTTCTGCTTTATCTATTAGTTTTATTAAATCAGTTGGTTTTTCTTCAACTATTTTTTTTTCATAATTATCTAATTTGCTTAATATTTCATTATATGAAAAAGGTCTATTTTCATTATATTTTGGTTTTTCAACTGGTTCTTTTATTTTATTTAATTCATCATTATTAATATCTAATGGTTCTTCTTTGCTTATATTATCAGTTTCTATTAAAATGTCTCCAGTTTCTATGTGTTGTGGCGATTGTTCAAAATCTTCGAAATAATCATTAACAAATTCATCGTTTGCCATGTTTAAATCAGTAATCATCTTATTTATTTCTTTTTCAACTATGTTATTCATTTTGTCCTCCTAATTTGTTTGCGATTTCAGCAAATACTTCTATAGGTATTTGTTCAGCCCTAATACTTAAATCCATATTATTTTTATTTAATATTTTTTCTATTGTTTCTAAATCATAATTTATTAAATTGTTTCTCAAAGTTTTTCTTTTTTGAACAAAGCTATCTCTTATTAATTTGAAAAACACTTTTTCTTCATCTATTATTATTTTTTCATTTCTTTTATTAAATTCTAAAACTATGCTGTCAACGTTTGGTTTTGGCATAAAAACGTTTTTGCTTACATCCATTATCTTGTTTATTTCAAAATAATATTTTAAAAAAATTGATAATGAACTGTAATCCTTTGAACCAGGATTTGCTTTAAATCTATTTCCCACTTCTTTTTGAACCATGATCACTATTTTATCAACGTTTATTTTTTCTTCTATTATTTTTACAATTATTGGGGTTGTAATATAATATGGTAAATTAGCGATTATATACAATTTCTTATATTCATAATCTTTTATATCATCAGTTATATTGGCTTTTAAAAAGTCTTTATATATTATATTAATATTTTTATGGTTAATTAAATTTTGATTTAAAATAGTATTTAGAGTTTCATCTATTTCATAGCATAGTACTTGTTTAGCTTTTTGCGCTAAAAAATTTGTAAGAGACCCAGCTCCAGGACCTATTTCTATAACTAATGTGTCACTATCTACATTAGATTTATTTACAATATTTTTAATAATATTCTCATCTATAATAAAATTTTGACCAAACTTTTTTTTAAAGTTAAAATTATTTTTATTTAAGGTTTCATTCATTTCTCTTGGTGAATAGTTCATATAAAGCCTCCTATTTTATTTTAAAATTTTTTATTTATCTTTAATATTATAACAAATTATTATTGTTTTAGATAGAGTTTTAATAATTAAAACAAAAAGATGGTTACCATCCCCATCTTTGTACACTAAATGAAATATTTGCGCCTGTTAGCCCATCTGCCCCAAATATTGTTTTATCTTTTTGCGTTGAATACGCTAAATCCATCCATACAATTCCATTATTCCAAGCTTTAATCATTGATGCACCTGTATCTAATACAACAGCCATATAAGGTTCTTTACCAGCTTTTGTTACTTCAATAATTGTCCCACAAGGAAACGCCTTTAAAGCTGCCGCTAAAATTCTGACTTTGTTATATTCATCATCTATATAGTAAATGCCATCATTAACTAGACTATGGATTTTCTTGTTCTCTGTTTTACAAGCTAAATTACCTGTTCCTGTACATCCTACGCAATCTGGTCCATATCCAGAAATTTTACCTTTATATATCCCATAAGCTCCTGAGCCTTTTTCAATTACTTTACTAATTGGCTCTTGAACTACTTGAACTTCTTCATTTTCACTAGTAACATATTTTATTCCATCAACACCTTCAATAATTGTTTTTGAGATGTTGCTTGGTATTTTTGAATTGTATTTTGTAATTGTTTTATATTTAGTAATAGTGCTTATAATACTTACATCTTTTGTTGCATTATCATTATTTATTCCTATTTCTTTTTCAGTATATAAATTTGTATTAAAAAATGACATAAAAGAAATAACCACTATACTGCTCCATTTACCCAATAATCCAAGTAAACCAATATTCATTTATTTCACCTCATTGTTTTTTTCATTAATAAAATTCTATCAAAATTATAAAGGTAAGTCAAATTGGTCTATAGCATTGTCTGTTGTTATTTTAAAGACTTCTTCAATAGTAAGTCCTTTTATATCAGCTATTTCCTTTGCAATATAGTAACAATTTGACGGTTTGTTTTGCTCACCCCTAAATGGTGTTGGACTCAAGTATGGACTATCTGTTTCTAAAAGTAAATGTTTTATATCAATATTTTTTACTATTTCTTTTAAAGTTTGAGCATTTTTAAAAGTTAAAACTCCGCCAATTCCTAGTTTTATGTTTTTTTTAACTAATTCACGTGCTATTTCTAAACTAGAGCTATAACAGTGCATTATTATTTTTTTAGGGTTTTTTTCATCCAATATTTTAATTGTATCATTTATTGCTTCTCTACTATGAACAACAATTGCTTTATTATATTTTATAGCTATATCTATTTGTTTTCTAAAAACTTCTTTTTGTATTTCTTTATTATCTTTTCTATAATAATAATCTAATCCTATTTCGCCTATTGCTACTATTTTAGGATTTTTTATATTATCAATAATATATTGATAACTATTTTCTGTCATTTCGGCAGTATCTTCAGGATGTATACCTATTGAGCCATAAATATTTGGATACTTATTAACTAATTCTATTACTTCCTTATTTGTTATATCATTACATCCACTAACAATCATTAAATTGTTTTTCATTTCTTCTATTATTTCTTCTAAATTGTCATAATATTTTTTATTTAAATGACAATGGGTATCTATAAACATAATTATCACCAAAAAAATTATACCATTAAACGGTATAATTTTCTACTTTTTGTATTCTATTATTGCATATTTTACTAGTGCGATTGTAATAAACAATAAATACAATACATCTTCTATATTAAATTCTACCAACAAACTACATACAACCATTAGTGATACTGCTGATATGGTAAGTACCATATACTTGGTTTCTTTATTAGTTATCATAGTCTTATCCTTTCTATTTAAAACAAATTTATATTACTTTTCCTCTTTGTCAATTCTTAAAAATAAAGGGGAAGGATTGTTTAACACAATTCCTGAATCTAGGCCTCTAAAATTAATGCTTTCAATAAATTTATTTTCTGTATTTAATTGATGAAAGATTAGGTTGGCTGTATCTGGTAAAAATGGACTTAAAAGAACTGCACCAGATCTTATTGCTTCTAATAGATTATATAAAATAGTTTTTAATCGTTCATCTTTTTCTGGATCTTTTGCTAACAACCAAGGAGTTGTCTCATCTATATATTTATTACATCTCCTAAATATTTCGAAAATACTTCCTATTGCATCTGCTATTTTTAAATTATTCATTTTTTCATCTACTATACTTGCTGTATTTAGAACTAATGTAATTAATTCGTCATCAATTGGCTCTTTACAAATTGGTTCATATATTATTCCGCCAAAATATTTATGTGCCATTGATATTGTTCTATTAACTAAGTTCCCTAAAATATTGGCCAAATCAGAATTTGTTCTTTCAATTAATAAGTCATAGCTTATTGTTCCATCACTTGAAAAAGGTATTTCGTGTAATAAATAATATCTTACTGCATCGACGCCAAACTTATTTACAAGTTCATCAGCATAAATAATATTTCCTTTAGATTTACTCATTTTATCTTCACCAAATAATACCCATGGATGACCAAATATTTTTTTAGGTAATGGTAAGTCAAGTGCCATTAACATAATTGGCCAATATATTGTATGAAATCTTAATATATCTTTTCCAATTAAGTGAACATCAGCTGGCCAGTATTTATCAAAATCAGGACTGTTTTCTGCATCTGGTTCATAACCTAAGAAGGTAATATAATTTGATAGCGCATCTATCCAAACATAAACTACATGCTTATTATCAAAGTTAACAGGCACTCCCCAACTAAATGATGTTCTTGATACACAAAGGTCTTGTAAGCCTTGTTTTATAAAGTTATTCATTATTTCATTTTTTCTTGTTTCTGGTTCAATAAATGTAGGATTGTTTTCAATATATTCTTCTAGTTTTTTACTATACTTGCTTAATTTTAAGAAATAAGCTTCTTCACTAGCGATTTTTACATCCCCACCACAATCTGGACATTTACCATTTATTAATTGCGATTCTGTCCAAAAAGACTCACAAGGTGTACAATATAAGCCTTCATATTTATCTTTATAAATATCTCCTTTATCATACAATTTTTTAAATATTTTAGCTACTTTCTCTTTATGAGAACAATCTGTTGTTCTAACAAATTTATCATAGCTTGTATTCATTAAATCCCATATTTTTCTTACCTCTAAAGCCATTTCATCAACATACTCTTGAGGATTTATTCCTTTTTCTTTAGCTTTTTCTTCTATTTTTTGCCCATGTTCATCTGTTCCTGTTTGAAAATAAACATCATATCCTTTTAGTCTTTTATATCTAGCTATTGCATCTGCCAAAACTATTTCATAAGTATTTCCTATATGTGGTTTACTTGAAGCATATGCGATTGCTGTTGATATATAAAATTTTTCTTTCATTTTATTCCTCCTTATTTGTTGAGCCTAACCCACTAGTCCTTTTTTCTATTACTATTTCTTCATTATCAACTAATAAATATTTCGAAAAAATACCTTGACATATTTTGTCTCCTTTTTTTACAATATAATCTGTATTACCATGATTTTGGATTTTTAAATAAATATGTCCTTCGTTACTAGGATTGTTATAATAATCATTATCAACTATTCCTACTTGATTTACACACCTTACATTATATTTAAAACCCATACTACTTCTTATGACAATCATAAGAAATTCATCCGAATTCATTCTAACTTTTATTCCTAAAGGAATAGTAATTATTTCACTAGGTTTAAGTGTAAATCCATTAATTGCTGTAAAATCATATCCAGCGCTTGTTTTTGTAGATCTTTTAGGCAGTTCATAAGAATTGTACAGTTCTAAATCACTACTAATATCTAATTTAAATTGTTTATAACTTATTTTTTCAAAATATCTCATTTTTACCTCCAAAATAAAAACTACTCCCTATAATAAGGACGTAGTTCACGTGGTACCACCTTAATTTGTAGAAATTTCTACCTCTTTTATTTAACGCATAATCTACGACTCAAGCTAAAATATTCACTTGAATAATTCAGGAACCATTTCAAATAATTGTTTTTATTAGTTCTCACCAAACACTAATTCTCTTTAAAAACTTAATTATTTTTCTTTCCATCATAACCTTTTAATTTAAGTAAATTATAGCATATGTAAACTTATTGTGCAAGAAAATTACTTAATTATTGACTTTTTTATTACATTCATTAATTCTATTAAATAGTAAATAAAATGTTTATCTAATTTTATTAAATCTAGTGTTACAATCAAACATTTATTTATCATTTTAAATCTAAACATTCTAGTTAATTTGCTTATTTCTATAAATAATAATTCTCCATTTACATTATTAGTTATCTCTAAAGGGAGTGTTATTTCAATAAAATTGTTTGTTTGTCTTATTTTATTAATATTAAGTTCAAAGGCTAATTTTTCAAACCATTCTTCATACATATATATTAATATACCTTCACTTATGTTTCCAAATCTGTCTTCTATTTCTTGTTTTATTATTAATAATTTTTCATATGAATCAATTTCGTTAATTTTTTTATGTATTTCTATTTTTAAGTCTACTTCGTCTACATATTTATCGTCAATAGTTGTTTCAACGTTTAATAATGGTTGATCTACTATAACTTTTTCTTCAGGAATTACTCCTTTTAATTTATTTACTTCATCATTTAGCATTTTTAAGTATAGCTCAATTCCTATTGTATCAATAAATCCAGCTTGTTCACTTCCTAATATATCCCCTGCTCCTCTTATTGATAAATCACGGGCCGCTATTCTAAATCCACTACCTAATTCTGTGAATTCTTTTATAACAGATAGTCTCTTATTAGCAATATCAGACAATACTTTTCCTTTTTTATACATTAGATAACAATAAGCTATTTTATTTGATCTACCGACTCTTCCTCTAATTTGATATAGTTGTGATAATCCAAATTTGTCTGCGTCTATGATAATTAAAGTATTAACGCTTGGTATGTCTATTCCTGTTTCAATTATAGTTGTACACAATAAAATATCAAATTCTTTATTTATGAATTTTGTCATTACATTTTCAATTTCATTTTTTGTCATTTTACCATGTGCACAAGCTATTTTAGCTTCAGGAACTAACTTCTCAATTTCCAATTTTTTTAATTCCATATTTATTACATTATTATATAAAATAAAAGATTGTCCATTACGTGATAGTTCTTTATAAATTGCATCTTTAATTATGTAATTATTTTCTTCTAATACATATGTTTGAATTGGAAATCTATTGATAGGCGGTGTCTCTAATAAAGATAAATTTCTAATACCTAACATTGACATTTGTAATGTTCTTGGGATTGGAGTTGCTGATAAAGTTAAAATATCTATGTTGTTTTTTAAATTTTTTATTTTTTCTTTATGGTTTACTCCAAATCTTTGTTCTTCATCTACTACTAACAAACCAAGGTTTTTAAAGCATATATCGCTACTTAATAGTCTATGTGTACCTATTACAATATCTATTTTCCCATGTTTTAGTTCCTCTATAATTACGTTTATTTCTTTTTTTGTAACAAATCTATTTATTAGTTTTATATTGATAGGAAATTCTTTAAATCTTTCTATTGCATTATGATAATGTTGACTTGAAAGTATTGTGGTAGGGCATAAATATGCTACTTGTTTCCCAGATAAAACTGCTTTAAACATAGCTCTAAAAGCTACTTCTGTTTTACCATAACCAACGTCTCCACATAAAAGCCTATCCATTGGTTTACTCTTTTGCATATCATTTTTTATCTCTTCTGTTACTTTTCTTTGATCATTGGTATCTTCATAAATAAAACTTTTTTCAAATTCTATTTGATTTTCATCATCTTTAAAGAAAGAAAATCCAGAGCTTGCTTCTCTTTTAGCATAAAGTTCCAATAAATTCATAGCTACTTTTTCTAGTTTTGTTTTAATTCTTAATTTTGTTTTTGCCCATTCACTACCACCTAATGTACTAATTTTTGGGATTATACCTTCATTTGATGAAAATTTGTTTATTAAATCGATTTTTTCAACAGGTATATATAATTTATCATTGCCTTTGTACTCTACAACTAAATAATCTTTTTTTAATCCGTTTTTTACTAATGTCTTTATTCCAATATACTTTCCTATTCCATGAATATTATGAACTACATAATCATTTATGCTTAACTTATTAATATCTCTAATTTTTTTACCAAATTTAAAACTGTTTTTATAATTTGTTCTTACTTCTTCTTTATTAAAAAATTCGTTTTCACTAATAACAATTAGATTATTATAATTAAACCCTTCTGATATTTGTTTTATTATTAAGTTTATTTTATTGTTATATATTTCGTTTTCATTAGTTATTATAATGTTTTTATTATTAAGGTTTTCTATTATTTTATTCATTTGATATCTATTATTTAAGCAAATTATTACAGTGTTATCTAGTATGCTATTATTTAGTCTTTTATTTATTTCTGTTATATTACTATTAAAAGGTTCTATTTTATAAGATATATAATTTTGTGTTTTATCTACACTATTATCAAAATTGTCTAGATTTATTGCCTTATTGTTTTTTAGCTCTTCTAGTTTATGCATATATTTTGTATTTGATGGTCTTTCTAAACTATTATTATATTCATCAATTTCTTCAATAAGTTTTATATAATTGGCTTCTATTTCCAAATAATTATGAAATATTACTTGTGCTTCAGGCATATATTTTATTATACTTGTTTCTTTAATGTCATTTCCAATAGGGACTTCAGTATTAGTTTCTATTTTTATTTTTTCTAGTTTTTTAAGTGTTAGTTGAGTTTTATCATCAAATTCTCTTATGTCTTCTATTATATCTCCAAAAAATTCTAATCTTATTGGATTATTCATGCCTATTCCATATATATCAATTACATAACCTCTTACTGCCATTTCACCAGTTGAAGATACAAGAGTTTCTCTTCTATAACCCATAGAATATAGTTTTTCTGTTAGTTTTTGAATATCGTATTCATCATGTATTTTTATGTTTAAAACGTTTTTATGAAATTGATCTTTTGATGGTAAATATTTTAAGAAGCCCATTAAATTGGTTACAACAATTTGATATGGGTTTTCTATTATTTTATTTAGTGTTTCAATTCTATTTGCTTTTAATTCGGGAGAAACGGCCAATGCTTCACTTGTTAAAAAATCATCCATTGGAAAAAAACAAACGTTGGATGTGTAATTTAGTATTGATTGATAAATTTTATTTGCTTCATATAATGAATTTACAACAAATATTACAGGTTTTTTATTTTGTAAATAGTAATTATACAAATATATGCATTGTAATTCATTGGTTAGCCCATTTACATTTAAATTGTTTGTACTAAATAATTTATCAAACATGCTTTTTCACCCTTTCTATAGTCTAAAAATGATACTTTTTTGTATCATTAATTATATTTATTCATTAAATTGTCAAATGTCATTTCAAAGTAATCATCTAAGACATCTTGAATTATTTTTAGTGTTGGCTCAATAATAAGATTTGTTTCTTTATCTATATGTCCTAAAACATAATCTTTTGTATTAATACTTTTGTTATTAGAAATCCCTATTTTTATTCTTTTATATTCATTTGTTTTTAAATTTAATTCTATATTTTTAAGTCCGTTGTGTCCGCCACTACTTCCTTTATATTTAAGTTTAAATTTACCAAGTTCTTGATCTAAGTCATCACTTATAATTAAAATGTCTTCAATGTTTATTTTATAAAAGTCTATATACTTTTTTATTACTTCTCCTGACAAATTAATATATTTTGATGGTTTTAGTAATATTACTTTTTCATCTTTAATAATAGTCTCTGCGTATAAACCTCCAAATTTACTTTTTTCAATTTTTAAATTTTTTCTAGAGGCAAATTTGTCAATTATTTCAAACCCAATATTATGTCTAGTATTTTCATATTCTTTGCCTGGATTTCCTAATCCAATTATTATTTTCATAAGTCACCTCTATGATATTCTTTATATATATCGCTTTTATTTACATTTCTATCTTGAGATACTTTCTTTATTGCATCTTTTGAATTCATTCCCTCTTTAATATAAAGGTTTACATGTTCTATAACATTTATATTGTCAAAAGTATTTTTACAAGTATTTCCCGAAACAACTATAACTAGTTCTCCTTTTATTTCAAGCATTTCTTTCTTTACACTTTCAATTGTCCCTCTATATATTTCTTCAAATTTTTTAGATATTTCCCGGGAAATACATATGTTTCTATTTCCAAATACTTCAAGCATATTGTCTAAAGTTTCCAATATTCTATGTGGTGATTCATAAAAAATCATTGTTTCTGTATTATTTTTTAATACCTCTAATTCTTTTTTTCTTTTACCTGCTTTATTAATTAAAAATCCATAAAACAAAAATGGTTGAGGACTTAGGCCAGAGACTGTTAACGCTGGCACAAAGGCTGTTGGCCCTGGTAAAGATACAACATTAAAATTACTATCAATTGCTTGTTTTACAAGTTCATATCCAGGATCACTAATAATTGGGGTTCCTCTATCTGTCACTATTCCTACACTTTTGCCATCATTTAAATATTCTAGTAACTTTACATTGTTTTTTGTTTCATTAAATTTATGATTAGATATCATTCTTTTTTTAATCTTAAGATGATTTAAAAGTATTGATGTTACTCTTGTATCTTCACAAAAAATGACTTCTACTTGCTTTAAAGTATTTATTGCTCTTAAAGTTATATCTTCCATATTACCAATTGGTGTAGGTATTATATATAAAGTTGCTGTATTATTATAGCTTTTTGAAGACATATAATCACCTCTTTCTCAATGGTATTATAATACATATTTTGAAAAAAAGACAGTTTTACTATCTAATTATTAAAATATTGTTTTATTTCAGAACTATAATTGTCAAATTCATCATGGCATATTAATGGTTTTAATATTTTAAGACCCGTTTTTCCATTCTTTGTTCCTTCAATTAATATTATATTTGAATCAGTATTTTCTTTAGGATACACTAGTCTTATTTTTTTTGGTTCAATATTGTACTTTCTCATTACTTCTATTATATCTATCAATCTATCTGTACGATGAACTATAGCAATATTTCCATTATTTTTAAGTAGCTTTTTTGAAATAATCATAATGTCTTCTAAGTTTAATTTTATTTCATGACGAGCTATCGTTTTATATTCTTTTTCATTTACTCTATTTGTTTTAATAATTTTAAAAAAAGGAGGATTGCAAGTTATTGTATCGTATGTATCAGATTCTATGTTTTTATAATATTCTTTAATATCTTGGTTATAAATTTTTATTTGGCATTCTAGTTTGTTATATTTTATTGATTTTTCACCTAATTCAAATACGTCTTTTTGAATTTCTACTGCATCTATTAATGCTTTTGTTTTTGTTGTTAGTAGTATTGGTATTATAGCATTGCCTGTTCCGATATCAAGAATCTTTTTGATTTTACTATTTAATGTAACAAAGTTAGGAAGAAGAATAGAATCTATAGAAAAATTAAACATGTCACTATTTTGATATATTCTTAAATTTTCATATCCTAATAAGTAATTAAATTTTTCCATCCTTATCAACCTCTATTATACCTTTTGCTGTTTCTACTTTGAATTTTTCTTTTAGTATGTCAGTTGATATTACCCTACCGTTTAGCCCATCAACTTCTACTGTTTGCCCTATATTAGGCAGATTATTTCTACATTCTTTATAACATTCATTTTCATATTTTAGGCAACATAATAATCTTCCACATACTCCATTTATTTTTGTAGGATTTAAAGACAAATTTTGATTTTTTGCCATAGATATTGAAACAGAATCAAAGTCATTTAAAAATCTTGAGCAACATAGTTTTTGACCACATAGTCCCATTCCACATACTCTTTTTGCTTTATCTCTTACTCCTATTTGTCTAAGTTCTATTCTTGTTTTATATATAGATGCTAACTCTCTAGCTAAATTTCTAAAATCTACTCTTGATTCTGCATAAAAGTGAAATAATAGTTGGTCTTGATCAAATGTATATATAGTGTCTATTACATTCATTTCTAAATTATATTTTTTAATTAGTTCCCTACATTTGTTTAATGCTTGACATGCTTGATTTATATTGTTTAAATTACGTTGACAATCATCTTCAGTGGCAATTCTAATTATTTTACCTAGTTCATTATTTAATTTTTTATTATCTACTGTATGAATTTCTGTTACAACTAAACCAAATCGCAAGTTACCACCATCATCGGCAATTACTGCTTGTCCTTTTTTAATTTCCAAGTCTTCTATATAAAAATAATTTACACGGTCTTCGTTATCAAATTTTACACCAACTATTTTCATTTTACTCCTCCAATTTCTATTATTAATTTGTCTATTAGTAAATTTGTATTAGCATTTATATACAATTTATTTTTTATATCCAACAATATTTTTATTTTTTTGCTTATGATATTTATATTGTTGTTTTTTATTGTATTGGCATCTATTTCATCAAATATTAAAGTTTTTCTATTTAATTTTATATTCAACATGTCTCTATAATAAAGTATCATTATTTCTACAGCTGCTAAAGTTTCATTTTTCTCTTGAATATTATTATGAAAAAGCTTTTTCGCTAAAATAATTGTTTGATTTTTTTTTAATTCTAAAGTGTTAACAAATTTAACTGTATTTTCTTTTATGTTTTCTAAATTTTCTATTTTAACTGATAATAGTGATTCTAATTTGTTACTTTCATTTAAATTTTTCTTAAGTGTTATTACTTGGCATCTTGATACTATTGTATCTAACAATTGATGAATGTTATCCGCTAATAAAATAGCAATTACATTCTCAGATGGCTCTTCCAAAAATTTTAGTATTGTATTAGAGGATGTTGCATTTAATTTTGCTGCATCTGTAATTATATATATTCTTTTATTTGAAAGAATTCCTTTTGTTTTAAATTGTTCTTGTAATTCTAGTAGTTGCTCTTTTTTTATCCAAAGTCCATCTGGCCTTATTACTTTAAATTCAGAAAAAATTTCTTTATCTATTTTATCACATTGTGTGCATTTAACACATTCGGATTTATTTGAATAATTATAAGGGCAAAATAGATACTTTGCAAAAGCAAAGGCTAGTTCTTCTTTTTTTGAATATCCATTTGTTTCTATCAAATAAGCATGTGAGCATTTATTTTTTATTACTGTATTTATAAATATTCTATATGGAACTTTTTGTTCATCAATGAATTCATCTAACACGCTACTCACCTCTTTAATATATTAAATTAGATTTGATAAAGACAATTAAAAATCAGTTGTTCTATCTTCTAATGCTAGTTCTAAAGTTAAAGCATCAATATATTCCATGTCTACTCCAATAGGAATACCGTGAGCTATTCTTGATACTTTTACTGGATGCTTTTCAAGTATCCTTGATATATATTGTGATGTTGTTTCACCTTCAATACTTGGTCTGACTGCTATTATAATCTCTTTTATATTTTCTTTTTCTATTCTTTCTATTAAAAAATTAATGTTTATATCCTTTGGTTCAATTCCATCTAAAGGTGATATTAATCCATCCAAAACATGGTATAGTCCTTTATATGAACCTATTTTTTCAAAAATCATAACATTTTTTGGACCTTCTACTACACATATGGTTGAATTATCTCTATTTGGCATTTTGCACACTTCACAGAGTTCTCCTTCTGATAGGTTATTACATTTTTTACATCTAGTGATTTTTGTTTTAACGTTTTTTAATGATTCAGAAAATAAATCAATCATGTCACTATCTATTTCTAAAGTTGCCAATGCCATTCTCTCAGCTGTTTTTTCTCCTACCCCAGGTAGTTTTTTATAACATTCTATTAAATTAAACAATGTTTGTGGGTACTTCATTAAAATAGACCTGGCATTCCTTGTGAATATTTACCCATTTTAGTTTCTGTTTCATTATCTATTTCTTTAATGGCATTATTTATTGCTATTGTAATCATATCTTCTAACATTTCTATTTCTTCTTTATCTAATGATTCTTTATTTATTTTTATGCTTGCTATTTCTTTTGTTCCTTTTAAATTTACAGTTACAAATGAATTTGTTCCTATAAATACTTTTGAATCTATTTCTTCTTTTGCAGTTAACATGTCTTTTTGTAATTTTTGAGCTTGTTTCATCATTGCTTGTATGTTCATATTATTCCTACTTTCTATTCATTAATGTATTCATATTTTTTTTCTTTATTATTATATTCTTTTTTTATTTTTTCCCATTCTTCTTTTGATACTGATATTATTTTATACTTTATTTTGTATTTTTCAAAAAGGAATTGATCAATTATTTCTAAATTGTTATTAAATTTATTTATTTCTTCTATATTATCTAAAACAATAATTATATTTTCTCCACCCATTGCCCTTATTGAGCCTTTTAGGATTAAAGATATATATTCGTCATACTTTTTATTTTCTTTACTTTTTTCTATATTTCCAATGTTTTTAACAAATTCTAACAGTTCTTGTTTATTAAAGTTATATAAAGTGTTATTTATTCTTATTTCTTTTAAGTCCAGTTTTTGTTTATCTTCAGGATTCATTATTTTAATTATAATTAGTTCAAATATTAATCTAGGATAATTAGATTGTTTCATTTCATTTATTCCTTTATTAAACTCCCAAATATAATTTAGTATTTTTTCGTTGCCTATTTTTTCAATATCTAGCTCTTCTTCACTGTTTACTTTATTATTAATATAAAAATTTGGTGCATTAAGTTTTAATAGTAAATTTCTTAATGTTTTTATTATTGCTTCTGTTAATTTTATAAAGTCTTTACCATTTAGGTCATAATTATCTATTTCAACAAATGCTGAGTCTATATCTCCTAAAATTATATTTTTTAAGAATTTTTGTTGTTCTACTGTTGTTATTGTTCCATTTATTTCATGTATATCTTCAAGTAGTATATCGTTTGTAGAATATGCTATTACTTGATCTAGAAGGCTCAATGCATCCCTCATGCCTCCATCAGATAAAATTGCTATTTCTTTTATTGCTTCTTTTTCTATTTTAATTTTTTCTTGTTCTATAATATAATCCAATCTATCTGCTATTTCTTTTATATTAAGCTTTTTAAAATCAAATCTTTGGCACCTTGATAAGATCGTAAGTGGTATTTTATGTGGGTCTGTTGTTGCCAAAATAAATATTGCGTGGTTTGGTGGTTCTTCTAATGTTTTTAATAAAGCATTAAAAGCTCCTGTTGACAACATATGGACTTCATCTATTATGTATGTTTTGTATTTTCCCATTGAAGGCACTAGATTAATTTTGCTTTTTAATTCTCTAATTTCATCTACTCCATTATTTGATGCAGCGTCTATTTCTAGTATATCTACAGGGTTTATATTGTTTTGTGTGCAATTTACACATTTATTGCATGGTATATTTTCTTTTAGATTAGTACAATTAATTGTTTTAGCTAAGATTTTTGCTACACTTGTCTTTCCAGTTCCTCTTGGTCCTGTGAATAAATAAGCATGTGATAAAGTACCATTTGAAATTGCGTTTTGTAATGTTTTTATTATTACCCTTTGCCCTACTACTTCATTAAAATTTAACGGTCTATATTTTCTATACAAAGTTTGATACATTTTATCACCTCAACAATAATTATTATATCATAATAAAAGAAAATAATTATTGTTATTTTCTTTTTTCTTTAAAGAATTTTTTTAGTAATTCACTAGTTTCTTTTTCTAGTAATCCTTTTTTTATTATTATCTTTTTGTCATACTTTCTTAGTGTTTCTATTTCACCAAAGTTATTATTTGTTGATGAATAATAGATTGTTTTAATTCGTGCTTGTAATATTGCTCCTGTACACATTAAACATGGTTCTAACGTTGTATACAATGTGCATTCTTCTAAATGCCATGTTTTTAACTTCTTACAAGCTTTTTCTATAGCATCTAATTCTGCATGTTTAATTGCATTATTATTTTTTTCTTTTTTATTATATGATTTAGAAATTATTTTGTTTTTTTTAACTATTATTGCCCCTACTGGGACTTCATTGTTTTTATAAGCTTTTAGTGCTTGTTTAAAAGCTTCATTCATATATTCTATCATTTTATCACCTACAAAAAAAGACACACACGTTTAGGAATTTTTAAGGCTGCTGTCTTCCGACTCTGACCTGATTCAAATATAAACGTTGTGTCTTTATTAATATATACTATTTTTTGTTCTAAATCAATTTTTTATATATGTTTCACGTGGAACATTATTAGTTTTATATGTTTATGTTTCACGTGGAACATTACTTTATTTATATCTTATGTTTCACGTGGAACATAAGATAATACTAAACTGTTTGTTCCTCTATTTCTTCTTCTTTTTGTAAAAGTGCTACTGTGCTTACTTTTTGTTCTTCTTTTAAATTAATAAGCTTAACACCTTGAGCAACTCTTCCAGTTGTTGATATTTGATCAATTGGCAATCTTATAATAATACCACTATTAGTTATTATCATTAAATCTTCATTAGTATTAATTATTTTAAAGGAAACAATGTTACCATTTTTTTCAGTAATATTTAATGCTTTGACACCTTTACTTCCTCTATGTGTTTGTCTATATTCTTGTACTTCTGTACGTTTCCCATAACCTTTTTCTGTTACTACTAGAATTTGTTGATTGCTAGAAGTTACTTCACACCCTACACAAATACCTTTGCTTATGTTAATACCTTTAACACCCGATGCAGTTCTTCCCATAACTCTAATTTCGTTTTCATCAAATCTAACCATTTGGCCATTTGATGAACCAATCATTATTTCTTTTGTACCATCAGTTTTTTTGGCAGCTATCAATTTATCATTTTCTTTTAAACTAATAGCAATTTTCCCATTATTTCTAATACTATCAAACTCTTTAATATCAGTTCTTTTTATTAAACCATTTTGTGTACAAAATACAATATATTTGTTTTGTTCTTCATTTTCAACCTTTAACATTACGGTTACTTGTTCTTCTTTTTCTATTGGCAATAAATTAATAATTGGTAATCCTTTTGATTGCCTATTATATTCAGGCACTTCATAACCTTTTATTCTATAAACTTTACCTTTATCTGTGAAAAACAATATATAGTCGTGTGTTGTCATAGAAATTAAATGTTCAACATAATCTTCTTCATTAGTTCCCATTCCTTTAATTCCTACTCCGCCTCTATTTTGAGATTTGTACGTTTCACTGTTAACTCTTTTAATATAACCTTTATTTGTCAAAGTTATAACTATATCTTCTACTGGAATTAATGATTCATCCTCAATAAAGTCAATTGCAGTCATATCTATTAAAGATTTTCTATCATCACCATATTTATTTTGAATTTCTTTTAATTCTGTTTTAATTATTTCTAATATTTTTTCTTTTGAATTTAATATTTCTTTTAACATTTTTATTGTTTCTAATAAATCATTTAATTCAGCTTCAATTTTGTCTTTTTCTAATCCTGTTAATCTTCTTAGTTTCATTTCAAGGATTGCTTCTGTTTGAATTTCATCTAAATTAAATTTTAAGTTCAATTGTTCTTTAGCTACAGCATCTGTCTTTGATGCTTTAATTATTTTAATTACCTCATCTATATTATCAAGAGCTATTTTTAATCCTTCAAGTATATGAACCCTTTTCTCTGCTTTTTCAAGCTCAAACATTGTTCTTCTTATTATTATTTCTTTTTGGTAATCTATATATTTTGATATAATGTCTCTTAATCCTAAAGTCTTTGGAACTCCATTATCTAACATTAAAAGTATTATTCCATAATTTGTTTGGAATTGAGTATGTTTATATAGATTATTTAAAATAACTTGTGGGTTAGCATCTCTTTTAAGCGTAATAATTATTTTTACACCATTTTTTAAATCGGTATGATAATCTGATATACCATCTATTATTTTATTATGAACTAATTCAGCAACTTTGTTTTTTAATTCCATAGTGTTTACACCATATGGAACCTCATCTATTATTATAAAACTTTTACCGTTTTTTTCTTCTATTGTTGCTTTACTTCTAATTGTAATAGTTCCTCTACCAGTTTCATATGCTTTCTTTATTCCACTATTTCCTAATATAATTCCTCCTGTTGGGAAATCTGGACCTTTAATATATTTCATTAATTCTAAAGTATCAATTTCAGGATTATCTATATATGCTATACATCCGTCAATTACTTCTGATAAGTTGTGTGGTGGTATATTTGTTGCCATACCTACAGCAATACCCATTGTTCCATTAACTAATATATTAGGAAATCTCGATGGTAAAATTTTTGGTTCTCTTTCTGTAGCATCAAAGTTGTCGTCAAAATCAACAGTGTTTTTATTTATATCTTTTAGTAATTCTAATGAAATTTTAGATAATCTTGATTCTGTATAACGCATTGCTGCTGCGCCATCTCCTTCAATATTACCAAAATTTCCATGTCCATCTACTAGTGTATAACGATACGTAAAGTTTTGTGCCATACGTACCATTGCTTCATAAATTGATGAATCACCATGTGGATGATATTTACCCATTACATCCCCAACTATACGCGCTGATTTACGATGAGGTTTATCTGTCGTATAACCTGCTTCAAACATTGACCAAAGTATTCTACGATGTACTGGTTTTAATCCATCTCTTAAGTCTGGTAAAGCACGAGAAATTATAACACTCATTGAATATTCAAGAAATGATGATTTTACTTCATCAACTATGTTTTTTTCTTCTAATTTATCTATCTCATAATTCATATTATAACCTCCTATATATCCAAATTTTGTGCATAAGATGCATTTTGTTCTATAAATTCTCTTCTTGGTTCTACTTCATCACCCATTAATTTTGAAAACATTTCATCTGCTGCTATTAAATCATCTACTGTGATTTTTCTAAGAACTCTTTTATTTATATCCATTGTTGTTTCATATAATTGCCAATCATCCATTTCTCCTAAACCTTTCATACGTGCAATATCTGGTTTAGCAGTTATTGTTGCTAAATATGCATCTTTTTCTTCATCTGTTAATACATATTTAACTGTTTTTCCATGTTTTATACAATAAAGTGGTGGTTGAGCTGCATATACATATCCACCTTCAACTATTGGTCTAAAAAATCTATAAAATAATGTTAATAATAATACTCTTATATGTGATCCATCTACATCTGCATCTGTCATAATTATTATTTTATGATATCTTAATTTGCTAATATCAAATTCGCTACCTACTCCTGTACCAAATGCTGTTATTATAGTTCTAATTTCTTCGTTTGATAAAGCTCTATCTAATCTTGCTTTTTCAACATTTAATATTTTTCCTCTTAAAGGTAAAATAGCTTGTGTCATAGAATCTCTACCTGTTTTAGCTGAACCTCCTGCTGAATCTCCTTCAACTATAAATATTTCACAAATACTAGGATCTTTACTTTTACAATCTGATAATTTACCGCCAAAGTTAACAACATCTAAATCACTTTTTCTTCTTGTTAATTCTCTTGCTTTCTTTGCTGCTACTCTTGCCCTTGCTGCTGTCATTGTTTTTTCTATAATAATTCTTGCTTGTTCAGGATTTTCCATTAAAAATCTTTCAAATCCACTTGAAAAAACATTATCTGATAGTTTTCTTACTTCCGAATTTCCTAATCTTCCTTTTGTTTGTCCTTCAAATTGTGGATTAGGATGTTTACAAGAAACTATCATTGTTAATCCTTCTTTAACATCATCTCCTGTTAAAGATTCATCTTTTTCTTTTAATATATTTGTTTTTTTAGCATAACTGTTTATTACTCTTGTTAATGCTCTTCTAACTCCTTCTTCATGAGTTCCACCGTCATGAGTATTTATATTATTTACAAATGAATATATACTATCATTATAGCCCGAATGATATTGCATAGCTACTTCAAATAGTATTCCGTCTTCTTCACCTTCTAAATGAATTATTTGATTATGAATTGGAGTTTTATTTTTATTTAAATATTTTACATATTCACTAATTCCACCTTCATAACAAAATGTTTCCCCTGTTGTATCTTCAGAATCACGATCATCTCTTAAATTTAACTTTAAACCTTTATTTAAAAAAGCTAATTCTCTAGTTCTTACTTTTAATGTTTCATAATCATATATATTAGTATCAAATATTTCAGTATCTGGTTTAAATGTAACTGTTGTTCCAGTTCTTTCTTTTTCACAAGTACCAATTATTGTAAGTTCTTGTGAAGTTTTTCCACCATTTTCAAATTTTGTTTCATATATATTTCCATCTATATAAACTTTTACTATAACTAGGCTTGATAAAGCATTTACAACTGATGCTCCAACTCCATGTAGACCACCAGAGACTTTATAGCCTCCACCTCCAAATTTACCACCTGCATGTAATACTGTATATACTGTTTCAACTGTTGAAACGCCAGTTTTTGAATGTATTCCAACCGGTATTCCACGACCATCATCTTTTACTGTTATTGAATTATCCTTATTAATTACAATCTCTATATTTTTACAATATCCAGCTAATGCTTCATCTATTGAATTATCTACTATTTCCCATACTAAATGATGAAGTCCTTTTACATCTGTCGTTCCTATATACATACCCGGTCTTTTTCTTACTGCTTCTAAGCCTTCTAATACTTGTATATCTGATGCATCATAATGTGTATTATTTTTTTCCATCTATTCCACCTCTTTGATTTTTTTTATGTTTCCTGCTTCTATTTGAATTAATTTTGAATTTTTTAATAATTTTTTATTTATATTAGATAAATCTGTTGTTGTTATTATTACTTGCATATTATTATTAATAAATTTAATTAAGTTATTTTTTTTATTTTTATCTAATTCACTAAATACATCATCTAATAATAAAATTGGAGTTGTATCTTTTATTTCTTTAAAAATTTCTATTTCAGCTAATTTTGTAGCTAATACAGCCATTCTTTGTTGTCCTTGTGAACCATATTCTTTTAAATTTTGATTATCTATATAAAATTCTAAATCATCTCTATGTGGTCCAATTAATGTCATTTTATATTTTATTTCTTTTTTAATAATTTTTTTAAATTCATTTTTTAATATTTCTTTTAAATAATCTTTTTCATAATTATTAAAATTTAATGAATTTTTATATAAAATATTAAATTTTTCTATATTTGTTAAACTTTTAAATATTTTTTCAACATTTTTATTTAATTTTATTATAAATTTATTTCTTATTCTATAAATTTGAATTGACTTCTCAATTAAAAAATTTGTAATAATTTCAAAATAATTTAAATCAAAATTTTTACTTATTTTTAAGTAATCATTTCTCATTTTTAGTATTTTATTATATTCATTTATTAAAATATAATAATTACTATATAATTGACTTAATTCTAAATTTAAAAAATTTCTTCTTATATTTGGTGAATTTTTAATTAATTCTAAGTCATCTGGATAAAATATTATTAAATTCATTTTTGATATATATTCACTAGTTTTTGTTATATTATTATTATCAATTTTTAAATATTTTTTTTGATTATCAACACTTATTTCTAATTTACTTTTAATGTTTTTAATATATATATTTCCAGTTATTTTAAATTTTTCCTTTCCTTTCATTATTAAATTTTTATCAATATAAGATCTATGTGATTTAGTAATTCCTAAAATATATAAACTTTCTAATAAATTTGTTTTACCTTGACCATTATTTCCATAAATTATATTAATTCCTTTTTCAAATTTTAATGATAACTTATTATAATTTCTAAAATTACTAATATTAATGTCATTAATATACATTATACACCTTCTTTTAAATTTTAATGGTCTTTTTTTGAATATTTATATTTTCTTAGTATACCTATACATATAAAAATATTATACCATAAATATTAATAAAAAATAAGCTTTTTGCTTATTTATATATTATTTTTTCTTTTTCTTAAAACTGATTCTAATAAAGTTGATCTTAATATTTGATTTTCTAATGAACCAATTGATATATTTAATTCTAATTCATATCCATTTTTAAATAAAATTTTTGAATTTCTATTATATTTATAATAATCTTTAATTTTATTTAATGAAATCCATATACAGTCACTTAATCTCATTGAACATGTTGGAAAAAATATAATATTTTTGGTTTCTTCTATTAAAATTGGAGTTTTATAATTAATTCCTATTAAATTTTTTGTTCCTTCATGTCTACCTAAATATGAACTTCCAAAATATTTACAACTATGATCAATTATTTCATTTGAATTTTTATTTATAATATACATATTTTGCTCTTCAATTACTTTAGCTTGTTTATCATTTATTGAAATAATTACTAAAGTATTAGAATTTATTTCATATTCTTCCATTATTTATTTCCTTTCTAATTAGAAATAATCTAATGAAATGATTATATATTAATATTTTGTAGATATTTGTTACATTTTGTCATATTATTATTTTTTTAATAAGTTTTTACTGGTAAAATTAATTGAATAATTCCATCATCTATTATATTTTTTATTATTATTGGTTTTTCTTCACCATTAAAATTAAGTATTACTTTTTCACAATCAAATACTTTTAAAGCATCCAACATATATTTAGAACTAAATGATAATTTAAAATTTTCATTTATTTTTTCTTCTATTTCAATTTTTTCTTCTACATAACCTATTTCTGGAATATTTGAAGAAATTGTAATTATATTATTTTTTAATTCTAATTTAATTGTATTTTTATCATATTCACTAGTTAATAAACTTGCTCTATCTATAGAATTATAAAGATTAATTAAATTTATAGGTATTTTTAAATTAAATTCTGTTGGTATTAATTTATTTGTATCAGGATAATTTCCATTTATTAATCTTGTCATTATAATTATATTATCAAATTTAAATAATACTTTATTATTAAAAATATGTATTTCTAATAAATCTTCATTATCAATTAACATTTTTTCTAATTCAACTAAATTTTTATTAGGTATTATTATATTTACATTATCAATTATTTCTTCATCTAATTCAATAAATTTTTTTGCTAATCTATAAGAATCTGTAGCAGTACATTCTAATTTATTTTTATTAATTATTATATTAATTCCAGTAAATTCAGGTCTATTTTCTTGAGTTGATGTAGCAAATGATGTTTGTTTAACCAAAGTTTTAAATATTTTTTTATTTATTTTTATTGGAGTTTTACTATCATTTAAATCAATATTTGGATATTCATCTGAATTATTACAATTTAAATTAAATGATGAATTATTAGTAGATATATTAATTTTATTATCAATTATTTCTTCTATTTTAATTATTTCATTAGGTAATTTTCTAATAATTTCATAAATGTATTTACCAGAAACTACAATTGTACCTATTTCTTCTATTTTAGATATTTTAGATTTTTCTATAAATGTTTTAATTGTTATTTCATTATCAGTACTAATTAAGTAAAGTCCTTCATTAGTTAATTCAAATTTAATACAATTTAATATAGGAATAATATTTTTTGTTGAAATTCCTTTAATAACATAATTTAAGTTTTCTAATAATATATTTTGTTTAATCTCTAAGTTCATAAATAAAACCTCCTTTTTTATTTTTATTATGAATTGTTATTATTATTATTAATGTAGAAATAGTGGAAAAGTAAATTTTTAGTTTATTTTATATAATATTTTTAATGAATTTAATTGAGTAAAAAATGTTTATAACTGTTTTTTATCAACATTATATTTTATTTATTATTTTATCTATCTCTAATTGAAAATTAATATTTTGTTTAATTTTATTAGTTATTTTTTCTACAGAATGCATAACAGTTGTATGATCTTTACCTCCAAATTCAATTCCTATTTTTTGTAATGGTTCATTTAAATGAGTTCTACATATATACATAGCAATTTGTCTTGGAAGTGCTATATTACTTGACCTTTTTTTACTTTTTAAATCATCTATTGATATATTATAATTATTAGCAATAATTTGTTGTATTTTTTCTATTTTATTTTTAGAAACAATACTTTTTACAAAATAATCTTTTAAAGCTTCACAAGCTAAATTAATATTTATAATAGAACCACCCATTATAGTAGAGTATGCTGTTACTCTTGTTATAGCCCCTTCTAATTTTCTTATATCACTTGTACAATTACTTGCAATATATTCTTTTACTTCTAAATTAAATTCTTTTGCTAAAACATGACCTAATAATTTATTATCAATAATTTTCATTCTTAATTCAAAATCTGGCTGTTCAATAGGTATTGTTATACCCCAATTAAATCTAGTTGTTAATCTTTCTTCTAATAATTTTAAATCATCTGGAGAACTATCAGAAGAAATAATAATTTGTTTATTTTTATCATATAATTCATTAAAAGTATTAAAAAATTCTTGTTGTGTTTTTATTCTATTTCCTAAAAATTGAATATCATCTATTAATAAAACATCAACATCTCTATATTTCCTTTTAAAAATTTCTACTGCATCAAAGTTAGTTTCTCCATCATTTTTTTTATTTATACCAACAAAATCTTCAACAAATTTTTCACAAGTAACATATAATACTTTATTATTTGTATTTTCTTTTACATAATTTCCAATAGCATGCATTAAATGTGTTTTACCTAAACCACTTTTTCCATATATAAATAAAGGATTATACATTTTTCCAGGTTTTTCAGCTACTGCAATAGCAGTCATTTTAGCAAATTTATTACTATCACCTATAACATAATTATCAAATGTATAATTTAAATTTAGGTTGGATTCAAAAGTTGATATAGAAGGAACTCCTAATTTATTAGTATCAATTTTAATATTTTCTTCTATTTCTTGTTCAGTTAAATATTCAAATTTAAAATTAGAGCCAGAAATATCTGTAAAGGTATCTTCAATCAAATCATTATAATTTTCTAATAACATCTTTTTTACTACATGCATTGGAACTGTTAAAATTACTTTATTATCTATAATATTGTATAATTTTGTTTCAGAAAACCAAGTATCGAAAGTAATTGGTGATAATTCATCTTTAATTTTATTTAAACAATTATCCCATAAAATTTTATTATCCACATTATTACCTCCTATTTCTAGAAAACCGTATAAAACTATTCTACCTTATTTTAAAAGAAAAAAAAAGCAAAAACAAGCAAAAAAAATATATTTATTTTATACACAAATAATCCACAAAATTATTAACACATAATTACTTTATATGAAAAGCTAATTTATAGTTATTAACATAATTGTGTATAAATATTAAATTTAAACAAATAAAAATATTATTCCACATAATATTGTGGAAAACAATTTAAAAATTTTTTCATTAATTTTTTTAAGATTATTTACTAATTTTTGTTGACAAAAACTTCTTTTCTCTATATAATTAATAAGCAATGAGTGATTATTAGTTCGGAGGTGTAATTATGAAAAGAACATATCAACCAAATAATAGAAAAAAAAGCAAGAAACACGGTTTTTTTGAAAGAATGAAAACTAATATAATAAATAGAAGAAGAAGAAAAGGACGTAAAGTTTTATCTCATTAAAATCACCGCAGTAAAGGTGATTTTTTACTATCTTTAGGAGGTATTTATGAAAAAAATAAATATTGTAACAAAAAATACTGAATTTAATAGAATAATAACTAAATATAAATCTTATAGATATAAAGACTATTTTATTTATTTAGAAATTTCTAATGAATTAGAAAATTACAAATTTGGTATTTCAATAAGTAAAAAAATATGTAATGCTGTTGGTAGAAATAAGATTAAAAGACAATTAAAAAATATAATTGATAAAAAAATATATCAAAATAATTTTAATTGTATTATAATAGTAAGGAAGAGTATTTTAAATAAAACGTATTTAGAAATAAACGATGATTTATTAAATATTTTAACAAACTTAGGTATAGTAAAAGGAGAAAAACATGAAGAAAAATAAAATAAAAATCATAATTATGCTGACATTAATTTTAGGTTTAACTGGATGTACAACATATGTTAAAGATACAAATAAAAAAATAGTGAAAAATGAAGAAACAGGTCAAAATCTAACATTAAATATATTATGTCAACCTACTAATAAAAAAATAATAGCTCTTTATACAAAAAATAGTATTGATATAACAGAATTACCAAAATGTGAAAATATTAAATTTGCTAATAAAGAATATGATGGTTTATGGACTACAATATTTGTACAACCACTTGCTTGGTTAATAATTCAAATTGGAAAAATATTTAATAATTATGGAATAGCAATTATAATAGCAACTCTATTAATAAGAGGGGCTGTTTATCCATTCACAAAAAAATCTGCATTACAATCTGAAAATATGAAAAGAGCTAAACCAGAATTAACTAAATTAGAAAGTAAATATAATAATAAAGCAGATAAACAAGCAATGATGCAAAAATCTCAAGAGATGATGCTTATTTATAAAAAATATGGTATTAGCCCATTATCTGGATGCTTATTTGCTTTTATACAAATACCTTTATTCTTTGCATTCTTAGAAGCTATTAATAGAATTCCAGTTTTATTTGAAGGAAAACTATTTGGTTTAGAATTAGGAAAAAGTCCAGCTGTAGCATTATTAAATAATGGACAATGGCAATACATAATTTTAATTATATTAGTAATAGGATCAACTTATTATTCATTTAAATTAAATAGTGGAGCATCAATGAGTAAAGAACAAGAAAAGCAAATGAATTTAATGAAAAATATAATGATGGTTACTATGACAATAGCATCATTTACTATATCATCTGGAATAGCAATTTATTGGATAGTATCAAGTTTATTTACTATAATGCAAAACTTAATTGTAAAAAGAGGTGTTAAAAATGCTTAATATAATAAAATATGAAGGAAAAGACGAAGAAGAAATATTTAATAAAATTACAACAGAATTAGAATGTGAAAAAAAAGATTTGCTTTTTAAAACAGAATTTACTGAAGGAAAACTATTTAAAAGCTCAAAATGTATTATTTCAGTAATAAAAAAAGATGAAGTAAAAAAAGCAATAGAAAAATTTGTTAAAAACGTTGGAAATTTAATGAATATTATTATTGATTCAGAAATATTAGAAATAGATGGAACATTTAATGTAACATTAATATCTGATAATAACTCTATATTAATTGGTAGAGACGGAAAAACTTTAAATGCTATGCAAACTTTAATTAGACAAAGTATTAAAAATTACGCTGGAATAATAATAAAAATTAATTTAGATATTTCAAATTATAAAATTAAAAAAATGCAAAATATTGAACTATTAGTTAGAAATATAGCAAAAGAAGTAAAAGAAACAAATATTTCAGTTTCACTTGACTCAATGAATTCATATGAAAGAAGATTAGTACATACTATTGTTGATGAATTTGAAGGCTTGGAAACAGAAAGTATTGGAGAAGGAAAAGATAGACACGTAGTAATTAAATGTAAAGAAGAAAAATAATATAAAATAACCCTACAAATGTAGGGTTTTAATTTAAAAAAAATTTTATATATTATTAAGAACTTTAAAAAATATTTTAAAAAGTGTATAATAATATATATAAATTAAATTTAAGGAGTAATGAAATGACGCATATAGAAAAAAGTGAATATTATGAGATAATTTATCCAATATTGGAAAATGAAGAATTTCAAAAAAGAAAAGACTATAAACATCATGGAAATATAAGTGTATATGAACACTCATTAGCTGTGTCAAAAATGTCATACAAAATAGCTAAAAAAATGAATAAAGATTATAAAAGTGCCGCAATAGGAGGTTTACTACACGATTTTTATAAAACACCATGGCAAGATATTGAAGAAAAACAAAGACTATTAAAAAAACATGGATTTACTCATGCAAAAGATGCCTTAAAAAATTCTTATCTTTATTTTCCGGATTTAGTAAATAATAAAATAGAAAATATAATAATAAGACATATGTTTCCATTAAACAAAATACCTCCAAAATTTATAGAAAGTTGGATAGTATCATTAGTAGATAAATATATTTCCCTAGAAGTATTAAAAAAACCAAAAGATTTATCTAAATTAATTGGTATAAGAAGAAAGGCATGTGAAACAAATGGATGATACAATAGCTGCCATTTCAACATCTTTAGGAGTAGGGGCAATTGCTATAATAAGAGTAAGTGGAATAGATTCAATAAAAATAGTTAACAAAATATTTTCCAAAAACTTAAGTGTAGTTAAAACACATACTATAAATTATGGTTATATAAAAGAAAAAAATAAAATAATAGATGAAGTTTTAGTAAGTATAATGTTAGCTCCAAAAACTTTTACAACAGAAAATGTAGTAGAAATTAACTGTCATGGAGGAATAGCAACAACAAATAAAATATTAGAATTATTATTATATAATGGTTGTCGTTTAGCAGAACCAGGAGAGTTTACTAAAAGAGCTTTTTTAAATGGAAGAATAGATTTAGAAGAATCAGAAGGAATAATGAATATAATAGAGGCTAAAACAGAAAAAGCAAGAGAATTAGCGGTTAATCAATTAACAGGAAAAACTTCAAATTTAATTAAAGATTTAAGAACTGATATAGTAGAAATATTATCAAATATAAATGTTAATATAGATTATCCAGAATATGATGATATACAAGAAATAACTATACCTATATTAAAGAAAAAAATAAGCAATATAAAACTAAAAATAAATCAAATATTAGAAGAAGCAAAAAACGGAAAAATAATTAATGAAGGAATTAAAACATCAATAATAGGTAGACCAAATGTAGGTAAAAGTAGTTTACTAAATACTTTATTAGAAGAAAATAAAGCAATTGTAACAAACATAGAAGGAACAACAAGAGATATAATTGAGGGAACAATTAATATTGATGGTATTCTATTAAATATAATTGATACAGCAGGTATAAGAAAAACAGATAATATAATTGAAAAAATAGGTGTAAATAAAAGTTTAGAATTAATAAATAGTTCTGATTTAATTTTATTTATATTAAATAATAATGAAAAAATAACAGTTGAAGAATTAGAATTATTAGATAAAATTAAAACAAAAAATCATATTATAGTAATAAATAAAATAGATTTAGAAAAACAAATAAATGATGAAGAATTAAATGGTAAAAATAAAATTTATATAAGCACTAATACATATGAAGGAATAGATAACCTTAAAAAAGAAATAAAAAAAATATTTAATTTAGAACAAATAGAACAACAAGATTTAACATATTTAACAAGTTCTAAAAGTATAGCAACACTAAAAAGAGTAATAAAAGAAATAAATAAGCTAGAGAAAAGTATAAACAATAATGAATTAATAGATATACTAGAAATAGATATAAAAGCTATTTGGAATATGTTAGGGGAAATAATTGGAGAAAATTATAATGAAGAACTAATAGATACAATGTTTAACAATTTTTGTTTAGGGAAATAAGTTAATACTTATTTTTTTTAAAGCATTAATGTTAACAACTAATACTATTCATTGTATAAAATATAAATAAATAGTATAATATTAGAAATTAAAGGGAAGTGATTTTATGTATGAAGTAATAGTTGTAGGTGGAGGACATGCTGGTTGTGAAGCTGCATTTGCTGCCTCAAAGAAAAATAAGCAAACATTATTAGTAACGGGAAATATTAGTAATATAGCCGACATGCCATGTAATCCTTCAATAGGAGGCTCAGCTAAAGGTATTGTTGTAAGAGAAATAGATGCACTTGGTGGTCAAATGGGTAGAATAGCAGATATGACTCATATTCAAATAAAAATGTTAAATAATAAAAAAGGACCAGCTATAAGAGCTCTACGAGCACAAGGAGATAAAGTAGCATATCCTAAAAAAATGCTAGATACTTTAAAACAAATGCCATGTTTAGAATTAAAAGAAGGAATTGTTGAAAATTTAATAGTCGAAAATAATATTGTAAAAGGAGTTATATTAGAAAATGGTGAAGAAATACTTGGTAAAACAGTAATACTTACAACAGGAACATATTTAAAATCAGATATTTTAGTAGGTAATACTAGAACTAGGCAAGGTCCACATAATGAAAAACCATCAAACTTTTTAAGTGATAATTTAAAAAAACTAGGCTTTCCAATTAAAAGACTTAAAACAGGAACACCTCAAAGAATAGATAAAAATACTATTGATTATAGTAAAACAAAATTAGAACTTGGAGATCAAGAATTATTAACATTTAGTTTTGATTTAGAACCAATGTATAAAATAGAAGAACAAATTCCATGCCATTTAATATATACAACTGAAGAAACTCATAAAATAATAAGAGAAAACATTAATAAATCAAGTATGTATGGAGGATTAGATGACATATTAGGAATAGGCCCTAGATATTGTCCTTCAATAGAAGATAAAGTAGTAAGATTTGCCGAAAAAGAAAAACATCAATTATTTTTAGAACCTGAAAGTAAGATAGAAAGTAATCCAGAGTATGGTAATACCATCTATTTACAAGGCTTTTCAACAAGTATGCCTCATGATATTCAAGAGAAAATGGTTCATAGTTTACCAGGTTTAGAAAATGCTAAAATACTTAAATATGCTTATGCAATAGAATATGATTCAATATATCCAACATGTTTAAAACAATCATTAGAAACAAAAATAATAGAAAATTTGTTTACAGCAGGACAAATTAATGGAACAAGTGGGTATGAAGAAGCTGCTTGCCAAGGATTAATAGCTGGTATTAATGCATCGTTAAAATTAGAAAATAAAGAACCTTTAATATTAGGAAGAAATGAAGCATATATTGGAGTATTAATAGATGATTTAGTAACTAAAGGAATAAGAGATCCATATAGATTACTTACTTCTAGAGCAGAATATAGATTGTTATTAAGACACGATAATGCCGATTTAAGATTAAGAAAATATGGATATGAAGTAGGCTTAATTACAGATGAGCAATATGATAAATACTTAAATAAAATAGAAGATATTAAAAATATGATTAAGTATTTGAAAGATTTAAAAATAACTCCAAATAAAGAAACTTTAGAAAAATTAAATAATTTAGGTACAACACCATTAAAAGATGGAATAAGTGCATATAATTTTTTAAAAAGGCCAGAAATAAATATTAAAAAACTAAAAGAACAAAATATAATTGATTCAAGTTACTCCTTAGAAATTGAAGAAGAAGTTGAAATAAATATTAAATATGAAGGTTATATAAAAAAAGAAGAAAAAGAAGCTTTAAAAATGCTAAAATTAGATAGCAAAAAAATACCAAGTAATATAAATTATGATAATATTAAAAATATTGCTAGCGAGGCCAGACAAAAATTAAAAGAGGTATTACCAACATCAATTGGTCAAGCTCTAAGAATTAGTGGAGTTAATCCTGCCGATATATCAATATTAATGGTTTATCTAAAAAAGGAGAACAATAATAATGAATCAAAATAGATTTATAGAAGAACTAAAATTAATTAACGTAGAACTAACACAAATACAATTAGACCAGTTAAATAAATACTACGAATTATTAGTTGAATATAATAAAATAATGAACTTAACAAAAATTATAGAAAAAGAAGAAGTTTATTTGAAACATTTTTATGACTCTTTAACTATATCAAAAATAGTAAATCTAAAAAATATAAATTCACTATGTGATATAGGTACAGGAGCTGGATTTCCAGGATTAGTACTAAAAATAGTATTTCCAAATTTGAAAGTAACCTTACTAGATTCATTAAATAAAAGAATAAAATTTTTAGAAAAAGTTGTTGAAGAATTAGAACTAAAAAATATAGAAGTTGTACATGCTAGAGCAGAGGATTATGCAATAAATAATAGAAACAAATTTGATATAACAACAGCTAGAGCTGTAGCTCATACCTCAGTACTATTAGAGTACGCTATCCCAATGACTAAAATAAAGGGCTACTTTATTCCTTTGAAAGCAAAAATGAATGAAGAATTAATTGAAACATCTAATGTAATGAAATTATTAAATATTAAATTGATAAATAAAATCGAATTTAAACTACCAATAGAAGAAAGTAGTAGAACAATTATTTTATTTCAAAAAGAAAAAGATAATAATAAATACCCAAGAAAATATAGTGAAATTAAAAAGAGTAGATTGTAATTATCTATTTTTTTATTATTTCCCAAAAATATCTTGTAATATTTCCCGAAGTATAGTATTATAAAATAAGAATAAAGTAGTTAGGGGTGACTATAGTGAATAATAGCGAAATAAAAGTACTAAATATTGATGATGTTTTACCAAACAGATTTCAACCAAGGATTCAGTTTGATGAAAAAGCAATCAATGAATTGGCAGAATCAATAAAAATTCACGGAATAATACAACCAATAGTTGTAAGAAAGATAAGCGACAAATATGAAATAATAGCCGGTGAAAGAAGATATAAAGCAAGTGTATTAGCAGGCAAAACAACAATACCTGCAATAGTAACAACTTTAGATGATAGAGAAAGTGCTGAAATTGCTTTAATAGAAAATGTTCAAAGACAAAATTTAACACCTATAGAAGAGGCTGTTTCTTATAAAAAAATATTGGACATGGGATATCTAAATCAAATAACACTGGGTGATAAATTAGGTAAAACTCAATCAACAATAGCTAATAAACTAAGACTTTTAAATTTAAATGAAGAAGTTCAAGAAGCTTTAATGGAAAATAAAATTTCAGAAAGACATGCAAGATCATTACTAAAACTTAATAATGAACAACAAATTGTATTGTTAAATAAAATAATTTCAGAAAGATTAACAGTAAGAAGAACAGATGAAGAAATAGAAAAAATATTGAATAATGATTCTTCTGGAAATGCAAAAGAAATAGAAGGAGTTGAAAATATGAATGATAATATCTTAAAAGAAATGGGAATACCTACAGAACCAATAGTTGAAGAAGAAACTAGTTATAGTGATTATTTAAAATCAATTGAGCCAGCTGTAGAAGAAAAAACAACTTTAGAGAATCTAACATTTGATATTCCAAAATCTTTTGTTGCTTCAGATGAAGTAGTTCCATTTAAAGAAATAAACCCTGGATTTATGGATGTTGATAAAATAGCTAAATTAGCAGAAGATGTTTATAAAGAACCAGTTCCAATTGCTGATATTGATAAATTAATGGATACAAGTAATAATCCAAAAACAGAAGAAGTAATATCACCAATGCAAGAAGTTCCAGTTGAAAAAGAAGATTCTTCACCATTTAGTGTTCCAGGCGGAGGAAAATTCTTTACAATGTTTAAAACAGAAGAAGATACTAATCCTGAATATGTAAAGGATATTGAAAGTAAAGAAGTAAATATGGACTTTTCAGAGCCTAAAATAGAGCCAACATTTACTTTTAATACAAATTTAGAATCTAATAAAGAAGAATTAGAACCAAATAAAGTATTTTCAATGAGTCAACCAGTTGAAAAAGATTTAGATAAGACTATGGATTTTACTCAAACATTTACACCATTTTCATTAACTGATGAAGATAGGTTTACAAAAGAAGAACAAAAACCAGTTGAGCAATCAGCATATAAAGCACCAGATCCTGTAACATTTGATGATATGGGTGAAATTGAAGTAAAACTTCCAGAGCAACAAAAATTAGCGACTGCAGATTTAAAAACAGTAATTAATACTATTAGAGAATGTGCAGCAACAATAGAAAGATTTGGATTTACGATTGATACCGAAGAAATAGATTTCGAAAATTTCTATCAAGTAGTATTCAAAATAGATAAAAACTAAAAATTATACATTTGTATATTTTTTTATTAATGGGTATTGACATATAAATAGTTTTAGAATAAAATATATTTTCATTGAAGGAGTAAATAATGGAAAAAGAAGAATATGATTTTTATACTATGGGAAGAAAATTAGCAAAAACCAAAAACGAAGATGCTGCATGGAAAGAGCTTGAAATTAGAACAATATATGGTGAAGATGCTGCATTACAGTTTGAAGTAGGTTTTTTATTAGAATCAAAAGTTAAAAAGCTTCCAAAATTAGAATATGTAGTTGAAGACTAAAAAGGAACTATTAACTTTGGAAAACCAGAAACATTTAATAGTTCATATATAATTGAACAATCAGAAGTAAGTAAAAAAGAAAATAGTGAGTCAAGCGAAGAAGTAAATTTATCAGGCAATAGTAAAGGTTATACAAAAGTATAACTTTTTTATATATAAAACTAACCAATACTTATTGGCAAAAATATGTTCGTGCTGTATAATGGAATATATAGGTTTAATATTAGGAGGTAAACATGTTTAAGTTTAGTTTAACCATGATACAAACAATATTAGACAAACAAATACAATTTGGGGAAGACATTCGTATAATTAATAAAGAGAATGAGAGGGTGTGATTTATTTGGAAAAGATTAATGTAAACAACAACGAGATTACTATAATAAAAAAAGAGGAAAATTCTTATATTTCAATAACTGATATGCTAAAAGCAAAAGATGGAGATTTTTTTATTTCTGATTGGCTTAGAAATAGAAATACAGTAGAATTCTTAGGAATATGGGAAAGTATATATAATCCAAATTTTAATTATGGCGAATTTGCCATAATTAAAAGTAAGACAGGATTAAATTCATATAAATTAAGTGTAAAAGAATGGGTTGAAAAAACAAATGCTATTGGAATAAAAGCGACAAGTGGTAGATATGGTGGAACTTATGCTCATGAAGATATTGCCATGGAATTTGCTTCATGGATTTCAGTAGAATTTAAAATATATTTAATTAAAGAGTTTCAAAGATTAAAAAAACAAGAAAAGGAACAAATGGGATGGAATATAAAAAGAAATTTAGCAAGAGTGAATTATAAAATACATACTGATGCTATAAATAAAAATTTAATACCAGAAAAACTAAATAAATATCAGACAAGTATAATTTATGCAAATGAAGCAGATGTTTTAAATGTAGCAATATTTGGTATGACAGCTAAAGAGTGGAGAGATAATAATCCTGATAAAGATGGAAATATAAGAGATTATGCTTACGTAAATGAACTTGTATGTTTATCAAATTTAGAAAATACTAATTCAATATATATAAATGAAGGAATGAATCAAAGTGATAGACTTATAAAACTAAATGAAATAGCGATATCTCAAATGGAAATTCTAACAAGAGATAACGTTAAATTGTTAGATAATAAAAAACAATTAATGTAATGGAGACCTATAAGATTAGATGAATTGATAGAAACTTTAAATAGTAAGTATCAATTAAGAAAAAGGAGGTAAACATGTTTAAGTTAAATTCAAATTATATGCCAAGTGGTGATCAACCAAAGGCCATAAAAGAGTTAGTAGAAGGAATAAAAGAGGGTAAGAGAGATCAAATTTTACTTGGTGCCACAGGTACAGGTAAGACTTTTACAATAGCAAATATAATTGAGGCAACAAATAAGCCAACTTTAATATTAGCACCTAACAAAACATTAGCTGGTCAATTATATGGAGAATTCAAAGAATTATTTCCTGAAAATGCAGTTGAATATTTTGTGTCATATTATGATTATTATCAACCAGAAGCCTATGTAGCTTCATCAGATACATATATAGAAAAAGATTCATCAATAAATGATGAAATTGATGAACTAAGACACGCTGCAACTTCAGCTCTTTTAACTAGAGAAGATGTTATTGTTGTTGCAAGTGTTTCATGTATATATGGAATAGGCGATAAAGAAGAATATGAAAATAAGATGTTAACTTTAAATGTAAATGATAAAATAGAAAGAGACGAGGTACTAGAAAAACTTATTGCTATGTTTTATGAAAGAAACAATATTGAATTAAAAAGAGGAACATTTAGAGTAAAGGGAGATAGTTTAGAAATAATACCAGTAAATACTCATGGAAAAGCAGTAAGAATTGAATTTTTTGGAGATATAATAGAAAAAATATTTGAATATGATACAATAACAGGAACTATTACTTCAAATAAAAATTCAATTAGTTTATTTGCAGCAAGTCATTTTGTAACAAGCAATGAAAAAATTAAAAAAGCAGTTGATAATATTAAAAAAGAGTTAGCAGAAAGATTAATAGAATTTAAAAACAATAATAAATTATTAGAATATCAAAGATTAAATGAGAGAACAAATTATGATTTAGAAATGTTATCAGAAACAGGTAGTTGTAGAGGAATAGAAAATTATTCCAGGCATTTATCTTTAAAAGAAGCAGGAGAAACTCCTAATACACTTATGGACTTTTTTTCGAAAGAATTTTTGCTTGTAATAGATGAATCGCATGTTACAACATCTCAAGTTAAGGGTATGTATAATGGTGACCAAGCAAGAAAACAAGTTTTAGTCGATTATGGTTTTAGACTACCTAGTTCTAAAGATAATAGACCTTTAAAATTTGATGAATTTGAACAAAAAATAAATCAAGTAATTTATGTTTCTGCTACACCTGGAGACTATGAATTAAATAAAACAAATAATATTGTTGAGCAAATAATAAGACCAACAGGGTTACTAGACCCAACAATTGAAATAAAACCAACAAAAAATCAAATAGATGATTTAATTGAACAAATTTATAAAAGAATTAAAAATAATGAAAGAGTATTAATTACAACATTAACAATAAGAATGTCAGAAGAACTAACAACATATTTAAAAAACTTAGATATAAAAGTAACATATCTTCATAGTGAAGTAAAAACTCTAGATAGATTAAAAATAATAAGAGATTTAAGATTAGGTAAATATGATGTTATAGTAGGAATAAATTTATTAAGAGAAGGATTAGATCTTCCAGAGGTATCACTAGTAGCAATAATGGATGCTGATAAGCAAGGATTTTTAAGAAGTGACCGTAGCTTAATCCAAACAATAGGTAGAGCTTCTAGAAATGAAAATGGACATGTAATAATGTATGCTGATACAATAAGTAACTCTATGAATGTTGCAATAAAAGAAACCGAAAGAAGAAGAAATATTCAAATAAAATATAATATTGAAAACAATATAGTTCCACATACAATTATAAAAGAAGTAAGGGAAGTAATATCAAATAATAAAGAAATAGAAGAAAAAATAGATAAAAAATTAAATAAGCAAGAAACAATTGATTTAATAAACAAAATAGAAACTGAAATGAAAGAAGCTGCCAAAATCTTAGATTTTGAAAGAGCATCAGAGTTAAGAGACATTTTATTTGAATTAAAAGTAAATATTTAGTATAATAAGTATTAAGCATAGGAGGAGTATAACTTGAAAGAAATAGTTAAAAAAAACGAGAGTAAAATTATTAGCATTTTTGAATGGTTAATATATATAATGGGATACTCCTTAATTCTAATAATAGTGTCTTTACTATTTAAAAACACTATTCAAATTGATAATAGTTATTATGGTATATGGGCAATTATAGCTTCAGTTGTTATATATATATTAAACAAAACAATTAAACCTATAATAGTAAAGCTAACAATACCAATAACAGCACTAACACTGGGAATATTTTATCCATTTATAAATCTATTAATACTAAAAATGGTAGATTACTTATTAGGAATTCATTTTACAATAAATGGTATTTTTATAGCTTGTATAGCAGCAATACTTATATCTTTAACAAATATAGTAATGGACAAATTAATAATAAAACCTGTGATTGGAAAGGAGAAATAGTATGAACCCTATATTTTTAGATTTAGGAATAATCCAAATTTATTGGTATTCTATATTTATATTTTTAGCCTTTTTACTTGGAGGAAGTTTAGCGCTTCGTGAATCAAAAAAATGGAAAATACCAGAATCTTTTATGATAAATTTATTTTTCTATCTTATTCCAATTGCCTTAATAGGAGCAAGATTATATTATGTATTATTTAATTTAAACTATTATCTTACTGAACCAATAAATATAATAAAAGTTTGGGAAGGTGGTTTAGCAGTACATGGAGGAATAATAGCAGCTCTAATATTTATTATTTTTTACACAAAAAAATATAAAATAAACACATTAAGAATAACAGATATATTAGTAGTTAGTTTAATATTAGGACAAGCAATAGGTAGATGGGGAAACTTTATGAATTCCGAAGCTTATGGCCCAATAACAACTTTAGAAACATTAAAAAACTTATTCATACCAGACTTTATAATAAATGGTATGAATATAAATGGTATTTATTATCATCCAGCATTTTTATATGAATCTGTGTGGTGTATTATTGGCTTTATTGTTTTATTAGTATTTAGAGGAAAAAAATATACAAAAATTGGCATGATAACATCACTTTATTTAATATGGTATGGTATAGGTAGATTTTTTATAGAATGGATGAGACAAGATAGCTTAATGTTTTTAAATTTGAAAGTAGCTCAAGTTGTTTCAATCTTATTGATAATAGTTGGAATAGTAATGTTTATAAAAATTAGAAAGGGATCTGTATTTAGTGATAAATACAATGATCAGAGGAATTTAGATGAAACAACATTTTGATTGCATAATAGTTGGTTCTGGTATTGCTGGAATAACGGCTGCAATATATTTAAAAAGAGCTAATAAAAATGTATTACTAATAGAAAAATATATGCCAGGAGGACAGATAAATAAAACATCAAATGTCGAAAACTATCCAGGTTTTAAAAAGATTGATGGGCCATCATTAGTAATGAACTTAGTTGAACAATTAAATAATTTGGAAATAAAAATCAAATATGAAGAAGTAATTGATATAAAAAAAGATAATTATTTTAGTGTTGAAACTAAAAAAGATATTTATTCATCAGAAACCTTGATATTAGCAGGTGGTAGAAATCCAAACATGCTAGGTTTAGAAAATGAGCAAGAATATATAGGAAAAGGAATAAGTTATTGTGCTTTATGTGATGGGAACTTATTTAGAAATAAAAAAGTAGTAATAGTAGGTGGAGGAAATAGTGCATTTGAGGAAAGCCTATACTTAGCTAATCTATGTGAGAAAATTACTATTATAAATAGAAGTGAAACATTAAAAGCAACAATGATATTACAAGAAGAAGTAAGAAAAGCAAAAAACATAGAAATTTTATATAACAATGAAATAAAAAAAATAAACACAGAAAACGACTTAATTAAGTCTATAGACTTAAAAGATAGAACAATTGAGTGCGAAGGAATATTTATTTATATTGGATCTACACCAAACTTAGAGTTAACAAAAAATTTAAATATTAGTGTATCTAATAATTATATAAATGTAGATAGTAATATGAAAACAAATATTGATAAACTATATGCTTGTGGAGATATTACAAATAAAAATGTATATCAAATAGTAACAGCAGCAAGTGATGGTGCTATAGCAGCAACATCAGCTTTAAGAGATATGGAGAAATAAATATGACAGATAAATTAGCGAGCTCTTTAGTCGGATTATTTGGAGGACTAACAACAATTGCCTTTGGTAAAGAAATAGTAATATTTATTATTTCAATGATACCTATATTAGAATTAAGAGGAGGATTAATAGCTGCCTCCTTACTGGATGTTAATCCAATTGTAAGTTTTTTTGTCTGTTTTCTTGGAAATATTATACCAATACCTTTAATTTTATGGTTTATAACACCAATATTTACAAAATTAAAAAGAGGGAAATTATTTAAAAGAATGGTTGAAAAATTAGAAAGTAAAGCTCTTTCTAAAAAAGAAAAAATAGAAAAATATGAATTTTGGGGATTATTATTATTTATAGGAATACCTTTACCTGGCACAGGCGCTTGGACTGGTTGTTTGATAGCAGCAATGCTTGATATGGACAAAAAGAAATCATTTTTAGCGGCAATACTAGGAGTTTTCTTAGCAGGAATAATAATGATGTTTGTTTCTTTTGGCTTTTTAAAAGGCATAATAAACTAATAACTTACTTATTAATATAGAATAAAAGGAGGGTGATAAAATGGACAAAGTATATGAATTTTTAATTAAAGAAATAAATATTAAATATGGTGATACTGTAGTCGTAGGTGTAAGTGGTGGGCCTGATTCTATGGCACTACTAAATATAATGACAGTAATAAAAAAAGCTGTTGATATAGAAATTGTATGCGCTCATGTAAATCATAATACAGGAAGACCGGGACAAATAGAAGATGAAAGATTTGTTGAAAAATGGTGTAAAAATCATAATGTTATCTTTGAACACATGACCATAGATGATTATGGAGATGATAATTTTCATAATGAAGCTAGAAGTAAAAGATATATTTATTTTGAAAAAATTGTAAAAGAATATAACTCTAAATATTTATTAACTGCTCATCATGGTGATGATTTAATTGAAACAGTATTAATGCGAATAGTTAGAGGCTCTACTTTAAGAGGATATAGTGGATTTTCAAAGATAGTTCCTATGAATAACTATACAATTATCAGACCACTTATTAATGTTACAAAAGATGAAATATTAGAATATAATAAAAACAATAAAGTTGAGTATCAACAAGATGACTCTAATATAAAAGATGTTTATACTAGAAATAGATTTAGAAAATACATTGTACCAGAATTTAAAAAAGAAGACCCAAATGTACACAATAAATTTTATAAATTCAGTAAGACACTACTTGAGTATAATGATTATATTGATAAACAAGTATTAAAAATAATACCAACTGTATATTTACAAAACACCCTAAATATAGATAGCTTTTTAGAATTAGAATATGTTATTGCAATGAAAATAATCTATTATATATTAGAACATATTTATCAAGATGATTTAATGTTTATAACAGATCATCATGCGGAGTTAATTTATAATTTAATAAAATCTAAAAAAGCAAATGCGTATATATATTTACCAAACAATTTAAAAGCTATAAAAGAATATAATAATTTAACATTTGTAACAGAAACAATAAGAAACGATGAGTATGAAATAGAAATAATTAAATATTTAAATTTACCTAATGGTAAAAATATTGAAGTAATTGAATCAACAGATGAAACAAGTAATTTCATATGTAGATTAAATAAAGAAAGTGTAGTTTTCCCATTACGTGTTAGAACCAGAAAAAATGGTGACAAAATATCAGTAAAAGGAATGCTGGGAAGTAGAAAAATCAACGACATATTTATTGACGAAAAAATAACAGTTACAGAAAGAGATATGTGGCCAGTAGTGGTTGATTCAAATAATACGGTAATTTGGCTACCGGGATTAAAAAAATCAAAATATGATATTCCATTTTCTGAAAAGTGTGATATAATACTTAAATATTATTAATGGGAGGAAACTTATGAATAAAAAAACAGTTAAAAAAAATTTATTACCTTATTTTCTTGTAGGTATATTTATATTAGGAGTATTATATTTCATGAATTTTAATTCTGCAAAAGTTGTAGAATTAACATATGATGAATTTATTAATGAAAAAAATAATAATAATATTTCAGCAATAACAATTACACCTAGAAATTCAGCAGGCATTTACGAGATAAAAGGTGAACTAAAAGATGCTAAAGATGAAGAAACATTTTATGTAAAAACACCATTATCAGAAAAAGTAGTTTCAGAAATATTAGAAAATCAAAAAGATAATAATTTTGAAATCAAGACAGTTTCTGATCCATCATCAAGCACTTTACTACAATTTTTGGCTAATGTTTTACCTACTATACTTTTACTGGGAGTAGCATTTGTATTTATATCAAGACAAATGGGAAGTGCTAATAAATCAATGGATTTTGGTAAATCAAGAGCTAAGTTAAATGAAGATGCAAACAATACAACATTTGCAAATGTTGCAGGATTAGATGAAGAAAAAGAAGAAGTACAAGAATTAATTGACTTTTTGAAAAATCCTAAAAAATTTACAAAAATGGGTGCTAGAATACCAAAAGGCGTTTTATTACAAGGATCTCCGGGAACAGGAAAAACTCTATTAGCAAGAGCAGTAGCGGGAGAAGCAAATGTTCCATTTTACTATATAAGTGGTTCGGATTTTGTTGAATTATTTGTAGGTGTTGGAGCAAGTAGAGTAAGAGATATGTTTAAACAAGCAAAACATAATGCACCTTGTTTAATTTTTATAGATGAAATAGATGCTGTTGGTAGACAAAGAGGAGCAGGATTAGGTGGAGGACACGATGAACGTGAACAAACTCTTAATCAATTATTAACAGAAATGGATGGCTTTGGTGCTAACGAAGGTATTATTATAATAGCAGCAACAAACAGACCAGATGTGCTTGACCCAGCCTTACTTAGACCAGGTAGATTTGATAGACAAGTAACAGTTAATTTACCAGATGTTAAAGGTAGAAAAGAAATATTAGAAGTTCATGCTAAAAATAAAATATTTGCTAAAGGTATTAATTTATCATATGTAGCAACTAGAACTATTGGTTTTAGCGGAGCTGATTTAGAAAATTTACTTAATGAAGCAGCATTGTTAACTGTTAGAAGAAATAAATTAGCAATAACAATGTCTGAAATAGATGAAGCACATGATAGAGTACTTATGGGACCAGCAAAAATAAGCCATAAGTATAGTGAAAAAGAAAAAAGAGTTGTTGCATTTCATGAAGCAGGACATGCAGTACTTGGTATTAAATTAGATGGTGCTAATGAAGTACAAAAAATAACAATAGTACCTCGTGGTAATGCAGGCGGTTATAATTTAATGCAACCTAAAGAAGAAACATATTTATCAACAAAAACAGAATTACTTTCTACAATAAGTGGCTTTCTTGGTGGTAGAGTAGCAGAAGAATTAATATTTGATGAAGTTACAACAGGAGCACATAACGATTTTGAAAGAGCAACTAAAATAGCTCGTGCTATGGTAACAGAGTATGGTATGAGTGATTTAGGACCGGTTCAATTTGAACATCAAGATTCAAATGTATTTTTGGGTAGAGATTATAATAAATCTAGAAACTTTTCTGGACAAGTAGCATTTGAAATAGATCAAGAACAAAGAAAAATCATTCATGAGTGCTATGAAAAAACACAACAAATAATAAAAGAAAATGTTGATTTATTAAAATTAATAGCAGAAGCATTATTAGAAAAAGAAACATTAACTAAAGAAGAAATAGAATATCTTGTAAAAAACGGTAAATTACCAGAAGAAGTAAAGGAATTAGGATATGATGACTTAACTTTAGCAGAATTAAAGGTATTAGCAAAAGAACAAGGTATTAAAAGCTATTCGAAAATGAATAAAGAAGAAATAATTAAAAATTTAAAATAGGCTTTAAAAAGTCTGTTTTTTAATTTTGTATAATATTAAAAAGAGTTATAAAAATGCATATAATACATTTTTATATTATTTAAACATTTAGAAATTTACTATCAATTTGTTTGATAATATGATAAAATAATAAATAGATATAATATAGAAATGGTGATAACATGGGAAAAATAATAGCATTAGTAAATCAAAAAGGTGGGGTTGGTAAAACCACATCTAGTATAAATTTAGCAGCATCATTAGGCTCACTTAAAAAAAAGGTATTGCTAGTTGATTTAGACCCACAAGGAAACTCTACAACAGGAGTTGGAATAAATAAATCTGATTATAGCAAAAGTATGTATGAATTACTAAAAGATGAAGTTTCTTTAGAAGAAGTAATAATAAAAACTAATTTTAAAAACTTATATATAATACCAGCAACTATTAATTTAGCTGGAATTGATTTTGAATTAATTGAAATTCAAAATAAAAGCACAGGTTTTATAAAAGGTAATCAACTTAAAAAACATTTAGAAGATATAAGAGATAAATTTGATTATATAATTATTGATTGTCCACCATCATTAGGAATTCTTACAACAAATGCCTTAACTGCAGCTGATTCAGTAATGATACCAGTTCAATGCGAATTCTTTGCTTTAGAAGGAATAATGCAATTGCTAAATACAATTGTTTTGGCTCAAAAAAATTTAAATCCTACTTTAGATATTGAAGGGGTTTTATTAACAATGCTTGATAGTAGAACTAATTTAGGTTTGGAAGTAGTAGAAGAAATAAAAAGTTATTTTAAAGAAAGAGTATATGACACAATTATTCCAAGACTTGTAAGACTTTCAGAAGCCCCAAGTCATGGAAAACCTATACTTTCTTATGATCCTCAAAGTAGAGGATCTGAAGCATATTTAAATTTAGCAAAAGAGGTGATTGAAAGAAATGGAAATTAAAAAAAGAGCATTAGGTAGAGGATTAGAAGAACTATTTAATAACGAAAACCTTGATATAGAACAATTTGAAAAAACAATTATCGAATCAACTCCAAGAGATGAAATAATAGAATTGAATATTGATGAACTAAGAGTTAACCCTTATCAACCAAGAAAGATATTTGATGAAGAAGCATTACAAGAACTAGCTCTTTCAATAAAAGAACATGGAGTTTTTCAACCAATAATTGTAAAAAGAAGTATAAAAGGTTTTGAAATAATCGCTGGTGAAAGAAGAGTTAGAGCTTCAAAACTAGCAGGATTATCAAAGATACCATCAATAGTAAGAGATTTTACTGATGAGCAAATGATGGAAATAGCATTGCTAGAAAATCTTCAAAGAGAAAACTTAACAGCTATTGAAGAAGCTTATGCCTATAAAGCCTTATTAGAAAACTTAAATTTAACTCAAGAAGAATTATCAAAAAGAGTTGGAAAAAGTAGAAGTCATATTACTAATATAGTAGGTTTGCTTAGATTACCAAAAGAAGTTCAAAAGCTTATTAACACTTCTAAAATAAGCATGGGGCATGCTAGAGTATTAAGTAAGTTAGATAATGAAGAACAAATTATAAAAATAGCAGATAAAATAATTAATGAAAATTTGTCAGTTAGAGATATAGAAATAATCACTTCAACAAACAGTTTTGAAAGAAAAAACAAAATAGCAAAACCAGAAAAAATAACAAGTGAATATAAATATGTTGAAGACTTATTAAGAGATAAATTAGATACAAAAGTAAAGATTAATGATAAAAAGATCGAAATATCTTATACTAATGTTGCAGATTTAAATAGAATATTAGAAGTACTTGATATTAAAGAATAGGTGATGAAATGTTAGATTTATTGTTGTCAAAAAAAATAATGGGACCTGTTATTACAATAATAGTCTCTTTTGTAATGTATGAAATATTTAAAAAGCTAATTATTAAAAAAATTATTAAAAGCATACAAGAAAAAGACGATAAAAGAGCAAAAATGCTTATTTTACTTTTTAATAATTTAGTGAAATACTTTATTATAATAATAGCTATATTAATTATATTAAGCATATATGGAATAAATACAGCTGGTCTTATAACATCACTAGGAGTTGTAGGAGTTGTAGCTGGATTAGCTTTACAAGATACATTAAGAGATTTTTTATCTGGGGTTTCAATAATAACAGAAAAACAATATACAATTGGCGATACAGTAACGATAAATGGGTTTAAGGGAGAAGTTTTATCTTTAGGAATTAAAACAACAAAACTTAGATCAATAGATGGAGACATTAAATTTATTGCTAATAGAAATATAACTGAAGTTTTAAATCACAGTATAGATTTTTCTTTAGCAATAATAGAAGTATCAATAGATTATAATGAAAATATAGATAAAGTAGAAAAAATATTAAATAACTTGTTTTTAAACCTAAATAAAGAAATTCAAGGAATAAAAAAAGATATACAATTGTTAGGAATTGAAGAATTAGGAAATTCTGCTATTATATTTAAAATTACAGTTGAAACAGAGCCTTTAAAAAACTACGAAATTCAAAGAACTTTAAGAAAAGAAATAAAGCAAGAATTAGATAGACATAATATAAAAATACCATATAATCAGTTGGTGATTCATAATGAATAATTATGAGTTGGGAAACATTGTTCAAATGAAAAAACAACATCCGTGTGGAAATAATGAATGGGAAATAATTCGTATGGGCGCTGATATTAAAATCAAATGTTTAAAATGTGGTAGAAGTATAATGATACCAAGAATAGAATTTAATAAAAAGCTAAAGAAAATAATAAAGTAGGTGAAAAATGACTAAATTGAAAAAAAACAAAGATAAGCAATATGGACCAGTCTCTGTTTTAATTGTATTAACAGTAATAATATCATTATTAAGTTTTATATTCTCAATGTTAGGAATAGAAGGCTACAAAACTTTAATAGCAAATAATACTATAGAGACTACTTTAATTACAATAAAAAACATAGTAAGTTTAGAAGGAATAAAATTTATAATAGGTAATGCTGTTCAAAATTTTAGTGCTCTAAAACCATTAGTTTTAATTATAATTTCACTACTTGGGATAAGTATATGTGAAAAAAGCGGATTACTTTCAGCTATATTTTCACCACTTAAAAGAGTAAAACTAAACATTATAATTTTTATAACATTATTATTAGGTGTTATATCAACAATTGTAGGAGATTATGGATACATATTTTTAATTCCATTAGTAGGAGTAATGTTTAAATATTTAGGCAAAAATCCAGTATTAGGAATAATAACAGTATTTATAGGTATAACTGTAGGATATGGAACAGGTATATTTTTTAACTATAATGACTATTTACTAGGTGCAATGACACAGGCAGCAGCAAAAGTAAGTGTTGATAGTAATTACGCATTTAGTTTATTCTCAAATATATATATAATGCTTATATCAAGTATAACATTATGCATATCCGGAACGATATTAATTAATAAATTTTTAGTTCATAAATTACCAAAAAGATACTCATACGAGGAAGAAGAATTATTAGTTTCATCTAAAGCTAAAAAAGTATCAATGATAACAGCTATATGTTTGATTATTCTTATAATATATATGGTATTACCTATTAATACAATAGGAGCAGGTATATTACTTGATAGTGAAGCACTTAGATATATGGATAAATTATTAGGTCCAAATTCTCCTTTTGGAAATGGCTTAGTAATAATTGTTTCCTTAATAATGTTAATATGTGGTATGGTTTATGGTAAAATTTCTGGAAATATTAAAAGTAGCCATGAATTTAGTTTAGGAATGTCAAAAACATTTGAAAACCTAGAGTTTATGTTTGTTTTATTATTTTTTGCAGCACAGTTAATAGCAATTACTGAATGGACAAATATTGGCCCTGTAATTGGAACAAGACTTATTGATTTTATGAGTACTCTACAATTTTCGGGAGTGCTATTAATAATTGCTTTTTTCATAATAGTTATACTAATGAGCATATTAATACCAAGTACAATTATGAAGTGGGAAATAGCTTCCCCTGTTGTTATACCTTTATTCATGAAATCAAATATAACTCCAAATATGACCCAATTCATATTTAAAGTCGCAGATGGAGTTGGGAAAGCATTTACACCATTATTCGTCTATTACATTATTACATTGGCTTTTTTAGAAAAATACCGTATTGGAGAAAAAAATCAAGTTAGTGTTTTTGGAACAATGAAAATGATGGCACCAGTAATAATGCTTTTATCATTAATTATGCTAATATTGATAATCTTATGGTATTTAATAGGACTACCAATAGGAGTTGGTACATATTCAACATTGTAAAAACTGGTAACAGTTTTTTTAATATAATAAAAGATTTAATTTTAAAAATTTTTAACTTTTATTTATGTTAATATAATGTTATAATAAAAAACGAAATGAGGTATAAATATGAGTTTAACAGCAGGAATAGTTGGATTACCAAATGTTGGGAAAAGCACTCTATTTAATGCAATAACAAAACAAAAAATATTAGTTGCGAATTATCCATTTGCAACAATTGATCCAAATGTTGGGGTAGTTATTGTTCCGGACAAAAGACTAGACTTTTTAAATGAATTATATAAACCAAAATCACTAGTGCCTACTACAATTGAATATACTGATATTGCAGGACTAGTAAAAGGTGCATCAACTGGTGAAGGATTAGGGAATAAATTTTTATCTCACATTAGAGAAGTAGATGCTATAGTTGAAGTAGTAAGATGCTTTGAAAATAAAGACATTATACATGTGGATGGTAATGTTGATCCAATAAGAGACATTGAAGTAATAAATGTTGAATTGATGTTAGCAGATTTAGAAGTAGTAAATAATAGATTAAATAGAATTGGTAAAAAAGCGGTATTATCAAAAGATAAAGAAGTAAAGTTAGAAGTAGAATTGTTGATAAAAATCAAAGAAAACTTAGAAAAAAGTATCCCTCTTAGAAAAATGGACCTTGAAAAAGAAGAAATTATGCTGATAAAAGCATTTAACTTGTTAACACTAAAGCCAATAATATATATGGCAAACATAAGTGAAGATGATTTAATAAAAGGGACTAATATTTATGTTGAAGAAATTAAAAAGTATATAAAAGATGAAAATTCTCAAGTGATAACAGTTTCAGCAAAAGTCGAATCAGAATTAAGTGAACTTACTGAAAATGAAAGGCTAGAATTTATAGAAGCTCTAGGTATAAAAGAGGCAGGATTAAATAAGCTTATAACAGCTACTTATGACTTGCTTGGATTAGCGACATACTTTACAGCCGGTACAGATGAATGTAGAGCTTGGACTTTTGAAAAAGGTATGAAAGCACCAGCGTGCGCTGGAATAATACATAGTGATTTTGAAAAAGGCTTTATAAGAGCAGAAGTTATGGGATTTAATGACCTAGAAAAGTATTTAACAGAATTAAAAGTAAAAGAAGCAGGTAAATTAAGAGTTGAAGGGAAAGAATACAAAATGCTAGATGGAGATATATGCCATTTTAGATTTAATGTATAAAGGTATAATATGAAAGAATTTTTTGTAAATGAGAAAATAGGAATACCTTTTCATTTGTTTGACTTAACTCATGTAAGTTTAATATTAGTATTAGTTATAACATTAGCATTAATAATATTAAATAGAAACAATTTATCAAATATAAAAAACAAAAAGAGACTAAAAATATTATTTGCAGTAATTTTGCTATCAAATATGTGTATATTATATGGAAGCTACTTATTATATGGAGTTTATGATTGGAAATTACATTTGCCACTACATTTTTGTTTCATAACAGGTAACTTATTTTCATTAAGTATGATATTTAATCTAAAAAAACTATATAAAGTTACATATTTTTGGGTGTTTATAGGACCGTTGCCAGCGATAATATGGCCAGACAATACAAGTTGTTTTGATAATTATTTGTTTTATCACTATATAATAAGCCATCATTGCTTACTAATATTTAACCTAATTGTATATTACATGGAAAGAATAAAAATTGAAAAAAAGGATATTTTCAAATCATTTGTTTGTTCAAACCTTGTTTTTATAATAATGATAATATTCAATATGATTTTTAGTACTAATTATATAATGTCTCAATCATTACCAGAACACGTTGTAAAGCTTTATCCATTTTTAAAAGCAATAAATTATCCAATAGTAATATTAGAACTTACTGGATTAGTTGTTATGATAATATCATATATTCCTGTTTATTTTAGAAATAAGGAGTATAAAAAAATAGGCGAGCTTTAAAAACTTACAAAAGAAACTAGATAATTTGAAAGGTTTTTATATATATGAACAAATAAAACTTTACACCATTATCTTTTTTTGTTATAATCTATGCGAGTATTAATTTACTCCTTGCTTCAAATGAAGCCGTAGACCATAAGGAGGTGTAGAAAATGAGAAACTATGAAATTATGTTTATTGTTAGACCAACTTTAAGCGAAGCAGAAATTAAAAAAGTCAGTGATAATTTTGCTACGATAATTAAAGATAATGGTTCTAAACTAATAGACATCAAGGAAATGGGTCAAAAAGAATTAGCTTATGAAATTAAAAAATTTAAGACTGGATACTACTATGTATTTAATGTTGAATCTAATGATGATAAAGCAATAAAAGAATTTGACCGTTTAGCTTTAATTAGTGGTGATATAGTTCGTCACTTAATTACAAAATTAGAAAAATAGTGAGGTAAATTATGAACCGAGTAATGTTAATAGGTAGATTAACTACAAAACCAGAATTAAAACATACAGGATCAAATATTCCTTATGCAAGATTCTCTATAGCAGTTAATAGACCATTCAATAATCAAGACGGAAACAAAGAAGCTGATTTTATAAACGTAATAGTTTGGAGAAAACAAGCTGAAGTGATTTGTAATTTCTTTGATAAAGGAAACCAAATTGCTATTGAAGGTCGTTTACAAACAGGAAGTTATGATGATAAAGATGGAAACAAAAAATATACAACAGATGTAGTACTTGATGCTTTTCATTTTATAGAAAGCAAAGCTGCTAAAGCAAATACTGCTTCAACAGATAGCCCATATAATTATCAAGAAACACCACTAAAAGAAACTACAAATGACGTTAATATTGAAGATGACCCATTTGCTGATTTTGGAGATAGTGTTTCAATAGATGATAACTTCTTAGATTAATAAGAGGAGGAAAATAGAAATGGCAGAGTTTTATAGAAAAAAGAAAAGAATATGTCAAATGTGCGCTGGTAAAACAGTTGACTATAAAGATGCTGAAATAATAAAAAAATATATAAGTGCTGATAAAGGTAAAATATTACCTAGAAGAATATCTGGCGCTTGTGCAAAACATCAAAGACATATTGCTAATGAAGTTAAAAAAGCTAGATTTATGGCTTTAATACCATTCGTAAAATAATAGATACATTTTGTATCTTTTTATTTACACAATAATATGTAAAGTATAACATTATTATTAAAAAGAATTGAAAACAATAAACAGCCTGTGATATATTAAATACAAATAGTATATAAGTATATTTTGGAGGTGTTATATGAGAAAATTAAACGTTGATTCTTTATCAAAACAAGAAAAAATTGATATATATAAACAATGCTTTGATTTGTTTGTAAATAATGAACAATCATATAAACCAATTTACTATATAAATGGATATGAAATAGATAGAAGAAACTTTCTAATCTTTAAACAAGCTTATTATGAGGAATTAGCGACTTATAATGAAAAAAAACAATACGATCAAATGCTTGTTAGAAGAAGAAATAAAAGATATGAAAGAGTTCAAACACGTTATAAAGAAGCATTTATAGCTTATGTAAATAAAACAGATAGTGATGATTTTTATGAAAGATTATCTTTAAAATCTAGTGTATCACTAGATACTGCTAAAAAATACCCAGAACTTTATTTTGAAAAATATGCTACAGACGAAGAAAAAACAATGTATATTGAAGTTAAAAATACAAAAGAAGAAACAAAAGAAGTAATAAAAGAAAAAAATGTAAGAGAAAAATTAAAATATATGTTTGATCTATGTATAAACTCTAACTTCGATGAAGCAAAAATCGAAGCTTTGACAGAGAGATATTCAATATCACCAAAGACAATCAAAAATTATGTCTTAAAATATTGTGAAATATATGCTACAGAAGAAGAACTTGCGGCATACAATAAAGCAAAACAAAATCTTCTAAGAAAAAGAAAAACAATATCAATACCGACTAATACAGAAAATAATGCTAGATATGTAAACATTTTTAATCAATTGTTGATATGCCAAAATGTGAAACAAGCAATGTATTATTTATTAAAAGAAAAAGTAGATATAACATATTTAAAAACATCTTTAAATCCATATACTATTAGTTTTCCAGAAACAAATACAAAAAAAATAGAAATAATAATTGATTATTATACAAAATATTTAGAATACAAAAAAAATAATGACCTAAAAATAGAACAAGCTAAAAAAATAAGTGAAATAGAAAATAAAATAAAAATAGTTAATATTCAAAAAAGCAAATTAAAAATTCAAAAAGCAAAAAAAATAATAACAAACTTAATAAATGTAATTAAAGATTATAATACAAGCAATTATAAAAGTAATATATCTTTTTGCGCTAAAAAGAATATAACAATAGATCTATTTAATAAAGCACTTGAAGTAGTAAAAAAATATAATAAAACTATATATAATCAATATATTCAAAAAGAAAGATTACAAAATCAAAAAGCAAACCCAGAAGCAACACTTCAAATTAAGCAAATATTGTTAAAAATAGAAGAAAAAGATTTTGAAATAATTGATTATTACAAAATAACAAATATGGATTTTGATGAACTATTAGAGCTTTCTAACAGAGTATGCAATACAGATGAGATAAAAATAATCCAAGACTTTGTAGATAAAAATAGACCAAAACAAGGATTTGATGTTAATAAAATATTAAATAAAGAATTTATAATGGTAGATTATGGTAAGACAATAAAAATAACTGGAGAAGTAACACAAAAAATAATAGACTATCTTAATAAATTTAATATACCAATAAATGACAAAACATATATTTCAGCATTAAGAAGAGAAGTATATGTAGAATCAAAAAAACAAATGAGGAAAATAGCATAAAAGCTATTTTTTATTATATTAATGCAAATAATGTTGTATAATATATATAGAAAGGAAGATATCAATGAAAAAGACAATTATTTATTTATTAATTACAATATTTATAGGAGCTGTTGCTTATTATTTGTTCTTACCTCCAATAAATATACATTCAGAGGATTTTTGGATTTATTTAATATCTTTAGTAATCATATTTGAATTATGTAGATTAGTGGGATCTTTTGATTATAAAGGGGCTAGCTATTTACAAAAAGATGAAAACAATGTTATAAATCTAAACCAATTAAATTTTAAATCTAATTTTAAAAAAATAGACAAATTTATTTTGACATTCGTAATTGGAGCAATTGTAATTGCTTTAGTACTGAATTTTATTTTATCACCTCTATTTAACGCAAAAGTATATTCAAAAAGAATTACAGTTGATGAAGAAAGTAAATTTATTGAAGATGTAGAAAAAGTTAATTTTGAAGCAATACCACTTCTTGATAAAGAATCAAGTCAAAAACTTGGAGATAGAGTTATGGGCCAAATGCCAGAACTTGTTTCTCAATTTTATGTTTCAAAACTATATACACAAATAAATTATAATAACGATATAATTAGAGTTACACCTTTAGAGTATGATGGATTAATAAAATATTTTACTAATAAAAAAGATGGAGTAAAAGGATATATAACTGTAAACTCAGTTACTGGGGAATCAACTTTAGTTAAATTAGATGAAGGCATGAAATATATGTCATCAGCTTTATTTAGTCATGATTTAGCCAGAAAACTAAGATTTACATATCCTACTAAAATATTTGGAGAAGAATCATTTGAAATAGATAATGAAGGAAATCCATATTGGATAGTTCCAGTAATAAAATATGTAGGTATAGGATTAAGAAGAGATATTCAAGGAGTTGTAATATTAGACCCTATAACTGGAGATTCAAAATATTACGATGTAAAAGATGTTCCAACTTGGGTAGATCATGTTTATTCTGCTGATATAATTTTAGAACAAGTAAATGATTGGGGAAAATATAGACAAGGATTTATAAATTCTATATTTGGTCAAAAAAGTGTTGTAGTAACAACCGAAGGATATAATTATACAGTAATGAAGGATGATGTATATTTATATACAGGAATTACATCAGCAGCAAGTGATGAGTCAAATATAGGTTTTATATTAACAAACATGAGAACAAAAGAAACAAAACTATATTCAGTTCCAGGAGCAGAAGAATATTCAGCAATGGCCTCTGCTCGAGGACAAGTTCAACAAATGAGTTATAATGCATCATTCCCATTATTAATAAATTTAAACAATAGACCAACATACTTAATAAGTTTAAAAGATAATGCTGGATTAGTTAAAATGTATGCATTTGTAGATGTAGTTGATTATCAAAAAGTAACTGTGACAGATTCTTCAGAAGGCATTGTGAAGGCTGCAAATAACTACTTAGAAGCAATAGGATCTGAAACAGAAGAAATAAAAGAATATGAAAACAAGCAAATAGAAGTAGCAGCTATTTATAATTCTACAGTTGATGGTAATACATATTACTATATAATTGATACAGAAGGGAAAAAATATAAAGCTTCAATTAAAATTGAAACAAATAAATTACCCTTTATATTACAAGGTTCAATTATAACAATTGACTATTTAAAAGAAACAGAAGTTACAAATATAGAAAAAATAAGTTAGAGAAATAAATTGTCGGTATTAAAGCCGACTTTTTATTTTATTAAAATATTAAAAAAAGATTTAAAAATACTTGCATTTTATATAAGAGTTATGTATAATTATGAATGTGTGGCTGCTATGATGTGCGAGGTTGCTGATACGCCAGGTTAAGTTGTTAGACAATTTATACTAAAGTACAGGTTTTCGTGCGGAGCAAGTCTATACTAAGATATAGGCGAAAGGAGGAACAATATGTCAAAGTCAAAAGTTAATATTAAGTTAAAAGCTTTCGAACATAAAAGTTTGGATCAAGCTTGTGCTAAAATAGTTGAAACTATTAAAAGAACTGGCGGAGAAGTAAGCGGGCCAATCCCACTACCAACCGACATTGAAAAAATTACTATTCTTAGAGCCGTACATAAGTACAAAGACTCAAGAGAGCAATTTGAAAAAAGAACACACAAAAGACTTATTGTTGTTAACAACCCAAGTAAGGAAACAATTGATGCATTAACGCATCTTGAAATTCCAAGTGGTGTTGACATTCAAATAAAATTATAATAGGAGGAAATTATGAAAAAAGGAATCTTAGGTCGTAAAATTGGAATGACTGAAGTATTTACAGAATCTGGCAAATTAATTCCTGTAACTGTTATATCTGTTGAACCAAATGTGGTAACACAAGTTAAAACAACAGAAACTGATGGTTATAAGGCAATTCAACTAGGTTTTGATACTAAAAGAGAAAAGTTGGCGACTAAAGCTTCTGTTGGTATTACCAGCAAAGCAAATACTACACCTAAGCGCTTCTTTAAAGAAATTAGAGGTGTAGATGTTAGTCAATATACTGTAGGACAAGAGGTAAAAGTTGATGTCTTTACAGTAGGAGAAGTAGTTGATGTAACAGGAACTACAAAAGGTAAAGGATTTCAAGGCGTTATTAAACGTCATGGACAAAGTTGTGGTCCTATGGGCCATGGTTCTCATTATCATAGAGGCCCAGGTTCAATGGGAACAATGAGACCAATGCGTGTATTTAAAGGTAAAAATTTACCAGGACATATGGGTACATTAACAGTAACTATTCAAAATTTAGAAATAGTTGCAGTTGACTTAGAAAATAATTGCATTTTAGTTAAAGGAAGTATACCAGGATCTAAAAAGTCTTTAGTAATGATAAAATCTTCTATTAAAACTCCAGGTAAAATTAGAGAAACTGAAAAATTAAGTAATTATGAAGTTATTGAACCTGTTGTAGAAGAAAAGTCAGAAATAACTGCTGAAGTTATAGAAGAACCAGTAACAGAAAATATAGTTGAAGAAGCTGAAGAAATTACAGTAAATGAAACTATAGAAGAAACTGAAGAATCTAAAACTGAAGAACCAGTTATAGAAGAAAACTAGGAGGTAATATAGATGACAAAAATATCTGTATTAAATATTAAAGGCGAAAAGGTTAAGGAATTAACTTTAACTGCAGAAGTTTGGGGAATAGTTCCAAACGATGCTGTATTATATGATGCAATTACATTAGCAAGAAATTCTATGAGACAAGGTACACATGAAACAAAAACACGCGCAGAAGTAAGTGGTGGCGGAAAGAAACCATGGAAACAAAAAGGAACAGGTCGTGCTAGAGCGGGTTCATCAAGAAGTCCACTTTGGAGATCAGGTGGTGTCATTTTTGGACCACATATGAGATCATACGATAAAAAAATGAATAGAAAAGAAAGAAGATTAGCCTTAAAGTCAGCTTTAGCTTATAAAGTTATTGATAAAGAATTAATCGTTTTAGATTCATTCAATGTTGAAACAAATAAAACTAAAGATATTAAAGCAATCCTTTCAAATTTAAATACAAATAAAAATATTTTAATAGTTGTAGAAGAATTAGATGAAAATGTTATTTTAGCTACACGTAATTTAAATAATGTAACTTTATTACAAGCTAATGAAGTAAACACTTTAGATGTTATTGCTTCAAATAATATGATTATTACTGAAGGAGCAATAAAACTTATTGAGGGGGTACTTATTTAATGAATGAATATAGAGATATTATTAAAGCACCAATTATAACAGAGAAAACTTCAGAAATGGCTTCAAAAAATGTAATAACATTTAGCGTAGATATAAGAGCTAATAAAACACAAATTAAACAAGCAATAGAAAAAGTATTTAATGTTAAAGTTGAGAGTGTTAATACAATAAACGTAAAACCAAAGAAAAAAAGAGTTGGACGTTATGTTGGTAAAACAAATAGAGTAAAAAAAGCAATTGTTAAATTAAGAGAAGGAAGTTCAATAGAACTTAATTAATGTTAGGAGAAGATAAATATGGCTATCAAGAGTTATAAACCAACGACTAATGGTACTCGTGGAATGACTAAACTAGTTAATGAAGAAATTACTAGAAGTACTCCAGAAAAATCATTAGTTGTTACACTTAAAAAAAATGGTGGGCGTAACAATCAAGGTAGAATTACTGTAAGACATCGTGGTGGTGGAGAAAAAAGAAAATACAGAATTATTGATTTTAAAAGAAATAAAGACGGTATTAAAGGAACAGTATCTACAATTGAGTACGATCCAAATAGAACTGCTAATATTGCTTTGATTACATATTCTGATGGAGAAAAAAGATACATAATCGCTCCAAAAGATTTACAAGTTGGAAACACAATTGAAAGTGGAGAAAAAGCAGATATTAAAGTAGGTAATGCATTACCACTTCAAAATATTCCAGAAGGAACAATAGTTCATAATGTTGAAATGAAAGCTGGGAAAGGTGCTCAAATGGCTCGTTCTGCAGGTTCAAGAATTCAAATACTAGGTTCTGAAGGAAGACATGTATTACTACGTTTAACTAGTGGTGAAGTTCGTAAAGTATTAAGTACTTGTAGAGCTACAATTGGTGAAGTAGGAAATGCTGATTATGAATTAGTAAAAATTGGTAAAGCAGGACGTAAAAGACATATGGGAATTAGACCAACTGTAAGAGGGTCTGCTATGAATCCAAATGACCATCCACATGGTGGTGGTGAAGGACGTGCACCAATAGGTCGTAAAGGTCCAGTTACTCCATGGGGTAAACCAACATTAGGATATAAAACTCGTAAGAACAAAAACGCTTCTGATAAGTTAATTGTTCGTCGTCGTAAAACGAAATAGAGAAAGGATGATTTAAATGGCTAGAAGTTTAAAAAAAGGCCCATTCATTGACGAAAGTTTAATGAACAAGGTAAAAAAAGCAAAAGAATCAGGTAAAAAAGAAGTTATTAAAACATGGTCTCGCCGTTCAACGATTTATCCTGAATTTATTGGACACACATTTGCTGTTCATAATGGTAAAGAATTTATTCCTGTTTATGTAACAGAAGATATGGTAGGACATAAATTAGGAGAATTCTCACCAACACGCAAATTTGGTGGACATGGCGATGACAAAAGTAAAAAATAATTAATTGTCAGGAAGGAGGACTAAAATGGAGACAAAAGCGATTGCAAAAGGACTTAGAATTGCACCTCGTAAAACCCGTTTAGTTATAGATTTAATACGCGGAAAAAGTGTAGTAGAAGCAGATAAAATATTAAGTAACTTAAATAAAGAAGCAGCTAGATTAGGCAAAAAAGTATTAACTTCAGCAACAGCTAATGCCGAAAACAATTTAGGATTAGATAAAACTAAACTATATGTAAAAGAAGCATATGTTAATGAAGGACAAACAATGAAAAGAATGAAATTCGGATCACGTGGACATATAGATCCGATTAAAAAAAGAACAAGTCATATAACAATAGTTGTTAGTGATGAAGAAAGATAGGAGGAAAACTGATGGGTCAAAAAGTTAATCCAATAGGTTTTAGAATTGGAATAAATAAAGATTGGCAATCAAAATGGTATGCTGGAAATAAAGATTTCGCAAGATTTCTAAATAACGATGTTAAAATCCGCAGACTCTTAACTAAAAAATACAAAGACGCAGCAGTTTCAAGTATTCTTATTGAAAGAAACTCTACTAAAACAGAAGTAATTATTAATACTGCAAAACCAGGAGTAATAATTGGTCATAGTGGAGAAGAAATTGATAAGGTAAGAAAAGAATTATCAAAATTAGTAAATGAAAATGTACAAATTTCGATTATGGAAGTTAGGAATCCAGATATTGATGCTGCAATAGTAGCTGAAAATATTGCACATCAAATAGAAAACCGTGTTTCGTTTAGAATAGCACAAAAGAAAGCAATCAGAAATGCTATGAAAGCAGGAGCAAAAGGAATTAAAACAGCAGTTTCAGGACGTTTAGGCGGTGCTGATATGGCAAGAACAGAAGGCTATAATGAAGGTAATACTCCACTTCATACTTTAAGAGCTGATATTGATTATGCTCAAAAAGAAGCAGATACAACTTATGGTAAAATAGGTGTAAAAGTATGGATATACAAAGGAGAAATTCTTGCCTCAGAAAAAAAGGGAGGTAATGTAAATGGCACTAATACCAAAAAGGACTAAATATAGAAGACCTCACCGTTTACATTATGATGGTTTAACTAGAGGAAATAAAACAATTACCTTTGGTGAATATGGTCTTATGGCAATGGAAGGCGCTTGGATAGCTCAAAATCAAATCGAAGCAGCTCGTGTTGCAATGACAAGATATATGAAACGTGGAGGAAAAGTTTGGATAAATATTTTCCCACATTTATCATTAACAAAAATACCTTTAGAAACTCGTATGGGTAAAGGTAAAGGACAACCTGAAAAATGGGTTGCAGTTGTAAAACAAGGTAAAATTATGTTTGAAATTGCTGGTGTGGATGAAGCAACAGCACGTGAAGCATTTAGATTAGCTATGCATAAATTACCTATAAAGTGCAAATTCGTATTGAAAGATGGTGAATCTAATGACTAATAAAGAAATAAGAGAATTATCTTCAGAAGAGATAAATTCAAAAATAGATGAATATAAAGAAGAACTATTTAATTTAAGATTTAGTCAAGCTACTGGCAATTTAGAGAAACCATCTAGAATTAAAGAGCTTAGGAAATTAGTTGCACGTATGAAAACAATTTTAAGAGAACGTGAACTTGATATTAAGGGAGGTAACTAATGGAAAAGACAAATCGTGAATTAGTTGGTAAAGTTGTAAGTGACAAAACTGATAAAACAATTACAGTTTTAATAGAAACTTATAAAAAAGACCCTCTATATGGAAAAAGAGTAAAATCTTCAAAAAAATATGCTGCTCATGATGAAAAAAATGAAGCAAAAATTGGAGATACAGTTAGTATAACTGAAACAAGACCATTATCAAAAACTAAACACTTTCGTTTAGTTAAGATTATAGAAAAATCAATTATTATATAATTGGAACTGGGAGGAGGATCAATATATGATTCAACAAGAAAGCCGTTTAAAAGTAGCTGATAATTCTGGAGCACGTGAAGTCAGTGTTATACGTGTTCTAGGCGGAAGCAAAGTAAAAACAGGAAATATTGGGGATACTGTAGTTGTAACAGTTAAAAAAGCAACTCCTAATGGCACAGTTAAAAAAGGAAAAGTTGTAAAAGCTGTAGTTGTTAGAAGCAAATTTGGTCTAAGAAGAGAAGATGGATCTTATATTAAATTTGATGATAACGCTTGTGTAATCATCAAAGATGATAAGAGCCCAGTTGGAACTCGTGTATTTGGACCGGTAGCACGTGAATTGCGTGATAAAAATTTTATGAAGATTGTATCACTTGCTAAAGAAGTGTTATAGCCTTTGAAGGAGGAAAAACATGAACTTTAAAACTGGAGATAAAGTTGTAGTTATCGCAGGTAAAGATAAAGGAAAAGAAGGAAATATTACAAAAGTACTTAGAGCAGAAAACAAAGTTATAATTGGTGGAATTAATGTTGCAAAAAAACATATTAAACCAAATGGACAAACAGCTGGAAGTATAGTTGATACTGAATTACCAATTCATGCATCAAATGTAATGATTTTTGATCCAAAAACAAAAAAACCTAGTAAAATAGGACATACAACAGATAAAAATGGTAAGAAGATTAGAATTTCAAAAAAATCTAATTCTATTCTTAACTAAGTGGAAGGAGGGTATATTATGAACCGCCTAAATGCAAAATTTAAGGAAGAAATTGTACCTAGTTTGAAAGAACAATTTAACTATATAAATATTATGCAAGTACCTAAATTAGACAAAATAATTGTTAATATGGGTGTTGGAGAAGGTGCTAGTAATAGTAAAATGCTAGATGCAGCAGTAGTTGATCTAGAAATTATTACAGGACAAAAGCCAGTAATTACAAAAGCCAAAAAAGCTATTGCTGGATTTAAATTAAGAGAAGGTCAAGGAATTGGTTGTAAAGTAACTTTACGTGGTGACAATATGTATAACTTTTTAGATAAACTAATTAGTATAACATTACCTCGTGTAAGAGACTTTAGAGGAATTTCACCTAAATCATTTGATGGAAGAGGTAATTATACTTTAGGATTAAATGAACAATTAATTTTTACAGAAATAGAATATGACAATGTAGTTAAAGTACGTGGAATGGATATAGTTTTTGTAACAACAGCAAAAACAAACGAAGAAGCACTTGCATTATTAAAAGGCTTCGGTATGCCATTCAAAAAGTAGCTATAGGAGGATATTATGGCAAAGAAAAGTATGATTGTTAAACAATCAAGAAAACAAAAATTCAAAGTACGTGAATATACTCGTTGTGAAAGATGTGGTAGACCTCATGCAGTACTTAAAAAATATGGAATTTGTCGTATTTGCTTTAGAGAATTAGCATATAAAGGGCAAATACCAGGTGTTAAAAAATCTAGTTGGTAATTAGAGAAGGAGGGATTGTATGACAGATCCAATTGCAGATATGCTTACGAGAATTCGTAATGCAAATCAAATGCGTTATAAAGAAGTTGAAGTACCCACTTCAAAGATTAAACTTGAAATAGCAAGAATCTTAAAAGAAGCAGGATTTATTGAAGACTTTAAAATTAAAAAAGATAACGTTCAAAACTTAATTGTTTTAAATTTAAAATATTCACAAACTAAGGAACGTGTAATTACTGGACTAAAAAGAATTAGTAAACCAGGATTACGTGTTTACGCTAAAACTGAAGAAATACCTAGAGTGTTAAACGGTCTAGGAATTGCAATCGTTTCAACATCTAAAGGAATTATGACAGATAAAGAAGCAAAAAAAGAAAAATTAGGTGGAGAAATTTTAGCTTACATTTGGTAGAAAGGAAGATAATATGAGTCGTATTGGAAATAGAATACTAGCTCTACCTGAAAATGTAACTTTAACAGTTAACGGTAATATTGTTACAGTGAAAGGTCCAAAAGGTGAACTTTCTACTGAAATTAATTCAAACATTACTGTTGTAGTTAAAGAAAATGAAATATACGTTGAAAGAAAAAGTGATGCGTATAAAGCATTTCATGGTACAGCAAATGCAAATATAAATAATATGATTATCGGAGTAACTGAAGGATATGAAAAGAAACTTGAATCTGTAGGTGTAGGATATCGTTTTGCAATTAATGGCAAAATAATAACAGTAAGTGCTGGTTATTCTCATCCTGTAGTAGTAACAGTTCCTGATTATTTGACAGTTGAAGCTCCAAGCAATACAGAATTAACAATTAAAGGTATTGATAAATGCCTAGTTGGAGAATTTGCAGCAAATATTAGAAAAATAAGAAAACCAGAACCATATAAAGGTAAAGGTATAAGATACAAAGATGAATTCGTTCGTCGTAAAGAAGGAAAGAAAGCATCATAATGTAACTATAAAGGAGAGTAAGAACTATGATTAATAAAGTATCTCGTAATGAAGTACGTATAGCTAGACATAAACGTGTTAGAGCTAAAATTAGTGGAACTAATGAAACTCCAAGACTTAATGTTTTTAGATCAAACAGTAATATTTTTGCTCAAATTATCGATGATGAAAAAGGAATTACATTAGTAAGCGCTTCATCAATTGATAAAGAATTAAAGCTTGAAAATGGTAGTAATACAGCAGCAGCTTCAAAAGTTGGAGAATTAATTGCAAAAAGAGCTAAAAAAGCAAAAATAAATAAAGTATTATTTGATAGAGGTGGATACCTATATCACGGACGTGTTAAAGCTTTAGCTGAAGCTGCACGTGAAAATGGATTAGAATTCTAAGAGGAGGGTAAATATGGAAAATAGAAGAAGAGAACCACGCCCAAAACAATATGAAGAACAAGTAATCAATATTGGAAGAGTTACAAAAGTTGTAAAAGGTGGTCGTCGTTTCCGTTTTTCTGCAACAGTAGTTGTTGGTGATAGAAATGGTAAAGTAGGTTTAGGAACTGGTAAAGCAAATGAAGTACCAGATGCAATTAAAAAAGCTGTTTCTTCTGCAACAAAGAATGTTACCAAAATAACACTAGTTGATGAAAGAACAATTTCCCATGATGCAATAGGTGTTAGAGGAGCTAGTAGAGTTATGCTTAAACCAGCTTCAAAAGGTACAGGAGTTAAAGCAGGTGGAGCTGTAAGAGCTGTACTTGAATTAGCCGGAGTAAAAGATATATTATCAAAATCACTTGGTTCAAATACAAAAATTAATATGGCATTCGCTACATTAGAAGCTTTAAAAGCTCAAAAATCAATAGAAAAAGTTGCTGCACTACGTGGTAAGAAAGTTGAGGAAATCTAATGAAGTTACATACAATGTATCCAAATGATGGTGCTACTAAAACTCGTAAAAGAGTTGGACGTGGAACAGGAAGTGGATTAGGAAAAACAAGCGGTAGAGGAGAAAACGGGCAAAAATCTAGAAGTGGTTATAGTCGTAAAGCTGGATTTGAAGGCGGACAATTACCATTATATAGAAGATTACCAAAAAGAGGATTCTCTAATGCTGAATTTAAAACAGAATATGCTGTAATAAATTTAAGTGATTTAAATAAATTTGATAATAATGCAGAAATAACACCAGAATTATTAAAAGACATGGGAATTTTAAAAAATCAATTAGATGGGGTTAAAATTTTAGGAAACGGGACATTAGAAAAAAAACTTGTTGTAAAAGCACACAAATTTTCTAAATTAGCAAAAGAAGAAATAGAAAAATTAGGTGGAAAAGCAGAGGTGATCTAAAATGTTTGCAAACTTTAAGCAAATATTTAAACCGGCAAATAAAGATTTAAGAAAGAAAATATATTTTACTTTCATAGCTTTATTTATATTTAAATTAGGTACTACAATTGTTGTACCTGGAATTGATAAAAACAGTTTAGGAACAGGAAGCTTAGGATTTTTAGAAATAATGAATTTAATGGGTGGTGGAGCATTAGAGCAATTTTCAATTTTTGCTTTAGGAGTTGTCCCATACATTAATGCATCAATTATTATACAATTAGTACAAGCAGTTGATGTTATACCTTATTTTAAAGAGTTAAGTGATCAAGGTAGTACAGGTAGAACAAAAATAAACCAAATTACTAGATATTTTGGTATTGCTTTAGCATTTATTCAAGGATATATGTTCTCATTTGCGTTTGTAACAAATGGAACAGCAATTGACTATTTAACTTTTGCTTTAATTTTAACAGCAGGAACATCATTACTTTTATGGATTGGTGATCAAATAACAGCAAAAGGTGTAGGAAATGGTGTTTCAATGATAATAATGGCAGGAATTATAGCAAGTTTACCAAATATGTTTGTAACTGCTTGGGAAACATTTGTTATAACTACTACTACACAAACAATGATATTTGGAATTACAAAATTTGCTCTATTTGCTTTAATATATATGGCAATTATTGTAGGAGTTGTATTTATTGAAACAGCAGAAAGAAGAATACCTATACAATATACTAATAAAACAGTAAGTACATCTAAACAAAGCTATATTCCATTTAAACTAAATTCAGCAGGAGTTATCCCAGTAATATTTGCATCAGCACTTGTTACAATACCAGGATTAGTAGCGGGATTTATAAAAAATGACGGTGTAACTTTATTTGTAAATGAGTATTTAACAACTACATCATTAACAGGATTTATATTATACATTCTATGTATATTTGGATTTTCATATTTTTATACATTTTATCAATTTAAACCAAAAGAAATGGCAGAAGATATAAATAAAAGAGGTGGCTTTATACCAGGCATTCGTCCAGGCGTAGAAACATCTACTTATATAAGAACCATTTTAAAAAGAATAACAACAGTTGGAGCTTTAAGTTTATCATTTATAGCCGCTTTACCAATACTTTTTGCAACTTTAACAAGTTTGCCATCAAGTATGAGAATAGGTGGAACTGGCTTAATAATAGTTGTTGGAGTAGCACTAGATACCTATAGAAAAATCGATAGTGAATTATCATCAAGAAAATTTTCAAGAGGTAGAAGATAGTGAATATTATATTTATTGCACCACCTGCTGCAGGTAAGGGAACTCAATCAGAGTTATTATGTAATAAATACAATATGAAACATATTTCAGCAGGAGATTTACTTAGAGACGCAATAAATGAAAATACAGAAGAAAGTAAAAAAATTGAAAAAAATATAGAGCAAGGACAACTTGTTAGTGATGAGTATATTATAAATTTAGTAAAAAATAAAATAGTAGAAAATGATAATTATATTTTTGATGGGGTTCCAAGAGATATTAAACAAGCAAAATTACTTGATGAATTACTAAATTCATTAAATAGGAAAATTGACTTTGTTATTTACTTAAAAATAGATAAAGAACTAGCAATTAAAAGAATACTTGGGAGACTATCTTGTCCAACCTGTGATAAAGTATATAACGATCAAATAAAAGAATTAATGCCTAAGGTTAGTAATATTTGTGATAATTGTAAATCAGTATTAATTAAAAGAATTGATGATAATATTGATTCATTTAATAAAAGATTTGATACATATATTAAACAAACAGAGCCATTACTAAATTATTTTAAAGACAAATTGTATGAAATTAATAGTACCGATAAATATGAAATATTTAAACAAATAGAAAGTATTGTAGGTGTTTCAAATGATAACAATTAAATCATTAAGAGAAATAGAATTAATGCGTCAAGCAGGTAAAATAGTTGGAGAGACTCATAATTACTTAAAACAATTTATTAAACCTGGTATAACTACTTTAGAATTAGATAAATTAGCAAATGATTTTATAATAAAGTCAGGAGCAAAACCTTCTTTTAAAAACTTATATGGATTTCCAGGAACAATTTGTATTTCAATAAATGAAGAAGTTGTTCATGGTATACCATCTAATAGAAAACTAAAAGATAAAGATATTGTTACTTTAGATATTGGAGCTTGTTATAAAGGCTATCATGGTGATTCAGCTTGGACTTATCCAGTTGGCAACATAAAGCCTGTTGTTGAGCACTTACTTAAAGGAACAGAAGAATCACTTTATAGTGGATTAGCAGTTATAAAAGAAGGAAGTAGAATTGGTGATATTGGATATGCAATATCAGAGACTGCAGGTAAGTATAACTTAAGTGTAGTAAGAGAACTAGTTGGACATGGGATTGGTAGTGAAGTTCATGAAGAACCTGATATACCAAACTATGGCAAAAAAAATACTGGCCCAATTCTTAAAGAAGGAATGGTTATTGCAATAGAACCAATGTTAAATTTAGGCACAAAAGAAATTTTTATGCTAGAAGATGATTGGACTATTGTAACAGCAGACAATTTACCTTCTGCTCATTTTGAACATACAGTATTAGTTACAAAAACAGGTTATGAAATTTTAACAAAGAGGTGATGAAATGCCAAAGAAATATGTTAAGAAACAAGTTGTAGACAGAGTAGAAAAAGAAAGAAAGCCTACTTCAGCAATTGAAGTTGAAGGCAAAGTACTAGAAGTTTTACCAGGATATCAATTCAAAGTAGAACTTGAAAACAAACATGTTGTTACAGCTCATGTATCCGGCAAACTTAGAATGAATCACATTAAAATTTTAGCAGGAGATAGTGTAACAATAGAATTATCAGAATATGACCTTACAAAAGGCCGTATTACTTGGAGAAAAGCGTAACTGTAGTTGCTCACGTTTCTAGTAAAATCCGAATATCACAAGTTCGCATTTTACTAGGGTTACAGTTATGAATAAATGTGAGCATTACCTATAATAGGAGGGATTTTATGAAAGTAAAAGCATCAGTCAAAAAAATTTGCGACAAATGCAGCGTAATTAAACGTAAAGGCAAAGTTAGGGTTATTTGTGAGAATCCTAAACATAAGCAAAGACAAGGTTAATATAGGAGGTGTTTTATGGCACGTATTAAAGGTGTAGATATACCAAACAACAAAAGAATCGAAATAGCAATGACTTATATTTATGGTATTGGTAATAGTTTGTCAAAACAAATATTAAGTGAAGCTAAAATAGATATCAATAAAAAAGCTGGTAGCTTAGACAATGAAGAATTAGAAAGAATTCGTGAACAAGTTGAAAAACATGTTATTGAAGGAGATCTAAGACGTGATATCAGTATGAATATCAAAACAAAAATGGAAATTAATTCTTATGAAGGATCAAGACATAAGAAAGGATTACCAGTTAGAGGGCAAAGAACAAGCAGAAACGCTAGAACACGTAAGGGTAAAGGCAAAACTGTAGCAAATAAGAAGAAATAATTCTTAATTAAAAAAGGAGGATATGTATGGCTTATAAACCAAGAAAACGTAAAGTTAAAAAGAATGTACCTGAAGGTAAGGCTTATATTCAATCAACTTTTAACAATACTATTGTAACAATAGGCGATGTTGATGGAAATGCATTAAGTTGGGCTTCAGCAGGTACACTAGGATTTAAAGGAAGTAAAAAATCTACTCCATTTGCTGCAGGAATGTCAGCAGAAGCAGCAGGTAAAGTAGCATTTGACATGGGGATGAGAAAAGTAGAAGTATTTGTTAATGGATTAGGTTCTGGTCGTGAAACGGCAATTCGTTCATTACAAACAGCTGGTCTTGAAATAACTTCAATAACTGATGTAACACCTGTACCACATAATGGATGCCGTCCACCAAAACGTCCACGTGGATAATGAAAGGGAGTGTGTTAAAGTGTTAAACTTTGAAAAACCAATTTATAAAATAACAGATTACATTGAAAATAACAATTATGGTAAATTTGAATTAGAACCTTTGGAAAGAGGTTTCGCAACAACTTTAGGCAATGCACTTAGAAGAGTTATGTTATCAAGTATGCCAGGTAGTGCTATTGTAGCAGTAAAAATAGATGGGGTAATGCATGAATTTCAAACAATTGAAGGTATTGTAGAAGATGCAACAGCAATTATATTAAATTTAAAAAATATAGTTATTAGAAATAATTCTCAAGAAATTCAAAAAGCTCATTTACTAGTTTCTGAAGAAAGAATAGTAACAGCAGCAGACATAGTTGCTGGTCCAGAAGTAGAAATAATTAATTTAGATCAAGAAATAGCAACTTTATCAAAAGGTGGCAAATTAGATATCGAATTTATTATTGCTAATGGACGTGGATATGTTCCATCAAATCAAAATAAAGCATTTATTGAAAAAGAAAAAATAGGCTTTATTCCAATTGATGCAATTTATTCACCAGTAGAAAGAATAAGTTATGATTTAGAAAAAGCTCGTGTTGGACAAGATGCAAGTTATGATAAATTAATAATGGAAGTTTATACAAATGGTTCTATTCGTCCAGAAGAAGCTATGGCATTAGGAGCAAAAATATTAATAGAACATTTAAATATAATTACTAATTTAGATGAAATAGCAGACACAACAGGTATAATGAATGCAAAACAAGAAGATTCAAAACTTAAGAAATTAGAAACATCAATTGATGATTTAGATTTCTCAGTTAGAGCTTACAATTGTTTAAAAAGAGCAGGAGTTAATACTTTGGGTGACTTAACTGAAAAAACAGAATTAGAAATGATGAAAATTCGTAATTTAGGTAAAAAATCTTTAAAAGAAGTAATAGACAAAATTAAAGATATGGGACTTAGATTTCATGACGAAGATTAGTTAGGAGGATAATTATGGCTTATAGAAAATTAGGGCGTAGCAATAAACATAGAAGAAGTATGCTAGCTAACTTGACTAGAGAACTAATAAAAAACGAGAAAATTGTAACAACAGAAACAAGAGCTAAAGAAGTTCGTAAATTTGTTGACAAAATGATTACTTATGGAAAAGATGGGTCTTTAGTTTCAAGAAGAAAAGCTTTAGCATTTATGCAAAATGACAATGTAGCAACTAAAAAAGCTTTTGATGATTTAGCACTTAGATTTGCTAAAAGAGCTGGTGGTTATACTAGAATATTAAAACTAGATGAACGTAAGGGAGATGACGCTTTAATGGCTGTTATCGAACTAGTTGAAGGAGATACTGTTTAGTATCTTTTTTTTGTTCTCAAAAGGCAAAAAAATTGACATTTAGTTTTATATAAGTTAAACTAAAAGTAGAAATAATAAAAAAACTAGCAGGAGGAATTATGGAAAAAATAAAAAATGGATTTACCTTAATAGAACTTTTAGCAGTTATAGTTGTATTAGCTGTAATTTCGGTAATTGCTATTCCTATAATTATTGGTACAATTGAAAAAGCAGAAAAAGGTGCTTTTAAAGATAGTGTTTTAAATGCTTATAATACAATTGAATATAAACTATATAAAATGGAAACTTCAGTTATTCCTGAAGGAGGAATTGAAGTAAATGATCTTAATATAAAAGAAAATTTTATAGATGGAAAATTTATAAGAAATAAAGATAATAAAATAGTAGCATACTATATTAGAACAAGTAAATATTGTGCATATGGCGAAATTAATAAATTATTAATAGAAAAAAATTGTGATGATTTGGATAAAACAAGTCCAGTTGTTGACCCAAGTAAACTTGCTGTAGTAACAACTTCAAAAAGTATAACTACTTATATATTAGATGGTTTGGCAGAAGACCCAGAATCTGGAATACAAAAATATATAGTAAATTTATATAAAGAAGAAGAAAAACTAGAAACAAAAGAATTAACAGATATTGGACAAATAACATTCGAAAATTTAACAAATGCTACATTATATGAAATAGAAATTATTGCTGTAAATAGTGGAAAAAAAGAAAGCGAAAAAATAAAAAAAGAAGCTACAACAGCATTTATAAATGTGCCAACATATAATATAACACCAACAGAAGTTTCACAAAGTAAAACTGTAACAATTACATATCCTAGTGGATATACAAATGAGTATAGTGTTGATTCAGGAGTAACTTGGAATACATATATAGAACCAATTACATTTACTACAAATGGGACAGTAATATCAAGAGTAAATGATGGAATAAATTATGTAACTGGTTCAAGCCAATTAATATTAGGAATAGATACAACTTCTCCTACTAGTTCAACATTTACATTTAATAGAACAAGTTCTTCAATAACTATAACAGCAAGTGGTATTGATGATGAATCTGGTATATCAATGTATCAATTTAGTAAAGATGATGGTACGACATGGAGTGATGCTCAATCAAATAATACTTATACTTTTAGTGGACTGACAGCAACAACTTACAACGTTAAGACAAGAGTATATAATAATACATATGGAGTAGAAGGTATAAAAAATAACTATTTAGACAGTTCTACTTCTAATATATCATTAGTTATTTCCACTGTTGGTATTGGTAATGGAGCATATTATAATATTAGTGATTACAATTCTGTATCATTATCAGCTTATGCTTATAATGGTTATGGACACTGGTGGGAAAATGTTTACAAATATGGAGATGGAAATTATTATGTTTTTTCTGCTTCAGCAACAGCAACCCTATGTTTATATAATTCAACTAGCGGAGCTAGAACATGTATTGTAAGTATTACTGCCTCTAATAATAGTCAAAATACTACACATGTATTTACAAGTGCTAATAGAACTGCCTATGATAAATTTTATGCATCTTGGAGTTCATATACATATTGTTGTGGTATGCAAGGAAATATACAAGAAGTAAATAGTTATCCATCTGCTGGATCTAGTGCTTCAGCTATTAAATTTCAATAAAATTTTATAAGGAGGATATATGAAAAAAAATATTAAAACTATATTTTCAATAATATTAATACTAATTATTTTTACGGGCTGTGGAAGTAAAAAAAAAGAAGATACCGACAAAAACTATAATTCAAATGACAAAGTAATTGAAGAAAAAGTAATAGAGGGATTATCAATAAAAAATACATCATTAGTATCAACAAGTAATAGTGCAACTTTAATAACATCAGTTACAAATACTACAGCAATTGATAAAGAAGTAAAAATGATTAATATAGTAATAAAAGATAAAGAAGGTAAACTACTAGTAACCTTGCAAGGTTATGTAGGAGGATCAATATTAGCAGGTTTAACAAGAGAAATAACTTCAAGTGTTAATATGAACTTAGATAATGCTTATGAAATAGAATATGAAATATCAAATTAGTTAAACTTTTTGTATATATAAACTAAATATAAAACATTTGAATAAACAAACAAAATATTATATAATAAGAGTGGTGATAATATGAAAGCTTTAATTACGGGTGCTTCTTCTGGGATTGGCAAAGATATGGCAATATATTTAAGTGAAAAAGGATATGATCTTATTTTAGTAGCCAGAAGAAAAAACAAATTAGAAGATTTAAAAAAACAATTAAAAACAAAGGTTGAAATAATATCTTTAGATGTTTCTTCTACTCCTAACTGTATTAAATTATATGATAAAGTAAAAAAAGAAAATATAAATATTTTAATTAATAATGCAGGTTTTGGTATGTTTGGAGACTTTAGTGAAACAGATTTAGACAAAGAATTAGATATGATAGATACAAATATAAAAGCAGTACATATTTTAACAAAGCTATTTCTTAAAGATTTTATAGAAAAAGATGATGGCTTTATATTAAATGTTGCCTCAACTGCTGGATTTTTCTCTGGCCCTCTTATGTCAACATATTATGCTTCAAAAAATTATGTGTTGAAATTAACTGAAGCAATTAATGAAGAATTAAGAACAAAATATAGTAACGTATATATAGGAGCTTTATGTCCTGGACCTGTTAATACAGAATTTAATAAAGTTGCTAAAGTAAACTTTACATTAAAAGCATTAGAAAGTGATTATGTGGCAAAGTATGCAATAGATAAAATGCTAAAAAGAAAAATGATTATTATACCTGGTTTGTCAAACAAATTATTAATCTCTTTTAGCAAATTTTTACCAATAAGAGTTTTATTAAAAATGACATATAAAATCCAAAAGAAAAAGGAAGTGTAAAATGAAAAAAGGTTTTACTTTAGTAGAATTAATAGCAGTTCTAGTTATACTAGCGATAATTGCATTAATTGTAACACCAAATATAATGGTAAGTATTAAAGCATATAAAAATCAAATGTATGACACAGAAATACAAGCTCTAGAGAGTGCTGCTGGAAACTGGGCTGCTGATAACCCTTCTGAAATACCTGCAGATGATACTTTTTCATTAATAATAACAATTAAAGACTTAACAGATAATTTTTATTTTGATAAAAATGTAGTAGATGCTAAAAACGGTGGTAAATTTGACGATGATGGACATTATACATTTGTAATAATTAGTTGTAAAAAAATAGTTGATGAATTTAATGCTCACGAACCAACTTATGATTATACTTATGAAGCTTATTCGAGTATTAAAGAATATGTAAAAGCAAAAGCAGTAGAATACGCAAAAGACAACTTATTAACTGCGGAATCTACAGACATATCACTTAATGATGAGCTAATTACAAATAAATATATAAATACTAATATAAAATATGTTTCTTCTACAGAATTTCTAATATTAAGTAATTATAATATAACAATAACAGCAATTCCAAATAGCGATAATGAATATGAATACACTGCTGAAATAGATTAATAATATTAAAGTAACAATAAACAACAATGTTTATTGTTTTTAGTTTTAAAATATATTATAATAGATACTATCGGTGGTGGTAAGATGGTAATTGAAATAAATAATTTAAACTTTTCATATAAAAATAAGACAATTTTTAGAAATTTAAATTTAAATATAAAAGAAGGATCATTTGTATTTATTTCTGGGGCATCATCTTGTGGTAAAACGACACTTTTAAAGATATTATTAGGACTAATAGAAGTAAATAGTAATATAAAAGTATGTGGTTTAGAAATAAATAAAATAAATTTAAAAGAAATAAGAAAAAACGTAGGTATGGTATTTGAAAATCCAGATAATTACTTTGTTGCAGAAACAGTAAAAGATGAAATATCATTTATATTAGAAAATCTAAATGTTGAAAAAAAAGAAATAGAACGAAAAGTTTTAGAAATATGTAACAAATTAGAAATTGATAATTTGCTTAATTTAGAAACACATAGTTTAAGTGGTGGTGAAAAAGAATTGGTAGCTCTTGCTTCAGCACTAGTTAACAATCCAAAAATCTTATTAATAGATGGTTCACTAAATATGTTAGATGATATAAAAAAAGACAAAGTCTTTAAATATTTAAGGAAATTAAATAAAGAAAATAAAACAACAATTATTTGTACAACAGAAAATCTAGAAGATAGTTTATATGGAAAACAATTAGTTTTAATTAAAGAAAAAGTTATTTTAAATGAGAAAATAAATAAAGCATTTAATGATGAAAACATATTTAAAAAGTGTAATCTAGAACTTCCATTTATGGCATTACTTTCTAATAAATTAAAATATTATGGTCTAGTAGATGAAATAATATTAGATATGGATAAAATGGTGAACAAATTATGGAAATAAAATTTAATAATGTAGACTTTTCATATAAAAAAGTTAACTATATAGAAAAAACAATACTTAAAAATATAAATATACAATTTATAAAAGGGAAAATAAATGGAATTATAGGAAAAAGCGGTAGCGGTAAAACAACATTAGTTGAACTAATTAACAATTTATTATCTCCAACAAGTGGAACAATATCAATTGATAAATATATCATAGGTTCTAATAAAAGATTAAATAATCTTAGTGAACTAAGATTTAATGTAGGATTAGTATTTCAATATCCAGAAGAAGAAATATTTAATATAACAGTAAAAGATGAACTTGAATTAACACTTAAATTATTTAATTATAAATTAGAACAAATAAATAAGAGAATAGAAGATGCTTTGAAAATGGTAGGACTATCAAGTGATTACTTAGAAATGAACCCTACAAACCTTAGTAGAGGAGAATTAAGATTAGTAGCAATTGCTAATTCCTTACTTTTAAATCCAAAAGTTTTGATATTAGATGAACCAACTATAGGACTAGATGATAAAAGCAAAAAAGAATTAATAAAACTAATAAGAATGTTAAAAAACAGATATAATAAAACAATTATAGTGATATCACAAGATATAGACTTTTTACATAAATTTGTTGACTATGTATATGTATTAAATAACAAGGAAATAGTTTTAAGTGGTTCAAAATATGAAGTATTTAAAAATTCAAAAAAATTAAAAGAATGTGGTTTAAAAGTACCAAAAATAATAGAATTTGAAGAAAAAGTATTGAGTAAGAAAAAAATTAAAATAGGTTATAGGGATGATATAAACGATTTAATTAAGGACATATATAGATATGTTAAATAATATCAAATTAAATAGATTTGTAAATAGAAAAACTTTTATCCATAGTTTAAATGCCCTAGATAAGTTATTAACACTGTTTATGTTCGCTTTTATTTCTTTAATAACAAAGAGTATATATATTCATATATTATTAATGTGCTTTTTAATACTATTAATAGGATTGTGTAAAATATCTATTAAAGAATATTTTAAAGCGTTAAAGTATTTCTTATACTTACTAATAGGTATATTTTTAATAAATTTACTATTTAATATAAATATTATAGAAAATATAACTAGTTTATTAAAAATAATAGAATTAGTAATATATACTTCAATTATTACAATGACAACAAAAGAAAATGAGATAATGTATTCTATAGATACTCTATTAAAACCATTTGATATTTTTAAAAAAAACAAAGTAGGACTAATATTTTCTCTAACTTTAAAATTTATACCCGTAGTAATAGATCAAATAAATTCAATAATAAAAAATTTATTAAGTAAAGGAATAAACATTAAAAAAAATAAAATGCTTGTACTAAAATCTATCATAGTACCATCATTAAAATCTTCAATAAAAAAAGCTGACAATTTAGCAGAATCTTTAGAAGTAAGATTATATAATGCAGAAGAATTTAAATATAATAATATATATAACAAATGGAGATTAAGAGATTCAATAATAATTACATCATTTATACTAATTACAATAATAATTGGGGTGATAAAATGAGATATTTAATGACTTTTTCATATGATGGAACAAATTATAATGGATATCAAAAGCAAAATAATAAAAATACTATTCAAGATAACATTGAAACAAACTTATCAAAAATTTTGAATGAAAAAACGAGAATATTTTCAAGTGGTAGAACAGATGCTAAAGTTCATGCTATAAATCAAAAAGCACACTTTAATTCAGATAAAGAAATAAATATAGAAAAAATTAGAAACTCATTAAATAAATTAATAAATAAAGATATATATATTAAAAAGATTGAAAAAGTGGAAGATAACTTCCATGCTAGATTTAATGTATTAGAAAAAGTATATATATACAAAATTAATCCAAATGAATATAATCCACTTTATAGGTACTACATTTATCAATATTGTAAAAAGTTAGATATAGATTTAATAAAAGAGGCATCACTTATTCTAATAGGAACACATAACTTTAAATCATTTACAAAAAGTGATATAACAAAAAATGATTTTGAAAGAACAATTTATGATATAAAAATAAACAATAAAAACAATATAATAGAAATAGAGTTTAAAGGTAATGGCTTTTTAAGATATATGGTTAGAAACATAGTAGGATTATTAATTGAAATTGGTAGTGAAAAAAGAAAAATAGAAGATGTAAAAAAAATACTTGATTCAAAAAATAGACAGAAATCTGGAATTACAGCACCTGCTTGTGGGTTGTATTTAAAAAATGTAAAATATTAATGCAAATAACCCCTTTTTACTAACATTTTCATTGACATTTATATCAAATTTTAGTACAATTTAAATTGGTACATTTTATATATCCCATGAAATGAGTATTGGGACATTCATTTCAAATAATATAATGTTGGAAAGGGAAATATTTATGAAAGATTCATATATGCAAAGAAAAGAAGATTTAGTACGTAATTGGTATGTAATAGATGCTGAAGGTCAAAACTTGGGACGTGTTGCTACAAAAGTAGCGCATATTTTAAGAGGTAAAAACAAACCTACTTTCACACCTCATATTGATTGTGGAGACAATGTAATTATTCTTAATGCTTCTAAAGTTAATTTAACTGGTAATAAGTTAGATAACAAAATCTACTATAATCATAGTGGTTATACTGGAGGATTAAGAGAAAGAACAGCACGTACAATGAGAGAAAATTATCCAATTGAAATGATGGAAAGAGCTATTAAAGGAATGCTTCCAAAAGGAAGACTTGGACGTCAAATGTATAAAAAATTATTTGTTTACGAAGGATGCGATCATCCACATGTTGCTCAACAACCTGTTGAGTTGAAGATGAACTAGGAGGTTATTGAATGACTAATAAGAGAATATTTATCGGTACTGGTAGAAGAAAATCATCAATAGCGCAAGTTAAGATTACTTCAGGTAAAGGTAAAATAACAGTTAATGGTAGAGATGTTAGAGATTTCTTTCCATATGAAACTAATGTTATGGATTTAATGCAACCACTAGTAGCAACAAATAATGAGACTACATTTGATATTGAAGTAAAAGTAAATGGTGGAGGATTCACTGGTCAAACTGGTGCTATCCGTTTAGGAATTACAAGAGCATTATTAGAATATGATGCTGGTAATGAAGATTCTGAAGAAAGCTATAGAAAAATTCTTAAAAAAGCTGGGTTTATTACAAGAGATTCAAGAATCAAAGAACGTAAAAAACCAGGTCTTAAATCAGCTCGTAGAGCACCACAATTTTCAAAAAGATAATTTGCATATCAAAACCAAGATTTCTTGGTTTTTTCTTTGACAAAATATGATATAATTAATTAGGTGATTAAGATGACTTTAAGTAATGAATGGGATAATTATGAAATAATAGACGCTTCAAATGGAGAAAAATTAGAAAAATGGAACAATATAATTTTATTAAGGCCAGATCCTCAAATAATATGGGGAAGCACTAATTTAATTGATAAATATAATGATATAAATGCTTATTATCATAGAAGTATTAAAGGCGGAGGCTACTGGGAAAATATCAAAAGAACTCCAGAAAGATGGCAAGTTAAATATAAAAACTTAACATTTAATATAAAACAAATGGGATTTAAACATACAGGATTATTTCCAGAACAATCTGTGAATTGGGATTTTATGATTGAAAAAATTAAAAAAGCAAACAAAGAAGTAAAAGTATTAAATTTATTTGCATATACTGGAGGAGCTAGCGTTGCATGCCTTTCTGCTGGAGCACAAGTAACTCATGTAGATTCAAGCAAAGGCATGGTTGAGTGGGCTAAGGAAAATGTAGCTTCTTCTAATCTAGAAGAAAAATCAATAAGATATTTAGTTGATGATGTTGTAAAATTTGTAAAAAGGGAAATAAGAAGAAAAAATTATTATGATGCTATTGTAATGGATCCACCAAGTTATGGTAAAGGATCTAACGGAGAAATATGGGATATTGAAAAAGACTTATACAATTTAGTAGAATTATGTATGGAATTGTTTTCTGAAGAACCATTGTTTTTCATAATAAATTCTTATACTGCTAGTTTATCAAAGGAAGTATTAGAAAATATAATTAAACTAGCAATTAACAAAAATTATACAGGAAAAATATATTCTGATGAAATAGGGCTTCCAATAAAAGATACGAATTTAATTTTACCATGTGGAATATTCGCAAGATATGAAAAAAACACTAATTAGTGTTTTAATTTTTTACATATTCAACTATATCTTTAATATCACATTTTAAATAATCACATAATCTTGCTAAAATAAATATATCCATTCTTATGCAATCTCCTGTACCTAATCTTTTTAAAACTTTAAAATCTGTATTAGTATCTCTCATTACTTTATTTTTGCTAATTCTTTTTTCTTCTAGTACCTGCTCTAATTTAAATAAATAATATCCATTTTCTAATTTTATTTTATATATTTTACTCATAGATATCACCTCAAATTAATTGTAGCATTCAAAGTACTTGTTGACTATTGGCTAATAAGCCACCACAAATATGAAATAATTAGATATATAAAATATTTTATATAATCAAAATAAAAACTTTATGTTAAACTTTATACGTGGTATAATAATTAAGATATGGAGGATTCAACATGGGAAAGAAAACCTTTAAAACACTTGATGAACAAATTGAAATATTGAAAAACAAAGGACTAAAAATAAATAATGAAGAAAATACAAAAGAAATATTATTTAGAGAAAATTATTTTTTTATAAATGGATATAGGCATTTATTTCAAAGAACATATAAAGATTTGGAATTTTTACCAGGTACTACTTTCGAAGAATTATATGCAGCTTTTGTATTTGATAGAAATGTAAGAAATATATCTTTTAAATTTATATTGATAATTGAAAATAATATAAAATCAATTATTAGTTATCAATTATCAAAAAAATATGGTTATAAAGAAAAAGATTACTTGAATCCTAAAAACTTTAATCAAGATAGTATGAAAGTAAGACAAGTATATGACGTTTTAAACAAAATGAAAAGACAAATAAGAATTAACGGAAGGCAACATTCTGCTACATCACACTATATAAGTAATTATGGTTTTATTCCAATGTGGATACTAGTTAAAGTCTTATCTTTTGGAATAATTTCTGAATTATATGGAATATTAAAAGTAGATGATCAAATAGCAATATCAGAAATATATAATATAGATTCAGAAACTTTATCAATATATTTAGCCCTTCTTTCAAATTTTAGAAATCTATGTGCTCATGAAGATATGTTATATGATCATAGAACTCAAAGGTCAATTCCAAACAATAAATATCATTATATGTTAGATATTCCTACAACAGATGATGAGTATATATATGGTAAGAATGATTTGTTTGCTGTAATGATAATCTTAAAACAAATGCTTACTGAAGATGAATTTAGAGATGTAATGAATCAAATAAGTTATGAAATAGATATTTTAGATGGTAAAGTAGATATTGTTCCAACAAGTTTAATATTAAACAAAATTGGATTCCCTGATAACTTTAGAGAAATACTTAATATAAAATAAAGACATAGTAGTCTTTTTTTGTTATAATTATATAGGTGAATTTATGAAACAAAATGATATAGAAAAGTCAATTATAAAAAAATATAGAAAAGAAATTTGGACTAGATTTGTTAAAGGTATAAATGATTATGAAATGATTAAAGAAAATGACAAAATAGCAGTTTGTATTTCAGGGGGCAAAGATTCTTTTTTGCTTGCTAAATGTTTTCAAGAGTTAAAGAAACATGGAAAATTTATTTTTGATTTAGAATTCATTGTAATGAACCCAGGATATAATGAACAAAACAAACTACTAATTGAGAAAAATGCAGAAGATTTAAATATCCCAATTAAAATATTTGATACTGATATATTTAATATTGTAGATGAAGAAAAAGGATCTCCTTGTTATTTGTGTGCAAGAATGAGAAGAGGCTATTTATATAATTTTGCTAAAGAACTTGGATGTAATAAAATAGCTTTAGGGCATCACTTTGATGATGTAATAGAAACTACTCTTTTAAGTATGTTTTATGGTGGTGAGTTTAAAACAATGATGCCTAAACTACATAGTACTAATTATGAGGGAATGGAATTAATTAGGCCTCTTTATTTAGTAAAAGAAAAATATATAAAGTTATGGGCAGAATATAATAAATTGAAGTTTTTAAATTGTGCTTGTAAATTTACAGAAAAAAATGATAATTATGAATCAGGTTCTAAAAGAAAAGAAATGAAAGAACTAATAGAAAATTTGAGAAACAAAAGTAAATATATAGATATGAATATTTTTAGATCAGTTGAAAATGTCAACTTAAATACTATAATTAGTTATTATAAAGAGGATGATAAATATAATTTTCTAGATGATTATGAGGTGAAAAAATGAAAAAAATTTTGACAGTAATACTATTATTATTACTAACAGGGTGTAGTCTTTTTAAACAAGAAAAAACAGATGCTACTAAATTTAAAGAAGAATATGAGTCATTAAACAATGAAGAACTAGAAATTAAAATAGATAATGATAATCCAATAATATATTCAACATATGATGAAATAATAAACATAATAAAAAATAAAACAGCAATTATTTATTTTGGATTTCCAGAATGTCCATGGTGTAGAAATGCTGTACCAGTTTTATTTGAAGCAACAAAAGAAATGGGTATAAATGAAATTTACTATTTTAATGCTTTATCTATAAGAGATAAAAAATCATTAGATGAAAATAACAACATAATTATTGAACAAGAAGGGGCAAATGAATATAAAGAACTTGTCAAACTTTTATATGATTATTTACCAGTATATAAAGGATTGAATGATGATACAATAAAAAGATTATATTTTCCAACTGTACTATTTGTTAAAGATGGAGCTATTGTTGGACTACATACAGCAACTGTTGATTCACAAACTGACCCAAGTATAGTTTTAAATAATGAGCAACATGAAGAATTAAAATTAATATATACTAATTATGTTAATAAAACGTATGATATAGTATGTGATGATGAGTGCTAATAAAATAAATGACTAAAAATAGTCTTTTTTTTAAATTAATTGTAGGTATTATATTGATTTTACATTTACAATGTAATATAATTCATTTAGGAGGTGATATAATGATTTATCTATATACAAATCTTACAAAAAAAGGATTAAATGATTATCAAATAAAAAAACTAGTAAAAGAAAACAAACTATACATAATTAAAAAAGGAATATACTCTGAAACATTAGATTTTAGCTATTTGGAATTAATTGCTGTAAAACATCCTAATGCAGTATTCACTTTAGAAACAGCAGCTTATTGTTATAAATTAATAAATAAAAATCATGAACCATATGTAGTATCAACAAAACAAAAAGATAGAAAAATAATGGATACTAATATAAAACAAATATTTACAACTGACAAATTATATAATATTGGAATAAGTAAAATTACTTACCAAGGATATAATATACTAATTTACGATTTGGAAAGACTATTAATTGATATTGTAAGAAATAAAGTAAATATAGATTATGAAGTATATCATGAAATAATAGAAAACTATAGAAAAATATCAAAATTATTAAATAAAAGCAAATTAAATTTTTACATTAGTAGTTTTAAAGATTCAAAAATAATAAGTAGGATTAATAATGAAGTTTTTAATATAGAATAATATATTTCACAATAAGGAGGATAAAATGGAGTTTGTAGTTTGCGATGATGAAAAGACATTTAGAGAAAAAATAGTAAAAGTTATTAATAAAAGTTTTATTAATAATGATGATGATTATCATATTTATGAATTTGAAAAATACAATAAAGATTTAGAAACAATAATTAAAAAAAACACTCCAAAAATTTACATTTTAGATATTGAAATGAACAATAGTATCTCTGGAATAGATATAGCTCGTAAAATAAGAAGAAATGATTGGGAAAGTGTAATTATTTTAGTTACATCACATAGTGAATTAGGATATCAAGCTTTGAAAGCTCAAATTATGCTTTTAGATTTTATTTCTAAATATGACGACTGTGAAAAAAATTTAGAGCAAACAATTAATAAAGCTTTAAAATTAGTAAAAAAGAAAAAAGCAATTAATTTTGAGGCAGATGGTATCTCGTATGTAATATTTTTAAATGACATTTTATATATTGAAAGAGATACAGTTGATAGAAAGTGTTCTATTAAAACACTTTATACAAATATCTCAATAAATAAAAATTTATGTGATATAGAAAAAGAGTTAGATAAAGAATTTTATATGTGCCATAGGAGTTGCATAGTAAATACTTCAAATATAAGTAAAATCGATTGGAAAAAAAATATCATTTATTTTAAAAATGGTTCTTCAATAGATCTTATTTCAAGAAATAAAAGGAAAGGACTTAAAGAATATGTTAGTAATTAGTTGGTTTATATGTGGAATGATGTATTTTTCATCATACATTTATGTTTATTGTAATTCAATAATTAGAAAACAATTTAAAATAAATATAAAAATTTTTTTACTTGTTTTTATTTCTTCTTTAATATATTGCATTTCTCTTTTATTAGAGACAGGGCCTTTTAGACCCTTTATGATAAATATTATACTATTTCTATTAATTAAAATAATATATAAAGAAAAGTTTGTAAAAATAATTTTAGGTAATATCTTAATGTTAATAATTGTAGGTATATTAGAATTAATATTTGGGATAATAATGGTAGCAATGTTAAAAATTGATACAGCTTTCTTTTCGGAAGTCGCAGTCGGCTATATCGCAGTAAACTTATTTATCTTAATCGGGTTTGTATATATAACAAAATTATCTTTTATTGATAAAATAATAGAACACATTGTTAAATGGTATGATAAGAATGAAAGAAAAACAACTTTTGTTATTTCTATTTTAATTGTATCAATGATAACATTTGTCTTATATAATAACTTTATTAATATACTGCCAACTTCAATTATGTGGTTAGCAAATCTATTTTGTATTGCTGCATTTGTTTTTGTAATAGCTTTTTTTAAGGAAAAAACAAATAATAGTAAAATAGTATATGAATATGATTTACTAATGGATTATATAAAAACATACGAAGTTTTATTAGATGAAAAAAATAAGAATCAACATGAATATAAAAATCAATTAATACTAGTAAAAAATATGACAAATAATGCAAAAGCAAAAAAATACATTGATACTTTATTAGAAATAGAATCTAGTGAAAAAAGCATAGAGACAATGAATAAATTAAAGTACATTCCAAAAGGTGGATTAAAAGGCTTAATTTATTATAAAATAGAAACAATGAAACAAAAGAAAATAAGTGTATTTATTGATGTTTCTATGGAACTAGAAAACCATAAATTATGGAAAAAGTGTGAAGATAATTTGGATAATATTAGTAAAATACTAGGTGTTTATTTAGATAATGCTATAGAAGCAGCAGAAGAGACAAAAGAAAAGTACATAATTTTTGAATCATATTTAGAAGATAATAATATTGTATTTAAAATATCAAACACTTATAAAGAAAAAATTGATTTAAGTAAAATTGATAAACTAGGATTTAGTACAAAAGGAAATGGTAAAGGTTATGGACTTGCTTTAGTAAAAGAAATAATATTAAAAAACAAATATTTAGAGCAAAACAGAGAATTAAGTGGAATATATTATATTCAAAAACTATTAATAAAAAATAAAGTATAACATTTAGTTATACTTTTTTATATATATAAATTATTTTATTAAACTTTTTGGACATCTTGGTTCATCAAAGAAGAAAAAAACACAGCATACAATATCACCTGGTAGTGAACCAGCACTTACAAATAAATTAGCTAACAAATTTCCCATAAAACACACCTCCTTACTGCAATCTATAATTAAACATAAATGTTTAATCCAAGTTATATCTTAAATAATTATTATATTTTAAATTAAAAATCTTATAAGAAATAGGTAGTATTAATAAAACTTCTGTATATATACCTAAAATTATCAAATTAGATATTACTTGGTCTTTAATTATTATTGAAAAAATAACCATAATAGTACAACTAATAGTTGTAACAATTTTCAAAAACTTTCTTTTTTTATTATTTACTAAAGGCCTTTTTTCAGTATCAGCTGGAGCATATCTATTTACTAAAATAATAGCTAAGAACCCCAAAAAAGTCTTTAAATAAAAAGATATTATAATTAATTTAGAGAAATAAGGAAGAAAAACAAAAACAACAATAGACATTAGTAAACATATCCAACTTTTATTAGCATGTAAACCAAAACCTGTAGTTCGTAAAATATTAAAAAATAATAGAAGTAAAATCATTTCTCTAAATATATTGAATATAATGGCTAAAAAAAAGATAACAAACATTTTTGTAATAGTTAGATATATACCTTCCAAACCATATCTTATTTCATCTAATTTAACGGCATCTATATCTTTTCTGTATTTTTTAACCAAAGATAAACTATAATTTAAAAATTTTTGTTTCATTTAAATACACCACACATCCATTATGAATTATACTTTGAAAAAAATTTTAATATTAAACATTTGTATAAATATACTAAATATTTGCATAAATATCAATAAGCAAAAAAATAATATAGAATTATGACTCTTTAAGCAAAAAATAGAACAGTTTAATCAAAATTAACGCCATACAAAAATAGTTTTGTTAGAATACTCTTATTAAAAAGCCACAAAATTAATATCATACAAAAATCAAAAAATTATGGAGAGGGGTAGTAGTAATGGATATTATGGACACATCTAAATTAAGTAGACCCACTATATCTTTAACTCCTGATGAAAATGTAGTTAAAAAATTTTTATCAGATGAAAGAGAGAAATGGGTAAAATTATGTTTTGAATTTTTGCCAGAATTGAAAAGTGAAGATAAAACTCATAATGTGTCAAAAACCAAAAAAAGAACTGCTAATTTAAAAAATAACTCTAAATAGTTATTTTTTTAATATAAATATAACCTTTTAAGCATAAAAAGTATCACTTTAATCAAAAAAATATATATAAACAATTACATTTGCTAAAATACATTTGTTATAAATACAAATTATTATTGTAGTAAAGAATATTTGCTAAAAATGTCGTTTTTTGATGAACGAAAACGTTTGAAAACAATACTACTTTAAACATATAATTAATTTGTAAAGGCAATTTACTGGAAGGGAGATGTTGAAATGTTAAAAGGGAAAATCAAATGGTTTAATAATGATAAAGGATTTGGTTTTATTGAGTATAATGATTCAGAGGATATATTTGTACATTATTCTTCAATATTAACTGAAGGATATAAAACATTAGTTGAGGGACAATATGTTGAATTTGAATTAGTTCAAACAGATAAAGGACTTCAAGCAAAAAACGTAGTAGAAGCAAAAGTCACTTTAGTATAAAAGTGATTTTTTTATGAAACTCGTTGTAAAAATAAAATAAAATGTTATAATATAATTGGAAGGTGGGATGTTTTTGAAACTAAATATTCACGGTAGTAAAATGGAAGTAACAAGTGCCATAAAAAACTACTTAGAAGACAAATTAAAAAGACTTGATAAGTATTTTGAACAATCAGAAGATATCACAGCTAATATTGTTATAAGAACTAGAGGAATTGATCAAACAGTTGAAGTAACAATACCAATCAAAAGAGCTACATTAAGAGCAGAAGAAAGTAGCAAAGACCTATATACATCAATTGACTTAGTTGCTGACAAACTAGAAGGACAAATAAGAAAAAGCAAAAAAAGAATAAAGCAAAAAGCAAATAAAGATAAATATAATATGTTCATAGACTTTGAAGTAAGCGAAGATGAAATAGAAAATGAATCAATTGTAAAAAGAAAAACAGTTGATATGAAACCAATGTGTGAAGAAGAGGCTATACTTCAAATGAATCTATTAGGACATGAATTTTTTGTCTTTCAAAATTCTGACACAGGTAGATGTGCAGTAATATATAAACGTAAAGATAAAAATTACGGAATAATTGAAATGAAATAGTAACAGAAAGTTATTGATTATTAATCAGTAACTTTTTATTTGAACTAAAAACAACAAAAATACTATTATTTTTTACTAAAATTTGGTAAAATAGTATATGCATATGAGAGGAATGATAAAATGAAATTCTTAAAAAAAATATTTGATCATGAACGTAAAGAATTAGAAAAATTCAAAATAGTTGCTGATAAAATAATGGAATTAGAACCTGTTATATCAAAACTAACAGATGAGCAATTAAAAGGAAAAACAGAAGAATTTAAAAATAAATTAAGTAATGGCTCTACATTAGAAGATATTAAGGTAGAAGCTTTTGCCGTTGCTAGAGAAGCAGCATTTAGAGTAATAAACGAAAAACCTTATTATGTCCAAATAATGGGTGGTTTAGCAATCAATGATGGAAACATTGCTGAAATGAAAACTGGTGAAGGTAAAACTTTAACTGCTACTATGCCAGCTTATTTAAATGCCTTAGATGGTAGAGGGGTTCATATAATAACAGTTAATGAATATCTTGCTGAAAGAGATGCTAATTGGATGGGTAATATTTACCGTTTCTTAGGTCTTACTGTAGGAATTAACTTTAGAGAAAGTACACCCCTTGAAAAAAAAGAGGCTTATAACTGTGACATAATGTATACTACAAATAATGAATTAGGCTTTGATTATTTAAGAGATAACATGGTTGTTAAAGCTGAAAATAGATGCCAAAGAAAACTAAACTTTGTAATAATAGATGAAGTAGACTCAGTTTTAATAGATGAAGCTAGAACACCATTAATTATATCAGGTGGAAAAATGGAATCTGCTAATTTATATATAGAAGCTGATAGATTTGCAAAAAGATTAAAAGAAGACAATGGATATATATATGATGAAAAAACTAAAGGTGTAATACTTGATGAAACAGGTATAAAAGAAGGCGAAAATCACTTTAAATTAGAAAATTTATATGATATAAATAATACAAACTTAGTTCATCATATTAATCAAGCACTAAGAGCAAATTATGCAATGAAAAAAGATTATGATTATATAGTTAGTGAAAATAAAATAGTAATAGTTGATCCATTTACTGGTAGACTTATGGCTGGTAGAAATTATTCTGATGGACTACATCAAGCAATTGAAGCAAAAGAAGGCGTAGATATTCAACAAGAAACAAGAACGCTAGCAACAATTACTTTTCAAAATTTATTTAGAATGTACAATAAATTATCAGGAATGACAGGAACAGCAAAAACAGAAGAAGAAGAATTTAGAGAAATATATAATATGTATGTTATTTCTATACCAACAAATAAATTAGTATCAAGAAATGATTATGAGGATTTAATATTTACTACAAAAAACGGTAAATATAAAGCTGTTGTAAATGAAATAAAAGAAAGACATGAAAAAGGGCAACCAATATTAGTTGGTACAATAGCAGTTGAAACAAGTGAATTAATAAGTACAATGTTAAAAAAAGAACATATTCCTCACGAAGTATTAAATGCTAAAAACAATTTAAGAGAAGCAGAAATAATTAAAAAAGCTGGTGAAAAAGGCTCTGTTACAATAGCAACAAATATGGCAGGCCGTGGAACAGATATTAAACTAACAGATGAAGTAAGAACTTTAGGTGGTTTATGTGTTCTTGGTACTGAAAGACATGAATCAAGACGTATTGATAACCAATTAAGAGGACGTTCAGGTAGACAAGGTGACCCTGGAATGTCACAATTTTGTGTATCTTTTGAAGATGAATTAATGGTTAGATTTGGTGGAGAAAGAACAAAAAATATGCTGTCAAGAGTTGGCGCTGGCGAAGATATGTCTATTAGACTTAAATTCGTTTCTAGATCAATAGAATCAGCTCAAAAGCAAGTTGAAGGTAACAATTTTGATATGCGTAAAAACTTGCTACAATATGATGATGTAATTAATCAACAAAGAGAATTTATTTATGAGAAAAGAAATGAAATACTAGACTCTGATTCAATTCATGAAACAGTATTAAGTGGATTTAGAAACTTTATTGAAAATTTAGTTAATTCACATATTGCTCCAGAAGGTTATATAACAGAAAATGATGCTACAGAAATATTACAATTTATGAATGAGCAATTACTTCAAGATAAAGTAAAACTAGAATCATTTCAAAAATTAAATGAAACTGAAATGATTAATTACTTGTATGAAAAATTAGTACAAGAATATACTGAAAAACTAAAAGTAATTCCAGAAGAAATAAATAAAGAATTTGAAAAAGCTATATCATTAAAAGTTATAGATACTAGATGGATGGATCATATTAATACTATGTCAAACTTAAGGGAAGGTATTTCTCTTAGAAGTTATGCACAAATAGATCCACTAAGAGCTTATACAACAGAAGGATTCGAGTTATATGATGAATTATTGAACACCATAGATAAAGAAATAACTTTATTCTTAATAAAAGCAGAAATAAGACAAAATGTTGAAAGAAAACAAGTAATAAAAGGTCAAGCAGTTAATGATAATAATAAAATAAAAAAAGCTGCGCCAAAACAAGTGAATAAAATTGGTAGAAATGAACTTTGCCCTTGTGGAAGTGGTAAGAAATATAAACAATGTTGTGGTAAGTAAGGAATTATAAGGTATTGCGAGAATATTAAAAATATTTTGAGTGACAAATAGGGAACTAGATATCCTGGCCGTTTAAAAAATATAGCAAAAGTCGGGTTAATACTCGTCTTTTTTATAAATATATTGCAATTATGCTGAAATTAAAAATTTATGATATAATTTAACTATAAGCAAAAGGCAAATAGTAATTTGTAAAGGAGAATAATATGACACAAATTATAGAAATAATTGTAGGAGATAAAGATTATCAAATCAAATGGGCTTTATCAGAACATTTTGGAGAATTAAAAGGAAAAAAGTTTATGCTTAATAAAATGGCTGCAGAACAGATTGTAATGATTAATAATTTATCAGATACTGCAAAAATATTATTATCAGCAGTTGCAGGAGCGGTAATACAATATCTAATAGATAATAATTGCCAAACAGATAATATATTTGAAAGCGGTTATTTTATTATCAAAAATTGATTTATAAATAAATCACAATTTATCATTTTAATCGCAATTACGTAAAAATGGTTATTTTAATATTAAAATTATTGATACTTTAGATATTCTAAAAAACTATAATTTGGTTATGATTTAACTATAAAAAATAGAAGTCAATGAAACATTTGGCTTTTTGTATGATATAATTTTATTGAAAAACAAATGTTAATATGCATTGCTTGAAGCAACAGCTTATTTATAATAAAATATTCTTGTTGAAAGGAGAAAAGTGTTGGAATGTTAAAAGAAAATATTAAGACATTAAGAAAACAAAAAGGACTATCTCAAGAAGAACTAAGCATTAAGCTAAATGTTGTTAGGCAAACAGTTTCAAAATGGGAACAGGGATTATCTGTCCCTGATGCTGAAATGTTAATATCAATATCGGAGGTTTTTGAAACACCAGTATATGTATTGCTTGGAGAAAATATTACTGAAGAAAATGAAAATACTTTAAAAGAAATTGCTGAAAAACTTGAAGTAATTAATCTGCAACTAGCTCAAAGAAAAGAGAAAAAACGAAAAGTATGGAACTTTCTATTTATATTGTTATTTATAGTATTAGTAGTTATTTTTATGGGTATTGCATCATCAGATAATGCATATTTAGAATGGGATTATAATAATCCCGAATTGGCTGTATTAGGAGTCGTAATTCATGCTTTTGTATGGTTATTTGTAAGAATGACGCCAATTTTTTTAATAGGCTTAATAGTAGGTATATATTTGACAAGAAAGAAATAATTAAAATACAATTTATCAATTAAATTGAAAGAATGTAATAAAGAAAATATATTAATATTATAAGTATTAAAAAGTTGTAAAACTTTTTTTTATTATGATATAATACGTTATATGAGGGATATAATATGAAATATATAGATCAACATGTTCACAGTAAAATAAGTCATGATGGAATATCAACTATGAATGAGTATATGAAAGAAGCAAAAAAATGTAATGTTAAAGAAATAACATTTACAGAACATTATGATGATTATAAAGGATTAGAAACAACTTTAAAAACATTAGATGTAAATAATTATAGAAAAATATACTTAGAAAATAAAAATGATGACTTAATTAAAACTAATTTTGGTATTGAAATAGGACTAAGACCAGAATCATATAATTTAATTTCTAATATGGTTAAAAACAATAACTTTGACTTCATTATTGGTTCATCACATATTACTTGTGGTAAAGATATGGCATTTGATAAGTCCTTTTTTGAAGGATTTACTCCGCATCAAGCAATAATAAATTATTTGAAAGAAGTTATACAAAACATTAAATTATATAAAAACGAATTTGATGTATATGGTCACTTAGATTATGTTATTAGATATATAATAAAATATTATGGGAACATAATGACTAAAATTGAATATAAAGATTTTGAAGAAACTTTAGATGAAATATTAGTATTAATTATTAAAGAAAATAAAGGTATAGAAGTTAATACTTCTGGTATTAGATATGGATTAAATTCAGTTCATCCTAATATAGATATATTAAGAAAATATAAAGAATTAGGTGGTAATAATATTACAATTGGGTCTGATGCCCATAGAACTCAGGATTTATCTAGTAATTTTGATACTGCTTATGAAATTTTAGAAGGATTAAAATTTGATAGCATAGCTGTCTATCATAATAGAAAACCAACATATATAAAAATAAAGACATTAAAAGCTCAAATTAGATAGTAAAAAACCTTAATTATAAAAAGTATGAATTATTAAAGAAAGAAATCTAGTCTAAAATATACAAAAAAAGAAAACTATGCTATAATTATTTTGAGGTGAACAATAATGAAAAAAGAACCTTTGGATACTGAAATTGACAATCTAAATCAAGATTCTGCTATAGATATTATTGAAAAAAGAAAAAAAATATTAGAACAACTTAAAGAAGAAAGTATAAATACTATAGAAGGAAATTTGAATCTTGATCAAAAAATTGAATTAGGATACGTTGACAGTGAAAACGCAGATTACTATATTAACGAATATGGTGAAATTATAAGGCCTGATAGAAGTAAATAATAATTATAGTATATAGGGAACCTCTTATATACTTTTCTAGACATTTTTGACAAGAAAGTTTTTAAAAACTGAAATGTGAAATTATTACTATTTAACAAAATCCAAATAAAATTATTAAATAAATTGATGATGGGAGAGAATATATGAAAAACAGTGTTTACGAAAAATTAAAAGAATTCAAAAGAAAATATCCATTTACGATAGCTTGGAGATTAAAAAAACATGCTGAAATAATAAACTTGCATTTAAATCCAGGTGAAGAAATAAAATATGCATTCGCAGCTCAAAAAAACGATAATCCTTTTGATATTATAACAACATATGCAGTTGTTTTAACAAACAAACGTATATTGTTAGGTACAAAAAGAATATTTTTTGGTTACTTTTTTACTGCAATAACACCAGATTTATTTAATGATTTAAAAGTAAAAATGGGTATTATTTGGGGAAAAGTAATAATTGATACAATAAAAGAAGAAGTAATATTATCAAATATACAAAGAGATGCCCTAGATGATATTGAAACAATGGTAACGGAATATATGATGAGAGAAAAGAAAAAATACATGAAAAAAGAACCTATTTTATAGGAGGTAAGAATGAAAAATTTACTAACAGGAATAAGACCAACAGGGCATATGCATTTTGGTCATTATTTTGGAACAATAAAAAATTGGGTAGAATTACAAGAAAAGTATAATTCTTTCTTTGAAATAGCTGATGTTCAAGCTTTAACAGATAACTTTAATAATCCTGATAAAGTAAGAAAAAGTGTTAACGACTTAGTAATAGATTTATTATCAATAGGTATTGACCCAAATAAATCAACAATTTTTATCCAATCAAAAATACCAGAAATAGCTGAATTAACAGTTTATTATTCAAACTTAGTTACTATGGCTAGATTATATAGAAACCCAACTGTAAAAACAGAAATAGCCCAAAAGAAAGGACTATTTGGTAGTTCGGGAGAAGGTGTAACATATGGTTTTGTTGGTTATCCAGTAAGCCAAGCAGCAGATATTACAGCCTTTAAAGGAGAAGTAGTTCCAGTAGGAGAAGATCAACTTCCTTTACTAGAACAATGTAGAGAAATTGTTAGAAAATTTAATAGCATTTATGGTAACACATTAATTGAACCAAATGCTGTAATAGGAGAAAACAAAAGAATTAAAGGATTAGATGGCAATGAAAAAATGGGCAAAAGCCTAGGGAATGCTATTTACTTATCTGATACAGATGAAGAAATAAATAAAAAAGTAATGAATGCTATTACTGATCCAAACAAAGTCAAAAAAGATGACCCTGCTAATCCAGAAGTTTGCATGGTTTATTATTATCATAAATTAACTAATAAAAAGAATATAGAAAATATTTGTAAAGAATGCAAATTAGGAGTAAGAGGTTGCGTAGCTTGTAAAAAAGAATTGTCAAATAGTATGAATGAATATTTAAAAGATTTTAGATTAAAAAAACAATACTATGATGAACATCCAGAAATAGTTGAAAAAATATTAAAAGAAGGAAATAAAAAAGCAAAAATTATTGCTGAAGAAACTATAAAAGAAGTTAAAAAAAGCATGAAAATAAATTATTTTGAATAGATTGTCTGTGTATAATCTATTTTTCTTGATTATATAAAGAATTTATGATATTATTTATATGAAAAGGAGGCTAATTATGATAAGAGAAAGAAATATCGCAACATGTATAATATTATCAATTTTAACATGTGGAATTTACGGTATATATTGGTTTATAACTTTAACTGATGATACTGCAATCGCTAGTAAAAATAATAAAATGTCAGGAGGTATGGCATTATTATTAACTATAGTAACATGCGGAATTTATAGAATATACTGGAGTTATGTAATGGGTAAAAATTTGTATGAAGCAAAAGACCAAGCTGGATTACATGCTACTGACAATTCAGTATTATATTTAATATTATGTATTTTCGGATTAGATATAGTTAATTATTGTTTAATGCAAGTTGATTTAAATGACATCGCAAACGCATAAAGATAAAATTATTCTGATATTTATATTTGCGATAACATATCTATTAAATATAGAATGTCCAATACATAGATTTTTAGGCTTTTATTGCCCCGGATGTGGAGTAACAAGAATGCTGGAATCAATACTAAAATTGGATTTCTATCAAGCATTTAGATATAATTCACTAATATTTATATATCTAATAATATTTATTTTATATGAATTTTATAAATTGTTTTGTAAAATTAAAAATATTAAGTATTACAAAATGCCAAATTTTGTAATATATACACTTATAGTATTAGCAATAATATTTGGCGTATTAAGAAATATTGATTTATTTAGTTGGCTTGCTCCAACTATAGTAAATTAATATTTTTTTCTTTTTCTATTTAAAAAAACAAGTTTATTTGATATAATAATTTTAGAATATAAAGGGTGTGAATGAAATATGGGTAAAATATTACTAACTAATAGTGAAAACTCTATTTTTGAAGCAGACTTAATTAGATACTTTGAATATGATAATGAAAGTTTTTTAATATATACACTTAATGAATATGATGAAAAAAATTATATAAAATTATATTTAGTTGAAATACTTGAAGAACTAGGAGAACCTATAAGTTATACTATAAATGATGAAGATGTATGGAAAAGCATGCAAACAGTTGTTAGAAATGTCATAAAAGAAATAAAAGCAGATACTAGAATTTTACTAAAAGATTTAGACCCAATACAAATAAATAATATAAAAATTAGTGAAATGAGATATTTTAAATTAGATAAAAAATTAGTAAGTATTCTATCATCAGATTATTTAGAATATAATGAAAAATTAAATAGCGATGCTATTGCAGAAATAAGTGATGAATCAATGGATGAAGATTTTATAATAGAACCAATAGATTTACCACTTGATGAATTAATAATTGTTAAATATAAGGAGGAAGAAAAAATGGAAGAAAATATTATTGAAGTAGAAAACATTACAGCAACTGATAGTAATATTGATTATAAAGCTTTATATTTCGCTCTTAAAGAAGAACAAGAAGCAAAAAACATAGTAATTGATAACTTATTAGATAAATTAAATAAATATAAAGATATATATGGAGAATTGAACTAACAATTCTTTTTTAATAATTTAACTATAAAAAAATATAAGATTAATCTCTTATATTTATAACATCAATAACTTCAGGCATTTCTTTAATGATTGCTTCTTTTATACCATCGTTTAGCGTTAAGCTTAACATTTCACAGTGAGCACAAGCTCCTTGCATTTTAATATAGACAATATTATCTTCATATTTAACAAATTCAATATTACCACCATCATTTATTAAAAAAGGTCTGATTTCATCAATAATTTCATTAATTTTTTCGATATCTTTCAAATTTATCACCTAGTTAAATTATACAATTAAATTTAAAAAGAGTAAATCTTTTTTTATGATTTAATTTTTTTTCAGATAAGTTTTTAAAGTTTTTAAATAACCTATAAAAATTCCGAAAATATTCAAAAAATGAAATAAATTGTATTGACAAACAAATTCATAAATGTTATAGTTAATTACGTCCAGTACATTAGTATATGGGCGATTAGCTCAGTTGGTTAGAGCACCTGCCTTACAAGCAGGGGGTCATAGGTTCGAGTCCTATATCGCCCACCATATGCCGAAATGGCGCAATTGGTAGCGCAACTGACTTGTAATCAGTAGGTTACGGGTTCGATTCCTGTTTTCGGCACCATAAGGAAGGGTAGCGAAGTGGCTAAACGCGGCAGACTGTAAATCTGTTCCTTCGGGTTCGATGGTTCAAATCCATCTCCTTCCACCATAATATGTTTCGATTGCCTCGTAGCCAAGCGGTAAGGCACCACACTTTGACTGTGGCATTTCGCTAGTTCGAGTCTAGCCGAGGCAGCCATTTTTTTATAATACGTCCCGTTAGCTCAGCTGGTAGAGCATTTGACTTTTAATCAAAGGGTCACAGATTCGAATTCTGTACGGGACACCATAATGAAATTAAGAATCTTTTGATTCTTTTTATTTTTATAAATAATAATTAAGGCTATATTTTAAAAAGAAAATACAAAAAAGGTATTGCAAAAGAATGAAAAATATTATATAATTTAGTAGTCATTCGTTTTAGGACGTTTGATATGTGCCTGAGTGGCGAAATTGGTAGACGCACAGGACTTAAAATCCTGCGGGAGTCAAATCCCATGCCGGTTCAAGTCCGGCCTTAGGCACCATATGGAGAAATACCCAAGTGGTTGAAGGGTCCGGTCTTGAAAACCGGTAGGTCGGAAACGGCGCTAGGGTTCGAATCCCTATTTCTCCGCCAATTTAATATCGCGGAATGGAGCAGTTTGGTAGCTCGTCGGGCTCATAACCCGAAGGTCGTTGGTTCAAATCCAACTTCCGCAACCATAATTTTGGTCTCGTAGTGTAGCGGTTATCACGTTTGCCTGTCACGCAAAAGATCGCGAGTTCGATCCTCGTCGAGACCGCCATGTTGGCTCTGTAGCTCAGTCGGTAGAGCAAGGGACTGAAAATCCCTGTGTCGGTGGTTCGATTCCACTCGGAGCCACCATTTTAATTTTATAATTAGTAATTAATATATAGCTTGCGCTCGTAGCTCAGCTGGATAGAGTGTTTGGCTACGAACCAAAAGGTCAGGGGTTCGAATCCCTTCGGGCGCACCATTAATTCGGGAAATGGCTCAACTTGGTAGAGCACTTGGTTTGGGACCAAGGGGTTGCAGGTTCAAATCCTGTTTTCCCGACCATTTAGAATTTAGCCCTTATTTTATAAGGGTTTTTTAGTGTCTTGAAAAATTTCCCCTTAATTGCCCCTTAAAAATTTTTCGAATGATATATTTTATACATTCTAAAATGATAAAAATTTATAAAACAATAATTATACAAAAATGCACAAATTTTTGTTTTTTTGTGCATTTTTTGTTAAAAGAATATAAGAGTAAAATAATTGAAAAAGAAAATACATATTTTAATTTGTATTTTTGGATAATTATGATAAAATTATTATTAGTTGTAATACATGAAGCATAGATGGCAAGGAAGTGAATTATGAAAATATATGTTTACTTAGATGAAAGTGGAGCAATACATAGAAATAGTAGAACTAAATATTTTGCAGTTGGCGGTTATTTTTGTTTTAAAGAGGATAAAAATAAAATCACCTCACTATACAAGAAAATTAATAAGATTATGAAGGATGATAAGCAAATATCTCTAGACCAAGAAATCAAATCTTATGATATGACTGATTACGATAAAATAAATATATTTTCTAATATACAGGATATCGATTCATTTTACGGTTGTGCGAAGGTATTTGAAAAAGCTTCAATGAAAAAAGAAATAATAGAATCAAATATATTTTTTAATTACTCAGTTAAATTGATTTTCAAAGATTGTATTGTGCCATTATTAAATTTGAGCCAAATAACAGAAAATATAGAATTTATAGTTAGCATTGATAATAGAAATATAAGAATTGGTGATTTGAATAATTTAGAAACTTATTTGAAAACAGAATTTTGTTTAGAAAACTTTGATTTTAAAATTACTTATTACGATTCATCAAGTAATTATGGAATTCAGTTGGCTGATCTTGTTGTTAATACCTTTTATAATTCTTATAAAGATGTTTCAATTGTAAAAGACGTATTACCAATATTGAAAAGCAAAAATTTTAGAATAAGTTTATTTCCAGGACATAAAGTAAAGGGTAGAAAAGAAAAAATTGCATATAATATTAATGAGAATAGTTGACATGAGTTGTATCTTATGGTAACATATTCTTACAAGACCTGAGGTAGGTAGCTAAAAGCTAAGCGTATGTTAAGTACGCTGCCCCTTAGGCATTTTTTTTTGTAATAAATTTCGAACTATCATGAATATGGAATCTAATTAAATATTTACGATTAATCTAACAAAAATGCGCAAAAATTAAAAAATATGCGCATTTTATGTTAAAAAAGTTATATAATGAAATCAATTGGAGGAGATTAATATGAATCCAGCTAGTTTAACTGAACAATTAATGTTCAATACAATAAGAATAGAAACACTCGATGGTTCTTCAGGAACAGGATTTTTTTTCAACTTTCATTTTGATAAAGATATTGTTCCAATCATAGTTACAAACAAGCATGTTATAAATTATAATGAAAAAGAAAAAGTAAGATTCTATTTGCATCTGAAGGAAACTGATGGTTCTACTAAAGATAATATTTTAATTACACTAGATGCACAATGGTTTTTTCATTCTGAAAAAGATTTATGTTTTACATTTGCTAATAATATATTTGAACAAGTGAAGAAAATAACCGGGAAAGAAGTATTTTGCATATCTAATGATGAGATCTTAATTCCTAAAAAAGAAAAATTAATGGAGCTGAGTGCATTGGAAGATGTTGTAATGATAGGTTATCCTATTGGTTTATGGGATATAGAAAATAACTATCCTATTTTTAGAAGAGGGTTTACTGCATCACATCCTGCATACGACTTTAATAATAAAGGTGTAGCGCTTGTTGATATAGCAGCTTTTCCTGGTTCGTCTGGATCACCAATTTATATTTTAAATGAAAATGGTTATTCTGATAAAAAGGGAACTACATATTTAGGTGGTAAAAGATTAATTTTTTTAGGTGTTTTATATGCCGGACCTACAATGGATGCTGATGGATCTGTAACGGTTATAGATGTACCTACTCAACAAAAAATTGTTAGTAAAACATCAATAATGACTAATTTAGGTTATTATATTAAATCTGAAGAATTGTTGGAATTTAAAAAAATAGTCGAGGGAATGCTAAATAAAAATAGTACAGGCAAATAGAAAATTAAAAAAACTTCAAGATGATGAATTAATAACTTGGATTGTAACATCTGTCAAAGATCCGCAAAAAGTGTATATTATCAAATAATACAGAAATTGTCGCAGTAATGTCGCAGTAATGTCGCAGTAATATTTGGTAATATTCTTCCCTAATTTAGAAAACTACATATTAAATTATTTATAATTAATAATTTAACAAGTACATATCATACCGTTTGCGGTATGATGTGTTTTTATATGCGCTTTTCTTTTTCATAATATACATCTCTTAATCCATTTATCATATCAACAGCTTTATCTTCATCATTAGGCATCATGTGTGAATAAGTATTAAGTGTCATATTTATATCAGAATGTCCCAATCTTTGACTTATAACAGTTATAGGAACACCTTTTGAAAGTAGTAGGGATGCATGACTATGTCTAAAGTCATGTATCCTTATTTTTTTAACATTAGCTAGCTTACAATATATTTCTTTTTTTCTACCTATTGTAGTAGGTGCTATAGGTTCTATTCCTCCAAATATATACCAATCTGTATTAAATCCTTCAAATGTTTTAAAGTAGTCTAATAAGTCTAATAATGTTTGATTTAAAGTATCATCTATTTTAATGATTCTAATTGATCTTCTAGTCTTAGGATCAGTTATACAATACTGTCCATTTACTTGTTCTTTAGAAATAGTTTTATTAACATCTAATTTATTATTATAAAAATCTTTCCAAGTAAGTGCTAAAGCTTCACCTTGTCTAAGTCCAGTATAATATAAAGTTTCAAAGAACGCTTGATATATTTGATCATCTACTACTGATATAAATTTTAAATATTCATCTAATGTCCAAAAGTCTACTTTTTTAGTTAATTCTCTTTTTCTAGTAAAGTTACCTGTTTTACTAGCAATATTTTCAGTTAAGTTATAGAATTTAATTCCGTAATTTAGTATTGATACCATAGCTCCATGTAGATTGCTATTATATTTGAATTTAAAACCCTTTTCTTCGAGTTCTCTTTGCCATTTGGTATAAAGCCTAGTTGTAATCTTATCTATTCTATATTCACCGAAATAGGGGAGAATATAACTAGTAAATCTACTAGCCACAGATCTATATGACTGTGGTTTTAATTTTATATAGATATGATCATTATAACTTTCCCATAATTCTTTAAAAGTAATATATTCAGTTGTTTCTTTATTTGAAAGAAGAAATTCTATTTCAGCACTCTGAGCTTCTTTCTTAGTTTTGAATCCACTTCTTTCATATTGTCTTTTATTACCAAATGAATCTTCAGCATAAACTCTAAATTGCCATTTTTTAGTTCTCTTATTTTGATATGCTGGCATTTATATTCCTTTTACTTTTTAAATTCATTTCTTTATTAGCCATTTCTGTAATATAATCTACATCTAAGTCTAGGTATTCGATTACTTTTCTCATTGGTACTATTATTGTTTTACCTTTAGGTAATCTTTTTCCACTTTCTTTAATTTTCTTCTCTATAACATTCCTGATTGTAATAGCGCTATCTCTTCCACAGTTAGCAATTAATTGTATTCCTTTAATGCTAGCCCATTGTTTAGATATAATTTTGAATAATTCCATGTAGGACAATTTATCCCCTCCTCTTGTGGTGATACAATCACCAATTAACGGTATAATATCACTGTGCGGAGAGCATGTCAACACTTTTTTATAAAAATGTTGTAAAAATCACCAAAAAGTATTGAAACTTTAAAATTAGTGTGATATTATGATTTTAGAAACGAAGAAAGGTAGTTATATTAGGATATTAATATAATAGGATTGTAATTATGAAAGACAAAATTGCTCTAGTAACTGGATCTACTAGTGGAATAGGAAAAGCTGTAGCTAAAAATTTAATTAGTAGTGGGTGTACTGTTATAGTAAACAGTAATATAGATATTATCGAAGACTTCATAAGTAATGAATTCAGTAATGTAGAAAATGTATATTTCTACAAATCTGATATTTCAAAAAAAGAAGACATAGAACTAATGAGTAATTGGATTAAACAAAAATTCGGAAAATTAGATTATTTAGTAGCGAATGCGGGCATAATGCCTCTTCCTTGTGGAATTGATGATGTTAATGAAGAAAACATTTCTAAAACAATAGATGTTAATTTTAAAGGAACATTTTGGACGGTAAAAATACTTGGTAATTTAATTAAGGAAACATCTAAAGAAGGTTCAATAGTGACAATGACATCTGTTGATGGAATAATAGGAGAACCTTACGCAGTAATATATTCTGCAACTAAAGCATCAATCATTTCTATGACAAAATCGTTTGCTAGATACTTTAAAGAACCAGTAGTACGTGTTAATGCAGTGGCTCCAGGATTAATAGATACACCTTTATCTACTAGTACAGGAGAAGATCCAAGTTGGACAACTGATTACTCTATAATAAAAAGAATAGGTAAACCAGAAGAAATTGCAGAGGCAGTAGTATTCTTATTATCTAATAAATCTTCATATATTACAGGTCAAGTAATAACTGTTGATGGAGGATTTACTTTAAAATAATTTATATTAAAATAAAAATGAAAAGAAAGGATAAGATTATGACAAAAATAAATTCTTCTTTAGCAGAGGTAATAACTAATGCTAGAATAAAAAAAGGATTATCTATGAGAGAATTAGCAAGGCTATCAGGTATGGACCATGCTGAGATATCTCGAATAGAAAAAGGTACTCGTTTAAAGCCTAATATACTGTTTCTAAGAAGGTTAGCTATGAACTTAGAATTAAGTTTAGTAGACTTATTAACAACAGCAGGATACAGTGAAATTGATATTATGTGGGGTTCTGATAAAGAAGATTCTAGAACACAAGATGATCTAAAAAAAGAAATATTAGAACTACAAAAAGTTAATAACAATGTAGAAGAAACATTACGAATTTATAAAAATGAAACTAGAAAAATCAAATCAGATATTGAGCAATTAATTATGAAATTAGAAGTAGAAAAAGACAAAGTGAGTAATGATTATATATTAGAAACTTTAAATAAAATTAATAAAAAGATAACTGAAATAGTTAAAGAAACCAAATAAAAAAGCCGTATAAGATGGCTAATAAAGTAGCAAGATATAATTGTAGAAAACTTGAAATAATAGCACAAAGCAGCTTGAAAAGGCTAAAAAAATGTATATCAATTGTTTATACAAAAAAATTGAATCATTGAAAAATAAGGGAAAGTGCGTATATACAAATGTATTACAAAAAAGTATTTGTATATACAAAAAATAAAGACCTAGACCCTTATAAAATAAGGGTAAAACTTGCTACTAGCAAGTTGTTGTAATACACGTTATCCTGTTCTAAAATGATACAAATGATGTGCTATTAAATTCTGTAAGAAACAAAATAATTTAAACTAAAAATAGCAATTATATTATAGAGAGAAGGTTTAAAATGAAAAAAATCAAATCAAATATAGAAGCAGTATTGAGTGGTGAATATTTTAAAAATATTTTTGATTTATATTCTAAAATCAATGTAATTAAGTATACTCTTATTTGTGTTATTTTTATTCTTATAATTGATAAATATAATATTTTAACTTCTATAATATCTGGTTTGGGAGCATATATAACTATTATATTTTTATTTTTAATATTAGTAAAAATATTACAGTTGAATATTTTTGATTTAGGAAAACTTAAAACAGTAAATTATTTTGATTTTGTTTTATTAGTATTAATATTAACTATTATATTTTATGTTACTTTTACTATAATAATAGAGTTGAATATTTTTAGTTTAAAAATTATTTCTTGTATTATTATTTTTGTTTTCACTTTAGTTTTGATAATATACAGACTTACTACAATAAGCATAAAGTATTCTAAAATAGAAAAATATAGTAACGTTTATGACTTAAAAGATTTATATGATTCAATTATTGCTAATAATGATGATTTGATTTTTATTAATGATAAAGAAAGTAATTTTGATCTTTTAAATAGAGGTCAAGATATAAATAGAGTATATAACATTATTGCAAACTGTAAATCTAAAGAAAATTTTGTTGTTTCTCTAACTGGTCCATGGGGAAGTGGTAAAAGTACTATTTTAAATAGAGTAAAAATTGAAATAGAGAATAATAAAATTATAAGAGAAGAAATAGTATTGATTGATAATTTTGAACCTTGGTTATATGAAAATCAAGAGAGTTTGTTTAGAGGAATGTTTGATTCAATTATGAAGAAAATTGAAAATAATTTTAGTTTGTTCGAAATACAAAAATTTATTGAAATATATAATGAAATAATTTTTTCTAATTTCAAAATAAATATAAATTCTATGCGAAATCATAGTAAAGAAATAGAAAACATTAAAAAAATGGTTAATAATTACCTCAAAATAAACAATAAGAGAATTGTCTTTATAATAGATAACATTGAAAGAGCAAGTGCGGAAAACATCCTTTTTCTATTTAAAGTAATTTTTAATGTTTTTGATTTTGATAAAACTTTATATGTTCTAGTTTATGATGAAGAACAAATGCTAAAACAATTAGAAAACAACTTAGATATAGATTATTCTTATTTGGAAAAAATAATTCAATTAGAAATACCTATTTCGCCAGTATCACGTGATACTATACACAGTCTTAGCAAAATTTGTTTTACAAATTTATTAAAATTATATGGTGGAAATATTATTGATTATGATTATATAATTGATAATGTAATTAATGATATAAAAGACGTTCGTGATATAAAAAGAACTATAAATTCAGTATTTAACATTAATGATGTTAATAACAATTATTTAAATAAAATAGATGCATTAGTATTGGAATTAGTAGCAGTAAAAAATAATAAGTTATATCGATCATTATCAGAAAACTCTATTTTTTTAATATCTGAAGATTATGCTTATTTAAATAGTGACTATAAGTATGACAATAAAAAATTTAACAATGACGCATATAATTATTATGAAAAAACATTTAAAATTCCTAAAAATACAAAATATCTAGGAATGTTGTCTCAAATATTTCCGTATCTAAAATCATATAAAGATTTTAAAGAAATATCTTCAGGTGAAGAAAAATTTATACTAAGACAAGAAGAACATTCATATATAGTAAAAAAGAATATAGATGAATACAAAAAAAACATAAAAGAAAAAAGAGTTTTTAATGCCAGATTTAATGAAATGTATTTTATGCACACTAGAAATGAATTTATTTCTATTGATAGTAAAATTAATGAATTAGTCGAAACTATAAACAATATGGGAAACGTAAATGATAAGTATATAGAATTGATAAATATATTTCCAAACCATAATCAGATGTTTTCAATACAAACATTAGAATTTTATATTGGTGATATTAAAAGCAATTTTTATGAGTTATTTAAAGTAATTATTAATAATTTATCATTAATAAATGATGAAATAATATTTGATGGATTAAACGCAAAATCTAGAGTTCAAATTTTATTATCAGAAATTATAAATAAAGCTGATGATAATAGTTTCAAAATGATATATGAATTCCTAAAAAAAAGGAAACACGATTTAGAACTTCTTAGAGGATTAATTTATTGGTTGAATCCAGAAAAACAGCACAGCAGAAATCTATCAGAAGATAAGTATGTTCTGATAAAAAAATTGTTTGATGATAAGGTATTACATATTAAGAAATCGGGTAGTAGCATTTACGATGATAAAAACTATGAAAAGAATATTATATATAGTTTTTTTGATGATGAAGAATATTTGGCAAGTATTGGCAAACATATTAATGGTAAAAACATTTTCAGATTTTTGCTTGATATGATTAGTAAATCGTCTGGCACTAATGGATTTGGGTATCATGTTGTTAAGAAAAATGTAGAGAAAATAGTTTCATATAATTATATTGACGAGATAATAAAAAATATTAAAAAAGGATTTACAGAAGATGAAAAGTTTCTTATTGATGTATATGAAAGTTCAAAAAAAAGTGATGATGATAGTATGTATGATTCAGGAATCTATTTGGATGAAGAAAGAAAAATAATTATTAATTAACCCCTTAAAATGCCCTTAAAAATTCCGAAAACAGCAGAAATTGGCAGTTTTTAGTAGAAATCAAAAGTCGTTTAACCCTTATATAATAAGGGTTTCGTATTTTGAAGAAACCCATTATAGCCCTCCTGTTTTCCCGACCATTTATGAATAATAAAACTGTGGATATAAAAGTTCACAGTTTTTATTTTTATTAAAATAGTATATAATTGTATTAGGTGAATAAAATGAAAAAAACAAAAATTTTATGGAGTGGTATTAGTGGAAGAACAGGAATACAAGCATTGAAGGTCTCTTATAGTTGTGATTTTGCAGAAATTGTAGCAGGTATATGCAGAAGCAATAATAAGTATTATAATTATGATCAATTAGACGAGATATCAGAAGCGTTTGATGTGATAGTAGATTTTTCTCATAAAGATAGTTTTGATAAAATTTTAGATTTTGCTTTAAAGGTAAAAGTGCCTTTAATTAGTGGAACCTCAGGATTAAGTGAAAATCAGCTGGGGAAGCTTGAGAAAGCTTCAAAAGTTATTCCAATATTTAGAGGAGGGAACTTTAGATTTGATGTAGAAAAGTTTATTAATGATGTTGTTGAATATGCTAAAGTACATAAAGAAAACATTAAACTTATCGAAACACATTATAAAACAAAAAAAATCCCAAGCGAAACAGCTAAAGTTATTTCAAAAAGAGTTTTCGAAACCACAGGCAGAGAAATTAAAATTGAATCTTATTTAGAATATGACGAACTAATAAATGATTGGCAAGTAGGAAACTTAAATTGTAGAGTAGAAGGTTTTGAACAATTAGGCAAAGATGTTATGAAAATTGCAAATATTATGCAGTTCGAAAAACCAGATGGTTTGTACGACCTAAGAAGAATAAAAAATAAAGACAAAAATAAATAAAACAAAAATTTTGTAATCCCTTTTATTTCCCGACCATTATGTAAGAAAACTCTAAATTGTTGGAGCAATATAAGCCATAGTCTTTTTTTGAAGCGAGTGATATAATGAAAATAAAGGAGGCATATTATGAAAAGATATTTGAAGGTAAATAAAGAAACATATGATGCATTAACAGATGAATATGTTGAAAAATATACGAAGCATGATACAATTTTAGAAGTTCACAAAAAATTTTTAGAGATTATTGACAAAAAGCTTATAAACAAAGCCCATCCCAAAGTTTTAGAAATAGGTCCAGGCATAGGCGAATTTCTTAGGAAATTAGAAGAAAGGGGATACAATACTATAGGAATAGAATTATCAACAAATATGGCTAAAGTTTCATCAATAAACAGCCCGAATTCAATTATAATAAATGATGATATTAATAATATTGATTTTTTATCAAAACAATTTGATCTGATAGTAGCTTTAGCTGTTATTCATAATTTCCCCCAAAAAGATTTGAGAAGGCTTTTAGCAAATGTATATAAATGGTTGAAAGATGACGGATATTTTATTATTGATACAACATGTCACAATGAAACAAAAGGAGGATATTTTTTGAAAGAAGATTGTTCAACTAAGTTGTTAAGATATAGACAACAGTGGACAAAAAAAGATTTAGATAAATTACTAAATGATAGTGGTTTTGATATTGATTATGAATTTGATATGTCTTTTGATGAGTTGTCGGAAAAATGGCTAGAATATGTACTAAAAAAAGAGAAAAAAATAAACTAAAAATTTGTAATTTCTTTTATTTCCCGACCATTAGAAAAGACACTCCAAATTATTGGGGTAAAGCATATAAAAACTGTGGAGGGATTCCATAGTTTTATTTTTACAGAAAATGTTATATAATTATATTATGAATTTATTGGGGTAATTTTTATTACTACAATGCACATTAAAATATAGGGAGAAAAATCATGGAAAATAAACTTTATTATAATAGTACAAATAATATAAAACTATGTGGATTACTATCAAGGATTAATGATAGTGATAAGATTGTTGTTTTGTGTCATGGCTTAAATGGGAATAAAACCGAAAGAAAAAGTTTTGATAAGCTAAAAGATGAACTTTCAGACAATAATTACAATTCATTTAGATTTGATTTTAGAGGGCATGGAGAGAGTTCTGGTAATGATTACGAAATGACAATTAAAGGTGAAATTGAAGATTTGGAATCAACATTAAAAATGTTAAGAGGAAAAGGATATAACGAATTTGTATTATTAGGTGCAAGTTTTGGTGGTAGTATTATTTCTTTATTAAATTATACTAATTATAGTATTAAAGCTTTAGTATGTTGGTATAGTGCACTTGATTATCAGGGGACATCTGTTAATCTTTTCTCTGCTGAAAATAAAAAAATAGCGATTGAAAAAGGTTATTATACGATTATTAGTCCAAATTCAAAAAGGGAATTTAAATTAGGGAAGAATTTATTTGAAGAGATTGATAAAATTGTTCCATATAAAAAATTAATAGAAACTGATTTGCCGATTTTATTTGTTCATGGTACAGGCGATTCTATGATTCCACATACACTGTCAGAAAAAGTTTCTGCTTTATCTAAGAACTCCAAATTAATTCTTGTTGAAAATGCTGAGCATTGCTTTTCAGATTCAGAAGAGTCGCTAATAGAAGCAAGCAAGGAAACAATAAATTTTATAAAGTCATTAAATTGGTAATGTTTGGAATAGAAAGACTCAGTCGTTAGAAAATAGAAAAGAAGTTAAATTATTTAGATGAAAACGAAATAGTATATGTTAATGTTTTGGCAAAAGATAAATAATTATTAAAAAACAAAAAGGATCTCTTTTTATAATGTAGTGATATAATTAGATATATATTAAGGAGGGAAAAAAATATGAATGATTTATATTTAGAAACACCAACCAAAGAAAGAGAACAAGATGCAATGGATTTTATAATAGAATTTTATGCAAATGGTTCGGTAATAAATGGAACGGGGTCTCTTGATAGTTATATTAATCTATATGATAAATGGTTAGAAAAATTAGATAGCAGTGTAAACAATCCTAGAGATGGAAGAGTACCAGCGAATACTTATTTTGCTGTTAGAAAAAGCGATAATAGAATTGTAGGAATGGTTAATATTAGACATTTTTTAAATGAATATTTAATTAAAACTGGTGGAGGACATATAGGATATGCAGTAAGACCTTTTGAAAGAAGAAAAGGATATGCGACACAAATATTAGCTTTAGCACTAGAAAAATGTAAGGAACTAGGCCTAAATAAAGTAGAACTTGGATGTTATGAGTATAATGCAGGATCATACAAAACAATAGAAAAAAATGGTGGGAAGTTAGTTAGAAATATAACAAATGAGGATAATGTTCCTTGCAGATATTATGTTATAGACAATAAATAAAAAATTTAGTAATTACTTTTGTTTTCTAGCCATTAAGTATTTAACCCTTTTTATAAGGGTTTTTTAGTGCCCGAAAAAGACCCCTTAAAATGCTCTTAAAAAAATAATGTGATTTTATTTTATAGATAAAATTTAAAAGTGAGTTTTAATTATAAAAATAAATTCAATTAAGAAATTTTATAAAATATCCTTTATTTGCTAAATAATGAAAAAAGAATTATACTTAATGCAATAAAACAAACTTTGTAAGCGTTATTATTATGAGAGGTGATAAAATGGGATTAATTAATCTATCAATAAATTCTAGAATAAGTGATTCATTAATTAATAAAGTATCGATTGGTAATAAAAAAGCATTTGATGAACTATATGAAAAAACAAAAAAAGTTGTATTCGGTATAGCTTTATCAATTACAAAATCACCAAGTGATGCTGAAGATATTCAACAAGAAGTATACATTAAAATACTTGAGAAATCGGGCGCATATCAAAGCAATGGTAAACCTCTCGCTTGGATATATGCCATAGCTAGAAATCAATCAATTTCATTAATTAGAAAAAATAAGAAAACAGATGAAATTGATAGACTAGAAGATGATGTTAGATTTTCTATTATTGAAAATAATATAGATAAACTAATATTAAAATCAGCTTTAGAAATTTTATCAGAAGAAGAATTACAAATAGTAATGTTACATAATTCCGGTTTAAAACATAAAGAAATAGCAAAAATGTTAGATATACAATTATCAACAATATTATCTAAGTATAATAGATCTCTAATAAAAATGAGAAAATTTCTAGAAAATAAGTAAAGGAGGAATTTATGAGAAGTTTTTCTAATAGACAAATTGAAATAAGTTTGAGAAAATCAATAAACAAAATGGCTTCTACTAAGATGTCTTCTAACATTACAAATAAGGAGAAATATAAAATGAAAAAAAACAAAATATTTTTACCATTCTTAGTTCCTGTTATGGCTGTATTTATTGCAGTATTTGGACTAGGTATAAATTATTATGATAAGAACCTAAAAGTTAATTCAAATATAACATTAGATGTTAATCCAAGTATAGTATTATCAACTAACTACTATAATAAAGTTATAAAAGTTAAAGCTTTAAATGATGATGGTGAAGAAATATTAAAAGATATTAATGTAAATAATCTTACACCTGAAGAAGCTACTAATATAATAATAGATGAATTAATAAAAGAAGGATATCTTGAAGGAGATGGCGCTAATATATTACTTACAGTAGAAAATAACGACTTAGTAAAAGCTAAAGAAATTGAAAGCAATTTGCTAGAATCAGTAAATTCTAAACTAGATGAAGAATATATTGCTGGAACATTAATTACTCAAGTTGATACAATAAGAAAAAATATTGATGAAGATATATCAAATCTAATGAATACTTATAATATATCTTATAGTAAAGCAATATTTATAAGTAATATTATAAAAAAAGACGATACATTAAAAGTAGAAGATTTAGCTAAATTAAAAATAAGTGAAATCAGTAAATTATTAAATGATAAAAATATTGATATAAGTGATATAGTAGGTCACAATAATGAAGATAGTATGTATGAGAGTGCTACTTTAACTCAAGCTAAAAAAGGACTTAAAGAAGCAGAAAAAGTTAAGACTCAAGCAGAAAATAAAGTAGAAAATTTAACAGAAGAACTACAAAATCAAATGAAAACTAATCAAAATACAGAAGCTGTAGAAAAAGCTTATCAAGAAGCAGAACAAGCAAGAGTAAAAGCTGAACAAGAAGCAATTGCTGCTTTTAAAGCTTATGAAGAAGTAGAAGCCAATAAAGGTACAACTCAAAATACTGAAACTAATCAAAATGGTAATAATCAAACAAGCGGAACTTCATCAAATGGTAATCAAGGAACGAGTAGTACTAATAGCACTTCAGGAACAACATCAAGTACTAATGGGAATGGTGCTTCAAACAGAAATTAAGAAAATTTAAATAGAAGGAGGTAATGTATTTTGAAAAAAATAAAAGAATTTACCAAAAAAAGAATTTTATATATTATAGGAGTTATACTTGTATGCATTTCTATAATTTTAGTTACTATTTATTTTAATAGTAATTCAAAAAATGAAGATGTAAAACATAATATTGATATGGACCCTGTTCCTTTAAAAGAAGAAGAAATAACAGAATCTTTAGAAGGATATGGAGCAAAAGGGGCATTAGCAGATGAAGATTTAACAATAGTAGATATGCTTACTTATGCTTTACAAGATGAATATTTAGCTCACGGAGAGTATCAAGCTATTATTGATGAATTCGGTAGTCAAAAACCATATAGCAATATTATATTATCTGAAGAAACACATATTTCATATTTAAGAGAAATATATAAATCTTATAATATTGAATTTCCAGCAGATTTTTCAGAAGCACACATAGTAGTTCCAAATAGTCTTCTTGAAGCTGCCAAAACAGGAGTGCAAGCAGAAATAGACAATATTGCTATGTATGAAAAATTCTTAACTTATGATTTACCAGGTAGTGTAAGAGATATATTTATTATTTTAAGAGATGGGTCAAAAAACCATTTAAGTGCATTTCAAAAACAAGTAGATAAACTATCTAAATAATATAAAAAAATTAAATTAATATATAGGACTGTGGATAAAATCTGCAGTCTTTATTTTTATATATTTAATAAAAAGCTATTTTAATGAACTATACTATTTAACTTTTACTATTACTAGTATATAATTATATAAAGAGAGGCGGTTTTTAATGAAACTATACGTGTATTCTAAAAAAGCTGATTTTAACCAGGAACAATTAGAATCTTTTGAAAAACAATATGATGAAGTAATTTTTATATCAGAAAATGACTATTCACAATTACTATTGGATAACTCAGAGAAAGTTATTGCTCTAGACCCAGATATTGTTGATTGGCAATTTCCTAATGATATAATAGATAAAATTAAAAATATAAAAGCTATTTGTTTAGAAACAACTGGATATGAATGGATTGATGTAAAACATTGCCAAGAGAAGAAAATTAATGTAACTAATGTCCCTCATTATGCTAGTAATGCAGTTGCCGAAAAAGCTTTATTTATGGCATTAGCATTAGCAAAAAAATTTCCTTTTTTTCAAAGAGAAGGTAAAATGAATTGGGATTTGGAATTTATTGGTGATGATATGTGGGACAAACCAACAGATATAATTGGATTAGGCGATATTGGAATGTGTTTGGCAAAGAAACTTGAAAATATTGTTGGTAAAAAAGAAATATGTTATGTTGGTAGACATAGAAAAGATGTTGATTATTTATATGAAACATTTGATTTTATATTAGAAAAATCAGAATACATGTTTATAACTTGCTCTAAAAATGATGAAAGCATTTTATTATTTAATGATTTATCAAAATTCAATAAAAATATGAAAATAATTATTGTAGCAAATGGTTTTGATGAAATAGCTGAAAAATTGGTTGAAAAGTGTGAAAAAGGAGAACTAGGTGGAGTAGCATTTGAAAGTGATAATCTTGATAGAAATTTTAAAAACAATATATTTGTAACCCCTCATAATGCATATTATACTAAAGAAGCATTAGTTAAGATGTTTGAAATATGGACAAATACAATTTTAGCTGCTAGAACGGATAATCAAATAAATATAGTAAATAAGTAAAATAATATATAAATTGAAAGAGGTGAAACTATGGCAAATAAAATAACTGATGAGATTAATAAAATTATATTAACCGCTAAAGAAGCAAACTTAATTTCTACAAAGGATATTAGTGATGGACACCATACATTTGGAGATGTATATAAACATAGAATTGTTTTATTTAGTGTAGTATGTAATATCCTTCCAGAATTAGCGTGGAAATCTAAAAAACATTTTAACGAAGAAATAGATCCAATGTTTGAAGGAAATTTTGTAGCTGGAATCACCACTCCTTTAGGGGATGCTATATATCATATAAAATTAGAATACTGGGATGAATTTAATATACCAGAAATAGAAAAAGCACCATTATATGATGGACATACAAGTGAAGAAGATTTAGTCAGATTAAAATCTTTAGATACTAATAATTATAAAAAATAAAAGACTTTTAATAAAACCAAGGTCTTTTATTTTTTGCCAAAACAATATATAATTATTATAGGTGATATAATATGGATGTAAAGAAATATAAAAAAGAAGAATTATATTGTGTTGCAGAATCTTTAAATGAAAACAATATAAAAGAACTTGCGGGAAATTTGTTATCAAGTGATGATAAAGTAAGATATCCATCCTTTTTAATTCTACAATATAGATCTGAAATGAAAAATGATGTGTTTCCATATTGGAATAATTTTGTTGATATGTTAAATAGTGATAATTCTTATTTTAGGACAATAGGTTTAAAACTAATATCTATTAATATAAAATGGGACACATCTAAAATAAAAGAAATCTTAGATAAATATTTATCTTTTTGTGAAGATGAAAAAATGATTACAGCAAGATTATGCATTCAGGGAATAACTAATATTATAAAAGCTATAGACTTTGAGCAAAAAACATGCCAAAAGATTGTAGAAAAACTTATTGGGATAAATATTAAAGATAGACCTTCGACCAATATTAAAGTAATGACAACTGATGTAGTTAACATTTTAATAGAAATAGAAAGAGAAATACATTTTAAAGAAATAATAGTTTATTTAAATGTATGCTTAGAAGAAAATATAATTGATAAAAATCTAAAAAAAGAAATAATTGAATTATTAAGCTAAGATATTTATATAAAAAAACCGTGAAATAAAAATCACGGTTTTTTTATATAACTTCATTCATTATATTTATAAATCTAGTATTACTTATTGGACTATAACTAATTACTTTTCCTCTATAAATAATGCAGAAGACGCCAAAAGGAGAAGGAGATAATTGAACATCTTGATAATCTTCTAAATCAATCAACTCTACCTTTAAATTATACTTATCTTTTGCTGTTTTAATCATTTCATTAACATTCTTTTCTGTATATGGACACTGTACTGATCTTAAAATATATAAATTATTATCCATATATTTTTTAATATGTTCATCCATATTCTTAAAGCTTGGATTATCTTTATTATTAAACTTTAATACCAGCAATTCAAAATCAGGTTTTGCTTCTTCAACTAGCTCAAACCCTAATTTTAAAAATATATCTTTCTTAGCCATAAATGAGCCTTTTCTGCATACAATACATACACCATTCATATTTTGTTCTTTAGCTTCTTTTATACATTCCTGTATTAATGAAGAAGCAAGGCCCTTACCTTTATATTCTTTTCTAAATCCAACAAATAAACAATGAATAAACATATAATTAGAAGCATTAACAGGTCTATGAGCATATTCTCCAGGTATATATTCAATCATTCCTTGATAGCTACCATCATCAGCAATAACTGCTTTTATTCTAAGTCCTTTAGAATAATATTTTTCTAACCAATCAATTTTATTTCTTAATTCTAAATGTTTTTCAACATCTTTATAGCCACATATACCGTAGCCGACTATATTTTGAGGAGTAAGGTCAATTATTTTAACATTGTTTTCATTCATAAATAACTTCCTTTCATAAATACTATATAAAAATTATATCATGTATATTAGAAGTTATAAATAGTTTTAATTGTATTTTAAATATGATACAATTTATTTATAAGGTGATGTTATGATAAATTATCAAAAACTTATAAATAAAACTGAAGATTATATTGAAGATAATTTAACTGAAAAAATAACTTTGGACATGCTTGCTAAAAATTTAAATATATCTAAATATTATTATCATCATATCTTTAGTAAAAATAATAATGAAACAATAAAAGAATTAATTACTAGAGTAAAAATGGAAAGGTCCGCTGTCTATTTGGTTGTTAATAAATCAATTCCTATTACGGATATTGCATTAAAATATGGTTATAGTGATTTAAGTTCATATAATAAAGCATTTAAAAAGTTTTTTAAAGTTTGTCCTACTAAATATAGAAAAGCAAGAAATGACAAGCAATAAATTTAAATTACAATTATAATGTTATTTAAGGAGATGAAATTATGGAAAAACCCACAATAACAAAAGAAAATATAGATATGAAAGTAATCTATATTAGATTTAGAGGCACATATTTAGAATTTAGAAAAAACGCTTTAAAAATGCATAAAGAATTGGTTACTTTCGCTGAAAAAAACAACTTAATAATTCCAAACATTACAAAAATAATTACAATTTATCATGATAATCCATTTATTACAAAAAAAACAGATTTAAGAACAAGTATGGCTTTAACAGTACTATTAGATTCTAAGTATGAAGAAACAGGCAATATATGTACAATGAATATATCTGGTAAATATATAATATATCATTATAATTTATCTAGAAGAGAATATGATGAAGCATGGAAAACAACTTATCAAGAATTATTTAAAAATAATGAAAAGCTTAGAGATGCTTTTCCATTTGAAATGTATATTACAGAACCATCAAGAAATAATAAAGATAAAAGTTTAACTGACATTTATATTCCAATAGAGTAAAAAAACATTGAATAATTATAGTGGGAGGTATATATGAAAATTAAAGATATAGAAAAAGACATAATTGCCCCTTGTGGTATGAATTGTAGCCTATGTATAGCATTCATTTTTAATAAATATGATTTAAATAAAAAAGGATTTCATAAAAAATATTGCACCGGTTGTATAGCAAGAGGAAAAAATTGCACCTTTGCTTTAGGGGAAAAGTGCGATTTAATAGCAACTGGGAAAATAAGATTTTGTTATGAGTGTAACAAATTTCCTTGTGATGGTTTGAAAAGATTAGATAAAAGATATAAGACTAAATATAATTTAAGTATGATTGATAATTTAAATTGCATCAAAGAAGATGGAGTTGAGCAGTTTATAAAGAAAGAAATGCAAAAATGGAAGTGTAAAACATGTGGAGAATTAATCTGTTGTCATAATGGTTTATGCTTGAATTGTCATATCGATACTTTGCAAAAGAATAAAAAGCATCATTACGATAGTAGCATATAATATATAAATTAAAATCAGGAAATCCATTTTATTTTCCGACCATTAAGAATTCAACCTTTATTTTATAAGAATTTTTAATGCCTAAAAAAGTTCCTCCAAATGCTTTAAAAACTTTATTTACATTAATTTTTATTACAAATTAAACTATGATATAATAGTTATATAGATTAAAAATATTGCTATAAAAAATATATTTAATTTGTACTATTAAATTAGGAGGCAAAAGTATGATAAGAAAAAACGGATTTACATTAGTAGAACTTTTAGCAGTAATAATAATACTAGCTATAATAGCTATAATAGCAGTACCACTTATTTTAGGAGTAATAAAAAAAGCAAAAATAGGTTCAGCAGAAGATAGTACTTTAGGATATCTAGATTCATTTGAAAAACAAATGATGATTAATTTAGTACAAGGAAAACCTGAATTTATAGACGGTACATATACTATTGGAGGAGAATTTTTAACGGCAAATTCAATTTTTTATAAAGGTGAAGGGCCTTCAAAAGGAATAGTAGTAGTAGAGGGTAGTAAAATAGTAAACGCAGAACTATGTGTAATGGGTTATCCTATTGATTATAGAAATAATAAAGCAAAATATAATAAGAACGCAATATATTGTGATGAACCAACCGAAGAGGTTCCAGATTCTTATATAAATGGAACAGCAGTATATTTTAATCCAGAAACCGGCAATATATGTAACGAAGAAGATGCAGTAAGTACAACAGGAACGAAAACAGGTTGTATGAAATGGTATATCTTTAATGATACAAATGAATCCTCTACTGTAAACATGATTCTAGATCATAATACGACAGCGGTAGTAGCATGGAATTCTACTGGATATAATAACCATGGACCAACCAATGTACTTACACAACTTGCATCAGACACTAGTTCATGGACGGGAATTTTAACAAGAAATGATACTTTTTCATTCACTACCGAATATGTAACTGAAGACTTAGGTACAGGTTATACAATTGACTATAGTTCATATAAGGCTAGGTTGATAACGGCAGCAGAAATAGCAACTATAACAGGAAATAGTAGCTTTGTAGAAGGAATAACAGAATATGAAGATTGGTTTTATTTTGATAGTAATAATCAAACACAAACGGCAAATACTACAGTAGCAAGTAATTATGCTTGGCTATTTGATTATTTAAATTATTGTATGGACTATGGATGCAATAATACAACAACTGATTTAACTCTAGGATATTGGACATCAACAGCGGAATCACGTTTTACAGGTGATGCTTGGACTACTAGGTATGGTGGTCTTCTAGAAAATATTAACGTAGATTATGCAGATGATTTAGGTTGGACGGGCATAAGACCAGTTATCACAATACCGAAATCAATTATTTCATAATATTAAAAACTCACATAAAAGTGAGTTTTAATTCTAAATTTTAAACTAAAATATAAGGAGGTAATAATTTATCTAGAAGAGAATATGATGAAGCATGGAAAACAACTTATCAAGAATTATTTAAAAATAATGAAAAGCTTAGAGATACTTTTCCATTTGAAATGTATATTACAGAACCATCAAGAAATAACAAAAACAAGAGTTTAACTGATATTTATATCCCAATAGAGTAATCTATAAATTGCATATTATTTTAAATATAGTATAATAATAATAGAAAGAGGTTATCAAATGAAAAAAATATTTATTTCATTAATACTACTTTGCGTAGCTGGCTGTTCAACTTCAAATATAGAAAGTTCTAAGAGCACAATAAAACTTTCTGATATAAAGGGCTATTGGGTTCAAACAGAAGAAGATTGGTCTGGAGATGTAACTGATTTAACAGATAATCAATATTCTTACCTAGAAATAACAGATAATCAATTAGCTTTTTATACTATATCTTTTAATGAAGATGAAGGATATGGAGTATCAGAAAAATATTTCAAAATAGAAGAAAATAAACTATACTATGATTACTATGAATTAAAAGATAGAACATTAGAAGAAATTAAAGAAAGCACATATGGTGGAGCTTTTATAGCATCAATTAATGAAAACAATTTAGTATTACTTGAATACTCTAACGGTATAAACGAAGAAGATGGATATTCAAAAGATACTTATAAAAAAATAACTGCTAAAGATTGGCCTATTGAAGAATAAAACAAACTATGCTTATTTAATATAATTATTTAAATATAACTAGTAAGCTAGTTGTTTTTTTGATATAATTTATTTAATGATTAGAGATGATTTTATGATAAATAAATTTTTAAAAAACAATATAATTAAAATAATAATAATATTTTTATTATCTAGTCCAATACTAGATTTAATGACATCTTTATCTTTAAATGTACTTAATTTATCATTTAATTATATAATTATATTTAAGGTATTAGTTATGTTTGTTTTAATATATTATTTGTTTTTTATATCAAAAACAAAATATAAAAAAATCAGTATAATATATATATTATTAATAGGTATTTATTTCTTACTATTTTCAATATTAACAATAGAAAACAAACCAAATTCATACCTTTTCTATGAAATAAATAATTTTATAAGAGTGTTTTACTTTCCTATTAATTTAATTTGTATAGTAAATATTTATGAAGAAAATAAACTAAATATTAATATTAAAACATTAAGTATAATATTATTTACTTACATTGTATTAATCTTTATTCCACTAGTTACAAATCTAGGATTTGATAGTTATGCCTATAGTAAAGAAGGAACAATAGGATTTTTTAACTCAACTAATGAAATAGGAGGAATTCTATCAATACTACTTCCAATAGGCATATATTATTTGTCATCTAAAAAAATATACATAATATTTCCTCTAGTATTAATTATTCTATTTACCTATTTTTCTCTTGGAACAAAAGTTCCAATATTAAGTATGATTTTATTAATTACATTAATCTTAATAAGATATATAATAAAACTAGTAAAAGAAAAAAAATTAAAAAAAATATTAATAATTTTTATTACATTATTATTTTCTTTTATAAGTGGAATATACTTTATTCCTAAAACATCGTTTTATAAAAATCTAGAAATACATTTAAACTATTTAAAAGTAGATGAAGTAAGTGATATAGTAGATACAAAAATAATTGATAAATTTATATTTAGTGATAGAATAAGTTATTATACAAATACAAAAGAAAATTATAATAAATCATCAACTACTGAAAAGCTACTAGGTATAGGATATAGTGAAAATATTGTAAACATAGACTTAAATAAAACAATTGAAATGGATTACTTTGATATATTCTTTAGATATGGAATAATAGGATTTTTAATATTTTTCATACCATATATATATATATTATTTACAATATTTAAAAAAACTATAAAACTAAAAAAAATAGATAATGAATTATTCACACTTTATATAAGTTTAATATTAATTTTAATTCTATCACTATTTTCAGGTCATATAATAGTAGCTCCGTCAGTTAGTATATTTGTTATAATGATTTTAATAAAGTTATTAAAAAAATTAGAGGTGAAATTATGAAAACTGGTTTTGTTATAGTAAACTATAACGATTATGAAACAACAAGTAAATTATTAGAAAACATTAAAAACTATAAATGCATAGATTTAATAACTGTAGTTGATAATAATTCAAGTGATAACTCATTTAACTTATTAAAAAAATATGAAAACAATAAAATAAATATAATTAAAAATAGTTCTAATAAAGGCTATGGCTCAGGTATAAATTATGGAAGTAAACATTTAATAAATAGACTAGGTGATTGCTACATAATAGTTAGTAATCCTGATATTGTAATTTATAAAGAAGAAGATTTAATTAAATTAATTAATTCATTTGATGATAAAACAGCTATGGTAGGACCCATAATTAAAGAACACACTGGTTTAAATAGAGGTTGGAAAGTTCCAACTCCATTACAAGATGCCATTTTAAATATAATATTTATCCATAGATTTTTAAGACCAAAAATGTTGTTTTATAAAAAAAACTACTATAAAGGTATAGTACCTGTTGAAGCTATAACAGGGTGTTTCTTTATTATAAATTCAGCTGACTTAAAAGAAGTAAACTATTTTGATGAAAATGTTTTTCTTTATTATGAAGAAAACATTATGGCCAAAAAAATATATAGAAAAATTGTAGTAAATAGTGATGTTACAGTATTTCATAATCATTCTGTAACAATAGATAAAAATATTAGCAAAATTAGAAAATATAAAGAACTTAAAAAAAGTCAAATGTATTTTCATAAAAAATATAGTAAAGCAAATAAATTAGAATTAGCTATTTTATATATAACAAATAAAACAACACTTTTATTATTATATATAAAAAGCATATTTAAGAAGTAGGTGAATTATGAAAGAAAAAATAAGTATTATAATTCCTTGTTATAATGAAGAAAAAGCAATACCACTTTTTTATGATGAAATAAATAAAATAGCAGAACAAATGAATACTCAAAATTTTGAATTTATATTTATAAATGATGGTTCAAAAGATAAAACATTAAAAAAATTAAAAAATTTATCTGTTGAAGATAAAAGAGTAAAATATATTTCTTTTTCTAGAAACTTTGGAAAAGAAGCTGCTATGTATGCTGGTTTAAAGTATGCTACAGGAGACTTTATAACTATAATGGATGTTGATTTGCAAGATCCGCCAACTCTTCTTCCTGTTATGTATAAATATATAAATGAAGGCTATGATATAGTAGGTTCAAGAAGAGTAACTAGAAAAGGCGAACCAAAAATAAGAAGTTTTTTTGCTAGAAAATTTTATAAAATTATAAATAAACTTTCTAAAGTAGAAATGGTAGATGGCGCTAGAGATTATAGATTAATGACTAGACAAGTAGTAGACTCTATTTTAGAATTAAAAGAATATAATAGATATTCTAAAGGCTTATTTGGTTTTGTTGGTTTTGAAACTAAATGGTTAGAATATGAAAATATAGAAAGAGTAGTTGGAGAATCTAAATGGTCATTTTGGAAACTATTTAAATATGCAATAGAAGGTATTACTGCTTTTTCTACAACTCCATTAGTAATATCAGCTTTAATAGGTATAATATTTTGTTTTATTTCTTTTATAGCTATTATAATTATAATAATTAAAACATTAATATTTGGTGATCCAGTAAGTGGATGGCCATCTATGATTTGTATACTATTTTTTGTAAGTGGCATTCAATTATTTAGTTTAGGAATAATTGGTCAGTATTTAGCTAAAACTTATTTAGAAACTAAAAATAGACCTATATATATAATAAAAGAAAAAAATTTAAAAGACTAATTAGTCTTTTTTAAATAAATTTTAAAAAAAGTATTGACACTAGAGTAAAAAACGTGCTAAAATATCAAAAGCGCGTTTTGAGAGGGGTGTCTTATGGAAGAAAAAATTCTATCCGAAGAAAACATCTACTTAGATAAAACTTTAAAGGTCATTGATAAGAAAATTGACCATATTGAAACTAATCTACTCAAAAAAGTTGATTCAATTGATGATTTCAAAAAAAATATTCAATCAGCTAAATTAGAAATGGATAATATTGAATATGGTAACATCATTGAAAATGAAAACAAAAAAGTAATAAGTGCTAACGAAGAATACAAAAATTTAAACAGATTAAAAAAATCTAGTAAAAATCCATATTTTGGAAGAATAGATTTTATAGAAAATAATGAATCAGAAAAGATATATGTTGGATTATGTGGAATTGAAGAGAACTTCAATTTTTATATTTATGATTGGAGAACACCAATAGCAAGTATGTTTTATAATCATGGTGTAGGTGAGGCTTCTTATTTAGCACTAGACGGACAAATAAAAGGTCAAATAACTTTAAAAAGACAATTTAAATTTGAAGATTCTAAAATTAAACATTACTTTGATACAAATGTTAATATTGATGATCCATTTCTACAAGATGTTCTAGCTTCAGCATCTGGTGAAAAAATGAAGAATATAGTTACAACAATTCAACAAGAGCAAAATGAAGTAATAAGAAATGTAAATGATAATATATTAATAGTTCAAGGTAGTGCTGGATCTGGTAAAACTTCAGTCGCCTTACATAGAATTGCTTATCTTCTTTATCAAAAGAAAGATTTAAATTCTAATAATATTGTTATATTTTCTCCTAATGATGTTTTTTCTAATTATATATCAGATGTATTACCTGAGTTAGGAGAAAACAATGTAAGAGAAACAACATTTAGTTCATTTTCATGGAAACATTTAAGCAATTTTAAAAAGCTAGAAAATTATATAGAATTTTCAGAAAGATATTATAAAAGTGATTTATTTGATAAAAAGAACTTTTTACAAATTAAAAGTAAATTATCAGATGACTTTTCTTTAATAATTAAAAATTATATTGATAAAGTAACTAAAGAAATATACTTTACTAAAGATTTAGTTTTAACCAGAAAAAACTTAAATATAGTTGGCTTTGAAGATTACATAATTACTAAAGAAGAATTAGAGATTCTTTTTAAAGAAAGATATTCAACAGTAAGCTTAATGAATAGATTAGATGTAATAGGAATAAGCATTAGTGATAAATTAGGTATATCTTATAAAAAATATTCTAAAATGATTAAAAGAATGTTAAAAGAAATAATAAGCAGAAAACTAGATATTATTTTAATATATAATGAAATTGTAACATCAAATGTATTTTTAGAAAAATTTAAAGTTTCTGGTAAAAAAATAAATACAAATATGTTAAATTATGAAGATATTGTCCCTCTTTTATATTTAACTTTTGAAATGACAGAATATCCTAGTAATAGTTATATAAGACAGGTTGTTATAGATGAAGCTCAAGATTATACTAAATTGCAACTTAGTTTATTAGCAAAAATATTTGTGTTTGCTGATTTCACAATACTAGGTGATGTTAATCAAACTATTAATCCTTTTTATAAATATAATACTTTAGAAGAAATAAAAAACTTATTTAAAAATAGAACAAAGTATATTGAATTAAATAAAACATATAGATCTAGTTATGAAATAGTTGAACATAACAATAAAATACTGGGTTTAACTAATTCTCTAGCTGTTAGAAAAGATACTAATACAAAAGTTTTATATAAAAAAGATTGCTTAGAAAATAAATATAAATCAATTTATAAAGATATTCTAGATATGATAGAATTAAAGTTATCAAGAATTGCTATAATAACAAAAAATTATTCTGAAGCAGATTCAATATATAATGAATTAAAAGATTTAATAGATATTAAACAAGTAAATAGTAAAGAAATAAGCAATTTAATAGTTTTACCAGTTTCTATAGCTAAAGGTTTAGAATTTGATGGTGTAATTGTTTATTCAGATGAAAAAAATAAATATAAAGATATTGATAAAAACTTATTTTATGTAGCTTGTACTAGAGCTCAACATAAATTAGTAGTATATAATCAAGATATGTAAAAATATATATAAAAAATAAGATTATCCAAAATCTTATTTTTTTTCTAGATATTTTAGATTTTTATATACGTTTTATTACTATTACAAACATCACATTTCATATAATCATCGCCTTTTCCCGAATTTTATTAAGTTTACTTTCATGATAACATAAGCAATTGACAAGGTCAATAAATATTAATAATAGTTCCTTTTATTTTAATATTACTGTTATGAGGTCTTGTTTTTTTGATATAGATATTTATAACTATTTTTGATATAATTATATAAAGCAAATGAACGGAGGCACAAAATGGCAAAAATAAATTATAAATATTATAGCGGTACTGACACATATAATGATGGTATTATAGAAAAAGAATTATTAGAACATTATAAATATAATGTAAAAATAGATAAATATAGAGATGATATATTTTTTCTTACTTCAAAAATTAGGGAAAACATTTTGAATTGGTATCCATTTACTAAAAGTGATTCTGTTTTAGAAGTAGGCGCGGGAACTGGAGTATTAACTGAAATGTTGTGTAATAACTGTGGACATGTCACATCAGTTGAAGATTCATTAAGAAGAAGCGAGATTTTATATGAAAGAAATAAAGATAAAAATAATTTAGATGTTTTTGTTGGTAATTTTAATATTATGAATTTTGAAAGAAAATTTGACTATATTATTTTAATAGGAGTATTTGAATATTCTAAAATATTTTGTGACAGTGATAGTCCATTTAACGATTTTTTAGAAAATTTAAAAAAGTTATTAAATGATAATGGTAAAATTTTAATTGCAATTGAAAATAGATATGGAATAAAATATTTTGCAGGCAGTAACGAGGACCATTTAAGAAAGCCATATTTAGGATTATATGGATATGGTAATAAAAAGGTTCAAACGTTTGGTATGGAAGAAATAAAAGAAATAATCGAGACAGTTGGGTTTAGCAAATATAAATTTTATTATCCATTCCCGGATTATAAAATGCCATCTGTTATTTATACTGATAAATTTCTGCCAGAAAGTTCTGACAAATTGCCAACATATAGTCATTATAATGAAACGAATTGTTTTGATGTAAACCTTGTAATGAAAGGCATTATTAAAAATAAAAATTTTGGATTTTTTGCAAACTCTTTTTTAGTCGAATTAGCAAATGAAAAAGGTACTTTATCAAATATTGCATATGCAAAAGCACCTACTAATAGGTGCGATAGTTATAGAGTAGGAACAATTATAAAAGATGATGGTACAATAATAAAAATTCCCTTAAATCACGAGTCAACGAATCATTTAATTGAATTAGAAAAAACTCACAATGAGATGTTATCAAAAAATATTAAATGCTGTAAAGTAAAATTAAAAAAGGGATCTTTGGAAATAGAAAAAATAGATGGAAACCGCGTATCAAATGTTTTGTGTGATTATATTAGAAATGGTGAAACGCAATTAGCACTTAATCTAATAGAAAAAGCAATTTTACTTATTAAAAGTATTTCGTTAAAAATGGGCGAAACAGAATATTTAAAAGTAGGGCTGTTGGATTTGAATTTTAATAATATGATTATTCGAAATGGGGAAATTATTATTATTGATCAAGAATGGAAAACCGAAAAATTAGTAGAAACTAATTATGCAATTTATTTTTCTTTAAAATTATTGTATGAAAGCAACATAGACTTAAATGATTTTTTGGATTTAAAAGCACTTTATAAAAAATACAAAATAACAAGTAATATGGCAAAAAACTTTGACAAATTTTCCAATAATTATTTTTATACTGAAAAAGAAAGCTTTGACAAAAACATATCTAATATTTTAACTAAAAGAAGTAGTAAAAACGATAGTGAAAGTTTTTATGATAAACAAATAAAACAAGCAAATGAAAAAATAAAAGCTCAATATAATGAATTAGTTAACAAGGACACTATTATTATGTCAAAGCAAAAAGAAATAAATGAAGCATCAGATAATATGAAAAAAATGATGTCTCAAATAGAAGATTTAAATGGTCAGTTAAACAAATTAAATAATAAATTTGTAATAAAATTTCCAAGGAAAATTAAAAATATAATATTAAGAAAATAAATATTAGTGGACGCAATAATAGAAAAATTTAAAAAGAATTAAATTCTTTTTTAATATAAAGTGCTTTTTAAAATTACAAAAAAATGATATAATATTAATAATATTTAGCAAGTATGGAGGTATATATGCAAAACAATGTGATACTAGTAAAAAACGTAACGAAAAATTTTAAATTATTTTATGATAAACCAAATACTTTAAAAGAAAGACTAGTTTTTTGGAATAAAACAAAAAGAGAAATTAGAACAGTTTTAAACAATGTTTCATTAGAAATAAAAAAAGGCGAAACAGTAGCACTTATTGGAACTAATGGTAGTGGTAAAAGCACTTTACTAAAATTATTAACTAGAATATATTATCCTAATAAAGGTACAATAAAAATGAAAGGCAAAGTTACAGCCTTATTAGAATTAGGAGCAGGATTTCATCCTGATTTTACAGGTAGAGAAAATATTTATTTTAACGCTTCAATATTTGGCTTAACAAGAGGTGAAATAGAGAATAGGATAGATGATATTATTGAATTTTCAGAATTAAAAGAATTTATTGATAATCCAGTAAGAACATATTCATCTGGAATGTATATGAGACTTGCTTTTTCTATAGCAATAAACGTTGATGCAGAAATACTTTTAATAGATGAAATTTTAGCGGTAGGAGATCAACATTTTCAAGATAAATGTTTTAGAAAATTGGAAGAATTAAAAAATAGTGATAAAACTATTGTTATTGTTACTCACGATTTAGCCTCAGTAAAAAAAATATGTACTAGAGCTATTTGGATTTTTAATGGGCAAATTAAAAAAGATGGTAATGTTGAAGAAGTTATTTCAAAATACTTAGAAGAATGTCAGTAGGTGTTAAAATGAAGAAATTTAATGAGCTATATAAATATAGAGAATTACTAAAAAGTAATGTTAAAAAAGAAATAAGAGGAAAATATAAAGGCTCTTTTTTAGGAGTATTATGGTCTTTTGTAAATCCTTTATTAATGGTTTTAGTTTATGCTATTGTTTTTCCTTTTATATTAAAGGTAAAAGAACCAAATTATGTAATATTTATTATAGTTGGAATAATACCATGGAATTTTTTTACAACAGTTATAAATCAAGGAACAACAGCAGTTTTACATAACAGTGACATTGTAAAGAAAGTTTATTTTCCAAGAGAAATTTTACCTTTATCAGTTGTATTAAGTGGAATAGTAAACTTTTTAATATCATGTATTATTATTTTAATATTTCTATTAGCAAGTGGTATAGGAATTACAGGTCTTATAGCTTATTTACCTCTAATTTTATTAATTCAAGCTATTTTATCTTTAGGTATAATATTCATTTTAGGCGGTGTAAATGTATATGTTAAAGATACAGAATATATTGTAAACTTTGTTATAATGATGTTATTTTATGGAACACCTATATTATATTCAACAACTTTATTCCCAGAAAAATATAGATGGATATTAAATTTAAACCCAATGACAACAATTATAAATGGATATAGGGATATATTTTATTATCAAAAAATGCCCGACTTAACAGCTCTAGGCATTGTTGGTATAATTAGTGCCTTAATATTAGTAATAGGATATGTAGTATTTAAAAAACTAGAAAAAGGTTTCGCAGAAGAATTATAGAATTGAGGAATTTTATGAAAAATAATTTAGCAGTAATTGTATTAAACTATAATGATGCAGATAATACAATAAAATATGTAAATACAATAAATAAGTATAGCATTATTGATAAAATAATAGTTATTGATAACTTATCACCAGATGGTTCTTTTAATAGATTAAAGAAAATAACTTCAAATAAAGTAGATGTTATAGTTTCAGATGGTAATAAAGGATATGCTTATGGAAATAATTTTGCTATAAAGTATTTAAATGCTAAATATGGTGAATTTAAATATGTAGCAATATCTAACCCAGATGTTGAAGTGTCAGAAGATTCTTATAATCAATGCATAAACTTTTTAGAAAATAATAAAAAAGTAGCAATAGTTGCTCCTAGAATGCATGATATAAATGATCAACCACATCAACTATCAGGGTGGAAAATTAGATCATTAAAAGGTGATGTAATGGATACATCATTAACATTAACTGAGTTTTATCAATTACCTCATATAGAAAGATATTTACCTAAATATTTGGATAAAGATATAGCATATGTTGAATGTGTAGCAGGATCATTTTTCATAATTAATCATAAAATATTTAAAGAAGTTGGCTATTTTGATGAAAAAACATTTTTATATTTTGAAGAAGATATATTAGGAAATAAATTAAAAGAAGCTGGTTATAAAAACGTAGTTTTAAACACATGTAAATTTAAACATTATGAATCAGTTACAGTAGACAAAAACATGAGCTTTATGAGAAAATTTAAAAATTTACAAAAAAGTAAAAGATATTATCATAAAACTTATAATAAACATGCTAACTGGTGGAAATTAATGATACTTGATTTTTTTACATGTTTTAGAGGTATAGAAGAAAAAACAAAAATATATAAATTAGCTAGACTTTATAAACAAAAATGTAATAATGGATTAATTAATAATTTTTTAAAGGTATTAATACTATTAATAATAATAATTACTTTACCAGTTACAAAAACTTTAAAAAAATTAAGAAAAAACCAGAAAGTTCTTTATTTTTCTTTAGTAACATGGAAATGGATAAAACAAAGACCTCATTTTGTAGCTTTAGAATTAGCTAAATCAAATAAGGTAGATTATAGATTTCAAACTTTATATGATAAATTTATGCCAAAAGTAATTGATAATCATGTTAATAATAAAATAGAAAAGATAAAGAACTTTAAAATTAAACCATTTAAAATACATCCAGCAAATAATAGAAAATTTATTAATAGAAATACTCGTTGGAATATGATTAAAACATCTTTTTGGAATTACGATAAAATTATAATTACTCATCCAAATCAAATAGATTTCTTCTTTGCTAAAGTTCATAAGTTAAAAGGAACAAAATTTTATTATGAATGTATGGATAACTATGAAGGATGGGAACAAGACACATTAGGTTATAGATGTAAAGAGCAAAGATTAATATCAATTTCTAATCATATAATTGTTAGTTCAGAAAAGTTAAAAGATAAATTAATTAGTCAATATAACATTAACAAATTAAACTGTACAGTTGTAAGAAACGGGTATGATAAAACTTTATTCGATAATTATAATAAAAAAGAAATACCCATTAAAAATCCGAATATAGCTTATATAGGAACAATTGATGATTGGTTTGATTTTGATAGTATTATTAGTTATGCAAAAAACAATGTAAACGTTAATATAGATATTATTGGACCAATAGGTGAAAATGTAAAAAGTATAATTAAAAAAATAAAAGAAAAAAATATTAAATTTCACGGACCAATTGAGCACGATTTAGTACCTTACTATATAGAAAAAAGTGATGTTCTAATAGTACCATTTATTATTAATGATATTATTGAATATGTTGATCCTGTAAAAATATATGAATATTTATATATGAAAAAACCAGTAGTAACTACTTATTGGAATGAATTAAAGCAATTCAATAATATGGTTTACTTTTATGAAGGCAGCAAAGACTTTGAAAAAAAAGTAAATGAAGCATTCAATTCTAAATTTAAAATTACAAAAGAATATAATAAAATTATCAAAGAATCAAATTGGAGTGAAAGATTAAAAGAATATGTAAAAATAGTTAAGTAGGAGGAAAATATGTCTAAAAAAATAGCTATATTATTATTAATTTGTTTAGTAATATTTCAATCTTATTTAATTTACAAAAAAACATATTCAGGATATATGTTTGATACAAAATATAATCAAGAAAGAATAAATGTTGATTATCTATTATTATCTTCAAGTCTTGAATTAATAAAAGATAAAATTTCACTAAATAAAGAAACAAATATTACAATACTTATAGATAACAAAGAGGGAAAATATAATATTCCGCTACAATACTATTATGATAAACAAGCATTATATCCTGCTAATTTGATTATTAAGCATAAGCTTAAGGCTTTAAGTGAATATACAAATGAAATTATTATTAATGATATAAAATTAGAAAAAATAGATTATATTATTATAGTTGGTAAAAACCATTTAATATTAAATCAAACTACAGTAAATGATATTTCAATATATAAAACAAATGGTGAATCATTAGAGCTTGTTAATGGATATGATATGAATATTTATAGTTTTTATAAAGAGTGTATAAAATTAAATAAAGAAGAACACTTTAATAATATGCTTGATAAAATAATTAATTATATAAAAAATTATAAAAATTATTATGGAACAACAGCTTTAGATAGTATATATAAATACGCTGATGATTTATATATTAATGGTGATTATGATAAAGCATTAACATATTATAATTTGTATTTAGAAACAAATGCATTAGATAAAATTATTCATCTTAACAAAGGCAAAATATATTTTAATCAAAAAAAATATGATAAAGCATTAGAAGAGTTTAATTATTGCAAAGCTATTGAAGGATGTAATATAGATGATGCAAATAGATACATTGAACAGATGAAGATAGGTGAAGAAATATGATAATATATTTGATTTGTTGCTTTATCACAGGTTTAATGATAATTAATTTAATAAAACAAAAAATAAATTTATTAGATCTTATTATTTTGTCATTACCTATAGGTATCATATTTCATACTTTAATATTTACAGTTTTAGTATACTTAAAAATATATTATGGAATTGAATTGTTTATTACTTTATCATTATCAACTTTATTAATCTTAATTTTTAAAAGAATAAAAATAGAAAAAGATTTAAAAGAAATACCAATATATTATGTGATTTTTTTAGTATTTATAATAACGAGATTAATAATTATGGCAAACACAGGGTATTTTGAATTTTATAATTTTGATGAATTAACGGCTTATCAAACAAACTCAAAAATTATGTTTATAAGTCATGATTACTCACAATTTTATTCAACATATGCTCCAATGAATTATTTTGTTGGTATTATGTCATATGAATTTAATGGATTTGATTTAAGTGCCCCACGTCTAATAACACCTTTGTTTTTTGGAATAATGTCTTTGTTTATATATTCTTCTTTAAGAGATAATAAAACAAATAAACATATTTCAGCACTTATTGCTATTTTATTTTTAATCTCAAGTTCAGAACTACTTCAATTATCAAAAGGCTTTTATAGTAATATATTTTTTATGGTTTACTATGTAATTGGTATTTATGGAGTCTTAAATCATTTTTTAGTGAAAAATGAAAAAAGATTACCAATTATATTTTTAATTATTTTATTTGGTGCAATGCTAACAAGGGCTGAAGCATTATACTTTGTGCCTATTACAATAACAATAATTTCATTAATATTATTATTAAAGAAAAAAATAAATATTAAAAAACTTTTATTATTAATAGGTACACCTATTGCTTATTTCTTAATTTGGAAGCAAATGATTCAAATTAATGTAATTCAAACAGCAAGTGTTGTTTCAGAAAATGTTGGAACAACATTTGATATAATTTTTGATAGACTTAAACTTGATAATTTAAAATCTTATCTTAATAATATTTTTATTCAAACTTTGTCTAACGATTACTATTATTTTAATTATCTTGTTTTTTCTTCATTTATTGTTGCTATTATTATAGTAATAGTTAAATTAATAAAAAAACACAAAAGTCCAATTTTAACAATCAGTATTATTATGATTATATTACAATTAATATATATAGGAATAATAGTTTATACTCAGTTTACGATGTTTATGATTGGTGAATATTTAGTGGCAGCTTCTTTTTCAAGATATATTATAGCATTAATGCCAATTAATTTTATTTTAATAGGAATTCTACTATTTAGTAATAGTGAAACAATGAAAAAAGAGAAAATGATTGAAAATGATAATAAATTAGAAAAATTAGTTAGTCCAAAAGTCATATTAATTATTCCAGCATATAATGAAGAAAAAAACATTTTAAATACATATAAATCAATTGAAAAATTTAATAAAAAAAGCAAATTGAAATATGATGTTATTGTGGTAAATGATGGTTCAGCTGATATGACGAAAGAAGTGCTAACAGATAATAGTATTTCACATATAAATTTAATAAGAAACTTAGGAATAGGTGGAGCAGTTCAAACAGGTTATAAATATGCTTATCGAAAAAATTATGATATTGCTGTACAATTTGATGGAGATGGACAACACGATATTAATTGTGTAAAAAACATAATTAATCCTATTATTCAAGGTAAATCCGAAATGGTAATAGGCTCTAGATTTTTAGATAAAAATAATGAAACATTTAAATCATCATTTGTTAGAAGAATAGGCATATCACTTATATCTTTAACTATGAAAATAGTAACAAAAAAACAAATATATGATACTACATCAGGATTTAGAGCTTGCAACAAAAAGATAATTGAGGAATTTTCTCATGATTATCCAGTTGAATATCCTGAACCAATATCAACAGTTGGTTTAGTAAAAAGAGATTATATTGTTAGCGAAGTATCAGTAAAGATGAGTGAAAGACTAGAAGGAAAATCATCTATTCATTCATGGAAAACAATGTATTATATGGTTAACGTTTTTATGTCTATTATAGTTGTAGGAATAAGGAGGAAAAAATAATGTCAATAAAATTAAAATTAGTGCTATTTATTTTTGCTATTTTATTAGCACTCATTACATCTTATTTATTAAAAAGAGAAAAAATATCAGTGAAGTATTCACTTTCTTGGTTTTTAATATCATTTATATTGATGTTTGTTTGTGGATTTCCTAACATATTTGTATATATTCAAAAAATGATAGGATTTGAATCTATGGCAAACATGGTTATTGGAATAATTTTATCACTACTTGTTTTTCTAACATTAGTTTTAACAATAATAATTTCAGGTCAAAAAAGAGATATTAATTTATTAATTCAAGAAGTTTCTTTATTAAGAAAAGAAATAAAAAAATAATATACTGTGATAATTAAATGAAACTTTATTTTATTTAATTAAATTTAATTTACTAAGAATTCAATATAAAGTATAATAAAGTTCGATATAGGAGAGTATAATATGAAATATAATAATAAAAATATAATAATAACATATGCTAATGTTTATGGCATAAGAAAACCTATGCTTCAGCTAGAAGGTATTATTAAAAGTAAAAATTTTGATTTTAAAGTTTTAATAAATAATGAAGAAGTAGATTTTGATTTAACATATGGTGAAAATGAAGATGAAGAAACAACTATATTAATTAGAACAGGTGAAATAAAATATTTAAAGTTTAAAGTAAAAATATATATTATTAATAATAAAAAAGAGGAGTTAATTTATTCTAAAAACAATTCAACAAAAGATAGAGTAAAAATTAAAATAATGAAATCACAAAATACTATTGTAAGAAGATTTTTTAATATTTTTACTTCATTATATAAAGGAATAAAATTAGCGTGGAGAGAATATCATTTTTTAATTCCTCCTACAATGTGGAAAAAGTACTTTTTAGCATTTATTGAAAAAATGAAAGGTAACGGGAATAATAATTTTTATAAACCATTTGTAAAAGAAGAATATCATAAATGGATTATTGAAAATGAAAGAGAAGAAGAAATAATTGAATTTAATTATAATCCTTTAATTTCTGTAATTATACCAGTTTATAATGTTGCAGGATTATATTTAAGAGAATGCTTAGATTCTGTTCTTAATCAAACGTATAAAAATTTTGAAATATGTATAGCTGATGATTGTTCTACAAAAGAGGAAACTATTAAAGTTTTAAAAGAATATGAATCTAAATATACAAATATAAAAGTGGTTTATAGAAAAGAAAATGGACATATTTCAAAAGCAAGTAACAGCGCTGTTGATATTTCTAAGGGAGAATTTATTGCTTTACTTGATAATGATGATGTTATAACTCCAAACGCCTTATATGAAATGGTAAAAGTATTAAATAATAATAAAAGTATTGATATGATTTATAGTGATGAAGATAAATTAAATTTAAAAGGAAACAGATGTGATCCTAATTTTAAACCAAATTGGTCACCTGACACTTTAATGAGTCAAAATTATATATGTCATTTTACTTTATTAAGAAAAACTATTTTTGATGAAATAGGTGGTTTCTCTGTTGGTTTAGAGGGAGCTCAAGATTATGATTTGTTTTTAAGATTTACTGAAAAAACAAATAATATTTTTCATTTACCAAAAATTTTATATCATTGGAGAATGATTGAAGGATCTACTTCTATTTCTGGTAAATTCAAAAATTATGCTTATGAAAAAGGTAAAATAGCTTTAGAAAACACTTTAAAAAGAAGAAACATTGATGGAATAGTAAAAGAAGAAATTAATAGCGGATATTATATTACAGAATATTTCTATAAAAAAGAACCGAAAATTTCAATAATAATTCCAACTAGAGATTATGCAGATATACTAGAGACTTGTTTAAAATCCATATATCAAAAAACAACATATAAAAATTATGAAATATTAATTATGAATAATAATAGTGTTAAAGAAGAAACATTTGAATTATTTGATAAATATAAAAAAGAACACAGTAATTTTAAAGTAATAGATGTTAATACAGAGTTTAATTACTCTTATATTAATAATTTAGGTGTAGAAAAATCTACAGGAAAATATTTAATGTTGTTAAATAATGATACAGAAATATTAACTTCTAATTGGCTTGAAATAATGGTAGGCTATGCAATGCAAAAACACATTGGAGCAGTAGGACCTAAATTAGTTTATCCAGATAAAAAAATACAACATGCTGGAGTCGTTTTAGGACTAGGCGGAGTAGCATCTCATGTTTATATTGGTGCTTCAAAAAACGATACGGGTATGTATGGTAGATTAAAAGTGCCACATAATTATAGTGCTGTAACTGCTGCATGTTTAATGGTTTCAAAAGATAAATATTTAGAAGTTGGTGGTTTAGAGGAAGAATTAAAAGTAGCATATAATGATATGGATTTTAATATTAAGTTATTAAAAAAAGGTTATTATAATTTATTTGTTCCTCAAGTTGAATTAACACATTATGAATCAAAATCTAGAGGATTAGATACAACAACAGAAAAATATAAGAGATTTTTACTTGAATCAGATTATATGTATAAAAAGTGGAATAAAGAAATAAAAAATGACAATTTTTATAATATAAATTTTAGTAAAAAAGGATGGTTTGTTTTAGAAAAAAAATCTAAAAAGAAACTAGACAATTTTTATAAATCATTTGATAAAAAAGATAAATAGTTTGGAAAGAGACAAAATAGTCTTTTTTTCTTTTAATGATACTTCTTTTATAGTATAATATACTTAGTTTAAATTAAGGAGAATTTATGAAGATAACATTAATAACAGTATGCTATAATTCAGAAAAAACGATTAAAGATACTTTAGAATCTGTTTTAAATCAAACATATAAAAATTATGAATATTTAATTATTGATGGTTTATCTAATGATAATACATTAAATATAATAAAAAAATATGAATCTAAATTTAATGGCAAATTAAAATATATTAGTGAATCTGATAAAGGTTTATATGATGCTATGAATAAAGGCATTAATTTAGCAACAGGTGATATTATTGGTATACTTAATTCAGATGATATTTTGGCTAACAGTAATGTTTTTACTGAAATAATTGAAAACATTAAAAACTATGATGGAATATATAGTGATTTGTTATTTCTAGATGAAACTATGATCAAAAAAATAAGAATTTTTAAAGCCGGAAAATTTTCGAAAAAAAATGGTTGGCATCCTCCTCATCCAACTTTATATTTAAAAAAAGAAGTATATGAAAAAACAGGATATTTTAATCTAAAATATAAAATAGCAGCAGATTTAGATTTTATGCTTAGAGTTATAAATAATAACTATAAATTAAATTATAAAAATGATTATTTTGTATATATGAGATCTGGTGGAGTTAGTACTAATGGATTAAAAGGATATTATAATAATTTTAAAGAATCCTTAAAAGTTTTAAAAAGCAATAAAGTTAAATTTGCTTTAGTTATAAATATATTAAGAATTATTAAAACATTTAACCAAAGTTTAAAAGCAAAAATAAGTAGGTGAAATAATGACTAAAAATTCAAACTATGGACTGATTGATATATTAAAGTTTGCTATGTGTTTAATTGTAATCGGAATACATAGTCACCCATTTATATCATATGATGCAAAATTTGATCAATTCTTTTTTAGCACTTTTGGTTCTTTAGCCGTACCGTTTTTCTTTATAACTTCTGGCTTCTTTTTATATAAAAATTATTCAGGATTTGAGTCTACAAAAAAATTCATATTAAGAATTGTTAAATTATATGCATTTTGGTTTATATTGAATTTGCCTTTTACTTTAGCAAATTGTTATTATAATGGAATGTTAAATTTCAAAGTCGGAGCATTAGTGTTTTTACGAGATTGCTTGACTTTATCTTCGTTTAGAGGAGCTTGGTTTCTCGGCGCTTTAGTTGTTGGATCTTTACTAATACATTATTTAAATATATATAAAAAAATAAATATAAAAATATTAGTATTAGCTTTTTTTCTTCTTACAATTTTTATTGGCGTTCTAAATGGATATTTAAATATAATTAGTTTTCAAAACTATTGGTTTTCTTTCTTTTTGGAGCCTTCCAGATTAATAAGAGGTATACCTTATATGTTGATAGGAAAAATGATTATTGAAAAAAAATTTGAAAATAAATTAGTAAATAGAAAACATTTAATTTTAGCATTGCTTTTTTGCTTGTTCTTAATGCCTATTGAAACTATAGTTTTAAAAGGTTGTTATATTACTCAATTTATTACTACGGTGGTTTTCTTTCTTTTAATACTGACATTCAAAGTAAATTTTGGCAATACAACAAAAATTAGGAAAATGAGTATAATTTTTTATTGTTTTCATTTCAATGTATGTTTTTTATTTGACGGCCTAAATTATTTTACAAAAATATCAATTGATAGTTTAACAAAATATGCTATAATATTATTTATATCGTATATAATATCGCAAATTATATTTAAATTAGAAAAAATAGATAAACTAAAGATTTTAAAAAATTCATATTAGAGGTGAAATAATGAAATTAGTACAAATAAATACAGTGTGTAATGGATCTACTGGAAGAATAATGGCTGATATTCAAAAAAAAGCCAATGAAGATGGATTTGAAACAATATCTTTTTATGGAAGAAGAAAAGCTTTTAAAGATTTAAAATGTGAAAAAATAGGTAATCCAATATCATTTTGGATACATGTATTTATAACTACTTTATTTGATAAACAAGGTCATGGTTCTTACTTTTATACTAAAAAATTAGTAAAAAGATTAAAAGAAGAAAATCCTGATATAATTCATTTACATAATATTCATGGTTATTATTTAAATATACCAGTACTATTTAAATATTTAAAAGAAGAATATAAAGGTAAACTATTTTGGACATTTCATGATTGCTGGCCATTTACTGGACATTGTCCGTATTTTACCACAGCTAATTGTAATAAGTGGCAAAAACAATGCTATAAATGTCCAAATAAAAAAATATATCCAATAAGTTTGTTTAAAGATAATTCTTATAACAATTATTTAGAAAAGAAGAATTTATTTACTAATTTAAATAATTTAACTATTATAACTCCATCAGATTGGTTAAATAAATTAGTAAAAAAATCTTTCTTAAAAGATTATAATGTAATTACAGTTAATAATGGAATTGATTTAAGTGTATTTAAACCAACAATAGATAATAATATTAAACTTAAATACAATATACCTGATAATAAAAAAATATTACTAGGTGTAGCAAGCGTATGGGAAGAAAGAAAAGGATTAGATGATTTTTTAAATCTTTCTAGACAATTATCTAATGAATATGTAATTATATTAGTAGGATTAACAAAAAAACAAATAAAAAGTATATCAAAATATAAAAATATTATCGGAATAGAAAGAACTGAGGATATTGGTGAATTGGTTAAGTTATATTCTATATCTAATATCTATATTAATCCATCTAAGGAAGAGACATTTTCAATGACTACATTAGAAGCAATAGCTTGTGGGACACCAGTTATTGTATTAGATACTAGTGCTGTAAAAGAATTAGTAAATAATGATAATGGAATTATATTATCTAATAATGAAATTAATTATTATATTAAAGAAATAGATATGCTAGTTAAGCAAAAATCAAGAGTTAATAATCAAGATTATTTATTAAAATATGAAAAAAATAATAAATATGAAGAATTGATAAAATTATATAAATAGAGTAGGAATGATAGGATGAAAACAGAGAGAACAAAAAATTCTATATATAATAGTTTTTCTAGTGTGGCTGTTAATTTTAGCGTAACAATTTTTTCTTTCATTGTAAGAACAATTTTTATAAAAAAATTGGGAGAACAATTTTTGGGGATTGATGGATTATTTACTAATATTTTGTCATTATTATCACTCGCTGAGTTAGGGTTTTCAACAGCAATAAGTTTTAGTTTATATGAACCATTAGCTAAAAATGAGAATAGTAAAATAAATAAATTAATGATTTATTTTAAAAAAGCTTATAAAAATATAGGTATTATTATTTTAATAATAGGATTATGTTTAATGCCATTTTTACATTTTATAGTAAAGGATTATACAATAAGCGATAATATATATTTAATTTATATTTTTTATTTGTTTAATACGGTTTCATCATATTTTACTAGTTATTCTGCTATATTGATAGAAGCAGATCAGAAAAACTACAAATTGACAGGCTTTAGATTATTGTTTAATTTTTTAACTTATGGTTCACAATTAATAATACTGATAATATTTAATAGTTTTATTTATTATTTATTAGCACAACTTATTATAAGGCAATTAGAACGTATAATAGTGCATCATTATATAAAAAAGACTTACAAGGAAATTGATTTTAATTCAAGCAATAAGATAGATAATTTTGATAAAGCAGATATTAAGAAAAATATTAAAGGAATTATATTTCACAGAGTTGGTGATTATGCTGTAAATGGGACAGATAATATTTTAATATCCTCTATAATTAATATTTCAATGACAGGTATTTATTCAAATTATCTATCATTAATTTCAATAATTAGGAATTTAATTGCAAGTATTATATCATCTACAACTTCAAGTTTTGGCAATCTAAATGTATTAGAAGAGTCAAATACAAAAAAAGATGTATTTGATTTAATTAATTTTCTATGTAATTTTATGACGGGATTATCAGTAATAGGTTTATTTTTCTGCTTAAATCCGTTTATAACGTTTTGGATAGGGGAGAAATATACTTTAGATATTTTATGCGTTTCGGCTATTTGTTTAAATTTTTATTTGAATTGTGTTATGCTACCCATTACATCAGTGAAAAATTCAGTTGGGCTATATTATATTGACAGATATGTACCAATGGCACAAGCTATTATTAATTTGGCTATATCAATAATTCTCGGAATTAAAATTGGGATATTAGGGATATTACTCGGAACTTGTATTAGCAGCATTTTAACTGTTAATATTGTTAAACCATATATAATATATAAATATGTTTTTAAATCATCATGTGTAGATTATTTCAAAAAAATGTTAAAGAGTATATTTTTAATTTTGATATCCATTATTTTTTCTATAAGAATTTTTAATTTTCTAATTTTTGATGATGTATTAATAAAATTTATTTTTTATGGTGTCATTAGTGTAACAATATATTTGCTAATATTTGTAATTTTATATTTCAACAATGTAGAATATAAATATTTTGTAAATATGATGAAATCAAAATCTATAAGGAAGTAATATACGAATTTAGTCTAATTAATAAAAAAATTAGTAATTATTTTAGCGGGATTTTAAAATATCAAAGAAATTATTCCAAAAAAAATTGTATATACTAATCTTGTATCTGATGTTATCTATTATTTATCATTAAAAAGTAATTTAAAACTAATAGAAATATGTGCTAACTAATTATAGGACCTTTTATTTAGAAAATAGAATAGGAGATTAAATATGTTATACGTAATAAATTATGCAAATAAGAAATTTAGGAATGCCCAAAAATTAAATAGCGTAACTGCTAAGAAAAATGGTAAAGCAGATATAGTAATTGAATATTCCGAAAAAAATATTGACAAAGATTTTTATAATAAGAATATTAATATATTATCTCAAAGTAGAGGTAATGGGTATTGGTTATGGAAATCATACATAATAAATGAAACATTAGAAAAAATGAATGAAGGCGACTATTTAATGTATTGTGACTCAGGCGCCTATTTTGTCAACGACATACATAAGCTTATTAATGTAATGGAAAAAGAGAAACAAAATATAATGTGTTTTCAAATTGATACAATTGAGAAACATTATTCAAAGAGAGATGCGTTAATTTTAATGGAGTGCGACAATCCCATTTTTTATGAAACTAATCAAATAGAAGCTGGACTATGTGTATTTAAAAAGTGTAAGAAAACTACAAAATTTGTAGAAGAATGGCTATCATATGCACAAGATGAGAGGATTATTACTAATCTTCCAAATCAATGCGGAAAAGAAGATTATGAGGGTTTTATTGAAAATAGACATGATCAAACAATATTTTCCCTTTTATGCAAAAAACATAATATAATACCTCATAGGGATATAGCGCAATATGGAAATAACAAAAAAATAGATAATAGTCCATATCCCCAAATAGTAGAATTGCATAGATATGGATTCGCAAAAACAATAGCGGGAATTAAAATATATAGAAAAATCCTACCAATAATAATGCCAATATATAAAAGAGTATTAAAAAAATAAACTATTTAACTAGTTTATTTTTTATATTAGTTTTTAATTTTAAAAATGGTTTAATCATTTTTACAATTTTATCAGATAATAAAAAATATTTTTTTTCTTGAATTACAAAATGATTATCATCACATCTTCTTTTAGAAAAATCTAGATTACAATCAAAGATATTATATATGAAATCTTTTAATTTCTGATGTTCTTCACAAAGATAATTTGCGTTTTTTAACATCGGTTGTTTAATATAACTAGTATATAATTTATCATTATTATCTATTTTTTTAATATATTGAATTAATTCATCATAATTTTTAAATTCATTGCCATTAATAAATGCTTTTTCGTTAAAAACATTTTGAATAAGTGGATCACCCCAATATATAGGTATACCACCAGATGCAAAGCAATCAATAATTTTTTCTGTAGTATAACCTTTACTAGACGAATTTTCGAAAGCTAAACTAAATTTATATTTTTTTTGGAAATCTAATTTTGATTTGACAGGCCCACCAACATTATTTAGTAATTTCCCACCTGAGTCGGCTTGTTTAAATTCATTTAATAATTTATAGAATCTTATTCGCTCACTATTTAATCCGTTAGAGCAAACCATATTGCAAAATTTATTCCTGATTTTTAAATTTTCTTTATCTAGATGCTTATTTGCTGCTATTTTAAATAGTTCTAAGTAATTATCAAACAATAAATATATTGGACATCTTAAATATCTGTCTTCAAAATTTATATAATCAAATCCAATTGCATAATCACAATGATTAAAATTTGGTCTTATATTCTCTATGGTAAATGAGATTCTAACACAATCATATTTTAAATGATTATAGCCATGACTAGAGTAAAATATGTATTCGGGTTCGTCAGAAATCTCGACTATATATTTATTACATAATATCTTATATATATAAAACTCTTTGTAATTGAATGAATCCCAAAAATCAATAAAATTAATTTTAATTCTTTTTTTCATATTTATCACCGATTTAATTATAGCAAAAAAAAATAATAAAGACTCATTTATTAGTAAAATTATTTAATTTTCTTTTATTAATCGTTCATTTATAGTATAATTAAATACAGGTCGAGGTGTAATCTATGGATAAAATAATACTTAGTGTAGTTATTATTTCTTACAATCAAGAAAAATATATAAGGAATGCAATAGATAGTGTATTAATGCAAAAAGTGAATTTTAAATATGAATTAATACTTGCTGATGATTGCTCGCCAGATAATACAAAGAAGATATTAGAAGAGTATGAAAAAAAGTATCCAAATATTATTAAGATTGCCAAGAGAAATAAAAATATGGGTTCAACAAAAAATATATTGAATGCTGGGAAAATAAGCAAGGGAAAATATATTACTACATTAGAAGGAGACGACTACTGGAGTGATAAAAACAAACTTCAAATGCAGGTTGATTTCCTAGAAAATAACAGTAATTATATTGGGGTTGCACATTTACAAGAAGGAAGAAATTTGGACGATAAACCTTTAGGAATTTTTCCGTCTTGGATAAAAAAAGATATTGATGTAAATATGAGCTACTTTGAGGAAGGGAAAGACTTCTCACTTAGTACTTGTTTATATAAGAATATATATAAAGAAAAAAAATATCAAGATGAATTGGAATATTTATTATCATTACATAGAATTGTTGGGGATCTACAATTATGCTACTTTTTACTAGAACATGGTATTATACATATAATTAATAAACCAATGATGATATATAGAGTAATAAAAAAAGATGGAGAATCTAATTATAATTCAAATAATAGTGCATCCAACATTAATTTGACAAATATGATAATTTTGAGAAAAATTGATGATTCTTCTAATAATAAGTACAATTTTTTTGTTAGATATTGTAATTGTATTACGATGGGCTTTTGTTTAAATTTGTTAACTTTTAAACTTAGTGCAATTGGTAATTTTTTTAAATATTGCCCTAAAAAATATAAGGTAAAGATAGCGATGCTAATACCATATTACACTATTAAAATCGTATTAAATAGGAGGAAATAAATATGAATAGTTTTTATAATGAAGAAGAATTAAAAGGATTAGGCTTAAAGAGATATGGAGAAAATGTTTTAATTAGTAGAAATGCTACAATATATGGTGCTGATAATATTGAAATAGGTAGTAATGTAAGAATTGATGATTTTTGTGTATTAAGCGGTAGAATAGTTTTTGGCAATAATGTTCATATTGCTACAGGAGTTTATATGTTTGCAGGAGAATATGGTATCATTCTAAATGATTATTCAGGTATTTCATCTAGAACTGCACTTTATGCTACAAATGATGATTATTCAGGAGAGTACATGACAAATCCTACAGTCTCTTCTGAATATAGAAAAGTAACAGGGGGAACAATATATATAGGTAAACATTCATTAATTGGAACTGGATGTACTATTTTACCGGGTGTAAAGGTTAATGATGGAGCATCTGTTGGTGCTATGAGTTTAATTAACAAAGATATTGAACCGTTTACAATGAATATTGGTATTCCGTGCAAAAAAATTAAAGATAGGTCAAAAAGATTGCTTGAGTTAGAACAAAAATATAATCAAAAAGTAAAAACAATATAGGAGGAAACTGTGAATAAAATATTAGTGACTCAATCATCCCTGCCAACATTAGATGAATACATCGATGAAATAAAAGATATATGGGAAAATAAATGGTTAACTAATAATGGTGTTAAACATCAGAATTTAGAAAAAAAATTATGTGAATACTTAAATGCCAAAAATATTACTTTGTTTAATAACGGTCATATGGCATTATATACAGCACTTAAATCATTAAACTTAAAAGGTGAAGTAATAACAACACCATTTACTTTTGCATCAACTACGCATGCAATAGTTCAAAATGGTTTAACTCCAGTATTTTGCGATGTAAATAGAGATAATTATACTATTGATGTAGATAAAATAGAATCTTTAATTACAGATAAGACATGTGCTATAGTACCTGTACATGTATATGGTAATGTATGTGATACTGATAAAATTGAAAAAATAGCTAAAAAGTATAATCTGAAAATTATATATGATGCAGCACATGCATTTGGAGTTGAATATAATGGTATTCCAATAGCAAATTATGGTGATATATCAATGTTCAGTTTTCATGCTACTAAAGTATTTAATACAATAGAGGGTGGAGCTTTAATTTATTCAGATGATAACTTAAAACAAAAATTATATGAGTTAAAAAATTTTGGTATAACAGATTCTGAACATGTAGAAAGTGTTGGAATGAATTGTAAAATGAATGAATTTCAAGCAGCCATGGGATTATGTAACTTAAGAAATATTTCTGAAGAAATAGCTAAAAGGAAAATAATAGTCGATAGATATACCAATAATTTAAAAGATACTAAAGGTATTAAAATATGTATCAAATCTGATAATATTAAATCAAACTATGCATATTTTCCAATAGTAGTTGAAGATAACTATTCATTAACAAGAAATGAATTGTTTGATAAACTAGAAGAAAATGATATATGTGCTAGAAAATATTTTTATCCTTTAGTTAATGATTATGATTGTTATAAAAATGATTATAGTTCAGAAGATACACCAATTGCTAAAGATATTGCTGATAGAGTAATGACCTTACCACTATATGCAGATATATCTTTAGATGATATAGATAGAATATGTAAAATAATTATTGAGAGCTAACAACTTTATTCTTTGTAATCAATATATATTAATTCCCTATATTTTGACAAATATCGACATTTATAAAAACTAAAGTAATTAATTACTTTTTTTATTTAAAAGCATTTAATAATAAAAATTAATATGCTAAAATATATATAGTAATTGGAGGAATAAAAATGCTTAAATCATTAATACTAATGCTAAATAATAAATCAAAGACAATAGAAATAATTTTAACACAACTAGCGATAATAATATTAACAATATTACTACATTTCAGATATGATACTAGTAAAATATTAATACTAATTAGTGTAATAATATCAGTAATAAATATATTAAGAATAAAATATGATGAAAACTTTAAAACAATAATAAAAAAAACAATTAAATATAGATACATAATAGCTTTAATAGTATTTATACTATGTGTAATATTAAAGCTACATGGTTCTTCAATTAATAATTGGAATACAACATTTCCAGATAAACTAGAAAATAGTAGAGATGTAATACTTGGACAAGCTAGACCAATAAGAAGTGATGAATGGATTGTTCATACATCATACTATATTTCACAAACATATAATGACTTTAAACTAGATAACTATATGTTAAGCTATTCAGGACAAAATATGATAATAGGTTATAATGCCCCTGTATTAGATATAACAATAATAGCTAAACCATTTACTTGGGGATATGTATTACTTGGAGCAGAATATGGACTATCATGGTATTGGTGTATGAAATTAATATTACTGATACTACTTTCATATGAAACAGTAATGATAATAACAAATAAAAATAAATTACTAAGTTTATTAGCTGTATTTTTAATAGCCTTTGGACCTTCAATGCAGTGGTGGTTTGTACCACATATGTGTGATGTATTTTTCTGGGCAATGGCTATATTAGTAATAGGATATCATTTCTTTACAGCAAAAACAAAACTAATAAAAAACATAACAACAATACTAGCAGCTCCTGCAATAATAGGATTCACGCTAGCTTTATTCCCATCACTACAAGTACCTCTTGGTATAATAGCTTTTATAATATTAATAGTTAGTTTAATAAGAGATAAAAAAGAAATAACATTTAAAAAAATAGACTTAATTAGAATATTAATTATAGGATTAGTTGTAATTGGTGTTTTAGCATACTTCTTTTGTACTTCAATTGATGCTTTAAAAACCTTAAGTGAAACAGTATACCCTGGAGAAAGACTAGAAACAGGAGGAGCTCAAACACTAAGAGATTTGTTTACTGATTTAACTACAATATTCTTGCCTTATAAACAAATACCTTATTCAAATTCTTGTGAAACAAGCTCATTTATACACTTTGGGCCATTCTTTATGATGCTATTTCCATTTCTATTTTATAAATTAAAAAAACAAAAAAAAGAAAGAATAATTGGAACAACTCTATTTATAATAATGCTTGTACAAATAGCATTTATGTTGTTTGGATTTCCTTTATGGTTATCAAAATTAACACTATTTAAATATATAAATAGAATGAAAATAGTATATGGTTTTGTAGCTATATTATTTAGTTTATGGAGTATAGATAAAATATTTAAAAATAAAGACCTTATTTCTAAATACATTTATTTTCCTATATTATTAATATATGGAATAATAAATTATCTACTAATAGATAGTTTACAATTAACATATTTAAGAATAGAAATCTATATATTTGAAATAATAGTATTTATGATAATATTAGGTTTAATTTATTTTAAAAAGAAAAACTTTGTAATGATTAGTATAATTTTACTAATAGTAATGGCTTCATTTACAATAAACCCAATTGCTAGAAGTATAAATCCAATTAAAAACCACCAAATATCAAAAGAAATAGAAAATATAATAACTAAAGATGATAGTAGATGGTTATCAGTAGGACTGGGATATGTAAATAACTTTTTGCTTTCTAATGGAGCTAATGTAATAAATGCAACAAACTTTTATCCAGACTTTTATAAATGGAAAATAATAGATTCGGATAATTCAAATGCATTCTATTATAATAGATATGCTCATATAGAAATACATTTAACAGAAAATGAGCAAACATATACTATGCCTAATGCTGATGCAGTTATAGTAAATATGAATTATGATAAATTAAAACCATTAGAAATAAAATACATATTTACAAATGAAGAACTAAATAGTAATTTAGAAAATATAAAATTCAAACTAAAATACCACGATATTACAAGTAATTACTCAATTTATGAAGTAATTTACAATTAAAAATATTTAATTCAATAAATATTTTTTTTTTAAATTAAATATGATATACTATTTCTACAAGGAGGGATTTTATGAAAAATATAAAATTAATATTATTTTTTATAATAGCTTTTTTTGCATTTAATATAAGTGCTAAAGCTATAACTCCGACTCTTTCTTATCAAACTCATGTTCAAAACCTAGGTTGGCAAAACTACGTAGGTAGTAATGAAATATCTGGAACATCAGGGCAATCATTAAGACTAGAAGGAATAAAAATCATAGTAGATGGTTTAGGAACAGACTTACATATAAACTATCAAACCCATGTTCAAAACTTAGGTTGGCAAGAAGTAGTAACTGATGGAAATTTATCAGGAACAACAGGCCAATCACTAAGATTAGAAGCTATAAAAATAAATTTAACAGGTACTGAAGCTCTTAACTATGACATATATTATCAAGTACACGTTCAAAATATAGGTTGGTTAGGTTGGGCTAAAAACGGTGAAGCATCTGGTTCAGAAGGATATTCATATAGACTAGAAGCAATAAAGATAATTATTGTAGCAAAAGACACTAGTGCTCCAGGTTCAACATATAGAAAATTTATAAGTCATGAAGTTGATTTAAACTATAGAACTCACGTTCAAAATATAGGTTGGCAAAACTATGTTGATCAAGCAGAAATGTCAGGAACAACAGGGCAAGCTCTAAGATTAGAAGCAATACAAGCTGTAGTAGATGGTCATGGTAAAGATTTAAATATAACATATCAAACTCATGTTCAAAACTTAGGCTGGCAAGAAGTAGTAACAAATGGACAAGTAGCTGGGACATCAGGTCAATCACTAAGATTAGAAGCTATAAAAATCAATTTAACAGGCGCTGATGCCGTTAACTATGATATATACTACCAAGTACATGTTGAAAATATAGGTTGGCTAGATTGGGCTAAAAATGGAGTAGCATCGGGTACAGAAGGTTACTCTTATAGACTAGAAGGAATAAGAATAGTAATAGTTAAAAAAACAGAAGATGGACCAGGTGTTACAACAAATCCATTTTATATAAAATCAAATTTTATATGGTCAGGAACTGGTACAAGTAAATCATTATATAATAGTATCTCAGGATTAATTGGTAATAACGTTTCTAAAATAATAGATGTATCAGAACACCAAGGAATAATTAATTGGGATAAAGTTAAAAATGAAGCTGGAATAGACGGTGTAATATTAAGAGCAGGATTTGGAAGTTTTTATGAAGATGGGCAATTTGCTTATAATATATCAGCTTTAAAAAGATTAAATATACCTTATGGAATATATATATTTAGTTATGCTGAAAATGATACAGAAGCTGCATCAGAAGCAACTGGAATTTTAAATATAATAAATTACTACCATTTAAATCCAACACTTGGTGTATATTATGATATTGAAGATTGGGAATTATCTAACTTTAATTCATATAGTATATCTAAAGAAACTTATGAAAGTATGTCTTCTATATTCTTAACAGCTATTAGAAGTCAAGGATATACAGCTGGTATATATACTGGTGTAAGCTATTCTAATAATAGATTAAACGATGCTACAAGATTAAATGTTAGTTGGATAGCTCAATATAATTCGTTTTTACAATATACAAGACCAAAAATGTGGCAATATACTTCATCAGCAACAATTCCTGGTATATCAGGTAACGTTGATGTTAACGTATGGTTTAATTAAAAGTAGAAATTCTACTTTTTTTTATGTATAATGAATTAGAGGTGAATATATGAAAAAAATAATATTAATATTCTTTCTTTTGATAATACTATTTTTTCCATATAATCTTACAAAAGAAAAAAATATAGAAAGTAAAACATCTTTTATAACACTGCCATATAAGTTAAATATAGTTGCTAAAAAGGTATATAATAATAGAACTAACTTAGAAAAACTAATAAATAAATCTAAATTTTATTTTAACAATAATAATTTTTATAATTCAATAACGGGTTTAGTTTCAACTAATGCTAAAAAAATAATAGATGTATCATCTTATCAAGGAATAATTGATTGGGAAAAAGCTAAAAAAGAAATTGATGGAGTAATACTTAGAATAGGTTTTGGTAGTAGTACTATAGATGGTAAATTAGAAAATAATATAAGAGAATTACAAAGATTAAATATACCTTATGGTATATATTTATATAGCTATGCTGAAAACGATATAGAAGCTTTAAAAGAAGCTGAATTTACCTTAGATATAATAAGAAAATACAATTTAAATATATCACTTGGGATATATTATGATATAGAAGAATTTTATGTGCATGGTAAAAAAGTAATTATTAGTAAAAAAACATATCAAAAAATAATAGAAACTTATATAAATAAATTAGGCATTTATAGTGTAGGAGTATATACATATGCTAAAATGTATAAAAATAAACTAAATGAACAAACAAAAACATATGTTACCTGGATAGCTCAATATAATTACTACTTTAATTATCAAAAACATTATATTATGTGGCAGTATAGTTCAACTGAAAAAATAAACGGTATAAAAGGTAATGTAGATATGAATGTTATGTTTAACTAAGGATCTTTTTGATTCTTTTTAAATGATTGACTACCAAACAAATATTCGCTATAATATAAATATATTAAGGCCTAACTTTCCATAGTAGAGAGTATATTAGATTTTTTTTGATTTTAAGAATGGGCAAAATTTGCGGAAAAAGGAGAAGATTTTAAGTAATTAAAATAAATTAAAGTAACAACACATAACGCTTTAATAAAATTAATTTCATAAAAGAAAGGATTATTAAAATGAAAAATGAAATAATTTTATTTGTAGATCAAAAAATAAAACTAGATGTAAATATGACAGATGAGACAGTTTGGCTTACACAAGAGCAAATGTCTGAATTGTTTGGAAAAGCAAAATCAACTATTAATGAACATATTCAAAATATTTATAAAGAAGGAGAATTAAATAAAAATGATACCATGACTAAATTCGGAATTTCCGAATTTGCTGATAAACCAACAAATTTTTATAATCTAGATGTTATAATATCAGTTGGATATAGAGTTAAATCTAAAAATGGTATTATTTTTAGAAAGTGGGCTAATAAAATATTAAAGGAATACTTGTTAAAAGGATATTCAGTTAATCAAAAAAGATTAGATTACTTAGAAAAAACAGTTAAAATAATTGATATAGCTGCTCGTATTGATGACAATATTGAAACAAGTGATGTTAAAGAAATCTTAAAAGTAATTAATACCTACTCTAAAGCCCTAGACTTATTAGATGATTATGATCATAAAACATTAAGAAAAATAAAAGGTAATATTTATACAACAAAAATAACCTATAATGATTGTATAAATATTATTAAAGAATTAAAATATAATGAAAAGAGCAAATTATTTGCTTTAGAAAGAGATAAAGGATTAGAGTCAATAATAGGAAACATATATCAAACATTTGATAATAAAGAATTATATATCTCTATAGAAGAAAAAGCATCAAACTTTTTATATATGATTATTAAAAACCATATATTTATAGATGGTAATAAAAGAATAGGAGCTACTTTATTTATATATTTCTTACAGTTTTATAATTTACTTTATAGAAATGATAAACAAGTTATTGATAATAATACTTTAACTGCTATTACCTTATTAATAGCAGAATCAAATCCAAAAGAAAAATCAATTATAATTGATTTAGTAATGAATTTTTTAAATTAAAAAAGATTGAAATTAAATTTTCAATCTTTTATTTATATCATCTATTTTTTTCTTTAAATCATCTTCATTTATATCTAATAACAACTTATGATTTTTCATTAATACTTCACCATTAATTATAGTAGTATCTACATTAATAGATTCAGTATTATGAACTAAATTAGTAATTAAATCAGTACTAGGATAACACTCAATATTATCTAAATTAACAATAATAATATCAGCTTTCTTACCAACTTCAATACTTCCAATTAGATCATCAACACCTAAACATTTAGCTCCATTAATAGTAGCCATCTTTAAAGTGTCAAATGAACTATATACAGTAGGGTCTTTATATATTCCTTTTTGTAATAAGTCAACTACCGACATATGATAAAACAAATTTAAGCTATTACCACTACCTTGACCATCAGTGCCTAAACCTATGTTTACATATTTTTTATACTTTACAATGTCAGCAATCCCACAGCCTAGATTTAAATTACTAATTGGATTATGTGAAATAGAAACATCATAATTATCTAATAAATTAATATCATCAATAAAAGTACCATGAGCTAAAATAAGTTTATTTCTTAGCAGTCCAGTTTCTTTTAAAGAATTTATTGGATTATTATAAATCTTATTTATTTCTAATACTTCATTTTCATTTTCACAAAAGTGAATATGAAGAGGTAAATTTAGTGTAAGGGCTAAATCACTACATTTTTTTAAATAATCTTTACTACATGTATAAAAAGAATGAGGCGCTACAGCAAATTTAATTAATTCATTTTTATTATTTTTAATAATATCAATAAATTCAGCTATTCTGTTATCACCATTATTATCATTATCAAGAAGACATCTACCAAATAATTGTCTTATTTTAGACTCATTAATAGCTTTTAAACTACCACTACATCCAAAGTACATATCATTAGACATAACACTACCTGTTTTAATCATTTCAACACAAGAAAGTAGGGTTGTATAATAAATATCATCATCAGCCATATTATTTTCAATAGGCCATATTTTATTATTTAACCATTCTGTTAAAGTTAAATTATCATTAGTAGCTCTAAAAATACTCATTCCTAAATGTGTATGACAATTAATTAATCCAGGCATTACTATTTTGTTAGTAGCATCAATAACTTCATCATATAAACCACTATAATTAGTAACTATTTCAATAATTTTATCATCCTTTATAACAATGTCTAACTTTTCATATTGCTTTCTATTATTATCCATTGTTATAACATTACCATTTTTTATTACTTTTATCATTCTATCACCACTATTATTATATATTAAAAATTAGTTTTAATAAAGTAAAATAAAAAAACAGGATTAGTTTTTTTGATGGCCATATAAATTTACTGAAATTTATGGTATAATTTGAGTGGGTGATAATATGAAAAAAATAACTATTTTATCTCTTCATTTAGGTTATGGTGGAGTAGAAAAATGCATTTCTATGTTATCAAATTCATTAGTAGATGATTATGAAATTGAAATAGTATCTAACTATAGATTGTATGATAAAATACCTTTTAAATTAGATGATAAAATAAAAGTTAAATATTTAATGCTTGATAAGACAGTATTAAAAGTTGAGAGATATAAACATCATTTTAAACATTTAAATTTTGTTCTTTTATTTAAAGAATTATTTAATGATTATTTAAAAAAATTAAAAATAAAAGAATTAATTATTGATACATTTAATAGTATAAAAACAGTTTTCTTAAAAAAGAAATTAATGATTAATTATATAAAAAATTGTAATAGTGATATTATCATATCAACTAAGGAAACTTATAATGGTTTTTTAGGTAAATATGGTAATAAAAATTCACTAAAAATAGGATGGGAACATAATCATCATAATAATAATCAAAAATATATAAACAAAGTATTAAAATCTATTAAAAATTTAGATTACTTTATTTTAGTATCTAGTTCACTTCAAAAATTTTATCAAGAAAAAACATCAGTAAAGTGTATTTATATCCCTAATGCATTAGATGAATATCCTAATAAATATTCTAGTCTTTTAAATAAAAGTATTATTTCAATTGGAAGACTATCTTATGAAAAAGGATATGATGATTTAATTGAAGTATATAGACTTGTTAATACAAAATACCCTGATTGGAATCTAAATATAATAGGTGACGGAGTAGAAAAATCTAAAATAGAAGAAAAAATTAAAAAATATAATTTAAGTAATAATGTTTTTTTACATGGATACCAAGATAAAGAATATATTAATGAAATGTTATTTAATTCATCAATATATGTTATGCCTTCAAGATCAGAATCTTTTGGTTTAGTTTTATTAGAAGCCTTTTCATATGGACTACCTTGTGTTGCTTTTGATAGAGCAAGTGGGGCAAGTAATATTATTAGTGATAATTGGGATGGCTATTTAGTAAAAGATAGTAATATTGAACAAATGGCAAAAAGAATATGTGGATTGATTAAAAATACAAATAGAAGAGTAATAATGGGGGCTAATGGAATAAAGAAAGCTAATCAATACAATATAAAAATTATAAAAAAAGAATGGATAAAAATAATAGAGAAATAATCTATTATTTTTAGTTTAATTAATAGTAAAAACAAATATATTTTGCTATAATGAATATAGGTGATAACTATGAAAAAAGTAATATTTATATCAAGTACAGGCGGACATTTAAATGAATTATTACAATTAAAGCCAATGTTTAGTAAATATAAATCATATTTAATAACAGAAAAAACTAAAACAAATGAAAATATTGATGAAAAAAATTTACAAAAAGTTTATTATTTATTATATGGAACAAGATTTAACTTTATCAAATACATATTTGTAGCTATATATAATATAATAAAAAGTATATATTTATTTATTAAAATAAGACCAGATGTAATTATAACTACAGGAGCTCATACAGCAGTTGTAATGTGTTATATTGGTAAAATATTTGGTAAAAAAATAATATATATTGAAACTTTTGCTAATATGCATACAAAAACTTTAACAGGCAAATTAATATACCCAATTGCTAACTTATTTGTAGTACAATGGGAAAGCATGTTAGAATTATATCCAAAAGCAATACATGGGGGGTGGATATTTTGATATTTGTAATATTAGGTACTCAAGATAAACCATTTGCTAGATTAATAAAAGAAATAGAAGAACTAAAAAAAGATGGTATAATTAAAGAAAAAGTAATAGTACAGTCAGGCTGTACTAAATGTAGAAGTAATATAGTTGAAATAGTAGATTATGTTTCTATGAAAGAATTTGAAGACTATATTAAAAAAGCAAAATATATAATTACACATGGTGGTGTGGGATCTATATTAGATGCTTTAAAACAAAATAAAAAAATAATAGCAGTACCAAGGTTAGAAAAATATAATGAACATGTTAATAATCATCAAATTCAAATAGTAGAAAAATTTGATGAATTAGGATATATATTAGATAGTGGTAATTTAAAAAGATTAGGAAATAAAATAATGGAATTAGAAAAATTCGAACCAAAAAGATACAAAAGTAATAATGGTAAAATGATTGAATTACTAGAAGAATTTATAGGAGAATAATATGGAAGAAACTATAATTAAGATAGGTATTATTTATGGTGAAAATTTAGTAGATGGCAAAAATAGAAATGGGAGAATAGATTACATTGAATGTAATTATGATGATGATTTTTATCATATATTTCTAATGATTAAATATTTAAAAAGTAATTATAAAGACAATGAATTATTGCAAAGTTATAATTTGTCCACAACCATAAATAAAATCGCACTAACTTTGTGTAATTTAGGTGATGTAGTTTTTTTAAATACTACATCTTATAAAAAAGACACACTTGAAAAGTATGGTAAAACCGGAGTTGTTATTATTCCAGAATGTTTAACAGATGAACAAAGAAAAAGTCTTAGAGAGTTAAAAATCAAATTGGAAGAATATCGTGAAATTCAAATTTGGTATAATATAGATAAAGAAGCGCATGCACAAATGAAACTTGGTGATTGTGAAGTAATTGAAGAATTTATAAATCTAAAAACAAGATAGAGGGTGAAAAAGAGTGCTAGAAGAATTAAATAAAGAACAACTAGAAGCCGTTAAAAAAACAGATGGACCAATTTTAGTGCTAGCTGGAGCAGGTAGCGGTAAAACAAAAGTATTAACTACAAGAATTGCTTATTTAATAAATGAAAAAAACATAAGTCCATTTAATATTCTAGCAATTACTTTTACAAATAAAGCCGCAAAAGAAATGAAAAACAGATTATATAAAATGCTAGGTAACATTAGTTATGATATGCAAATATCAACATTTCACTCTTTTGGGCTTAGAATAATAAAAGAAAACTATGAAAAATTAGGTTATAGTAAAAACTTCACTATATTAGATAGTGATGATACATTAACCGTAATAAAAAAAATAATGAAAGAAATGAATTTAGATCCTAAAATGTATAATCCTAAAGCTATAAAAAATAGTATTTCAGGAGCTAAAAATGAATTAATAAACCCAATTAATTATAGTAAATATGCTAATAACGATTTTGAAGCAAAAGTAGAATCAATATATAAAAAATATGAAACAAGATTAATAACAAATAACTCGCTAGATTTTGATGATTTATTAACGTTACCTATAAAGTTATTTAATCAATATCCAGATGTACTTAAAAATTATCAAGAATTGTTTAAATACATATTAATAGATGAATATCAAGATACAAATAAAGCCCAATATACTTTATTTAAACAAATATCAGAAAAATATAAAAACATTTGCGTAGTAGGTGATGATGCCCAATCTATATATTCATTTAGAGGTGCTAATTATAAAAACATATTGAATTTTGAAAAAGATTATAAAAATACAAAAGTAGTTTTATTAGAACAAAACTATAGATCAACAAAAAATATTTTAGAAGCTGCAAACAATGTAATAAAAAACAATAAACAAGGTAAAACAAAAAATTTATGGACCGAAAATATACAAGGAATGAAAGTAAAATATAATACTAGAGAAAATGAAATAGATGAAGCTTATTTTGTAACAAAAGAAATAAAAAAATTACTACAAAATAACGAATTAAGAGAAGATATAGCTGTATTATATAGAACAAATGCTCAGTCAAGAAATATAGAAGAATCTCTTAGAAGAGAAAATATACCATATAAAGTAATTGGAAGTTTCTACTTCTATGGTAGAAAAGAAATAAAAGATTTAATTGCTTATTTAAAATTAATATATAATAGTTCTGATGATGTTAGTTTAACTAGAATAATAAATGTACCTAAAAGAGGAATTGGACTTAAAACAATAGAAAACTTAAACATTAAAGCAATACTAGAAAATAGTAGCATATATGAAGCTATAGAAACTGGAAAAGAACTTATATTTAAGCAAATAATTGAAGAAATAAAAAAAGAAGAAGAAAATGTTTCTTTAACAGAATTAATAGATTTAATTTTAGAAAAAACAGGTATGTTAGACGAATTAAAAAACGAAAAAACCTTAGAAGCAGATATTAGAATAGAAAACTTAGAAGAGTTTAAAACAATAACTAAAAATTTTGAAGAAAAAAATGGTATAATATCATTAGATGAGTTTTTAGCAGAAATAAGTCTAGTATCAGATGTTGAAGAATATAAAAATAATACTGATGTAATAACTCTAATGACTATACATTCAGCAAAAGGATTAGAATTTAATAACATATTTGTAATAGGCTTAGAAGAAGGATTGTTCCCACATAGAAACTCACTTGTAAGCCCAGAAGAAATAGAAGAAGAAAGAAGACTATGTTATGTAGCATTTACTAGAGCTAAAAAAAATCTATATTTAGTTAATGCTAAAAAACGAACAATATTTGGAGAAACAGAAATAAATTTACAAAGTAGATTTATAAATGAAATAGGAATGGACAATTTAGATATAGAAGAAAATAATATCAAATTAGAAAAACCATTTAATAAAGAAGAAACAATAGACATAACAATTAATTATAATATTGGAGATAAAATAATACATGAAAAATATGGCTTAGGAACTGTTGTAAATGTTGAAAAAACAATAATAACAATAGCTTTTCCTCATCCAATAGGTATAATTAAAAGTATAAAAGGTCATAAATCATTTAGAAAGGTGTGAAGAAATGGAAGCAATAAATAAATTTTTAGAAAACGTAAAAGATTTCATCGTTACAAATGGTGAAAACCCAATATTTTGGTTAGTTATCTTTTTCTTAGGAATAGCAATATTTTGGCTAACATATGATTCTCTACATAAAAATAAATAATAATTTAAACACCATTTTGGTGTTTTTTTAAGCTTATTTTGGTATAATATATATAGGGTGATATTATGATAAAAGAAAGAATAATAGAATTAGTAAACATATTAAATACAGCAAGTCATAATTATTACGTACTAGATAATCCTACAATTACAGACCAAGAATATGATAAATATTTAAGAGAATTAATTAACTTAGAAGAAAAAAATCCGGAATATAAATTAAATAATTCTCCAACTTCTACAATTGGAGGAGAAGTAATAAGCAAATTTAAAAAAGTAGTTCATGAAATACCTATGATGAGTTTATCAAATGTTTTTAATGAAGATGAAATAGTAAACTTTGATAAAAAAGTTAAAAAAGAAATTAGTAATCCAAAATATGTTTTAGAACTTAAAATAGACGGCTTATCAGTGTCTTTAATATATAAAAATGGAAAACTATTTAGAGCATCAACTAGAGGAGACGGAATAGTAGGAGAAGATATAACACATAATGTTAAAACTATAAAAAGCATACCTTTAATTCTAAAAGAAAAAATAGACATAGAAGTTAGAGGGGAAATATATATGTCTAAACAAACTTTCAAAGAAATAAATGAAGAAAGAGTAAAAAATAATAATGATGTATTCGCTAATCCTAGAAATGCAGCAGCTGGATCAATTAGACAATTAGATTCAAAAGTAGCAGCTTCTAGAAATTTAGATGCCTTCTTATATCATTTACCTTTTGCTAATAAATATAATATAAACACTCATTATGAAGCATTAAAATTTATGGAAAAATTAGGTTTCATAGTAAATCCAAATATTGTATTAGTAAATAATATTGATGAATTATTAGAATTTGTTGACCATTGGTCTTTAAATAGAAATAAATTATTATATGAAATAGATGGAATAGTTATTAAGGTAAATGACTTAAAAGATCAAGAAAAACTAGGCACAACAATAAAATATCCAAAATGGGCTACAGCTTATAAATTCCCAGCTATTTTAGCTTATACAAAATTAAAAGAAATTAAATTTACAGTTGGTAGAACTGGTCAAGTAACACCAAATGCTATATTAGAGCCAGTTATACTAATGGGCTCAACAATATCAAAAACTACATTACATAATGAAGAATATGTAGTAAATAAAAATATAAAAATAGGAGACATTGTTGCTATTAAAAAAGCAGGAGATGTTATTCCAGAAGTAGTAAAACCTCTTATAGAAAGAAGAACTGGAAAAGAAATAGATTTTATTATGGCTAAAAACTGTCCAATATGTAATAGCATTTTAATTAAAAAAGAAGAAGAAGCTGCCTATTATTGTGTTAATCCACATTGTGACGCTAGAAAAATAGAAGGTTTAATTCACTATGCAAGTAGAGATGCTATGAATATAGAAGGCTTTGGGGATAGAATAGTAGAAGATTTTTATAATATGGGTTACTTAAAAAGTTTAATAGATTTTTATAATTTAAAAAATCATAAAAACGAACTAAAAGAACTAGAAGGTTTTGGAGAAAAAAGTATAAATAATTTATTAAATGAAATAGAAAATAGCAAAATAAATTCACTAGAAAGATTATTATTTGCTTTAGGAATAAGACATGTTGGTAAAAAAACAGCAAAAGTATTAGGAAGTTATTATAAAAATATTGATAATTTATTAAATGCAGCTTATGAAGAATTAGTTAATATTAAAGATATAGGAAAAATAATAGCAGCTAGTGTTTATAAATATTTTAATGATGAAACTAATATAAAATTAATTAGTGATTTTAAAAAAATAAATATGAATATGAATTATATTGGAAAAGAGATAAAAAATAATTTAAATATCTCAAATAAAACTTTTGTTTTAACAGGGTCATTAGAAAAATTAACAAGAGAAGAAGCTACACTATTAATAGAAAAATTAGGTGGTAAAGCAACAAATACAGTAACTAGTAAAACAGATGCACTTATAGTTGGATTAAATCCAGGAAGTAAGTATGAAAAAGCAAAAGAATTAAAAATAGAAATATGGACAGAAGAAGAATTTATAAATAAAACAAAATAACTCTTTAAAACTTTAATCATTAAAGATATTTCATTGACTATAAATGAAAATTGTTATAAAATTACTAATAGAATGATAAGGTGATTATATGAAAAATAAAGGCTTTGCTATATCAGGTATTATATATACCTTATTAGTTCTTTTTATAATTCTTGTAATTGCTTTATTATATATGTTTAATAGTAGAAAAACTATTTTAGATAAATTAAAAGAAAAAGTTTTAAATGATATTAATGTTGAAATAGACTATACTCCCCAAATTTATGGTCCTAATGATGAAGAAAAAGAATATCAAGAATATACTGCTAATTTAACAGGATATTATGAATTAAATTTAACATCATCAAACAATTCGATTTTAAAATCCACATTCTATTTAAAAGAAGGAGAAACTCTTTATTTGAAAGTAGGATCAAAGACATATAATAATGGAGAATCACAAATATATACACTAGATAATAATACAAAAAACTTACTAATGCAAATAACAAATACTACATATTATATAAATGAAAATTATAATAATAGAATTTTTTTAAATACAAATTATACAAGAAATTCTAGTTTAATAGGTAACGGTAATATAACAATAAACTATATAAAATCAGAAAAACTAAACTTAAATCTTAATAAAGTAAAATATATAAGAGAATGCTTATATTCAAATAGTTTAGATGCACCTAATGAGTGGTCAGAAATAATGGCAATAATGAATGGTGAAAATAAGATAACTAATAAAATAACAGGCACAGCAGAAAACCTTAACCTAATAATCGATAAAGATATAACAACTAGTACTAATTCTACAGTAGAAGGAAAGTCATGTGTTACTATTGAATTAGATAGAACATATAACTTAGATTATATAAAGACATGGCATAAATATACTGATAATAGAATATATTATAATAGAGAATTGGCTGTATCAACAAATGGTGTAGACTATAAAAATATTGATAATTATGAATTACCAGAAACAATAAATGGTAATACAGTTTCAGCATATGAAATTAGTAAAACTTTATTAGTTGGAAATGTATATTTACCAGTTAAAAAATATTTAGATGCAACATGGCTTAGAATATTTCATCATAATAATAGAAATGGACTAGTTTTATGGGATTCTGATGCACAAGTATTAACAATAAATGGATATAATAATTTATTTAAACAAAGTGCTTTATATAATATAGCTGAATATGTAAGCTTAAATAATAAATATGAATTACTATTAGAATATCCAAATAATGATAGTGCAAAATATAATAGATGGACACAAACAAGTAATTTTACAACAAAAAACACAATAACAGGATATACGCCTATAAAAATAGACTTTAATTCAGCAGCAGCACCATTTGTAGGCTTAAAAATAAATGGTACAAGTTCATCAGTTGTAAGTGGTAATACAAGTTGGTATTATGCAGTAGGAGCTCGCATAACTTATTCAAAAGATGGAAATACAGGTATACTAGGTTATGATACAAATCCAATAACTGGTACAGTTGATTTATGGGTAAGAATAGATGGCTATTTAAAAAATTAAAAGATTTCAAAAAAATCTTTTTTTGTTAAAATTAATAATACTACTTATAAAATAGTAATATATAAATTTATAAAAAAATATTTATGAAAATATGTGACAAATCATCATATTTTTGGTAAAATGTTATTAGAATAAGAGGGATATATATGGCAAGGGTGATTAAAGCCAATTATAAGGATGTAGAAATAAAAGAATTTATGTCTGGAATTAAATTATATGAAATAGCGGATAACTTTAAGAAAAATTATAACTATCCAATCTTGGCTGCTAAGGTAGACCATAATATAGTTGAATTAAATGAACCTTTAACAAGAAGTTGCAAAATAGATTTTATGGATAGAAGCACACCAACAGGTAATGGAATATATGGCAGAACTTTACAATTTATGCTTGTTGTAGCAATAAAAAAACTATTTGGTGATGAAATAGAAGCAATAATAAACTTTTCAATAGATAAAGGTTTTTATGTTGAATTAAAAAATATTGATATTGATAAAAACAAGGTCAGAAAAATAGAAGAAAAAATATATGAAATAAGTAAAAATGATTATGTTATAAATAAAGTAAGTGTATCTAGATTCGATGCAATAAAATATTTTAAAAAGAAAAAACAATTTGATAAAGTAAAAGTACTAAAATATATAAGTAATACATATGTTAATCTATATAGAATAGATGATATATATGATTATTTTTATGGAGAATTAGCTTATAAAACTAGTTTAATTGATGATTTTAAATTAACATATATTTCTGATAATGGTTTTGTTGTAAGTTATCCAGATTGTTATAATCCTGAATGTACATTAGAATATGTACATCATGAAAAATTATTTAATGCTTTTCTAGATTATTCAAAATGGGGAGAAAGCATAGGTATTACTAATGCAGCAGATTTAAATGAAATAATATCTGATGGTAAATACAATGAACTAATTAGATTAGCAGAAACTTATTATAATAATCAGTTAGCAGCTATAGCAGATAAAATATATGAAAATAAAAACAATATAAAAATAGTTTTAATAGCAGGCCCTTCATCTTCAGGTAAAACAACAACGAGTAAAAAATTAGAAATATATTTACAAAGTAAAGGACTTAGAACACATCAAATATCAATAGATGATTATTTCTTTGATAGAGATAAAACACCAACTCTTGTTAATGGTGAAATGGATACAGAATCTTTAAAGGCTGTTGATGTAACACTATTTAATAAACACTTAACAAAACTATTTGATAAAGAAAGAGTAGAATTACCAGAATATAATTTCGTTTTAGGAAAAAGAGAATATAAAGGTAAAAACTTAGAATTAGAAGATAATGATATTATTATTATTGAAGGATTACATGCACTAAATGATGATGTGACAATAACAATAGAAAGAAATAATAAATATAAAATATATATTAATGCACTAACTCAATTAAACATAGATAATCATAATCGTATACATACAAGTGATACAAGAAAATTAAGAAGAATAATAAGAGATAATCAATATCGTTCTTTTAAAGCATCAAGTACACTAAAAATGTGGAAAACAATTAGAGAAGGCGAAGAAAAATATGTATTTCCTTATCAAGATGATGTTGATGTAATATTAAACTCATCATTAATATATGAATTAGGAATATTAAAAACATATGCAGAACCACTACTGTTTTCTGTACCAGAAAACGATGAAAATTACTCAGAAGCTTTAAGATTAATAAATTTTTTGAGAAACTTTTTACCTATACCAAGTGATTATATACCAACAGATTCAGTTTTAAGAGAATTTATTGGTAGAAGTTGTTTTTTCAAATAAAGAAAAGGGGAATAAAATGATAAAAGTAGCAATAAACGGATTCGGAAGAATTGGAAGATTAGTATTTAGAATAATGGATAATGATCCAGAATTTGAAATAGTAGCAATAAATGATTTAACAGATGCTGAACAATTAGCGTATCTGTTAAAATATGACACAAATCATAGAAATTATAAAGTAAACGAAATAAATAATACAGAAGATTCTATTTTAATAGATAATAAAAAAATAAGAATATACTCTGAAACAGATCCAAGAAAATTACCTTGGAAAGAACTTGAAGTAGATATTGTATTTGAATGTACGGGTAAATTTACTGATAAAGATAGTGCTTATGCTCATATTGAAGCAGGCGCAAAAAAAGTTATAATTTCAGCACCTGCTAAAGGAGATTTAAAAACAATTGTTTATAATGTTAATGAAAAAACATTAGATGGAACAGAAGAAATAATTTCAGCTGCTTCATGTACAACAAACTGTTTAGCCCCTGTACTTAAAGTATTAAATTATTACTTTAAAATACAAAAAGGTTATATGACAACAATACATGCTTATACAAATGATCAAGCAACACTAGATGTGCCTCATAAAAAAGGTATTAAAGCTAGACGTGGCAGAGCAGCAGCAGCTAATATAATTCCAGCTTCTACTGGTGCAGCTAAAGCTATAGGAAAAGTAATACCAGAATTAGATGGAAAATTAGAAGGTACAGCAATGAGAGTTCCCGTTCCAACTGGTTCAGTTATTGACTTAGTACTAGAATTAGAAAAAAAGACAGATGTAGAAAGTATTAATAAAGCTTTTTCAATAAATCAAAATGAAACAATTAAATTTACAATGGATCCTATAGTATCAAGTGATAGTATTGGATTATCAGTAGGAGCTTTAGTTGATGGGTTATCTACAACTGTATTAGAAGTTGATAATAAGCAATTAGTAAAAGTAGTTGCTTGGTATGATAATGAAATGGGATATAGTGTTCAAATGGTTAGAACTGCTAAATATTTATTTAGTTTAATTAATAAATAGTTATTTACTATTTATTTTTTTAATTTTAATGAGAACTATTGACTACATAATATAATATGCATATAATTGAATTAAGGTGATTATATGAAAAATGAACAAAAATTAATAGAACTTGAATATGATTTAATTAATGATTTTATTAAATTAAGACATGCTTTAGGTCTTACACAAAAAGAAATGGCCGAAGAAGCCGGTACAATAAGAGAAATTATAGGAGTTTTAGAAAATAGAAAAAAGCACCCGCAAATAAATACACTAATAAAATTATTAGAACCATTTGGTTATACATTATCAATTACCAAAATAAAGGAGGATTAACTATGAATAATACATTAGCGCTTTTTGAGGAAAAAGAAATAAGGAAAACCTGGAAAGATGAGAAATGGTATTTTAGTATTATAGACATTGTTTATGCTTTAACTGATAGTTTAAATCCAAGGAGATATTGGAGTGATTTAAAAATAAAACTAAAAAAAGAAGGGTATGATATTGAGTTGTACGAAATTATCGTACAACTAAAGTTAGAATCAAGAGATGGTAAAAAATATAGTACTGATTGTTCAGATACAGAAGGAATACTTAGAATTATTCAATCAATTCCATCACCCAAAGCAGAGCCATTTAAAAGATGGCTAGCTAAAGTTGGTAGTGAAAGAATAGAAGAAATTAATAATCCGGAATTAGCAATGGATAGAATGAAGCAAACATACGAAAAAAAAGGATATTCTAAATCTTGGATAGAACAAAGAGAAAGGGGAATAACTTCTAGGCATAATTTGACTGATGAATGGGAAAACCGTGGAGCTAAAGTAGAGATAGATTATGCAATCCTTACAAATGAAATATATAAATCTGGTTTCGGTATAAGCGCGAAAGAATATAAAAATATAAAAAATTTACATGATAGTCAAAATTTAAGAGATTCAATGACTAATATAGAATTAGCGCTTACTAATTTGGGAGAAGCTACAGCTGTAGAAATACATAAAAAAAATAATAGTCAAGGAATAAAAGAATTAACAGATGATGTTAAGGATGCTGGTAAAGTAATAAATGTAGCTAAAAATGAAATAGAAAAGAAACTTGAAAAACCAGTAGTAAGTTCAAAAGAAAATATTGAATTAACTAATAAATAATAAATTAAAATAAAATAAATTTAAATATTTTTAATGAATAGTTATTTACTATTTATTTTTTGTCTAAAAAAAGATATAATAAGAATAGTAAAATAGGTGATTAGATGTTAAAAAAAGGATTCACACTTGTTGAATTAATAATGGTAGTAGCTTTAATAGCTTTAATATCATTAATAGCAGTGCCAAATATAACAAGTATGTTAAAAAAAATGAATGATGAAAAATATCAAAGATTTTTGAGTGACGTTTTTTTAGCAACAGAAGTATATATTCAAAAAAATATAGAAAATTACCCTACAATAGTTGAACAAAATGAAAAAGTATATGTTTATATGACAGACTTAATAAGCTCAAGCTATTTAAAGTCAAGTTTATATGATCCAAAAAATAAAAAATTTGTCAAAGATGAAGATTACACTGTTGAAGTATACTTAAATGATGATAACGAATATAGTTATACTTTATTAGAAGAAAGATATTGTCAATATGAAACAGGACAAACATGGACATTTAGTTATACAGGAAGTTCTCAAACTTTTATAACTCCTTGTAGCAGAAATTATAAAGTAGAATTATGGGGTGCTCAAGGTGGTGGCAATACTACTTCTGGTAAAGGTGCTTATACTAGTGGAATAATAAGTTTGATAAAATCAAATAATTTATATGTATATGTTGGTAATATGCCATCAAGAACTGAGAATAGCTTTAATGGTGGAGGCCAAGCTAATAATACTTATTATCCAACAGATGATGGTGGAGGAGCTACAGATATAAGATTAGTTGCTTCTTCTACTCCTACAGTTTGGAATGAGGACTTATCATTAAAATCAAGAATAATGGTAGCTGGCGCTGGAGGAGGATTTGAGGCATATCTTACTGGAGCACAAGGCGGAACTGGCGGAGGACTAATAGGATATGATGGATTATATACGACAACAGGTACTTATAAAATACCAACAGGTGGGACACAAATTTCTGGTGGCATAAGAGATACTTCATCTATCCATGGCTTAGATGGTGTATTTGGAGCTGGCGGAAATGGAGAACTATCATATGGAGGAGGCGGTGGAGGCTCTGGATATTATGGTGGAGGCGGTGGATCAAATGCCACACACGTTTCTAGTGGAGCAGGAGGTTCCTCATACATTTCTGGACATACAGGGTGTGTTGCTATAACTTCTGCTACAGATGTTACTCCAAAAACAGGATGTACAACTGGAAATACAAATAATTCTTGTTCACTTCATTATTCAGGATTAATATTTACAAATACTGTTATGGTAGATGGAGCTGGATATAATTGGACAAATACAAAGGGTACTTTAACTAATATGCCAACAACAGATGGCTTAGGTACAATGACTGGTAATTCAGGCAATGGATATGCTAAAATAACATTATTAGATTAATAAAATATATTAATCTTTTTTTATATTTTTTTCTTTTTACATATACCTTGAAAAATAATGAAAAACTTGGTAAAATAAGATATATAAAGGATAGTGACGATTATGAAAAAAGGATTTACGATGGTAGAAATATTAGCTGTTTTTACTATTATGGCTTTAATACTATTAATAACAGTTCCATTTGTTACAGGAATACTTAAAAAAAGTGATGAATCAAATTATGAAGAATTTGAAAACACAGTATTTATTGCAGCTGAAGCATATATACAAGAAGAAAATATAGAAATTGTAAAAGACACAACAAATACTATTAAAATAGGTGACTTAGTTGATTCAAAATATTTAAAAAGCACTTTAATTAATCCTAATAATGAAGAAAAAGTTATGTCAGAAACAAATAGAAATATAATAATTAAAGTTACTCTTGATGAAGAAAATATATTAAATTTTGAAATAGAGGTAAAAGAATAATGAAAAAAACAATAAAAGATTTTGATTTAGATAATAAAAAAGTAATAATAAGAGTAGATTTTAATGTTCCAATGAAAGATAATAATATAACAGATGATAATAGAATAATTGAAAGTTTACCAACAATTAAATATGCTATAGAAAATGGCGCTAAAGTGATATTAATGTCACATTTAGGTAGAATAAAAGAAGAAAGTGATAAAGAAAAAAATAGTTTATTTGCTGTTTCAAAAAGACTTTCTGTTTTATTAAATCAAGAAGTGATATTTGTAGATGCTACAAGAGGAAGTGAACTTGAAGATAAAATAAAAAGCTTAGAAAAAAAACAAGTACTATTAATGCAAAATACAAGATATGAAGATTTAGACAATAAAAAAGAATCAAATAATGATTTAGAATTAGGAAAATATTGGTCAACACTAGGAGATATTTATATTAATGATGCTTTTGGTACAGCTCATAGAGCACATGCTTCAAATGTTGGGATTGCATCTAACTTACCAAATGGAATAGGATTTTTAATAGAAAAAGAATTAAAAGAATTTGAAAAAGCTTCAAATAATCCTAAACGCCCATTTGTTGTAATATTAGGTGGCTCTAAAATAAAAGACAAAATAAACTTAATAGAAAATTTAGTTAAAATAGCAGATTACATATTAATAGGTGGAGGAATGGCTTATACATTCTTAAAAGCAGAAGGTATAAATATTGGAACATCTTTACTAGATACTGAAAATATAGAATTCTGTCAAAAAATATTAGAAAAATATAGAGAAAAAATAATACTACCAATTGATTGTGTATGCTCTAAAAATATAGATTATGAGTCAAGAACATGTTTTATAAATGAAATAAAAGATGATGAAATGGGATTAGATATAGGATATAATACTGTTAAATTATTTAATCTATATTTAGAAAATAGTAAAACAATAATATGGAATGGGCCAGTAGGAATGTTTGAAAAAGATGAGTTTAGTAAAGGAACAAAAGCAATCTGTGAAATACTAAAAAATTTAGAAGCTACCAAAATAATAGGTGGTGGAGATACAGGATCTGCTGTAATAAACTTTGGATACAAAGAATACATGACACATATTTCAACAGGGGGAGGAGCTTTCTTAGAATTGCTTGAAGGTAAAACATTACCTGGGATAGCAATAATCGAAGAAAAAAAATCATGAAGAAAAAAATAAATTTAATTTTAATTATATTAGTAACATTAATTGTTTTATATTTTTCTATGAAAGATGATTATAAAACAGTTATTTCAACAATCTTAAATATAAATATATACTTTTTATTATTAGGCTTTTTTCTATTTGGATGCTACTGCTTCTTTAAAGCTTTATCTATTTGGATAATGACAAGAAATTTTAATAGTGAATATCGATTTAGACAAGCTTTTAGAATGGTCCTAGAAACAAACTTTTTTCATGCTATTACTCCATTTTCAACAGGTGGACAACCGTATGAAATTTATGCATTAAAAAAAGCTAAAGTAAAATTATCAGATGCAACTAATGTTTCAATAGAAACCTTTATAACATATCAAATATCGTTAGTAATACTTGGGTCAATAGCTATAGTATCAAACTATATGTTTAGTTTTTACCCTAATAATGACATTTTATCAAAATTAGTAACAATAGGTTTTATAGTAAACTTTTTAGTAATAGTTATGCTTTTCGTATTTAGCTTCGCTAGAAAAACTAGTAAAAAAATAATTAAATTTTTTATTATTATATTAGTAAAACTAAAAATAGTAAAAAACAAAGAAGAAACTTTATTAAAATTCGAACATCACTTAAATGAATTTCATAGAGGCGCTAGAATATTATTAAAAAACAAAAAATCTTTTGTTGGTTGTATTATATTACAATTTATTTCTTTATCAAGTTTATATTTAATTCCATTTTTCTTAATAATGGGTTCTAATATGGAATTTGTTAACCCATTAATTGTAATCAGTACATCAGCTTATGTAATGTTAATAGGAGCATTTGTTCCAATACCAGGAGGAACAGGCGGATTAGAATATGGCTTTATAGCATTCTTTTCAAACTTCATTTCTGGAAATAAAGTAAATGCAATAATGCTTATTTGGAGATTTATTACATACTACTTTGCTATGATAGTAGGTGCTATCATATTAAGTATTAAAAAGGAGAAGTTTCAATGCGAATAGGTATTTTTACTGATACATATCCTCCATATATAAATGGAGTATCAACAAGTATCATTAGTTTAGAAAAAGCTTTAAAACAAAAAGGACATCAAGTATTTATAGTTACAGTAAATACAGATAACTTGTCTTATAAATATGAAAATGAAGATCACGTTATTAGAATACCAGGTATTCCAATAGGTATATATGATTATAGACTAACAGGTATTTATCCTTTAAGAGCTATAAATAAAATAAAAAAATGGGACTTAGATATAATTCATTCTCATACTGAATTTGGAGTAGGTACATTTGCTAGAATAATTGCTAAACAATTAGATGTTCCTTTAGTTCATACATATCATACAATATATGAAGACTATGTTCATTATATAACAAAAGGTTATTTTAATAAATCAAGCAAAAAATTAGCAGAATATTTTACAAAATTTTACTGTGATAAAACTGCTAAAGAATTAATAGTACCTAGTAAAAAAACATATGATTTATTTAAACAGAAATATAAAGTAAATAAAATAGTTCATATAGTTCCAACAGGTATAGAAGTAGAAAGATTTTTTATTGAAAAACAAAATGTAGAAGATTTAGAATTATTAAAAAAAGAATTAAATATTAAGAAAGATGATTTTGTTATTTCTTATATTGGTCGTTTAGCAAAAGAAAAAAATATTGAATTTTTAATAAATAACCATGTTAAATTAAATAATAAATGTAAACTTATTATAGTTGGAAATGGACCTGATTTAGAGCATTTTAAAAAACTAGTTAGTGAATTAAAAATAGAGGATAAAGTTATCTTTACAGGACCAATTCCTCATTATGATATTCCTCTTTATTACGCTGTTTCAAATGTATTTGTTACAGCTTCTGTTACAGAAACACAAGGCTTAACTGTTATAGAAGCAATGGCTTCATCTCTACCAGTTGTGTGTGTGAATGATGAAGCATTTAAAGATGCAGTTATTGATGGTTTAAATGGTAAATATTTTAAAACGGATAGTGAATATGTAGCTTCTATTGAAGAATTATATAATGACAAAACAAATTATAAAAGAATGAGTAAGCAAGCTAGAGTAGCTGCTGAAACACATTCATTAAAATATTATGCAGAACAGGTAATAGATGTTTATAATAGGGCTTTAAGAAGCAAGCCTAAAACATTTATGGATAGACTAAAAAATATAATAAAGAAGGAAAAAGATGAATAAAAAAATAATAATAGGTAATCATAAAAATTATATGACTACTAATGAAGTAAATGAATATTTAAAAAAAATAAATGATAAAGTAAATAATAAATTGGTAATAATATGTCCATCTAATATTTATATTCCATATTTTTTAAAAAAAGATTATAGTGTTGGAATTCAAAATATTAATACTAACCTAGTAGCAACAGGAGAAATAACAAATGAACAAGCACTAAGTCTAGGAATAAAATATGCTATTATAGGGCATAGTGAAAGAAGAACACATTTTGATGAAAATGATTCTTATATAAATAAAAAAGTAATAGAATCTTTAAAATATGGTATGAAAGTTATATTATGTATAGGAGAATCTTTAGAAGAAAAAAACATGTTAAAAACAGCCAAAATAATTAAAAAGCAATTAAGAGAAGATTTGAAAAACATAGATAACTTTAAAAACATAATAATAGCTTATGAACCGATTTGGGCAATAGGCACTAACATAGTACCAACAAATAGAGATATTTCTAAAACAGCCCTTTATATAAGAGAAGTTATAAAAGAAATTTATAATATTGATAGTATAAAAATATTATATGGTGGTAGTGTTAATAGTTTAAATATAAAAGAAATAAATGAAATTAATGAAATTGATGGAGTATTAGTTGGCAAAGCATCAACAGATGCAGAAGAATTCTTAAAAATAATAGAAGTTGTTAGTAATTAACGACTTTTTTTGCTAAAAAACGACATAAAAAATGATAAAAAGTTCTTTAAAAGTATTTATATATATAGTATAATCATATTGTTGTAAGTCTGTTAAAATAGAAAGGATAAATATGGAAAGAATAAAAATTCTAATGATTGACGATAATGTCAGTTTAATTGAAATGATTAAGAAATATTTTAGCAGTAGTAAAATTAGTATTAGTTTAGAGGCCTATGATGGCTTAGAAGGATTAAAAATAATAGAAGAAAAAGAAGAATATTATGATGTAATAATATTGGACCTAATAATGCCTAATAAAGATGGTATATATGTTTTAGAACAAATGAAAGCAAAAAACATAAACAAAAAAGTCATTGTTTCTACAAGTTATAATTCAAGTGATGCAATAAGAAAAGTAGCAGAATATGGGGTAGCATATTTTTTATTGAAACCTTTTGATTTATCAGATTTAGAAAAAAGGATAATTGATATTACAAATGATGAAAATGGAAAAAGAAAAAACATAGATTTTTATCATAATAATCTACAAATATCAATTACTAAAATATTACATGAATTAGGAATTCCTTCTCATATAAAAGGGTATCAATATATTAGAGAAGGTATTAGTATTATATATAGTGAGCCAGAGAAAATAGGCGGCATTACTAAAGAATTATATCCAGAAATTGCTGGCAAATTTATTACTACAACTTCCAGAGTTGAAAGAGCAATTAGACATGCTATAGAAATAAGTTGGAATAGAGGTAATTGGGATTTAATGGATGATATATTTGGTTATAGTATTGATGTGGATAAGGCAAAACCAACTAATTCAGAATTTATTGTAACAATAGCAGATAAATTAAAATTAGAAGGAAATAAAATAGGTGCTTGAATTAATATTTAACTTTTCTTAATTTAAAAAATAGTATATAATTAATTTAGGAGGTATGTTATGGAAAATCAAAATTTAATTTTAGAAAAATACAGCGCTAATAAAGTTATGGATGAATTAAATCAAAATCTCTTAATAATTCAAAAAATGATAACTAATGCTTCAACAGAAGAAGATTTTAATAAAATGAAGGTATATTTTAACTTTGTATTAGAAAATAGTAGACAAGAAATAGAATCAATAAAAATCTCAAATAATATTAAATAAAATACTTAGGTATTTTTTTATTTAAAAAAATTATGGTTAAGTATTTTTATAATCCCGTAAATATGATAAAATGTATACTAGGTGATAATATGAAACCAATAGTACTTTGTATATTAGATGGAGTAGGCATAAGAGAAGAAGTAAAAGGTAATGCTGTAAAACAAGCAACAATGCCTACTTTTAAGATGCTTTTAAATAAATATCCAAATAGTTTATTACAAGCATCAGAAGAAGCTGTAGGTCTTCCTAAAAACCAAATGGGTAATAGTGAAGTAGGGCACTCTAATATTGGAGCAGGAAGAATAGTATATCAACCTTTAGAAATAATAAATAATAGTATTAAAGATAATACAATATTTAGTAATAAAGAAATTTTAAAAGTAATAAATCATACATTAGAAAGTAATACAAAATTACATATATTTGGGTTACTAAGTGATGGTGGTGTTCATTCAGAAATTACACATTTATTTAGTATCCTAGATGTGTGTAAAAAAAACAACGTTAAAAACTTATATATACATATATTTTTGGACGGTAGAGATACTTTACCTTCAAAAGGGATTGAATATATTGAAATGTTAGAACAAAAATTAAATGAAATTCAGCTTGGAGAAATAGCTACAATATCTGGAAGATATTATGCAATGGATCGTGATTCTAATTATGAGAGAATAAAAAAAGCATATGATGTTATGACTAAAAAAACATTAGAAATTAAAGATTATAAACAACATATAAAATCAAATTATGTAAATAATGTAACTGATGAATTTATAATGCCTTTTCAAGTTAATAGTGAAGGAATAATTGAAAATAATGACGGAATGATTGTTTATAATTATAGGCCTGATAGATTAAGAGAACTATTTGGGGCTTTAACACATCCTGAATTTAATAAATTTGAAGTAATAAAATTTAGTAATATAAAATTAGTAACAATGTTTCCAGTAACTGATGAAATAGTTGCTACTAGCTCTTTTTCTCATCCATTGCTTATTAATACACTAGGAGAATATATTTCAAATAAGAACTTAAAACAATTAAGAATAGCAGAAACAGAAAAATATGCCCATGTTACATATTTCTTTGATGGTGGTAAAGAATTAGAACTAAAAAATTCAAATAAAATTTTAATACCGTCTCCTAAAGTTGCTACTTATGATTTATTACCAAGCATGAGTGCTAATGAAATAACAGATGTATTATTAAAAGAAATAGATAAATATGATGTAGTAATATTAAATTATGCTAACGGTGATATGGTAGGGCATACAGGCAATATTGAAGCTACAATAAAAGCTTTAGAATGCTTAGATAATTGTTTAAAAAGACTATATGAAAAAGTAATGCAATTAAAAGGTGTTTTAATTGTAACTGCTGATCATGGTAATAGTGATTATATGTTAGATGAAAATAATAATCCTATAACATCACATTCATTAAGTAAAGTACCATTTATTGTAACTAAAAAAAATATAAAATTAAAAAACGGTAAATTATCTGATATTGCTCCTACAATATTAGAATTATTAAAATTAAAAAAGCCTAAAGAGATGACAGGAAAATCATTAATAAATAAAAAGAAACAAAATATTTTTATGATTGTTTCTTTATTAATTATGTTTTCTTTATTTATTACTTATGCTATCAGATTTGTGCATTATTATAAAGTTGAACATCCAAATACTGTTAATGATAACAGTTTAGCTACAAAAGTAATTGATAATAATGAAATAGTAGTTAAAAAATCAGGCTTATATATAGATAATAAAGATTATGTATTTAAAGGTAATGTAGATAATAATTATGTATCTTATTCAGGATACTTATTTAGAATAGTAAATATTAATAGTGATAAAAGTATAAAAATAGTGACAAATGATATTGTTACATCTTTAGTTTGGGGTTATGAAACAGATTATAATAACTCATATGTAAAAAAATATTTAGAAAAAGAATTTTTTGCTAATTTAAATAATCCTGATAACTATATAGTAGATTCATCTTGGTGTATTGATGAAATAGATAAAGATACTGCTATTTGTAAAACCAAAACAACATCAAAAGTAGGTTTACTTACTTATAATGAATATAAAAAAGCTTTGGCAAATAATAGCTATTTAAATATTAAAAAATATTGGTGGACAATAAATACTTATAAAAATAATAAAGTTTGGTATGTTTTTAATGAAGGTGGAGTTAACAATAATTCTAATGACTCATCAACTTATTATAGTTATGGAGTAAGACCAGTAGTTAATATTAAAGCAGATGTAAATTATGTTTCTGGAGATGGAACATTAGAAAATCCATATACAATTGAAGAAAAAAATAACGAAGTAAGTGTCGGTAAATACATTAACTATAGTAATATATTATGGAAAGTTATAAGTGTAAATGATAGTATAAAATTAGTATCAAATGATTGTTTAATGTCAAATGGAGTATGCCTTGAAAAACAATATTCAGCATCAACTCCAGACTTTAATAAAGCAGTTTATAATTCTATAGCTAACTATTTAAATAATACATTTTATAATAGTTTAGATAAAACCCATATAGTTAATGGTACATGGTACATTGGAAGTTATAATAATGAAACAAATTATAACTATGAAAATATTTATAGTAATAGTGTAGTATTAAAAGTAGGGCTATTAAATATATTAGAAAACAATAAAAACACATATACTATTAATTTAGTGAATGAAGACTTAATAAATATATTACAAGAAAATGGTATGTTATATTCTGGTGATATAACAGAAAAATTATATATTTATCCATCCATTAATATTGATAAAAATATTATTATTAAAAGTGGAACAGGTGATATAGAAAACCCATTTATAATAGAATAGGTGAAACATGAAAAAGAAAGTAATAATAATTTTAGATATCTTATTAATTATATTTTTATTTATAATTTATGGACCAATAAGTTATTTTAGAGTAACTTTAATAACAACAGCAATGAAAACAAAAGACCATAAATATTTAGTAAGAACTTTTTATAGTGAAGAAACTATAGCAAAAGTTATGAGTGAAAACTATATTGAGGAAATAAGTGAAAATACAGATACATCAGCTATTAAGTTTGAAGATTTAAAAGAAACAAATAATTATGAATCAAAATATGAAGAACAGATATTAAAAAAAGATGTTGATAATGACTTATATAAAATAGTAAAAGTCACAGGTTCTAACTATGTAGGATATATGGTTGTAGTTTATGATGCATCAAGAATAAATTTAGTTAGTTCAAAAAATCTAGGAACTAAAGGAGAGTTTTTAGAAAACATGTCTAAAAATAATAAATCATTAGTATCAATAAATGCTGGAGGATTTGCTGATGCTGGAGGAGTAGGAACTGGTGGCATTCCAACAGGTTCGGTAATATCTGATGGTAAAGTAATTTATGAAGGTGTTGATACAGGATGGGGCGGAGGCCTTATTGGATTTAATAAAGATAATGTTTTAGTATTAACTAAAGATGATGCTAAAACAGCTATAAAAAAAGGTATGGTAGATGCTGTTGATTTTGGACCATTCTTAATAGTAAATGGTAAAAGAGCTATTTCAAAAGGTAATGGAGGTTGGGGACTATCCTCTAGAACTGTTATTGCTCAAAGAAAAGATGGAATTGTATTAATGTTTGTAATTGATGGCAGACAACCAGGCTATAGTTTAGGTATAGATATGGTAGAAATGACAGATTTATTAGTAAAATATAAAGCTTATAATGCCGCAAACTTAGATGGTGGAGCATCATCTAGCTTAGTTATAAACGGGAAATTATATAGTAAACCTTGTGCTGTTAGTGTTACAGGTGAAAGATTTATACCAAATGCTTGGATGATAAAATAAAAAAGTTAGATTACTAACTTTTATTTTAATTTTACGAATTGTTTATTTTCTTTTAATAATTTATTTGGACACTCAAAATGTCTGGCATGTTGTCTTAATTTATTTCTTAAACGCTCTTTACCTTCATCATTATAACCACTTGTCATTATATATTCAACCATTATAAATATAATATTTATTGCAGAAGTATAGTTATTTTTGTGCTTGTTATTTTTAGAAATGCTTGAAATTTCTTGACATATTTCAATATTTTCTTCAAATGGAAAATTACATAATAATAATATTTGCAAATAATTTTCCATACTTTCTTTAGTTTTCTCATTAGTTAGTTGATCTAGTATAATACCACTATTAAGAAAAATAAATTCAGAAGTTTTTTTGATGTTTAAAATTTCGTCGGTTCTGTTATCTATATACATACAATCACCTTCCTAATTTGAGCATTTATTATAATATAAATTAATTGAAAAAGCAAGAGAAATATTATATAATTATATAGGTGATTTATATGTGGTATATTAAAGACAATAAAATAAAAAATAAAGTAGTACTAGCTCCTATGGCTGGTATATCTAATCCAGCATATATTAAAATATGTGAAGAAATGGGTTTGGGATATGCTATTACTGAATTGATAAGTGCTGAAGCTATTGTTAGGAATAATAAAAAGACTTTTGAAATGTTAAAAGGAATTGAAGACTTAAATATTCCAGTAGCTATTCAATTATTTGGTTCTAATTCTGAGACTTTGGCTAAAGCTTCAAAAAAAATTGTTGATTTATACCAAAATGTATTTATTGATATAAATATGGGCTGTCCTGTACCAAAAGTAGCTTTGAAATCGGAAGCTGGAAGTTCATTATTAAAAAATCCAAAAAAAGTATATGAGATAATTTCTGCTGTAGCAAAAGCAGTTAATGTGCCAGTTACAGTCAAAATTAGAAGCGGTTGGGATAACAGTAGTATAAATGCTGTAGAAATAGCTAAAATAGCTGAAGAAGCAGGTGCGAGCGCTATTACAGTGCATGCTAGAACAAGATCACAAGGATATTCTGGTAAAGCCGATTGGGATGTTATAAAAGAAGTTAAAAAAGCTGTAAAAATTCCAGTAATAGGTAATGGTGATATAAAATCTTGTTATGATGCTAAAAAAAGACTAGAAGAAACAAATTGTGATGCAATAATGATTGGTAGAGGTTGTATAGGAAATCCTTGGTTAATTAAAGAGACATTAGAATATTTAGAAAATAATATCATACCAAGAGAAATAACTATAAAAGAAAGAATAGAAATGATATTAAGTCATTTAAATAGACTTATAAAAACTAAAAATGAAAAAATAGCCCTTTTAGAAATAAGAACACATATTAGTTATTACTTAAAAGGTATACCTAGTAGTACAGAACTTAAAGAAAAAATCTTTAAAACAAAAAATATTCTTGAATTAAAAAAAATAATAGAAGAATACTTGAAAGGAATAAAATTATGAAAATTAGAACAAAAAGACTAAGTGCATATTTAATAGATTTACTTATTATAGGACTATTTTTAATGATAATTTATTATTTTATACCAATTAATAAAGAAGTAGATATTCAAAATAATATTACAAAAATAACTGAAAATTTACTAAATAATGAAATAGGAAAACTAGACTATTTTAAAGAATATAGTCAAAACATTTATTTATTAGATAAAAGTAGAGTAATTTTTTTAGCATTAAACACTTTAATAATAATGCTTTATTTTATAATTTTACCTATAATTACAAAAGGTTATACGCTAGGGTTATATATTAGTGGTCTAAAACTAAAAGGATTAATAAATATTAAGAACATGTTTTTAAGAAATTTAATAACATCAGGATTACTTTATTTGATACTTTCTATAGTATTAGTATATTTAACAAGTAATTTACTTTATTTTTCTTTACTAACTATTTTGGGTTTTATTCAGTTTTTACTAGTAATTATAAGCACATTTATGATAATATATAGACATGACTTAAGAGGAATTCAAGATATGATAAGTGGTACAGAAGTTATAAAAAACAATGAGGTGAAATAATGAGAGAATTTTCAGAACAAGAGACAGTTAGAAGAGAAAAAGTAGATGAAATAAAAAAATATTGTAATCCTTATCCAGAAAGATATGAAATAACTAATTCTTTAAAAGAAATAGAAAATTTAGCTGATGAAACAAATAATGTTTCTATAGCAGGCAGAATAGTCTTTATGAGAAAAATGGGTAAATTAAGTTTTATAAAACTAAGAGATATTGAAGCAGATGTACAAGTTTCAATTAAAATAGATATTATCGGAGAAGAAAAATATAATTTTTTCAAAACTAACATAGATATTGGGGATTTTATAGGTGTAAAAGGAGAAATATTTACAACTCATACTGGTGAAAAAACCTTAAGAGCTGCGGAATTTACTTTTTTAGGTAAAGCTTTAAAACCACTACCTGAAAAATTTCATGGATTAACTGATCCAGAATTATGTTATAGAAATAGATATGTTGACTTAATTATGAATGAAGATACTAGAAATAGATTTTTAACAAGAATTAAATTTATAAAAGAATTAAGAAATTATTTAGATAATAATGGTTATTATGAAGTAGAAACACCAATTCTAAATAATAAAGTATCAGGAGCAGTAGCTCGTCCATTTGCCTCACATCATAATGCATTAGATTTAGATGTTTATTTAAGAATAGCTCCTGAAACATATATGAAAAGGTCTGTTATAGCAGGTATCCCAAAAGTATATGAAATAGCTCGTTGTTTTAGAAATGAAGGAATGGATAGTTCGCATTTACAAGACTTTACTATGATTGAAGGTTATTGCAGTTATTTTAATTATAAAGATAATATGAAATTTTTAAGAGAAATGCTACAAACAATTATTATGAATGTCTTTAATACTTTAACAATACAAATAGGTGATAAAGTAGTAGATATAAGTGGTGAATGGGAATCAATTTCATTTAGAGATTTAATTTATAAATACTCAAAAATAGATATAAATATAGACAATACAAAAGAAAAACTACTTAAAAAAATAAAAGAAGAAAATATTCAAATAGAAAGTGAAACACCTATTGAGAATTTAGGCTATGGTAATTTAGTAGATTATTTATATAAAAAAGTAGCTCGTCCAAATGTAGTTGGACCAATATATTTAACAGAGCATCCAACTAGTTTATCACCACTAGCTAGAGCAAGTGATAATAATAAAGAAATTGTTGATAGATTTCAATTAATTATAAATAAAGCTGAGATAATAAACGGTTATTCAGAATTAGTAGATCCTATTGAACAAGAAAAAAGATTAATTAATCAAGCAAAATTAAAATCTGAGGGTGATGAAGAAGCCATGGAAATGGATTATGACTATATTGGCGCTATGGAATATGGAATGCCTCCAATATCAGGTTGGGGAATGGGTATTGATAGAATGATTCAACTTCTTACAAATAGTGAAAATATAAAAGATGTAGTTATGTATCCATTAATGAGACCAATAGATTAATGAAAATATTTGTATTAAGACATGGTGAAACAAACGAAAATATTACAAAAATATTACAAGGAAATATGGATACTATTTTAAATGAAGAAGGAAAAAAACAAGCTATATTAGTTGGAGAAAAGATAAAAGAATACAATATAAATCTTATAATTTCTTCACCTAGAAAAAGAGCACTTGAAACAGCTCAATTAGCATGCCCAAATATCCCAATAATTATAGATGATAGATTAAAAAGTAGAAATCATGGCATTTTTCAAGGAAAAAGCAGAGATGAAATTAATTTAAATGATTATTGGAATATAAAAAAGAATATAGAACATGAAAAAACAGAATCAGTAATGGATGTATATAATAGAGTTGATATGTTTTTAAAAGAAATAAAAGAAAAATATAAAGATAAACGAATCTTGATTGTTACACATAGTGGAATATGTAGAATTTTATATTATTATTTTGGAGATATTCCTGATGATGGTGATTTATTAGATTATGAATCTCATAATTGTTCATTTGAAGAATATGAATTATAGAAAAGAGTGAAAAAAATGAAAATTTTAGCAGTTAATGCAGGTAGTTCATCATTAAAATTTAATGTTATTGAACTTCCAGAAAAAAAAGAATTAATTAGTGGCTATTTTGAAAAGATAGGTAGCGTAGATAGTTTTTACAATATTAAAATAAACAATGAAAAAACCACTCATAAAGTAGAGTTAAAAAACCATTTAGATGCAGTTAAACATTTAAAAGATGAACTATTTGAAAATAAAATAATAACTTCATTAGATGAAATAGACGGTGTAGGACATAGACTAGTTCATGGTGGAGATAAATTTAAAGAAAGTGTTTTAATAACAGAAGAAGTATTAAAAGAATGTGAAGCATTTAATGATTTAGCACCTCTTCATAATCCTCCAATGTTATTATGTATAAAATCATTTTTAGAAATTATGCCAAATACTCCAATGGTAGCTGTATTTGATACTTCATTTCATCAAACAATGAGTGCTGAAGAATATATTTATCCTGCATTATATGAGTGGTATGAAAAATTTGGAGTAAGAAAATATGGTTTTCATGGAACAAGCCATAGATACATATATAAAACAATTAGTGAAATTATGAATAGAAATGATTTAAAAGTTATTTCATGTCATTTAGGTAGTGGTGCTTCAATTTGTGCTATAGACTCTGGAAAAGTAGTAGATACTTCTATGGGATTTTCTCCTTTAGCAGGATTAATGATGGGTACAAGATGCGGAGATATAGACGCTAGTATAATTCCTTATATTATGAAAAAGGAAAATAAAACAATTGAAGAAGTTTTTAATGATTTAAATAAAAAAAGTGGATTATTAGGAGTAAGCGGAATTAGTTCTGATTCAAGAGATGTTGAAAATGGAATCAAAGAAGGTAATGAAAGATGTCTTTTAGCTGAAAATATGTTTGGTAAAAAAGTAGCAAACTATATAGCTATGTATAATAATTTATTAAATAAAGCTGATGTTATTGTATTTACAGCAGGTATTGGTGAAAGAGGAATTGATGCTAGAGAAAGAATTATTGAAAAAATAAAAAGCTTAGGAGTAATACTTGATAAAGAAGAAAACAATGTAAAAGGTGTTCAAAAGTTAATTTCAGCAAAAGAATCTACTATACCAGTATATGTAATACCAACAGATGAAGAATTAATGATTGCCTTAGATACAATGAATTTAATTTCAAAATAGGAAGTGTGATAACATTGAGTAATAGAATATGCAAAACAATTTACAACAAAATAAAAAAATATGACAAAATAGTAATAGCTCGTCATGTAGGAGCTGATCCAGATGCTTTGGGTTCTAGTCTAGGACTTAAAGATATTATTAAAGCAACTTTCCCAAATAAAGAAGTTTATGTAGTAGGAATTTCTGCTAGTAAATTTAAATATATTGGTAATATAGATAAATTTAATGAAGACTATTATAATAATTCACTTCTTATAGTTACTGATACACCTGATAGACTTAGAATAGATGGTGTGGATTCTAGAAAATTTGAATGTAGTATTAAAATTGATCATCATCCGTTTGTTGAACAAGTATGTGATATTGAATGGATAGATGATAAAGCTAGTAGTGCATCACAAATGATTATGGAGCTTGCTCTTGAAACAAAGTTAGTTTTGACAAAAGAAGCGGCAGAAAAGCTTTATATTGGTTTAGTTGCTGATACAAATAGATTTTTATTCTATTATACAACATCAAAAACTTTCTATTTGGTTCATAAAGTAATTGAAGAAACAAATTTAGATTTTGGCAGAATATATGATGAATTATATATGAGACCATTAAAAGAAATTAAATTTAAAGGTTATATTGCTAATAATTTAAAAGTAACAGAAAATGGTTTTGGTTATTTAAAAATATCAGAAAAAGTATTAGAAGAATATGATGTAGATGCTGCAACAGCAGGTAATATGGTTAATGATTTTAATTATATTGAAGGTGTATATGCTTGGGGTATTTTTTCAAATGATAAACAAAATAATAATATAAGAGGCTCTATTAGATCAAGAGGGCCAATAGTTAATTCTATTGCTAGTAATTACAATGGTGGGGGCCATATATATGCAAGTGGAGTTAGATTAAAAGATTTTAACGAAGCAGATCTATTAATTAAAGATTTAGATATAGCATGTAAAGAATATACAGAAAGCTCAAAGTAGCTTTTTTTATTATATAAGAAAATTATCTAATTTAAAAAAATAGTTTTAAAAAAAAAATAAATGTGCTATTATATAATTGGTGATATATATGTATAAAAATGCCTTAATATTGTTAGAAAAAATAAATAAATTAGGTTATGAAGCATATATAGTTGGTGGATATTCTAGAGATAAATATTTAGGTATAAAAAGTTATGATATTGATATATGTACTAATATGACTCCAGATATTATTAAAAAAAATTTTAATGTTACTAAAGATAATAACTATGGATCATTAATAATAGATAATATTTATGAAATAACGACTTACAGAAAAGATATTTATTTAGACTCTAGATTTCCCAAAATAGAATTTGTTGACAATTTAGAAGAAGATTTAAAAAGAAGAGATTTTACAATAAATACTTTATGTATTGATTATAATGGAAATTATATAGATAAATTAAATTCTATTAATGACTTAAATAATAAAATAATTAAAACAGTTAAAAATAGTGATGAAAGTTTTAATGAAGACCCTTTAAGAATAATTAGAGCGTTAAGATTTAAAATAGATTTAGATTTTACTTTAAGTAAAGAAATAATAGAGTCAATAGACAAAAACAAGCATTTATTAACTAAAGTAAGTAAAAAAAGAATTGAAAAAGAAATAAATAAATGTAGAAAAATAGATGATTTAAATAAGGAAACGGGTGTTTTATATGAAAGAAAAATTAGTTAATTTAATTAAAGATAATAATTTATTTGTTCCTAAACTATTATTATATAATTATAAAGAATTAAAAATAACAGAAAAAGAATTGGTTTTTTTAATTTATGTAATTAATGAAAAAGATTTAACTTTTAATCCTAAAAAAATTAGTATAGATTTAAAAGAATCATTAGAAGATATAATGAATATATTTGAATTATTAGTATCTAAAAACTTATTAAAATTAGATAATACAAAAACAAATGGAGTTAGAACAGAAACTATAGATATTAATCCTCTATATACTAAGCTTTCTCACTTAATTATTGTAGAAGAAGAACCTGTTATTGAAACATCTATATATACAATCTTTGAAGAAAAATTTGGAAGAACTTTATCTCCTATGGAATATGCAATAATTGGTGGTTGGCTTGATTCAAATTATAATGAAGAAACAATAATTTTAGCTTTAGATGAAGCAATTTATAATCAAGTATATAAATTAAATTATATTGATAAAATTCTTTATGAATGGAATAAAAAAGGGATAAAAAATAAAGAAGACAAATTAAAAAATGATATAGATTTTAAGACAAAAAAAACAGAAAAAAAAGAATTGATTGATTATAATTGGTTAGAAGATGAATAATATAATTGATTATTTTGATGAAATAATACCTAATCCATCATTTGAATTAAATTATAATAAAGACTATGAATTATTAATAGCTATTATGCTATCAGCTCAAACAACTGATAAAAGAGTTAATTTAGTTACAAATTTATTATATAAAAAGTATGATAGTTTAGAAAAGCTAAGTAAAGCTAATATTGATGATTTAATTAAAATTATAAAACCTATTGGAACCTTTAATAAAAAAGCAAAAAATATTATACAAATAGCTTCTTCTTTATTAGAAAAAGGCTTTGTTCCAAATGATAGATTATATTTAGAATCTTTATCTGGAGTAGGTAGAAAAACCTCTAATTTAGTTTTAAGTGTTTTATACAATGAGCCATATATTGCAGTAGATACTCATGTATCTAGAGTAGCTAAGAGATTAAATTTAGCTAAAGAAAATGATGATGTTGTAACAATAGAGAAAAAATTATATAAAATTATACCTTTGTCTAAAATAAATAAAACTCAACAACAATTAGTATTATTTGGAAGATACTATTGTAAAGCTATAAATCCATTATGCGATAATTGTAAATTAAAAAATATTTGTAAAAAAAGCGAAGATTAATTCTTCGTTTTTATTTTACTGTTAGAGTTCTTGTTTTTGTAATACTAGAACCACTATATGTTATTTTATATGTAATTGTATATGTTCCAGTAGATGTTGTACTAATAGAGCTTACACTTGTTCCATTTTTTTCATAAGTCTCAGTTATTGTAGCTTTATTAGTCACATCAGTAGTTCCATCAAATATTGTCATTATTGTTGAATAATCAGTAGGTTTTGTATAAACATCACCAATTAATATCTCTGCTGTTGTACTCTTTAAAGTTGCTGATAAAGAGGTTTCTACATTACTAAGGGAGACACTTACCTCTTTTCCCGTGCTGGCGTTAGAAGTAAATATCGTATATGAAGCAATAACAACATATTTAGTTGGAGAACTTGCTGTAACATTAATAGTAAGTTTAGTATCTGATGTTTGATTAATAAGAACTAAATTACCACTAGAATCTTTTGAATAAACTTTATATATTAAAGAACCAATATAAGAATTATTATAATTTACTCTATTAGAAATTGCACTATTTAAATATCCTGCATCACTAAATATAGAGCCAAACAATTCATTTATTTTAGTATCATTAATAGCATTAGGATTTATTCCTGTCCAAGTAAGTGTTAATACATTATTACTAACTGTTCCTTTTAAATTAGTAACAGAGTCAAGTTTACTAAATCTATCTGATACTTCAGTAGGCTCAGTACCTTTTTTAAATAACTCAGTTACTTTTAAATTACTTGGAGTGTATTCACTAGGTAATTTAGCAGGCCATGATTCATATTCCACTTCTACTTCGGAAACACTGTCAGGTCTTGCCCAATTACTACTTAGTTTAAATACTCCTCTTGCAACAGCTTGAAATAAAGTTCTATGATTACTTGTATATGAATTACTTACATAATCTTTATTAATTTCTAAATATCCAAACCATACAGATATTGAATAATCTGGTGAAATTCCTGTTACCCATAAATCATTAACAGAACTATCTCCAAATCCCCAAGCTTTTATTGTAGCTTCAGAAAAGTTTGATGTACCAGTCTTAGCTCCATAAACAGCTCCTCCAATATTGTATTGACTATATAATCCCATTTGAGCTGAACTTTGTAATAAAGAAGTCATCATATAAGCTGTTTCTTCACTCATAACTCTAGTTTTTTCAACTTTCGTTTCAATAACTTCATCAGTATCTTTATAAATTATTTTTGTATAACTATAAGGTTCTATATAGTAACCACCATTACTAAATGTTGCATATGCTGCAGCCATACTAAGTGGTGATTCACCAACATAACCTCCTATAGCATGAGCTTCATGAACTATGCCATCGCTCACCTCTGGACTAAGACCTACACTCTTAACAAAACTTAATATATCACTGTTTTTAACAGCTTGAAAAGTTTTTAGTGCTGGAATATTTCTTGATTGCCCTAAAGCTGTACGCATTGTCATTAAACCATTAAATTTTCTATCCCAGTTACTAACTCCATTACCATCAGAATAACTATGTGGTTCATCTGCATAAAGAGTATAAGTTGAGAAATTATTATATTCAATTGCAGGAGCATAATCATAAAGTGGTTTAGAAGTTGAACCTATTTGTCTATTAGTCATAGTTGCAGTATTAAAAGTTCTTTCTTTTACTTTGTTTCTGCCACCTCCAACAGCAACAATACCACCGGTATTAACATCTGTTATAGCAATACCAGCTGTAGCTGCATCATTTGGCCAAGTATAAGTTTCACCATTCATAATACCATTTAATAGAGTTTGTTTTTCTTTATCCATTGTTGTATATATATCCATTGGAGTAGTATAAGGATTGTTTCCTGTTTTTTCTTCTACTTCATCTGTTACAGTATCAATAAAAGCTTGCCATTTACCTCCAGAACCTTCTGAAGCTGTACTTAACATATCTTCTACTGTTACAGCTTTTGCTAATTCATATTCTTCATTTGATATATAACCATGTCTTTTCATTAAATATAAAACAGTATTTCTTCTTTCTTCTGCTAATTCAGGATTATTATAAGGATCATAAGCATTAGGTGCTTGGAATAATCCTGCTATTAAAGCAGCTTCAGATAAATTTAAGTCTTTAGCAGGTTTACCAAAATAAGTTTGTGATGCTTGTTCTACACCCCAAGCTCCACTACCTAAATAGTAAGTATTAACATAAAATTCTAAAATTTCTTTTTTAGTATAGCTTTTTTCAACTTGGAAAATAGCCATATATATATCAGTAAATTTTCTTAAAACACCTTTTATACCAGATGATTCAGTTGAGGTATATGTATTTTTAACAATTTGCATTGTTAATGTTGAAGCACCACCACCACTAGAACCACCAGATAATACTTGGGTAAAACTAGCTTTTAAGAAACGAGCTAAATCAAATCCATTATGTTGGAAAAAGTTAGCATCTTCAGTAGCTACTATTGCATCAACTAATACTTCAGGTAATTCTTCATAAGCAATTTTTACTCTTTTTTCAGTACCTAATTTAGCAATTATTTCACCATTTTTATCATAAATAGTAGTAGATTCTTTTGCATAAAGTTTATCAGGATTAAACTTTGGAGCATTATTAACTATATATATAGCAAAAGCAAAAATACCTATAATTACTAAAATAGTTCCACCAATAAAAATTAAAAGAATTATTTTCCATATTTTTTTCTTTTTCTTTTTTTCTTTTATTTTATCTATTTTTGTACTTTTTTTCTTCTTTTTTAAATTTGGGATTAATAATAAACTATCAGCTATACCAATAATTATAAACGCTTTTATAAATCCTATACTAAGACATCCTGCAATAAAAGCAATTAAACTAACTACAATTATTATAATGTTATCTTTATTACTAAAAAACTTTTTCATCACACATCTCCTTTAAAATATACTTTTTCTATAATCTCTAAATAGTCTAATCTTGGATTAAAATTGTATTTAAGCAAAAATCCTTTATCCTCAAAATATTCAAGAGGTATAGATTTTCTACTATTACTATTTATAAAATAAATTAAATCTTCACCTTTAAGCAAAAAAACTTTGTTTAATGTAGAAAAATTTATAATTATAAAACCAATACCACCATGATTTATAACTTTATTTAAATGTTCTATTTGATGTTTATGAATATTTGAAAGTGGGAAAAGACTTTTTTTTGTTTCTTTTGCCTCAAAATCAATATATCTTCCTTTATAAACACCATTATAATCAGTTGTTGATGGAACATTAAAATGAGCTTCTGTTATTACGGCATCTTTTCTTGAGGGATAATCAACTTTATTAATAGTAATAGGAGTTGGTTTTTTATAAACAACAGCTATATTATTATTTAAATAATAATTATTTGTTATATTAATATCTCCTTCAAAATTCATTCCTCTATTTCCATATGAAATATTAGTATTATTAATTTTTACAATTCCACTTGGATATCTCATAATATTCACCATAACAAGTATACTATAATTAACTTAAAAATACTATATTAAATATGCAAAATAAAATCTAAATTATTAATATTTACAGTATATAATAAATTTGTAAGCAATTATTAAATAAAGAAAAAAAGAAAAAGTGCAAATTTTATATAATAATTTAATTAAATAAATTCATTAAAATATAAGTCCTATTTTTAAATTCAAAAAAGTGATAATACATTGACAAAAGGTTTTTTTTTTGAGAGAATATAATTGATTGTGAGGTAATTGTAATGTATCAAGAAAGAATTCTACTTACAGGTAAAGACATTTTAGAAAAAGAATTTAAAATAGACACAAGAGGATATAGACCTCAAGAAGTTGATAAATTTTTAGATGCTGTTATAAGAGACTATGAAGAATTTAATACCATAGTAAAAGAAACAGAAGAAGATAAAAAAGAACTTATTGAAGAAAATATCAGATTAAAACAAGAAATAAGAAACCTTAAGACTAAAATAGAATTATTAAAAGAAGATACAAACGATGATGCTCCATCAACGGCTGATGTGTTAAGAAGAATATCAAGATTAGAAAAAATAATTTACGGAAAAGAATAGTATTTTGACAAACGCTGCATTCTAGTAATGTAGAGGAAAGTCCATGCTCGCATAGTCTGTGATGACTATAATGTTCGTGTTTAGGGAAAAAATAACCTAAAGTTGAGGAAACTCAAACGGCTCTGAAATAACCTAAGTTTTAGGATATGGTTAAATTAGGTGTAAAAGTGCCATAGTGACGAATAAATCAGAAATGATGGAAATGGAACGCGGTAAACCCCACGAGCGAGAAACCCAAATTATGGTAGGGGAACCTAATAAGAGGAAATTCGAACTTCTTATGGGACTTGAGAAATCAGGTAGATAAATGTTTGTCGCCTAGTAATAGGAACAGAACATGGCTTATAAAATATTATTTTTTTTTAAAAAAAAGAAAGGTGACAAAATGAAAGAAATAGGTGAAGCTTTAAAAGAAGCTAGAGAAAATACAGGTTTATCTATTGATGAAGTTGCATCTGATTTAAAATTAAGACCTAGTCAGATAGAAAATATAGAAAATGGAAATGCCGAATCATTTAAAGATGTTTTTTATTTAAAATACTTAATAAGAGACTATTCAAAATATTTGGGATTAAATTATGAAGATATGATTGATGAATTTAATGAATATTTGTTTGATCATACTTCAAAAATATCATTAGAAGATATTAAAAAAGCAAATAAAAAAATCACTAAAAAAGAAAAAAAAGAAAATAGAGTAGCTTCTCCATATACATTAAATAAAAGAAAAAAATTAAGTTTAAAAAATATAATATTAGTAGTGGTTATTATATTACTAATAATTTCTATAATGATCATATTTGATAAAATAGAAAAAAAAGAAGTAGTAGAAGTAAATACTTCTATAATTAAATAGGAGGCTATATGAACTTACCAAATAAAATAACAATGAGTAGAATATTTTTATCTATAATTATAATAATAGTATTACTATTTCCTTTTGAATCGACAGGAATAATTATTCCAAAATTATTTATTAATGAAACATTAGTTATAGAATCAAAATATTTAATAGTAGGAGTTTTATTTATAATAGCTTCTCTTACAGACTTTGTAGATGGTTATCTAGCTAGAAAATATAATTTAGTAACAGACTTTGGTAAAATGATTGATGCTATAGCAGATAAAGTATTAGTAAATTCAGTATTAATAATTTTAGCTTCATCAGGATTTATATCTCCAATAATACCGGTTATTATAATATTTAGAGATACAGTTGTTAACTCTATAAAAATGATTGCGGGTAATAAAGGTACAGTTGTTGCTGCTATTAAATCAGGAAAATTAAAAACAGCAAGTTTAATGGTAGGTATTACCTTAACGCTTTTTTATAATTTACCTTTTGAATTATGGAATATAAGAGTATCTGATGTACTTCTTATAATAGCTTGCATTTTATCAATAACTTCTGCAATAGAATATTATAAAATGAATAAAAAAATCATTTTTGAAATGATTTAATTAAAAATTTAGTTAACACTAGATTTTTCTTTTTATAAAAGGATATACTTTTTAATTAACGTATACTTATTATAAAGGAGGAAAATATGAATGTAAATGTATCGAACAAATTTTCGTTTTTGTATTGACTTATTTATTTTTTTACTATATAATTGAATTACAATAAGGAGGAAATGAAAATGGTAAAATCAACTAATGATAAAACTTTAGAACAAGTTTTAGCAGACATTGAAAAACAATTTGGAAAAGGATCAGTAATGAAATTAGGAGATAATGAACATAGAGATATTGAAGTAATTTCCAGTGGTTCTCTGTCTTTGGATATAGCTCTTGGAATAGGAGGCTATCCAAAAGGCAGAATCATTGAAATATATGGGCCAGAATCAAGTGGTAAAACAACATTTGCATTACATGCTATAGCTGAAGCTCAAAAAATAGGAGGAAGAGTTGCATTTATTGATGCTGAACATGCTCTTGATCCTACTTATGCTGCAAAAATAGGAGTTAATACAAATGAATTATTATTATCACAACCAGATAATGGAGAACAAGCTTTAGAAATATGTGAAGCTTTAGTTAGAAGTGGAGCAATAAGCATTATTGTAATAGATTCAGTAGCAGCACTTGTTCCACAAGCTGAAATTGAAGGAGAAATGGGAGACTCTCATGTTGGACTTCAAGCAAGACTTATGAGTCAAGCTTTAAGGAAATTATCAGGAGTTATTAGTAAAACAAACACAATAGCAATTTTTATAAATCAATTAAGAGAAAAAGTTGGCGTAATGTTTGGCAACCCAGAAGTAACTCCCGGTGGTAGAGCACTTAAATTCTATTCATCAGTTAGATTAGAAATAAGAAGAAGTGAACAAATAAAAACTTCAACAGATATTGTTGGTAATAAAACAAGTATTAAAGTTGTTAAAAATAAAATGGCTCCACCTTTTAAAACATGTATTGTAGATATAATGTATGGAGAAGGAGTATCAAAAGAAGGAGAAATTGTAGATTTAGCAAGTGAAGCAGCAATATTAGAAAAAACAGGTGCATGGTATGCTTATAAAGGAGAAAAACTAGGACAAGGTAAAGAAAATGTTAAAGAACTACTTAAAAATAATTCTAAGCTAGCTCAAGAATTAGAACAAAAAGTTAGAGAACATTTTGAAATTGCTAAAAAAAAGGAAGTAAAAAAAGAAGTAAAAGACACTAAAGAAAGCATTTAATATTGAAAAGTTAATATAATTATGTTATTATACGTACTAAAAGAGGGGTTGATTACGTGAATAATATGGAAAGTTTTATTAATTTTGTAAATGAATTAGTAGATGATGAATTTGATAATTATTTAGGTGGTGTTAAAGCCAAATATTATTTTTTAAACAAAGGGTGTTTAGAATTTGTAAAAATAATTATGGCCTATTTTCCAAGTGTTACTATAGTTAGTAATAGAAAAATTGATCATCTTGCAATAAAATATAATAATTTAATATATGATGCTTCTGGAAAAATATCAGGAATTGATTTTGAAGAAATAACAAAACAAGAATTTGATATATTGCAAGATTTTCTTGGTATTCCAGAAGTTAGATTTGAACACAATCAAGTTTCTAAAGCTGTTATTGATGAATTAAATATGTGCAGTGGAGACTTTGTAAAAATACTAGTTGAAAAAATAAAAAAGGATAAAGAATAATAAACATCAATATTTCATTGATGTTTTTATTTTAAAAAAAAACATGATTATTCATGTTCTATTTTTATAGCTCCTACAGGGCATCCATCTTTAATATCTAATATTTCTTCCTTTGCTTTATCATCCATTTTATCTATAATATTGTTTGCTGTAACAGCTAAATCATCATCATCCATTTTAAACACATCACTGTAATTAGCGGCACAAAATCCACAACCAATACACATATTTTTGTCAATTACTACTTTTTCCATATAATACCTCCTAAAAGTATTATAAGAAAATGTGTAAACAAAAGCAAGTACATATTTTAAAAAATGCTAGAATATGTTATTATTATTATAGGTGATGAGTATGGGTAGAATGGATAGATATAATAATGATGATTCAGCAAGTAAAAGAAGCAATAAAAATCAAGATTTATATAAGAGTATCTATGAATTAGGTAAATATAGTAATATAGAAGGTATAGCAACTATAGATAATTCAAACGAAGTAGACATCACAAAAGTAAAGAACATGTTAAAAAATAGGGAAGATTATCAAAAACAAAAAGAAATAAGAAATATAAATTCAACAAATAAAGAAGTTTCTGTATCTGAACCATATGAAAGAGAAGAAGAGAAGGTTTATGACATTAGGGATATATTAAACAAAGCAAGAATAAATAAAACAGATAATGAAGAATATAAATCATTAGATAACATCAATTTTGAGATTTTAAAAGAATTAAAAGAAAAAAATACAGTTGAGAAGGAAACACAAGATTTAAAAGAATTACTTGATACAATATCTCATACAAGTCAATTAAATAAATTATCAGATCAAGAATTAGGTTTAAACATGCTTAATGAATTAAAGTCTGAAGATAATACTGTAATTGGAGATAAAGAATCAATAAAAGTTTTATTAGAAGAAGCAAGAAAAAATGATGATAAAAAACTACTACATACAGATAGTAATATAGATAAATCCTTTTTTACATCTAGTCTAAATTTTGGAAAAGATGACTTTGATCAAATAAAGGAAATAACTAAAAAAAAGAAAAAATTAAAAACAACAAAGCTTTTAATATTTATAATTTTATCTATAATTGCCTTAGCAATAATATTTTTTGTATTTAATATGATTAAGTAAATTTAATCATTTTTTCTTGCCTTTATTTATGAAGATATTAAATTTGTATGGTATAATAAATTATATAGAAATAAGGAGAAAATATGGAAATTAAAATAGAAAAATTAGACAATCAAGGAAGAGGAATCTCTTATGTAAATGAAGTTATTACTTTTATACCAAATACTTTACCAGAAGAAATAGCTGATATAAGAATTGTAAAAAGAAGTAAAAAAGTTAATGAAGGACAAGTTATTACTTTAATTAAAAAAAGTCCTAAAAGAGTAGAACCTAAATGTAAATATTATAATATTTGTGGTGGTTGTGATTTAATGCATATTAATTATGAGGAAGAACTATTATATAAAGAAAATAAGGTAAAAGAAGTTTTAAGTCGCTTTGGAAATATAGATTCAAGTATTATAAAAAAAATAATACCAAATGATGAATATAATTATAGAAATAAAGCATTATTTCAAGTTAAAAAAAACATTGGCTTTTATATGAAAGAATCAAATGATATTGTAAATATTAATAAATGTTTAATAGTAGATAATAGAATTAATGATTTATTAGAAAAATTTAAGAAAATGGATATTACAAATATATATCAAATATTAGTAAGAGTTAGTAGTAATGAAACTATGGTCGTTTTTAAGGCTGATAAAGGTTATAGAATTGATGAATCCCTATTTAAAAATGTAGATTCATTAATGGTTTATGAAGATAAAGTATATAAAATTTTAAGAGGTAATGGATACATAACAGAGACTATAGGAAATTTAAAATTTATGATTTCTCCAGATTCTTTTTTCCAAATAAATACAAAAGGTGCTTATAACTTATATAATAAAGTAAAAGAATATGTTGGTAGTGCGAATACTTTATTAGATTTATATTGTGGTACTGGAAGCATTGGTATGTATTTAAGTGACATATCTAAAAAAGTAATAGGAGTAGAAATAAATAAATATGCAGTAGGAGATGCTAATAGAAATAAGGAATTAAATAAGATCGATAATATAGAATTTATTTGTTCAAATGTTGGTATTATTGATGTAGAAGATGTAGACGTAGTTGTAGTAGACCCTCCAAGAAGTGGGCTTTTAAAAGATGCAATAAATTATTTAATAAATTTAAATCCAGAAAAAATTGTTTATGTTTCTTGTGATGCAGTTACTTTAGGAAGAGATTTAAAAATATTAAGTGAAAACTATAATGCAGAAGAAATTACACCTATAGATATGTTTAGTAAAACAATACATGTGGAGTGTGTAGTTAAACTAGTTAGAAAATAATATTAATTTATTTAAGAAATCGTAAAAAGTCATAACTAAACAATAGAATATTCTATATTTATATATTTATTGGAATAATCTAGAAACCAAAATATATTAATATGAAAGATAATGTGTCTTGTAACTTTTATAATAAGCAAGAAAAATAATAAATGTTAAAACTAAAAATCTTTGGAGGTAGTATGAAAATATATTTAATTAGACATGGCGAGGTAAAACCCAACTTATTGAAAATCTATGGAAATAAAGATGAAGATTTAAATAGTACTGGAATTAACCAAGCAAATGAATTAAGAGAAAAAATATTAAATTTAGATTATGATGTAATTTTTTCATCACCATTAAAAAGAGCAATACATACGGCTAATATTATTAATATTAAGAATGATGAAATAATAATTGATGATAGACTAAAAGAAAGAGACCATGGTAGTTTAAGTGGTAAATTGCTTAAAGATACTAATAGAGAAGAATATTGGAATTATTATTCAGCAATACAGTATGGTACATCAGAAAATATGCAGACATTTTTTAATAGAATTGATTTATTTTTAAACGATTTAAAAACTAAAAATTATGAAAAAGTTTTAATAGTTGCTCATAGTGGTGTTTCTAAAGCATTTTATTCATATTTTAATGGAATAAATGACGGTTTCTTTTTAAATAAAGGTCTTAAAAATTGTGAAATAAAAGAATATAATTTGTAATTGTCAAAAAAACAGTTAAGATGCTTAAATGATAAATAAATATTTTTGCATGTAAAATATATAGATTAATTTTAATTATTTAATCAAAAAGCAATTTGTAACACAAATAATATATAAATATAGGAGGTGCTAATTTGGAGACTAGTTCAAATATAATAATGTATACAACAGACGATGGACAAGTTAAAATTGAAGTATTGCTTGAAAATGAAAATGTTTGGCTAACTCAAAATTTAATTGCAAAATTATTTGATACTACGAGAAATAATATAACAATGCATATTAGGAATATATTTTCAGAAAAAGAGTTAGACGAAAAAACAGTTAGTAAGGAATCCTTACTAACTGCAGTAGATGGAAAAAATTATAAAACCAAATATTATAACCTTGAAGTTATAATTGCTGTAGGTTATAGAGTTAAATCATTAAGAGGAACAGAATTTAGAGTTTGGGCTAATAATTTAATAAAACAGTATTTGGTTAAAGGGTATAATTTAAATGTAGATAAGTTTAAAAATAATGGTGGCGGAATATATTTCGAAGAAGTTCTTGAAAAAATAAGAGATATAAGATCATCAGAAAAAGTATTTTGGAGAAAAATATTAGATATTTATTCAACAAGTGTAGATTATAATCCAAATACAGATATAACAAAGGAATTTTTTAAAACAATTCAAAATAAAATGCATTATGCAGTTCATGGAAAGACTGCAGCAGAAGTTATATTTAATAGAGTAGATAGTGATAAAGAGAATATAGGATTAGCTAGTTTTAGAGGAATTACACCTACAAAAGGTGAAACTGAAATAGCTAAAAACTATTTAAATAGCGAAGAATTAAATATGTTAAATAGAATAGTTTCTGCATATTTAGATATAGCTGAAATTAATGCCTTGTCAATGCACGAAATGACTATGAAAGATTGGATAAATGAGCTAGATTCCTTTTTAACAATGACAAGAAAGGAAATATTACAAGGCAAAGGTTTAATATCACATGAACAAGCATTAAAAAAGGCTCATGAAGAATACAAAAAATATACAAAAAACAATTTAACAAGAGCTGAAAAAGATTATTTAATTTTATTAGGTGAAGAAATAAAAAAACTAGAAGGCTAAATTTGTATTCAACTACAGTAAATGACTCATGTAGAGTGTGTAGTTAAACTAGTTAGAAAATAATCTATTAGTAAAAACTTTTAAATTAGCAAGATAGGTAAAATGATATTTTTAGATAAAAAAGCAATTTGGAATAAAAAAGGAGGTATTATTTATGGAATTAATACTTGCATCAAGTTCAAAGAATAGACAAGATATTTTAAATATGATTGGACTAAAGTATAAAGTTATTAAAAGCTTAACTGAAGAAGTTAATAATAATACTGATCCTAAAGAATATGTAAAAGCTTTGGCTAGAGATAAAGCTAATTCAGTAGCAGCCCAAATTAATTATAAAGCCTTGATTATTTCAGCTGATGGAGTTATATATATGGATAATAAAATATATGAAAAACCAAAAAGCAAAAAAGAAGCTTACAATAATATTAAAGAAATGGTTGGTAAAACAACATATGCTATAACAGGCTGTGTAATTAAAGATTTATATCAAAATAAAGAAATAGTTTTTTCTGATATATGTGAACTAACTTTAAAAAATAATATATCAGATAAAGATATTAAATGGTATGTTGATAACGAAGAAAATATATTAAATACATGTGGTTATGCTATTATAGGAAAAGCATCTATTTTTATTGATAAAGTTAATGGTGACTATAATACTTTATTTGGTATTTCTCCAAGTAAAATACATGATAAGATAAAAGAACTAGGCTATCAATTATCTGATTTTGAATTAAAATAGAAAAATTAAAAACCTTAAACATATAAAGGAGACTTGATTAATGACACAAATTGTAGTAGCTAATATCATAGCTCTTATAGCATCTGTTTTAATGGTTTATTCAGGTTTTCTAAAAACAAAAAAGAAAATATTATACATTCAAACAATACAAATAGGATTATCAGTTATAAGCAATGTTATATTAGGTGGAATTACAGGAGCAATAATAAATGCTCTAGGTTTTGTTAGAAATATATTATGTTATAAAAACAAATTAAATATAATTACTAAAAGTATATTAATTATTTTATCAGTTATTTTATCATTAAAATTCAATAATTTAGGTATCATTGGATTATTACCTTTAATTAGTATAGTATTATATACATTATTTTTAAATATAAAAGATGTTATAAACTTTAAACTTTTAATTATTTTTACAATGATAATGTGGTTTATATATGATTTATATATAAAGTCATATGCCTCAGCTTTATTTGATTTTATAAATATAATTGCTAATATAATTTCAATTATTCAAATAAAAAATAAAAATATTATGTATGATTATAATTTCAGCGCAGTTTATGATAAATATGGTTGGGATTATTTTTCTAATACTTTTTCAAAAGCAACATTTGATTATTTTAATAACAAAAAGTATACCTTTAATACCGTATTAGATTTAGGTTGTGGTGTAGGTACATTATGTGACTATTTTTCTAAAGAAGGAAAGAAAACAACTGGAATAGATATTTCACCATATATGTTAGACATTGCTAGAAGAAAAAATACAGATGTTAATTTTATAGAAGGTGATATAACAAATTTTAATCTTAATCAAAAATTTGATTTAATAACTAGTTCATGTGATGTAGTTAATCACATTTTAACTATTGATAAAATAGAAAAATTTTTTCTTAATTCTTATAATCATTTAAATGATAATGGATATATGATATTTGATATTTACGATGAAAAAAAACTTGTTTTAAATTCCACAATTAAAATTATTAGAGATGATGAAATTTTTATAGAATTTTTTATGACAAAAGAAAATAAAATAATTAATACAAACGTTAAAGTTTACAAAAATAAAATTTTAATTAATGAAAAAAATATAAAAGAAATAATTATATCAATTGAAGATTTAATTAAAATAATAGAACAAACAGGTTTTAAAATAGAAAAAATAGGAACTAGCATTATAAATGAAGAACAAAGATTTAAAGATAAATTATATATAATTATAAAAAAAGGAGAAAAATATGAATGGACAAAATAGATCTAATATTAAAATTGGTGGTTTAGTAGATATAGTTTTAAAACAAGACCAAAGAACAAATAAATTAACACAAGGACATGTAAAAAGAATATTAACAAATAGCTTGGTTCATACAAGAGGAATAAAAGTAATGTTAGAAGAAAATAATCAAGTAGGTAGAGTAGCAAAAATATACAATTAAGGATGTGATAAAATGTATGATGTAATAGTAATTGGAGCAGGACCAGCAGGCATTATGGCAAGTATAACAGCTTCTAGTAAAAATAAAAAAGTATTATTGTTAGAAAAAAATAATAAAATAGGTAAAAAACTAGAAATTACTGGTGGTGGAAGGTGTAACTTAACAAACTTAAAATCAGTAAATGATTTTATAAATGAAATACCTGTAAATAAGAAAATATTATATAGTACATTAACAAACTTTGGACCTAAAGAAATAATAGAATATTTTAAAGAACTAGGTGTTAAACTAAAAAATGAAGAAGATAGAATATTTCCAGTAAGTAATAAATCAATAACAATAATAGAATCTTTGTATAATGAAATTTTAAATAAAAAAATTGATTTAAAACTTAATGAAATAGTATTTAAAATAAGTATAGAAAAAAATATAAAAAAAGTAATAACAAATAAAAATGAATATGAAACAAAAAACATAATTATAGCCACAGGTGGTTTAAGTTATTCTAATACAGGCTCAACTGGAGATGGGTATAAATTTGCTAGAGAAATTGGTCAAAATATAATTGATACATATCCAGCTGAAACTTTCTTAAAAACAGAAAAACATAATTTAGAGGGAATAACATTAGAGCGTGTTAATATTAAATTTAATAAAAAAATAATATCTGGGCCTCTTTTATTTACTCATATTGGCCTATCAGGACCAACAGTATTTAAAATAAGTGAAGAAATATATAAACAGTTAAAAGAAAAAGAAACAAAAATAAATATTGATTTTTTACCAAATATAAATGATTTAGATTTATTAAACATTATAAATAATTATAATCAAAAAAAAGAAGTAATAACTTTTATAAATGAGTTTTTGCCTAAAAGAGTAGCTGAATATTTAAGTAATAAAATTTCTAATATTAAAATTGGTCAACTTAAAAAGGAAGAAAAAATACTACTAATATCTAATTTAAAAAATTATGAATTTAACATACTTGGTACAGGTTCCATTGAACAATGCTTAGTAACTGGAGGAGGAATTGATATGAAATATATTAATTCTAAAACAATGGAATCAACTATTAATAAAGGTGTTTATTTTGCTGGAGAAGTAATAGATATTCACGGGCCTACCGGAGGCTATAATATTACGTTAGCTTTATCAACTGGATATAGTGCGGGAAAAGCTATTTAAAAGGAGAAAAAATATGGCAACTAATATAGAATTTGTTAATCATGTTTGTGAACAAATTAAAGATAAAAATATAATAAAATATAGAAAAATGTTTGGAGAATATTTAGTATATATCAATGAGAAACCATTGCTATTATTATGTGATAACATAGTATATATAAAAATGTTTGAAGAAATAAAACAACTTATGGAAAACTCAACTACTGGATTTCCATATAAAGGAGCCAAAGAACACTACATTTTAGATATTGATAATAAAAAATTAATTACCAAAATACTAAATATTTTAATATAAATTTGTATTTTATTATTAAATTATATATAATAGTATTATAGAAGAAAAGGAGAGTTTATAATGGAAAAATATAAAAAACTTTTAAAATTTAATAAGACAATGGGACTATTACACTTTATTCAAGGAATAATAATGATTGTATTAGCAACAAATGTAATTGAAAAAATTGCTCAATTTAAACCTACTATAACTCAAAATTATTTAAGTTATAATTATAATACAAATTCTTTAGAATCAACATCAAGAGTATTATTTGAATTACCATTTGGTATTTTAGTAGCACTTTTCTTATTTATATCAGCTTTAGCTCATTTTATAATTATAATTAAAAAAGAAAAATATATTGAAGGCTTAGAAAAAGGAATTAATAAATTTAGATGGTTTGAATATGCTATAAGTTCTTCAATAATGATTGTATTAATATCAACACTATTTGGAATATATGATATAGCATCATTAATACTTATTTTTGCATTAAATGCTTTAATGAATATATTTGGATTAATAATGGAACAAATGAACGTTGGCAAAAATAAAAACAACGTTATTTGGGGTCCATTTATATATGGATCAATTGCCGGTATAACACCATGGATAGTTATATTTATATATATGTTTGGAACAGGAAATTTTGATTTAACACCTTGGTTTGTATGGGCTATTGTTATTGCATACTTTATAACATTTAATACATTTCCAATAAATATGATTTTACAATATAAAAAAGTTGGTAAATGGAAAGACTATTTATATGGTGAAAAAATATATATAACTTTAAGTTTGGTTGCTAAAACTATATTAGCTTGGTTAGTTTTATTTGGAGCTATGCAACCATAACATAAACCTTGATTAAATAGTAGAATTAATATATAATTATTATGTTGTTAGGAGAAAAACTATGAAGAAAAATAATAAAAAAATATTTGGAATAATAATGATGACATTTTTACTAGTATTCGTAACAGGATGTGAAGAACAAAGCTTTAACTTTACGGATATATGCGTTAAATGTGGAGATGCTTATTTTCCTGAAGCACTAGTTATATTAATTAGAAATTTAGTTGAATTTGTTCAATTATTAGTTCCAATAATTATAATAATATTTGGAATGATTGAATTAGTTAAAGCAGTTATAGCAAGTGATGAAAAACAAATGGGTGAAGCAAAAGCTGCTCTAATTAGAAAATTTATAGTAGGTATAATGATATTTTTAGTTATAGCTATTGTTAAATTTGGCTTTGGAATAGTTGCTAATGTTGATAAAGATGGAAGTATTTTAAAATGTGCATCATACTTTGTATCAACATCTATAGATTATAATATTGATACATGCCCTAGTAGAACAAATGGCTCAGAAGTAAATACTAAAGATGGTACAACAAATAACAGTACTGGTTACGAGGACACTGGCGTTAAAGATTCAATCGTAAAAGCATGTGCTGATAGAGAACATAAAAATTGTAGTGGAAACTGTGAATGGACTTATGCTAATTCAGGTACGGGACAATGTGTAGCAGTTAATGCAAATAAAGAATGCAAGGATTTTACTAGTGAAAAGACATGTAAAAATGCTTCAAACTTAAGTTGCACTTGGTATAGAGATTATAATATAGCTAACCCTGGAAGCTGCATCACAAAATAAACTTTTTAAATAACTTTGACAAATAATGAATAAGATGTTATAATTCGATTTATGCAAGAAAAATAAAAGGTGATAGAAATGAAGATAAATTCTGTTGATTTAATAATTTCGGCAGTTAGAAGAAGTCAATATCCAACAGATGATAAACCAGAATTTTTAATGGTAGGTCGTTCTAATGTAGGTAAAAGTAGTTTCATAAACACTTTAATAAATAGAAAAAACTATGCTAGAACATCAGCTAAACCTGGAAAAACTCAAACAATAAATTTTTATTTAATTAATGATGAATTTTATATAGTAGATGCACCAGGATATGGATTTGCTAATTTAAGTAAAGCTAAAAAAAAGAAATTTGGTCTTATGATGGAAGACTATCTTACTAATAGAGAAAAATTAAAACAAGTCTTTATGTTGGTAGACTTTAGACATAAACCTAGTAATGATGATTTAATAATGTATAAATATTTAAAACATTATAATATTCCTGTTACAGTGGTAGCTACTAAATCAGATAAAGTAGGTATTACAAAACACTATTCGCAAAAAAACATTATACTATCTGATATGGATTTATTAGTAGGAGATGACTTTGTGGTATTCTCTAATGTTACAAAAGCTGGTAAATCTGATGTAATTGATAAAATAGAAAGAATATTGTAGTTATAAGACTCACATAAAATAAGGGTGAGTTTTTTAGTCTACTTGTACTAAATACTATTTGTTAAAACACTTTGATAATAGTAAATGACAATAATAGAAAGATTAAGTAATAAATATAATAATAGAAATATAGGAATAAATATGCTATAATAAACAAGATTGAGGTGAGTAATATGAAAAAACAAACAATAGCACTTGTTGGTAGACCAAACGTTGGTAAATCAACAATATTTAATAAAATAGTAGGAAAAAGAATATCAATAATAGAAGATACTCCTGGTGTTACAAGAGATAGAGTTTATGGAAATGCAGAATATAATAATCATAAATTTTATTTAATAGATACAGGTGGTATAGATTTAGAAGATAATGATTTTAATGATGAAATAAAAATGCAAGTTGAATTAGCAATCGATGAAGCTGATGTAGTTATTTTTGTTGTTGATGGAAAAGAAGGATTAACAGCTAATGATTATGAAGTAAGAAACATGTTAATAAAAACTAATAAAAAAGTAATAGTAGCAATAAATAAAAGCGATACAAAAGAATCAAAAGAACATGTTTATGACTTTTATGAATTAGGTTTTGAAAATTATATAAGTGTAAGTGGAGAACAAAATATAGGTTTTTATGATTTACTAGATGAGGCTACAAAAGATTTTAAAGAATATACTGAAGAATATGAAGAAAACGTTTTAAAATTTTCGATAATAGGTAGACCAAACGTTGGCAAAAGCAGTTTAGTTAACGCAATTTTAAACGAAGAAAGAGTAATAGTATCAGAGGTAGCTGGAACAACTAGAGACTCAATAGACACCCCTTTTGTATATCATAATCAAGAGATGGTTGTAATAGATACAGCAGGTATGAGAAAAAAAGGCAAAATATATGAAAAAATAGAAAAATATTGTTTGCTTAGATCAATGAAAGCAATAGATAGATCTGATGTTTGTGTTGTAGTTATAAATGCAGAAGAAGGAATAATTGAACACGATAAACATATAATTGGCTATGCCCTAGAAGCTGGAAAAGCAATAGTTTTAGCAGTAAATAAATGGGACTTAATTGAAAACAAAGATGAAGAAATGAGAAAATGGATTAAACTAATAAGAAGTGATTTGGCTTTTATTTCATATGTTCCAATTGTGTTTTTATCAGCTTCAACTAAAAGAAGAATACATACATTAATACCAGAAATATTAAAAGTATATGAAAATAGTAAAAGAGAAATAAAAACAAGTCTTTTAAATGATGTTATAAGAGATGCATATGAATTAAATGCTCCTCCGTCATATAAAGGAAAAAGATTGAAAATTTATTTTAGTAATCAATCAGGTACTAATCCTCCAAAATTTAATATACAAGTAAATAGTAAAGGATTATTGCATTTTTCATATGAAAGATATATAGAAAATAAATTAAGAGAGTCATTTGACTTTGAAGGAACACCAATAGTTTTGCAATTTAAAAACAAAGGTGAATCAGAATCAATAAAATAAGTGAAAACTTATTTTTTTTTCTTTAAAAATTTGGTATTATATATATAGTATGGTGGAGTGTTTATGAAAGAATTAGAAGAATTTAATAATTATGCAATATATATATTAAAGAGTATATACAAAAACAAAATAAATATTGTAAAAAAAGAGTATTATGAAATAAGTTTAAATAATAAAATAAATATAATAAAAACTAAATATGAACTAAAAAAATATATCAGAAATATAATATCTTCTGATAATAAAAACATAGAAAGTGAATTAATAGACATAATTAATTTAAAATACACAATAGATAGAAAATATTTAAAAACACTAAATGAAATATTTCCTAATATAGAAATTTTCATTGCAGTATATACTAAATTTAAAAAAGAAGATTTAAAAATAGAAATTGAAACATATAATTATGAAAAACTATTTGAATATTTGATTAATACTTATATTGAAACATTAAGAAAAAGAGAAAATGAAGTTCTATATGAAAAAATGACAATAGAAGAAAAAACATTAAAAGAAGAAATAAAAACATTAAAAGAAAAACTAAGAATATATAGAATAGTTAAAGAAAATAGAATATATTATGAAATATACGAAAATTCAAAATCATTTAGAAAAGGTATTTTTAAACAAGATAAAAAAACAATAGAAAATAAAATAATAGATTTAAAATCAGAGATAGCTAATATAAATAAAAAAACACTTAAAAAAAGTAATAACGACAAAAAACAATTAAAGGTAATTAATAAAAAAATAGAAATAAAAAATAAAGAATTAAATTTTTTTATAAAGGAATTAAAAGAAATAATAGATCAAAATAAAATAACTAACAAAAAAAACGATGAATCATTCATAAAATATATAAACAGTTACAACTTAAACATAAAAGACTTTAAGAAACATTTTAATGAAATAAAAAAAATAAATGCTAAAGAATTACTGGATAATATTAATAAAAAAGAAGAGCAATTAAAAGAGATAATCTTTGAAATATGTAATAGCAATTATTTAACTCAACATTTAATACTAAAACATTTTTGTTTAGACAATTTAAAAATAATAGATAAAAAATCTGATATGAATAATAATATATTAAAAAACATAATAAAAATATTAGAAGAAAATTCCAAATAAAACTACACCAATGGTTTTATTTTTTATATAAAAAATAATAAAAATATAAAAACAAAAAAATAATAAAATAGTAAAATTAGAAAATGTTAAATTTAAGAAAATACAAAAAAACAAAAAAATATAAAAAACAAAATATCAATCAAAATTTTAATAGCCTATAAAAATAAAGAAAAAATGTAAAAAATAAAAAAATAAATAAAAAATAAAAAATAAAAAAATTAAAAAAAACAAAAAAGTGTAAAATAGAAAAAATCAATTTTCTTACAAAATAAGGGTTTAAAATGCACCACGAACATATTTTCGAAAAAACTTTCAAAAAGCTATTGACACATTACTTTTTTTGAACTACAATTTAATTAAGATAGCAGGAGGTTAGAACATGGATGAAGAATTAGTTGCTACTTTAAAAGTAGAAAAAAGAAATGGTAAAAAGGTGGACTTTGATGGGTCTAAAATAGCAATCGCTATTAAAAAAGGTTTTGATAGTGTAGAAAAACAAGATGATGAATATGAACAAAGTAGTAAATATACAGAAAAAGATATTCAAAAAGTTTATCAAGCAGTTACAAGTAGAATTGAAAAAGAATATAAAACTTGTGCAAAAATAAAAATCGAAGAAATACAAGATTTAATTGAAGAAGAATTAAAAGCAAAAGGATATTCTGATGTATATAAATCTTTCTCAGAATATAGAGATAGAAGAAATAACTCAAGAGAATTATTCTTTGGAGAAAAGAAAACTCATAAATTCTTAAAATCACTTGAAAGCTTAGGTTTAAAATCGGCAAATGAAGACAACTCTAAAAGAGATAATGCTAATGTTGATGGTGATACAGCAATGGGAACTATGCTTCAATATGGATCTACAGTATCAAAAGAATTTGCTAAAGCTTATTTACTAAAAAAACAACATTCAGATGCTCATGATTCAGGAGATATACATATTCATGATATGGATTTTCTAGCTATGGGAACAACAACTTGTATGCAAATAGAATTAGATAGATTATTTAAAAATGGTTTTGAAACAGGACATGGTACTTTAAGAGAACCAAACGATATTATGTCCTATTCCGCACTTGCTGCTATAGCTATTCAATCAAATCAAAATGATCAACACGGAGGACAAAGTATTCCGGCATTTGATTACTATTTAGCTCCAGGAGTTTTAAAAACATTTAAAAAACAATTAAAACAACAAATTTATGACTTATTAGATTATGATGATTTATTAAGCTTTATAAATATGGATAGAATTTCTAGAGAAATAGATAAACTTGAATCTATTGAATTTAATTTAGACGTTTTCGCACCTATATATAAGACTTCAGCTAGTATTAAAAGACTATTTGAAAAATCTTATGATAATGCTCTTAAAAAAACTAATAGAACTACACATCAAGCAATGGAGGCATTCGTTCACAATTTAAATACAATGCATTCAAGAGCTGGAGCTCAAGTACCATTTTCTTCAATTAACTTTGGAACTGATACTTCACCAGAAGGAAGAATGGTTAGTAAAAACTTCTTACTTGCTACTGATGCAGGTCTTGGAAAAGGTGAAACACCAATATTTCCTATTTCTATATTTAAAGTAAAAGAAGGAATAAACTATAATAAAGAAGACATTAATTATGATTTATTTAAATTATCTTGTGAAGTTTCAGCTAAAAGATTATTTCCAAACTTCTCATTTATAGATGCCCCATTTAATTTACAATACTATAAACCAGGAAACTTTAGAACAGAAGTTGGTTATATGGGCTGTAGAACAAGAGTTATTGGAGATGTAACTGATCCAAATAATGAAACTACAGGTGGTAGAGGTAATCTATCTTGGACAACAGTTAATTTACCAAGACTAGCTATAAGAAATGGTATTTGCTTAAAAGAAAGAGAAAAAGCAGATATGAAAAATTTCTATAAAGAATTGTCAGATATTATGGATTTAATTAAAGAGCAACTACTAGATAGATTTGAAATACAATGTTCAAAACATAGTTATAATTTTCCGTTTTTGTTAAGTCAAGGAGTTTGGGCAGATGGTGATAAATTAAAGCCAACAGATAGATTAAGAAAAATATTAAAACATGGTAGTCTATCAATAGGATTTATCGGACTTGCAGAAACTTTAAAAGCATTAATTGGTGAACATCATGGTGAATCAGATGAAGCCCAAAAACTAGGCTTAGAAATAATTGGCTTTATGAGAGAAAAATGTGATGAATTTACTAAAGAACTTAATTTGAACTTCCCATTAATTGCTACTCCAGCAGAAAGCTTGTCAGGAAGATTTGTTGATATTGATAAAGCAATATTTGGAAAAATCAAAGGAATTACAGATAGAGATTATTATACAAATTCATATCATATCCCAGTATATTATAATATTGGAATAAAAGAAAAAATAACTAAAGAAGCTCCATATCATGCATTAACAAATGGAGGACATATTAGTTATATAGAATTAGATGGAGATACAACATCAAATGTTGAAGCATTTGAAAGTGTTATAAGACTTATGAAAGAAGCTGGTATTGGTTACGGAGCAATTAATCATCCAGTAGATAGAGATCCAGTTTGTGGATATGTAGGAGTAATTAAAGATGTTTGCCCAGGTTGCGGTAGAAAAGAATTCGAAAGTGTACCTATTGAAAAAATATCTTGTTTAAATTGTTAGAAGGAGGATTTTATGGAAAAAATGGTAGGAGAAAACGTTGGTTTTGAAAGAATTAGAAGAATTACTGGATATTTAGCAGGTGATGTTAAAAGATTTAATAACGCTAAAAGGTCAGAGGAAAAAGATCGAGTTAAACATACTGGCATAAAAGAAGTAATAAAAGAAAATAATGAAAATTAGATTAGCGGCTTCATTACAATCAGATAGTATTGTTGATGGAGAAGGTATAAGAACAGTCATATGGACACAAGGCTGTTCTCATAACTGCCTTGGATGTCATAATCCAAGTACACATGATTTTAAAGGTGGCTTTTTAGAAGATTTAGAAGATATAAAAAAAGAAATATCTTTATTAGAAGCACAAGATGGAATTACATTTTCAGGTGGAGATCCTATGTTTCAACCAGTTGAATGCCTAGAAATAGCAAGGTATGCTAAAAGTTTAAACTTAAATATATGGTGTTATACAGGATTTACATTTGAACAATTAAAAAAATTTAAAAAAACAAAACCAGCTATATATGAGTTTTTAAAAGAAATAGATGTATTAATTGATGGCAAATTTATTCTTGATAAGAGAAGTCTAGATTTAAAATTTAGAGGCTCAAAAAATCAAAGAATAATAGATGTAAAAAAATCAATTAAAGAAAATAAGACTATTCTGTTAGAAAAATATAAAGAAAAAAAAGTAACAAAAAAATCTGACTATTTATTTGTATAAAACAGAATTTCTGTTTTTTTTAAATTTAAATTCTTTCATCAAAATTAAATACGTGATATAATTAATTAGGTGATAATATGAAAAAACAAGGATTTACATTAATAGAGTTATTGGCGGTAATAGTAGTATTAGCTGTAATAGCTATAATTGCTATACCAATAATAACAAGCGTAATAGATAAAGCAAAAGTAGGGGCTTTAAAAGATTCGGCATATGGAATATTAGATTCAGCAGAGATGTATTTAGCAAAGAATCTGAAAGACGGAATAGAAGATACACTAGAATTTACTTGTGGTAATGGAACATGTTTAAGTGGAACAGAAAAAATATATTATAAAGGGCAAATAGATGGTGGAAAAGTAAGAATTTATAGTGATAGTAAAATAGAACTATGTATAACAGATAATAAAAATACAGCTTTAAAAACAGTATCTAATAGAGAAGTAATAGTAAGTAAAGGAACATGTAATTATGATGAATTAAGTTATGGAGTATTAGCTTTTGTATCAAAAGTTGATTATGATATATTACAAAAACAATATGATGATTTAAAAGCCTTAGTAGATCAAACAGATGTAACAGCAGAAGATATAAAAGAAGGTAAGAGAGCTTATGCAAATGGTGAAGTAATAACTGGAACTAATAAAGGCGCAAGCATAGTAAAAATCGGATCATTTATTTCTTCTAATTCATACAAAACTAGTGGAACTATTATTAATTTAGATATATCAACATTAAATTTAGGAATAGATTTAACGAAACTAACAACAAGTAATTTTTTGGTAGTAGCAAAAAGTTATGGCTTAACAAGAAGTTATTGGGATTATGTAGGTGGAGATGGACAAACAGGACAAAAATTTTCAACGATAATAAAAAATTATTCAGATGGAACAATTACTATTACATATAGTGGTTGGGGTGTTTATGCTGATGCTAATACGTGGACTACAACATATATAAATTGTGACATTTATTTAGTATATTAATAAAGACAGTTATTTAAAACTGTTTTTTTTAAATTTAAATTCTTCCATCAAAATTAAATACGTGATATAATTAATTAGGTGATAATAATGAAAGATTTAATTTTAAATGAAAAAGAATATATTTTATTAGAAGACTATAAAGAAGGTTTTGATAAAGAAGAAACCGAAAAAAAATTAACTGATTATTTTGATGAATATGATTATATAATTGGTGATTGGGCTTATAATAAACTAAGATTAAAAGGCTTTTGTAAAAAAGGGAACCCTTTAATAACAGAAATTAATAACTATGAATTAAAAGATAATTATATAAGAAATAACTGTGCATATGACTGTAAATATTTTATATTAGAGAAAATTAAGAAATAAGACAAATCCTTATTTTTTTCTTTTATATTATAGATTAAGCAACTAAAAAATGTTATAATAATTAAGAATAGGAGGAAGTTATATGGAATTTTATGAAATACATAATATATATAATGACTATTCAAAAAGAATAAATGATTTATGGAGGTCACTTTGAACCAGAAAAAAAACAAAAAAGAATATACGAATTAGAAAAAATAATGAGTAGTCTTGATTTTTGGAATAATAAATCTGAAAGTGAAAAAGTAATATTAGAATTAAATACTCTAAAAAATATAATAGAAAAAGTTTTTTCATTAAAAGAAAAAATAGAATCAAATATAGAATTAATTGAAGAATTAAAAAAAATAAATGATAATGAATTAAAAGCACTTATTGAAACAGACATAGATGAAATAAAAAACAATTTAGAATCATTAGAAATAGAAATATTATTAAATGGTCCATATGATAAATTAGGAGCCATATTAGAAATACATCCAGGAGCAGGTGGTACTGAATCATGTGATTGGGCAGAAATGCTATATAGAATGTATGATAGATGGTGTAATAAAAAAGGATATAAAGTAGAAGTAATAAATAAAGAATATGGTGAAGAAGCTGGAATAAAGAGCATATCATTAATAATAAAAGGTAACAATGTTTATGGCTACCTAAAAGTAGAAAAAGGAGTTCATAGATTAGTTAGAATATCTCCTTTTGATTCAAACTCTAGAAGACATACTTCATTTGCATCAGTAGATATAACACCACTATTTGAAAATAGTGATATAGATATAAATATAAATGAATCAGATATAAGAATAGATGTTTATAGAAGTAGTGGTAAAGGTGGGCAAGGAGTAAATACAACAGATTCAGCAGTTAGAATCACTCATATTCCTACAAAAATAGTTGTTACTTGTCAAAATGAAAGAAGTCAAATACAAAATAAAGAAACCGCTTTAGCAGTTTTAAAAAACAAATTATATAACCTAGAAATAGAAAAAAGAACACAAGAAATAATGAACTTTAAAGGTAATTTATCAGATATAAATTTTGGTTCACAGATAAGAAGCTATATAATGCATCCATACTCATTAGTAAAAGATCATAGAACAAATACAGAAGAAACTAATGTTGTAAAAGTCTTAGATGGAGATATAGACAAATTTATAAATGATAATTTGAAAGGATGTTAATATGTTATTAAAAAGAAAAGAAAAAATAGATGAAATAATTGAAAAAATTTATAATAAAAATAAAATAAAAAGATACTTAGTATTAATTATAGGTTGTTTATTACTTTCTATAGCATTTAACGTATTCTTTTTACCACGTAATATTGTTTATGGTGGAGTATCAGGTATATCAGTTGTAATAAAGAAATTATATGGAATAGAACCATCAATATTTATACTTATTTCATCAGTTCTTTTGTTAACACTAAGTTATTTTACATTAGGTTGGAAGAAAACAAAAGGATCAATAGCAGGTTCAATTATTTTTCCAATATGTATAAGCCTAACATCTAATTTAAGTAATCATATTGATTTTAATATTAATAATATGATTTTAATAGTTATATTTGGAGCTTTAATAGCTGGAATAGGGGCTGGAATGAATTTCAAAACAGGTTTTTCAACAGGCGGTACAGATATCATAAATCAAATAATATCAAAATATTTTAAAGTATCAATAGGAAAAGCCATGTTAATGTCAGATGGATTAATAGTATTATTATCTGGGTTTTTCATAACAAATAATATCTATGCATGGGAAAATGTAATGTATGCTATAATAGTTTTATATATAATAAGCATAATGGCTGATAAAGTAATACTTGGAATATCACAGTGCAAAGCATTTTATATTGTAACAGAACATGAAACATCTATAAAAAAATTTGTAATGGATAATTTAAGTCATGGAATTACAGTAATAGAATCAAGAGGAGGATATACTGGTAATAATCAAAAATTAATAATGTGTATTATTCCAACAAAAGATTACTTTTTAGCAAAAGAAGGTATTCTTGCTATAGACCCTAATGCATTTTTCTTAGTAACAGATGCATATGAGGTATCAGGTGGAAGTTTAAGGAGGTAATTATGGATTTAATAAGATTTAAAAACATTAAAATGCAATATAAAACAGGAGTTACAGCAATTCATGATATGGATTTAAATATAGAAAAAGGTGACTTTGTTTTCATTATAGGATCAACAGGTTGTGGTAAATCAACATTAATTAAAATGTTATATAGAGAAATAAAACCAACAAGTGGAAAAATAATTGTTGGTGGTATTGATGTAGCAAAATTAAGAAATAGTAAAGTCTATAAAATAAGAAGAAAAATAGGAGTGGTTTTTCAAGATTTTAAATTATTAAGTAGGGCTACAGTATTTGAGAATGTCGCATTCGCACTAGAAGTTCTTGGACAAACAAAAGAAGAAATATATTCTAAAACAATAAAATCTCTAGATTTAGTAGGACTTAAACATAAAACAAATAGTTATCCTAATCAATTATCAGGTGGAGAGCAACAAAGAGTTGCGATAGCACGTTCTATTGTAAATGGCCCAAAACTATTAATATGTGATGAACCTACAGGAAATCTAGATGAAGTAACAAGTATGGAAATAATGCAAGTATTAGAAGAAATAAATAAAATGGGAACAACAATAATTATGGTTACGCATGATACAGAAATAGTAAATAGAATGAAGAAAAGAACAATATTATTAGATAGTGGTAGAATTTTAAAAGATTATGAGAAAGGAACATATTTACATGAAAGCATTAAGAATACTAAGTAGAAATATTAGAGACTCATTTAAAGGAGTATTTAGAAACTTTTCTTTATCACTTGCTTCTATTTCATGTATAACAATAACTTTGATAGTTGTTTCTATATCAATCATTCTTTCATATAATGTTAATAACTTTACAGATTTAGTTGAAAAAGATGTTACTATTGTGGCTTTTCTAAATGTTGATGCTACTGAAGAAGACAGACAAAATGTAATAAAAAAAATAAGAGAATTAGATAACATTGAAACAATAGATTTTGAATCTAAAATAACAATAGCAGCAGAAATGATGGAATCATCTGTAGTATTTAAAAACATTATGGAAGATTGGACAGAAGAAGAAAACCCATTACAAGATACATATTTAATAAAAGTAAAAAATATTGAAAAAATAGGTAATACCGCTAAAGAAATAGAAAAAATAGAAAAAGTAAACATAGTAAAATATGGAGAAGGCATGGTTGAACAATTAGTTTCGGTATTTGATATAATTAAAAATGTTTGTATTGGAATGGTTATTGCTCTTGTCATAGTAACAGCTTTCTTAATTGCAAATACAATAAAAATTACAATCCATTCTAGAAAAAAAGAAATAGAAATAATGAGATTAGTTGGAGCTTCAAATATAAACATAAAAATACCATTTATATTTGAAGGATTATTCTTAGGTATATTAGGCTCAATTCTACCAATCATATTAACAGTATACGGTTATACAGCACTATATGATGAATTTGGTGGGCAACTATTTTCATCACTTATAAAATTAGTAAATCCAGCTCCATTTGTATATTATGTATCTGGAATATTAATTTTAATTGGTGTATTAGTTGGTATGTTTGGAAGCTTAAAAGCGGCTAGAAAATATTTAAAGATATAAGGAGGGAAAACATGTTAGAACAATTAAAACCTATATTGATTACTAAATACAATAAAAAGATAGAAGAATACGATATCATTAAACGTGAAATAGACGAAGTTGAAAAAACAATGTCAAATGATAATTCTGAAGAGGAATATAAAAATAATTTAAAAAATTTAAAAAATAAAAAACTTAAAAAAAAGTCTGTTGAATATATTGAAGAATTAGAAAAAATAAATTCATTATATAATCAAGGATTAATAGATTTTAAAACCTTATTTGATAAATATACAGATTTAAAGCAACAAGCATTAAAACTTGATGTATATGGATACAAAAGAAAAATAACAAGAGTTGAAAATTCTAAAGAATTAAGTGACTTACAAATTGATGAAGAAAAGGCAGAAAAAATAATTAATGGTAGTTTAGAAGACTTTTAAATTAAATAATTAAAATTAATTATTAATCTTGCATTTTTATAAATAATAGTATACAATTATGTTGAAAGATACTGGAAGGAGAGAAACTCATGAAAATAACATCTGTAAATGTTTATTTGAAGGAAAATTCAAGAATGAAGGGATTAGCTTCAGTTCTATTAGATGATTGCTTTGTAATCAGAGATATTAGAATAATTGATGGTGAAAAAGGTTTATTTATTGCTATGCCTAGTAAGAAAAAAGCTGATGGAGAATATAAAGATATAGCTCATCCAATTACACCTGAATGTAGACAAATGTTTGAAGATGCAGTAATTAAAGCATATAAAGAAGAAGTAGAAAAAAGCTTAACAGTTAGTTAAGTTTTTTTATTAATGTAATATAGTTTACAACTTAATTGAAAAACAATTTAAAAAATGTTATAATTCAATAAAGTAGGTGAGACATGAAAAAAAGTAGAATAACAAAAGCTAGTAAAAAAAGATTGTTAGTATTTGGAACTATATCATTATTTGTTATAGGCTATTTTCTTTTTACTTTAACATGTAACTTATATAATTTGTATAAATTAAGCATGTCTAAAAATACATTTGATACAAATTTAATAGAATTAAAAAGAGATGAAAAAATATTAAGTTCAGAAATAGAAAAATTAAAAGATCCTGAATATATTGCTAAATACGCAAGAGAAAATTATTCATACTCTAAAGATGGTGAATATATTATAAAAATAACAGATAAAGAAACAAAAAAAGAAACAAAAAAAGTATTTGATTTAAATATAGATTATAATTATATTATATATGGTGGCATATTGACATTAATACTAATATTTATTTATGCTTTGAAAAAGAAAAAATAAAAACCAGTAACTGGTTTTTTTATAATTTAAAATCTTTCACATCATCATCATTCATGTCTTTTCCATCAAAATATGTTCTTACTTTATAGCCACTAAATTTAGCTACTATGTTAGAAGGAAATATTCTAACTAGTTTATTATAATCAGTAACTATATCATTATAATATTTTCTAGCTGAAACAATTTCTGATTCTGATTCAAACAAACCTAATTCAATTTTTATAAAAGGTTCAATATTTCTTATACCTTCAATAGTTTCTTTATATTTATCAAATTCATTAATAGCTTCATATAATTTTCTATCTAAGTCAAAATTACTTAACTTCATTGTTTTTAATTCTTCAATAGATACTAAAACATCTTTTTCTTTAGAATTAGCTTTAATAATTTCAATAGATTTATTTAATAAATCAAATCTTTTTCTTAAAGTTGTATCTATAAAAGCCTCAGATTCATTAATTCTAATTATGTAATTTTGATAATTATTATAAATAGTTACATACCAAATAAGTAATAAACAAATAGCTATAATAACCATTAATATATATTCAAAAGTCATTACCATCACCCTAATGCAATTATAACAAAAAATAATATAATATGCTACACTTTTTATAAATTTTATATAATAAATAGAAAATTATGTTATAATTACTATGATAGGAATGATGCTATGAAAATATTATTAGGATTAAATTTTGATTTTTTTGATGAGTCACCTGATAAGCTTATAAAAAAAATAAAAGAAACTAAAAACAACATTTCAGGTTTTGAAATTTATATGAATGTTGAAAAAGAAGAAAAAAAAGAATATCTTATTAGATTAGCAAAGTTATGTAATGAAAAAAAACTATTGTTACAAATACATTCAATAATAAATAATACTAGTGATATAAAAAAACATGTTGATTTTTATAATGAGATAAGTAAAATATATAATTCTACAATTAATATTGTAAATCATTCAGTAGAGTCAAATAATATATATATGGCACAAGAAGAAACTAATACACTTTTTTCAGAAATTTTAAACTATATTTTTATAAATAAGTATAATTTAAAACTAAGTATTGAAAATTTAAATTCCGTTAAAAATAAAGTTAGATTATCAAAAGACTACATAATGCCTATTTTATATAATAATCAAGATTTATATTTTACATATAATATAGGTCATGAATTAATGGATTATGGACAAATAGTAAATTTGAAACCAATTTTTGTTGAAAGATTAAGTAACGTTCAATTTTATAATTATGATTATAATAGTAATCATAAAATCGCAACTACTAATGATGATAATAAATTAAAATGGGTTAAAGCATTAAATTATCTTAAACAAATAGGATATAAAAATACAATAGTTTTAGAATATTCTGCTTTTTATTTAGGCAAAAACTTTGATGAAAGAATAACTAATTATATAAAAAGTGCGGAATTTATTTATGAATATATAGGAGGAAACTTATGAAAGTACAAGTAGGAGTATCAAATAGACATATACATTTAAAAAAAGAAGATTTAAAAATATTATTTGGAGAAGATTTTGAATTAGTAAAAGTAAGAGACTTAAATCAACCTAATCAATTTGTAACTGGGAGTAAAGTAACAATTGAAACAGAAAAAGGTAAAATAGAAAATGTACGAGTAATTGGAGATATTAGAGAATATACGCAAGTTGAAATATCTAAAACCGATGCATATACATTAGGACTTAATCCTCCAATAAGTGAATCAGGAGATATTGAAAATAGTGAAGAAATAAAAGTCATTGGTTTAAATGGAACAATCAATATAAAGGGCTGTATTATAGCTGATAGACATATTCATATAACAAGTAAGCAAAAAGAAATGTTTGGATATAAAAATACTGATACAGTAAGCGTATTAATTGATGGCCAAAAAGGTGGTAGAATTGATAATGTTCATTTAAAAGTCAGTGATCCAGCCTATTTTGAACTTCATTTAGATACAGATGACGCTAATGCTTTTCTCTTAAAAAACAATGACTTAGTTGAAATAATAGATTATAAATAAAAAAAGCTTTTAAGCTTTCTTTTTTTGTTTAACATTTTCAGTAATTTTATTATATAATATTTTCTCATCATAATCTGGATCATTAGTAACCTCAGGCCCAAACCAAAAGGGTAATTCAAATTCCCCAGCTTCTTTTATAGAATTAAAACCAACCTCTACTATGAACGAATCATCAATTTGTTCTTCATATAAGTCAATTTCAGCTGTTAATTTAGAAGTTAATGGAATATAATACCTTCTTTTACTAATAAAATCAATATCAAACTTAGCACATAGTTTACTAAATCTTTTACTATTAAGTTTTTCTAATTTAGATGATTGTTTAGTGTTTTCTAAAAAGAACTCTTGATTATTATATGATATAATTTTCAAATCTTTTTTAGAATAACCTAATTGTATTTCATCACTTGTATATCTATTAATATTTAGGGGTAAAGCTACTAACAAAAATTTTCTTTTACACACATATTTTTCCATATTTTCCTCCACTAAACTTTTTCAAAACATATTATACTATATATTTTAAAAAATATCTATTTTTTTTATAAATTTGTTAATATATTGCTAAAAACCTTTCATTTTAAAAAATATATGGTATAATTACAAGCGTAATATGAGTGTGATTTTATGAGTAAAATTGAAATTAATATTTCACATAATAAAAAATTAAATAAATGTGTAGGTATTAAAAGAGAAAATGAAATTAAATTTAAAAGTGGAACAGATTCATTTGTAATAAATATAAATGAAAATGAAATACTTTTAGAAAAAACCAATGATAATGGTATTATAAGTATGCAATTTAATAATACAAAAATTACAAATAGTATATATAATATAAAAGGTTTAGGAGAAATTAATTTAAATATTAAAACAAATATATTAAAAATAAATAATAATAGTATATATATTGAATATGAAATAATGGAAAGTAATGAACTGCATGTATATGAACTAAAATATGAGGTGAAATAAATGGTAAATAGTATATTAGAAGAAATAATATCAGAAATTACTATAAAACTAGGATATGGCAAAATAAGTGCTAAAAAATCTAAAAACCTAGAATTATGTGATTATCAAATTGATGATGTGTTTAGATTATCAAAAGCAAATAAAAAAAGTCCTATGCTAATAGGTAATGAAATAGTTAGTGAAATAAACAAACATAACGATTTTATAAAATACTTTAAAAAAGTTGAATTTTTAATGCCAGGATTTATAAATATTACATTAAGTGATGAATTTATAAATAGTCAATTAAAAAAAATGAATGATAATTTAAAATTTAATATTAAAATGCCTAACAAAAAAGAAATTTATTTTATAGATTACGGTGGACCAAATATAGCAAAACCATTACATGTAGGTCATATGAGAACTGCAATAGTTGGTGAATCAATAAAAAGGATTATAAAATATTTGGGTCATGATGTTATAGCAGATGTCCATTTAGGAGACTACGGCTTACAAATTGGTCAAGTTATATATAAAATAATAGAAGATAAAAAAAATATAGATGAAATAACATTAGAATACTTAGAAGAAATATATCCTAAAATAAGTGAATTATGTAAAGAAAATATAGAAATTAAAGATAAATGTGCTTTAATTACAAAAGAGTTACAAGAAAATAATGAATATTATAATAAGTTATTTAAAATAATATTAGAAGTTTCTGGTAATGATATAAAAAGATTGTATAAATATTTAGATGTGTCTTTTGATTTGTGGGAAGGTGAAAGTGATTCATATAAATATATTTTAGAAACCGAAAAATTTCTAGAATCAAAAAATCTAATTAAAGATTCGTTAGGCGCTAAAATAATAGAAGTTAAAGAAGAATCAGACTTAAAAGAAATGCCACCTTTAATATTTCAAAAAAGTAATAAAGCTTATTTATATGGAACAACTGATTTAGCGACAATATATGATAGAGAAAGTAAATTCCATCCAGATTATATACTTTATGTAGTTGATAATAGGCAATCACTTCATTTTGAACAAGTATTTAGAGTTGCTAAAAAAAGTGAACTTACAAAATCTAAATTAGAATTTCTAGGCTATGGAACAGTAAATGGAATAGATGGCAAACCTTTTAAAACAAGAAGTGGAGATGCTCCAAAACTAGATGAATTATTTAAACAAACAGAAGAAATATTTACTTCTAAAAAAGAAGATAATAAAATAATGAGTCAAAATGATATAGATAAAATAGTAAATTCTATTTTAAAATTTGCTGATTTACAAAATAGTAGAGATAGAGATTACATATTTGATATAAATAAATTTTCAAATGTAGTTGGAAAAACAGGCCCATATATGTTATACACTTGTTTAAGATTAAATAAAATAATAGAATCAGTTAAAACAGGTGACAAATTGAGTAATATAATATATAATGATGTAGATAGAAACTTAAGAATTAAAATCTTAGATTTAGAAGAACAAGTTAATAAGGCATTTAATGAAAGAATGCCAAGCTATATAGTAGATTATATATATAATTTAGCAGTCCAAGCTAATAATTTCTATCAAAATAACCATATAGGAAATTGTCAAGATGAAAATAGAAAAAATGATTGGTTATATCTTATTAATTTAACTAATAAAATATTAAGAGAAATGTTAAAATTAGTAATTATTGATATTCCAACAATTATGTAGGAGGATATTATGAAATTAAGTGAATTAAAGCCAGAAGAATTAGAATTAATGTCATATACAGATTTAACTTATATACTTTTAAAAGATAATCATAAATCTATGAATACACCAACAGTGTTTAAAAAAATATGTGATTTATTAGAATATACAAATGATGATTATACTTCAAAAATAGGTGACTATTATACATCTTTAACTATAGATAGAAGATTTGTTTTATTAGAGAATAATGAATGGGATATTAGAGATAATCATTCAATTAAAATAGTAATGGATGATGATGACGAAGATGAAGATTTAGGAATAGAAGAAGTTGAAGAAGAAGAAATAGAAGAAGATACAGTTTATGATGATGAAACAGATATAATAGATGATGATGATGATATTGATGACTTAGTTATACTAACTGAGGAAGAATTAGAAGAAGAAGAATAAAAAAAGAGTTTAAAAACTCTTTTTCTATGCATAATAATAAATTATAATTGAGCAAATACAAGCAAGTAATACTATTAAAACAATCTTTGTAATAGTCTTTTTCATATGTCCTCCTATAATAATCTAATTTCTTTCTCACTATAAAATGGTTTATTTTTATCTATTCTATCATAAAACAGAATGCCATTTAAATGATCAATTTCATGTTGGAAAGCAATTGCTAATTCCTCTCTAGCTCTAATTCTTATTTTATTACCAGCTTCATCAAAGCCTTCGACTGTTACTCTGGCATATCTAGGCACATGTCCTTCAATTTCTCTATTAACACTTAAACAACCTTCACCAGCATCAGCAGCAATAATTTCTGTTGAAGTACTAATTATACTAGGATTAATAACAACATAATTATCAAATTTATCTTCTTCATATTCATCAACAATTACTATTATTCTTTTTAGTATTCCTAGTTGAACAAAAGCAAGTCCCATTCCTGGTCTAAGATCATATTTTTTTTCATATTCTTCTATTTGGCTATATGTTAGTTGTTTAATAATATCTTTTATTATATTTTTATCCTCTTTTGAAAGTGGAAAAACAACTTCTTTACTAATTTCTCTTAAAATAGTTTCTTTTTCATCTAGCACATTTAATTTTTTCAACATTAAATCACCTCAAACATAAACATATTGTATCATATTTTAAAAAATAATTAAAGTTTTACTAAAAAGACTATAAAAATTTACAAAAAAGTATTATAATTATAATAGGAGGCGTTATGGAAGTAGTAGATAAAATAATTACAATAAATTTTGAAGATATAATAACAGGAGCATTCACTATTTTAATGGCAAATGAAAAAGAGTTAAAATTATCATATGGTAAATTAAAAGAATATGAAGAGGGAGTTACTAACTATTATGAAAAACAAAAATATGTTGTTAATTTAAATACTAGCATTGAAGATTTAGAACAATTTTTATTAGAAATGGAAGAATTTTCCTTTGTGGATGAAAACTTCTATTTAAATGAGGAAATTTTCATGGCGAAAAAACATAAAAAACGTGGTTTTGAATTTGCTGGACTTTTCTCTGAAGAAGCATACTATGTGTTTGATGAAGAATCAAAACAATTTGGATTAAAAAGAGCATAAAAAACTATCCCTGGATAGTTTTTTTTATAAATATTTATTAATCATAATCTCAGAATATTTAATACTAGTTTTTAATTATTTACAAAACTTTGTTGTTATAAAGTTAACTTTATGGTATTATTTAAATACTAGGTGGTAATATGAAAAAACTAATGAGAGATATGGATAAAGGAATATTACTTATTTCAATAATATTGTTGGCATTTGGGTTACTAAATATAGTAAATGCATCTAGTCAAGCAGTAGTTATTAGATATGGTACATCTTTATATCATTTCTTTTTTAAACAAGGAGCAAGTATTATTTTAGGCATAATTGCTACAATAATAATACTAAAATTTCCAACAAAAAAATATTCTAAAATATCTTTATTAATATATATAATTATTTCTGGATTATTACTTTATTTATTAATATATGGTCAAACTCATCAAGGATCTAAAAACTGGATTGCTATTGGTCCACTTACAATTCAACCAAGTGAACTTGCTAAACCAGCTTTAATATTATTTGTTGCAGTTTTATTCGAAAAATATTATAACAAATTAAAAAGCAATAAAACAGAAAGTGTAATTAGATGGAACTTAATAGGTATATTTTTAAGCGCGGGACTGTTTTTTATAGGTATTATATATTTGCAAAAAGACTTAGGAACAGCAATAATAATAACTATGGTTTTTGGAGTTTTATTCTTAACAAGTCCAATTAGATTAAAAGAAAAACTGCAATCAATAGGATTAGTCTTCGTTTTGGGATTAATGGTAATTATATATTTATTAGTAAAACAAGGAACACTACTTACCTTATCACAAGCAAGTAGGCTTGATTTTACTAATCCATGTAGTAATTATGAAGATGGGGGATATCAAGTATGTAATGGTTATATTGCTATTAATGATAGTGGTATATTTGGTGTAGGAATAGGAAATAGTAAACAAATATCTTATTTACCTGAATCACATACTGACAGTATATTTGCTATAATATCTGAAGAATATGGCTTTATAATATGCACATTTGTTTTTATCCTATATTTAATTTTATTATACAGAATAATTAAATTAGGAGGTAAAACAAATAGTATCATTGGTAAATATGTATGCTATGGTGTAGGTTCATATATAGCAATTCATATTATAATTAATTTAGGTGGTTTGTTTGGAGTAATACCATTAACAGGTGTTCCATTACCATTTCTGTCATATGGTGGTTCATTTATATTAGCACTTATGATATCACTTGCTATGGTTCAAAGAGTAAGTATAGAATATAAAAGACAAAAAATTATGGTATAATATATATGGAGGGATATTATGGAATTAAAGGGAAGTAAAACAGAACAAAATTTATTAACAGCATTTAGTGGAGAATCACAAGCTAGAAATAAGTATACTTATTATGCTAGTAAAGCAAAAAAAGAAGGTTATGAACAAATTGCTGCTATATTTGAAGAAACAGCAAATAATGAAAGAGAACATGCTAAAATATGGTTTAAATTATTACATGATGGTATGCCAGATACTAAAACTAATTTATTAGATGCGGCAAATGGTGAAAAATATGAATGGACAGATATGTATAATAATTTTGAAAAAGAAGCTTTAGAAGAAGGCTTAGATCATATTGCATTTTTATTTAAAGAAGTAGCTAAAATAGAAAAAGAACATGAAGAAAGATATAGAAAACTATTAGATAATGTAGAAGCAGGAAAAGTTTTCTTAAAAGAACAACCAAAAATGTGGATATGTAGGAATTGTGGATACGTTCATTTTCAAGAAGAAGCACCAAGCGTATGCCCTGTTTGTGATCATCCTCAAAGTTACTTTGAAGAAAAATTATGTAATTATTAATTATGTAAACTTTCGTAAAATTTATAAAATTAAAAGAAATACATATTTTAGTATTTCTTTTTTTATGTTATACTGTGTACAGTAAATAAGGCACTTTACTGGGTCAGTTCATAAGAGAATAAAAAAAATAGAAACTGCCCCCTGAGACAGTTTCATAAAAGAATAAAAAGGGGTTGGCTAGTGTGATACTAGCACCAATTCGCCTATAACGAACTGGTGCCTTATATACTAAATGAAACGAAAGCTAATGTCAAGCTTTTTTTTTGGGAAATTTTAAAAAACAAAAAAAAGTTTAAAAAATACGAAAATATGTTTTTAATTTTGTTAAATAAAACATTGACAAGCGAACAAATGTTTTGTATAATTGTTGTAAGAAATTAGGTGATTTTAATGATTCAAAACATTAAAGGAATTGGTCCCAAGAAAATAGGTTTATTAAATAAATTAGGTATATATAATAATAATGATTTAGTTAATTTTTATCCATTTAGATATGAATTAATTAAAAGAAGTAATATTGATACACTAAATGATAATGATAAAATAATAATGGATGGAATAGTTGAAACAATTCCTAGTGTTTTTCATTTAAATAAAAAACTAGATAAAATGAATTTTAAATTAAATAGCGGAAATAATTTGTTTAACATAATTATATTTAATAGAGGTTATTTAAAAAGAAATATAAAAATAGGAAATAATATAACAGTAATAGGTAAATATGATAAAAAACATAATACTATAATTGCTTCTGAAATTAGATTTACTAGCATATTAAAAGAAAAAATAGAATCGATATATCATTCTACTTATGGAATAAGTGGCAAAATTATTTCTTTATATGTTAAAGAAGCTTTAAAAGAAGATTTTAAAGTTAATGATTATATTCCAGATTATTTAAAAGAAAAATATAATTTTAAAAATAAAGAAGAAAGTATTAAAATAGTTCATAACCCTAATGATTTAAAAGAATTAAAGAGTGCTAGAAATAGATTAAAATATGAAGAGTTATTTTTATTCATGATGAAAATGAATTATTTAAAAAACAATAAAAATAAATTAGGCTTAGAAAGAAATATTGATTATCAAAAAGTAGATAGATTTATAGATAATTTAAGTTTTAATTTAACTATAGATCAAGATAAATCAGTTAAAGAAATATTTAATGATTTAAATAAAAAATATAGAATGAATAGATTGTTGCAAGGTGATGTTGGTAGTGGTAAAACAATTGTAGCAATAATTAGTATGTATATGAATTATTTAAGTGGTTATCAATCTGCTTTAATGGCGCCAACAGAAATTTTAGCAACTCAACATTACAATAATATTAAAGAATTATTTAAAGATTATAATATAAATATAGCTTTATTAACAGGAAAATTAAAAGTTAAAGAAAAAAAAGAAATTTATAGCAAATTAGAATCAGGTGAAATAGATTTTGTTATAGGTACGCATGCTTTAATAAGTGAAAATGTTATTTATAAAAATTTAGGTTTAGTTATAACTGATGAACAACATAGGTTTGGGGTTAACCAAAGAAGCAATTTAAAAAACAAAGGAATTACTCCAGATATTTTATACATGAGCGCTACTCCAATACCAAGAACTTATGCTTTGACTTTATATGGTGATATGGATGTTTCAAATATTAAAACTTTACCTAGTGGTAAAAAAAATATTATTACTAGTTTAAAAAAAGAAAGTGAAATAAAAGATATATTAAATGATATGTATAATGAATTAAGTAAAAACCATCAAGTATATGTAATAGCGCCTTTAATTGAAGAAAGCGATAAAATAGATTTAGAAAATGTTTATAAATTAGAAGAGAAAATGAATAAAGCTTTTGGTAGATTATATAAAATAGGAATTTTACATGGGAAAATGTCTAATGAAGAAAAAGAACAAATTATGAATGATTTTAAAGAAAATAAGATTAATATTTTAATAAGTACAACAGTAATAGAGGTAGGAATTGATGTTGAAAATGCTACTATGATAGTTATATTTGATGCTTTTAGGTTTGGATTATCTGCTCTTCATCAATTAAGAGGTAGAGTAGGTAGAAATGATTTACAGTCTTATTGTATTTTAATAAGTAATAGAGAAACAGAAAGGCTAAATGTCTTGACTAAAACTAATGATGGTTTTAAAATAAGCGAAGAGGATTTTGTTTTAAGAGGATCAGGAGATTTATTTGGATTCAGACAAAGTGGAGATATGGTTTTTAAGATTGCTGATATTAAAAAAGACTATAATATTTTATTAAAAGCTAATGAAGATTCTAAAGAGTATTTAAGTAGTAATAGTAATGGGGAATTAGTTAATTTAATAGAAAAATCAATGGATTTAAATTAGTGTAAAGTAAACAGTTGTTAGTTGACTTTTATAATGAAAGCAATTATAATTATAATAGCGTGATAATATCACGTAGTACTCTTACGATTTATTAGTTGAGGGTGCGACCAAAACCCCCTGAAGACCGCTAGTAAATAGCGGTCATTTTTTGTTCTTATTTTATAAGGGTTAAACAAACATTTGACTAACTTAATAAATTTTTAGGTAGCATTTTAGGTAGCAAAAATAATTGTGTGGTATCTATAAATTCTATCAACTTTATTGGCGTTTAATATCACTAAACAATTTTGTGATATTAATTTTGTGATATTATTAATATTAAATAATATATTATACATAACTTTAATTTATATTAAGCATAAATATAAATTATAAAAATAATTGTTTTTGTGTGCTATAATAAAAGTAATATTAAGGAGGAGTTATGAAAGTAGATAATATCTTAACATATTCAATTGAATTAAAAAAAGGAGAAAAAGTTTTTATCTTTGCTGCTGATTTATCAAAAGAATATTGTAATTTATTATGTGATAGAATAATTGATCTAGGAGCAACTCCATTTATTTTATGGAATGATTTTGCATTAAATGAATCTTTGATAAAATCCAAAAATGATAGTATATATTCTAATATGTTTGAATTATATGAGCCAATGATTGATTCCTGTGATTCTGCAATAATGCTGGATAACAATTTAGAGACTTACATTCAACATGGAATATCCTCAGATGATTTGATGAATTTCAAGAATAAGTATTACTTGAAAGTTTTTAAAAAAATAATGAATTTTGAAAAGTGGGTATATTTAAGGTATTCTCAAAAGGAACTGGCAGATTTATATGGATTGAGTTATGATGAACATATAGAATTATTAGAAAATGTTTCTAATTTTAATTATGAATCTTTAAAAAGTGCTAGTCAAAGCTTAAAAAAACTACTAGACAAAACCGACAATATACATATTTTTCAGGGAGTAACTGATGTAACATTTAGTAAAAAAGGTATTCCTGCATGTGTTTGCTGTGGTAATTACAATTTGCCTGATGGAGAGGTCTTTACAGCACCTGAAAAGTTTTCTGTTAATGGGAAAATTAATTTTAATATTGATGGCTTTTTTAGATGAAATGTATATAACAATATTATAGTAGATATAGTTGATGGTAAAATAATTAATTCATCATGTAGTAATAATTATGAATTTGAAAAAGTATTAGACTCAGACGAAGGTACAAGATATTTTGGAGAATTTGCTTTTGGTTTAAATCCATATATTGATAGAAATTACAATGATAATTTATTTAATGAAAAAATGGCTAAGACAGTACATTTTGCGATTGGGTATCCACATTATCAAACTGATAATGGAAATGAAAGTTTAGTTCATTGGGATTTAATTGTTGATATGCATGATGGCGGTGAAATATATTTTGATAATGTATTAGTGCAAAAGGATGGAATATTTGTTATTGATGAATTAAAAGGACTTAATTTTAATACTCAAGAAAAATTAAAATCAAAACTTTTTAGGAGACATCAATAAAAAAGCATTATATTAAAAAGAGAAAATTATTTTTCTCTTTTTGTGTAAGTTTTTCTCTTTTTCTTAATCTTTGGCTTTAGTCTTTTATTGTTGTAAAATAATATCCAATCTTCTATAAGTTGAATACATTCTTGTAAAGATGTAATATTGTTGTTGTATAAAGTTTCCTTTTTTATAAGAGCATGTCAGCTTTCTATAGGAGAATCATCAATTGGAGTTCCTTTTCGACTCATTGAAATTTGAATTTTTTTTGATTCAAAAACTGATTTGTACTCATAAGATGTATATTGGAACCCTTGATCACTATGTATGATCAAACAATGTACATCTTTTGCTTTTGGTGCCATAAAAAAATACACCTCCTTTCGGAAGTGTATTATACTATCTTTATTAAACTGCTTTTTTTATTGATGTATACTCTAAAGGGTGCAGTTCATTAATTTTTGCTTTTTTACTTATCATTTATTAAATTTATTAATTCTGATGTTGCATAATTAGGAAAATTTGTTTTACTGGTTATCATAATTAAATTAAGTGGCTGAAAATTTTCTTTAAGTTTAATTTCATACAAGAATTGATTTTCTAAATCATCTTTAATAAATTCTTTAATTGCAACACCAATACCAAAACCATTTTTTGTAAATTCATAAACTAATGAATGGCTTGCAAGATTTATGTAAGCTTCATAATTTTCTTCATCTTTAAGTAAATTTGTTTGAATCGGATTGATGGTATTAAGTATCAAATTTTCATGTTTAATATCATTAAAACTAACTTTATCTTTTGAGTATTTTTTATATTTTTCATTACCTATAAGACAATAGTTTAACTTTTTTAAATTGTATATTTTAAGCCCATCAAGTTTATAATCATCATCACTTGCATATATTATGGCAAGATCTAATGTTCCGTTTTTAACCATATTTATTAAACTTGGAGTATAGCTTTCTTCAATTGCAATATTAATATGTGGAAATTTTTGAGAATAATCTTTTAAATATTTCATTAAATAATATTTTAAAATAGTGTTACTTGTTCCTATTTTGATATTTCCAACATTTAATTTAGATATATTTTTAAATTCTTTTTCAGCATTATATATTTGTTCTATTGCTGGTCTTATACAATTATAAAAAATTTTTCCTTCTTCAGTTAATTTAATACCATTTTTATTTCTAATAAAAAGATTTCCATTTAATTGACTTTCAAGATTTTGTATTGTTTTTGTTACTGCTGGTTGCGTTATATATAGTTTTTTTGATGCCTCTGTTATAGTGTGAGAATTCGCAACTACATAGAAAACTCTATAATACTCAAAATCTATATTCATAGTATCACCTCATTTGTTTCATATTATAACAAATTTTTATAAAAAAAAACAATTTTATAATTAATTAAGTACTGGTTTTGTGTTTTTATATAACTTTATGTTATAATAAACATAATTAAAAACTATGAAATAATAATGTTAATTAATGGTAAAATATTCCATGAGAGGAGGATTTTGCAATGAAATCAATAAATAAAAAAGTTGTTGTAAAAGCAGAAAATATTACTACAAGTAATGCATCTTGTCATTATCATATCTAATAATTAGTAATATTTAACAAGAAAACCAATTGGGGGAACAATTAATTCTCCCTTATTAATGAAAGATAGAGGTGTCTAAAATGTATTTAATAAATGAAATAGAATTTATTAAAATTAATGCAAATGAAATATTTATGTTAAATCTAATTAATGCTGCGGCAGATATTATTGATAATGCTGTGTATGAGAATATTAAAAGCGGAAACTTTGATTTATTAAATAAAGAAGTTATTTCACTAATGGTAGAAAGAAAATATCTATTTGATTCAGAATTAGAATATAAAAAGTTTATTTGCGAAGTAGATAATAAAATTGAAAAATTAGAAAAAGCAGGTACTCTTAACTTTTTAGTTGTTCCAAGTTATGCTTGTAATTTGCATTGTATTTATTGTTATGAACAAACTTATATGATAAAAGGAACTACTGATATTGATCCATTAAAAATGGTTGATTTACAGTTTGATAGAATAGATAAGATAATGAAAGAACATCATAAAATCAATGGAATCAAAGAGGATGAAGATATTAGAATTACTATTATGGGTGGAGAACCTTTATTGAGATGCAATTTAAAAACAATTGAATATATATTTGAACAAACTAAAAAAAGAAATTTTTCACTTGATATTGTTTCTAACGGCGTAGATTTAAATTATTTTATAGATACATTTAATAAGTATAAAGACACCCTTAAACATATACAAATTACTGTTGATGGAGTAAAAGCTATACACGATCAAAGAAGAATATTCCACAATGGTAAAGGAAGTTTTGATTTAATTATAAAGAACATTGAATTAGCCTTAGATAATAATATTACAATAGTGCTAAGGGTAAATGTTGATGGTACTAATATAAATGAACTTCCAGAACTTGCAGATGAATTAAAAAATAAATTTGAAGGAAATGAAAAATTACAACCTTATTTATATTTATTACAAGATGGAGGTTGTTCAGGTGAAACTAATATTGTTAATGAAAAAATAGGAATTGAAAGAATCTTTGATTTAGAGGATAAAAATCCAAATATGTCTATTTTTAAGAAGAAATTTCATCCTGCTGAATTTATTAATTGTATTTTTGATGATACTCCATATCAACCAGTTTTAAGACATTGTGGAGCATCAAAAAATCAATATATTTTAGATTGCAAATCTAATGTTTACAAATGTTGGCATGGAATAGGAAACAATGGATATAGAATAGGTCAATTTTATCCAGAATATGAAATTGAAAACAAAAAACTTCAAGATTGGCAAAATAGAAGTGTTAAACATTTAGAAAAATGCAAAAAATGTAAGTATAGATATATTTGTGGGACAGGTTGTCCTGCTGCAAAACATATGAGTGACGATTGTATGGATATTACAGCAACAAGTTGCGTTGATTATAGTGAGTTAATTAAAATCATAATCCTTGAGAGAATGAAGAGAATGTAGTAAAATATATGTAAAGAAAGGGAGTGATTAATTTGGATAGAAAAGATGAAAAAGTTTTGACACTGGGGATTTTTGCCCACGCTAATGCTGGAAAAACAACTATAACAGAACATCTACTTTATCATACAAATGTAATTAGTAATATTGGTAGAGTGGATTCAGGTAATACTGTTACAGACAATATGAAGGTTGAACAAGAAAGAGGTATTACTGTTAGGGCTACTTTAGTGTCATTTAAATTAGGAGAAAAAACTATTCAATTGATTGATACTCCAGGACATGTTGATTTTTCTGCGGAAGTAGAAAGAACTATAAATGTTCTTGATGGAGCAGTTTTGGTTATATCTGGTGTTGAAGGATTAGAGGCACAAACTTACATAATATGGAGAGCATTAAAAGAAAAAAATATTCCTGTTATTATTTTTATTAATAAAATGGATAGACTAGGCGCTGATTATGATAGGGTATTGTTAGAACTTCAAAATAATTTAGAGGTACCAACTATTAATTTCAAACATGTTGTTCAAACAAATAATGGAGAACTAGAAATTGCAGACGCTACTAAAGAAGAAATAATAGAAGAACTATCTTTAATTGATGACGAAACAATGGAAGACTATGTTGAAGGTAGAGAAATGGATTTAGAGAAGATATTTACTAAAATCATTACTTTATCACATCAAGCAAAAGTGTTCCCAGTTATTGGTGGAAGTGCATTAATTGATGTTGGAATGCAAGATTTAATTAATTGTATTAAATATTATATTCCATCTAGTAAAAAGAAATTAGAAGAAGATTTTGCAGGTTATGTGTATACTGTAAGAGTTGATGATAATGGAAAAAATGCTTACATAAAAGTATTAAATGGTGAAATAAATTTAAGGGATAATATTAAATTAGGAGATGAAACTTCTGGTAAAGTAAAAAAACTATTTATATCAGATGGTTCTAAATTAATATCAGTTGATAAAGCATATAGTGGAGATTTAGTAGTTGCAAATGGATTAGATGTTAATTGTGGTCAAGTTATTGGCAACGGTGATGGTATGGAAAAGTATATTTCATTTGTTAAACCATTACTTACAATGGAAATAAATCCTCTTGATAGAAATCATAATATAGAATTAATGAATGCATTAAAAATATTAAATGCTGAAGATCCATATTTAAATGTTAGATATAATAAAACTACAAATTCAATATATTGCAGTTTAATGGGTGAAGTTCAAGCTCAAATTGTAAAAACATTATTAGAAGAAAGATTTGGATTAGAAGTAAATATAGAAAATCCAATAGTAATTCATAAAGAAGTTCCAACTCAAACTGCTCAGGCAAAAGCAACATATACAACTGTTTCGGGCATTGGGTTAGAAGTAACACCACTTGAAAGAGGTAGTGGATTTAAATTTGTTTCAAAAGTTTCTACTGATTATTTACATTTAAAATATCAAAGACAAGTAGAAAGATTAATCAATTATTATTCACAACAAGGATTACTTGGTTGGGAATTAACTGATATGGAAGTTGCATTAGTTGATGGTCAATTTGATTCAATGGGTAGTGATCCAATGCATTTTAATATAATTACTCCTTTGGCATTATTTAGATGTTTAAAACAAGCAAAAATGAAACTACTAGAACCTATTTCATCATTTACTTTAACAACACCAGAAGATGATTTGAGTTTGGTAATTAAACTTTTAACAAGTAAAAGTGGAATATATGAAATAACTAAACATTTTGAAGGAATGATTACATGTGAAGGTGAGGCACCTTCTAAAAATATGTTGAATTTTCCTCTTGAATTATCTACAATTACAAGTGGTAGAGGGACTTATTCATCATATATTTCTAAATATGATATTAGTAAAGATCAAGATGCTGAGATGGGCTTTATCGGTCCAGATCCAAGAAATGAAACAACATTTGTTATTGGTGATATGAAAGCAAGTATGGAACCATTAGATAAAACTTTAATGAAAAAGAAAAAAGAAAGTAGATCCAAATTTGCGAGACAACAAAAAGAAAATGATTATGGGATGAGAAGATAAATTGTTGTTAGGAGGATAATAAATATGAATTATTATGATACTGATAAAGAATATTCTTATGAAGAAATGGAAGAAATAGAAAAAGAGATTTATAATAAAACTTTTTTTTCTAATAACGAAAAATCCGATTTAGATTTTAATAGTATTTTTGCTAGAGAAATATTAGTATTTAAAGATAGAGATTATCATTTGCCTCAAAATATTTTTATAATTAAAAATTATAAAGGTAGAACAATTGTTGGAAGAAAGATTAGGTCTATATTAAGTATTGAAAATAGGATAAATGCAATTAATTGTAGTATGATTACTGCACCAATGCTTTTAGGAATTTTAAAAAATAGACAAAAAAATAATAGGAAAATAACAATTGAATATTTCCCTTTTACAAATGCTGAAAAAAAATCAATTTTTGATGAATTGAAAACCAATAGAAAATATGATATATATTATCCATATAAATATAGATTTTTTGCAACTAATAAAGAAGAAGTATCACCAGAAGAAGGTTGGTCTTTTAATCCAAATAGGAAAGAATATTTGGGATATGGTGAAATTCATTTGAGGAGTTATACAAATCAATATTTTAAATCTTTTGATTTGACTAAAAAAAATATATATGATCCAGCATGTTCAACTGGTGAATTCTTAAGTGATTTTAAAAAAATTCATACCTCTTGTCATACTATTGGACATGATTTGAGTCAAGAAATGATAGATTATGCAAAAGATTATGTTGATGAATCGTGTTGTTGTAATGCAATAAATTCTCCTTTAGAAAATGATAGTGTTGATATTATGTTTTTGAGATTTTTGAATTCAGAGGTAGTTTCTACATTTTCTGCTTATCAAATATTAAAAGAATTATTACCTAAAATGAAAAAGAATTCAAAGATTATTTGTTTTGGTCATACTCCTGTTTTAATAAAAAAGAAATGGCTTGAAAAACATAATCTAAATGTATTAAGTTGTAATGGTTATGATGATGTTAGAAATGCTATTTTTCAGTATTATGTATTAGAGGTAAAATAAATATGCAAAGCACAAGAGCAACAAAATTAATAATTGATAAAACAAAGATTAAGAATAATATTGATTCAATACAAAAATATATAGGTGATAATGTTGAAATCATGCCGATTATAAAGGCAAATGCATATGGCACACATATAAATTGCTGTTTAGAAATTCTTAATAAATTTAAAATTGTTGGTGTATCTTTAGTAGATGAAGCAGTTACAATTAGAGAAAATGGATATAAGAAAAATATATTTGTACTATATCCACCAGTAGAAACTGAATATCAAGAAATAATTAAAAATAATTTTACAATTAATGGCTCAAATATCTCATCATTACAGAAAATAAATAATCTTTGTAAAGATGAAGTAATTGATATTCATGTTGAAATAGAAACAGGAATGGGTAGAACAGGAATCAAAAAAAATGAATTAAATGATTTTATTAAAAGTGTTAAAAAAATGCCACATATTAATATAACAGGTGCATTTACTCATTTTGCATCAAGTAGCAAAGATTTAAATTTTACCAAGTTACAAATAGAAATATTTAATGATGCATTAAATATAATTAAAGATAATAATATTAAATTAAAATATATACATGTTTGTAATAGTGGGGCAATATTTACCTTTAAAAATTCATATTATAATATGGTTCGTATTGGTTTATTATTGTATGGCTATTACCCTAATGAGAGATTTATAAATGAGATAAATATCCTTCCCGCAGTTAGTTTAAAAACTAAAATTAGCTTTTTGAAATGTATAGATGTTGGTGAAACGGTTGGATATAATAAAAATTTTGTTGCCAAAAGAAAGTCTGTAATTGCTACAATTCCATTTGGTTTTGGAGATGGGTTGATTGGTCTTGAGACAGGGATACCGTATGTAATTGTTAATAATAAAAAAGCAAAAATAATAGGTATATGTATGGATAATATGATGATTGATGTAACAGATATTGATAATGTCAATTATGATACAGAGGTTATTATATGGGATAACGACAATATTACAATAGAACAAATTGCATCTTGGATACCTGATTTATGTAGTTATGAAATACTATGTTCTTTGTCAGAAAGAATACCTAGAGAGATTGTAGGTGTTTAGAATATGAAAAATATTAAAGTTGTTGCTTTTTCAAGAAGTTTAAAAATGATTTGTGATGAAAATGTTTCTTTGTCTACAAAAAGATTAAAGCAGTTGGGATACAATGTATCATTTTCTAAAAATTGTAATGTATGTGATGATTTTATATCGTCAAGTGTAAAATCAAGAATTTCTGATTTTAATGATGCATTGAAAGAAAAAGATGTTGATATTATATTATCAGTTTTAGGAGGATATAATAGTAATCAATTGTTGGATTATATAGATTATGATTTTATAAAAGAAAATCCTAAATTTATTTGTGGGTATTCGGATATAACTGCATTATTGAATGCAATATATGCTAAGACAAATGTTACAACATATTTAGGTCCGAATTTTCATAGTTTTGCAATGAAAAAAGGATTAGATGAAACAATAGATATATTTCAAAAAATGGTTAATAATGAAAGCTATTCTTTAAATGATCCAGAAATATACAGTAGTGATAAATGGTATGATGATCAAGAAAACAGGACTTTTATAAAAAATAAAGGTATGTATATAATTAATGAAGGTAAAGCAAAAGGAATAATTGTGGGAGGCAATTTATGTACTTTTAATTTATTACAAGGTACAACATATATGCCAGATTTACAAAATAAAATTTTGTTTCTAGAAGATGATTCTTTAGTTGGCGAAGAATTTCCTTATGAATTTGATAGAAATCTTCAATCATTAATACAGCAAAAAAATTTTAATAAAGTAAAAGGTATAGTGATTGGTAGACCACAAGTTGCAACTAAAATGAATATTACAAAATGGAAAAAAATTTTATGTACTAAACCTGAATTGAAAAATATTCCTATAATTATCAATGCTAATTTTGGTCATACAACTCCGACTGCAACAATACCAATTGGTGGTGTATGTATTATTGATACTTCAAAAGATGGAGATAAAATAATTATAGGAGGACAAGAATGAAAACAATCGTCGAAAAACCTAATCTTTATGATTTGCTTTATTCTAATTTATCTGAAGACGTTGAAATGTATAGAAAAATATTAAAAGATTCAAAATCAATTTTAGAGTTTGGTGCAGGAACAGGAAGAGTAACGATTCCATTGGCACTTGATAATCATTTTGTTGAAGCTGTTGACTTGTCAAGAGATATGTTAAAAACACTAAAAAAAAATCTTACTACAAACAAAAAATTATCTAAAAATGTAAATCCAGTTCTTGCTAATATGTGTAATTATAATTCAAAAAAGAAATTTGATGCAATTATTGTATCTTTAACTTCATTTAATTATCTATTGACTCAAGAAGAACAAATTGAATGTTTGATATCTATAAAAAATAATTTAAAAGCCAATGGTTTTGCAATTATTGAATTATTATCTGAAAAAACATTTTTAGATACAAATGAAAATTCTCATTATAAATTTATAAAGAGATTGCCAATAAATGATATGGAGTATTATGACTATTATAGAATAACAAAATTAAATTTAAAAAATAGAAGTATAACTCAAAATAGATTATTTAAACATTATATTGAAAACAATTTTATTTCGCAAGAAATATTTGATTGGAATAATAGATTTGTTACGATTGATGACTTTAAGTTATTGACTGATATAGTTGGTTTATCAATTGAAACAATATATGGTAATTGTCAATTAGATATGTATAATAATGAAAGTGAAGATGTATTTGTAAAATTAAGGAGAATTTAATTATGAATGATGTAAAAAAAAGTTATTGGTTAAATGGACAATTAAAAACAGAAACTCCATATTTAAATGGTAAGAAACAAGGAAAATTAAAACAATTTAATAAAAAAGGAACAATAGTTCAGTCCATTGATTATTGTGACGGAAAAATAAATGGATATGTAAAAAGTTATTTTGATGATGGATCTTTAGAATCATCAGAAACATATATAAATGGAGAAATACAAAATGATTTAGTTGTTTACAATAGAGATGGATTTGTTGTTTATTCAAAAGATTATGATAGGATAAATGGTGATTGTGTTTGTTCCCTTGAAAAAACTTTATGTAGACATTTATAAAAGTAAAAAAATCAAGTAGCATTGAATTATAACTTTTTTAATTAGGAGGTAAAATTTGAATAAAGTAACTAAAACAAAAGAAGATAAATTTTTAGAGAAGATTCATAATAAAAAAGAAAAACATCAAAGTAAATACCTAATTAAAAATAGAATGAAAAGAAGAATTAAAAATTCACAAACAATAATAAATATAAAAAATATTACTGAAGAAGGTATTATTGAATTAAAAACAGGAGAGGTTGCTTCAATGTTATAAGTTAAAGCTATTGATTTATCTTTAACTAGTAAACAAGAGAAACAAACCTTTTTTTCATATTTAAGAGTTTTATATCAAGTAAAAGAATTAAATTTAAAATGCTATAAGTTAGATGAAATGATTAATTTAAATACTAACAAAGTTAATTTAGATAAAAAAATAGAGATGTTAAGTAAAGAAAAAATTATTAAAAGAAAGTAGAAGTCTAGTAGATGAATTAGAAGCGAAAAGTATAATTTCTTCATGTAAAAAAACTTCAAAGAATAAAATTATGGTTTATATTTGAAAAAATAAATGATAATTATTGTGAACAGGGGTTTACTATAGAAAATAGTAAATTGAATAAGGGAACAGGAGCTATTGATATATCAAATTATTTAAATATATCATTAAAAAATGTTATTTCTATCGGTAATGACTATAATGATTTACCAATGTTTCAAAAAAGTGGGATTAGTTTTGGTGTAGAAAATGCAGATACATTTATAAAAAATAATGCTTCATTAGTGGTTAGTTCAAATGATGATATTGGTGTTAGTCAAGAGATAGATTATATATATAAATAATGGTGATTAATTGATATTTTGGGGATTTCTTAATTTCAATTTATTATTAAAAACCAAATTTATTTAAAATTTTTACGGGCATCTTTTGCTATTAATAAGGTGAGGTGTTTTAAAAATTTAAACAGATGGACTATATTAATTCTCCACAAAAAAAGGTACTACAATGTAGTACTTTAATAGGTAAAGAAAATTTTAGGTAGCAAAAAGAACTCATAATGCTCTAGGTAGCATTTAGGTAGCAATGCTACCTATTTTTCTTAAATAATAGTATTGAATTAAAATGAAAAACACTATATTTTATAAGGAAAAAATAAATTTTATTGACTTTAGAAAGTGTTTTGAAGCAGCCCCCTGAAGGAGCACTATGTGCTCCATTTTTTTGTATAAAGGTTTATATTATAAGGGTTTACGGGTATCAACCAAAACTTTTAAGACGCTTTCTAAGCCACATCTGAGCCACAAATTTCCAGTTTTAATTTTATATATTTTAAAAATATTAAAAATGTGATATTATTATATTAATAAGTGCTAGTACAGACTTGATGGTATGTACTGCACTTTTTTGTTTAGAATGGAGCTGGAGCATTATGAAGCATTCAAAAATAAAAGAACATGCCTTTGTTGATAAAGAACTTGTTCCTCCTTTTTTGAAAGGAGAAATGGGAACCCTTATTCAATTACACTCATGGTCTAAAGAAAGACTGCCTGAATATGTATGGATTGGATTGTTAAGAATTTCTTGTGATACAAGAAAAGACTATTTTGATAAAATGGGGTATTTAAAGGAATATATATTAAAAAATTTTGAAGAGAATATTGCGAAGATTTCTACAATATTGAAATTGGATTCTAAAGATAAAAACAAATTATTTAATGAAATAAAACGAATATTTGGAGAAAATGTCCTAGACCCATTACTTATAGTTTCGTATTTTGATGATGAGTTAAGAAAAGTTTTTCAAAATAGAAAGAACACAAATGACAATCGATTAGACCAAATTAAAAATGTTACTGAAAAAATGTATGATAGATATTCTGAAGTTGCGATGGATGTCAGGTATATGGTAATAATTTTTGGCTTAAATAAAATTAGATTTTTGCAAGATCAAGTACCTGGAATGATTGAAGCAATTAGCAAATATCCAACAATTGAGTATAATAGTCCAGAAATGAATATGTATTCTTGTGAACTTTCATCCTTTGAAGGAATGGACTTTGGTTTGACAAAAAACTATGATTATTCAAAATATTTTTATGAGGAGATGTATTTAATGACTGATTGTAATCCGTTAATATTGTCATATAATGGTGAAAAATGTGATGATGAATTGAAAAATTGTATACAGAAAGTCAGAGAATTCCTTATTAAATATGAAGAAATAAAATATAACGATAAGCATGATGTAATTGTAGGAAATTTAAGTTATATTTATAAAATTGTTAGTGAAATATACAACAATAATTTGGGAGCCTCTATTATTTCTCGCTTAGCCATGCGAACTTTGGTTGAAGTATATTGTAATTTGAAATTTATTTGTGAAAATTCAGTAAAAGAGCCTAAAATATGGGAGTCTTTCAAAGATTATGGGAGTGGGAAATACAAAATTATTTATAAGAGAATTGAAGAAGGCTCTGCAAATGCAGAAGAGTGTGTGCATTTAAATGATAAATTAATTAAGATATTAACTAATGAAAACAAATGTGAAGAGTTTTTGAAAGTCAAATTTAGTAATTTTGCCGATAAAAATGTCAGACAAAAATTTATAGACATTAAAGAAAAAAATTTATATGATACATATTATGATTATGATACCTGTTTTTCACATGGATATTGGAGTGCTATTAGAGAAAGTTCCTTATTACTTTGTGACAATCCTTTGCACAATTATCATTCTGTAGCCGATTTGAATTTTGAACAGAAATTACCAAACATTTATAGAGACTATATATATATTTTAGAGAAAATAATAAATATTATTGAAAAAGAAATAGGCGTTGAATAATGGTCGAATTAATTAAAAAATATCAAAAAGAGTATTTAGAATTGATTGAGGGGTTTATCAGTAAAGAAAACAGATCTGTTGAAGAATATTTATCATTAGTAGATAAAGTGGAATTATTATATAAAAGAAACAAAAAAACAATATTTAATATGTTAGAGTTGAATAAAAATGCAGTATATTTTGGTGGGGCTACATATTTTTCTAAGGGAAATAATGAGATATATCCGATTATAATAGCGAATAAGAAAGTAATTGTTGCCGAACCCATTTTGAAATTATCTTTGTTCTTAAAGCATTCAGAGTCGTTTAATAGCAAAAGAGTAATTGAAATTATTGATAGAGCTATCGAGCAGACACTTGAATTGAAATTTGAATTAATTAATGCAATCATAATATATATAAATCCAAATGATTTTTTGAAAGATTTAAAGGAAGGCATTTCTCAAACTGCAGGTGAATTAACTCTACAATATTTTAATAACAATTTAAATTTAAAATATCAAACATTGAATGAATTGATTAAAGATAATTTGCATTTAGATTTTGAAAAGTTATCCAAAAAATATGATAAATTGAATGAATTGATTATGACAGTAGTTTCAAAACCTAGTGATACTCTGAAGGAAAAGATAATGAAAAATTTAATGAGCACCGGAGTAAATAAGGAAGAATTAGCAAAGCAGCCACCAATATATAATATAGTTTTAACATTAATCGGACTATTTGGACAGGCTTTTGAATTGAAATCAATTTCCTTAATATTACATATACCATTGTATATTAATAGACCAAATGTTTTATTGTATGTCAATTTCATAAATTACGTGGATGAAGATGAAAAAAGCAGAGTCTATGAGTCGAACATTCTGTTTGCATTGTATATGGTTTTAAAAAAATATGATTTTACAGAAGACTACAATAAAATAATTTATTTATATGGTGATGGTAAAGTTTATAATGAAGTAGTTGGTGAATGTAATAAAGACAAAATTGAAATTGGTGAATATATTAAAATTATTGAAGAAAAAATTATTGACAATAAACATTTTAAAAAAATAATAAAAAAATGTTCTTCTAAGCCACATCTGAGCCACAAAGAAAATAAAACAATTAAAATTAATATAAAGCACTAAGCAACAAATCGTTATAAAATAAATGAAAATTAAATATTAAGAATTATTAAATAACAAAAGTAAACACCCCCCTGAAGAGAGTGTAAGCTCTCATTTTTGTTGTATTTAAAGGGTTTATTCATATTTAAAACAAAAAAGGTCAAATAGAAGTTAATAAACTTGTTTCAAAGGAAGAATATGCATTTAGAATTGTTGGAATTATCCCAGTAGTTTATGATTTCAATCTGAGGAGTTTCGTACTTAGAAAAATTTTTAAATCAGAAATTTAGTGTAGACAATTTAACTAGAGAAATTGTTTTACCAACATATCAAAAAACTTTGTTATAAATATTAATTGCGACAATAATATGTTGCTTTTTTCTTTATTATTTTATATACTATAAATGTAATTAAACAGAGATTGTTTTGAAGTAATATTTAATTTATGATTTAAAGAGAGTTAGTGTTTGGTGAAAACTAATAAATAATTAAGTATGAATTACGAAGCATTAGTTTAAACGGTTAACTTCGTTATAAGTTAAAGTGATAGTTTAATAATAAACTATAAATAAGATGGTACCACGGTCAATTCGTTCTTTTGAACTTATTGGTCGTGTTTTTTATAAGGAGGTGATTTTATGAATAGTGAATATTATTACAAAAAAACAATACAGAAAGGAGAAATGAATATGAATTGTTTTGAAACACTAAAAGAAAGAGGATATATTTATCAGTTAACACATGAAGAAGAAATAAAAAAAATAATAAATGGGGAACCTATAACTTTTTATTTAGGGATAGATCCTACAGCTGATTGTCTTCATATTGGTCATTTTTTTGCTCTTACTATGGCTAGACTATTACAAGACTTTGGTCATAAAGCAATAATATTAGTTGGAGGAGCTACCGCATTAATTGGAGATCCAACAGGTAAATCAGATATGAGAAAAATGCTTAATAAAGAAAGTGTAGACAAAAATAAAAAAGAAGTAAAAGATTTAATAAAAAGATTTGTTAAAGAAGATACTTTAATTGTTGATAATGCAGATTGGTTTAATGGACTTGATTACATTGATTTTATGAGAGAAGTAGGTACCCATTTTAATATAAATAAAATGCTTGCAACTGATTGTTATAAAAATAGATTAGAACAAGGAGGTTTGACATTTCTAGAAATGGGTTATATGTTAATGCAAGCATATGATTTTACTTATTTGAATAAAAAAAATAATTGTATATTACAAATAGGTGGATCTGATCAATGGGCAAACATAGTAGCTGGTGTTGAATTAAGTAGAAAATTAAATAATCAAAATAATATTGTATCAAATAATCTGTTTGGTATGACATGCCCTTTATTAGTGAAAGCTGATGGAGAAAAAATGGGTAAAACTTCGTCAGGTACTCTTTGGGTATCTAGAGATAAGACTGATAGTTATGATTTTTATCAAGCATTCGTTAATTCATTTGATGAAGATGTAGAAAGATTATTATCATTTTTTACTAGAATAGAAATAGAAGAAATAAAAAAATTATGTAATGATGATATAGTAAGTGCTAAAAAAAGAATGGCTTACGAAGTTACTGCATTAGTTCATGGTGAAGAAGAAGCTTTAAAAGTAAACCAGATAGCTGAAGATATATTTAATGGTTCTGGGACATCAGAAAACATGCCTTCTAAAGAATTAAACATAATAGATGATATAAATATATTAGATTTATTAGTTCTTACTGATTTAGTCAGTTCTAAAGGCGAAGCTAGAAGATTAATTGAACAAAATGGATTATCTATAAATAAAGAAAAAGTTAATGATTTTGAAATGATGATAAAAAAAGAAGATTTTATAGATAATGATTTAATAATTCAAAAGGGTAAAAAAGCATTTTTAAGAGTAATTTTTAAGGATTGATAAAGCAAAAAATATATGATAAAATTTTGTAATGAATTAGTAATATTATTTAAAAGTTGAATGTTTATATATAATGATTGGAGGTTTTTTATGTTAGCGTGGGAAAGTGCATTAAATAAGTTTTTAGATAAATATAAAAATGAAGAATATTTTATAGGTGCAATAGTAACGGGAAGTTATGTAACAGGTAATAATGATAAAAATAGTGATATAGATGTATATATTATTTTAGCTGATAATATTAATTGGCGAGAACGTGGTAATAAATTAGTAGATGGATATATTATTGAATATTTTATTAATTCTATAAAAAAAACATTATCATATTTTGAACAGGAATTAGAAAGTTATCATATGTCAACTACAATGATGTTTGTAAATAGTAAAATTATATTTGATAAAGATAATCAGATTAAAAAGCTAGTTGATATAGCTAAAAATAATATCAAATCAGATTTGAAAAACATTAATGATTTTAAAAAAAATCTAAATTGTTATTCTGTTTGGGATGGTTTTGATGAACTTGAAAGTAAATATTTAAAAAAAGAGGACATTGATTTTTCTTATAACATATTTTTAAATAGGATTATAGACTCATATTTTTATAATAAGCAAATACCATCACTTCCATTAAATAAAATTGAGAAAATATTTATGAACAGAGAATATAGAGAGAATTATAATGTTCAAAAATTACCGGATTTAGAATTTAATAATTTGTTAATTAGCTGTTTTACTGAAAAAGTTTATGATAAAAAGTTTAATTGTGCTAAAAATATATATAATTATTTTTTAAAACAGTTTCCTGAATTTGATATTAATGATTATAAATTAAGAAGTAGTGCTGAATAAAAATTTAATTATTGATTAAATAAAGAATATATGGTACAATCTAGACATTAATTAAATTGTTGATTTAGAGAAGTAGATAATTGAAGTCTTATAGAAAGTAACTGGTTGATGTAAAGTTATAGATAGATATTATCGAATGGACTAATGAGAGATTCCTTGAAACTAAGTAGAGGAATACGGGGTTTTAACCGTTATCACAAAATTTATGTAGTAGCATAAAAATACTTTTAGGTGGTATAACAAGTTATAAACTTGTCCTATTTTAGGACAAGTTTTTTTTGTAAGGAGATGGTAATATGAGAATTAAACGATGGTGTTTTAACTTTTAATAATTTAGAAGGAGGAAAATCATGAAAAAAACAATGATAACAGGCGTACAGCCAACAGGAAATTTCACTTTGGGCAATTATATAGGAGCTATTAAAAATTTTGTTAAATTACAAGAAAACTATAAATCTTATATATTTATAGCTGATTTGCATGCACTAACTACTTATCAAAATCCTGTTGATTTAAAAAATAGAATATTAGATTTAGCGGCTATCTATATGGCTTGTGGAGTAGATAAAAAATATACAAGTTTTTTTGTTCAAAGTGAAGTAAATGAGCATAGTGCTTTAGGATTTATAATTGGATTTCAATGTCATATAGGAGAACTTTCTAGGATGACTCAATATAAATCAAAAAAATTAAAACAAGGTAATGATGGAATTGATTTAGGCTTATTAATATATCCAACTTTAATGGCTGCAGATATATTACTTTATGATGCAGAAATTGTACCAGTAGGAATGGATCAAAAACAACATATTGAAATAACAAGAGATTTAGGAGATAGATTTAATAAAAGATATGGTAAAACATTTAATCTACCAGATTACTATATATCAGAAGTAGGATCTAAAATAATGAATTTGCAAAATCCTTTAGAAAAAATGAGCAAATCATCACCATTAAATGACAAAGGGACTATTTTTATATTAGATGATATAAGTAACACTAGAAAAAAAATAATGTCCTCAGTAACCGATAATGAAGGTATAATTAAATTTGATGAAGAGAACAAACCTGGTATTTCAAATCTTATTTCAATATTATCAGTAATATCAAATAAAAGTATTAATCAAATTGAAGAAGAATTTAAAAATTCTAATTACTTTGAATTTAAAAATGCAGTATCTGACTCATTGGAAAAATTAATAGTACCTATACAAGAGAAATATAAAATATATAGAAATAGTAGTGAGTTAATTCAAACATTAAAAGAGGGATCTAAAGAAGCGAGTATTTATGCCTCTCAAAAACTAGATGAAGTTAAAAATAAATTAGGATTAGATTCTAATTGTTAACAAAATTTAGATTGCAAAAAGGTTGCAAAATTCTAAAAGCACCTAAAATTTATAGTGATTAAATAAACTTATTTAAAATAAATTGTTTACTTTTGACTTATATTAAAGCAACTTATTATTAAAAAACTAATAATAAGCAGCCCCCTGAAGACGGCCGAAAGGTCGTCATTTTGTTGTAATATAATGGTAAAATATAATCTATAAAAAATTAGATGCTATAATTTGAATAATAGTAATTTTATCTTGCTTACTATTTTACTTATTTTATATTTTGAATTAAATTTATTTTATAAGTTTCAATTTTAAATAATATAGTATATAATTGTTGAAGTGAGGTGATATCATGCGTAGACTAAATATATTTGTAGATGAGACTGGCGAATTTGGATTTGGAAAAGGTTCATCTGAATTATATGGTGTTTCATTTACTTTTCATGAACATACAGATGATATCATGGTTGAGTTAAATAGATTAAACGAAAGATTAAATGTAATAGGATATACTAATATGATTCATATGGCAGATTTAATTATGCATAGGGAAGATTATATAAATTTTAATATTAATACAAGAAAAAGTATTTTTAATGCCATATATCAGTTTGCAAGAAGAATACCGGTTAAATATCGTACAATAATTGTTAATAAAAATTATACAAATAATAGTAGAGTACTTAGACAACAAATAGCTTCTGATATAAATAGAATGATAAAAGATAATGAAAGTTATTTTAGTAGATTCGATCAGATAATTATGTATTATGATAATGGACAAGAAACTTTAGGTACAATATTAGACTCTATTTTTTTACAATTTGAAGGGTTTGAACATAGAGTAGATTTTGTTCATAAGGAAAAAAGACTTTTTCAAGTATCAGACATGCTAACATTTATAGATAAGTATGATTACAAATACAAATATAAAATGAAGTTTACTTCTGGAGAAAGATACTTTTTCACGAACTATGACATTCGTAGGATATTGAAGGAACTAAATAAAAAAAGATTTTAAACATTAAAAAAGCAACCATATAGGTTGCCTTTTTAAGCGGCGCTTGGCGCCAACACGGGTTTGATCCAGTATTATAAATAACAGACCAAGTGGAGATTTAATACTATCTACAATAATATTACATCTCCATTACATAAATATTATACCAAACTTAATTACTAATGTAAATATTAACTTGCTATTTTCTTGATGTGTATATAATATACAACAATTTATTAAAAAAATCAATATTTTTTTTAAGTAACAAAAATGCTCTAAAAAGTTGAGTTGGATGATTTTTTGCTGTATAATTTAAATGAAATAATAAATTATTTTAATATGTTTAGAAGGAGAAAATAAAATGGATATGAAGCAAATTCAAAAAGATATTTGGCAAAATAAAATTAATAAGGGGTTTAATATAACAGATGTGAATAAAGAATTTTGTTTATTATATGGTGAAGTAGCAGAGACATATGAAGCTTGGAGAAAGAAGAAAGATGATCTTGGTGAAGAACTTGCAGATGTAGCTATTTATCTAATGGGCTTATCCGAATTGTTAGGAATTAATTTAGAAGAAGAAATTTTACATAAAGTAAGCAAAAACGAAAAAAGAGTCTATAAAAATATTGATGGAGTAAATACTAGAATAAGTGATTAGAAGAATTGTTTCATTAAAAAGCACTACAGTGTAGTACTTTAATAGGTAAAGAAAATTTAGGTAGCAAAAAAACTCATTTGCTCTATGTAGCAAATAGGTAGCAATGCTACCTTTTTTTATAAATAATAGTATTTAGCTAAAATGAAAGATATTATATTTTATAAGGATAAAATGGGTATTAATAAAGAAGTTATGGACTTTGTGAGTATAATGTATGAATAGTATGCAAGTAAAAGATAAAGTAAGAAATATAGCAAATAAGAAGAATGTTGATTTTAATAATGTTTTTAGATTATATATGTATGATTGATTTCTCTAGATAAAAGTATAATTAATAAATATTTTCTATTGACATAATATCATATTATGTTATTATAATTGTTAACAAATATCTGTTATTAGGGGGAAAAGATAAAATGAAAAAGGTAGTAGTATTTTTTTGCGATATAGATGGAACTTATACTCCAAGTGAAGTAGAAGAACGTAATGAATTTCAAAAAATATTAAATGATTTTAAAAATAGTTATAAGGCAGATGATATTATATTTTCATTTATAACTGGAGATTCAAATGAAGATTATCTAAAAAATTATGTTAATGATTTTAAGAAAAGAAATATTGACGAAAAAATAATATTAGGGAATCAATATTATGATTGTGGAATGTATGATGAAAATGGTAACCATAAATCACTTTATGGAACTAAGGAATCAAAAATAATAAATTATTTAGATTTTTTAAAAAGTAAATACGATATAGTAAAAGTGATATTCGCAGATGATAATATAAATGCATTAAGCCAAGAAAAAATCTCTAGGAAATTTGGATATACCATAGATATAACTATAATGAGACCTGATTATATTATTAATGATGCAAGTCAAAAAGTTATAACTTCTAAAAAAGAGGGACTTTCTGGAGTTATTGATTGTTTAAAATTTTTAAATGATAATAGTATAATTAATAAAATTGATAAAACTAATTATATTGGAGAAAAAGAAAAGGAAGAAATCAAAAAATTAGAACAAGAAAGATTAGAGACAGAAAAAAAACAATTAGAAGAATTAGAAAGAAAAATTGAAAAAACAAAAGTAAATAGTATTTTTTTTCCAGACAATAATTTAGATAATGATGATTACTTTTCTTATTTGTGCAATGAGTCTTTTGATATTATAGATGAATCAGAAGTTGAGATTATTTCTTCAATTATTGATCAAAATGGTGAAAGAAAATATAATATTAGAGATATTAAAGAAGAATTAGAAATGCTAAAAGAAATAAATGATAATGCGTTAGAATATATAGAATTTTTAAAAATGTATAAAACAGTTATTTATCCAGATAGCATTACAAGTATGAAAGATAAAAGATTATATAGCGATGAATTATTTAAAGAATTATTACAAGATGGTGAATATGAATTTTCTTGGAATGGTTTTAGGGAATCTTTACATTTTTTTCCAGAAGATAGTTCAAATGAATTAGATGAAATAATGGAAGGGCATCTTTATCCACAGTCTTATACTTTAGGCAAAGAATATAAATTATCTAATACTTATACTATAAATGAGATAAGAGCAGTGATGCAGGAAATAAATTTAATTGCATTTTTAATAATTTATAATAATAAAATTAAATTTAGAGGAGGAGATTATTTTGTAAAATGTAATATGCATAAAAGGGATAATAATTTTGATTTAAGAGCATATACTTATTCAAAACAATTATATTGTTCTGATTGTGGATGGAGACAAAATCTTCTTAAATACATTTTAAAATCCGAATGGGAAATGAATAAAAATTTAATTGGAATATATGAATTAATGGATACCTTAATATGCTTTTTTAATATTTCTAGTGTTCAAATTAGAGAAAATCCTAATGTCAATGAGATACTATTACGTGAACTTATTATAGCATGTAAAAGCGATACATATAAAAGCTTTTTAGATGATGAAGCTAATTATAAAAAAAATAGATGTGCGGTAAAAAAACATAATAAGTAAATATTTAGATATGATAATTTAAAGATGTTAATATATTGATATTTATAAAATAGTAATGTATACTATAACCAATGCAAAGAAAGACTTATTTTCAAAAAAATTTCGTTAGGGGGAATATAGATGGAATTTAGTAGCAAAAATCAAATTAAAATAGAGAAATTAAAAAAAGAAATAAAAGAGAAAGATAATATAATATTACTAATTGAGTTAATCGAAGCAAGAGAAATACATCGAGAAATGGAATATTCTTATTGTCTTGATAGAAAAATCGGAATCGATATTGATCTTAAGAGCAATAGTATTATTTTTTTATTTGATGATTTATTAGATCATTTAATTAAAACAAATTTTATTGTTAATTTAAAAGATTATAAAAAAGATAATATTCAAAATCGAATAGATAATTTAAGTAAGACTGAACCAAACAATTTTGAACTTTTAGATCTTAAAAGATTATATGGCAGAATGTGTGATTCATATAATTACATTTCATATTTAGAAAAAGCAAATAAAGAAATAGAAAACTTTGACATAATTAAGCATTTATTAGACAATAAACAAAGTGAATTAATAATCAAATTGATATTTTCAAATAAAGTAAAATTAGAACAAAAACAACGTTTAATAAAAAAGCTTATTGCTGATTATCCAGAATTAATAAGTATTTTTGATTGTCCACCCATTACTTATCGTTACGCTACTTACGATAGTGGAGACTATAACCGTAAAGAAGCATTTAAGACAGCATTAAAGGAAAAAGCAAATGAACTTTTAGATAATGCTGATGAAAATGTAAACATAGTTAGAAGAAAATATAAAGAAAAATGTAAAGATGGAATGAGCGACATACATAGAAACAAGTGTATCAACTTTTTTGTAGAAAATAATTTAGTTGATATTAACAATATATATTGGATATATGATGGATATTCTGCTATAACTTCAGCTGCAGCAAGTTATATAAATGGTGATTTTCGTACTGGGGAAAGATTATATTTATTGCCAGAATATAGAAAAATAAGTAAACAAATTAGAGATGATTCAGATATGGTAATTATAAATTTTTTATTTAATAGAGGAATGAGTGATTTGATAGAATTTTTAGGAAATCCTAAGTTTGAAAGCTCACCAGAAAAAATAGAATATTTATTACAAAAAATTTATAAAAATCAAAATTCGAAAGGATTTGATTATACTAGTGAATACATTGATAAGGTAATTAATATATTATTAAGAAAAACTAAAAAAGAAGACTATAAAAATGTTAAAAAAATAATAAGTGATTTAGAAGTAAATAATGATATTGATTCATTAATTAATCAAAGGCAACAATTTACAGCAAAAATGAAAGTAACTAGTGAAACTTTATTAAATCAGTTTCCGGCTTCAACAAAAATAAAACACATTAATTTCCAAAAACAAAATTAATTAACATATAAAAAAATAGCATAAAATAGACACCATTCATATAAAAAGGGGGATATACTTATGGAAAAAAACATTGATAAAATAAATAAAGAATTAAGAGGCTTAGCACTAGGATTGTCTTTACTTGCCTCAGGAGTAGGAGTAGGATTAGTAGCAGAAAAAGCTTACAATGATATAAAGGATGGTCAGTATTATCAAGCTAAAAATGCTTATGAAAAAGAAATAGGTTTAGATATTACAAGCATGTATGTGTTTGAAAAATATAGTAGAAATAGTGTTGAGGAACCTTTTAAAAAAGAGGGAATTATTTATGTGATTCCAAACATTACTGCTTTTCCAGTAAATAGCGAAACAGAAGATTATGAATATATAGATCGAATAAGTCTTAGTAATACAGAAGAATTAGATGAAATAAACAATAAACAAAAAGCTAAGGAAAAAGTAATTTTAAATAGTAATATAAAAGTAGAATAAAATTGTTTTACTTTTTTTGATAAACAAATATAGAGATAATTATAATTTTTATAATATAAAGCAATTACTATTCTTATAAATAAATTTATTTTAATAAATATAATGATATAATTGTAATAGGTGATTTTATGACAAATGAAGAACAATTAAATAAATTATGTAAAAAATATGATAAATTACAAATAGAATATGGTGACAAAAGTCTTAACTCTATTTATTTTGGTGGCTGTATTGATAATCCTGATATATGTTTTGTTTTTATGAATCCAACTAAAAGAAACATTGCATCTAAAAAAGATTGGAAAGGTTATCGCTCTCCTTGGATTGGAACAAAAAATATATGGGATTTATTTAATGAATTATCATTAATTAATAAAGATATATATAATGAGATTAAATCAAAAAAAGGTAATGAATGGACAGAGGGCTTTGCTAAAAGAGTATATGACAACATTAAGGATAATAAATTATTTATAACTAATTTAGCGAAATGTACTCAAACTGATGCTAGAGAATTACCTAATAGTGTTTATGAAAAATATTTAGATTTGTTTTTAAAAGAATTAAGTATTATTCAGCCTAAAATAGTTATACTATTTGGTAATCAAGTAAGTAGTGTTATTTTAAATAAGAAAATAGCAGTATCACAATGTAGAAAACAAGAATTTATTTTAAATAAAAAATATAAGTGTTATTGTGTTTATTATCCTGTTGGTAATGGAAGATTCAATATTAATAAATCAATTGAAGATTTAAAATATATTATAGCTAGTATTAACAATAAAAGCAGTAAGTAAGAAGCCCTTTATTGAAATTATAAGCAATTTTAATAACTAAATTCTTATAAAATGCAGATTTAATTACTAAAAGAATATATAATAGTTCTAATATTCAAATTGTGGGGGAAACATTATGGAAGAAGTAAAAAACAACAGGATAGAAGAGATATTAAAAAATTATAAAACAGATGCAAATAATAGATATAATTTATTAAATTTGTATACATTTACTATTGATAGAAATGGAACAAAAAGATATGATGATGCTATCTCTTTAGTAAAAAGAGAAAGTTATACTGTTTTATTTGTTCATATAACTGACATTATAGAGGATATAAATTATCATAAAAAAGACTCTAAAAAACTAAGAGACTTTTTATATTATCATGGTTTAAACAATTATGATCTATCAAAATCTTTAGTACAAGGTGAAAAAAGAAATTCTATTACATTAGTAGCTATATTTGATAATAATGGAAGATTAAGTGAATATAAATTTATTAAGGCACTTATTAATGTTGATATAAATTTAAATTGTAGTGATTTTTCAAGAAATATAAACAAATATAAAGAACAAAAAGAAATATGTAAAAAGCTAAGAGAATTATGCTTTTTATATCAAAATATAAAACATCAAATAATTCATTTAAATAAAAGCAATAATCCTAATCAGTTTATATCAGAAACTTCTGGGCTTTATTCTCATTTGTTAGGAGAAGAGTTTATAAAAACAGAAATAGGTAAAGAATTTTTAAAAATTCTTCTTAAAGATTCATCTTATATTAAAGGTAAATTTTTTGTTAAAGCAACTTCTCCTTTATATAAAGGAGAAGCATATATAAATCAATTATTAATACATGACTTTATATTAAATGATAAAAAAGACTTGCTTGAATTTTGGAAACAAAATAAAGAAATGATTGTTGAATATTTAGATAGTGGTAAACAGGGCCAACCTATTTTATATGACAGTGGTATTCAAAAAAAGAAAAATCACAATTGCTCATTTAAACCTGCTATATAATTTAACTTTAATATAATAAGACAAAATATAACAAAGAAAAGCGGGTATATTATTTTAAAAAAAAGTATGATATAAGTACGAACAAAAAGAGGTGACTATATGGGATGGATTGAAAGTATTGGAGAAGCAGTAAATTATATAGAAGATAATATTACAGAAGATATATCAATAGATGATATAGCAAAACATGTTTGTATTTCTTCATTTTATTTTCAAAAAGGATTTGCAATGCTTTGTAATATTTCTGTTGGTGAGTATATTAGAAAACGTAGACTCTCACTTGCAGGTATTGATTTAATTCAGTCAAATCAAAAAATCATAGATATAGCGCTTAAATATGGTTATGATTCACCTGATAGCTTTACTAAAGCTTTTACGAGATTTCATAAAGTAACACCAAATATTGTTCGAAAAGAAGGTTCTATGATAAAATCATATGCTCCTTTAAAAATCAAATTTTTATTGAAAGGTGGGTATACAATGGATTATAAAATAGTTGAAAAAGATTCTTTTACAGTTATGGGGGTATCAAAGATTTATAAATACGATGATGCTTTTGTGCAAGTTCCTAAATTTTGGAAAGAGTTTTTCCAAACAGGTAAGAACCAATTTGTATGTGGTATGTATGGGATAAATACAGATAAAGATATGAGTGGTAATCAGTTTGAATATATGATTGCTGATGATTATAATAATAAAGAAGTCCCAGAAGGTTTTATAACTAAAACAATTCCAAAACACACATGGGCAGTATTTGCTTGTGTTGGACCAGCAGAAAAATCTATGCAAGAAACTAATAAAAAGATTTTTTCAGAATGGTTACCAAATAATAAGAGCTATGAAATAGCTGAAGGGTACAATGTTGAAGTATATATGGATCCAACTGATTTTCCAAAAGGAATATCAGATGAAAAATACTATAGTGAAATTTGGATTCCCGTTAAGAAAAAATAAGTTTAACTTTAGATTAACAAAAATTTGTTAGTCTTTTTTTAAAAAATTGTAAATTAAAACAATAATAAATAAATTTAATATCATATATATAAAATATGATATAATTTATTTAGGTGATTTTATGAAAATAAATCTTGAAACACTAATATTAAGTAGTTATGATGATAACAATAAAAATCATAGACTCTTTAAATATGGTTTATCAAACGATACAGAATTTCAAAAATATTTTGGTCAGTTTTTTATGAAAAACATTGATGAAATATTTGCTGAATCAGAAAGTTTAGAAATAAATAAAGCATATTTAATTGAAGAAGAAAAAGAAGTTATTGGAATGATTAGAATATTTGAAAAAAGAAGTAACTCAATTAATCTCCAATATGCAGTTTCTAAAGAATATAGAAGACTTGGATATGGTAAAAAGATTTTAGAAGAAGTAACAAACTTTTTTATAAGAGTTGAAAATATTGATTGTATTAAACTAGATATTGATAAATATAATAATGGTAGTATTAAGTGTGCTGAAAGCCTAGATTTTGTTAAAGATACTAATGGTATATATTCAAAGAATAGATGAATATAATTAAAAAAGTAGAAAAAATGTTAAAAATATGCTAATATATACAAATATGGGGGATTTTTATGAATAAAGTTAGAAAAATAAAAGAACAACTATTGCAATTAGAACAACAAAAAATGGATGCAGAACAAATAATAATTGAAGCAAAAAAAGAGATAGATGAACAAAAAAAAGAAATGTCTTATTTATATCAAGAATTTTTTGATAAAAAAAATAAGAAAGAATTTGTTTTTTATGATAGATTTCCTAGTTTAGAATTATTTGGATTACATATAGACAGAGTATCTAAACTATTTCCACTTTACGAAAATGGAGTTTTAAATGTTAATGAATTAGCAGAATTAATTAAACACTTTTATCAATTTCAAAATGGTTCACAATATGAAATTTTAACGATGGGAGCTACAGAAACTGATGGCGCACCTGTTTATGGAGGACAAGTTTTTTCAGCTATACCGCACATTTATTTTATTATAGGTAATGATAAAACTTTAAATCCATATAAAGAATTTAATGGACATTTCATTAATGATGATAAACTTTATAATTCAATATATTTATATACTAGAAGAAAAAAAGATTTAATAGTTATTGAACTTGAATCAGGCTATTCAACTGAATATAATATGGAGTGTTTAACAGGTAATTATAGTGATAGACGAAACGCTATTAATTATTATGACTATCATAACAAAAACTATAACTATTATAATGTTTTAGCAAACAAAAATGTGTTTAATTACAATGTCCAAAATTACGTTAGAAACAAAGGGCTTTATGGTTATAATGGTATAAAGGATGTTATGAATTTTAATTCTCATATTTTTGATACTTTTATATCTAAGATGTTAATAAGTGTAGTTATTTATAAAAGAAATAATAATATTGAAGAATTATCAAGTGAAGATTATAATCATATATTTGATGTGTTATTTAATGAAAAAGTTGATATAAAAAATGAAGTAAAAAAAGATATCTCAAAACAATTAATATATGTTCCAAATAGCAAATATCAAAGATAATAAGGAGAATATATGATATACATAAATAAAGAAACAACAAATAAATTTAAAAACGTAAACACAGACGATTTATATTTAGTAATAGATTTTGATAGAACTATAACTAGCTATGAAAGTTGTAGTACATGGGGTGTATTTGATAAAGACAATTTTACAGATGAAAATTATTCTATAAAAAGCAAAGAATTATTTAATTATTATTATGTAAAAGAATCGGATATTAATATAGATGCTAAAACGAAAAATAATTTAATGATTGATTGGTGGAATAAAACTATAGCTTTAATAGTAGAATCTAAATTAAAAGAAGAAAAAGTAAATAAAGCTATAAATAAAGAAATAATGGAATTTAGATTTTATGGCAAAGAATTTTTAGAATTAATGTATAAAAATAATATTCCAGTTATTATTATTTCAGCTGGAGTAGGTAATTTCATAGAACAATTTTTAACATTAAATAATTGTTTATTTGATAACATACATATTTTTTCTAATTATTTAGAATTTAAAAATGGTTATGTATCTGGTATTCTTAATGAAGTAATTCATTCTGAAAACAAAGATATTGTATTGTCTAATAAAAAAATTTCTGATTTAATAAAAAAAAGAAGTAATATATTATTATTTGGAGATAATCTTTCAGATGTAAGAATGGTTTCTAGTGATAAAAGAGATCAAACTATAAGAGTAGGCTTTCTAGATAAAACAACTGAAGATATGCTATTAGCATATAGAAAAGAATTTGATATAGTATGTACAGAAGATACTTCTTATGATGAAGTATTAAAATATATAAAAATTTAATTTAAAGAGTTTTATCTCTTTTTTTGTGCTATAATTTAGATAGAAAATAAGCGGAGGTTTTATGAGAAGATATTCAAGGAGTAAAAATAATGATAGTGATTTAACAGGAATAATAGGCTTTTTAATTATAGTCATGATAAGTTGTGTCGTTAAGATTTTATCAAAATACTGGCTAATTGTAGTTATTATATTATCAATTGTTCTTATATATCTAATTGTTAGAATAATTATAGATATGGATTTTAAATCAACTTTTAAAAAGCCTTATTTATATTACAAGGGTAATCATAGTGAAGCTTGGTTAAAAGAACTGGAGAAAAGTGATTCATTTTATGATAAGCAAAAAGCGCAATCAGTAAAAAGAGGAATATATGGGGAAAATAGTCTTATTTATGAATTAGAACATTCAAACATTCCGATGTATATTATGCATGATTTAAAACTAGAATATAATGGTAATAAGTCACAAATAGATGCTGTTGCTATTACTAAAAAAGATATTTATTTTTTAGAAGCTAAGAATTTAAATTGTAACGTTGATATTGATTCAGATGGAACAATAACAAGAAATTATAGAAGAAATAAAAGAGGTTTTAAAAATACAATAACTCAAACAGATAAACACAAAATGCTTATTGAAGAAATATTTAAATTAGAAAAAATAAAAAAGCCTAGAAACTTTTGGTCGGTATTAACTAATGATAATAGTTATGTAAAATATAAAAGTGACGCTGAAGATATAAAAGAAAAGATAATACGTAATGATAAACTAGTAATTAATATTAAGCAAAAAGAAAAAAACAAACATGTAATAAGAAAAGAAGCAGATGTAAAAAGAATATGTGATGACATATTAAAATATGAAGTAAAAGAGGATATTTAGTCAAAGATTATTGATTAATTATCTCTTTTTTTATTTAATTAAATAAGTCTTATCATCAATAAACTCAATAAGTCTTTTTTTATATAAATTGCCTAGTGCTCTTTTAAAAGAAGCTTTGCTCATATTGAAAGTCTCTTCAATTAATTCAACATCTGATTTAGAATTAAAATTCATAATATTATTATTATTTTTTAAATAACTTAAAATAATATCAGCATCTTCTTCCATTAAAGGTACTTTAGAAACTAATAAAGTTCCATTATAACTATTATTTAAAGTACCAATATTATCAATAGTAACTTCTACTTCTTCTCCTATATGATAATTTCTTCTTTTATGTTTATAATATACAAATATATTATGACCTTCTAAAGTAATTAAATTAACTCCTTGAGTTCCATTTTTAAGAACAATAGCATTAATTTTATCAGAAACCTCTAGTTTAGTAGTTGGATTAAAAAGCCCTTTAGCTTCTTCTGGAGTAATAAGTTTCGCAATAAGTTGTGTTGAAGTAACTTTTAATTTACATAAAACAGTATCACCAATTATAGGCCACAACTCATCATCAAGTGGTAAATCATCACTTGAAATAATTGTGTCCTTTAAAACATTATTATCTATGAAAATACCAAGTCCTTTAACTACATTTGTTACTTTAACAAATCCTGGTTCTTCTATTTTAATAAAAGTCTTATTAGCGCTAGCTATTAGTCTTTTTTTAGAATCTTGAAACACAAAAACATCTATTAATTCTCCTATTATTAATTCTTTTGTGACTTGATTAAATGGTAAAAAGATTTCATCATCAAATTCATTATTTAATGTATATCCAATATTACTTATATGTTTAACTTCTAATTTATTAATTTTTCCTAATTTTAAATTCATATTTATTACCTTGCTTTCATAGCAATTATATAGAAAAAATCAAATATTAGCAAATGATTTTCTAAATAAGTATAAATTAATTATAAATATATATAAAATAGTTATGTTAAATGATTTAAAATAAAAGAAATAATCAATAATAATAATTCTGGTAAAATTAAAATAAAATATTATTATGTAAACTTTACAATATAGACTGTTAATTAAATGTATTTTTGTTATACTAATAATAGGAGTGATTTTATGAAAGTACAAGGTAAAAGAATAATTGTCACAGGAGCAGGAAATGGAATAGGCAAAGAACTTACTATTCAATTAATTAAAAAAGGTGCTTTTGTAGTAGGTCTTGATATCAATGAATTAAATCTAGAAGTTTTAAAAAAAGAAATTAATAGTTCTAGCTTATCTACATATGTAGTAGATATATCAAATGATGAATCCTTAAATAAATTTAAAGAAGACTATTTTAAAACATTTAATGAAATTGACGGAATAATTAATAATGCAGGAATTATACAACCTTTTATTAATATTGATGCAATAGATATGGATACAGTTTATAAAGTGATGAATGTTAATTTCTTTGGGCCACTTAAGTTAACTAAATTATTTTTACCAAACTTACTTACAAGGCCAATAGCCCATATAGTTAATGTTTCAAGTATGGGAGGATTCTTTCCTTTTCCTGGGCAAACAATATATGGAGCATCTAAAGCAGCTTTAAAAATGCTTACAGAAGGTTTATATGGAGAATTACTAGATACTAATGTAAGAGTTACAGTAGTGTTACCTGGAGCTATTAATACTAATATAGCAGCTAACTCAAATGTTACAATGAAAGCAACTGAAGGAACTAGTAATTACAAAATGACTTCAGCACCAGATGCAGCTTCTATAATAATAAAAGCTATGGAAAAAGATAAGTTTAAAGTATATGTTGGATCTGATTCTAAAGCTATGAATTTAATGTATAAGTTCAATGATGCTAAAGCTATTAAATTTGTAAATAAAAAAATGAAAGAGTTAGTTAAATAGTCAAACTTTGTTTGGCTTTTCTTATATAAATAATATATTTTTAAATAAAGGAGAATTTATGATAATCAATGAAATATACTTGAGTTATCCGTGTAGGAAAGAGTTTAGCAGAAGTTAGTTTAACCTTTAATATATATAGTATTTTTGGATTATCAAGAGATAATCTTTTATTTTAGGAATCTATAATGTATAATAATAATTAAAGAGGTGACTTATGTATTTAAAAGATTTTGGGAATAGAGTTAATAAAATGGTAGTTTACGATTACTATTACACACTAATAAAAAACTTTGAAGATTACGATGATGTTACAAAAGCAAGAATGATAAATGAATTACATGATTTTTTTAGTGAAGATATATATAGATTGATTAATTTATTAGACTTAGAATTAGTTAAAATAATAAAAGAAAATTTAGATTATAAGGATTTATCATTTTGCGACAAAGGGAACTTCTATTACTTACCTATTTTATTTGAAATAAAAGAAAATAAATATTATATTTTTGAAGAGTGTAGAGACTTGGTAGAAAAAATTAGGAGTATTGAAATTGATTTTGTAAAACAAGAGGAAATTAATAATTGTGTTTCAATAATAGAAACATTGTTGAAAAGTTATTTTTATATAGAAGAATCTGATTTGATAGATATAATTAAAAAATATTGTAAATTTAGTAAACAAGAAATATTAGAAATATTACAAAATAACACTTCTTTTAAAGTGAAAAATGGAAGTCAAACATTAAAATATAATAATACCTCTAAAAAATATTATTTCAATCGAGAAGATATGGATAGAGCTATGGATAATAATGAAGAAGATATGATAATCCAAAACATTTTATCGTTTCAAGAACAATATAAAATATTTAGTAAAGAAGAACTTGAAATTGCTAGTAGTAGAAGAAGAAGGAACAATACAGCTTTTGATATATCTTCATTTATGAGTAGAGAAATAGTATATGCAGTCAAAAAGGGGTTGCACCCTGACACAATATTAAAGTATATTGCTGATGGAGTAATGAGAGTATATACATATAATAGACCTTCATATACTGAAATATATAATTATATATGTACTCTACCTATATGGACTTGTAAAGGATATAATTTTTTTGATATTACCAAAACTAAAGAAGTTAAAGAAATATATCCTTTTAAAAAAGGTAATATAGTAATGGATTATTTTAAAGATATAGGAATAGTATGTGATGCTAAAAATGATGACTATATTGTAAAATTTTATGATGAAATTAAAAATATATCAGTTTATAATGATAAACTAACAGACATTATGCTAACAAAAAAAGAAGTATTAAAAAATAATAGTGGCAAATTACCAGATATTGATGCTAAATGTTTTTATGATGTATATTACGATTTGTTTATATATATTAATAAAAAGAAAAAATTAGTGAATGATAATAATTTTAAAAATAAATTTTATGATGTTACTGATCCGACAGTTATATATCCTTTTTTTGAATATATGGAGAAAAGTCCTAATATTATAAATGAATATCTTTTAGATAAAGAAAATTACTTTACAAATGAGGAATTACTTGTTTTAAATTCAATTCAAAGAAGAAAAAATGGTATTTTTAAATATAGAAAAACGGTTGGGGAAAAAAATTTTATTAGAGCATTTGGAATCTGGTGTCTTAGTTGAATTTTATGGTATAAATAATACTTCAAAATACATATGTAGAAATATTAAAGAAGGAACAAAAGTATTTTTGAATTATGTTCCATATAAAAATGTATATGTAATAGAATTTTTAATAGCTTCTTTCTAAAAAGTCCGGTTCAAACTGGACTTTTCTTATACTTTAAAATATATTTGATTTATAATCAATACATTTGACAGTTACACCGAAAATGATATAATTTCAGTGTAATTGTCAAAGAAAGAAGATGGATTATTATGAAGAAAAAAGAAAAAATTAATTTTAAAATTGATAATAATATAAATTTATTAAATAAATATTTAAATTCAGTTACTCCATTATTTTTTAAAAAGTCCGGTTATTACAAAAAAAGTCCAGTTTAAACCGGACTTTTATTATGCTTTAAAATATTTTTGATTTTTACTTGTTGCTTTATTCGGAATAGTAGGTTTAACTAAACCTGTTTCTATAGCTGGATTTAAATAATTATCTCTAAATGTATCTTTAGATTTTAAATCTAATTTTTCCATAAGTTCAGAAGAACTCATAGGCAAATCATATTGCATTACATTTAATAATTTTGTTATGTAACTATTGATATGATTAATTTGACTACTAGTATCACTTATTAATTCTTCTAAAACTTCATCAATCATTTTTAACATAAATTCAATAAATTCATTGGAATTACCATTTTTATGACAATTGGATATAGCTATATAATATTCATTTTGATATTCTTTTATTCTAGTTTCAATAGGTAAGTATTCAAATATACCTTTCCACTTAGATAAAATAATATTTTGCCATAATCTAGCTATTCTTCCATTACCATCACTAAATGGATGTATGAATACAAATTCATAGTGGAATATAGAAGATAATAGTAAAGGATGTATTTCTTCGCTTGATTCTTTCATCCAATCGAATAAGTTATTCATTAATTCATTAACTAATTTAGGGGGAGGTGCCATAAATATGCATTTATCCCCATCGAATACTCCTTCATTACCTTTTCTAAAGTCTCCTGATTCATCTAATATTAAATAAGTCATAATACCATGGATTTCTTTTAAATCACTTATAGAATAGGGATTTATATCTTTTATTTTTTCATAAGCATTAAATGCATTTTTAACTTCTTGTATTTCTTTTTGTGGACCAATTACTGTTTTACCATTAATAACATCTTTCATTTGATTTAAAGATAATGAATTAGCTTCTATAGCAAGTGAAGAATGTATAGAATTAATTCTATTATTTTTTCTTAAAATAGGCATTTTGTTTAAATTGTTATAATTGTCTAATTTTCCTATTTTTTCCATTATACTTGATATGTAATCAAGCATAGTATTTGTAATAGTAAATGGTGGAATATATTTTTCCATAGTTATCACCTCGTAGTTATATTATACCACATTATTAAAAAATATACTATGCATCTTACATGTTATCTTGCATGTTATTTTACATGACAAAAACATGCAACTTGACAGCAATATGTTTAATATGCTAAATTATACTTAGTAATTACTGGTATTTTTTTTATACGATTATTTGAAATATCTATATCGTATGTTCCATATTTATTCTAGTAGATATACATTTAACTAGTATCTATACTAGTCTTTTTTTATTTATAAAAATATATGATATAATTAATTAGGTGATTTTTATGAATAAAGTTCTAATAATAGAAGATGAAATTAAATTAAGAAATGAATTAAAAATATTCTTAGAAAATAATGGATATGAAGTAAGTACTATTGAAGACTTTACAAATGTCCTAGAAACTATATCTAAAATACAAACAGATATAATCTTAATGGATATTAACTTACCTAATATAAATGGAGAGTTTTTATGTAAAGAAATAAGAAAAAATAATAACGTTCCAATAATAATGGTCACAAGTAAAAATACAGAAATGGATGAACTAATAAGTATTAATTATGGAGCGGATGACTTTATAACAAAACCATATAATCCTCAAATATTATTAGCGCGCATTGAAAGAATACTATCACGTACTACAAAAGTAATAGAAAATATTAAATATAAAGATTTAGAACTAGATATTAATAAAAGCTTAATAATTAAAAAAGATAAAAAAATAGAACTATCTAGAAATGAAATAAAGATATTATATTACTTGTTAAAAAATAGAGGTAATATAATATCTAGAGATAATATAATGAACTATCTATGGGATAATGATGAATTTGTAGATGATAATACATTAACAGTAAATATTAATAGACTTAGAAATAAACTAGAACTATTAGATTTAAAAGAAATAATAGAAACTAGAAGAGGACAAGGATATATAATTATATGAAATTAATAAACTATATAAAAGATAAAGAATTAAGTATATTTTTAATCACTATTTTAAATGTTGTAATTACATTATTGTTATATGCTTTTGATGTAAACTTCATATTATTAATATATATTCCACTAATTATAACTTTTACATATATATTAATATTTTTATATGAATTCTTTAGAAGAAATAAATTCTATAATACTACATCTGTTATATTAGATGAATTAGATAAAAAATATTTATTAAATGAAATAATAAGTGAACCTAACTTCTTAGAAGGAAAGATACTATATGAATATTTATATTATATAGATAAAAACTATCATGAAGAAATAAATACATATAAAAATAGTAATGAAGACTTTAAAGAATATATGGAATTATGGTGTCATGAAATAAAAACACCAGTGTCTACTTCTAAAATGATTCTAGAAAATAACAAATCATTAATATCTAATTCAATTAATGAAGAAATAACTAAAATAGATAACTATATAGAACAAATACTATACTATGCTAGAAGTGAAATAGTAGAGAAAGACTATATGATAAAAAAAACAAACATTAAAGAAATAATAGATAATGTTATAAAAAGAAATAAAAAAGATTTAATAAATAATAATACTAAAATAGAACTTGATAATTTAAATGTAGAAGTTAATAGTGATTCTAAATGGTTAGAATTTATTATAAATCAAATAATAACTAATAGTATTAAATATAGTTCTAAAAATCCTGTTATTAAAATAAGTACTAAAATATTTAAAAACAATATATACTTAGATATAGAAGATAATGGAATAGGTATAAAAGAAGAAGAAATAGATAAAGTGTTTGATAAATCATATACTGGAACTAACGGAAGACTTAAATATAATTCAACTGGAATAGGTTTATATTTGTGTAAAAAACTATGTTTAAAACTAGGTCACAATATATATATAAAATCAGTATTAAATGAAAAAACAATAGTAACAATAACATTCCCTATAAACTCATTAACTAGCCTTACAAATATGTAAGGTTTTGTAATATAAATCAATGGTATAAAATAAATTAATAAATTATAATTATAACGAGGTGAATTATGAAAATTTTAAAATTAGAAAATGTTGAAAAATACTATGGAAACAAAGGAAATCTAACTAAAGCGGTAGATAATATAAGTTTTAGTGTAGAAAAAGGAGAGTTTGTAGCGATTATGGGCGCTAGTGGAAGTGGAAAAACAACACTACTTAACTGTATATCTACAATCGATAAAGTAACTACAGGAAGAATTATCATTAATGATAAAGACATAACTAAAATAAGAGGAAACAGTTTGAATAAGTTTAGAAGAGAAGAACTAGGTTTTATCTTTCAAGACTTTAACTTATTAGATACCCTAACTGCTTATGAAAATATAGCTCTTTCACTTACTATATGTAAAGTTAATCCAAAAGATATAGATAGTAGAGTTAAAGAAGTAGCTAAAGAATTAGAAATAACAGATGTATTAAAAAAATATCCATATCAAATGTCAGGTGGGCAAAAACAAAGAGTAGCGTCTGCTAGAGCTATTATAACTAAACCATCTTTAGTACTAGCTGATGAACCTACAGGTGCCCTAGATTCTAAAGCATCTAGAATGCTACTTGAAAAATTTGAAAACTTAAATGATGAATTAAAAGCCACTATTATAATGGTTACTCATGATGCATTTACAGCTAGTTATGCAGATAGAATAATATTTATCAAAGATGGTAAAATATTTAATGAAATTACTAAAGGAAATAAAACAAGAAAAGAATTTTTTGAAAGCATTATAGATGTAGTAACATTACTTGGTGGAGACTTAAATGATGTTATTTAAATTATGTTTAAAAAATATAAAAAAAAGTATAAAAGATTATTCTATATACTTTGTAACTTTAGTAATAGCTGTTTGTATATTTTATGTATTTAATTCTATAGAAGCTCAAGAATCAATGTTAAGTCTTACAAAACAAAAACAAGAAATGGTAAAAGCTTTAGTTTTATCTATTGATTATGTTTCAGTATTTGTATCAGTAATATTAGGATTCTTAATAATATATTCAAATAACTTTTTAGTAAAAAGAAGAAAAAAAGAAATAGGCTTATATTTAACTTTGGGTATGAGTAAAAGAAAAGTATCTACTATTTTAGTAATAGAAACTCTAATAGTTGGAGCTATATCATTAGTAGTAGGTTTACTACTAGGAATTGGATTATCTCAGTTTATATCTATCTTTACAGCTAGACTATTTGAAGCTGATATGTCTAAGTTTACTTTTATATTTTCTTTCGCATCTTTAACTAAAACAATTCTATATTTTAGTATAATATTTATATTAGTAATGATCTTTAATATAGTATCATTATCTAGATATAAATTAATCGATTTATTAAATGCTAAAAAGAAAAATGAAAAAGTAAGAGTTAAAAATAAAGTAGTAACTTTTATAACTTTTGCTCTTTCTATTGCAAGTTTAAGTTATGCATATCATATTTTATTTACAAATGGATTAATGAGTTTAGATGGAACTACTTTAAGGATGTTAATATTTGGTGCTATAGGAACATTTTTATTATTTTTATCTTTATCTGGATTCTTACTTAGAACAATTGAATTAAATAAGAAACTATATTTTAAAGGTTTGAATATGTTTACTTTAAAACAAATAAATAATAAAGTAAATACAAGTGTAATATCAACTACAATTATATCTTTAATGTTATTATTAACAATAGGAATACTATCTGGTTCTATGTCACTAGCTAGTGTATTTAATAATAATTTAAAAGAAAATAATTTGTCAGATTTCACAGTTTATTCAGATCATTCAAATGAAGGGACATATAAATTTGATAATATAACAGAAAGTGAAGCTTTTGATAAATATGTTAATAAACATATAACTTATAATTTATATCATATAGAAACTATAAATATTGATTCATTACTTACTAGTGATTCATTAAAAGAACTTAAAGAAGAATATGGAGAAAATATTATTACTACTAATAGTATTCCAATTATGAGTGAAACAGATTACAATAAATTAGTGACTTTTTATAATAAGAAAGATTTAGTTTATGATTTAAAAGATGATGAATATTTAGTACTAGCAAATATTGAACAAGTTATTAAATATTATTCTCCTTACGTAAATGATGATGGAATAATAAATATAGGTTCAACTTCTTTAACTCCAGCAAAAAAAATAATAGAAATACCTGTTCAAAATGGTATATCTGACTCTAATGATGGAGTAATAGTAGTAAGTGACAACTTTATTTTAAATAACGAACTAGATAGAACTATAGTACTAGGTAATTACAATAAATCTAGTAATATGGATTTAGTAGATGATGAATTTACTAAGGCTTTATCTGAAACTAATTATAATTTTTTAGCAACTAAATTTGATATGGAAGCAGCTAGTGTAGGCACTAAAAGTATAGTTACTTTCTTAGGTTTATACTTAGGCATAATATTTGCAGTAAGTAGTGCGACTGTATTAGCAATCGGACAATTATCTGAATCTAGTGATAATAAAGAAAGATATAAAATATTAAAACAAATAGGTGCGGATAATAAAATGATTAGAAAAAGTTTATTTACAGGAATAGCTATAAGTTTTATACTACCTTTAGTAGTAGCACTAGTACATAGTTATTTTGGATTAAGTGAATTAAATAGTTTAATTAAAATGATTGGTGAGATTGATTTAACAAGTAATATAATTATAACAACTTTATTTATAGTTATAGTATATGGAGGTTATTTCTTTGCAACCTATTTATGTAGTAGAAATATTATAGAAGATAAAAGATAATTTTGTCTTTTTTTAATAAAAAAATATGCATAAATTATATAATTAGATATCAATTGTATATCTAATTATATTTTGTTATAATTAAGATAATATAGGAGGAGTTATGAATGAACATTTAGTTTTATTAAATAAATTATATAAAAATATTGAGTTAAATAAAATTAACAATATTCTTGATTGTGGCACAGGAAAAACAAGTTTATCATCATTAATTAATAGTTTTAAAAATGCTAATATAGATGCTGTTATTTATTAAGGGGATACAAGAAAAAGAGATTCAGTTAGTATTCTTGATAGTAATAAATTTAATTTAATTGAAAAAGACATTTGTAAAGATAAAATAAGAAAAAAATATGACCTTGTTTTAGCTCATCTTTTACTAGGAGAATCTATAACTTGGGGTAATACATTTGAAAATTTATTACAAAGTTTGTTAAATATAAAAACTAAGTATTTAATAATTGTTGATTATAAAGAAGACTCAACAATTGATTATAATTATTTAAATAAATATTTAAAAGATAATAATTATGAAATAATATCTGTAATAGAACAACTTAAAGAGATCCCTCAAACGTTTAGTAATTTTGAAGGTAAGACTTATATTGGCTATATTATAAAAGGAGAGAAATAATATGAATTATGTAAAAATGTATTTAATAGCTTTAATTGTCTTTGTTGTAATAGATGGTATTTGGTTACTATTTATTTCTAAAAATCTATATCAAAAAGAAATAGGACATTTATTATCTAGTAATCCTAATTTGCTAGCGGCTGTATTATTTTATTTATTATTTTTAGGAGGGTTAGTATACTTTGTTATTAATCCTGGAATAGATAAAGAAAGCATTAAAACAATTATTATATCAGGGACTTTATTTGGTCTTATGACATATGCTACATATGACTTAACTAATTTAGCTACTCTAAAAGAATGGCCTCTTAAAATAACTATTATTGATTTAATATGGGGTTCTTCGTTATCATGTATAGTATCTGTAATTACTTATTACTTTTACATGTTTATTAAATAAATATAGGAGGAATTTATGAACAAAGAATATGAATATAGTTTTAAAGTAGAAGACATAAAACCTTATGTTGATTATTGTAAAAATAATAATTATGAATTAGTAGAAGAAAATAAACAAGTAAGAACTTTATACAAAAAAGAAGACAAAACAATGGCAAGAATAACTAGTAAAGAAAAAGATGGAAAGATAAAATTATTTTTAGACTTTAAAGAAGATATTTTATCGGATGAAGATTTGACAGAAAGAAAAGAATCTAAAGCGCTTGAATTTATTGATTTAGATTCTGTAGAATCAATATTAGATTTTTTGGAATATAAAAAAGATATAGAACTTTTTAGAACAAGAATAGTTTATAAAAAAGATAAAGTAATATTTGAATTTGATAGTTATAAATCTCCAGAAGAAATGTATGTAGTAGCTGTTGAGGGAGATAAAGAAGAAGTAGATAAAGTATATAAAGAAATTAAAAAAATAGGTAAATAATATGAAAGATGTAGTATTAGTAATACCAAAACTAAGTGATTATAGTTATGAGCAAAAACTATTAAGTGATCCAGTTACTATGAGTTATAATTCTGGATATGATGTTTCATATGAGGGATATCATTATGATACAGGTTGTATTGATTTTCCGGAATCTAGATGGAAAAGTAATTATGAAAAAAGAATAAATAGTAATGATTTTTTAGCATATATTAAAGATAATAAAATAAATGAATATGTAGGTTATGTTAATTATCATTATAATAAATCAGATAATAGATATGAATGTGGAATAGTAATAGAAGATAAATATAGAGGTAAAGGTTATTCTAAAATAGGATTAAAACTATTAATAGAAAAAGCTTCTAAGAATGGAATAACTTCATTATATGATACTTTTGAGAAAAACAGATTAAATACATTAAGTTTATTTGAATCAATGGGATTTAAAATAGTAGAAGAAAAAACTTGGAAGAAACATAATAAAGAAGTACTTGGTGTTATTGTTTGTTTAGATTTAAAATAAGGAGAATTTATGATAAAAATAGAAGAAGTAGGAATAGATAAATTAGAAGAATATGATAGTATAGAATTTAGTTATTCTACTAATAAAATATATGAATTAAAAAAAATAAATAATGGACTTGGTGGATTCTTGCTTGAAGTAAAAGATATAGAACCTTTCACTAAAAAATTTGAAGAAGATACAACTCTGTGGAAAAAGTATTTTGATTTAACTAAATGGAAATTCTTTATAGCATATGATAATGATATACCAGTAGGAGGAGCTATACTTGCAATTAGATCTGATAGACCAGATAGTAAAAAATATCCTGTGTTATGGGATTTAAGAGTAATAGAAAAATATAGATATCAAGGTATTGGTAAAAAGTTGTTTGATACAGTAAAGGAAAGTGGTAAAAAAGAAGATTATAAAGAACTTAAAATAGAGTGTCAAAATACAAATTATCCAGCTGTTAACTTTTATTATAAACAAGGAGCTATATTAAGAAGTATAAATGATCACGCATATGATGATTTTACAAATGAAGTTCAAATGTTTTGGTATTTAAATTTATAAAAACTAAAGCAGATATAAAAATACTGATTTTCACAATTTAAATTACATTTTTGTAAAAAAAATGCAAAAAGGTTAAATTAAATATGAAAAACAGTTGATTTAACTAAAAAATGTGCATATAATGTATTTAAGGAGATGATTTTATGCTTATAGAATTTAGTATAGAAAACTTTTTATCTTTTAAAGAAAAAGTAACATTTACAATGGAAGCTTCATCTGATAAAAAATTAGAAAGTAATTTTGTAAATATTGGTGAAGACAAAATTTTAAAATCAACAGCTATATATGGAGCTAATGCATCTGGTAAAAGTAATTTATTTAAAGTGCTTGGACTTGTAAATAGTATGATTTCACAATCAAACTTTATAGATCCTAACTCTTTATTGCCTATCATTCCATTCAAATTAAATAAAAAAACTATTAATGAACCAAGTTCATTTGAAATTAAATTTATACTTAATAATATAAAATATTTATATGGATTTAAAGCTGATAGTAAATCAATATATAGTGAATATTTATATTACTATCCAAAAGGAAAACAAGTTAAAATATTTGTAAGAGAAAATATTGATAAATACACATTTAATATAGAAGATAATAAAATATTAAATGATATTAAAAATAAAAATACAACAAATAAGTTTTTCTTATCAACAGCAACAAACTGGAATTTTGAAAAAACAAAACCAGCTTACGACTTTTTAACACAAAAAATAGGAGTTGTTTTTTCTAAAGAACAAATTGATAACTATTCATATAAAATGTATAGTAATGATTTAGATGGGGGCCTTAAACAATTGGCTCTAAACTTTTTGAAAAAAGCAGACTTTAATATAACTGGATATAGTGTTAATGAAGAAAGAATGACAGAGGAAACTCTTAATTCGTTTCCTGATCAAGTTAAATCGCTTTTTCCAGTAGGTTCACTAACTTATAAGATTAGTACAAAACATAATATAGAAAATGAAGAATTTGAGCTTAATATTGGTGAAGAATCATTGGGTACACAAAATATATTTTCTTTAATACCAGTAATTAGAGATATTCTTTTAAATGGTAAAGTTCTTATAATAGATGAGATAGATAAAAGTTTACATCCTATATTAGTTAAATATATTATTGAAATATTTAATGATAATGAAATAAATAAAAATAATTCACAATTAATTTTTAATACTCATGATACAAATATATTAGATTTAGAACTTCTTAGAAGAGATCAAATTTGGTTTACAGAAAAAAATTCTATTAATGGATCTAGTAACATTTATCCGCTCGATGACTTTTCAGTAAGAAATACTGAAAATGTTGAAAAAGGATATTTATTAGGTAGATATGGAGCTGTTCCATTTATAGATGAAAATATTAATCCATTCGAAAAGTAAAATAAATGGGAAGAATTAGAGGTAAACAAGATCGTAAACCAAAAAGAGTTATATTAATTTCATGCGAAGGTAATAATAAGACAGAAAAAAATTATTTTAGTAGTTTCTTAAAGAGAGATAAAGATTATAATATTAAATTAGCGCGAGGTAATGAAACAGATCCGCTTAATTTAGTAAAACAGACTATATCATATGTTAAAGATAATGGATTAGATTTAAATGAAGATGATCGAGCTTTTTGTATTTTTGATACAGATATAAATGTTGCAAAGAACAGTCAAATTAAAGAAGCAATTGAATTAGCAAGTAATAACAAAATAATGATTATTACTTCTAGTCCATGTATTGAATTATGGTTCCTTTTACATTTTAAATATACTACAGCATATATGAAAAATAATGAGGTTATTAATGAATTAAAGACCTTTTATCCAAGATATGAAAAAAATTGTAATGTATATGATTTAATAGTTGATAAGACAGGAATAGCTGTCAAAAATGCTAAGAAATTGGAAAAGAATCAAATAGAGAGTGGTAAAGTTATTAAAACAGTTGAATGTAATCCTCATACTGATGTTTATAAAATAATAGAAGAAATTACAAGTTAAATTTGTATATGAAAAAACCTCTTAAAAAGAGGCTTTTTTTTGATTTGAATTAATTATTTCATTAACTACTTTTAAACATTCGTCTATTTGTTCTTCTTTACTTAATAAGTCACAATCAACTAAGAAAAGTTTTCCACTTGTTAAGTTTCTTTCTTTCATATAATTATATGATTCTTTATATGAAGAAGCGTAATATTCAGTGTTGAATTTAAAATCATCAGTTCCTGTTTCTATTTTATCTCTAATTGCAATTCTTTTTTTAAGTTCATCAGTATCAGATAGACTTAAAAATAAGAAATATTCATTTTTATTTTCATTAATTCTTTTATAGTATTCATTACATCTTTTATCTAAATCTAAAGAAAAAACATCATCATTAGATATACATTTTAAATCTCTATCCTGACATATAATTCCTCTAGATATTAATTCATCAATTACACCTTGTTTTCCTACACCTTTAGAACCTTCTATAACTATTTTATTTGTATTTATACTATTTCTAACTATTGAACTATCTTTATATAATTCATTATTTGAAACATCAATAAACCCTTTATTATTTTTAACATCAAAATAATCATCTATATTGTTATTTGGTGCATATACATCAATTAGTATTAGTTCTTTATTATCATAATAGTTAACGGTAACTAAAAAATCTCTATCTTTATAAGTAACGGTATTTTTAGTTATCTTATTTTGTACTGTTAAATTGTAATCAAAAAAACTATTTTTATCTAACATTGAATAAGGAAATGTCATATCTGGAAATTCACTATAAGTTTGAATAGTTATAGTATCAGTACTAATTATATTATTTTTGATTAAAGATAAATATCTTTCAAGTCCATCTTGTAATCCTATTCTAGTAGCTATATAACGTTTGTTTTTCAAATAATTCACCTCTTTCTTTTGAAATATAATATAATAATATGTACTAGTTGTCAATTTATATTATTTCCTTTGCTATTATTAATATACTAAAGTATAATTAAATTAAGGAGATGATTTTATGATTTCATACAAAAACGATATATGTAAATTTAATTTTAGAGTAGCACTTATTATTTATAATGAAGATAAAACTAAAGTGTTATTACAAACTAGTAAAGGTTGTTCTTTCTCTGTATTACCAGGTGGAAGAGTAGAAGAATTAGAATCTTCATATGATGCTATTAAAAGAGAAATAAAAGAAGAATTAGATCTAAGTGTTGAATGTGAATTAAATACAACAGTTGAAGATTTCTTTAATTTATTTGATATGAATTATCATGAAATATGTTATTATTTTCTAGCTAATAATATCAAAGAAAAAGATATTTATAAAAAAGATAACTTCTTAGGAGTAGAAGGTAAAGATACATTTAGATGGGTTGATTTAGAAGAGTTTAAAAATATAGAATTCCAACCTAAATTTATGAAAGATACTATTATAAATAAAGAAACTACTTTAAAGCATTTAATTGTTAATGAATTATAGAACTTAGTTTTTTAAAAAATGTATAATTGTAAATGACGTGAGACAAAATTTTAAAAAATTAAGAAGCAATATGAGATACTTTTTATAGAAAACACTAGAGGTGCAATATGAAATATTTAATAGCTATAGATATAGATGGAACATTAAGACATGATAATGGAATAATAACTCCTTACGCTATAGAAACAATAAAAAAAATAAAAGATAAAGGGCATTATGTAGTATTATGTACTGCAAGACCAAGGCATCATGCTAAAAGAGTTAATAATGAAATAGGTGGTAGTGATTTAATAATATGTTTGTCTGGAGCCGAAATATATAATTCTTTAGAAGACAGAGTTATACATGAAACATTTATAGAAAAAAAAGAGGCAGAAATATTATATAATTATGCTATAGAACATGACATAAAAATTATATTTACTGTAGAAGATAAAGAATATGTTACTAAATTTATTAAAAAGGAAGAGCAAATATTATTAACTAAAAATAATGATTTTGTTTTGAAAAACAAAGTAAAAGAATGTATGGTAATAGATAGTAAGGACAAAGTTATAACATTTAGAAATAAAATGAAAGAATATTATAATATGAATGTTGCTGTATCATCATTTGATGAAGAAGAAGAACAATATTTTATTGTTATTCCTAGTCTAGCTAATAAAGGATATGGTCTTAAAACACTTTCGAATTATTTAAATATAAAAAAAGAACAAATAATATCATTTGGTAATGATAATAATGATATTACAATGTTTAATGAATCAAACTTAGGAATAGCTGTAGCTAATTCAACTAAAGAATTATTAGAAAAAGCAGATATAATTATTGAATCAAACAATGAAGATTCAGTAGCTAAGTATTTAAGTAAAATGATTGGAACAATACTATGAAACAAATAATAATAAATGAAAGCAATTTAAAAGAAGAAGAAATCAATAAAACAGTATTAAGAGCTAAACTATTAATTATAAACTCTAAAGACGAAATACTTCTAGGATATGGAAATAACAATTATCAAATATTAGGTGGACATTTAGAAGAAAATGAAACATTTGATGAATGTATAGTTAGAGAAATAAAAGAAGAAGCTGGAATAATAATTAAAGAAGAAAAAAGAGATCCTATTTTAACAATAATATATATGTGTAAAGATTATCCAAATATAGGAGATAAAACTAAGTTTTTAGCCAACTATTACATAATTAAATCAGATTTAAAACCTAATTTAGAAGAAGTTAATTTAACAGAAAATGAATTAGAAGGATTATTTGAACTTAGATATATACATAAAGATAAAATAATAGAAGAATTAAATAATAGTTTAAAAACTTGTTCTAAACAAAATGTAGTTAAAGATACAATTGAAGTAATAAAAGAATATTTGAATATGGAGCTGTAGTTTATAAATAAAAAACATTTCTAATTAATTAGAAAATTTATATTATTTAGTATACATATAAAAAAATAATGTTATAATAAATAATTAAATGGAGTGATTATATGGAACTTTATAGCATTTTTAGCAAATTAAAACAAGACATTGATTATAATATGCACCCAGATATATACTATAAAAACCAAGAAGATGATATTAATGTTATGAATACTCATAAGAAAAAAGGATGGAGACATTGTCTTGATGCATATCAAATAATTATGCACGGGCAAACATATACGGGCTCTTATAGATTTGATAAGGGAAAAAGTTTTTTTGCTTATGGAAATCCTATAATGTTTAAAAGTTTTTCAGATAATTCCGGTTTAGATTTTAATGATTTTATAACTTCAGTTTTAAATGCAGACCCTAAAATATTTGTTCATGTAAATGGACTTGAGATTTATGATTTAAGAAAAAAGTTATTTAGTATGAAAGAAATAGAAATTAGGAATACAAATATTGATAACCTTTTAATAACATTAATAAAAAAATATTTTCCTAAATTAGAAAAAATAGATTTTAAAAATTGTATATTAAAAAAAGAGTGCGATTTTTCTAAATTTAAAATTGAAATCAATTTTTCTAAATGCAATATAGAAAACTTTAGAATATTTAATGATACAGAAGCTGAATTAATATTTTTTGGTAGCATAATAAGTAAAATATCAAATGCAACAGTAAATTCTAAAGCTATAGACTTTATAAGTATAAATGATATGTTTTATGATGAATTGTTTTTGAAATGTAGTTTTCCTAATTTAGAAAGCTTAAAAATAGAACCAGATAAAAATCATTTTGGTATATCATACAAAAATCAATTTAAATATCTGTCAAAAAGCGCTCCTATGTTAGAAAATTTTTATTTAGAAGGTAAATTATCGAGTTTTGATTTTATAATTGATATGAAGAATATGTTGAGATGCAAAATAGAATCTATAGAAGATGTTCATGGGTTACATTATCCTGATTTAGATAATAAAGCAGAAAGAGAAAAAATAAAAATAAGAAACATAGATGCTTATAATATTAACAAACTGCTAAATCCGGATGAAGAAGATAAATATTTAATTGGAAGCTTAGAATTAAATAGAATTATTTCTTTAGCGCATTTTAATAAACTTCTTAATTTTACAAATGAAGAATATGAATTTTTAAAAAATAATCCAAATTTAATAGAATATTTAAAAAATAAAAAAATAGTGAATGGAGAAATAACTAAATTTTATGAATTGTATTATGATACTTTAATATTAAAAAATACAAGTAATGACAAAAGGGTAATATTAGGTTTAGAAAAAAATCATATGTTTTTGGATGGATTTATGTACAACTATAGAAATGACCTTCTTATGAATAATAGTAGTCAAAAAATAGTTAAAGCATTTCCATTTATATATAATTATGATTTAAAACCAATTGTATTTATGAATAGAAAAAAAGAAATAACAACAGCTAAAGAAGCATATAAATTTTTAGAAAAAAATCCTTATAGAAAAGGTTGGGATTATGATGATTTGTATGAATATGAGTACAATGAATTTGTAGAAACAGTTAAAAGTTGGCGTAATATAGAATACGAATTATCTATAGGAGAGTTAATTGATGGAATATATGAAGTAACTAGTATTAGTGTTAAGCCAAAACATTTTATGAACTTTGGTGAAGGTGGTAGATATATAGCTGGATTGTTAGAATCTTTTAACAGATCACATGATATATATGAAACTTTATGTGAAAAAAATTTGTATTATAGAAAATTGCTTGAAAAACTAATAATTGACAATTATGAAAAATTTACAATAGAAGAAAAACAATTGTTACTTATTGAAATCCAAAAATATCTAATTCAAAACATTTATATAAATTTTAGTTCACTAGAAATAAAGCAAATTTTTCAAACTTTAGAAGACAATGATTGTTACAATAAATTATTAAAAAGTATAAATTTGAAAACAGATGGATTATACAATAAATATTTTAATATGATTAAATTAACATATAATCAAAGCCAAATACAGGAAAAACCCTATTATAAAATTATAAAAAAAGATTATATGAAAAAATTAGATTTAAAATAATAAAACATTAAATCTTTAAAAAAATTACAAAGCTATAATATGATAAAAATTAAAAAAAAGATACCATTCTAGTATAATTGAGTTGAAAGACAAAGACTATACAGAAAGAAGTAGTTTTTAGGAGTAAATTTATGAAAGAAATAATAAGTATATGTTATGAAATAAATAAAGAATGTAACTTAAATTGTGATTATTGTATTACAAGTGATAATGATAATAAACAAATATATTACAAATTATTAGTAAATTATATAGCTTTTCTTAATCCAAAAAGAATTGTTATATCTGGGGGAGAACCTTTATTAGATCCTCATTTAATAGATAAATTAACAATGATAAGAGGAATGTGTCCTGATGCTTATATTTCACTTAGTACAAATGGAACTGTTGGTTATGATTATAGTCTTTTAGAACCTATAATAGACTGTATGGATGTAAGTTTACCTAGTTTAGAAGATTGTACTTATAAAACTATGAGAGGTAAAAATTTGCTCTTAAAAGTTAAACAAAATTTAGATAAAATAAAATTAAGTTCAATTGATTTAAGAATAAGTTTTATGTTAACTAAAGTAAATAAAGATGAAGTTATTAATTTTTTAGATTATGCTACTTCTTTAGGAGTTAAAGAGGTTAGGATAGGCAGATATTTCCCTTTTAGAGGCGGTAATAAATGTTCTAAAAAGTATGAATTAACACAAGATGAAATAGATGAAGTTATTAGTAATATTGATATAGATTCATATCCATTTAAATTAGTTTTACCAATAGCTAGCTTACAACTAATGAGTGATAGCTATCTTACTATAAATCATTTAGGAGAAGTTTCAACTCCTACTAATGAGGGTAAAAACATATTATTAATTATAGATGAAAACACAATACATGAGTATAATATTAATTTAGGAAAACAAGGAGAAATATTTAAAAATTTAACTTTAAAATGCAATATAAAAGAGAATGATTAATTTAACAGATTTATATTTTTATAAATAGAGGAGTAAATAGATTATTAAATATTTAAAAAATAGTATACTTTTTATTAAATTTGATATATAGTAAATGTTAACAAAATTTAGGAGGTTTTGAAATGTTAATAAATGGAAAAGAATACGTAATTAATAGAGCTACAGTAAAGGTAACAGAGTTTGACAAAATATATTGTTCAACAATTAAAGAAATAATTAATCATGGAGAACTATGTGAAAACAGAACAGGCATAGATACTTTATCTATTCCAAATGTTAATTTCACGCTAGATGTAGAAAAAGAATTCCCAATACTAGAAACTAAAAAAGTATTTGTGGATAAAGCTTTGACTGAACTTATGTGGATTTATCAAGCAAAATCTAATAGAGTAAAATGGTTACATGAAAGAAACAATCACATATGGGATGAGTGGATGATAGATGAAGATGGTATACTTAGAACATATGAACCATTTGGAAATGAAGAACCAGATAAAGAAATAAATGTAGTAGATTTATATGGTAATATAATTATTGGGTTAAAAGCTAAAAGTAAGATTGAAGGAAAAACTATAAAATCTGCTAAGTTTTTTGGATTAGAGTATGCAGGAACAATTGGGACTTGTTATGGAGGACAACTTGCTATCACTGATGAATTTGATAAGAATGTTTTAACTAAACTTAAAAACAATCCAAATGATAGAAGAAAAAATGTAAACTTATTACAAGATCAGTTTATGATAACAGCAGCACTTCCTACTTGCGTGTGGGCAAGTACCTACAAAGTATACAGAAATAGATTATATTTAGATGTTTCTGTAAGAAGTAACGACATGCCAGCTGGTAACCCATTTAATATTACGCAGTATGCTGAGTTACAAAATATAGTAGCGAAAGTTTCGAATTTTGGAGTTGGTAAATTAGATTGGCATATATCTGATTGTCATATTTATCTTAATCAAATTAAGCAAATGAAACAACAACTTGAAAGATATGAAATATTATTAAAATGGGAAAAATTTATTAAAGAAAATTCTGATGAAGAAATAGAATTAATATATAAAGATTTATTGAGACAAAAAAATATAATTGATGAAAAAATTAAAACTAAAAGATTTGAAGAAAGTTATGTACCAATTAAGGGAGAAACAGATATAAACGTTCTAGCTTTAGAACATTTATTAACTAGACAAAATCCTTATATAGAAATAGCTGATAATAAAGGCTTTTATGACCTTGACAACTCTGAAAAAAATAAAGATATAAAAATAAAAAATTATACATCACTTCCATATATTAAAATACCAATCGCGCAATAAAAATAAATTTACTAATTTTGATAATTATTAAATATTTAAAAAATAATAAATAGTGCTTATAGCACTATTTTTAGTATAAAAAAAAATATGATATAATATAATTACAAAAAAAATTAGTAAATAACAACCAGATATTAGTTGAATAAAAAATTAAAGGATGGGGATTATATGATAGATACACATGCACATTATAATTCTGCAGTTTTAAACAATTTAAAAGAAGAAATAATAAAAGCTAATGAAATAACTTATTTTAAAAAAATAATAAATGTCGGCCTTGATTATAATACAAGTGATGAAGCTATAGAAATAAGTAAAAAAGATAAATTTTATGCAACAATAGGTGTTCATCCATTATATGAGGGTAATGTAGATGATTTAATTAATTTATATGATATATATAATTATAAGATTGTAGCTGTTGGAGAAACTGGCTTAGATTATATTGGTGATATAAAAAAACAAACAACAAATTTTATAAAATCTATTTTTTTAGCGAACTTTTTAAAATTACCTCTTATAATTCATGCTAATAATACTAATCAAGAAGTATTAAAAATTTTAAAAAAATATAAACCCGAATATGGTTTTGTATTTCATTGTTTCCAACCCGATTTAGAAATATTAGATGAAATAGTAAGTATGAATGGATATATATCAGTAACAACTCCTATTACTAGAATAAATGCAAATAAATCTATAAAAGTAGTAGAACGAGTTCCTATTGATAATATTCTTATTGAAACTGATTTCCCGTTTATGACTGAAAAACCAATAGCTCAAACCTTGGAAGTGCTTAACAGAATAAGTTTTATAAAAGACATTGAGCCATATATTTTAGCGCAGAAGCTAGATTCAAATGCTAAAAGATTGTTTTATAAATTATAAAAATTAAAATTATATATTATAATTATTAAATTTTTTTGATATAATTTTAATAGAATTATAAATTATATTATATAGTTTATAGGAGGAATTATGAAAGATATAATACTTGATACTTTAATGGATAGTTTAAAACTATTACCTTTTTTATTTTTAACTTTTTTATTAATTGAATATATTGAGCATAAAATAAGAAATAAGAATATAATAACATCATCAAAAAAACTAGGACCTTTTTTTGGTAGTATATTAGGAGCATTCCCACAATGTGGTTTTAGTGCATCAGCTACTAATTTATATGCAACTAGGATTATAACTCTAGGAACACTTATCTCAGTTTATTTATCAACTAGTGATGAAATGTTACCAATAATGATAAGTGAAAATGCCCCAATAGAGTTAATTATTAAAATATTATGTATAAAAATACTAATAGGTATGATTTGTGGATTTTTAATTGATTTTTTATTAAGAAAAAATGAAAAAGATGAAATAAATGAATTGTGTGAAAAAGAACATTGTCATTGTGAACATGGAATATTTAAATCAGCTTTTAAACACACTATAAATATATTATTTTTTATAGCAATTATTTCTTTTTTTCTTAATATAAGTTTAGAATATTTAGGTGAAGATGCTTTATCAAAAATATTTATGAAAAACAATATATTTAGTTCATTTATATCTAGTTTAATTGGCTTAATACCAAACTGTGGAGCAAGTGTAATGATAACAGAATTATATTTAAATGATGCAATAACATTTGGTTCTATGTTAGCGGGTTTATTAACAGGTAGTGGAATAGGAATACTTATTTTATTTAAAACAAATAATAATTTTAAACAAAATATTAAAATATTATTATTAATATATATGATAGGAGTAATAAGTGGAATACTATTTGATTTACTTGCTTTAATATAAAAAATTTTAAAGCTTTTTTCTTGATATTAAATAATTGCTATGCTATACTTAAATTGATAAAAATAGGAATATATGGAGGTTTACTATGAAAAAAGAGATAATGACATTTACAGATTTAGATGGGTCTTTAAAAGAAGCAGAAGTAATATTATATTTTGAAGCCGGAGAACCTGCAAAGGATTATGCTATATATACTTTTAATGAAACTGATGAAACAGGTATGGTAGCTCTTTATTCTTCTGAAATAAAAAAACAAGATGGTAAAATAGTATTATGTGGAATTAATACAGAAGAAGAATGGACAATGATAAAAGATGTAATGAAAAAAATTGTTGTTGAGTGGAAGGAGTAGTATTATGAAGATTAGTTTAAAAGACCCTATTGAATTAACAAGTATAGAAACTCCAATTGTAATGGAGGGTTCTAAAAAAAGCAAAGGAAAAAAGGGATATGTTGAAAAAATAAAATATTTTTTTCTTGCTTTAAAATATAATGTATTTGGTTTAGAAAATTTTAATGATACCTCATTAGATGAATTTATTTCAGCTTTAAATGAAAAAGATATATATTATAATGAAAAAAGTAAAGAAATTGCTAACTCAATTATAAAAGAACTCTCATACTCTGAAAAAGAAATAGATAGTTTAGTAAATCCTACAGAAACAGATATAGATAAACTAGAAAAAGCAAGTAAATCAATTCTTGGAGGGCTTATTTTAAGAAAAATAAAGAATGAATTTGATAAAACTGATAATAAAGAGGCTTTAGATGCAGCTCTAATAGAAAAAGAATATAGGAACGCAAATGCTCTTTTAGGCAAAGAAGTAACAGGAATACAAGATGAAAGTTATGTTGATCCTCAAAAAAAAGAAATAGAAGAATTAGTTCAAGAGATAACTATGCCTATTCAAGAAGAAACAATTGAACCAATATCAGAGATAGTTGAGTCAATTCAAGAAGTAGAAATGCCTATTCTAGAAGAAGTTGTAGAATCAATTCCAGAATTAACTGTGCCTATTCAAGAGGAAACAATTGAACCAATATCAGAGATAGTTGCACCTATTCAAGAAGTAGAAATACCTATTCAAGAAGAAGTTGTAGAATCAATGCCAGAATTAACTATGCCTATTCAAGAGGAAACAATTGAGCCAATACCGGAAATAGTTGAGTCAATTCAAGAAGTAGAAGTACCTATTCCAGAGGAAATAACAGTGCCTCTTCTAGAAGAAGCAATTGAACCAATTCAAGAGGAAACAATTGAACCAATACCAGAGATAGTTGTGTCAATTCAAGAAGAACCAATAATTGAAGAAACAAAAATAGAAATACCTTCAGGAGAATCTAGTGATACTATTGAAGAACAACCAATTATTTTAGTAACAGATAAACACGAAGACAATCTTCTATCAATTAAAACAGCTTATGCATCAATTCTGACTCCAGAAGTACAAAAATTATTAGAAGAAATATTAAAAGAAGATGATAGGTTTAATGATGAAATGATTAAAGCTTTTTCAGATTTTACTGTATCTAAAGTTGCTGGAACTTTTGCAGATTTGGCAACTGAAAATAAATTTACAAATGAAAAAAATCAAAAATTATGCCAAAAAAATTATGATTTACAAAAACAAAACGAAAAATTAAAAGAAAGAAATAATGAATTAGAAGAAAGAAATAATAATTTAAGAACAGAAATGGATAGAGCTATTTTAGCAAATATTGACTTAACTTCAAAATATGATAGATATAATTTTTCGGGCGAGTCTAAGCAAAGATAAAGATTATTAATTTAATCTTTTTTCATTGTAATTATTAACTAAAAATAGTATAATTTACTTAAGGTGATATGTATGGATAATTTATGGATTATAATTATAATTTTGCTTTTAATAGTTGAACTATTATCATCTAATGTTGTAACAATATGGTATGCAATTAGTGCTATATGTGCTTTAATTGTTTCAAAATATACACAAAATTACTTAATTCAAGCAACAATATTTATTTTACTAGGAACAATCTTATTAATAATATTTAGACCTATATTTAATGAAAAACTAAAAAAAATAATAAGAAAGATTAAAAGAGTAAAATAAACTCTTTTTTTTTACTAGAAAAAAAGGTATAATAAGAAAAGATAATAGGAGTGATTAAAATGCTAGGGAATATATTTGGGGTTGAAGATAATACAGTTATAATCAAATTAGATATTGATATATTAAAAACAAAAAACCTAATAGGTTTACATGTTGAAATGAAAGACGAAGAAGATAGACTTATTGGAGAAATAACTGATGTTAAAGATGGACTAGCTTATATTAATTTACTTGGTGAATTAAAAGAAGATAGCTTTGTTTTTGGTGTATTAAGAAAACCATCTTTTTCTTCTAAAATAAAATTACTTGATAATAAAGAAATAGTAAAAATCATTGGAATAGATAATTATAAAGAAGGAAAACATTTATATATCGGAGAATCACCAATATATAAAAACATAAAAATAGGAGTAGATATTGATGCTTTCTTTAACTCGCATTTTGCTATATTTGGTTCAACAGGTAGTGGTAAATCTTGTGGTTTAGCTAGAATAATGCAAAATCTGTTTTCAAAAACAAAATCTATCCCATATAAAGCTAGTATATTTATATTTGATGCATATGGAGAATATCATACTGCATTTAATAAATTACATGATGAAGTACCTCAAATAAACTTTAAAAAATATACAACAAAAATAGGAATAAATGATAGTGAATTACTTAAAATACCATTATGGCTACTTGGAGTAGATGATATAGCTTTATTATTAGAAGTAGAAAAACATTCCCAATTACCTATAGTTGAAAAAGCCTTAAAACTAGTTAATATATTTGCTAGAGATGAAGCAACAGTATTACAAATAAAAAATGATATAATAGCGCGAACTATATTAGATATACTATCTAGTGGAAGACAGTCACCTCAAATAAGAGATCAAATAATATCTATATTGTCAGCATATAAAACATCTGAATTAAACTTAGATACTGTTGTATATCAACCAGGATATAGTAGGCCATTAAAACAATGTTTATTAATTGATGCCTCAGGAAAAATGAGAGATATGGAACTAGTAATGAATGCTATGGAAAAATATCTAACAGACAACTATGAATTAGCCCTACCTGATGGAAGTTTTAGATACACATTAAAAGATCTTCAAGATGCATTTGATTTTGCTCTTATATCTGAAGGTACTTTAAAAAGTGAAAAAACATTTGATGAGATTAATATATTAAGGGTTAGATTACATACACTAGTAAATAGTGATTATAGTGAATACTTTAATTATCCAAAATATATAGATAAAACATCATATATTAAAGAATTATTAACAGCAAATAATGGCGCGAAAGCACAAATAATAAACTTCAATATAAATTACATTGATGATCGTTTAGCAAAAACAATAACAAAAATATATTCAAAATTACTATTTGATTATTCAAAAAGTATGGAAAAAAGAGCATCTCTACCATTTCATATATTATTAGAGGAAGCACATAGATATGTTCAAAATGATAATGATAAATTTTTATTAGGATATAATATATTTGAAAGAATAACAAAAGAAGGAAGAAAATATGGTGTTTTATTAGGTCTTATATCACAAAGGCCATCAGAATTATCTGAAACATCATTATCACAATGTAGCAACTTCTTAATATTCAAAATGATTCATCCAACAGATGTAGAATATATTAAAGAAATGGTTCCAAATATAACAAATGAAGCAGTAAAAAGACTTAAAATATTACAACCCGGTAATTGTATTGCTTTTGGAACAGCATTTAAAGTTCCAGTATTAGTTAAAATGGAATTACCAAATCCACAACCTTCAAGTGAAAGTTGTAAAATAGAAGAAACTTGGTTTGTAAATAAATAACATGATTTAATTCATGTTTTTTAGTACTATTATCAAAATCAAAACTTATTAAGTGTTTTTTTTACAAATTTCACCTTATATCTTTAAAAAATAACTATTTTCCTATATAATATATATATGAATATTTGAAAAATTTTATAGGAGGATTATTATGGATATAACTTTTGGCTCATTAAAAGAATTGTATGATAGAGTAAAACCAGCTCTTTTTGCTAAAAAAGAAGAAATGCGAAGAAATGGTTATGTATATATAAAAGAACAAGATGTATGGAATTATTTGAAAGAAGTAAAATGGCTTAATTCAAAAAATCTATCATTATATGATATGACTAGTGACATATTAAATACATCAGATTCTGTAATAGACTCATATTTAAGAAAAAAACTAAACTTTAAAAATAGAAAAGTTTATTTTGAAGAGGAGAAATAAAATGAAAAAACAACATGGAATAATTAAAAATTTATTATTTGTATTATTGATTATAATACTAACTTTATCATTAATGCCAAGTGTACTTAAAAGTTTAAAATTTGGCTTAGATTTACAAGGTGGATTTGAAGTATTATATCAAGTTAGTAGCCTAGATGATAAAAATCTAACAGAAGATATGCTTAAAAATACATATAAAACTCTATCTAAAAGAATAGATTCTCTTGGGGTATCAGAACCAGTTATTACTATTGAAGGTGATAATAAAATAAGAGTTCAATTAGCTGGAGTAACAGACCAAGAAGAAGCTAGAAACACTCTAGGACAAGTAGCAACACTAACTTTTAGAGATTCAGATAATAATCTACTTATGTCTAGTGATGTATTATCTAGTGGTGGAGCATCGATTGGTGAATCTTCAAACAAATTACCAGCTGTAGCTTTATCAATATCAAAAAAAGATGAATTCTATAGAGTAACAAGTAAAATCAGTAAGACAGAAGATCAATTAATTGTTATTTGGTTAGATTTTGAAGAAGGTACTGATAGTTATGAAACAGAAAAAGGAAAATGTGGAACAGAATCATCAAGATGTTTATCAGCAGCTTCAGTTTCAGAAGGATTTTCTAGTGATGTAGTAATTCAAGGAAACTTTACTAATGATGAAGTAAAGACTTTAGTTACACTTATAAATTCAGGAAGTCTTCCAACAAAATTAGATGAAATATCATCAAAAACAGTTTCAGCAAGTTTTGGAGAAAACTCTCTTGATAAAACAGCTAAAGCTGGATTAATAGCAGTTATTGTTATTATTGCTTGCTTAATATTTATATATCGTTTTTCAGGAATTATTGCATCAATAGGAATTTTAATTTATTCATTATTAACTTTCTTAACATTCTGGCTAATAGGTGGAGTTTTAACACTTCCTGGTATAGCTGCAACTGTACTTGGTATAGGGATGGCAATAGATTCAAACATAATCAACTTTTCTCGTATTAAAGACGAATTAGAAGCGGGACATAATTTACAAACAGCTTATAAAAAAGGAAATAGTAATTCAATTGTAACAATAATTGATGCTAACTTAACAACACTTATAGCAGCAATAGTACTTTTTGTTTTAGGTGAAAGTAGTATAAAAGGTTTTGCTACAATGTTAATTATAAGTATTTTCGTTACAATGTTTGTAATGGTCTTCTTAACAAGATTGTTACTAAATGGATTTGTAAAAAGTGGTTTCTTTGATGAACGTAAAAAATTATTTATTGGAATTACTAAAAAAGAATTAAAGGGAAAAAAACGTTTTGAAAAATTAGAATTTGTTAAATCAAGTAAGTATTTTATAATAGTAAGTTTAATTTGCATTATATCAGGTGTAATATCATTATTTACAACTGGCTTAAATTTAGATGTTGATTTTAAAGGTGGCTCATCAATTACGATTAAAAGTAATAGCGAATTAAAAGTAGAAAATATTAAAAGTGATATCGAGGAATTCGATTATGAATTAGTTTCAATTGAAAATATTGATAAAAATACAATTGATTTAAGAATTGGAGATAATTTATCTAATAAAGAAGTTGAGACAGTAAATAAATATTTTAAAGACAAATATGAAGCATCAACAGATATTGGAGTTATTTCAAGCATTGTTAGAGATGAATTAGTAAGAAATGCAATATTATCAGTAATAATTGCATCATTTGGAATTATAATTTATGTATCATTAAGATTCAAATTTAGTTATGCTGTAGGTGGAGTAGTTGCTTTATTTCATGACGCATTTATAATAATAGCTTTGTTTAGTATATTTAAGTTTCAAGTATCAAGTATTTTTATTGCAGCTATTCTTACAATAATTGGGTATTCAATAAATGATACAATTGTTATATTTGATCGTATTAAAGAGAATCTTAAAATATTATATAAAAATAAAATAACTGACAAAAGTCAATTAGTAGATGTTGTAAATATTAGTATAAGACAAACTTTAACACGTAGTATTATTACGACAGTAGCTACTTTGATACCAGTTATGTTCTTAATATTTATGGGTTCACATGAAATATTCGTTTTCAATATAGCACTATTATTTGGATTAATTGCTGGTTCATATTCAACTATTTTTATAGCAAGTCAAATATGGATTAATATTGAAGCTAGAGAAATAGGCAAACCAGAAAAGAAAAAATGGTATGAAGAAAAAACAATAGAAGAAAAAAGCATTAAAGGAATTAACTCATAAAGGAGGTAAGAAATTATGCAAAAAAAATATATAGAAGTAGATATAGAAGAAGTCTTAGCGTCTATTTTTAGAGCAAAAGATATAAATAACGACATATATTTAAAATTAAAAGAAATGTATATAAATGTTGATAATGTAAATGAAAATGGTAAAATAGAATTAGATAGAGATAGTGAATTAACTAAGTTTATAGTATGTGATGATATGATAAATAAATTATCTCTAGCTCTTATAAGGGCTATGTATGATCATAATCATGAAATGAGAAAAAGAATAGAAAAACATTTGAGAAACTTAATTGATATAGAAATATGTAAAGGAGATTCATTTGTAGTTGTAGATTTAATAATGGCAGATTCAGAATTAAGAGAATATATTAATAAATATGTTACTTTTGAAGAGTACATTAATTCAAAGGAAAGAAAAAAACCACCAGTTGAAATTATTGAACCAATTAGTAAAGGTTATGTAATAATGTGAAAGAAGGGTTCAAATGGCAAAAATTAAAGAAGTAACCTATGATGATTTAATTAGTAAAGTCTCTTCATATATGACAAAAGAAGAGTTAAGTTTAATTGAAAAAAGTTATGAATACACTAAAGAAATACATTATGGTATGAAAAGATTAACCGGAGAAGATTTTATTAATCATCTCTTGAATGTAGCTTATATTTTAACAGATATTGAAGCAGATTGTGACACTATATGTGCTGGATTACTTCATGAGACAATGGATAAAATGAATATAACAAAAGAAGAATTAGAAAAAAATTCAAATAAAGCAATAGCTAATTTAGTAGAAGGTTTATCTAAAATAAATAAACTTAGTTTCGATATTGAAGGTAGTACTACAATAGCAGCACAAAGGAAAATATTTGTTGGACTTTGTGAAGATGTAAGAGTAATAATAATCAAATTAGCTGATAGAATACATAATATGAGAACCCTATGGGTTCATACTGAAAAAGTACAAAAAGAAAAAGCTAAAGAAACTTTAGAAATATTAATACCTATAGCTCATAGATTAGGTATGAATCAGTATAAGAGTGAACTTGAAGATTTATCTCTAAGGTATTTAAAACCAGACATATATTTTGATATAGTTGAAAAACTAAATCAAACAAAAACAGAAAGAGATAAAGCAGTTTTAAAAATGAAGGAAAATGTCAGTAAAATATTATTAATAGATGAAATTAAACATGATATTAAAGGTAGAGCGAAAAGTATCTATAGTATTTATAAAAAACTAGATAAAGGTAAAAAATTTAGTGAAATATATGATTTATTAGCGCTTAGAGTATTTGTTAATACAAAAGAAGAATGTTATAAAGCACTAGGAATAATTCATTCAAATTATAAACCTATACCAAAAAGATTTAAAGATTATATAGCAATGCCAAAAACAAATTTATATCAATCACTTCATACAACAGTTTTTGGAGTTGATGATTTGCCTTTTGAAATACAAATAAGAACCTATGAAATGGATGAAATAGCTGAACGTGGTATCGCATCACATTGGTCTTATAAAGAACAAGGTAGTAGCAAATTAACAAGTCAAAACTATATGGAACAAAAATTAAATTTCTTTAGAGAAATAATGGAATTAAATAATGAAGAAACAAATGATGAAGAATTTTTAAAATCAATTAAAGAAGATTTTGATGAACCCATATATGTTTTTACTCCAAAAGGTGATGTAATAGAACTTCCTAGTAAATCTACACCAATAGATTTTGCTTATAAAGTTCATAGTGGTGTAGGAGATAAAATGGTGGGAGCTATTGTAAATAATAGTATAGTACCGCTTGATTATGAATTACAAAACGAAGACATAATTAAAATAAATATTAATAAAAACTCAATTGGTCCAAGTCGTGAATGGATTAATATGGCAAAAACAACACAGGCTAAAAATAAAATAAGAAATTATTTTAGAAAAATAGATAAAGAAGAATATTTAAAAAAAGGTGAAGAAATATTTCAAAAAGAACTTAGAAAGAAAAAAATATCATTTAACGAATTTTTAACAGATGAAAATATAGAAAAAATTATTTTTGAATTAAAATTACTTAATCTTGAAGAATTATATATTAATTTAGGTAGTAATAAATTAACTGTAGCTACTATATTAAATATATTTTCTGAAGAAGAAAAATCTAAGGAAGAAATAATATTAAAAAAAATCCAAGGAAAAGAAGTAAATATTAAAAATGATATAATAGTAGATAACATAGATGATATTAAAGTTACTCTAGCCTCTTGTTGTAAACCTATACCAGGAGATGCAATAGTAGGATATATTACTAAAGGTAATGGTATATCTGTTCATAGAATGAGTTGCCCAAACATTAATGAACAAGTTGAAAGAATAATAGATGTAAAATGGAATAATTTAAAAGACAAAAAATATTCTGCTAGTATAATTGTAAAAGCACTAAAAGGGGACAACACTTTATTAGAGATTATTTCTAAAGCTTCAAGTAATAATATTAATATTCAAAGTGTTAATAGTTATAATAATGAAGATAATATGATTTTTGATTTAACTTTACTTGTTGAAAACAAAGAAAAACTAGAAAAATATATTAATGATATTAGAAATTCATCAATTGTAATCGAAGTTGAGAGAATAATTAAATGAGAATTTTAGTAGGAAGAAGCTTAGCTTCTAGTGTAGCTGTTGATAACAAAATAGTTGGTAGTATTGAAAAAGGCTTAATAGTATTTGTTGGATTTACATATAATGATAATATAAAAGATATTGAATATTTAATTAATAAATTAATTAATTTAAGAATCTTTGATGATGAATCTGGTGTTATGAATAGGTCTATATTAGATATAAATGCATCAATCTTAAGCATTTCACAGTTTACTTTATATGCAGATACTACAAAAGGAAATAGACCAAGTTATAGTAAATCTTTAAATAAAGAAGAAGCTATAAATCTATATGATTTGTTTAATGAAAAATTAAAAGAACATGTAAAAGTTGAAACAGGAATATTTGGTGCTGACATGAAAGTTTCAATAATAAATGATGGACCAATTAATATACTATTAGAAAGTAGGAATAAAAATGATGAAAAATAAATTAGATTTCAAATTATTAAACTGCGCTATTGTTATGGTAATTATCTTTTTAATATATAAAACAAGTGATTTATGGATTGGGGTATTAACAAAAGTTGGAAGTCTTATTTTCCCATTTATTTTAGCTTTTGTTATAGCTTATGTTTTATATCCAATTTTAAAATTTTTACAAAAAAATAAAATTCCAAAATTTTTAGCAGTTACATTAATTTTATTTTCAGTAATAGCTATATTAACTGTTTTTGGAATAATAATTGGACCACTTTTATTTAATCAATTAGGTAGTTTATTTAATTCTATAATGGATTTTGTAAAAGAATTAAATGGTAAATTAAATCTATCTGGTTTCGAGAAAGCTTTATCAAATAGTTTTGATGATATAATTGGTGAAATGGGTAAATATGTATCAAATGGAGCCGTTAATATAATTGGTGGATCATTAAGTGTTTTATCAACTTTCTTTATATCATTTGCTGCTTCTATATATTTCTTAGTTGATATGGAAAATATTAGGAAAAAAGTAAAAAAACTTTTATGCAAAAGATCAAAAAAAATATTTAATTATGTACGATTATTAGATAGGGAAATGATAAATTATTTATCTGGATTTGTTAGAATAATGCTTATATCTCTTGTAGAATATAGTTTAGCATATACAATTATAGGACATCCAAATGCTATTCTATTAGGTTGTTTAGCAGTATTTGCTCAATTAATACCATACTTTGGTGGAATGGTAAATAATGTAATAGCAGCTATTACTGCATTTGTAATAAGCCCAGCATTATTTATAAGAACAGTTATTGTATTTTTGGTTTTATCAACAGTTGATGGTTATGTAATTAATCCATTAGTTTATGGTAAATCAAATAAAATACATCCTTTATTAGTAATAATAAGTGTATTTATTGGTGGGGCACTATTTGGAATAATGGGTATTATTATTTCATTACCAACAGCAATAATAATAGTAACAACTTATAGATATTTTGAAGAAGATTTAAAAGATAAAATAGAAGATATTAGAGAAGACTTTAGAAACTAAAGTCTTTTTTAGTATTTTTTTTAATTTAGTACTTGACATTGCAAGGTAGTTGGTATAAACTAGTTCTAGTGAGGTGATAGTATCAATACACAAATGAAAAAAGGTGTGCTGGAACTTATTGTATTAGAATCTATTAATAAAAAAGATATGTATGGTTATGAATTAATAGAAACTGTATCAAAAGTAGTAGATGTTAATGATGGTACTATATATCCATTACTAAAAAGGATGACAAATGAGAAATACGCAGAAACATATCTTGTAGAATCTAAAGAAGGCCCACCTAGAAAATATTACAAAATAACTAGTGAAGGAAAAAAATATATGAATGAATTAGTTTGTATATGGAATGAGTTTTCAAAATCAGTAAATAAATTTATTAAGGAGTGTGAAAAATGATGAAAGAAACATTTTTAAAAGATCTAGAAAAAAAATTAACAGTATTATCTAAAGAAGAAAAACAAGATATCATAAATGAGTATAGTGATATAATTGATGAAAAGGTTAAACATGGTAAAACTGAAGAAGAAGCAGTAAATGAATTTGGAGATATTAAGGAATTAAGTAAAGAAATACTAAAAACTTATAAAATTAATCCTGAATATAATAAAAGTGATTTGTCAGAAAAAACAAATGAGTTTATAAAAAACTCTGAAGATTTTATAAAAAAAGGCGCTAAAAAGTTATCTGATGTTACAGAAGATGTAGTTGATAATATAAAAAAAGGAAGTAATAATTTTGATTCAACTCAAATATTTGAAATAGTTATTAAAGTTATTTTAGTATTAATTGGCCTAGCTATTTTAAAAATACCATTTTATATTATATCTGGTATAGGTGGAGGAGTATTTAATATTGGTTCATTTCCATTTAGTGGAGTTTCATCTTTTGCTTGGCATGCAATTATTGAAATAATTTATTTAGCAATTTGTATTATAGTTGTAGTTAGTTTGATAAGTAAATATACAAAGAACAATAACAACTATGAAAAAAAGGAAGAGGTAAAATCAACTAAAAGTGATTCTACTGAATTAAAAAAAGAAGATACAATTAATAAAAAAAAACAAGAAGTAGAATATAAATCTAATGATGGTGTAGGAAACTTTTTATTACTTTTAGTAAAAATATGGTGTATTATTTTAGTATTATTACCAATATGGTGTATCGAAATGGGCTTATTAGCAGCCGTTTGTGTAGTAGTGTTTTTAATAATTAAGGGTTTAAGTATTTATGGTGTCTTAGTATTACTATTAGGTATTATGGGTATATTTATTTATTTTAGTGATTTAATATGGAAATTATTATTCAGCAAGAAAAACATTCATATTTATCCAATATTTATTAGTATGTTATTAATATTTGTAGGTGGAATTATGACTTTTGATTATTGCGCTGATTTAAGTTATATTAATAAAATACCAGCTAATATAGAATTAACTAAAGTTGTATATGAAGATACGATTAGTTCTGATTTTACTATAAATTATGATTATGATAAATTTATAGATAATAGTTTAGCTGATAATACAATTAAAATAGAAGTTACATATTATGATGAAATATATGATAATGTGGAAATTATAAAAAGTTTGAATGGAAATGAATATTTTCAAATTATTGAAGATTATAAAGAAGAAAGTTCATTTTGGAATAATAGAATTTTTGATGATGTAGTAACTGATTTAAAAGATAATAAAGTATTTAATTATAGTTTATTAGATAATGTTGAAGTAAAAATATATACTAATGAATTAACAAGTAAATTATATGAATAGATAAAAATCTATTCTTTTTTATTGACAATCCGTCTAATAAAGTATAAACTTATCTTAAGATATGGCTATATAGCTAGTAGGAGAGTTGAAATGAAGAACAAAATTCTAAGTATATTTAGTAAAAAGAATAAAGCTAATTTTATTAAGAAGAATAGACAATATTTATATGGATTATTAACAGGTTTATTATTATTTAGTTTTGTAACTGTTTATGCAGTAAATAGATTAAATTCTAGTGAAGTATTAGTTGATACAACAAATATATCTGGATTAATTGAAACAGGAGATGAAGCAAACTTACAAAATGCTTTAGATGGATTATATACCATGGCTAATGAGAGTAGTAATAATGGTGAATATACAAAAACATATTTAGGTGGAGCAACCTTGTGGAGTGGGCGAGATCCTTATAATGATGACCACTATGTTCCTACAACTTCCACATTTAATGTAACAAGTACAATTGAAAATTATAGTGATTTAACAGAAAAAAATATAATTTGTTATATTACTACTTCTAATATGTCTCCAAATACCGACTCATCCGGTTATACTATAATAGATTCATATATTAGTACCCTTACATATAATAATACAACTGGAATAGTAACGGTTGGAAGTACTTGTCATTTTCAAAGAAATTCAAATCCAACATTTAATTTATATTGTTATGCTATATATTAAAAAAAATTATATAACATTTAAATCACATAAAGCTTAACAAAAGCTTTTTTTTTTCATAAAAATAGTGTATTATAATAATAAAGATAGGTGGGTATTATGAAACTATTTGATAAATTCAAAACACTAATAAATAAGCCTAATGAGAAAGAACTCATAAACACTTATGAAAAAGGATTAGAAAAAACTAGAAAAGAATTTACATCAAAACTTAATATTCTTAATATGAAACATAATATTATAAATGAAGAGTATTATGAAGAACTAGAAGACATACTAATTAGTGCTGATATAGGAGTTAATACAGTAATAAAATTTATTGAAAAACTAAAATTCAGAGTAAAAAAAGAAAACATAACATCAGTCAAAGACTTAATAGAAATAATAGTTGATGAAATGTTTATAATATATGTTCAAAATGAAATAATAGTAAATAAAATAAACTATAGTTTAGAAAAACCAACAGTTATTTTGTTTGTTGGAGTTAATGGAGTAGGTAAAACAACTTCTATTGGTAAAATAGCTTGGAAATTAAAAGAAGAAAATAAAAAAGTATTGCTTATTGCTGGAGATACATTTAGAGCAGGAGCAGTTGAACAATTAAATGAATGGGCTAAAAACTTACAAATAGATATAACATATAAAGAACATGCTGATCCAGCAAGTGTTATATATGATGGTTTAGAAAAAGCAAAAAACGAAAACTATGATGTAGTTTTAATTGATACAGCAGGAAGACTTCAAAACAAAATAAATTTAATGAACGAATTAGAAAAAATCAATAAAGTTATAAATGACATTATACCAGGAGCACCTCATGAAACCTTACTTGTAATAGATGCTACAACAGGTCAAAACGGAATAAGCCAAGCCAATAGTTTTAAAGAAATAACAAACATAACAGGAATAATTCTTACAAAACTTGATGGCACAGCAAAAGGAGGAATAGTTTTAGCAATAAAAGATTCTGTAAAAATTCCAGTAAAATTTGTAGGTCTTGGAGAAAAAAAAGAAGACCTAAAAACTTTCGACATTGAAAAATATATATATGGATTATTTAAAGATATGGAGGATTAAATATGAAAAAAATAAACAAAAAATCAAATGAATTAAAATTAGAAAAATTAAATAAGGCTGCTAAAGATGATGTGTTAGTATTTGTTCAATGTGTATTATTACCTGTTTTATTAATACTATCAGTATGTACTTTATTTATTAAAGAATTATCAATTGTTACAGAAGTAATTTTAGGACTATTATTATTTGTAATGGGTACTAATAATTATAGAAGATTTAAAAGAAAATATTTTACTATAATATACTTTGTAGTAGGTATATTAGTAATAGCTCTAACTTTATATGCAGTATTAAACAATGCAATCTAGATTATTATTAATAGACTTATATGATATATATAAAGACTTATTAACAGAAAAACAAAGCAAGTATTTTGAAGCCTATTACTTTGAAAATTTATCTTTAGCTGAAATAAGTGAAAATGATAATATATCAAGAAATGCTATACATAAACATATAATGGACGCTACTTTAAAGTTAGAATACTATGAAAATAAATTAAAAATAAAAGAAAAAAATAATAAACTAGACCAATTTAGTAATAAACTAAATAAAGAATTAAGTAAAGAATTAAAAGAAATAATATAAAAAGGGTGATTAGCATGTTTGGAAAAATTGTATACATAAGTAACAGTATGGCACATATTAAAATTGAAGGTGTAGTTAGTACAAGTTTAATGAATATGCATGTTGTATTAGAAAGTAATAATAGAAGAATTTTAGCAGCTGTTGAAGATGTAAATGAAGACGTAGTAAAAGTAGAATTTCTAGGAGAGTTTATTGATAACATTTTTATAACAGGTGTTATTAGAAAACCAAGCCTAGATTCTATTACTAGAATAGCTACAAAAGAAGAATTAGATCAAGTAATAGGTGATAAACTAGAAACATCAATGTATCTAGGTAAATCACCATTATATGACGATGTAGATGTTAGAGTAAACATTAATGATTTATTTAGTAATCATTTTGCTATATTTGGAAATACAGGTAGTGGTAAATCTTATGGTGTAGCAAGATTATTACAAAATGTTTTTAATGGAGTTAAACCTTTTAAATCTAATTTTATGATATTTGATGCATATGGAGAATATCATAATGCATTTAAAGATATAAACAAAATAAATCCAGACTATAATTTTAAATATTATACAACAAACTTAAATGATACAGATGGTGAATTACTTAGAATTCCTTTATGGTTAATGACAGTAGATGATTTTGCTTTATTACTTAAAGCAGAAACACATTCCCAAATACCAATAATTGAAAGAATGCTTAAATTAGCAAGTACTTTTTCTGAATCAAGTGAAAAAGCAAGCAATTTTAAAAATCACATAATAGCAAAAGCTTTAATGACAATACTATATACAAATCAATCATCACCTAGTAAGAGAAATGATATTTACTCTTTATTATCAAGCTGTAGTACACCAGAATTTAATACAGAATCAACTGTAAAAGGTGTTGGATATGTAAGAAAATTAAGAGAGTGTTTCATAATTGATAAAGATGGAGAATTTGTTGAAAGTATTTTAATAACACAATATATAGCAAGCTTTATAAATGAAGAATATGATAAATATGAACCTTCTAAAACAAACTTTTTCACATTAAATGATTTAGAAAATGCCCTAAATTTCACTTTAATATCTGAAGGATTACTTAGAAATGAAAAAGCATATAATGACGCTATTACTTTAAAAGTAAGATTACATGCTTTAATAATAGGACCTAGTTCAATATATTTTTCTTATCCTAAATATATTGATGTAAATACATACATTTCAAGTTTAGTTGCTTGTAATGATGGTAAAAAAGCTCAAATAATAAATTTTAATTTAGAAGATATTGATGACTCATTAGCAAGAACAATTACAAAAATTTATACAAAAATGATGTTTGAATTTACTAAAAAATTAAAAGTAAGAGCATCAATACCTTTTCATATTTTCTTAGAAGAAGCTCATAGATATGTTCAAAACGATACCGATAACTTTTTAATAGGTTATAATATATTTGAAAGAGTTGCTAAAGAAGGAAGAAAATATGGATTAATATTTAATTTGATTTCTCAAAGACCAGTTGAAATATCAGAAACAGTTATTTCACAATGTAGTAATTTTTTAATATTTAAAATGAATCATCCAAGAGATTTAGACTATATTAAAAAAATGTTGCCAAATATAAGTTCTGAAATAGTTGAAATGCAAAAAACATTACAACCAGGTACTTGTGTAGCTTTTGGTAAAGCCTTTAAAATTCCAATAATTATTAGAATGGATTTACCAACTCCAGAACCTTCAAGTAGTAATTGTGATGTTTTAAATAGATGGAAATAATGTCTATAAATGTAAAGGAATAGTTTTGAAACAGTACTATTCCTTTTAATGTGTTATAATTTATTTAGGTGATAATATGAATATAATTGATATAATAACTAAGAAAAAAAATAAAGAAGAATTAACATATGAGGAATTAAAATATGCTATAGATGGCTTTTTAAATAATGAAATATTAGACTACCAAATGTCTTCACTTTTAATGGCAATTGTGATAAATGATATGACATTAGAAGAAACAATTAATTTAACAGATATAATGATAAAAAGTGGTGACACTCTTGATTTAGGAATAAATGAAATGGTGGATAAACATTCAACAGGTGGAGTAGGAGATAAAACAACTTTAATCCTTTTACCCTTAGTAGCAAGTACAGGTGTTAAAATAGGCAAAATGAGTGGTAGAGGTCTAGGCAATACTGGAGGTACCATAGATAAATTAGAATCAATAAAAGGGTTTAATGTAGAATTAACAAAAGAAGAATTTATTAAACAGATAAATGATATTGGTGTAGCTATAATAAGTCAAACAAAAAATATTACACCAGCAGATAAAAAAATATATGCTTTAAGAGATGTAACTGGTACAACTGATTCTACTGCCTTAATAGCATCAAGTATAATGAGTAAAAAAATCGCAAGTGGTTCTAAGTATATAGTAATTGATGTTAAAGTTGGAAATGGAGCACTAATGAAAGATATAGAAAGTGCTACAAAACTAGGAAATACAATGATTGAAATTGGTAAAAGATATAATAAAAAAGTTGTATGTGTTTTAACAAATATGAATGTACCACTTGGTAATAATATAGGCAATGGTTTAGAAGTAATAGAAAGTATAGAAACATTAAAAGGAAATGGTCCAAAAGATTTAAAAGAACTATGTTTAAAACTTGGTTCAATTATGGTTTCAATGGCTAAAAATATAACAGAAGAAGAAGCATACAATGAATTAGAACAAAACTTGTTAAATAAAAAAGGCTACCAAAAATTTGAAGAATTAGTTAAATATCAAAAAGGAGATATTGAAAATATTGATATTAATGATGAGTATATATCAATAAAAAGTAATAAAGAAGGCTTTATAAATAGTATAAATACAGATAAGTTAGGAGAAATAGTTAAAAATATTGGTGGTGGAAGAACTAACAAAGAAGATATTATAGACTATAGTGTAGGTTTAATTTTAAACAAAAAAGTTGGAGATCTAATATTTGAAAATGAAGAAATAGTAAAATTATATTCTAGTAAAAAAGATATAAAGATTAATGACATATTAGAATGCTTTAAAATAGAAGATGAAATTAAACCAAAAGAAGATTTGATATTAGGCATAATTAAATGATGTATAGTGTAAGTATTGTAATAACGCTTTTAATTTATATATTTAATCTTTTAAAATTCCCATTACTTTTATTAGCGCTAATTACTTTATTTTATATAATAACAAAAGACATGAAAAACAAAAAGTATAGAAGAAATATTTTTAAAAATATTAAAAAAACAACTGAACTTGATTATACCTTAATGATGATAAATGAAATAAAAGAAGAAAAAAAAATAATTAGAAATGGTAATAATATTATTGTTATATTAGAAAGAGGTATTTATTTTATAAAAGTTCTAGATTATACAAATAGAATAGCTGGTAATATTAATGACATATATTTTGATAATATTATTGGAGATAAGAAATACAAAGTAAAAAACTATTTAATTGATTATGATAAAGAATATAATAATTATCAAAATAAAGTAAAAGAACATATTTTTAAATATGTTGTTATAAGAAATGATTGTATTTTAAATATTAAAGAAGGAACAAATATAAAAGTAATTAAGAACAAACATTTATATTACGATCTTTTAAAACAAAAAAAAATATACAAAAAAGAAGATTTAATAATTTTATATGACAAACTAGAAATGTAAAGTTTTGTCAAAAAAAAGTTAATTACTTGAAAGAGTTTAAAATATACTATATTATCATATTAGAGGGAGAGTGATTATGTGATATATCCATCAATAGACAAATTACTAAATATAGCTGGTTCAAAATATCTATTAGTAAATTTAATTTCAAAAAGAGTAGATGAAATAGAAACAATAAAAAATTATCAATTAAAAGAAAATGAATATGTTTCAAAGAAAAACATTGGTAAAGCTTTAGAAGAAGTAATACAAGGTGCGATAAAAATAAAAGCGGACTAATTTTTAATTTAACAATATTATATAAAAGTATTTGTTTTTTTATAAAAAAACTGTATAATTAATATAGGAGGAATGTTTATGATATGGATTATATTAGTTGTAATTTTTGTCTTACTATTCTTATATGTAATTAGTACTTTTAATTTACTAGTTAAATTAAGAAATAAGGTAAGAAACCAATGGTCACAAATCGATGTTGTTTTAAAAAACAGAGCAGATTTAATACCAAATTTAGTAGAAACAGTAAAAGGTTATGCTAAACATGAAAGTGAAACTTTAGAAGCAGTTATATCTGCTAGAAACAAATATGTTTCAGCAACAACACCAGAAGGACAAATGGCCGCTAGTGGAGAAATAACTGGAGCTTTAAGTAAATTATTCGCACTTTCAGAATCATATCCAGATTTGAAAGCAAACGCAAGTTTCTTAGACTTACAAGCTAAATTAACAGAATCAGAAGATAAAATAAGATATGCTAGACAATTTTACAATGATGCTGTTAATCAATTTAATAACAAAGTAGAAATGGTTCCATCAAATATAGTAGCTGGAATGTTTCATTTTGAAATGGCTAAATTGTTTGAAGCTAATGAAACTGATAAAGAAGTACCAAAAGTACAATTTTAAGACTGAAAAGTCTTTTTTTTTTAAAAATATAGTATTTTTTTTTAGTATGTGATAGAATATTATTAGACTAGGAGGAAACATATGCCTGGAGAAATAAATGATAAATTAAGCAAATTAGAGCAAACTATTAAAAAAGTTAAAAGTTCAAAAAAAATCAAAGAATCTAATTTAAAATTTAAAATAGTTGATTTAGAACATGAAAAAAATCATATAAAAGATAGTTTAATTGATTTAGAAAAAGAATTAAAAGACCATTCAAATGATAGAAAAACTATGTTAAAAGAAGTAAATGATAAAATGGATAATTATTCTAATGAATTACTAGATTATAAGAAAAAAATAGATGCTTTTCAATTAAAAGAAATAGAATATAAAAATCAAGAAAGAGAATTAAATGATTATATAAATATGTATAATAATAGAAAAGAAGAATATAATGAAGAAATGATTAAGTTAAATCAAGAAATAGTTGATTTAAGGAAAAAAGTTCTTTCAAATGAGTCTCTTTTAAAAACTCTTAAATCAGTGGTTACTTTATTTATAAGTAATTATGGAATAGAAACAGTTTCATCTATTACAGGAATAGAAAAAGATAATATAGAAAAATACCTTCAAGATTAATTTGAAGGTATTTTTATAAATATTATGATATAATTTAGATGGTGATATTTATGAGGATAAAAAATGTTAAAAATGCTTTAGAAAAAATAGAATTATCTGAATATATAATAAAAGACCCATTTAAAAACAAAGGTAAATTTAATAAGTTATTTAATAATAAAAACCCTATTAATATTGAAATAGGAATGGGTAAAGGAGACTTTTTAATAAAAAGTGCGATTAAATATCCAAATATTAATTTTATTGGTATAGAAAAATATGATAATGTGATAGTTAGAGCCGTAGAAAAATTAGAAAGTATAAAACTTGATAATTTAAAACTAATAAAAACAGATGCTCAAAATATAGAAGATATCTTTTTAAATGAAATAAATCTAATTTATCTTAATTTTTCTGATCCTTGGCCTAAAGATAGATGGGCTAAAAGAAGACTAACAAGTTCTAATTTTTTAGATAAATATGAATCTATCTTTCTAAAAAACAAAAATATAATAATGAAAACAGATAATAGAAAGTTATTTGAATTTTCAATAGTTTCATTTGTTGATAAAAAATATAAGATAAATTCTATTTCTCTAGATCTTTCAAAAGATAATGAAATAGATAATATTGAAACAGAATATGAAAAAAAGTATAAAGAATTGGGCTTTCCTATATATAAAATAGATGTTTATAAGTAATTAGACATTTAATATACAAAAAAATAAAGAAAAATATAGTTATATCTTAACTTTTTTGATATAATTATAGCAAGAGTGGTGATATATGAAAAAATTAACTATTCTGCTTATGGTTTTATTATTAACAGGTTGTACAATCGTTAGAATAGATACTACAAGTATTGATAATATATTAAATGTCGTATTATCAAAAGAGAATACAGTTTATAATAAAATAGGTAAAGGATATAAGTATTATCTTCCAAGAGGAGTTACCTATATAGATACTATTGAATTAAATGATAAATTATATTCAAATGGTGTTTATTATTATTTATATATAGATGTTGTTGGCTATTTTTATAAATCAACAATAGATTATGAAACAGATGAAGATGCCTATTATTATAAAAAAATAGATAATAGTAAATCTGGCTATTTAAAAATAATAAAAGAAAATGATAAATATAAAATAGTGTTTGTTTATAATTATTCAAAAATAGAAGCAGTAGTTGAAAAATCAAAAATAGAAGAAGTTGTTCTTAATGCATCATATATATTATCTACAGTTAAACTCAATGAAAAAGTAATTGAATTAATGCTGAATGATGATTATTTTACAAACAAAGAAGAACAATATGATTTATTTACTAGAAAAGAAACAGAGAATTATTTTTTAGTAGAAGAAACTGCCCAAGAAAATATAGAAAATTGAGGTGAAATATGAAATTATTTGATAAAGTTAAAAATTTATTTACTGAAGAAGTAAATGATGAAATGAAACCAATTAAAAAAGAAGTAAGACATATTGAGGTGCCTGCTCCAACAAGATCTGAAAGAGATATAAAAATAGAAGAAGAGGAACCAGAAAAAAAAGAAGAGAAATTTGTATTTTTTTCTGATGATGATTTTAAGGATTTAGAAAGACCAAAAATAGTTGAAAAACCAATTGAGAAAAAAGAAGAAAGACTTCCATATAGAGGAAATCCAATTAAAATAGAAGTTGAAGAAAAAAAGAATTTCACACCTTCTCCAATTATCTCACCAGTATATGGAGTATTAGATAAAAATTACTCAAAAGAAGAAATAATTTCCAAAAAAGTTAGTCCTAGCAGAACATACAGAAGTAATGTAAGTTTATCAGTAGATGACATAAGAAATAAAGCTTATGGAACTATCGAGGATGAATTAAAAGATAGTTTACTAGGTAGAACTATAATTGAAGAAGAAAAAAAAGAAATAGTTAATGATATTGATATTTTTGATGAATTAGAAAAATATGATAAATTAGATCAATTAGAAAAAAATATTAATGATAATGATATGATTGATGTAGATGATTTATTTGATAAATTAGATAATAAAAAAGAAGAAATATTAGATGAATTAGATAATAAAAAAGAAGAAATATTAGATGAATTAGATAATAAAAAAGATGATATTATTGATGATGAATTAGATGATTTAGATTTAGATGATGAAACATTAGAATTATCTAAACAATTAGAAACACAAAAAAGAAAACTTGAAGAAATAAATGGTATAATAGATGAAGAACCAAGTAAAATTAGTTTTGATGAAGGTTTTGAAGAAACAAAGAGTGACAATTTAGATGAAAACGAATTGTTTGATTTAATTGATTCTATGTATGAGAAAAGGGATGAAGAATAATGCCAAATGATATTTTTCCTATAATTTTATATATTCTAGCTAGTATACTATTAATAGTTTTAATAATTTTAACAATAAAAGTTATGAAAACATTAACAAAAGTTGATGCAGCAATTGATGATTATAATGAAAAATCTAGGAAATTAAATGGTATATTTGATTTAATTGATGGCGCTACAGATACTATTTCTACATTAAGTGATAGGTTTATTGGGGTCATTATAAATGGAATAACAAGATTATTCAAAAAAAAGGGAAAGGAGGAAAAAACAGATGAGTAAAAAAAGAGGTTTAGGTAAATTATTTGCAGGTATCGCTATAGGTGCTGGATTAGGAGTTTTGTTCGCACCAAAAAAAGGTTCTGAAACAAGAAAAGATTTACTAAATAAATTTGAAGAATTGAAAACTAAAGCAAAAAATATTGATTTAGAAGAAGTAAGAGATGCTATTGATTCTAAAATAGAACATATTAAAAGTGAATTAGAAAGTTTAGATAAAGAAAAAGTTTTAAAAATCGCTAAACAAAAAGCTAAACAAATACAAGAAATGGCTGAAGATTTAGTTGATTATGCGGTAGAAAAAGGGACTCCAATTTTAGAAAAAGCAGCATCTGCTGTTAGAAGTAAAGCAATTGAAGTAACAAAAGAAGTTTTAAACAAATTAGAAAAAGAAAATAAATAGTTAAAAAATAACTATTTTTTTTTATTAAAAAAAGCTTCCTATTTTTGGAAGCCATTTTATTAATATAGTTATTATATATTATAATTTTGTAATTTTGGATTTTTACTTAATTTTTCTAATGCTTTTCTTTTTACTTTATAAACTTGACTTTCAGTAATGTCTAATTCAGCACCAATTTCTTTTGCTGTCATAGAATGTATGCCAAATTCATCAAAATATTTAAGTAATACTTGGCGTTCAATTTCTGGCAATTGATTTAATGATTCATAATAATCTTCTAAGAAGACGTTATTCAATGCTTCATCTTCTACAAATGTATTGTTAGAATAGTGCCATTTATTTTTATTTCTACTAGAATTCATTAATATAAGTAATTCACTATCATCACCAAAAAGTAATTCAATATCTTTTTTTGTTTCTGCTATTTGATGGTGTTTTAAATGTCTTTTATATCTTTCACCTAAATTATATTTATCTAGTTGTTGTGTGATTATTTTGTTTCCTTTAAGTAATGGAGCATTTAATCTTTCTAATTCACTATTAATTGTATCTTTTCTTTTTTTCAAAATCATTTTTACATATTCTTCTTCAGTTAATTTAGAAATTGTTTCTCTCATAGTAATTAATTCTTTAATACCATCATTTTTAGAAAAAACAGTTCCACCATAAAAATAATCTTTTTTTATCTTAAATTCTTCCCAATCTTCATATACTTCTAATTCACCATCAGAAAGAAATAAAACTATTTTTTCATTTTCACTTTCATAATTATCTATTTCTTCAATCATTTCACTTTCGCAATCATTTAGATCATCATCATCACCATAATACTTATTTATGTCTTCAATCATCTCATTAAGATTACTTATTATATCATTTTTATTAAAATCAGAAATAATATCATCACGTTCTTTTTTCTTGCTACTTAAAGTTCTTTCAAATTTTTTGCTTCCATCAGAATAATAATATTCATCTTCTTCATATGCCTCTGGGGTAATAAATGGATCAACATTGTATAATTCTTTATATTCACTATAATAATTATAATAATTTTTATACATTGGTCTTTTTTCAAAAAAATTCTCTTTTTTTAATTTATATCTTTCCTTATTATCAAGTTTTATTTGTTTGTTTAGTTCTTCTAATATTTCATCATCAGTTGGAGTAATGTAATCATTTTCAATAGTTAGTTTCTCTTGAGCTTTTAAATATCTTTCAATTAAATCTAATTTTTGTAAATAACTTTCCAAATAATAAATAAATTGATATATTTCTTGGGTATCTTTATTTATTCCTTTATAATTAACTAATATGTTAGCTAATTCTCTATCATCATCAGTTATTAAAGTTTCAATTTTACTTTCATTTATCATTTTAGTTATTCTTTGAACTATAATATCCATTTTTTCTTCATTTCCTCTTCCAGAGTATGAAGGTAATAATCTATAATTTTCTTCTCTTATTTTCATTTCAAAATTATGATATTTAATGTCATCTTTAAAACGAAATAGTATAACCGAAATAGCTTCTATATACTTATCAGAGTAATAATATGTTTTACCACTTTTAGATTTAGTTTTAAGGGCTTCTAAAAACATTTGAATATAGGCTACTTTATCTTTTTCCTTTTGAAAAAATTGGTCAGGTTTGCAGGTTCTTTTTTTTGTTTTTCTCCTGTTATAAATTTCTCTTTTTAATTTATTTTCAATACATCTTCTAGCATAAGTAGTGAATTTTGCTGCATCACTAGGTATATAATAATGGGCAGCACTCATTAGTGCTTCGTTTGCTATTTGAATTAAATCATCAATTGGAGTGGTATTTTCATATTTACGGTAATACATTCCAGCATAATATCTAGCTAAGCCTAAAGTTCCACATACAATTTTGTTTCTAAGTTCATTACTAGGAAACTTTCTGTTTTTAGGCATTATTCCTCTTGTGCTAATATAAAATTTATGAGAATAAGTTTTATATGTTCTTTTTAAGTTGTTTGCTTTTTTTTCTAATAATTCTAATTCAGCTTTTACTTCATCTATTTTTTTGTCTTTTTGATTATTTAAACTATCTTGTTTTGTTTGCATTTTTTCTATTTTAAGTTTTTTAGTTTCAATTTCTTGATTTAGTATTTCTAAAGCTTTTTCAATATTATCCTCTGTTGAATTGAAAGAGGGTAATAAATCTAAGATTTCTTTATGAAAGGCATGTAGTTCATTAGCTTTTTTTTCCAAATCATCAACTACTTTTTTCAGGTTATCTATTTTTTCTTGTTTTGGATCAATATCACCATGTATAGCACGAAATAATCTATCTTCAGAACTATCGTTTGTTAATGAAGACAATGCACTTCTATTTTCATCTATAAGAATATTAAGCTTTTTTAAAGTTTCATCAATAGTTTCATTTGAAATCCCTTCACTTTCATATAAAGTAACAATCTCTTCTTGTGAAAGTTTAGGATATAAATCTAATTGTTCTTTATATAACGTTTTTAAAGACTTTTTATCTTCCATATAAATTCCCCCAAATATAACGGTTATTATATCATTAATTGAAAATTTTGTATACATTTTGATTAAATTAGCAAAAGAAAAGATTTTATTGTAATTTTAATTAACTTGTGTTAGTATATAAATTATAAAAAAAGGAGGCTTTTATGAAAACTGATTCAATATTTGTTGGCGATATTAGAGTATGCACGAAGTATATTGAGCATAAAATGTTCACAACTGAAACTTACATGAGTGATATTTGCTTTGGCTCAGAATCTTTTGGTCACATTGAGATAGAAGATGAGCTATATAAGGAAGGCGCTATTTTAGTTAAAACAAAAAATGGTGGATATGTTGATTTGGATAATTTGAATTTGCAATTACAATTATATATGACTACTATGTCAAAAAACGAAGCATTTTATCTATCTAGTTATCCTAGAAAATTAATTATGATGACTTCTGCTTATTATCAAGATTCTTTATTTGTTGATACACAAACTTTAAAACCATATAAAGTAATTCAACCTGAAGCTAAAAAAAATGTTTCTGTAAAAAAATTAAGAACATTTAGGAGGTAACGAAATGTTAAAAAACATTAACTTTAAGTTTAATGATATGCCTTTCTGTTTAGAGTATATTGGAGATAATCTTGAAGAATTAGATTTGCAAGATGAAAAAGCCAAACATGGTAGTTCTTTTGATTATGATTGCAACTTTTTTAGATTACATTATTTAGGAGAAAAAGGAAAAATAGCATTATCTTATGGTGAGATATTATCCAAAGAAATATATTATGATAGCGAAGGAAATTTCATAGATTCTGGAAAAGATGCTATAACTATTTTTGATTATTACTATGACGGTAATTTAATCAAACATATAAATGATTTAGTAAATGAAAAAATATTAAATAACGAATTTAATGCAAAAATTAATGTTGTTTTCCCTTCAGGTGGATTTATTGATAAGCAATCTCAACATATCTGTTGTCCACTATATTATAGATGGAAAAATCATGCAGGAAAATTTGTATCTGCTTCTGTACTTCCTCATCTAATTGTAAATGAAAAACATATTCCCGATAGCAAATACAAAGGATTTGCAGGTCTAAGGAAAGTTACTATTTTGGATGGTAATGAAACCATAGGTAATAATGCTTTTGCCGATTGTGACTGTTGGTTGAGGGATATAGAATTAAGTAAAAATTTAAGAGAAATAGGTGACGGGGCTTTTTATAATACCGGATTAGATGTTGCTAAACTACCTAAAACTGTAAAAAGAATAGGAAAAAATGCATTTTTAAAAACCAGCTTGAAAGTTTTAGCTGTTTATTGCGATATTGATGAAATCGAACCACAAGATTTATTATGTTATGCTAGTGGTAGATTATCTGATGGTGATTTTTGCGAACAAAAAATAATAATTATATTATACGATCTGAATAATATCAAACAATATACTCTAGATTACCCACATTGGAGTGATTGGAATGAAGATCCTACTAAAGTATATAGACAAATTGATTCTGAAACCGGGGATAGATTTTATACTAGAGAATCAAGTTCTTGGAGGAGATATAAAAATTCTAAAAAATATGATTCATTAGATGAAGAGTCATGGCACACTGAACTTTCTGATATTAATAAGGCTCAAAAAATTGCTAAAATGTTTGAAACTGATCGTAATCAATCTGAAGATGCAAAGGGATGGATATATTCTGAAATCATATTTGTTCCAGAACACGAACTTGATAGAGCTGTATCATTCATAAAATTAAAACAGCTTAAAGATAAACTTAATGATTATCAAGAAAAAATCAAACAAGTACAAAAATTGCAACAAGAGGCAACAAAAGAAATTTCTGTTATTGAACCTATTTTACCAGACTTTGATGATTTTAATGTAAGTAAAGAAAACGGATATTATTTAGTAATGAATAAAAAATATGATTCAAAATGAAATAAAAGTGTTAGGCATAAAATTGGCTAATATAGTTTATTTACTATCAGAATATTAATAGTCAATAAATAAATACAAGTAAGTTCAAACTTGCTTTTTTCATTGTTTTGCCAATAATGGAGCATTTTCCTTTTGAATCTCTTTCTTTCCTTTTTCATTTAAGAGATGTTTATTGTTTTTATTTATTTGTTAATACATTAAAAAAGACTTCCTATTTTTGGAAGCCTTTTTATTTCTTATTGGAGCAAGTGACGAGAATCGAACTCGCGTCTCGACCTTGGCAAGGTCGCATTCTACCATTAAACCACACCTGCATTAAAACTGATAAACAGTTTACTATTTAATTGGAGGGCCTAGTCGGATTTGAACCAACGATCAGGGAGTTGCAGTCCCACGCCTTACCACTTGGCTATAGACCCATAACCTTTAAAAGTATATCAAAAAAACAAAAAAAATTCAACCTATTTACAAAAATTATGAAATTTTTTAAATCATATTGTTTAAACAAAGAAAAAAGGGTATAATTATATTCAATGTGTAGGTGGATAAAATGAAAAAAGAATTTAAAGCAACTATAGTAAATAAAGTATTATCTGTTATTTCTTTTATAATAATGACATTTAGTTCAGCTTATATATTATATGCTGTTTCATTGTTAAATGGAATAGAAAATAAAATGAGAATTATATTATGCATTACAATATTTATGATATGGTTAAGCTCAATAGTTAGTTATTTTAAATCATTAAGAAAAAAGAAAAGTAAAATTAAAATAGCTTTTTTAATTACCTTAATTTACTCTGTTTTACTAAGTGGAGCAGCTTTTTATATAATTAAAACTTATTCTACATTACAAAATATGACTACAGATTCTACAACATATTCAACTAGTTTGGTAACATTAAAAACTAATAAAATAAATGATATAAAAAATATTAAAACTGGAAAAATCGGTATATTATCAGATTCAACTAGTATAGTTGGAAATACTTTGCCATTAGAAATAATAGAAACTAATAAATTAGATAATGAAGTATTAGAATATGATAGCTATATTGATTTAATAAATGCATTATTAGAAGAAGAAGTAGTTTATGCTTTTTTACCAACGAATTACGTTATAATGTTTAGCCAAGTTGATGGTGCTGATTTTGAAAAAATAAATGATACTACAAAAATAATATATACAAAAACAAAAGAAGTAAAAAATACTGAAAAAAAAGGTGATAGTACCTTAGATGAACCTTTTACTATATTATTAATGGGAGTAGATTCAGAAAATGAGAATATAGCAAATGCTTCATTTAATGGTGATTCATTAATGTTAATAACATTTAATCCAAAAACTTTGTCTTCAACAATACTTAGTATTCCAAGAGACTCATATGTTCCAATAGCTTGTTTTACAAATCAAAGAAAAAATAAAATAACTCATGCTGCTTGGTATGGTGAAGAATGTATGATAGAAACAATTCAAAATTATACAGGTATAACAATTGATTATTATGTAAAAATAAACTTTAAAGGAGTAGTAAAATTAGTTGATACATTAGGTGGCGTAGAAGTAGATGTACCATATGCTTTATGTGAACAAAATAGTAATAGAGAATGGGGTAATAATACCATTTATATTGAAAAAGGTTTACAAACTTTAAATGGGGAGCAAGCACTAGCATTTGCTAGAAATAGACATCCAAATTCAAGTTATTGTAACAAAAAATATACAAATTATACTAGCAATGATTTTATAAGAGGTCAAAATCAACAAACTGTTGTTAAATCATTACTAAATAAATTAAAAGAAGTAAAAAGTTTGAAAACAATTTCTAATTTATTAGATACCATAAGTAATAGTATGGAAACAAATATGACAACTTCTGAAATATTATCACTATATAATATTGGAAAAGATATATTAGTAAAAAGTAATAATGAAGATGTGTCTGATTTGTTAAGTATGCAAAGACTATATTTAAATGGCTATGATGCATATATATATGACCAATCTATGGGTTTAAATTTATATAATTATGTTATTTATGGTGAAAGTCTAGATGCTGTAACAAATGCTATGAAAATTAACTTAGGATTAGTTGAACCAACTATGGAAAAAACATTTAGCTTTAGTATAGATAAAGAATATGAAGAAACTGTAATAGGTGAAAAAGAATATGGAGCAAGTAGTGTAGTGAAATTACCTGATTTTACTGATGATAGTGAAGCACAAGCAAAATCTACATGTTCTAAATTAGGTATATCAGTTACATTTAAATATGTAACTAGTGGTAATGGTACAAACAATACAGTTATTGCTCAAAATTATACTTCAGGTTACGATGTAAGTTATGTTAAATCATTAGTACTTACTATATTAAGAAAAACAGAGAATGTAGCAACTAGTACATCAACTACAACTACATCTTCTAGCACAGTTTCATCAATTACTTCAACTACGACAAGCAATTCAACTTCTAGTACTTCAACATCTGTCTAAAAGCAAATAATATTTGCTTTTTCTTTGACTTAAATATAGTTTTATTATACAATTATAATAGGTGATGAATATGAAAAAAGGATTTACATTAATTGAATTATTAGCAATTATAGTATTATTAGGACTTGTTTTTGCTATTTCATATCCTAAAATAATAGAAATAATAGAAAAAAAAGATACAGAAATAGATGAAGTTACAATAAATATATTATATAATTCCGCACAACAATATATAGATAATGATACAGTAACTTATCCAAACACCATAGGAGAAAGTTATAATATTAGAATAAATGATATGATTTTAAATAATCTTGTTCCAATTGATGCAACAAAATACAAAAATAAATGTGTTAGAGTAACAATAGGTACGAAAAATAGTTACAGAATATTGGAGTGTTAATAAATTTTTAGAAGGGTGATAATATGAAAAAAGGATTTACATTAATAGAACTTTTAGCTATCATAATATTATTAGGAGCTCTTGTTTTAATAATATTTCCTAATATAATTAATATAGTTGAAAAAAATCAAAGTGAAATAGATAAACAAACATTAGATATTTTATATAGTTCTACTGATGAATATTTAAATAACAATTTAAATTTATACCCTAAAACTATAGGAGCAGAATATTGCTTTTCAATACAAACACTACATAATGAAAATTATATACCAATAAATGTTGATGAATATTTATCTAAAAATATTAAAATAGTAATAGGAGAAAACAATAGTTATAGTATTGTTGAAACCTGCAGTTAAAAAAAATTTTAATTTGCAAAATCACTTTTTATATGATATATTTATATTGCTAGAAGGATGCACGAAAAAGTAAAACCTACAAATAAAACGATTGGGAATCTAATTTATGTATTGTGTTGAAAACTTAGATTTATCTAAGAATCCTAATATACATAATGTGATGCCCACCTGGGAGATCAGGTTTGTCGTTTAAGTGCTACTTCTAGCTTTTTTTTTGTTTTTTTTTATGATATAATTATCATGATCGGATGGTGTCTACATGGCAAAGAAAAAAAGAAAATCAATTAAAAAAGATAATAACAATTTTGGTATAGAAATAATAGGCATACTACTTATTATTATAGCAATTATTGGAATTATACCAAATACTGGTGTAGTAGGAAATTTTATAAGTAATTTTTCATGCTTTTTAGTTGGAACATGGTATAACTTTTTACTAGTTTTAATTATGATTATTGGTATTTATATAATAGTTAAAAGGGGAAAACCAAACTTTTTTACCTCTAAATTAGTTGGATTATATATATTTATAATTGGGGTATTAATATTAACACATTTAAGTAATATAGAAAATACCAATCTAAAAGGATTTAATATAATTGAAGAAACAATAAATCAATTTATTAATTCAGCAAATAGTAGAACAAACTTAGGTGGAGGATTTATTGGATCATGCTTTTCAAGCTTATTTATTTCTTTATTTGAAAATAATGGAACAAAAATAGTAACATGGGCAATAATTATATGTGGCTTAATAATGTTTACAGGAATTTCAATATATGATGCTTTAATAAAAATAAAAAGCAAAGTAAAAATAGAAAAATATAAAATAAAACCAAAAGATAAAAATCAAATAGACAAAATAGAAAAAGAATATGAAAATGATAATAAAGTTGTATATAGTTCAATAGAAGAATTAATTCATAAAGATGAAACTATAAAAGAAGAAGAAATAGAAGAAGAACTAGATTTAGAAAATGATTGTTCTGGTTATAGATTACCAGATATTAAAATATTAAAAGAATATGCAAATACAAAAACAACAGAGTCAACAGAAATTATAAATCATAATGTTGATGTACTACATCAAGTTTTAAAAGATTTTGAAATAGAAGGTCATGTTGTAGCGATAAATCCAGGTCCTACAGTAACACAATATGAAATAGAGGCTAAATCTGGTACAAAATTGTCAAAAATAATTAATATACACAGAGAAATAGCGCTAGCTCTTGCTTCAAAAGAAATTCGTATAGAAGCTCCTATTCCTGGTAAATCAACAATAGGAATTGAAATACCAAATAAAACAACATCAATGGTAACAGTAAGAGAGATTTTAGAAACAATTCCTAAATCTTTAAAAGACGAAACACTACTTGCTGTTTTAGGTAAAAACATAATGGGTAAACCAGTATGGACTGAAATAAATAACACACCACATTTATTAGTTGCTGGAGCAACAGGAAGTGGTAAGTCAGTATGTATAAATAGTATAATAGTATCTATTTTAATGAGATCTAAACCAAATGAAGTAAAATTAGTACTAGTGGATCCTAAAAAAGTAGAATTATCTATGTATGAAGGAGTTCCTCATTTACTTACAGAAGTTGTAACAGATCCTAAAAAAGCCAATGAAATTTTGAAAAACATAGTTGCTGAAATGGAAGATAGATATGAAAAATTTAAAGATACAAAAACAAAAAATATAGCTGGTTATAATGCTTATATATCAAAAAGAAATAAAAATAGCGAAGATAAAAAATCTAAAATGCCATTCATTGTAGTAATAATTGATGAGTTAGCAGACTTAATGATGGTTGCTTCTAAAGAAGTTGAAGATTCAATTATGAGAATAACTCAAATGGCAAGAGCTGCTGGAATTCATTTAATAGTTGCTACTCAAAGACCATCAACAGATGTTATTACTGGAGTTATAAAAGCAAATATTCAATCTCGTATAGCCTTTTCTGTAGCATCATCAATTGATTCAAGAACAATAATAGGTATGATGGGTGCTGAGAAACTACTTGGTAAAGGAGACATGTTATTTTTCCCACAAGGAGAAAATACTCCAATGAGAATACAAGGAACATATATAAGTGACTCTGAAATAAAAAGAGTTGTTGATTATGTAAAAAATGAGCAACCAGTAATTTATGATAAAAAAATAAGCACAACTATCGAAAACAAAGGTGCAACAACTATGGTAGGTGATGCAAAAGAAGAGCCATTATATAATGAAATAGTGGAATACGTTTCAACACAAGAAAATATTAGTACTTCTAAAATACAAAGACAATTTAGATTAGGCTATAATAGAGCAGCTAGAGTTATTGATTTATTAGAAGAAAGAGGTATTGTTGGAGCATCAACTGGTTCAAGTAAACCTAGACAAGTACTAGTTGAATTAAAAAATAATGAAAAAGATTAAAAAAATTTAAAAAAATATATGTTTTTTTAAAATAATATGGTATACTAAACGTAAAGTAAAAGAATAAAAGAATAAAAAGGAGATGTTTTAATATGAATAATAATATAGGTGCGATCGATGACATGCTTGCTGGTGTTGAAAAAATGCTAGAAGAAAAAAAGGAAACAAATTATGAGCCAACAGTAGTTGAACCAATTGTTGAGGTAAACAATCATGTAAGTGAACCAACAAATCAACCAATTGTAGAACAAGTAAGAGAAAATACGCCAAATTATAATATAGAATTTAATATGCCAACTGCTGAGGTTAAACCAGTAGTTGAAGTTAAACCAGTTGCAGAAATTAAGCAAAATAATTCTACAGATATAAATAGTATTTTTGATACTTTATCTAGTGATATAGCTGGAGCTAATAATTTTATGTCAACATTAATGGAACAAAAGAAAAATGTTAATTTAAATGAAAATTATTTAGCAGAACAAAAAGAAAAATTTGAAAAAGAGAAAAAAGATTTCGAAAAATATATGGCTGAACAAAAAGATTTAATAAAATTATCTAAAGATAAATTAGAAGAATATGAAAGAAATCAAAAAATCAGATTACAATCAGAAGATGCACAATTTTCAGCTGAAGTTGAATCTACAAGAAATGAATTAGCGCTTTTAGAACAAGCAATTAGAAATGAACAAGAAAAAGTAAATTCTGATAAACAACAATTTAATAGATACAAAGACGCAGAAGAAGAAATGTTAAAAACAGCTAATCAAAAATTAGATGCTGATAAAATTCAATTTGAAAAATATAAAGAAGTAGAAGAAGAAAAAATAAAATTAGCTAAACAAGAAAACGAAAAAACAAAAACAGAATATAATTTAGAGCATGAAAAAGCATTAAATATGTTTAGAAATAAAGAAGATGAATTAGAAGAACAAAAACTTCAATTTGAAAAATATAAAGAAGTAGAAAAGAAGAAGTTAGAATTAGAAAGTAAAAATTTATCACAAAGTTGTGCTCGTTTCAAAGAATTAGTTTCTCAATTTAACTTAGGTTTTAAACAAATTCCTGGAAAAGAATAAACAATGGAAGACACATTAGATAAAGAAGAAATAGTTGTAGAAGAAAGTTCTAATAAAATTAAAGATATAAAAAAATTCTTTGATTTAGCCAATGATAATGTTAAATCTGCAACAGGGATATTTAATCGTTGTGTAGAAATGAAAAAAAAATTAGAACTTGATACAAAGGAATTAGAGAAACAAAGAAGTGATCATGCAAATGCAACAGAGCAAGAAATAGAAAAAATAAAACATTTAAAAGATGAGGTTTTTTCTAGATTAAAAGAAAAAAAACTAGAAGTAGATACAGAAATAACTTTACTTAAAGAAGAAAAACTATTATTATCTAATGAAAAAAGTAAATTTAATATAGAAAAGAAAAGTGAAATAGAAAAATTTAATGAACAAATTAAAAAACACAATCAAGAAGTATCTATTAAAAATAAAGAATTAGATAAAGATAAAAGACAATTAGAAGAAGAAAAGAAAAAACTTGAAGAAGATAAATTAAAAGTTAATGAAAAAGCTGATGAATTAGCAGAAAATCTAAATAGATTTAATGAACTAGTTAAACAGTTTACATCAGGAATAGAATAATCAAGAAATTGATTATTTTTTAAAGGAGTTTATATGATTAAGAATAAATATTATAAAATTGGTAATTTAAACAAAAGAATATGTTTGTTATCTGATATTCATTATAGTTTTAATTATAATGAAAGTCTCTTTGATAAGATACTTGAAAATATAGTGATTAATAAACCAGACTATATATGTATCCCTGGTGATATAGTAGACAGTTCTGATATTTTATTTACTGATAAAAAAAATAATTTAACAAATTTTATCAAAAATTTAAGTAAAATAGCCCCAGTAATATTATCAAAAGGTAATCATGATGAAACAAAAATATATAAAAGAAAACATTCTTATTTGTCAAATGAAGAATACTTTTTATCATTAAATAAGATTAATAATGTTTACTATTTAAACAATGAAACTCTTGTAAGAGATAATATTACTTTTACAGGTCTATCTTTAAATTACAACTATTACTATGATAAAAATCATGAAGATAATTCTGTATTTATAAAATCTTTAGATAAAACAAAAGAAATTGACATAAAAAAATATAATATACTATTAAGTCATTCTCCAAGAAATATTTTAATTGATAAAACATTAAAGGAATCTACTATGATTAAGAAATTTGATTTAGTAATATCTGGACATATTCATAATGGATTAGTATTTAACTTTCTAGATAAAAATAGTACTAGAGGTTTTATAGGACCATTTAATCATTTTTTTCCTAAATATGCTAAAGGATTAAGTAAAAAAATAATAGGAAATAAAGAAATTAATTTAATAATATCAGGTGGTATTATTAAGTTTTCAGAAAATGCACCTAAACTACTTTATAAGATAAATAATATATATCCCATTCATATTGAATATATTGATATATAAAAGTGTAAAGACTTGTCAAATTTTGGCAAGTTTTTTAAGTAATGTATCACTATATATGTTTATTTGCTATAATTGATATATAAAGAATATGATGGAAGGGTGTGCTAGTATGAATAAGAAAATATATACATTAATAATGATTTTTTGTTCTTTTTTCGCACTTGCTCCAACTTTATGTGCTAGTACATCATATACTATAAATACTAAATGTACTGCAACATCAGAACCAAATGAACAAGGAACTTGGATAATACCAAATACTATAAAATATTTAGATCCAGCTGATGTTATAACTTTAGTTGATGATACAAAAGTTGCATCAACAAATCAAAAATGTTCAAGTAATTATTATCACGTTATGTATTCTGGTTATAAAGGATATGTATGTGGAGATTACATTAATTTTAATACTGAAGGAAAATATTATGCTGAATTAAGAAATGCAGGTTTTCCTGAAAATTATTTATTAAGTTTAAATGCTTTAAAAGAAAAACATCCTAATTGGATATTTACATCATATAAAACCGGATTAGACTTTGAACAAATAATTACTAATGAAAGTAATCTTGAATATGATAGTTATAATCAAAAGTATTGGAGTAGAAGTTATATTCAAACTACTAATGATTTATATAAATTACCACAAGTTAGTAATACTCCAATGGAAACTGGAGGATGGTATGCTGCTAATAAACAAACAGTAGCTTATTATATGGATCCAAGAAACTTTTTAAATATTTATGATATATTTATGTTTGAAAACTTAGGATTTAATAGTAATTATCAAACAAAAGATGCAGTTTCAAAAATATTTGCAGGTACAGATTTATTACAATATGCAGACTATTATATAGAAGCAGCTACTGCTGGCGGAAATAATATAAGTCCGATATTTTTAGGAGCAAGATCTAGACAAGAAGTTGTTAAATCAGATGGTAAATTATCTGATTCAGCTAATGGCACTGGAGGAGCATATAATTTTTATAATATTGGAGCATATTCAAGTTGTGAAAATCCTGTTCAATGTGGACTAACATACGCTGCTAATCGTGGATGGAGCGATGCTAGAACTGCTATAATAGGCGGAGCTACTGAAATAGCTGAAGGCTATATTAATAAAAAACAAAATACATTATATTTTCAAAGATTTAATGTTACTGAAAATATATATGGTAACTACTCTCATCAATATATGACTAATATTGAAGCACCAAAATCGGAATCAAGATCAACATATAATGCATATTCTAATATGAACTTTCTAGATAATAATATAGAATTTGTAATTCCGGTTTATGAAAATATGCCAGAATCAGCTTCTAATCTTCCAACATCATTGGATCAAATTTCAGGAAATGGAGACATTAACACTTTAATTAGTCAACTAGGCTATGTTGTGAAAAATAATTACATTATTGTTGATTTGAATAAAAAAAATTCTGACTTTGTTAATGAAATGAAAGTTAAAGGAATGAATGCTACTATATCAAGTCCAAATAATTCAGATATTTTATCAACAGCAACTTCTTTAACAATTAATTTAGAAAATACAACTACAACATACAATATAGTAATTAAAGGTGATGCTAATGGTGATGGTAAAGTAAATGCAATCGATTATAAGAAAATAAAAGATTATTTAATGGGTTCAGCTTCACTAAATGATGCTTATAAAGAAGCAGCTGATTATAATAATGATAACAATGTAAAAGCATATGATTATAAATTAATAAAAGATTATATTATGGCACAATAGAAATAGGTGATTATAATGAAAAAAACATTTAAATATAGTTTATTTATATTTATTCTAATGGTAACTTTTATTTCAAAAGTTAGTGCGGGTAGTATAAGTATAAGTGGTAATAGATCAGTTACTATTGGAGGAAGAGTTACTATAACTATTTCTTCAAATGATGTTGTTGGTAAATTTTCTGTGACATCATCTAACAATAATATATTATCAGGTGGTACATCAAGTGTATGGATTGAAGATACAGCTGTGCCATATGAATTTGTAGCTCGTAATTCTGGTACTGCTACTATATCAGTAGTACCAATTGATGCAGCTGATTCAAATGGAGATTATAAACAGGTAAGTACAATTACAATAACAGTTAACCCTAAAAAAATAGTAGTATTATCTACTAACAATAATTTGTCAGGATTATCAATAGAAGGAGCTACAATAAGCCCAGAATTTAATCAAGATATTTTAGAATATATTACTGAATTACCAGCAGGAACTAATAAGATAAATGTAACTGCTACTAAAGGTGACAATAGTGCTAGTGTAGCTGGTGATGGAGAAAAAGAAGTATCTGAAGGTGATAATAATCTAGAAATTGTAGTAACAGCAGAAAATGGAACTACTAAAACATATGTAATTAAAGCAACAGTTAAAGAGTATAATCCTATAAAAGTAAAAATAGGTAAAGAAGAATATACCGTTGTTAGAAATAAAAAAAATCTAACCCCACCAACTAACTATGTAGAAAAAACAGTAAAAATAAATAATGAAGAAATTCCTGCTTATTATAATGAAATAACTAAATATACTTTGGTAGCTTTAAAAAATAGTAAAGGTGTTCAAGAATGGTATATAAAAGATAATAATGATTATACCCTATATAAAGAATATAAATTTGGAAACACAATTTTATATCCTATGAGTTTAGATAAGATAATTGAAGGTTATAGTAAAAGTGAAATAACATATAATGATGATAAGATTATAGCTTATAAAATAAATGATCATTCAAAATATGCATTAATATATGGTATGAATGTTGAAACAGGCGAAAAAAATATATATATGTATGATTCAAAAGAAGATACTGTTCAAATATATAATGATGAATTAATTAGTGTTTTACAAAATAAAAATAGTATTTATTTAAAAATACTAATAGGTGTTACTACAGGTTTAATATTAAGCATTGGTTTAACACTATTTATAATAAAGAAAAAAAATATCTCAAAATAGAGATATTTTTATATTATATATAATTGATATAACATATAAGCTGCTAAAGATAAAGTAGCTAATATTTGGAAAAACTTTTTAATTCCTTGCTTTTTAATTATAATTGATAGTATATAAAATATTGATAATAAACAAAGAGCCAAACTATTAAGAATAATTTCTAAGTCTTTTTCTTTAATTACATTATATATTGTATAATCAATACTAGCAATTAATAATCCTATAATTGAAATAGTCAAAATAAAATTCAAAAATTTATATTTTTTTATAACTTTACAATTATTATCTTTTAACATATCATTTATAAGATTGTCTTTTTTATCCTCAATTAATACTACATCTTCAATATTTTTTTCTTCTAGCTTTTTAGCAAACATTAAATCTTCTTCTTTATCTAAAATTTTATCCTTTTTCTTTTGTCTTTTTTTTTCTTTATTTACTTTTCTAGCTATCTTTTTTTCTTCTTTTAATTGTTTTTTATTTACTTCTTCTTCAAATAAATCTACAACATCTTCACTGTTCATATTATCACCTAATTTATTATAACATACATGTAAAAAAAATAAAGTATTAGTTGTAAATAAAGTGTAGCAAAAAAATTATTGCTTTACATAAAAAAATATAATTAAATTCATATAATCAATTATTGTAGAATATTATTAATTATGATAAAATTATATTGATAGGAGAGATTTAATGAAAAAGTTTTTAGGTTTTTTAATTATTTTATTGTCATTAACATTGTTTATAGAAAATGTTAGTGCAAATAGTATTAGTTCTATAAATATGGACATATATGTTGATAATAATGGAGATGCACATATTACAGAAACATGGGCTGCTAATTTATCAGAAGGTACAGAAGGCTATAGATATTATGGAAATCTAGGCAATTCTGAAATAGTAGACTATAGTGTAAAAGATGAAGACAATGTATATACTAATTTATCTAGTTGGAATACAAGTGCTTCTTTTTCAGAGAAAGCATATAAATATGGTATATATGATGCTGGTGATCACAAAGAATTATGTTTTGGAATAAGTGAATATGGAACACATACATATACACTAAAATATACAATAAAAGGTTTTGTAGCAACAAATAGTGATTCAGATATGATTTATTGGGAATTAATTCCATCAGCTCTAACAAGTTTAACTGATAATGTATATATAAAAATACATAGTGATTTTGATTATGCAGATACACTAGATGTTTGGGGATATGGAAACTATGGTGGATATGCATACGTTTATGATGGATATATCGAAATGAGTAATGCTAGTTTATCTAACGGTGAATATATGACAATATTGGTAAAATTTGCTAAAAACACATTTACTACTAGTAATGAAATAAGTAACGATTTTACATATTATTATGATATGGCAGAAGTAGGAACTGAACATTATGTAGAAGAAAACAAATCATCTAATTTTTCTATAATTGGAGTTATAACTACAATATTTAACTTTGTAATATGGGTAGTAATAATTGGAGCAATATTAAAAGGTGTTGGTAATAGTAATTTAAATTGTGGCTCAAAAAGATTAGATTTTGGTGTTACTGGTAAAAAAGTACCAAAAGAAATTAATCTATTTAGAGAACTACCTTGTGATAAAGATTTATATAGAGCTTATTGGTTAGCATATAACTACGGATTAATGAAAAAACAAACAGACTTTTTAGGTGTAATACTACTTAAATGGTTAAAACAAGATAAAATAAAAATAGAAAGTAAAACAGTTGGTTCTCTATTTAAAAAAGAAGAAACAACTATTGTATTTAGTGATAAAACAAGTACATTAGATAATGAATTAGAATCAAACTTATATTCATACATGTATGAAGCAAGTAAGGATGGAATATTAGAAAGTAGAGAATTTGAAAAATGGTGTAAAACTAATTATTCAAAAATATTAAAATGGTTTGACCAAATATTAGATTTAGAAAATGATATATTAATTAGTGAAAACAAATTAATTAAAACAGAAAAAGTATCAATGAAAGTATTTAAATCAACAGTATATGAAGTTAATTCATCAATGATGGAAGAAGCAATTAAAATGAAAGGCTTAAAATTATTCTTTGATGAATTTGAAAATATGAAAGATAAAACAGTAATAGAAGTAAAATTATGGGAAGAATATTTAATGTATGCACAAATATTTGGAGTAGCAGAAAAAGTGGCAAAACAATTTAAAGAAATGTATCCAGATATTATTACAGATCAAACATATAGTAGTATGGTATTTGTTCATACAATGGCTTATACCGGTATGGTTAGTGCTTCAAGTGCTAAAACTAGAGCAGAATCTTATTCATCAGGTGGTGGAGGTTTCTCTTCTGGTGGCGGAGGTGGAGGATCCTTTGGTGGAGGCGGAGGCGGAGGCTTTCGTTAATGAAAAGAGGATAAAATACTTTTTAAAATAAAGTTAATAATAGATGATTTTAAATCATCTTTTTGTTTTAATGTTATATAGCCACATCTTTTTATTATTACCCCCTTATAAACCTTTACAATCATAATAAATAAAGGTATAATTTTATTATAATAAGAATATAAAAATAGGAGAGTACAATATGAAAAAAGGATTTACGTTAATAGAACTTTTAGCAGTAATAGTAGTAATAGTAGTAATATCACTAATCGCAGTACCAGTAATGTTAAATGTAATAGAAAAATCCAAAAAAGGATCAGCAGAAGCAAGTGCCTATTCATATTTAGACGCTCTAAATTATGTTTCAATAAAAAATAGTTTAGGAAATAGTGAATTACCAGAATTAAAAGAAAATATAAGATATTCTCTAACGGAAGGAAAAATTGAAAACGATATATATTATCCAGAATTAAATAGTTATATAAGTTTAAAAGGCGGTTATTTTCCAACAGGAGCAGATGATTATGTAATATTAAATAAAAAATATATAGTAATAGAAGGAATGTTAACAATAAATAATTATCTAATAACAATAGAAAACGGAAAAATAGTAAGTACAGTAAAAGGCGAAAAAATAAAAGCAGTAAATATGAATTTAGGACTAGAATCAACAAGTATGGAAGATGATAGTACTTTTATAATACCAAAACCAACTTTTGAACCTACTAATACTTCAGACCCAAGAGTAACATATAGAAGTAGTGATACTAGTATAGTAACAGTTGATGAAGGTGGAAACGTTTTAGCAATAAGACCAGGAACAGCAACTATAACCATAACATCAAGAGATAATAAATCATTAACAAAAACAGTAGAAATAACAGTAATAAAAACTGCAACAAAGATAGAAGTAAGTGCCACTTTAAATAGTATAACAATAGGAGAAAAAACATACGTATCAGGAACAATATTACCTAGTGATACAACAACAAGTACAGGAATAACTTGGTCAAGTAGTAATCCAAATATAGCTACAGTATCAAGTACAGGAGAAGTAACAGGAATATCAGTAGGAGACGTTACAATAACAGGTACTACAGTAAATGGACTAACAGATACAGTAGATATAAATGTATATAATATAGTAGCAGAAAGCGTAAGCATAAGTTCAACAAATAGTACAATATATTTAGGAAGTACAACACAAGTAACAAGTACGATATTGCCTAGTGACACCGTAAATAAAGCAATAACATATACAAGTAGTAATACAGGAGTAGCAACAGTATCAAGTACAGGTTTAGTAACAAGTGTATCACCAGGTAATACTACAATAACAGCTACAACTAGTAATGGTAAAATAGGCACTTTAGTAATAACAGTAAATCCTATTTTAGCAACTAGTATAAATATAACAGGAAGTGGTACTTTGATGGATGCAGGTAATCAAATCCAATTAACTGGAACAATATTACCAAGCAATACAACAAATAAAACTATAACATGGTCAAGTAGTAATACAAGTGTAGCAACAGTATCAAATACAGGACTAGTAACAGGCATTTCAGGTGGAACAACTGTAATAACAGGTAAGACAGTTAATAATTTGACAAAAACATATAATATAGAAGTTATAAGCTATGCTCCAGGAACCATTTCTACTGATTCCATATATGACTTTGTTAGTAGCAAAAAATTAATTATATCAGGAGAATATACAATTATTTTAGGAAACGGTGAAAATATAGACGTTGAAGTATATGTAATTAATGGTGATACTACTTATTCAAGTGAACCAACATTATGTGATACAGCAATAGCAAAAATGTGTATATATAAATATAATGGTAATTTAACAGTTGGATTAAATGATGGTTCAAGAATTATATATAGACCTCAAGTTATGAAAAAGGGATTTGTCGTTTATGTTTCAGGGACCTTAACTAATAATGGTTATATAGGAATGTCGCTACGAGGGGTACAAGGCTTGGGACAAAATGTACTATTATATAAAAATGCTAATGGAACATATGAATATATACCTGCAGTTGGTAGTTCTGGAGCAGCAAGAGTCCAATCCAATACAAATACAAGTGGAGTTGCTGGAATAACTGGAGGTGCTGGTACAAATAGAGGTACTGGTGGTGGAGGCTCAGGTGCTGTAGCAACAGGTGATAGCCATGTAGCAGGAACTTATTCTGGTGCAGGAGCAGCAGGAACTTCATATTCTGGAGGTTCAGGTGGCTCTGGGATGGCACGTTCAGGAGAAGGAAAATATTCTTCCGGTGCGGGAATAGCATATGGTGGAGCTGGTGGGTCTGCATGGGCGGTATCAACAACTTCATATACTTATGGAGCTGGTGGTGGAGCAGGAAACCCTGGTGGTTCAGGTAAGGCAACAAGTACAGCTGTTACTGCTAAGTCTGGAGTAACAGGAACAGGCGGATTACTTATTATGTATGCTAATATTTTAATAAATAATGGTGGAATATATGCATCAGGATCGGCCGGGGGCAATGTTTCAGGATATACAGGAAGAGGTGCTGGAGGTGGAGGTTCAGGTGGAGGCTCCATAAATTTATTTTATAAAACATCTTTTTCTAATCCTTCTACTGAAACTTATAAAATCGAAGCTGGAGGCGGAGGCTATGGAATTGGCACTTATAATGGTGGTCGTGGTGGTGCTGGAACTATCACTATAGGTTCAATCGCAACAGGAACATTTGTTAAGAATAGTTAATCTATTCTTTTCTTTTTTAATAAAAAATAAAACAATTATGGTATAATTATATATAGGATGTGATTAAATGAGAGTAGTCATAAGTGCTGGTGGAACAGGAGGACATATATATCCAGCTTTAGCCATAATTAATAAAATAAAAGAAAAAGAAAAAAACAGTGAATTTTTATATATAGGTACTCATAATAGAATGGAAAAAGATATAATTCCTAAATATAATATTCCTTTTGAATCTATTGAAATATATGGATTTAATAGAAAAAAAATATTTAGAAATCTTAAAACAATAATTCTTTTTATTAAAGCTCAAAAAAAATGTAAAAAATTAATAAGAAACTTTAATCCCGATGTTGTAATTGGAGTTGGTGGTTACGTTACAGTACCAGTTATATATACAGCAAAAAAACTAGGATATAAAACCTTTATTCATGAACAAAATAGTACACCAGGTAAAGCTAATTTATTTTTATGTAAATATGTAGATAATATATTTGTTTCATTTGTATCTTCTATAAAACATTTTCCAAAAGAAAAAGTAATATTTACAGGAAATCCTTGTAGTGAAGATGCAATAAACAAAAGTGCTATAGACAAAAAAATATATGGTTTAAATAAAGATAAGAAATTAGTTCTTTTCGTAATGGGTTCACTTGGTTCTAGTAAAGTAAACGATATAATATATGATACAATGTCTCATTTTAAAGAAAAAGATTATGAAGTTTTATTTATTACAGGTCAAAACTCATATGAAAAAATGAAAGAAAAAAAATATCCAGACAATGTTAAAATAGAACCTTTTATAAATCAAATAACTCGTGTAATGAAGTGCACTGATTTAATAATATCAAGAGCAGGAGCTACAACATTATCAGAAATAATAAGCTTAGAAATACCTTCTATATTAATACCAAGTCCATATGTTGCTAATAACCATCAATATAAAAATGCAATAGATTTGGTAGAAAAAGAAGCTTCTGTTTTAATAGAGGAAAAAGATTTAAAAAGTGATATATTAATTAACACTATTGATTCAATAATAAACAATAATGAAGAAATAAGTAAAATGAAAAACAATTTAAAACAATTTAAAATAGATAATAGTGCTACAAAAATATATGATAAGTTAAAAGAAAAGAGTAATTTATGATTGGAAATTTAAAAAAAATACAATGTGGTAAAATTTTAAGAGACATAAGTCTAGAAAATTATACCTCATATAAATTAAAAGGCATTGCTAAAATATTAGTAATCCCAAATAATGAAAAAGAATTAATTAATTTAATGAAATTAATAAGAGAAAAAAACTATAAATATAAAATAATAGGTAGTGGTTCTAATTTGATTTTCATTGATAATTATGATGGTATATTAATTAAATTAGAAAAATTTGATGAATTAAAAATAGAAGATACTAAAATAGTAGTTGGAGCAGGTTTTAATTTAATGAAACTAGCCATAAAAGCTTCTAGACTTGGACTTACAGGAATGGAATTCGCAACAGGAATACCAGGAACTGTTGGAGGCTCAATTGTAAATAATGCAGGAGCTTATAAATCAGATATGGGTTATATTGTTGAAAGTATAACTGTTTTAACACCAACCTATGAAATAAAAAAATTATATAATAAAGAATTGTTATTTCACTATAGAACTTCTTTCTTAAAAGCAAATCCAGATTATATATGTTTAACAGCAAATATAATTTTAAAAAAAGGTAATAAAGAAAAAATAATAGATATAATAGAAGATAGAAAAAAAAGAAGAATAATGGATCAACCTTTAGAATATCCTAGTGCGGGAAGCGTCTTTAGAAATCCAATTAATAATTATGCTGGTAAATTAATTGAAGATATAGGCTATAAAGGTAAAATAGTCGGAGGAGCTCAAGTATCAGAAAAACATGCTAATTTTATTATTAGTATAAATAATGCTAGGGGAACAGATATTGTAAAATTAATAGAAGATATAGAAAAAAAAGTAAAAGAAGAATATAAAATAGAATTAATATTAGAGCAAGAAATAGTAAGGTAGGTAAAAATTGTGAAAAAGAGTAATAAAAAAACAAAAAAACCTATCAAAAAACAGGTAAAAAAAATAGTAAAAAACAAAAAAACATCAGTAAATTATATTTCAAAACATAGTAGTAAAGAATCAAAAATTAAAATTAGATATAATAGAATAATAATCTTTTTAATAATCTTATTTGGTATTTTATATCTTTGCTTTAATTATATAAAAATACCCGTAAAAAATATATTTATAAGTGGTAATGAAAGTTTTTCTGATCAAGAAATAATTGATATATCAGGACTAAGAAATTATCCTTCTGTTTTAAGTTTTACAAATTATCAAGTAGAAAAAAGACTAGAAAAAAGCATTTATATAATTGATGCAAAAGTTGAAAAAAAATTTCAAAAAATATATATAAAAATAACAGAAAACTATGGCTTATTTTATAATACATCACTAAAAAAATCTGTAATGTATAATGAAGAAACAACAAATGAGTTATTAAATATACCATTACTTGTTAATCATGTAACAGAAGATGTATATGAATTATTTATAGACAAAATGAAATTATTAGATAAAAGCATAATAGATAGAATATCAGAAATAAAATATGATCCTAACCTAGTAGATGAAGAAAGATTTTTATTTACAATGAGTGATGGTAATTATGTTTATATAACTTTAGAAAAAATAGAAGCAATTAATAGTTATGTAGATATAATAAAAACATTTGAAAATAAAAAAGGAATTTTGTATTTAGACTCAGGCGAATATTTTGAAACTTTTTAATATTATAAAGAAGGTGAATTATGAAAAAATGTATTGTTATTATTAATCCAACAAGTGGTAGAGGTAAAGCTTTGGGAAAAATAAAAGAAATAAGAGAAACTTTATCTGAGTACGAATATACATATGAACTTTGCTTTACAGAATATGCAGGACATGCAAAAGAAATAGTAAAAAATCTAAAAAAAACAGATTTAATTATATCCATTGGTGGTGATGGAACTTTTAATGAAGTAATGCAAGGCAACTTTTTAAGAAATAAAAAAATACTATTAACTCATATTCCTTTTGGTACAGCAAATGATATAGGAGCAATGTATGGATATACAAAAGACCTTATCAAAAATTTAAAACTAGCTTTAAATGGAATTATAAAAAAAATAGACATATGTACAATTAATGGGGTACCATTTACATATTGTGCTGCTTTTGGAAAACTAACTAATGTTTCTTATGAGACACCAAAAAATATGAAAAAGAAATTTGGCTATCTGGCTTATTTAATTGAAGGATTAAAAGAAATACAAGGTAAAACAGAATTATATAATATAAAATACAAAATAAAAAAGGAAATTAATATTGATAAATATTCTTTTATATTAATATCTAATGCTAATAGAATAGCTGGAATTAATAATTTTTACGAAAATGTTTTACTAGATGATAATAAATTTGAGGTACTATTTTGTAATTTAACTAATAAAGGTTCAATAATTAAAACAATTTATCATTTAACTAAAACAGATATATCAAAAGTTCCAGGGTTTAAATTTTATAAAACAAATAAAATAGAAATAGAATTTGATAATATTCCAAACAAAGGTTGGAGTATAGATGGGGAAGAATATTTAGAAAAAACATTAAAATATAAAATAGAAATAATTAGAAATGTAAAAATAATGTTACCATGTAAAAACATTGATAATTTATTTTTGAAAAAGGAGTAGTTTATGGAAGAAATAAGAAACATTTTTTTAATATTTATGATATATTCATTAATAGGATGGACGTTAGAAATAATTGAAGTTGGTCTATTGTCAAAAAAAATAGTCAATAGAGGATTTTTAATAGGACCATATTGTCCAATATATGGTTTTGGAGCATTATTTTTAACAATATTTTTAAAAGGCACAAATACAGATTTATTTGGGGTTTTTACAAAATCACTTATTATTTGTTCCATTTTAGAATATGTAACAAGTTATATAATGGAAAAATTGTTTAAAACAAGATGGTGGGACTATAGTGAAAATAAATTTAATATAAATGGTAGAATATGTTTAGAAGGAATGATTTTATTTGGAGTAGGTGGCTGCTTGATAATGGAATATTCAAACCCATTTTTATTTAGTGTAATTAATGATAGTAATGCAATATTACTAAATATAATAAGTATAATACTTGCTATAGTTTTTTTAATAGATTTAATAATATCTTTTAAAATAATAAGCAAATTAGAAACTAAAACAAAAATTTATAAAGATTCAACTGAAGAAATAAAAGAAAAAGTAAAATCAGCTTTAATTAATAATTATTTAAGTAATAGATTAATTAAAGCATTTCCAAACGTAAAAAAATATTTATTTAAAACCAAATAATAAATAAGGAGTAATATAAAAATGATAAATAAATTTTTAAATTTAAAACATGTTAAAAACTTTATTGAAATAATTAGTAAAGCTGAAATGAGAATATTACCAGGTTCAATAGCTTTCTTTTTAGTAATGTCTGTTGTTCCAGCTTTATTATTTGGTGCTTTAATATGCGCAAAATTAAATATATCTTTAATTGGTATTATTAATTTGTTAGATGAAATAATTCCAAATGATGTTTCAAAATTATTAAATCCAATTGTTACAAATATTAAAGTAGATGGTTTATCAGTATGGTATGTAATATTAGGTTTAATATTAGCTTCTAATGGAACTCATTCTATAATACTTGCTTCAAATACCTTATATGGTATTGAAAATAAAAGTTACATTTATAGAAGAATAAAAGCTTTAATAATGATAATAGCAGTTAGTATAGTTTTTATATTCATTCTATTTGTTTTAGCTTTTGGTAATAATATTCTTAAATTTATTTTAAGTCTAAATATGTTTGTAGATGTTAGTGATAGTGTATATAATGCATTTATCATTCTAAAATGGCCTTTAGCAATATTAGTAATTTCTTTGTTAACTAAAGTTTTATATACATTAGCACCTGATAAAAAAATACCAAGTAAATATGTAAATAAAGGTGTTATTTTTACAACACTTGGTTGGGTAGCTTCTACAGCACTATATTCTTATTATGCTAATAATTTAGCCAATTATGACTTAATATATGGTAGTTTATCAAGTATAGTTATACTTATGATTTGGATATATGTTATGGCTTATATATTAGTTATTGGTATAGCTATAAATACAAATAATTATGAATTAGAAAAAAATAAATAAGAGGTTAAGCTCTTTTTTTATATAATAAATGTAGTATCATTAGTATTATATTTTAGTTTTCTTACTAGTCCAAATAAAGCTTTATCTTTACTTTTAGCTTCAATCATAATATTAATATTCAAAATTTATTAATATAAATACAAAATGATATGATATAATATTATTTATAAAAATTTGAGGTGTTAATTATGAATAAAGGGCGAATATTTACTGATGAAGAAGTTAATTATATAATTGATAATTGGGGTAAAGAGTCTGTCCATAGCATGAAAATAAAATTTAAGTGTTCATGGTGTGCAGTAACTAAAGTAGCAGAAAAAAATGGATTAAAATTGCCTACATCTAATGAATGGACAGAAGAGGATGTAGAAACATTGAAAGTATTATCTGATAAATATCATTACAAGGAAATTGCTAAAAAAATGGGCAAAACAGAAAATGCAATATATTTAAAAGCTAGAAAACTAAAAATTACATTAATTCAGAATGGAAGAAAATGGACAAAGGAAGAAGAAATATTATTTCAAGAAATATGGGGTACTAAATCGATAGAATCAGTTGCTAAAGAATTAAAAAGGACTGTTTTTTCATTAAAAGTAAAAGCGGTAAGGATGAAATTAGGACCAATGATTAGAAATAATTCTGATGTAATAACAGTATCAGATATGGTTGATTTACTTGGTGTATCTCGTGATAGAATTGCTAACACATGGATTAATCTAGGACTAAAAGTAAAAAATAAGAAATTAACTAAAAAGTCATTCTGTTACGTAATTGAATGGGAAGACCTATTAGAATTCTTAGAGAATAATCAAAATGAATGGGATTCAAGATGTGTGGAAGAACATATGCTCGGAATAGAAACAGAATGGTTAAAGCAAAAGAGAAATAGAGATAGGCTTGAAAATCCACTATGGTATCGTAAATGGTCAGAATCAGAAATCATGAAGGCTGAATCATTATTTAAAATGGGCAAAGATTATAGCGAGATAGCCAAAACAATAAATAGAAGTGAGTGGTCAGTTGCTAATTTGCTTAGAAATATGGGATATAGTTACAAACTTCCAAAATATTGGAAGGGCAAAGAAATAAAATATTTACGTGAAAATTATAAAAATATGACATATTCTGAAATAGCTGAAAATTTAGGTAGAACAAAAAAAGCAATTGGAGCAAAAGCTGATGACTTAGGTTTCCAAAAAAAAAGAAGCAAGATATAAATCATTAAAATATTTAAGTATTTTATTAAAGAATAAGGGTATTATATTTATAATACTTTTTATTTTATGCTATAATAATTATAGGTGATATATATGGAAAAAATTATAATGGTAGATGGTAACAATTTATTATTTAGAAGCTATTATGCAACAGCATATACGGGAAACTTCATGAGAAATAGTAAGGGATTACCAACTAATGGATTATATGGATTTACTAATATGATAAATAAAATAGTAACAGAAGAAAATCCTACATATATGGTAGTAGCATTTGATAAAGGGAAAACTTTTAGACATGAAGAATATAAAGAATATAAAGATGGTAGAAGTGAAACTCCAGATGAATTAAAAATACAGTTTCCAATAGCAAAAGAATTATTAACATGTATGGGAATTAAATATTATGAAATAGATAACTATGAAGCCGATGATATTATAGGTACTTTTTCCAACTACTGTGATTTAGATTCAAATTATCAAGGTGTAATTATAAGTAGTGATAAAGATTTATTACAATTAATAAGTGATGAAGTAGAAATAAAATTATTAAAACAAAAAGATTATATCAGATATAATAAAGATAGTTTTAAAGAAGAATATAAAATAGATCCAATTAGAATAATTGATTTAAAAGCATTGATGGGAGATTCATCAGATAATATTCCTGGAGTAAAAGGAATAGGTGAAAAAACAGCTTTAAAACTATTACAAGATTATGGTTCACTAGATGGTGTATATGAAAATGTAGATAAATTATCACCAAAAATGCAAGAAAAACTATTAAATGATAAAGAAAATGCATACATGAGTTATTATTTAGCTACTATTGTAAAAGAAGTGCCAATGGAAATAGATTTAAACGATATAAAAGTAAAACAAAAAGATAGTGCGGAATTAAATAGAATGTATGAAGATTTAGAATTTTATTCTTTCTTAAAAAAAGAAAAAAAAGTCGAAAAAAAAGAATTTAATTATAAAATTATTAAAAATATTGATGAAGTAAATATTGATGAAATATCTAGTATTTATGTAGAAATATTAGGTACCAATTATCATACTTCTAAAGTACTTGGTGTTGCTATAACTAACAGCAAAGAAAATATTTATATACCATTTTTAATATTTGATAAAAAAATATTAAATGATAATATTAAATATACATATGATTTAAAGAAAACTTACGTAGCATTAAAAAACAATAATATAGATATTCATTCTATAGATTATGATGCTGAAATAGCTGGTTATTTACTAGAATACAATATTAAAGATGATATAGCTTATTTAGCGAATGCTCTAGATTATGATGTGCCATTTTATGATACAATGTATAAAAAATTAAAATCTAAAGAAATATATGATGAATGTAGTTTAGAAGAAGTAGCTTTAGCAGCTTGTAAAAAAGCTAATTTTATATATGAATCTAAAACTTTATTATCAGATAAATTAGTTAATAAAGATTTAGACCATTTATTTAGAAATATTGAAGTACCACTTTCATATGTACTAGGGGATATGGAACATGAAGGAGTATATGTAAACATTGATACTTTAAATGAAATGGGTAAAGAATTTAAAGAAAAAATCGATTCATTAAATCTTAGTATATATGATTTAGCCGGCCAAGAATTTAATATATCTTCACCTAAACAATTAGGAGAAATACTGTTTGATAAATTAAATTTAGATCATGGTAAAAAAAATAAAAAAGGTTTTTCTACTTCAATAGATATACTAGAAAAACTAAAAAATGAACATCCAATTATAGATAAAATAATTGAATATAGATTACTTACTAAACTGTATACTACCTATGTAGAAGGACTTAAAAATTATATATTAAAAGATAATAAAATACATACAATTTATACTCAAACTTTAACTAGAACAGGTAGATTATCTTCTACTGAACCTAATTTACAAAATATTCCAATTAGAAATGAATATGGTAAAATGATTAGAAAAGCATTCATACCTAGTAAAGACTCAGTTATATTAAGTGGTGATTATTCACAAGTAGAATTAAGATTATTAGCTCATATGGCAAACATTGATTCGCTTAAACAAGCATTTACAGATAATATAGATATACATACTAAAACAGCAGCTGATATTATGAAAAAAGATATTAGTGAAGTAACATCTAATGATAGAAGAATTGCTAAAGCAGTTAACTTTGGAATCATATATGGAATAAGTAAATATGGTTTAGCTGAAAATTTAGGAATAAAAGCTTATGAAGCAGAAACTTTTATTAATAGTTATATGGAAACTTATCCTGGGATTAAAGAATATATGAATAATACTATTCAAGTAGCTTATTTAGATGGTTATGTTAAGACATTAATGGGTAGAATAAGATCTATACCAGAGTTATTTAACAAGAATAAAAACATTCAATCTAGTGGTGAAAGAATAGCTCTTAATACACCAATACAAGGAACAAGTGCTGATTTAATTAAGCTAGCAATGGTAGAAATATCTAAAGAATTTAAAAAGCAAAATATTAAATCTAAAATGATATTACAAGTACATGATGAATTAGTATTTGATTGTTTAAAAGAAGAAGTAAACAAAGTAATAGAAATAGCAGATAATATTATGGAAAACTGTTATAAAATATCAGTACCATTAAAAGTAGATTTTGAATATGGTAATAATTGGTATGATGTTAAATAGAGAGTAATCTCTATTTTTTGTTTTAATAAAATATGTAACATATGATATAATTAATTGGGTGATAATATGGATATAATAAAAGTAATAAAAAAAATAAATCTAGATATTAATGATATTGATTTATATGGTAGATATAAAGCTAAAATAAATTTAGATTATGAACAAATAAATAAAAAAGAGGGTAATTTAATATTGATTACCTCTACTAGCCCAACTCCTTATGGTGAGGGAAAAACCACTTTAACTATAGGCTTAAATGATTCATTAAACTATTTAAAAAAAAGTAGTATTGCTATTTTAAGAGAACCATCTATGGGACCAGTATTTGGATCTAAGGGTGGCGCTACAGGTGGTGGAAAAGCAGTAGTTGAACCTAGTATGGATATTAATCTACACTTTACAGGCGATTTTCATGCTATAACTTGTGCTAATAATTTATTATGTGCAATTATAGACAATCATATATTTCAAGGTAATGACCTTAAAATAGACAAAGTAGTTTTTAAAAGATGTCTAGATATTAATGACAGAGAATTAAGAAATGTAAAATTAAATAATAGAGACGAATCATTTAATATAACACCAGCTTCAGAAATAATGGCAATACTTTGCTTAGTTAAAAACACATCTGATTTAGAAGAAAGACTAGGTAAAATAATAGTAGGTTATACAAAAGAAAAAAAAGAAATTTTTGCTAAAGATTTAAATTGTGTTAATGCTATATCTCTTATATTAAAAGAAGCAATTAAACCTAATTTAGTTCAATCTAAATATAATAATCCAGTTCTAATTCATGGTGGACCATTTGCTAATATAGCCCATGGTTGTAATAGTCTGATAGCTACTAAGCTAGGGCTTAAATTAGCAGATTACATTATAACAGAAGCAGGTTTTGGAAGTGATATGGGAGCTTTAAAATTTTTTGATATAAAATGTAGAGCTAATAATATTTATCCAGAAGTAGTTGTAATAAACACTACTATAAGATCTTTAAAATATAATGGGGATGATAATTTAGAAATAGGTATTAATAATCTTTTATATCATATAAAAAATATGCAAAAATTTTGTAGTAATGTAATAGTTTCACTAAATAAATTTGATAGTGATACTTTAGAAGAAATAAATTATATAAAAAATTATTGTAAAAATATAAATATAGAATTTGTAGTATCAGAAATGTATAGTAAAGGTGATATAGGTTGTTTAGATTTAGCGAATAAAATAATTAATATGAATAATAATACTATTAATAATATAATATATGATATTAATGAACCCTTATTAGATAAAATAAATAAAGTGTGCCAGTATTATAATTTTAATAAATTGGTATATACTAAAGAAGTAAAAGAAAAAATAGAATTTTATAATAAATATAAATTACCAATATGCATTGCTAAAACACCATATTCAATAAGTGACCAAAGTGATTTAATTGGATGTTTATCAAACTTTGATATGACAGTTACTGATATAGGTATTAATAATGGAGCAGGATTTATTATTATTTATATGGGTAAAATTATGACTATGCCAGGACTAGGCAAGAATCCAAGATATTTAGAAATGTAAACATAAAACATATGTTTTTGTTTATTTTACATTGCAATTTAAAGCTTTTGTATAGTATAATAATAGTGCTTAAAAAATATTTGATAGAGTGGTGTTAATATGTATTTAAAAACAATTATAGCTTCTGGCTTTAAATCTTTTGCTGATAAAACAACAATTGATTTAACAGATAAAGTTACTGGAATAGTAGGCCCTAACGGAAGTGGTAAAAGTAATGTAGTAGATGCTATAAGATGGGTTTTAGGAGAACAATCAGTAAAATCTTTAAGAGGAGAAGGGAACATGACGGATGTTATTTTTTCTGGCTCAAAATCTAGAAACCCTCAAAATGTAGCAAGTGTAACCTTAATTTTTGAAAACAGTGATAAATATTTAAATATAGATTTTGAAGAAGTTTCAATAAAAAGAAGAGTATATAAAGATGGAACAAATGAATATCTTATTAATAATGAAAAATGCAGATTAAAAGATATAACAGACTTATTTTTAGATACAGGAGTTGCTAAAGAATCTTTTAACATTATTTCACAAGGTAGGGTTGAAGAAATAATAAGTAATAAACCTAGTGATAGAAGAATAGTTTTTGAAGAAGCAGCTGGAGTATTAAAATATAAAAAGAGAAAAGAAGATGCTTTAAGAAAATTAGAAAAAACTCATGATAATATGTCTAGAGTAAGTGACATAATTAGTGAATTAGAAATTCAAGTTAACCCTTTAAAAGAACAAAAAGAAAAAGCTGTAAAATTTAATATATTAAATTCAGAGTTAGAAAAAATCGAAGTAGCTTTAATTACTTCTGAAATTACAAGTATGAATTTTAAATATCAAGAAGATAAATTAAAAATAGAAAAAATAAGTAACGAAATAATAGAAGTAAATACAAGTAATAGCGCTAATGAGGCAAAAATAGAAGATTACAAATTAAGTATTAATAAATTAAATATTAGTATAAATGACTATCAAAAAAAATTAATTGAACAAACATCATTAGTAGAAAAAATAAATAGTAGAAAAAGCATTTTATTAGAAAGACAAAAATACAATGTTGTTGATACAAAATTACATAATAATATAATCGATTTAAAAGAACAAACGCTAAAACTAAATGCAGAAATAAAGTCTATTAAAGATGAAATAATAACAAAAGAAGAAGAACTAAAAGAAATAATTGAAGATTATAAAAAATATGAAGAATACTTGATAAAATCAAAACAAAACAAAAACAATCTAGAAAACAATTTAAGTAATTTATTAATAACTAAGAATGATTTAGAACATAAAATTGATTATTTAAAAGAATCTATAGAAAACAATTCTACTTTACCATATGGGGTAAAAAGCATTTTAGATAATCCTAAATTAAAAGGTATTCATAATGTAATTGGTAATTTAATTGAGGTAGAAGAAAAATATGCTTTAGGAATTACTACATCATTAGGTTATGGCTTATCTAACTTAGTTGTAGATAATGAAATAGTTGCTAAAGAAGCAATTAAATATTTAAGTGATAATAAAATAGGTAGAGTAACATTTTTCCCATTAAATATAATTAAAGAAAAAGTAATAGAAGAAAATTTAATAAAAGATATTAAAAATATAGATGGATATATTGGTATAGCTAGTGACCTGGTAAAATATGACAAAACGTATGATAATATAATTAAAAATCAATTAGGTAATGTTATTGTAGTTGATAATATAGATTGCGCTAATATCATATCTAAAAAAATAAATCATAGATATAAAATAATAACACTTGATGGTAATTTAATTCATGTTGGAGGTTCTTTAACAGGTGGGTTATCAAACAGAAATAAAAATATTATAACTGAAAAATATGATTTAGAAAATTATATCAGAAAACTAGATAAAATAATTCTAGATACTAAAGAATTAGAAAACAAAATAAATGATAATGATAATGCTTATAAGGCATTAGAAGACAAATTATATATTATAAATAAAAACAAAATTAATATTAATGAATTTATAAATAGTAAAAAAAATTCACTACTTGAGAAACAAGAAAAACTAGAAATAAATAATAAAGAAATTGTTGGAACAGATAATATATTAAAAAACAATATTTCTAAAGAAGAAGAAGAAGTTTTAAATGAATACTATAAAGAAATAGAATGTAAAAACAAACTAGAAAACGACTTAGAAAAAGTTCAAAATAAACTAGAATCTTTAAAATCTGATTTAGATGAATTTGAATTTTCAGCCAAAAAAGAAAATAGCATATTTAATTCTAAAAATAGAGAATTAAAAGAATTAGAAATATCTGTTAATAGAATGGATGTAAAATTAGACACTTTATTAAATAAATTAAATGAAATTTATAATATTACTTATGAAAAAGCAACTACTATATATACACTAGATTTAGAAGAAAATGTAGCTAGAAATAAAGTAAATGATTTAAAAAGACAAATTAGAGAATTAGGTAATGTTAATATAGGCTCAATTGAAGAATATGATAGAGTAAGTGTTAGATATGAATTTCTAATAAAACAAAGAGATGACTTATCAAAAGCAGAAGACATTTTGTTAGAAATAATTAATGAAATGGACGCAGTTATGATAGATGAATTTAGTAAGTCATTTAAAATAGTTAACGAGAAATTTAAAGAAACTTTTAAAGAATTATTTAAAGGTGGAAATGCCGAATTAAAATTAACTGATCCAAATAATATACTAGAATCAGGTATTGAAATAATAGCATCCCCTCCAGGCAAGAGTTTAAAGAGTATTTCACTACTTTCAGGTGGAGAAAAAACTCTAACAGCAATTAGTTTATTATTTGCAATATTAAAAGCAAGACCAGTTCCTTTTTGTATACTAGATGAAGTAGAAGCTGCTCTTGATGAAGTAAATGTTGATGGTTTTGGAGAATATATTACAAACTTAAAAGAAAAAACTCAATTTGTTTTAATAACTCATAAAAAAAGGACTATGGAATATGTTGATGTATTATATGGTATTACTATGCAAGAATCAGGTGTTTCAAAATTAGTCAGTGTAAAATTAGAAAGTTTTTAATTGTTAAATTTATGTGAAAATCATTGTATTTAAAAGTCAAATTTGATAAAATTAATTAGGAGGTAACAGGTATGGAAACTAAAACAAAAAAAACAAAAGAATTAGAAAATCAAATTGTTATAAAAAATCAAATAAATTATACAAGTATTTTAAATAAAATATTTATTTCATTATTAATAGTTATAGCAATTACAGCAATTAATTTATGTGTAAATGTAGCTAGTAATTTTAAATCATCAACTAGTTCATCAACAGAAGAAGAAAATAGTAGTGAGGATTATGACGTAAGTGCATTTACTGCTATGAATACTACAGAATTAGCAGCATCAATTGAAGATGGGGATACACAAATAGTATATATTGGTAGATCATCATGTGGATATTGTGTTAAATTTTTACCAATTATGAAAGAAGCACAAGAAGATTTAGGTTATACTACAACTTATATTAACTTAGAAGAAGTAACAACTGAAGATCAAGAAAAACTTGTTGCATATGATACATATGTAGAAGAAAACTTTGGATATACACCTATGGTATTAGTATTTAAAGATGGTAAATATGTTGATGGCTGGGTAGGTTATGCTGAATTAGAATCATTTAAGTCTTTCTTAAGTGATGCAGGAATTAAATAAGTTTAAATACTTATTTTTTTTATTCTTTGACATACTGTTAAATAGGAGATAAAATGATATAATATAAATAGGGTGATTATATGAAAATGTTTTTAACATCAACAGTATTTTTAAAAAAAGAAACAAAGAAAATTTAAGGGAGTATTTATGAAAATATATAATTTAAAAGAAAAAAAAGAATTTGCTAAAGAATATTTTGAATTATGTTCTAAAGAATGGGGAACAAAATGTAATAAGAAGGAATTAAATAGTAAAATAAGTAATAAATTAAATAAATATTTAAATGGTCAATATGAAGAACTAATATCTGGCCTATTATTAATAGATGATAATAAATTAATAGGATTCATTTCTTTATTTAAAATAGATGGAAAAGAACATACTGATTTAACACCTTGGTATGCTACTATGTATTTAAAAAAAGAATATAGGAAAATGAGTTATTCTAAATTATTAAATGATGCTATTTTAGCTGAAGCTAAAAAATTAGGTTATAATAAAGTTTACTTAAAATCAGAATTAATCAATTATTATGAAAAGTTTGGAGCTAAATATATAGAAAAGCTTAGTAATGGAGAAAATTTATATTATATAGATTTAACTAGAATTTAATTTCTAGTTTTTATATGAAACAAATTACAAAAAAAAGATGAACAATCATCTTATTTAAATAGCAAATTTTGTTTCTTCAGTATTTTCTGCTTTATTATTAGAATAATAATTTTTGGTTACATTTATTACTTCATTCATTTTTATAAATTGATAATCTAAAGTATTAACAAATTCTTCACCAAAAAAATCTCTTAACATACTTATCTCTTCAGTACAGTTGTTAGCTTCTAGTGCAAAGAAATCAGCTATATGTTCTCTAAATACTTTTTTATAATCTATGTTATTTTGGTCATCCATATAATCTTTAGTATTATGGTAAGCTGGTAACATTATATCTCCATCTTTAGTATTAAATCCTGATGCTTGATATATAGCACTTATTATATCTGAAAAAGGATCTCTTCCTACCATATCTTTTGAATCTTCTCTATTACAAATAACTCTTACTAGTTTACTAAATCTTTGGTTAACCTCTGGATCTTTACAATGTTCTTTAGCATTTTCAATAATTTTATCATAATTGTCTGGCATAGAATCTTTAAGCAATATATTATGTAAAGCATGTCCATATTCATGAGATAATATCAAATAATTTTTGTCGTCATTAATATTTATTGTTAATGCATTAAAAGCAACAAGAAAAAATGATTTTTCTGATTTAAAAATAGTAAAATTAGGTGAAATTCTTTTTAATAATTCTACATTTTGAGTAATACTACAGATATAAGGATTATTACTTTTTAAATGTTTTTCTAACATTTGTATCCACCTATCAACACCATCTTTATTATTACCTCTACCATTTGGTTCATCAAATACATATTCTTTTCTTAACAATTCTTTTTCCATAACCATTCTCCTATATAAATTGTACTATAAAATTAGTTTATAAGCAATAATAATAGAATTAGAAATAATTTTCTAGTTTTTTAGAAAAAACCATATTTGTTATTGCAAACATTTGTTCGATTTGATATAATTGATATGGAGATAATATAATTAATAGAAGGAAGGTAGTAAAAGGCAAAGGAGATAATGATTATGAAAGAGAATCAAATGCATTTAATTAACAAAATATTTAATAGTGAAACAATTAGAACAATATGGAATAAAGAAGATGAAAAATATTATATTAGTGTTGTAGATGTAGTAGGTGTACTATCAGAAAGCACTAACCCAAGGCATTATTGTAATGTATTAAAAGGAAGATTGAAAATCGAAGGAAATCAGTCGGTCACAAATTGTGACCAACTGAAATTAAAATCATCTGATGGAAAATATTATAAAACAGATGTCTGCGATATAGAAGGTATGTTTAGAATAATTGAATCTATTCCATCTAAGAATGCTGAACCAATAAAACAATGGTTAGCTAGATTAGGTAAAGAGAGAATAGATGAAATATATGATCCATCAATATCTTTACAAAGATCAATAGATTTATATAGAACTAAAGGCTATAATGAAGAGTGGATATCTAAAAGAATAAAATTCTTACAAGATAGAAAAAAATTAACTGATGTCTGGAAAGATGGAGGTATATATGATGATAAAGAATATGCTATCTTAACAAATGAAATATATAGAGAGTGGTCCGGTATGACAACTAATAAATATAAAGAATATAAAGGTTTAAGAAAAGAGTCATTAAGAGATAATATGACTGATATAGAAATTGCTCTAGCAGATTTAGGTGAAATAGCTACTAGAGAATTAGCTAAAGAAAGAAAAGCATATGGATTAGATGAAAATAAAAAAGTAGCTAAAATAGGAGGTGAGGTAGCAAGTAATACTCGTAAAGATTTAGAAGAAAAGTTAGGTAAACCAGTTATAACTAGTAATAATAAAATTCCATATGAAGAAAATATGGTACTAGAAAAATGAAACAAATAAATTAATAGATATGATACAATTAATATAGGAGATGACAATATGGCTTTTGATTACAAAAAAGAATATAAAGAATTTTATTTACCTAAAAATAAACCTAGTATAGTTAAAGTGTCTAAAATAAACTATATAGCAGTTAGAGGAAAAGGTAATCCTAATGAACCAAATAGTGAATATATGAACTCAATAGGTTTGTTATATGCAATCTCATTTACTATAAAAATGAGTTATAAAGGTAGCTATAAGATAGATGGATATTTTTCTTATGTAGTACCACCTCTAGAAGGCTTTTGGTGGCAAGAACATATAGATGGTATTGACTATACAAAAAAGGATAAATTCAATTTTATTTCAGTAATAAGATTACCTGACTTTGTTACTAAAAAAGATTTTAACTGGGCTATAGAAGAAGCAACTAAAAATAAAAAAAGAGATTTTTCTAAAGTAGAATTTTTAACTTATGATGAAGGAGAATGTGTACAATGTATGCATATAGGATCATTTGATAATGAACCTAAAACAGTTGAATTAATGCATAAATATATTGAAGAAAATGGCTATAAAATAGATATAACAGATAAAAGATTACACCATGAAATATATTTAAGTGATCCTAGAAAATGTAGTGTTGATAAATTAAAAACAGTAATAAGACATCCTATAAAAAAAATACATTGATAACACCATATAAAATTAGTAACTAAAATATGTTAAGTCTTTCTTAAGTGATTCAAAATAAGTTTAAAGACTTATTTTTTTTATTCATTGACATAAAAGAGTCTTTGTTATAAACTTATAATAGAGATAATTATAAAAGAAGTAGGAGAAAGTAATATGAAAAAGGGATTTACATTAATAGAACTTTTAGCAGTAATAGTAGTAATAGTAGTAATCGCACTAATAGCAGTACCGGTACTACTAAATGTAATAGAAAAAGCAAGAAAAGGGGCAGCAGAAGCAAGTACCTATTCATATTTAGAAGCATTTTCAAATTATGTAGCGCAAAGTGAAGTAGATAATACATTAAGAAAAATAGAAGCAAATAATAGATATAATCTAAATAAACAAACAACAATAAATGAAACTTTATATCAAGGAATAAATGAATATGTAAAAATAAAAGGATATATACCAACAGGAGTAGATGATTATATAGTAATAAATGATAAGTATCAAGTAGTAGAAGGAGAATTATCAGTAAATAGTTATTTAGCAACAATAGAAAACGGAAAAATAGTAAGTATAGTAAAAGGAGAAAAAATAGCAGTTGAATCATTAAGTATTGAAGGTATTAATGAAACAGGCTTAACGATGGAAAGGGGAATGACATATCAAGTAACACCTTTGTTTTCACCAACAAATTCATCAGATAAAAGAGTAGAATATAAAAGTGATGATACAAGTATAGCTACAGTAAGTGAATTAGGAGTAGTAAAAGGAGTAAAGACAGGAACAGTAACAATAACAGCAACATCATTAAGTGATCGTAGTAAGAAAGCAGAATTTGAATTAGAGATAATAGCGCCAACAATAGTAACAAGTGTAGATATAAGTGTTGCGAAATCTAACATTGTTATAGGAGAAGAAATACAAATAACAAAAGTCTTAGAACCAAGTGATACAACAACAACACTAATCACATATACAAGTCAGCCTAGCGGAATAGTTGAAATAGATAGCTTTGGAAAAATCTTAGGAGTAAGTGCGGGAACAACAACTATAACAGGTACTACAGCAAATGGATTAACAGATACACTAGAAATAACAGTAAGCTCAGTTTTAGCAGAAAGTGTAAGTATAAGTTCAACAAATAGTACAATATATTTAGGAAGTACAACACAAGTAACAAGTACAATATTACCAAGTAATACAACAAACAAAACAATAACATATACAAGTAGTAATACAGGAGTAGCAACAGTAACAAGTACAGGTTTAGTAACAAGTGTATCACCAGGTAATACTACAATAACAGCTACTACTAGTAATGGTAAAACAGCAAGCTTAAATATAAAAGTATCTACAAAAGTAAATGCTCCAGTTTTAAGTAGTGGAATGACACCAGTAAAATGGGATTCAAATAATAATGAAATAACAACAACATCAACAGATCCAAATTGGTATGATTATGATAATCAAAAATGGGCAAATGTTAAAACAAATGATGGATCATACTTTGTATGGATACCAAGATATGCTTATAAAATAACAAGTGGATATCATAGTACTACAACTGGATCTATATCGGTGAAGTTTTTGGTAGGAACAACCAATGTATCAGGAGATAATATAACAGCTTTAACTAGTGGTTATAATGTAAGCGGAACAAATACAAGTAATGCATACTTTGTTCATCCATCATTTAATTTTGATGGAGAAATAAAAGGTTATTGGGTTGCTAAATATGAAGCAACAGCTGCAGAAGGCGGGATAAATAATAACTATACTCCATATGTGGCATGTTCAACTAATAATGTTACAACTAAAACAATAAAAATTATACCAAATGCAACTTCATGGAGATGTATATCTACATCTACGGCATATAATTTATCATTAAATATGAAAAATAAAACAGTATATGGATGGAGTAGTAGTCAAGTAGATACACATATGATAAAAAATACAGAATGGGGAGCAGTAGTGTATTTATCAAAATCTATATATGGGGCAAACACTAACGAAGTATATATAAATAATAATCAAAACTATATAACAGGTTGTGCGGGAAATACCGTAGTGGAAGCATCATCTACAACTTGTCAAAATGCGTATAATACATCAATTGGTGTAAGGGCAAGTACAACATACAATATAACCGGTATATATGATATGTCTGGTGGAGCATGGGAAAGAGTTATGGGGAATTATAATAATCTAGGATTTGAAAATTTAGCAGCAACTATACCTAGTAAGTATATAACAAGATATACAACAGCTACAGCAAATTTATTAAACTCAGTAGGTATGAATTATGATACTGCAATATATGGTGATGGAGTATATGAAACGAGTGGAACAGCAGCTCGTTATAATGGTACAGCTTGGGTAGGATCATTAAGTGCTTCATGGAATATAGATTCTAGCGGTTTACCATATAATGTTTCTTCATTTTTTATTCGCGGAGGATCAAATGATTCTATTTATGGATCAGGAATATTTTCCTTTGGAACTAATGGTGGAGGTGGAGGTATTAGTACACATACTTTCCGCCCAATAGTATATGTGGTAAGTTAAATATTTTATAAAAATAAGTTTAAATACTTATTTTTTTTAATGTTAATTAATTATTGATATAAAGGATTAATAGTTTTTATAAATCGTTACAATCATAATAAATAGAGATATAATTTTATTATAATAAGAATATAAAAATAGAAGAAAAAAATACGAAAAAGGGATTTACATTAATAGAACACTTTTAAATCCATGTCAAATATAAAAAAATCTGCTTAAAAATAAAAAAAATAGATTATAAAGTATATAAACATATATTTTAATAAAGAAAAAACTGAATAATTATTCAGTTTCTTTTTTTATTTTTTTATTTTTATCTTTTCCGTAGTATAAGCTATTTAAAATTTTACTTTTTTTACCAATTTTGACTACGAACTTTTTTCTTATACCTATAGGTAATTTTTTCTTAATAATTTTCATGCAGTCACCTCACCTCATAATATATATATTATATCACATATTGTACTAAAATTATTTTTTAATTCATATTTTACAATATTTAAAAAAATAGCCAACCTATGACTATTTAAATATTAATTATACTTTAAAATTTATTTAATATTTAGACATCTTACTTATTTTCATTACTTTATTAGTTTCATACATATTTTTATTATTTATTATTATAATCAATAGAATCCTAATTGCTGTTATATAATTTTGAACTATTTTTTTTAAAATAAAAAGAAATAGACTTAGTCTATTTCACATAATAAGCATAATATTCTTCAAAAGTAATTCCTAATTCTTTAATTTTAGAAGCAGCTTCAATACCAACATATCTATAATGCCAAGATTCATATTGATAACCTGTAATATATTCCATACCTTTAGGATATCTTAGAATAAAACCATATTTATAGGCATTTTCTTGTAACCACGTATATTCATTAGAATAACTAAAATTATCAAAATTAGTTGATTTACTTGTAACATCAAAAGCTAAACCAGATTGATGTTCTGAAAATCCTGCTCTAGCAGAATATGTATCCGCTAAAGAATAACCATCTCTTAATCCATAATTATTATATAATGTTGACTGTACAGAATAACTTCTATAAGGCGAATTAATATATAGTGATAAACCAGCATTATAAGCATCATTCCACATTAATTTATATTGTTCATAAACAGTACTTTCTAAGTAATTACTAACCCCATACCTAGATTCAATTTGTACTAAATTGTTAGGTACATAATTCTTATCCAAATAATTATATTTGTTAACTAATATCAAATAACCTTTACTTAAATCAGTTGATTTAGTATTAGTATAAAAATCATAATCTAGATTACAATTAATGTTTTTTATAATATCATAATTAGGTAAATCATTTTTGTACTTATAATCTAAATATCTATTTATATTATCATTAATGTAATATTTTTCTTTCATTAGCAAAATAACATCATCAGTAAATTTTAATTCGCTATTATAATAATTATTATTTACAACATAAATAATATCATCAATAGGAAAATTATAACTAGAATTAAATTCAATATATTTATCTAAATTTGTTTCAATAAAATTATCATTTTTAATTAATTCAATAATGAAATCACTATATTCATAATTTAATACAACATCAGGATTAGCTAAAGAATTAATTAATTCCATTTGTTCTTCATTATATCCTAATTTTTCAAACTTATTAATTTCAGTTTTTTTATTAATTAATATAAACCATAATAAAAAACAAACTAAAATAATCAAAAAAGGTATTAAAAATTTTTTCATTTATCACCAATAATATAATAAGCATAATATTCATCAAATGTTATATTTTTTTCATGAATAGTAGTTGCTACATCTATTCCAACATATCTATAATGCCATGATTCATAATCATATCCTGTTATATCAGTTTTATCTTTAGGATATCTTAAAATAAAACCATATTTATAAGCATTCTCTTGTAACCATGTAAACTCATCAGTTACTTCAAAATTGTTTAGAGTAACATTATAAGTTACAATATCTAGCGCTAAACCAGATTGGTGTTCTGAAAATCCTGCTCTAGCGCTTATACTATCAGCATACTCTTCACTTTTAGAATCAGAGTATTGATTCCATAGTGCATCTTGAGTTTTAAAGTCTCTATATGAAGAAGTAACAATTAATGTTAAATCTTTTTCTTTGGCAGTATACCACATATCTTTATAAGCTTCATAAACATTTTCTACTATGCTATTTCCTGCATAAGAATAATAATTACTTATACTAACTATATTTTCTGGAACATAACTACTTAATAATTGATTAAATTTATTAACAAGCATTAAATTACCTTTGCTTACATCAGTATTTTTAATTACATCTTTATCATACCACTCATAATTAGCGTTAACATTAACCATACTAACTACATGGCTTAATTTATCTTCACTATTTTCTTTATAATATAATAAATATTTATCTAAATTTTTATATAAAAAATAATCTTGATTAATGAAATTAGGAATATTTTTATTGAACTTTGTATTTAAAACATCTTCAACATATTTATCTTTTAAAGTTAAAATAGTTGTTATTTGTTCATCATTATAACCTAATTTTTCTAATTTATAAGGATTACTATTAATTAATTTTATATAATTAATTATACAAATAATTGCTATCATAATAATTATTAAAATACTAAATATAATATAAACTTGTTTTTTAATTTTTCTTCTTTTCTTCATATTATCACCTATAGTAATTATAACCAATATTTTAATATAATTCAAATGATTTTGAATAATAATGCTATAAATATACCTAAAACCTTGTTTTTATGATTATATATTACCTAATAGAAAAATTATATTGTTTTTAGAAATTTTTAATGTATAATTATATTGGTGATAAATATGTTTGAAAATTTAGGCGATAGATTACAATCTGCCATAAATAAAATAAAAGGTTATGGAAAAATAACAGAAGAAAATGTTAGTGAAGTTACAAAAGAGATTAGATTAGCTCTTTTAGAAGCTGATGTTAATTATGTAGTTGTAAAAGAATTTATAAGTAAAGTCAAAGAAAAAGCAATGGGAGAAGAAGTTGCGAAATCTTTAAAACCAGGTGAAGTCTTTGTAAAAATACTAAAAGATGAATTAGTTGAATTATTAGGTGGAGAAAAAAAAGATATATATATAGGTAGTAGTTTATCTACACTTATGTTAGTTGGTTTACAAGGTAGTGGTAAAACAACTACAATTGCTAAACTAGGAAATATGTTACGTAAAAAATATAATAAAAAACCTTTACTAGTAGCTTGTGATGTTTATAGACCAGCTGCTATAGAACAATTAAAACAATTAGGAAAAGAATTAAATATTGAGGTTTATAGTGAAGATACAAAAAAACCAGTTGAAATAGCTATAAATGCAGTTAAATATGCTAAAGAAAATAATTTTAATTATGTTTTAATAGATACTGCAGGTAGACTTCACATTGATGAAGTATTAATGGATGAATTAATAAATATTAATAATTCTGTTAATCCAAATGAAGTTTTATTAGTAGTTGATAGTATGATGGGTCAAGATGCAATAAATGTTATTGAAGGCTTTAATAGCAAGTTGCCTTTGTCAGGAGCTATTTTAACAAAATTAGATGGTGACACTAGAGGTGGAGCAGCTTTATCAATAAGACATTTAACAAACATTCCAATTAAATTTATTGGTGTATCTGAAAAATTAGATGGTATTGAAGAATTTTATCCAGAAAGAATGGCAACACGTATTTTAGGCATGGGAGATATCATGTCAATGATTGAAAAAGCAGAATCAGTCATCGATGAAAAGACAGCTTTAGAAACAGCTAAAAAATTACAAAAAGGTAAATTTGATTTAGAAGATTTTTTAAAGCAAATGGAACAAATGAAAAAACTAGGGCCTTTAGAAAATTTAATTAAAATGATTCCTGGAGCTAAAAAAATGGGTTTAAATAATGTTCAAGTTAATCCAAAAGATATGGCTCATATAGAAGCAATAATTAAATCTATGACACCTTATGAAAGAAGAAATCCAGATGTTTTGAAAGCAAGTAGAAAGATTAGAATTGCTAAAGGTAGTGGCAGAAAAGTAGAAGAAGTAAATAGATTATTAAAACAATTTGAACAAATGAAAATAATGATGAAACAATTTAAAAATGGTAAAATGCCATTTTAATATAAAGGATGGGGATAAAATGAAAGAAGAAAACAAAAAATTAAATGGAGTATTTAGAAATTTAATAAAATGTTGGAAAATAGTAAAAGATTCAAAAAAAACAATGTTTATTGGTTTTCTTTTTTCTTTATTATTATGTATTATAAGTGCTATAATTCCATTATTATCAGCTAAACTATTACTTAATTTAACTGATGGTTTATTTGATAGTTTAATAAAAGCAGCTTTATTTATATTTATAATTGAAATAACAAGAAATATTTTTAGATATATGTATGGAATAATTGTAAATAAATATATGATTAGTACAGTAATTGCTTTACAAACCAGTGTAGCTAAAGAAACTTTAAAATTAAAAATTGACGAAATAGATAAAAAATCATCAGGAGTATTTATTGATAGAATAAACAATGATACTAAAGAAATAGCAGGAATATTTGTAGATTTTGGTGATACAGTAATAGACGTTATTACAAATATAGGAGTTTTATTTGCTATACTTGTTGTTAATAAATTCTTTTTCATTTATTTCGTACTTACAAGTTTAATTTTATTTTTTGTAGAAAAGCATCGTATGAAAATATATTTCGATTTAGATAAAAAAAGAAGAAAATTCAATGAAAAAAATACTGGTTTAATTGGAGAATTAGTTAGAGGTATTAGAGATATAAAATCGCTTAATTCTGAAGAATACTTTTTAAAAAATGTACATGAAAAATTAAGTATTGCTAATAATGAAAATTACAAAATGATTAAAGTAAGAGAAATATATAATTTATTAATTGGTAATATTAAAGATATTTTTGACTTTTTATTTATAATAATAGGCGTAGTATTGTGTAATAATAATTTTTTAACAATAGCTAGTTTTGTTATAATTTATATGTATAGAAATAATGTCCAAAATTTAATTAGATATGTATCGTGGCTTATGGAAATAATGAAAAAATTTAATGTAGCAGCAGATCGTGTTTTTGAAGTAATAGGTGATAATTCATTTGAAAAAGAATCTTTTGGTAATAAAACAATATCAAAATTAAATGGAGATTTTGAGTTTAAAAATGTTGATTTTTCATATAAAAGTGATATTAAAATATTAGATAATATGTGTTTTAAAGTTAGTGCTAATGAAACAGTTGCTTTTGTTGGTAAAAGTGGTGGTGGTAAATCAACAATATTTAGTTTACTAAATAAACTATATGATGTAGAAGATAATAGTATTTTTATTGATGGAATAGATATAAATGATTTAGACAAAGATTCAATTAGAAATAATATGTCAATAATAACGCAAAATCCTTATATATTTAATTTTTCAATAAAAGAAAATTTAAAAATAGTTAAGCCCAATTGTACTGATGAAGAAATAATTGAAGTGTGTAAAATTGCTTGTTTACATGACTTTATTATAAGTTTACCAGAAAAATATGAAACTGTTGTTGGTGAAGGTGGAGTAACTTTATCAGGAGGTCAAAGACAAAGACTCGCAATTGCTAGAGCATTAATTAAAAAAACAGAGATAATTTTATTTGATGAAGCAACAAGTGCCTTAGATAATGAAACACAAAGTGAAATTCAAAAAGCAATAAATAATATGAAAGGTGAATATACAATATTAATAATTGCTCATAGACTTTCTACAGTAATAAATAGTGATCGTATATTACTTGTTGATGAAGGTAAAGTAATAGATTCTGGAACACATGAATATCTTTTAAAAAACAACGAATTTTATAAAAATTTGTATGAAACAGAATTAACATAAAAAATGTTAAATAAATATATAATATTTTTGACAAAAATAAAAAAAAGTGTATAATACTTACGAGGTGTTGTTATGATTAATAAACAATATACATTAATAGGTTTTAGTCGAAGCTATTACAACTTGACAAAAGAAGAAAAAGAAATAAAATTATTTCCATTTAATAAGCGTAATATGTTTTTAATATGGAATTCTGGTAAGAGAAAAATAAAAAAAGCCAATAACAAAGTCAAAAAACTTTTTAGATAATTAAAAATTATCTTTTTATTTAAAAAAAGGAGAATATTATGGGAAGAGCTTATGAAGTAAGAAAAGCTAGTATTCAAAAAACTGGAGCAGAACGTGGTAAAATATATACTATGTTTGCTAAAGAAATATACCAAGCTGTTAAAAATGGTGGTAGTGAGCCATCTAGTAACGCATCATTAAAAAGATTATTAGATAGAGCAAAAAAAGAACAAGTACCAAGTGATATAATAAAAAGAGCAATAGATAAAGTAAATAGTGGAGCTGATGAAAATTATCAACAAGCAACATATGAACTTTTTGGACCAGGAGGTTCAACTATAATTGTTGAGTGCTTAACTGATAATTTAAATAGAACAATAAGTGATATAAGAACAATAATAAATAAATGCCATATTAAAATGGGAGCTATGGGTAGTGTCTTATTTAATTATGACCATTTATGCATAGTTAGTTTTAAAGATTTAAGTGAAGAAGAAACAATGGAATTATTAATTGAAAAAGATATAGATTTTATTGATATGGAAATAGAAGATAAAAATCTAATCGTTTATGGTGAACCACAAGATTTATATCAAATAAAAGAAGCAATATCTTCAAAAAAACCAAATATTGAGTTTGATATGGACGAAATTGTCTATTTAACTAAAGAAAAAATAACATTAATTGATACAGATAAGGAAATGTTTAATAGAATTTTAACAATGCTTAATGATGTAGAAGATGTTCAAAATATATATCATAATGTTGAAATATAAAAATAACATTTGACTAAAGTAAAATAATGTATTAATATATATGTATAATGTGTTGACGGAATTGGAAATCCAGAGCAATATAAAATAAAGCTGATTCTTCTAGAATAAGTAAGGTGGAACCGCGGGTATACTCGTCCTTACAAATTTCTAGAAGTTTTTTTAATAAGAGGAGGTAATTTATGGAAAAACTTACAATGGAAAAATTAGTTAATTTATGCAAACAATATGGTTTTATATTTCAAGGTAGTGAAATATATGGTGGTTTAGCAAATACTTGGGATTACGGTCCACTAGGAGCAGAACTTAAAAACAATGTAAAAAAAGCATGGCTAAAAAAATTTATTCAAGAAGATATTAACAACGTTGGTTTAGACAGTGCGATTTTAATGAATCCAAAAGTTTGGGAAGCAAGTGGTCATATACAAACTTTTAGTGATCCATTAATAGACTGTAAACATTGTAAAACAAGACATAGAGCAGATAAATTAATTGAAGATACAGGCGTTGAAGCAGGTACTATGAATGACCAAGAGTTAATTGAATATATATATAAAAATAATATAGTGTGTCCTAATTGTGGTAAACTAGAATATACAGATATTAGGAAGTTTAACTTGATGTTTAAAACATTTCAAGGTGTTACAGAAGACTCAAAAAGTACAGTATATTTAAGACCCGAGACAGCACAAGGTATATTTGCTGACTTTATAAATGTACAAAGAAGCATGAGACTTAAAGTACCTTTTGGAATAGGCCAAGTTGGTAAAAGTTTTAGAAATGAAATAACTCCAGGTAATTTTATATTTAGAGTTAGAGAATTTGAACAAATGGAATTAGAATTTTTCTGTAAACCAGGAACTGAGTTAGAATGGTTTAAATATTATAAAGAATATTGTAAGAAATTTTTATTATCTTTAGGAATAAAAGAAGAAAATTTGAGATTAAGAGATCATGATTCAGAAGAATTAAGCTTTTATAGTAATGCTACAACAGATATTGAATATAAATTTCCATTTGGTTGGGGTGAATTATGGGGTATCGCAAGTCGTACTGATTATGATTTGAAACAACATCAAAAATTTTCAGGAGTTTCAATGGAATATTTTGATCCAGAAACAAATGAAAAATATATTCCTTATGTTATAGAACCAAGTTTAGGTGTTGAAAGAACAATTTTAACGATATTATCAGATTCATATGAAGCCGTAGAATTAGAAGATGGTGATATAAGAGAAGTTATGCACTTTCATCCTTATATTGCTCCTTATAAAGTAGCTATTTTACCACTTATAAAAAAATTTCATAGTGAGAAAGCTCTTAATATATATAAGAAGCTAAGCAGCTATTTTATGGTTTCATATGATGAATCTGGAAATATTGGGAAACGTTATAGAAGACAAGATATCATAGGAACACCATTTTGTATAACAGTAGATGATACAACTTTGAATGACAATACAGTTACTATAAGAGATAGAGATACAATGAACCAAGTAATTGTTCCACTAGATCAAGTAGAACAATTTATTACAAAAAAAATTGAATTTTAATTAAATGTTTTATAAATTTATTAAAAATCATTTGATTTTATAAATATATGTGATAAAATTATTTATATAGGGTTATGATTTGAGGTAGGAGGAAGAAAAGTGGGTATATTAAAAAAATTTTTATCAGGTGATGATGATGTTTTAGCTGATAATGTAAATGGTAATGAATATTATGATTTAAAACCAGAAGAAGCATTAGTAGAAAATGATGGAAATTCAAAAATGATTTTATTAGAACCAAGAGCATATTCAGAAGCACAACAAATAGCAGATCATTTAAAAATGAGAAATACAGTTGTAGTTAATTTAAAAAGAGTAACTTCTGACCAAGCAAAGAGAATTATTGACTTTTTGGCAGGTACAATATATGCTATTAGTGGAGATTTACAAAAAATAGGTGGAGGCATATTCTTATGTACTCCAAACAACATAAACATTCAGGGGAAAATAACAGAGGAAACTCAAGGTAAAGACATTCATGATAATGATGATATAAATATTGAATGGTAAAATGCTACATAGTAGCTTTATGAGGTGAATGGTATGGAAAAATTTAACCGTACAATGCGTGGATATGATACGGAAGAAGTTAATAATTTTTTAGATAAAGTAATTAAGCAAGTAGAAGACATGGTTACAGAAATATCTGAAAAAGATAAAAAAATAAAAGAACTTCAAAGTATGGAATTTGAGAATAGTGCTTTAAAAGAAAAACTTCTTCAATATGAACGTATGGAAGGAACACTAAATAAAGCTATAATAATGGCGCAAAAAACGAGTGAACAAATTAAAATAAATGCTCATAATGAATCAGAAACAATAATAGATGATGCTAAAAAGAATGCTAATCGTATTATTAATGAAGCATTAATGAAAGCAGAAAGAACTGAAAATGAAGCTAATTTATTAAAAAGAAACACAACTATATTTAAAAAAAGAGTTAGAGGAATTGTAGAAGCTCAATTAGAAATAGTTGATGAATTAGATGAAATAGAAATATAAACAAATGATAGAGACGATATATTTTATTATTTAATAGAGAGTTAGTATTTGGTGTAAACTAACAAATATACAATATATAGATCACTCTTGATGTATTTTATTGATAAGATAAAATCGGTAACGCGTTATAGTTTTTGAGGTTATTTATATAACAAATTAAGGTGGTATCACGTAAATCACGTCCTTATATTAGGATGTTTTTTTTGTATATAGGAGGAAATATGAGAGAATTTAAAGAATTAGATAAAAGGCCTATTAATGAGGTTGAAACTGAAATATTAAATAAATGGAAAAAAGAAGATATATTAAATAAAACAATCGAAAACAGAAAAGATAATAAAACTTGGGTATTTTATGATGGTCCAATATATGCTAATGCAAAACCTGGAATTCACCATGTTTTAGCAAAAACTATAAAAGATTCATTCTGCAAATATCAAACTATGAATGGGTATAAAGTTTTAAGAAAAATAGGACTTGATACACATGGTTTGCCAATTGAAGTTAATGTTGAAAAGAAATTAGGTTTTAAAACTAAAGCTGATATTGAAGCTTTTGGTATTGAAAAATTTTGTAAAGAATGTAATAAAGCAACTGCTTTAAATATTGATGATATTAATTATGTAACTGATATGATGGGACAATTCATTGATTGTGAACATCCTTATGTTACTTGTAGTAATGAATTTATTGAAACTGAATGGTGGATATTAAAAGAAATGGATAAAAAAGGATTAATTTATCACGGTGATAAAGTATTACCTTATTGTCCAAGATGTGGAACTGAATTATCTGCTAGTGAAGTATCACAAGGTTATGAACAAGATTCTGTTAATACTGTAATAGTTCCTTTTAAGAAAAGTGATGAAGATGTTTATTTTTTAGTATGGACAACTACACCATGGACACTTATGGCAAATGTAGCTATTTGTGTTAATCCAGAATTAAAATATATTAAAGTTGAATCTATGGGATATAAATTTATTTTAGCTGAAACTTTAGCAGAAAAAGTATTAGGGGAAGAATATACTGTAATTGAAGAATATAAAGGTAAAGATTTAGTTGGTATAAAATATGATCAATTAATGCCTTTTGTTAATGTAGAAGGTAAAGCTTTTGAAGTAATTAGTGATAACTATGTAACAGCAGTAGATGGTACTGGTATAGTTCATATGGCACCTGCATATGGTGAAGATGATAATAGAGTAGCTAGGGAAAATAATATAACACTTATTAATCCAGTAGGTAAAGATGGATGTTATCTAGAAGGGCCATGGAAAGGTACATTAGTTACTGATTTGGAATTAGAAATAGAAATAATTAAATGGTTAAAAGAAAATGATAAATTATTTAAGAAAATTAAAATAGTACATGATTATCCACATTGTTGGAGATGTCATTCTCCACTAATCTATTATGCTAAACCAGCATGGTATATTAAAACAACTGCTTATAAGGATAAAATAATTGAAGCAAACAAAAAAATTAATTGGTATCCTGAATATGTTGGTACTAAGCGTTTCAATAATTGGCTAGAAAATATGGTTGATTGGGGAATAAGTAGAAATAGATATTGGGGTTGTCCAATGCCTATTTGGGTATGTGATGAGTGTGATGAGAAACATGTAATAGGTTCACTAGATGAATTACAAGATATGTTAATAGAAGATATTAATGTAAGAAATATTGAATTACATAGACCTTATGTTGATGATTTACATATTAAATGTCCAAAATGTGGTAAAACAATGACTAGAGTTAAAGATGTATTAGATGTATGGTTTGATAGTGGAGCAATGCCATATGCTCAATTTCATTATCCATTTGAAAATCAAGATTTATTTAAATCACAATTTCCAGCTGATTTTATAGCAGAAGGGGTTGACCAAACAAGAGGTTGGTTTAATTCATTATTATGTATTTCAACAATAATTTCTGGGGAATCTAGTTTTAAAAATGTTGTTGTTAATGATATGGTTTTAGACCAATATGGTAAAAAAATGAGTAAATCAACAGGTAATGCTGTTGACCCAACTATTGAACTAAAAGAATATGGCGCTGATATTGTAAGATGGTATATGTTACAAGCTTCTCCTGTATGGACACCACTTAAATATGATTCTAATGGTTGTAAGGAAGTACATTCTAAGTTCTTTAATCCATTTAAAAACACATATTCATTCTTTGAAATGTATGCTAATGCTGATAAAATTGATATAGATGAATGTGATGTTTTATATGAAAATAGAGAAGAAATAGATAAATGGTTATTATCAAAATATAATAAGTTGGTTAAAAATGTAACAAATGCTTATGAAAAATTTGATTTAAATGAAGTAGTTAAAACTATAACCTCATTTGTATCAGATGATTTATCAAATTGGTATATAAGAAGAAATAGAAATAGATTTTGGTCTTCAGCTTTAGATAATTCTAAAAAAGCGGTATATCAAACTACTTATGAAGTCTTAACAGGATTATGCAAATTATGTGCTCCTGTAATACCTTATATTACTGAAGAAATCTATACTAAATTAACAGGGGAAGAATCAGTTCATTTAGCCGATTTCCCTAAATCAAATGAAAATATGATTAATGAACATATTGAAGCTAGAATGGATTTAGTTAGAGATTTAATATCACTAGGTAGAAATGTTAGAGAAGAGACTAAAACTAAAGTTAGACAGCCTATTAGTGAAGTATTAATTGATGCTAAAAACAAGGAACTAATTAAAGACTTAGTAGGATTAATAGAAGAAGAATTAAATGTTAAAAAAGTGACATTTATATCTAATATAAGTGATTATATGGAATTTATGGTTAAACCTAATTTTAAAACAGCAGGACCTATATTTGGGCCTAATATAAAAGAATATTCAAATGTATTAAATAATCTAACTATTGAAGATGTAAATAAACTAAAAAACAATAAAACAATTAAATTAGATATAAGTGGTACTGAATATGAAATAAATAATGAGTTGGTTGATATAAGAGTATCTTCAAAAGAAGGCTTTAATGTAGCAACATTAAATGATGATTTTATTATTCTTGATACTAATTTAACACATGACCTAATATTAGAAGGTATAGCAAGAGAAATAATATCTAAAGTCCAAAATATAAGAAAAGAATCTGATTATAATATAATTGATAGAATAAATCTATATTATAAAGGAGATAATGAAGTAGAAGAAGCAGTTAATAAATTTTATGAATTTATTAAAAAAGAAACTTTAGCTATTAATTTAGTAAAAAAAGATAATATAGAATTATCTTATGATTTAAATGGTCATGAAGTATTTATAGAAACAGAAAAGAGATAGTTTTTTATCTCTTTTTAGTTTCTAAACTTCTTAATAATTCATTATTAAAATAATAAAGCTCAAACATTTTATTAATAATAATTTCCAATTTTTTTAAATTATAATAATTGCTCATTTCTTTTATACCACATATATCAGAAATATCAAGATCATATTCTTTAGTAATTCTTGCTTCAAGTTTTTTTTCTTTTATTTTTGCTATTAATTTTTCTAATTGTTCTATTGTTATATTGCTTGTTTTCATAACATGTACAAAACTATCATTATCATTAAAAACAAAATTATTGATAAATATTTGTTTTTCTATATTTCTATTAATATTTTGATTACTTCTATGATTAATGCAAGTTAAAGATGTTCTATCATTCCAATCCATTTTCTCATTAAAAATATTTATGCTATTTAGTAATTCTAAAGATCTTTTAATTAAAAAACTTTTCCCACTAACCATTATACTAAAATGTGAATATAAACTTATTTCTCTAGTTGCTATATAAACTAGGCTTTCATATGATTCTTTTTTTATACAATTTTCATAATTAAATATTCTATTTACATTTATCATAATTCACCCCACAAGAAAAGATTATATAATAAAATGAATGTAATTGCAAATATTTAACTATTATTGTATAATCTAAATAAGAGGTGTTGTTATGGAAAAGATAAGACCGATATCAGATTTAAGAAATAAATTTACAGAAATATCAAAACAAGTAAATGTTGATAATGATATAATTTTTTTAACTAAAAATGGTTATGGTAATATGGTTGTAATGTCAATTGATGAATATTATAAATTAAAAATGACAAAAGAAATTAATGATAAGCAAATTGACAAAAAATAAATGTTTGATATAATATATATAGATGAGATAATACTCATAAAAAAAGGAACACTTAATATTGTGTGTTGAGTGTCTACCTAAATTGGTTGGGCACTTAGTCTATTAGACTAGGTGTCATTTTTTTATACATAGAATCATTACAGAGACTATTAATAAAATGATAATAAATATTAGAAATGAGATTAGTAAATCCTTTTTCTTCATATTATCAAGCCTCCCTTCAAATAGAAGTTTGGCAGACACCCAACTATTAAATGTTCCATATAAATTATAACAAACAATTTACTAATTATCAATATAATGATATTATTATGATAGAAAGATATTCTTGTTAATTTGTTAAAATTAATGTATAATTTTTAAAGGGATGTGACTTATGAAAATAAAATATGAATTACTAAAAGAAGAACAAAACACCAAAGCCAGAAATGGAATATTAAATACAAACTATGGTAGTTTTAAGACTCCAATGTTTATGCCTGTTGGAACACTTGCTAATGTAAAAACATTAACTCCAGAAGAATTAAAAGAAATGAATAGTGCAGTAATATTATCTAATACATATCATTTATGGTTAAGGCCAGGAGAAGATGTAGTAGATCATGCTGGAGGGCTACATAAATTCATGAATTATGATGGGCCTATATTAACAGATAGTGGTGGTTTTCAAGTTTTTTCTTTAGCAAAAAATAAAAAAAAGGACATAGTAGAAGAAGGAGTACATTTTAAAAGTCACTTAGATGGTAAAAATTTATTTTTAACTCCAGAATTATCTATTCAAATTCAAAATAAATTAGATAGTGATATAGCTATGAGTTTTGATGAATGTATACCATATCCAGCTACTTATGAATATGTTAAAGCTTCAACTGAAAGAACTTTAAGATGGGCTAAAAGGGGAAAAGAAGCTTTCAATAATGAAAACCAATCTTTATTTGGAATAGTTCAAGGTGGAGAATATACTGACTTAAGAGAATATAGTGCTTTAGAAACTGTTAAGATGAATTTTGATGGTTATAGTATTGGTGGCACTAGTGTTGGTGAAGGTAAAGAAACCATGTACAAAATGGTAGAAGATGGAATTAGATATTTACCAATTGATAAACCAAGATATTTAATGGGTGTGGGTGATCCTATAGACATTATAGAAGGTGTTATTAGAGGAATAGATATGTTTGATTGTGTTTTACCAACTAGAATAGCAAGACATGGTAATGCTTTTACAAGAGATGGTAAAATCAATATTAATAATGCTCAATTTAAAGAAGACTTTAATCCTATAGAAGAAAATTGTGATTGTTATACTTGTAAACATTTTACTAAGGCTTATATAAGACATTTAATAGTAAGCAATGAAACTTTAGGAGGAAGATTATTATCTATTCATAATATTAGATTTCTAATAAAATTAACTGAAGAATTAAGAGAAGCTATTGATAATGATAATTTATTAGATTATAGAAAAGAATTTATTAATAAATATAATAAGAAAGCACTTTAATAAAAATAAAGTAGTTTATATAATTAGAAAAATTGTAAAGAAGAAATATAGTTATCTATATTTTTTTATGTTATAATTTATTTAGGTGATAAAATGATAATAGGTTCACATGTAAGCTTTAAAAAAGAAGAACAAATAATAGGTAGTATTAATGAAGCCTTAAGTTATGGGGCTAATACATTTATGATTTATACAGGAGCTCCTCAAAATACTTTTAGAACTCCAATTGATACTGAACTTTCTTATCTTGGTAAAAAAGTTATGGAAGAACAAAATATTGATATAAAAAAGGTTATAGTTCATGCCCCGTATATTATAAATATGGCTAATTCTATTAATGAAGATTTCAATGTAAAATTTTTAAGAGAAGAAATAGAACGTGTTGAAGCTCTTAATTTGACTAAATTAGTAATTCATCCAGGAAGCCATGTTGGTAATGGAACAGAAATAGGTATAAATAATATTGTAAAATGTTTAGATAGAGCTTTAAGCAAAAATACAAAAATAGAGATATTATTAGAAACAATGGCAGGAAAAGGTACAGAAGTAGGTAAAACATTTGAAGAATTAAAAGCAATAATAGATAAAGTTAGTTTGGGAGATATTATAAAAATTTGTATGGATACTTGTCATTTAAGTGATGCAGGTTATGATATAAGAGACTTTGATAAAATATTGGACGAATTTGATAAAGTAATAGGTTTAGAAAAACTAGGATGCATTCATTTAAATGATAGTAAAAATGAATTTAATACTCATAAAGATAGGCATGCTAACATAGGCTATGGAACTTTAGGATTTGATAATATAATAAATATTATATATAATAAAAAATTAGAAAACATTCCAATTATTTTGGAAACTCCTTATGTATCAACTACAGAAGAAAGAACATATCCACCATATAAATTTGAAATAGAAATGATAAAAAATAAGAAATTTAATCCCAATTTAATTAATGATATTGAAAAGTACTATAAATAGTATTTTTTTATTTAATAAAACTATTGAAATATATTAATAATATGTTATAATAAATATCGCTTTTGAAAAAGGGGTAAATATGAAAAAAAGAAAAAACCAAACAAAATATTATTTATATAAACTTTCAATAAAAGAAAGTACAAAAGAAATTATTTATAAAAAAAGTGATTCAATAAAAATAAAAAAATTTCTACTAGAAAATAGTTGGAATCAAATAAATGATGATATTTTGATTACAATGATTTCAAAACTAAAAAACGAAACAGATATAGAATTTATAAAATTATTAATAGATAAAGCATTTCAAATAAGAAAATATAAATTAATAGAAACAATATATAATATAAGTTGTGATGAACAAGCAAAAAAAACAATAATTTTTAAAACAAGAAATTTCATTAAAAGTGGTTTTACAAAAGAAGATATATATGAAACAGTTTTAGAAGCAAGAGATTTCTTAGGTATTTTATGTGATGAAACAGCAAGTACTTCAAATTTAACAAGAAGTTTTAATGTATTAAATCATATCAAAGTAAAAAAAGATGATAAAATAATATAAAAATGTTTGAAAAATAGCAATAATTTGTTATAATGTAAATAGCGTTTTATGAAGGAGGAATATTAATATGGCAAAAAAAGGCGATAATAGACAATTAGTAACATTAAAATGTACTGTTTGTAATGAAAAAAATTATAGAACACCTAAAAATAGAAAAAATACACCCGAACGTTTGGAGTTAAGTAAATTTTGTCCGAAATGTAAACAACATACAGCTCATAAGGAAGAAAAATAATGAAATTAACTTATTCAAATTTTCATTTGAAAGAAGAATTTGATTACCCAACACTAATAGCACTTCAAGCTAGAGAAACTAGAAAAGGTGCTGAAAAAGTTGTTCCAAATGTAAAAACAAAAAAGCCTAACAACAAACCGAAAAATAGGTAATTCCTATTTTTTTAATAAGGAGGAAATTATGATTAATGTAAATGATATAAAAAACGGTATGACTTTAATGATTGAAGGAAACATTTATCAAATTATTGAATTTTTACATGTTAAACCTGGTAAAGGTTCAGCATTTATGAAAACAAAATTAAAAAACTTAAGAACTGGTGGAACAATAGAAAGAACATTTAATACAAATGTTAAATTTGAAAAAGCTAATATTGTTAGATCAAATGTTCAGTATTTATATAATACTGGAGATATTTATAATTTTATGAATATGGAAACATATGAACAAATAGAATTGACATCTTCTCAAGTTGGAGATAACAAAAACTATTTAATTGAAAACATGATGGTTGATGTAGTTATGTATGAAGGTGAATTATTAGGTATAGTTTTACCAGATAAAGTAGAATTAACTGCTTCTCAAGTTGGAGATAACAAAAACTATTTAATTGAAAACATGATGGTTGATGTAGTTATGTATGAAGGTGAATTATTAGGTATAGTTTTACCAGATAAAGTAGAATTAACAATTACACAAACAGATTCAGCTACTAAAGGTAATACTACAAATAATGCACAAAAAGATGCATATGTAGAAACAGGAATGTTAGTAAGAGTACCATTATTTATTGAACAAGGTGAAAAAATAATAGTAACTACTGCAGACGGAAAATACTCATCAAGATCATAGTATCTGATGAGTTTTTTAAATATTAGGAGGAATTATGAATAAAGTTGTATTAGTAACAGGAAGTTCTATAGGAATAGGTAGAGCAACAATAATAGAATTTGCTAAAAATAATTGTAACGTTGTTATAAATTATAATTCACATAAAAAAGAAGCAGAAGAATTAGAAAAATATATTAAAAGTAATTTTAATGTAGAAACTATGGTTATAAAATGTGATATAAGTAATGAAATAGAAGTAAAAATAATGATAGAAAAAATTATAAATAAATTTAAAAACATAGATATCTTAATTAATAATGCAGCTATTGAAGTTAGTAGTTCATTTGAAGAAAAAACAGTAAACGATTTTAAAAAAATATTAAATGTTAATTTAATAGGTACCTTTTTAGTAAGTAAATATGTAAGCAAATATATGCTTAAACAAAAAAAAGGCAAAATTATTAATGTAGCTTCTAATAATGCAATAAACACAAATGATCCAAACACATTAGAATATGATGCTTCAAAGTCAGGTGTTATATCATTAACTCATAATTTATCAAAATATTTAGCACCATATATAAGTGTTAATGCAGTAGCTCCAGGTTGGGTAGAAACAAAAAAAATAAAAGAATTAGATAAATTATTAAATGAAGAATTTATAAAAGAAGAAAGTAAAAAAATATATTTAAAAAGATTTGCTAAAGAAGAAGAAATTGCTTCGTTAATTTACTATTTAACAACTAACGATTATATAAATAATGAAGTTATTAAAATAGATGGAGGAACTTATTAATGATAGAAACAGCAGAAATTGAAATACAAAATGAACTAAAAAATATTGATAACATTTGTTTTTTTAATAGCAAAAAAGTATTAGACTCCTTTAACAAAAACAATTTATCTGAAATACATTTTAATAGTACAACAGGATATGGTTATAATGATATTGGAAGAGAAATAATAGAAAAAATATATAGTGATATTTTTAAATCAGAAGATGCTTTAGTTAGAAGCCAGTTTATATCTGGAAGCCATGCTTTATCAGTAACTTTATTTGGAATATTAAGACCAAGTGATATTCTACTATCTATAACTGGAATGCCTTATGATACGCTACATGAAGTAATTGGAATAAAAGAAAATGCTAGTTCTTTAGCTAGTTTTAAAATAGAATATAAACAAATAGATTTAGTTGAAAATGATTTTAATTATGAAATGATTGAAGAAACTCTTAACAAAAACAAAATTAAAATGATTACAATTCAAAGATCAAAAGGTTATTCTAATAGAAAAAGTATAACAATAAATAAATTAGAAAAAGTTATTAAATTTATAAGAAACATAAATAAAGAAGTTATTATAATGGTAGATAATTGTTATTGTGAATTTGTTTCTAAAAAAGAACCAATAGAAGTAGGCGCTGATATTGCAGTAGGATCTTTAATAAAAAATTTAGGTGCAGGAATTACTCCAAATGGAGCTTATGTTGTTGGTAGAAAAGATTTAATAAAATTAGTTAGCGAAAGATTAAATTTGCCTGGTGAAGGTAAAGAAGTAGGACCTAGTTTAGGAATGAATAAAATGATATTACAAGGATTATATATGGCGCCTAGCGTAGTTTCAAACGCTTTAAAAACAGCTGTATTAACAAGCAAAGTGTTAGAAAATTTAGGTTTTATTGTAGAACCAAAATATAATGAAGAAAGAGCTGATATAGTAGAAAGCATTACTTTTAATGATAGAGAATGTTTAATAAAATATATTCAAGGAATCCAAATGGGCTCAGCTGTTGATTCAAGAGCTTTACCAATACCTTCAGATATGCCTGGTTATGAAAACAAAATCATAATGGCATCAGGTTCATTTATTCAAGGTTCTTCTATAGAATTATCTTGTGATGGTCCAGTAAAAGAACCATATATTGCTTATCAACAAGGATCATTAACATATGAATATGGTAAATTAGGTTTACAATCAGCACTTGACAGAATTATTGAATATAAAAAATAGTTGTGGTATAATAAATTAGGTGATAATATGAAAGATCAAAAAAATGAATTTTTATTATGGGTAGGTATTTTAGGAATGGTAGGATTATTTGTTTACTTTATGCCAAATATTGAAAGATTAATATTTGGAAGAGCAACAAAAGAAAAAACAGTAGAAGTAAAAGAAGAAGTTAAAGAAGTAAAAAGCGGTAAAGTAACATGCGGGGCTTCTTTATCAGATAATACTAGTTTAGAATATATTGCATATTATGAAGATTCAAAAATAATTAAATTAGTTACAACAACAACGTCTATATATACTGAAAAAAATGACGAATATAATAAAGTATTAAAAACATGTAATAACAGTATAAATTATAATGATGAAGCGGGGTATGAATCTGTTTGTAAAGCTAGCGAATTAAAAATAGTTCAAGAAGAAACATTTGATTTAAAATCATTTAAAGAATTTACAATAACAAATGAAGATGATTCAACATCAGTTATATCTTTATCAATTAAGTATAATGAAGATATTGATGTTGTAGTTGACTATTTAGAGTCATTAAAGACTACTTGCAAATAAAATTGTTGACAAATATATAATAATTATGTATAATTAATTAGAAATTGAAAAAGGAAAGAAGTGTATCCACACTCACCTGAATACTTATGGTATTAGGTAAATGCCAAAAGATTATTAATTTAATTGGTAAAAGTGGATACATTGTATTCACTTTTTTTGGAGGTGTCAAGTATCGCAAAAGAAAAAGATTTGTACATTAATGAACAAATACGCGCTAGAGAAGTAATGGTAATAGGTCCTGGTGGAGAACAACTAGGGTTAAAGGCCATAGCTGATGCATTAACTCTTGCAAGTTTTGCTGGGTTTGATTTAGTTATGATTAGTAACAATGGAAATATACCAGTATGCAAGATTATGGATTATAGTAAACATAAATATGAAACAAAGAAAAAACAAAAAGAAAACATGAAAAAACAAAGAGAGACAAATTTAGAAATAAAAGAATATCGTTTGTCTGTAACAATTGATATACATGATTTCGAAACACGTGTTAAAAATTCATCAAAGTACTTAGAAAAAGGACATAAAGTTAAAATCGCAGTTCGCTTTAAAGGTAGAGAAATGGCTCATACTGAATTAGGTAGAGAAGTATTACGTAGATTTGCTAAAGAAGTAGAATCTATTGCAATAGTTGAATCAGAACCTAAATTAGAAGGAAAATTTATGTCTATGATGCTTATGCCAATTAAAGAAAAATAGGAGGAAAAAATATGCCAAAACAAAAAACACATAAAGGTATGGCTAAGGTTTGTAAAGTTAGACCTGGTGGAACAATAAAAATAGGAAAACCTAGTACAAGACATAATACTGGCAAAAAAAATGCTGCTTCAAATAGAGCTGGCAGAAAAGGAAGCCAATTATCACAAGCTGATTATAACAGAATAAAAGATTTTATTTAGAAAGTAAGGAGGAAAAAATATGCCAAGAGTTAAAGGTGGAACAATACATCGCGCCAGAAGAGCAAAAATAATGAAAGCTGCCAAAGGTTACTTTGGAAGTAAACATAGATTATATAGGACAGCAAAAGAACAAGTAATGCATTCATTAAAATATGCATATAGAGATAGAAGACAAAAGAAAAGAGATTTTAGAAAATTATGGATTATAAGAATTAATGCTGCTTGTAGATTAAATAATATAAGTTATTCAAAATTTATGAATGGTCTTAAAAAATCTGGTATTACAGTTAATAGAAAAATGTTATCTGAAATTGCTATAGATAATCCTACAGCATTTAGTGATTTTGTTAAATTAGCAAATGAACAATTAAATGGAAAAACAGTAAAAGAAGAAGTTTCTAAAAAAGAAGAAAAAATAGTAGAAACTAAAACAACTGTAAAAAAAGAAGTAGCTTCTAAAGAAACAGAAGATATTTCAAAAATGACTGTTGCTGAATTAAGAAAAATAGCTAAAGAAAAAAACATTGCAGATTTTTCTACAATGAAAAAAGCTGAATTATTAGAAGCTTTAAAATAATCAATTAATGATTATTTTTTTTTATAAATATTTTAAAATCAAAATATGAATTGAATGTTAAGTCAAAAGGTAGTAAAATAGATATAGAAATATTATTTAAATTTTATAAAACAATAGAAATAGAAGGTGAATAAAATGTTTGATACAACAATAAAAAATATTCTTTCTAATATATGGCCAATGATATTTATTATAACAATCATTATTTCTTCACTTAGAATAGCATATTTAATTAAAACAAAAACCAAATTCTATTTTTATGAAGAAATATTTAAATTAGGATTTATTATTTATATAATTAGTTTATTTCATGTTGTAACATTTCAAGATGTCAATTGGTCAACATCTAATTTTATACCTTTAAAAGAAATATTAAGATATGATTTGTTTTCTGAAATATTTTTTAGAAATGTAATTGGCAATATGATTATGTTTATACCTTATGGCTTTTTCGCATCATACTTTTTAAAAATAGATAAAAAAAGAACAATTTTCATTTTAAGTTTAATAACATCAATTACAATTGAATTTACTCAATTAATAATAGGCAGGGTATTTGATGTTGACGATATACTTTTAAATTTATTTGGTGGTATATGTGGTTATTTTATATATAAAATATTACTAAAAATAAAACAAAAATTACCAAAAATATTTAATAACACAATATTCTTTAATATTATTATTTCTATAATAGTTTTATTATTAGGAATATATGTATATTATATATTAGGAGGTATAAATGTTTGAAATAATTAATAAAACAAAAACAGAAATAATTGAAATTAATGATATAAGAATAGCACTTGATATGGCTATTAAATTAGAAAAACTAAAAAACATAGAATTTAATGTAATAATTGTTGATGATGAATATATTCATGAACTTAATAAAAAATATAGGAACATTGATAAATCAACAGATGTTATAACTTTTGCTTTAGAAGATTATAATGAATTTAAATTTAATGAATTTAGATTACTAGGGGATATATATATATCACTTGATAAAGCTAAAACTCAAGCTAAAGAGTATTCTCATAGTTTTAAAAGAGAAATATGTTTTTTAGCAGTTCATGGTTTTATGCACTTACTAGGATATGATCATATGAATGAAACAGATGAAAAAATAATGTTTAATAAACAGGAGGTTGTTTTAAATGAAGCAGGAATTAAGAAATAAAGATACAGGAACATTTTTAGAAAAATATAGAAAGAGTTTTTTTCATGCAATTGATGGAATAATTTATGCTATAAAGTATGAGCAAAATATGATATTAATATTGACTTCAATATTAGTTGTAGTAATATTTGGTTTAATTCTTTCAATAAATATAATGGAATGGTTATTTATTATTTTAATGATAGGATTAGTAATGGGTTGCGAAATGATTAATACCTCTATAGAGGCTTTAGTAGATTTAAAAACTTTAGAAAAACACCCTTTAGCTAAAATAGCAAAAGACACTGCTAGTGGAGCAACTTTGATTTTTTGTTTAACTGCATTTTCTGGAGGATTAGTAATCTTTATACCAAAAATAATGATGTATTTAAAGTAAAGAAATTCTTTGCTTTTTTTGTCGGAATTTGTATGATAAATTTTATTGATATTTAAACAACTATATATTAAGATATCAATTAGGTGATTTAATTGAATGAGATATTAATAAAAGAAGAAATAGAAAATATGATATATGAAGTTAGAGGCAAACAAGTAATGCTTGATTCTGACTTAGCTAAACTATATAATTGCAAAAACGGGGCTAAAACAATAAATCAGGCTGTATCACGACATATAAACAGATTCCCAGAGAGATTTTGTTTTAAATTAATAGAAACAGAGTATTATGAAATTCTAAGGTCCCAATTTGGGACCTTAGAATTAGAACAAGGTAGGTATAGTAAATATTTACCTTATGTATTTACAGAACAAGGCGTAGCTATGCTTTCTGCAATACTTAGAACGGATATAGCAGAAGAAGTAAGTATCAGGATAATGGATGCATTTGTAATAATGAAAAAGTATATATCAAATAATAATTATGATAAAAGAATTAAAAATGTTGAAACTAAATTAATAAATTATGATGATAAATTTGATTTAATATTTAATAGATTAGATAATAAAAAAAAAACAAATCATATATTTTTTGAAGGACAAATATATGATGCTTACTCATTACTTATAGATATATTAAATACATCAAATGAAAATATAATTATAATTGATAATTATACAAGTAAAGAACTATTTGATATTTTAAAAAATATAAAAGTAGATATAAAAATAATAACAAAAAAGATAGATGAAATACTTTTAAAAAAATATAAGAAACAATATAATAATGTAGAAATAACAAATAGTGATATATTTCATGATAGATTTATAATAATAGATAAAAAAGTATTATATCATTCAGGAGCATCATTTAAAGATTTATGTAATAAATGCTTTGCTATAAGTAAAATTGATGATAAACATATTTTAGATGAAATATTAAAATGTATCTAATGACTTATTTTAAATTTTATAGTATAATTAAATAGGTGATAGTATGTTAGAAAAATTAATAAAATTATTAGATAATTCTTATAGTCCATATTCAAATTTCAAAGTTGCGGCAATAGTAATAATGAAAGATAAAAAAGAATATAGTGGAGTTAATGTTGAAAATGCATCTTTTGGTGCTAGTATATGTGCTGAAAGAAATGCCATATTTAATGCAATAAAAGATGGCTATAAAAAAAATGATTTTGAAGAATTATATATTATGTGTGCTAATGAAAAAATAAGTATGCCTTGTATGTTATGCAGGCAAGTAATACAAGAATTTTTTGAAGAAGATAAAAAAATTATCTCAATGAATCCTAATGGTGAAAAAATAATTCATACAGTTAAAGAATTATGCCCTTATCCATTTAGTAGTGAGGATTTAAAATGAAAAGTGGTTTTGTTAGTTTAATAGGTAGACCAAATGTTGGAAAATCAACATTATTAAATAGTATAATTGGAAAGAAAATAGCAATTACTTCAGATAAACCACAAACAACAAGAAATGTTATTCAAGGTATTTATAATGAAGAAGAAATACAAATAATATTTGTTGATACCCCAGGTATTCATAAACCAAATCATAAACTTGGTAATTACTTAAATAAACAAGCATATTATAGTATTGATGATGTAGATGTAGTTTTATTTTTATTGGATATTAATGAGCAATTTGGTAGGGGAGATACATTTGTTTTAGAAAAAATAAAAGAAGCAAATAAACCTATTATTTTAGTATTAAACAAAATAGATAAAGTTAGTAATGGTAAAATATTAGAAAAAATAAATGAATATAAAGATATATTTGAATTTGCTGAAATAGTTCCAGTATCGGCTTTAAAAAGTAATAATACAAAGGAATTAGTAAGTACAATAAAAAAATACTTAAAAGATGATATAAAATATTATGATGATAGCTTTATTACTAATAAACCTATAACTTTTCAAATATCCGAAATAGTAAGAGAAAAAGTATTTGAACTTACAAAAGAAGAAGTTCCTCATTCATTAACTTGTATAGTAGAAGCAATAGAAAAAGATAAATTAAGTTATCATATAAATGTTGCTATAATAGTAGATAGAGATGCCCTTAAAAAAATAATAATTGGTAAACAAGGGAGCATGATTAAAGAAATAGGTATTAGAGCAAGAAAAGACTTAGAGAAATTATTAGGCAAAAATGTTTATTTAGAAACATATGTTAAAACAATTAAAAATTGGAGAGATAAAGAAAAATACTTACAAGAATTTGGATTTAATGATTTTGAATAAAAATGCTATATACAAGGGAAGTAGATAAAAGATGGATAGAGTAATAATAGTAGGTAAAACTTATAGACATTTTAAAGGTGATCTATATAGAGTTATGTTTATAGCAACTGATTCAGAAACAAATGAAGAAGTTGTCGTATATGAAGCAATGTATGGAAAACATTTGATATGGACAAGACCATATGATATGTTTAATTCATTAGTAGATAAAGAAAAATATCCTAACATAAAGCAAACATATAGATTTGAATTGGTAGATTAATATGGAACTAATCGAAGGAATAGTTTTAAGTGAAACATTATATGGAGAAACAAGTAAAATAATTAATATTTTAACTAAAGATGGAATAGTAGGAGTCGTTGCGAAAGGCTCAAGAACTTTGAAGAGCCAGCTGAGAATAGGTACTACTAAATTAACCCTAGCCAATTTTTCAATGAAAAAAAAAGATGATAAATTGTCTCTTTTAGTAACTTCTGACATAATAAATAATTTTACTAGTATAAAAAAAGATATAAATAAAATTAGTTATGCAGCTTATCTATTGGAACTAGCTAGTCAAGTTATGAAACAAAGTAAAACAGAAGAAGTATATAATTTGTTAATTAGTGCTTTAAACAAAATTAATGAAGGTTTTGATTATAGAGTTATAACAAATATAATAGAATTAAAATATCTAGAATATTTAGGTGTTTTGCCAATCCTTGATTGCTGTAGTACGTGTGGCTCAAAAACTAATATAGTAACCCTGTCAGGTACAAGAGGAGGCTATATTTGTAAAAACTGTTTAACAAACGATCCAATAGTAAAAGAAAAAACAATAAAATTAATAAGAATGTTTTACTATTTAGATATTGATAAGATAGAAAAACTAGAAATAAGTGATGAAATTACACAAGAAATAAACGTGTTTTTAGATAGTTATTATGATTTATATACAGGTTTATATTTAAAAACAAAGTTTTTTCTAAATAAAATTAAGAGGTGATAATATGTATAAATATATAGTTTGTCCTTTTTTAGCTTTAATTATTTGCCAAGTTATTAAATTTTCTATTGAATCAATTAAAAATAAAAAAATTGATATTGGAAGATTATTTAATGGCTCAGGTGGTATGCCTAGTACACATACAACTTTTTCAACAGCTTTAACTATGCTTATTGGTTATGAAGAAGGTTTTGATACACCAATATTTGCAGTAGCTTTAATATTTACATGTATTACATCTTATGATGCACTAGGAGTTAGATGGGAAAGTGGAAAGCAAGCTGAGGTAATAAATATAATATGGAGTGAATTAATGAAAGGAAATAAAAAAGCTTTTCGTAAATTAAAAGAGCAATTAGGGCATCAACCTTTAGAAGTATTAGTTGGAGCTTTATTAGGAGTAGTTGTTTCTTCCATTTTTTCATTAATATAAAAGCTATATAGCTTTTTTTATTTACAAATACTTTTTTTTATGTTAGAATAGACACTCATAAGGGTGATGTTATGGATAAAAATATAGAAGAACATTTTAATAGATTTTATCATAATTTACTTTTTTCTACTGAGATTGGTAAGAAGGAAAAAGAATATGAAAGCAATTTGGGTTATAATGTACAAAAAGAAAATGGTATCTTTGTTGTATCAACTTTTTATGAACAAAAAGTAACTGATAAATTTGTTTTATTTAAAGTTGATGGAATAATATTAAGATTTAATTATGGTGAATGGTATAATGAAAAACATGAAAACTTAGATATATATATTTATCCTGATCAATATTATGATGGTAAAAAGCAAAGTATAAAAGATGTATTGAAATTACTTAATGATTATATGGAAAATAATTATAGAGAATATAATAAAAGAATAGATAAAATAATATATGGGCTTGATAATGCAAAGAATATTAAAATTAAAACAAAGAAGGATAATTTATTTAATATTGATTTTATTAAATCGGCAACAATTAAAGATTTAGATATTACTGATGAAGATATAAAAATGTTATCTAAATATAAGAATTTGAAACAATTAACCACTCGTAGATGTAACTATAGAATAAAAGATTTATCTGGACTAGATTTAATGACCTTAATGGACATTGATTCATCAATATCAAGCATGAATGTTTTTTCAAATATAAATATAAGATCATTATTTTTAAATAATACTCAAATATTAGATAAGACCATTAAAAATGGTACTTTTAAAATTGGAAATTTAAACTTGGAAAATATAGAAATTAATTATGAAATGTTTTTTTTACTCACAAATTTTACTTGTTTAAAGGAATTATATATTGATGGTATAACATTAAATAATAATGAAATGAATTTGTTAAGAGTATTTTATAAAATGACTGAGTTGGCTACAGATGGTAAAACTGAATCATTAGATTTTTTAAAACATTTAAATGAGTTAGAACAGTTAAGGGTAAATATAGAAATAACTAATAGTAATAATTATCAGTTGTTATGTAATAAACATAAGAAAATATTAGATAAATATAATGAATCATATGATAATGATTTAAGTAATTATTTTATACATTTAGAACTCAGCAATTTAATAAAAAATAAAAAATTTTTTGATAAAATTAGAGTATCTAAAGTTGCCTTATCTAAACTACAGGGAATATTTGGAAATTCTACAGAAGAAGATGTTGTTAATAATATTAAATATTATAGTAATTTGCCTTATAGTATAAAAACCGAATTATTTAAAAAAGATGATCTTGTTTTTATTGATACTGATTTAAGTCAAGTATACAAACTGTTTGGTATAGAAATACCTAAAAATAATTTTTACGAAACAAATATTATTGGTCCTGATGGATATAAATTATGTGTTGATAGAAGGGGAGAAATTCCGATATTTAATTCAAAAGGAAATATATTAGAAGTAGTAGAATATCAAAATGAGAGAGATATAATTATTCCAGAATATATAGAAAAAAATGTAATAAATATTGTTAGTAATAGTGATAATATATTTGATTATTATTATAATCATAAATTAAATAATATTGATAAATATAATTATTTAAAAAAAGTAATAGAAAATGATGAAATATTTATTTCTAATGAAAAATACGTTAATATTAATAAACATAATAATGAATTAAATAGTTTATTAGAAGAATTAGAAAAAGAATTAAATAAAATATATTTAAATCTTTGGGTTATTTTAATTCATGTACCAACTCATGATTATAGACTAGAAGAAGAAATCTTTCATGGTAAAAAATGTCATGTAGAAATCGAAATAGAAGACCCATATATAGATAAAAATGATGAAATAATACATGATATCTTAAAAAGACATAGAAATATTAAAAGTATTGAGAGACTCCTTAATAGATATTTTAAAGAAGATAATATATGCAAAGAACAACAAGAAATTTATATAAGTAATATACAAGGTTATATTGATCTATTAAATAAAAAAGATGTTATTAAATCTGAGTTAATTGATTATGTAGAAATATTAGAAAATAATGTTGATGATAAATATAGAAATATTGTTGATTGTTTAAATAATTGTGATTATAGAATTTGGTATATTAATGATATAGAAAAATTTTTAAATAATTTTAATTTAAATGATCATGAGAGAGGTATATTTATAAAATATGTTTTACTTAAACAGAGTTATTTGTTATCTAATTTAGATGCAGAAAAATCTGAAATTAGTAATTCCATATTTAAAATGGATGAAAGAAGTGAATTTAGCTACGATTATATACAAAACTGGCTTGACTGTGAAGACTATAAAGAGGCTTATGAATTAGGAAAAATTTCTAAAGAAAAATTTGATTTATGGGTGGAATATGAAAATAAATGTGGTAGACTTTCAGAATTATCTAAACTATTAGATGTTGATACAGCTACAAGAGAAAAAGAATATATAAAAATGATGCCATTAATAGATAAATTAAGTAACGAACAGTTAGTTAATATTAAAGATAATATATATATTACAAATGAAAGAAATAAATTTGATAAATTTGTAGATTATTTATACTATTATTTCTATAACGATTATCCATATTGGATAAAAAAGGAATTATTAATGTGTCCAGAATTACCAAAAAAATATGAATCTTCAGTAGGGATTAATAAAATTGAAGAACGCAAAGTACATCAATGTTCCCATAGAAAAATTAAAAATGGTTTATTTTAAAAATTAACAAAATACTATTTAATAAATTTTAAAAGTATGTTAAAATATATTTAGGTGATAATATGTTCATACTAGAAGAAATAAAAGACGTTTTAGATAGTAATAGTAAATTAAGTGATGAAATTAGAGATAATTTATATAGTTTAATACACATATTTAGAAAAAAGTACCCAGAAATTAAATTAGATAATTTAATAAGTAAATTAAAAACTTTAGAAATAATTAAATCAAATAAATTTGTAAATAAAAGAGTATCAAAATATAATTTTGTTACTAACATTTTAGAATTTAATATTGATGAAATAAATAAAGGTTATGATATGAAACATGTAATGATGTTTAGTTTATTAGAAATTATTACAAACAATGGTTTTCAAACAGGATTTAATAAAAATAACAAATTTGAAGCTTTAAATGCAGGATATACAGAAATTCTAACAAACAATTTAGTAGGTAATGAAAGCCATATTGAATATTTACAAGACGAGGTTATAACAACTAACATGATAGCTTTAATGATAGGCAATGATGTCATATTTAATGCTTATTTTAATAATGACACAGATCTTTTAGTTAATAGTTTAATTAACGAAGGAGTTGAAATATAATGAATGCTTTAGATTTTATGAATTATAGATATAATAATCCTACAATTGCGCTAACTCCTGATATAGAAGTAGTAAAAGCTTTTTTAGCACAAGAAAGAGAAAAACATGTAATAGAAGCATTTAGATTATGGGCAAGTTTGAGTAAAGAAAATAAAGATGGATGTTTAGAAAAAATGATTGAAGAATCATATGAAAAAAAACAAGAACAAAGTCTTACAAGATAACTAGATATAGTTATTTTTTTTTAAATATGATATAATTTATTAGGTGATAAAAATGAATGAAAAAAGAATAGAATTAAGTAACTTAATATTTCCAAATATTAATAAGACAATAGAAGATTATAGGAAAATATATCCAAATAGAAATTTAAAAGAAACTGAATATGTAACTAGATTTGCTCCATCTCCAACTGGTTTTGTCCATATTGGTAATTTTCAAGCGGCATTAATAGATTATATAATTGCTAAAAACAGTAAAGGAATCTTTTATCTTAGAAACGAAGATACAGATCAAGAAAGAGAAATAGATGGCGCAATTAAAGTAATATTAGAAACATTAAACTATTATGATATGATGCCAGACGAATATGAATATGAAGAAAAAATAATTGGAAACTATGGTCCTTATATTCAAAGTAAGAGAAAAGAAATATATCATACATTTATAAAATATTTAATACAAATAGATAGAGCTTATCCTTGTTTTTGTACAAAAGAACAATTAGATGAATTAAGGAAGTCACAAGAAGAAGGTAAAAAAAGAATAGGTTATTACGGAAGATATGCAGTATGTAGAAGATTAAGCATTGAAGAACAAATGGATAAAATAAATAAAGGTATCCCTTATGTTATTAGATTTAAATCAAATGGTGATTTTGAAAACAAATTTAATTTTGATGATTTGGTAAGAGGTAATTTATCTTTACCAGAAAACGATCAAGATATAGTTATAATGAAATCTGAAAACAGGTTGCCAACATATCATTTTGCTCATGTAGTAGATGATTATTTAATGCAAACAACTCATGTTGTAAGAGGAGAAGAATGGTTGCCATCAGTATCAATTCATGTTGAATTATTTGATGCTTTTAAGGCTACTTTACCTAAATATATTCATACACCTTTACTATTAAAAAAAGATGGTGAAAGTGTTAGAAAAATAAGTAAAAGAAAAGACCCTGAAGCATCTATGAGTTACTATGAAAAACTAGGATATCCAAAAGAGGCTGTAATAGAATCATTAATGACCATAATTAATTCAAATTATGAAGAGTGGCATACAGCTAACCCTGATAAAACATTTATAGATTTTGAATTTAATCCTAAAAAAATGTCAGCAACAGGTGGAGCTTTATATGATATAGAAAAATTAAATAACATATCAAAAAACTTTATAAGTTTACTTAAAGCTAGCGAATTATTTGATAGATTAGATAATTGGTCAAAAACATATGATATAGAATTTAATCAATTAATAAATAAATATAAAGAATATACAATTGATATATTAAATGTTGAAAGAGTTCAAAATAAACCAAGAAAAGATTTTTCTAATTATTCAGAAATAAAATCACAAATATTTTATATGTATGATGAATTATTTGTTAATGATAATTATGAATTTCAAACAATAAATAAAAATGAAGATATAAAAGAAATATTGAAAAAATATTTAGAAATATATAATTCAAATGATGATAAAGAAGAGTGGTTTAAAAAAGTAAAAGAAGTTTGTGATAACTTAGGTTATGCTAGTGATATGAAAGCATATAAATTAAATCCAGAAAACTATAAAGGTAATGTTGCAGATATATCTACAGTTATAAGAGTAGCACTTACTACAAAATCACAAACACCAGATTTATATGAAATATTAAAAATATTAGGAAAAGATAAAATAATAGAAAGATTTAATAAATTATTATAAAGTCCATATGACTTTTTTCTTTTTAAAAAATAATAATGTAAAGCAAAAGCATAATTATTGATAAAATAATTAATATATAGTAAAATTAATATAGAAGGTGTAGCAAATGATAAATATACAAACAGATACAAGAAAAATTAAAACTGGAGATACATTTGTAGCTTTAAGAGGCATTAGTAGTGATGGCCATGAATACATCCAAAAAGCAATAGAAAATGGCGCTACAAAAATAATTGCTGAAGAAGGAAGCTACTCAGTTGAAACAATTATAGTTAGTGATACAAGAATATATTTAAATGAATATTTAAAAAAAACATATAATGATAAATTAAATGAAATGAATATAATAGCAGTTACTGGAACAAATGGAAAAACAACAACTGCTAAACTAATTCATGATTCATTAAATTTACTTGGTTCTAAAACAGCTTATATTGGAACAATAGGTTTTTATATAGAAAACAAAATATCTGATTTAGCAAATTCAACTGTTGATTTATGTGATACATATGATTTATTAATGAAAGCATACCAAGAAGGATGCAATAATGTTGTAATGGAAGTAAGTAGTCATGCATGTTCAATGGGTAGAATAGAAACATTAAGATTCGATTATGTAATATTTACTAACTTAACACAAGATCATTTAGACTATCATAAAACAATGGGTAATTATGCATTAGCTAAACAAAAAGCTTTTAAAAACTTAAAACAAGAAGGTAGTGCAATTATAAATATAGACGATAAATATAATGAATATTTTATGTTAAAAGAAAACAAAAATGTAACTTATGGATTTTTAAATGGTGACTTTAAAATAACAGATTATAATATGACTTCTGATGGTACAAAATTTAGTTATAGTTATAATAATGTAATAAATAGTATAGAAACAAAATTATTAGGAAAATACAATACTTATAATATTTTAGCTCTTATAACACTACTTACAATATTAGGAATTAAAGAAGAATTAATAAGTAATGTTGTATCAAAATTAAATGCTCCAGTTGGTAGAATGGAAATAGTAAAACTTCGTAGTAATAATATTATTATAGATTATGCACATTCACAGACTCAATTGAAAAATATAATAGAAACAACAAAAGAAATAACAAAAGGAAATATATATACAGTATTTGGATGCACAGGTGATAGAGATAGAATAAAAAGGCCTATCATGACAGAAATAGTAGCAAAAAAAAGTAATTACTTTATCATAACAAATGATGACCCACACTATGAAAACACACAACAAATAGTAGAAGATATGATAAGAGATTTAGAATTAAATAATTACGAAATAGAATTAGATAGAGAAAAAGCAATAATTAAAGGTATAAATTTACTAAAAGAAAACGATGCCTTATTAATATTAGGCAAAGGTCATGAGGAAGTAATGGTTATTAATGATCAAAGAATTCCTTGCAATGATAGAAAAATAGTAGAATCTTACTTAGAAACATTGGAGGAAAAATAAATGTTAATTTTAGCAAAAGCAATGTTATCTTTGATGATAGGATTTATACTTGCAATATTATTAGGGCTTGTATTAATACCAATATTAAAGAAAAGTAAAGTAAAACAAAGCATCAGTATATTTTTAAGAGAAAAACATAAAAGAAAAGAAGGAACACCAACTATGGGAGGACTTATATTTATAATTCCAACAGTAGTTACAATGCTTTTTTTATTACTAACAAATAAAATAGAATATTCTAATAATTTACTTCTTATTTTAACAGTATTTATTGGTTATGCAGTACTAGGATTTATTGATGACTTTTTAATAATTAAAAGAAAAAATAATGTTGGTTTAACAGAAATACAAAAACTATTTGGACAACTTGTTATAGCTTTAATATTCTTCTTTATTTATATGAGAAGTGGTAATGATGCTGTTTTAAATATTAATACTTTAAATATTTCAATAGATTTAAAATGGTTCTTTGGAATATTTATATTATTTATGTTAGTAGCTAGTACAAATGCTGTTAATATAACTGATGGTTTAGATGGACTAGCTGGAGGACTATCATTAATTGCTTTTTTAGCAATGGGACTTATAGCTTGGAATTCAAGTTGGATAGTAGGAAACACAGATATAGCTGTATTTTGCTTTGTCTTAGTAGGTTCACTATTAGGATTTCTGTTTTTTAATACTTATCCAGCCAAAATATTTATGGGAGATACTGGAAGTTTAGCTCTAGGTGGTACTTTAGCAGCAATAGCCATTTTAACAAATCATGAACTTACATTTATAATTATAATGGGAGTATTTATAATTGAAACATTAGTTTCAGTTATTCAAATATTTTCTGTAATGTTAATTGGAAAAAAAGTATTTTTGATGACACCTTTACATCATCACTTTGAAAAATTAGGATGGGATGAAAGAGACATTGTTAAAACTTTTTGGGTAGTAGGCTTATTACTTGCTATGGCAGGAATTCTATTTGCTGTATGGATTTAGAACATATTAATTGATATGTTTCTTTTTTTCGTGTATAATAACTTTATGAGATGAGTGATATTTATGTTTATAGATGAAGTCATTATAGACTTACTTGCTGGTGACGGTGGTAATGGATGTATGGCATTTAGAAGAGAAAAATATGTACCAATGGGTGGACCTTTTGGTGGTAACGGTGGTAAAGGTTCAGACATTATTTTTAAAGTTGATGAAGGACTAAATACTTTAATAGATTTAAGATATAAAAAATCTATTAAAGGCGATAAAGGAGTTAACGGAGAAGGAAAAGCAAAACATGGGAGAAATGCTAATGATGTAGTAGTTAGAGTTCCTCTTGGTACAATAATAACTGATACAGATACAAATTTAATCATTGCAGACTTAACAAAAAAAGATGATGAAGTTGTAGTAGCTTATGGTGGCCGTGGAGGAAGAGGCAATATTGCTTTTGCAACTAGAAATAATCCAGCTCCTTCTTTTGCAGAAAATGGAGAACCAGGAGAATATAAAAAAATCAAAGTTGAATTAAAATTATTAGCTGATGTAGGATTAGTAGGTATGCCAAGTGTAGGAAAATCTACCTTAATTTCTAAAATATCTGCTTCTAAACCTAAAATAGCAGCTTATCATTTTACAACACTAAATCCTAATTTAGGAGTAGTTAGAGTTAATGAAAACAAATCATTTGTAGTAGCAGATTTACCAGGTTTAATAGAAGGAGCTTCATTAGGAGAAGGCTTAGGGGATAAATTCTTAAAACATATTGAAAGAACAAGAATTATAGCCCATATTATAGATATGAGTGGTTTTGAAGGAAGAGATCCTTATGAAGATTATGTTGCCATAAATAAAGAACTAGAGAATTTTAATGAAAAACTAATAGAAAAGCCTCAAATAGTAATTGCTAATAAAATGGATATAGAAAGTTCAAAAGAAAATTTAAAAAAATTTGAAAAAAAAGTTAAAGTTAAAGTATATCCAATATCAGCTATTAATAGTGAAGGCTTAAGAGATGTTTTAGTTGAATTATCTAATATGTTAGATAAAATAGAAAAACAACCATTATATGAAGAAGAAAAATTTGAAAGCTTTATTTTATATAAATTTAAAAAAGAACAATTGTTTACTGTTACAAAAGAAAACAATACTTGGGTTATAAAAGGAAAAGAAATAGAAAAATTACTTAAAATGACAAGATTTATTAATGATGAAGCATCAAACAGATTTGCTAATAAATTGAGAAAATTAGGTATAGATGAAAAACTAAGAAAGCTAGGAGCAGAAGAAGGAGACAACGTTAGAATCTTAGATTTTGAATTTGATTATAAACTATAAAAAGAATTTATTCTTTTTTTTATAAAATTATATGCTAAATATGATATAATTTATTAGGTGATAAAATGTTTGAAAATAAAAAAATATTTATTTTAGGTATGGCAAAAAGTGGTTATGAAGTAGCTAAGTTTTTAGCCAAATATAATAATGAAATAGTAATTACAGATAATAAAGAACAAGATATAGAACATGTAAATGAATTAAAAAAATTGGGTATAAAAGTATTTATTACAGAAAACCCTTTAGAAATATTTGATTCATCTTTTAATTATGTAATAAAAAATCCGGGAGTTAAATATGATCATTTAGTTTTATTAAAAGCAAAAGAACTTAATATAAAAGTTATAAATGAACTTGAAATGTCTTATAGTTTTTTACCAAAAAATATAAAAATAATTGGAGTTACTGGATCAAATGGTAAAACAACAACAGTTACTTTAATAAATGAAATATTAAAACAAACAAAAAACAATATTCATTTAGGAGGTAATATAGGAATTCCATTATCAGCTATGATAGATAAGATAAAAGAAAATGATATTTTATTAATAGAAATATCAGATCATCAATTATGTGATATGTATAATTTTAAAACTAATATAAGTGTTTTAACTAATATAAGTGAAACTCATATTGATTTTCATGACTCATATGATAGATATAAAGAAATGAAGAAAAGAATATTTAATAATCATACAACTAATGATTTAGCAATAATAAACATTGATAATGAAGAATCATTAGAACTAATAAAAAATATTTCTTCTAAAAAGCTATATTTTGGTAGCAAAGGTAATTGTTATATAAAAAATAATAATATTTATTATAATGATGAATTAGTTATTAGTTTAAATGATATTAAATTAAAAGGAATCCACAATTACGAAAATATTTTAGCTACTATATTAGTAGTAAAAGAATTTAATGTAAGTAATGAAGATATTTATAAAGTATTAAATACTTTTAATGGAGTAGAACATAGATTAGAATATGTTAATACTATTAATAATAGAATATTTTATAATGATTCTAAATCTACTAATAATATAGCAACTATTACTGCTTTAAAATCATTTAATAATTCTACTATATTAATAATGGGTGGCTTAGATAGAAACATTTCATTTGATGAAATAGGGCCACATTTAAAAAATGTTAAAAAAATAGTATGTTATGGTGAAACTAAAAATAAAATATATGATTTAGCTCTAAAAAATAATATTGATTGTTCTATATTTGATAATTTAAAAGGTGCTACAATAGATGCTTATAATAGTTCTATAGAAGGAGATATAATATTATTATCTCCAGCATGTGCTTCTTGGGATCAATATAAATGCTTTGAAGATAGAGGTAATGAATTTAAAAATATAGTAAACAACTTAATAAAAGAATCTGTAAAGTGATTCTTTTTTTGTGTAAACTTTATTTATAAAAAAATAATTAAATGTTATACTATTGATAGTAAGGAATGATAAATATGTTTAACAAATCAAAAATAAAAGATATAATAGCTAGAGAAATATTAGACTCTAGAGGTAACCCTACAATAGAAGTAGATGTAATATTAGAAAGTGGTACATTAGGTAGAGCAAGTGTTCCTAGTGGCGCTTCAACTGGTACAAGAGAAGCTTTAGAATTAAGAGATAATGATTCTAGATATATGGGAAAAGGTGTTTTAAAAGCTGTTAATAATGTTAATGGTCCTTTAAAAAAATTAGTTATAGGGATGGATTCTTTAAAGCAAAAAGAAATAGATTATGCTATGATTAAATTTGATAATACAGAAAATAAAGAAAAATATGGCGCTAATGCTATATTAGGAATATCTATGGCAGTTTTAAAAGCAGCTGCTAATTATAAAAAACAACCAATATATAAATATGTTGGTAAAGGAATTAAATTACCACAATTAATGATGAACATATTAAACGGTGGAGCACATGCTGATAACAAATTAGATTTTCAAGAATTTATGATTATTCCTAACGCTAATACGGTTAAAGAAAGAATAAGAATAGGTTCAGAAGTATTTCATAATCTAAAAAAAGTATTAAATGAAAAAAATCTTTCTACAGGAGTAGGTGATGAAGGAGGATTTGCTCCCGACTTAAAAAGCAATATTGAAGGCTTTGAATTAATAATTGAAGCTATAAAAAAAGCTGGATATATACCTGGAAAAGATGTTAATTTAGCAATAGATGTAGCAGCATCAGAGTTTTATAAAGATGGAAAGTATGAATTAGTAGGTGAAAAAAGATCATTAACAACAGAAGAATTAATTTGTTTTTATGAAGAACTAGTAAATACTTATCCAATAATTTTAATAGAAGACCCAGTTGACGAAAATGATTGGGAAGGCTTTAAATTAATAACAGAAAGACTTGGTAATAAAATTGAATTAGTAGGTGATGACTTATTTGTAACAAATAAAAAATACTTGCAAAAAGGTATTGATATGAAAGCAGGTAACGCTGTACTTATAAAAGTAAATCAAATAGGAACAATTACTGAAACTTTAGAAACAATAGAATTAGCAAAAAGAAATCACTATAAAACAGTAATATCTCACAGAAGTGGTGAAACAGAAGATACTACTATTGCCTCATTATCAGTTGGACTTGATTTAGGACAAATAAAAACTGGATCAATGTCCAGAACAGATAGAGTTTGTAAATATAATGAGTTAATTAGAATAGAAGAAGATATAGAAAAAAGTCTAATTTAGACTTTTTGTTTTTCTATAGAATATATTGCATTATTAAGTTCTAAATATTCTGTTAATAAATTATGAATAGCTAGTTTATCATCATCTGTTGTAGCCATTTCAATTTGTTTTCTTCTTTCTTCGGGTATTGTAAAAAATATAGTTTTATTATTTTCACTAAAAACAGCTTTGTCAGATTCGATTAAAATACTAAGTTCTTCTAATAATTCAATTGGAAATTCATTGTTATTAAAATCGTATTTATCTAAAAGCGTGCCATACTTATTTGATTCTTTTAATGTTTTAAAATTTCTATAAATATCTGTAATATCCATTTCATTTATAAAATAGGCTTTTGAGAAAGCTCCAATTACTTCTAAAGTGCTTAATTTTTCCATAATAACACCTCCTAATGAAGTTTATTATAATATTATATAAATGTTTTGTCAATCATTTTAAAATACTTGCATTATTTTTAAATATATAATATACTTATATTAATAAAAAACGAAGAAAAAGAGTAGTAATAAATGATATATTTTTAGAAAGAAAGTGGTTGATGAAAACTTTCAATATTAATTTATGAACTTACTTTGGAGTTGATTTATTTCCGTTACTCGCGTTAAGAGAATAAGCATAAGTCGTTATGGAAATAAGGTGGTACAGTGATTAATTCACCCTTATACATAATGGCTTTTTATATTAGGAGGAAAAAAACATGAATTATTTTATTATTTGGCTTTTAACACTCATATTAATTTACATTTTTTATTTAGTATTTGTAATATTAAGAAAGAAAAAAATTTCTAATTTTAAGAATAATACATATGTTATTTATTTAACAAGAGTATATAAATTAAATGTTAATAAAATAGAAACAAAAAAATTAGCGCATTTAATTTCGTTTTCTAATGCCTTTATTGTATCAACAACATTTATAATAATAAGTAGTATCAAAAACTTCATATTAATGATGCTTTTAGCTTTTATTGTTTTAATACCGCTTCAATTACTTGTATATCATATAATAGGCAAACAATTAAAAAGGAGAGAAAAAGATGTATAATCATGAATATATAGAAAAAAAATGGCAAAAATATTGGGAAGAATTTGATACATTTAAAACTGACGTTTGGGATTTTAGTAAGCCTAAATATTATGCTTTAGATATGTTTCCATATCCTTCAGGTGTAGGACTTCATGCTGGACATCCAGAAGGTTACACAGCAACAGATATAGTAACACGTATGAAAATAATGCAAGGATTTAATGTGCTTCATCCAATGGGCTTTGATTCGTTTGGACTTCCAGCTGAACAATATGCTATAAGTACTGGCAACCATCCAGATCAATTTACTAAAGATAACATTAAAACTTTTACAGAACAACTTAAAATGTTGGGTTTTACTTATGATTGGGATAAAACAGTATCAACTTGTGATCCAAAATTTTATAAATGGACTCAATGGATATTTAAACAATTATATTTAGATGGTTTAGCTAAAAAAATAGATATGCCAGTAAATTGGTGTGAAGAATTAGGAACTGTTCTAGCAAACGATGAAATAATTGATGGCAAAAGTGAAAGAGGAGGATACCCAGTTGTTAGAAAAAACATGAAACAATGGGTTATAGATATTCCTTTATATGCTGAGAAATTATTACAAGGGCTAGAAGAAATAGATTGGCCAGAATCTACAAAAGAAATTCAAAGAAATTGGATTGGTAAATCTATAGGTGCATTAGTAGATTTTAAAATAGATAAAACAGATTTAAAATTCAGTGCTTTTACTACAAGATGTGATACTTTATTTGGAGCCACTTACTGTGTTTTAGCGCCAGAACATGAATTAGTAAAACAAATAACTACAAAAGAACAATTAAATGAAGTAGAAGAATATATCAAAACATGTTCTACTAAATCAGAATTAGAAAGAACAGAATTAAGCAAAGAAAAAACCGGAGTATTTACAGGAACTTATGCAATAAATCCTGTTAATAATAAACTAATACCTATTTGGATAGCTGATTATGTTTTAGCAACTTATGGAACAGGAGCTATAATGGCAGTTCCAGCTCATGATGAAAGAGATTATGAGTTTGCTAAAAAATTTAATTTAGATATAATTCAAGTTTTAGAAGGAAAAGATGTTTCTAAAGAAGCTATGACTGATGATGGAATTCATATTAATTCAGATTTCTTAAATGATTTAAATAAACAAGATGCAATTAATAAAATGATATCTTATTTAGAAGAAAATAAAATAGGGTCTAAAAAAATAAATTACCGTTTAAGAGAATGGATTTTTGCTCGTCAAAGATATTGGGGAGAACCAATACCAGTAGCTACTTTTGAAGATGGAACTAGTAGAGCATTAGAAGATTCTAACTTACCTTTAATTCTTCCAGAATTAGAAAACTATAGTCCAAGTAAAACAGGAGAATCTCCACTTGCTAGAGCTACTTCTTGGGTAAATATAGAAATAGATTCTAAAAAAGCAGAACTAGAAACTTCAACAATGCCTGGATCAGCTGGATCTAGTTGGTATTTTTTAAGATATATAGATCCACATAATGAATTAGAATTAGCAAGTCCTGAATTATTAAAACATTGGATGCCAGTTGATTTATATATTGGCGGTCCAGAACATGCTGTAGGGCATTTATTATATTCTAGAATGTGGAATAATTACTTATTTGATAAAGGATTAGTTCCTGTTAAAGAACCATTTAAAAAACTAGTTCATCAAGGAATGATACTAGGAAGTAATAATATGAAAATGGGCAAAAGATACCCAGAATATTCAATAAATCCTAATGATATAGTAGCAAAATATGGAGCTGATACTTTAAGACTATACGAGATGTTTATGGGGCCTTTAGAAGCTGATAAACCTTGGAGTAATACTGGAGTTGAAGGTTCAAGAAGATTTTTAGACCGTATATGGAGACTATATAATGAAGATAAAATAAAAAATATCAAAAATGAAAACTTGGAAAAAATATATAATCAAACAGTTAAAAAAGTAACAAATGATTATGAAAGTTTGAATTTTAATACAGCAATTAGTCAAATGATGATATTTATAAATGCTGTTTATAAAGAAGAAATATTTCCTGTTTATTATGCTATAAACTTTATAAAATTATTAAATCCAATATGTCCACATATAACAGAAGAAATATGGAGTAAGATATTTAATAATACTAATACAATTGCTAAAGAATCTTGGCCTACATATGATGAATCAAAAATTGTAGATCAAACATATGAAATGGTAGTTCAAGTTAATGGCAAAGTAAGAGGAAAAATTACAGTAGATAGCTTAATATCAAAAGAAGAAATGGAAGCTAAAGCTTTAAATATTGAAAATGTAAAAACATTTATTTTAGAAAAAGAAATAACTAAAATAATTGTAATTCCAAAAAAACTTGTAAATATAGTTATTATATAAAAAAATAGTAGGAGAGAGTTTATGAAAAAGAAAAACATTTTATTTTATTTATTAGCTTTTTTAATTCCTTTTATAATTATAAATCTTGTTTTTGTTTCTTTAGAAGTATCATATTTTAATAAAAATTATGTATTAACTAGTGATATGGAAGCTCAATATTTACCATTATTTAATTATTTTAAAAATGTAATAAATGGGACAGAATCATTATTTTATAGTTTTTCTTCAGGACTTGGAAACTCAATGTTAAGTACTATCTCTTATTATTTAGCAAGTCCTTTAAATTTGATATTACTTTTATTTAAAGAAGAAAATTTATATCAAGGAATTTTGTTTTTAATGACACTTAAAATAGCTTTATCAGGTTTAACTATGTATATATATTTAAATAAAAAATTTGATAATAGACTATATGCATTAATGTTTTCAGTAATGTATTCATTAATGGCTTTTAATATTAATAATTTCTTTAATATCATGTGGTTTGATGGAATAATATTATTACCACTTATTATAATGGGAATAGATAAAATAATAAAAAATAAAAGTACACTATTGTTTGGTATAACTTTATTTTTAGCAATCTTAAGTAATTATTACATTGGTTATATGCTATGTATATTCTCTTGTATTTATTTTATTTATGAAATAATTTTAAATTATAAAAAAGGTTGCATAAAAATAGTGAAAAAACAATTTTTAAGATTTAGTATTACTGGTGTTTTAGCAGCACTTATGACATCATTTTTGATAATACCAGGAATCTTAGAATTATCTAGTACAAATAAAAGTATGACTTCTATATTTGATATATCTTGGAGTATTAAACAAAATTTACTAGATATAATTAGTAAAACAATAATTGGTAGTCAAAACTTTTCAAATATAATTAATTATAAAACTGTAAATATATATATATGTTTAATAGTAATACCATTAGTGTTTTTCTATTTTGTAAATAAAAAAATAAATATAAAAGAAAAAGCATTATCATTTTCTGTTATTCTTATATTTATTACTTCAATAATGTTTGAACCTTTAAGTAAAATTTGGCATGGATTTTCATTGCCACAAGGTTTCAATTATAGATTCTCTTTTATATTTTGCTTTTTTATAATATATATAGCATATAAATCATTTATAAATATAAAAGAAATAAAATTTAAAAAATATTTAATTTTCTTTATAATTTATGTATTATTATGTGTTTTTACACTTTTTAGCATAAAAGTATTTTATCCAAAATATTTAATCTATATTTCTATAGGTTTAGTTTTAATATATTTAGTAATATTAAAAAACATAGAAAAAAAGGATATGAAATTACTATTAATAATACTTGTTATGGGTGAACTGTTTTTTAATATGAAAATATCTTTAGGAGATTATGAGTTTGGAACTCATGATAGATATACAGATAACATTACAAATATTAAGGAAGTAATAAATAGCTATAAGCCATCAAATAAAGAGTTTTATAGAATAGAAAAGTCTTTTAATTATACTTTAAATGATGCTTTATTATTAGATTATAATGGAGTTAATCACTTCTTATCAACAGCAAATACTGATGTAATTAAGTTTTTACAAAAATTAGGTTTGTCTGGAAATAATATGAATATTAATTATGAAAATTCTTCTAAAATAGTAGATAATTTATTAGGTATAAAATATATTCTTTCAGAAGAAGAATTAGTTGAGTATAAACTTATTGAACAACCAGATTACTATGTATATCAAAATGAAGATGTCTTAAATTTAGGCTACATGGTTTCTAATAATGTATATAAATATGAAAACAAAGAAATTAATGATTATTTATATCAAAATTATATAATGGATTTAATGACATCAAAAAAAGATATTTATTCAGAAATAGAAATATTAAATGATAATTTTAATTATCAATTTAATACTACATTAAAAGCTAATTATATTTATTTAGCTATTGATAATACAGAAGAAACTGGAACAGTTGAAATGAAAAATGGGATAGCAATTTATAAATTTTTAAATAATGGACTAAATTTAATAAAACTACCTTATGATATGAAAGACACAGTATTTAATTTTGTATTAAATAAAGAAAAAAAATATACAGATATTAACTTATCAATTAAGGCTTATGTATTAAATGAAGAAATATATGAACAATCATTAAATGAACTTAAAGATGAACAATTAGAAATTATAAATAGTTCTAATGATTATATATTGGGTGAAATTAATGTAAATAAAGAAGGAGTTTTATTTTTATCAATTCCTTATGATAAGAATTTTAAAATTACAGTAGATAAAAAAAGTGTTAATTATAATAAATTGTTTGATACATTTATAGGAATAGATTTAAAAGAAGGCAAACATACTATTGAAATAAAATATGAAACAAAATATTTAAAAGAAGGTATTTGTATTTCAATTATAAGTATTACAATATTTATAATATATATAATATATCAAAAAAAGGCTAAAAATAATTGACAATAGCAAATTAAACTTTTATAATGAAATAAATACTTTGAACAAGAGGAGTAAAATATATTTATTTAAAGAGAGTTAGTGTTTGGTGTAAACTAATAATAAATATATTTGAAGGTAGCTTGGGAGTTGAATGACTGAAATAAATTAAGTTATTCCGGGGATATACGTTAAATATTTGAGGTAGATTTATCTACAAATTAAGGTGGTACCACGTAATCACGTCCTTATATGGATGTGATTTTTTTATGGAGGAAAATATGAACATTAAAGAATGCATAAATGAATTTAATAAATATGCCAAAAATTATGATTTAAAAGTAAACCTAGTTATGGATAAGTATCATCATAGTTTTAGAGTTATGGAACTATGTAATGAAATAGCCCTTTCCCTAAATCTAAATGAAGAAGATGTAATGATTGCTAATATTTGTGGACTATTTCATGATATAGGCAGATTTAATCAATGGGTTTTATATGAAACTTATAAAGATTCTTGTTTATTTGATCATGGTGATGAAGGTGAAAAAGAAATACAAAATAAAGAATTAATAAAAGATGATATTAAAAATATAGTATTGATGAGTGCGAAATATCATAATAAGTATTCTATTGATAAATCTTTAGATGAAAGAACAAAATTATTTTGCAATATAGTTAGAGATGCAGATAAATTAGATATTATTAAAGAACAATGTATACAAATTTATCAAGATAAAATAATATTAAAAAAAGAAATGCTTAATGATATTTATAATAAAAGAATGTGTCAAAATAAATATACTTCAAATGATGTTGATTCAATAATTAGAATGATTGGGTGGGTATTTGATTATAATTTTAAATATTCATATCAGTTCTTATTAAATCAAAATATAATAAAAAACAAATTTGATTTACTAGAAATGTATGGAAAAACAGAAGAAATAGATAAATTAAAAGACTTTATTTATAAAGAAATAGAAAAGAGATGTTAGTATGTTAGATGCAAAATATAATCATACAAAAGTTGAAGAAAATAAATATAAATTTTGGTTAGATAAAAATTATTTTATAGCAGGCAAAGATAAAAGTAAAAAACCCTTTTGTATTGTAATACCTCCCCCTAATGTAACAGGAAAACTACATTTAGGACATGCTTGGGATACAACATTACAAGATATTATAATTCGTTATAAAAGAATGGATAATTATGATGCTTTATGGCTTCCTGGAATGGATCATGCTGGTATTGCTACACAAGCAAAAGTAGATAGAAAACTAAAAGATATGGGTATATCACCTAGAAGTATGGATAGAGAAGAATGGTTAAAACAAGCGTGGTCTTGGAAAGAAGAATATTCAAATAACATTCATGAACAATGGGCTAAAATGGGACTTAGTTTAGATTATACAAAAGAAAGATTCACACTTGATGATGGTTTAAATAAAGCAGTAAACAAAGTATTTATTGATTTATATAATGAAGGCCTTATTTATAGAGGAGAAAGAATTATCAATTGGGATCCAGAAGCTATGACAGCCTTATCTAATGAAGAAGTTATTTATAAAGATGTCGAAGGAGCTTTTTATCATTTAAAATATATGATAGAAAACACTAACGATTATTTAATAGTGGCAACAACTAGACCTGAAACTTTATTTGGTGACACAGCTCTTGCTATTAATCCAAAAGATGAAAGATATAAAGATTTAATTGGTAAAAATGTAATATTACCAATAGTTAATAAATTAATACCTATAGTAGGTGATGATTATGCTGATCCAGAATTTGGTACAGGGGTAGTTAAAATAACACCAGCTCATGATCCTAATGATTTTGAAGTAGGAAATAGACATAATTTAGAGAGAATCAACATCATGAATCCAAACGGAACAATGAATGAAAATGCATTAAACTATAATAATTTAGATAGATTTGAATGTCGCAAACAAGTTATAAAAGAATTAGAAAATCAAAAACTTTTAATTAAAACAGAATCAATAATACATTCTGTAGGGCATTCTGAAAGAACAAATGTAATGGTAGAACCATATTTATCTAAACAATGGTTTGTTAAAATGAGACCTTTAGCTGATAAAGTTTTAGAAAATCAAAAAAGCAAAGATGAAAAAGTAAATTTTGTACCTAAAAGATTTGAAAAAATAATGAATCATTGGATGGAAATAACATATGATTGGTGTATTTCTAGACAATTATGGTGGGGTCATAGGATTCCAGCTTGGTATAAAGATGAAGAATTGATAGTTTCTGATAGTTGCCCGGGAATTGGATGGATTCAAGATAATGATGTATTAGATACTTGGTTTTCTTCAGCTTTGTGGCCATTTAGTACACTAGGCTGGCCAGAAAAAACAGAAAACCTAGAAAGATATTATCCAAATAATCTTTTAGTAACAGGATATGATATAATTCCTTTTTGGGTTAATAGAATGACATTTCAAGGATTACATTTTACTAAACAAAGACCATTTGAAGATTGTTTAATACATGGTTTAATTAGAGACAAGCAAGGCTTAAAAATGTCTAAATCATTAGGTAATGGAATAGATCCAATGGATGTTATTAATGAATATGGATGCGATGCCTTAAGATTTTTCTTATCAACAAATAGTGCGCCAGGTCAAGATTTAAGATATGATGAAGAAAAGGTAAAATCATCTTGGAATTTTATTAATAAATTATGGAATGCTTCTCGCTTTGTTTTAATTAATATAGAAAATTTTGAAGAAAAAAATTATAATTTAAATGAGTTAGCTAATAAAGAGAAATGGATTTTAAATAAATTAAATATAGTTATAAAAAATGTAAAAAATAACATGGATAAATATGAATTTAATAATGTTGGTTCAAAATTATATGAATTTGTTTGGAATGACTTTTGTGATTGGTATATAGAATTGTCTAAAAACAATATAAATGATACAACTAAATCTGTTTTGATTAAGGTATTAACAGACATTTTAAAAATGCTACATCCTTTTATGCCTTATGTTACTGAAGAAATATATCAAATGTTACCAATAAAAGATGTTGAATCCATTATGATTAGTAGTTATCCAAAATATAATAAATTAGAATTATATAAAACAGATATTGATATAATAATTGATTTAATAACTAAAATAAGAAAAATAAAAATAGAAAATAACATAAAAGAATTCTTTTTAGTTAGCACAGATATTATTATAAATAATAATATTGATATTATATCTTCTATGATAAAAATAGATAAAAATAATATAAAAACAGAAATAGAAACTGATTTATTTAAAGAAGAAATTTTATTTAATAATAATGTTGTTTTAATTTATTTTGATAAAAATATAAATAAAGAAAAAGAACAAGATAGATTAATTAAAGAACAAGAAAGATTAAAAAACAGCATTTTAAAAAGAGAAACTTTGCTAAATAATTCAAATTATATCTCAAAAGCTCCTGAAAACCTAGTAAAAACCGAACAAAATATTTTGGTAAGAGAAAAAGAAGAATTAGAAATAGTAAACAAAAAATTAAAATAAATTATAATAAATAATAAATAAATGTAAAGTTAAAAAAAACAGTTGACTATAATATTAAAAGTGTGTTATATTTGTATTGTAAAAATAGAGGAGGAAAAAAAATGAAATCAAACAAAGGTTTTACGCTAATCGAGTTATTAGCAGTTATCGTAATCTTAGCAATTATCGCATTAATTGCAACACCAATAATACTAGATGTTATTGACACAGCTAAACAAGGGGCAAAAGAATCAAGTGCACTTGGGTATATTGACGCAGTTGAAAAACAAGTAATGATCAACCAAGTTGATACTGATGCAATTGAAATTCCAGCTGGTACTTATGATGTACTAGAATTAGAAAAAGAACAAATTGGCGTAGAAGTTAAAGGTGAAAAACCAACTGAAGGTAGAGTTACAATCGATACTAAAGGTGCTGTAACAGATGCTAAAATCAAAATAGGAGACTTTTATGTATCTTATAATGGTAAAAAAGCAGAAGCAAATAAAACAGCCTTTACTTATACAAGTGCAAATAAAATTATTGGTTCAAGTGTAAGCGGAACTACAACAATTTACTTTGTTACTGATTCTGTATCTGTATAATTAATATTACGATAAAAAAATATTTAAAACTGACTTAGGTCAGTTTTTTATATGGAAAAAATATGATATAATTAACTTGGTGATATTATGTTAGATAGATTAGAAACATTAGTTGGTAATAATAATATAGAAAAATTAAAAAACACTACAATACTTATTATAGGATTAGGTGGAGTAGGAGGCTATGCATTAGAAAGTATAGTAAGAAGCGCAGTAGGTAAAGTAATAATTGTTGATAAAGACATAATAGATATAACTAATTTAAATAGACAAATCATAGCTACTAAAAATAATATTGGATTAAATAAAGCAGATGTTGCTGAACAAAGAATTAATGAAATAAGTAATACAAAAGTAATAAAAATAAAAGAGTATATAACAAAAGATAATATAGAAATACTTTTTAATGAAAAAATAGACTATATAATTGATGCCTGTGATACAATTGAAACTAAAATAGAATTAATAAAAGAATCATTAAAAAGAAACATAAAAATAATATCATGTATGGGTACAGCTAAAAAAATGGACCCATCATTATTAAAAATAATAGATATTAGAAAAACTACTACAGATCCTATTGCTAGAATAATAAGAAAAAAACTAAATGATGAAAATATAAAAGAAAAAGTAATGGTTGTATCAAGTGATGAAACACCCATTAATATAAACAAATTAGGGTCTAATTCATTTGTTCCCGCAGTAGCAGGGCTTTTATGTGCGAGTTATGTAATAAACGATATAGTGGGTGATGTTAATGAAACTAATTAAAGAAATAAGTAAAATAGTATCTAATATAGAAGGTAGTTTAATTGGAATTGGTATTGAAGAAGAAATAATAATAAATAAAATAGAAAAAAATAAAAAAATAGTAAAATGTGATTTACTAAATTGTTATACTCCGGATAGTACAGAAAAAGGTAAATTAAAAAAAATCAAAATAAGAAAATTGAGAAAAAAGTTCAAAAAAAACAAAACCAATTATATTATTTATAATTTTGAAAAAGTTTGTGATTTTAAAGAAAAGTTTATATATGATAGTATATATATATGCAATAGAGAAATATATATATATAATAAATCATTAAACATAGAAAGTACTATAAGAAAATATAGTAGATTTTGTAAAATAACAGAAATAAAATGTGATAATGGTATAATATACAAAATAGAACAATTTAAAAAAATGAATAAACTTAATGAGCTTACAAATAAAATAAAAGATTATATAATTGATAGCATAGATTTTATAAGTAATATGTTATCATAATACTTATTTTAAAATAAAAAAATAACTTTCAAAAAAGTATATCAAAAGATATATTTTTTTTTGAAAAAATAATGTAAAATTGACATAAAATCATTTACAAACATCTAATAAAATAGTAAAATAGTGGTAAGCAGTGGAAAAAAGTGGAATAAAGTGGGTGATGTCTATGTTTATGGGAGAATACAATCATACTATTGATGAAAAAGGAAGATTAACTATTCCTTCAAAAATAAGAGAACAATTAGGTCATGACTTTATTGTTACAAGAGGATTAGATAACTGTTTATTTATTTATCAAAAAAACGAATGGGAGAATCTAATCAATAAATATAAAGAACTGCCAAATACAAAAGATGCTAGAAACTTTATGAGATTTTTTCTATCAGGTGCTACAAATAATGAATTTGATAAACAAGGTAGAATTAATATCGCTAACCCATTAATAAAATATGCTAATTTAAAAAAAGACTGCGTAATTATAGGTGTTAATGAAAGATTAGAAATTTGGGATAAAGAGTCTTGGAATAACTTTATTGAAACAAATGAAGCTAACTTATCAGATATTGCAGATAAACTATTTGAGATAAATATATAATGCATAAATCAGTATTACTTGATGAATGTATAAAATATTTAAACTTAAAAGAGAATAGTGTAGTAGTAGATGCAACTCTTGGATACGCAGGACATAGTAGTGAAATATTAAAAAAAATACCAAAAGGGTTTTTATATTCATTTGATCAAGATAATGAAGCAATAATAATGAGTAATGAAAAATTAAAATCAATAGCAGGTAATTACAAAATAATAAAAAGTAATTTTGTTAATATAATAGAACAATTAGAAAAATTTAGTATTACTAAAGTAGATGGTATACTATTTGATTTAGGAGTTTCAAGTCCACAATTAGATGAAGATTATAGAGGATTTAGTTTTCATTTAGATGCTAAACTAGATATGAGAATGGATTTAGAAAACGAATTAACAGCTTATAAAGTTGTTAATGAATATAGCAGTGAATCACTAATGGATATATTCTATAAATATGGTGAAGAAAAATATGCTAAAAGTATAGTTAATAGAATAATTGAATATAGAAAAACAAAACCAATAGAAACAACTCTAGAATTAGTAGAAATAATTAAAACAGGAGTTCCAGAAAAATACAAAAGAGAAAAACATCCAGCTCGAAAAGTATTTCAAGCTATTAGAATAGAAGTAAATAAAGAATTAGATGTTTTTGAAAGTTCTTTAAAAGATGCATTAACATTGTTAAATATAAATGGTAGAATTTGCGTAATAACATTTCATTCATTAGAAGATAGAATTTGTAAAAATATATTTAAAAGTGTTACAGAAGTTGATAAAAATATAAAAAATATGCCAATTATACCAGATGAATATTTGCCAAATTATAAAATAGTAAAAGTAATAGAACCTAGTTCTAAAGAAATAGAAGAAAATAGTCGAGCTAGAAGCGCTAAATTAAGAGTAATTGAAAGAATAAAGTGAGGAAGAAAACATGAAAAAAACAAGAAAAGTTAAAATGACTAAAGGTGAAACATTATTATATACAACAGCTTTTATTTGTTTTTTAGGCATGGTAATTTCAAAAGTATTCTTAGGAGCAGGTATAACTAATTTAAGTATGAGTGTAGAACAAATGAAGTATGATATTGAAAGCCAAGAAAAGAAAAATGAAAGTTTAACAATGAAAGTAAATGAATTAACTTCTTTTGATAAAGTTAAAACAGTTGTATCTGAAATGGGTTTAGCGTATAATAATGATAATATAATTATAATTAACGACTAATAGAGGTGTAAAAATGAATACAAAGAAAAAACAAAGAATAAATATTTCAATGATAATATTTTTGTTTTTCTCTCTTTGTATTTTTTTGTTGTATATAAGATTTGCTTATTTAACTTTTTCTGAAAAAATAGATGATGTAAACATGAGTGAATTTGCTGCTAACAGAAACGTTGTAAAGAAAACAATAAGCGCTAAAAGAGGAACTATTTATGACTCTGAAGGAAACATACTAGCACTTAATGTTAGTTCATATACATTAATTATTGCTTTAGAAAAAAGCAAAGTTTATAATGGAGAAAATTATGTTAAAGATGTTGAAAAGACAGCTTCAGCTTTATCTAGCGTTTTAACAGTTGATAAAGACTACTTAGTTAAAGTTTTAAGCCAAGATAAATATCAAGTAGAATTAGGTGTTTATGGAAGTGGTTTAACTGAATTAAAAAAAGATGAAATATTAGCTTTAGGCTTATCAGGAATAAGTTTTACTGAAAGTCAAAAAAGGTATTATCCAAATGGAGATTTCGCATCATATATTATTGGTTATGCTAAAACAAAAGATATTGAAACATATGATGAAAATGATGTTAAATGTGTTTCAAGTGCTATTGTAGGAGAACTAGGAATTGAAGCATCATATGATGATCAACTAAGTGGAGAAGATGGTTCTTTAGAATATCAACAAAGTAGATATGGATATAAAATAACAGGAACAGATGAAATTAGGATTGATGCAGCAGATGGTAATAACATATATTTAACAATCGATTCAAATATTCAAAGATTTGTAGAAACAGCAGTTAAAAAAATAGATGAAAATTATTCTCCTGAATGGACAGTTTTTGCTGTAATGGATGCTAAAACAGGAGACATTTTAGGTTTTTCAACAACACCATCATATGATCCAAATATTAAAGATATTACAAACTATGAAAATCCTTTAGTAACATTTACTTTTGAACCGGGTTCAACAATGAAAACATATACATATATGTGTGCTATGGAAAATAATGGTTATGATGGTAATGAAACATACCAATCTGGTAATTACACAATAGGAGAATATACAATTAATGACTGGAATAACGGTTTAGGTTGGGGAACTATTAGCTTTGATAAAGGCTATGAATATTCAAGCAACGTTGGAGTTGTTAACTTACTAGAAAAACATTTAGATCAAAAAAAATTAAAAGAATGTTTAAAAAAATATGGATTTGGTAAAAAAACAGGAATAGAATTATCAAGAGAATCATCAGGTAGCCTTGATTTTAATTATGAAGTTGAGTATGCTGCTGCTGGATATGGACAAGGAATTACAACTACAGTTATTCAACAATTACAAGCTTTAACACTAATATCTAATAATGGTAAAATGCTAAAACCACATATTATAAGTAAAATTGTTAATCCTAATACAGGAAAAACAGAATATGAAAGAGAAATTGAAGAAAGCGAACAATTAGTTAAAACATCTACAGTAGATAAGTTAAAAGAGTTGATGTATAATGTTATTCATGGTACAGATGCTGGATCAACGGGTTACATTTATAAAATAGATGGATTTAATATAATTGGAAAAACAGGAACAAGTCAAATATATGATATGGCTAGTGGCTCATATTTAATAGGAGACAATTTATATATTTACTCATTTGAAGGAATGTATCCAAAAGATGATCCTGAAATAATAATATATGCTGCTATGAAAAAACCATTATGGGGTAAATCATCAGGCCTATATACTTATACAAAAGATGTTATTCAAAGTATAAGTAAATATAAAAATATGTTTACAGAAATAACAGAAAAACAAGTTGAAACTTATACTGTAAAATCATACTTAAGTAAAAACACAGATACAGTAAAGCAAGAATTAATAGAAAATAATATAGATGCTATTATTATTGGAAGTGGTAATAAAATAACTTTACAATCTGTTCCTAAAAATACTGAGTTAACATCAAAAGACAAAATAATTTTATTAACAAATAGTTCTGATTATAAAATGCCTAATTTAACTGGATTTAGTAGAACTGATGTAATAACTTTATTTAATTTACTTAATATTAAATATGAAATAGAAGGAACAGGGTATGTAGTTAGTCAAAACTATCCTGAAGGCACACCAATTTCAACAGATTTAACTATTAATGTAAAATTAGAAGATAAAATAGTAGCCAAAGAGGTAGAGACAACAGAATAATATTTACTTAAAAATATATTTTTGTTATAATTAAAATATAGTAGGAGGATAATTATGAAAAATAAAGGTTTTACTTTATTCGAATTATTAGGAGTTATTGTTATAATAGCAACTCTATCGTTGATAGTTTTTCCACTTGTTTCAACATATATAAATAAATCAAAAGAAAGATTATATGAAATACAAGTAAAAGCTATAGAAAAATCAGCTGAAAAATGGACTTTAGATAATTTAGATAAAATAGATAAGTATCATCTTAATGATACTTATGTAACACTTTCATATATTAAATATTTAGGCTATTTGGAAAAAGATAACATAATAAATCCTAAAAACAAAGAAATAATGGATGGTTGTGTTTTAATAAAATATGATTCTAATAAAAAAAGTTATGTTTATACATATAATGAAATAGATTGTGCGAATAATAGTGCTATTAATAATTCAAATATTGTATATTCATATAATAATATTGATAGTGAATTAGGTATTTATAAAAATGATTATGTAGCAAAAGTTCCTTTTTACTTATCATTACTTTCAAAAAACGAAAATAGTTTAAAAGTTTTAGGTCAAACAGATTCTGGTTTATATGATTTAACTAATGAATATGTTTTTAGAGGATCAGTTGTTAACAATTATGTTACATATAATTCTAAAAACTGGAGAATATTAAGTATTGATAAAAACGATTATTCAATGAAGTTGATATCAACTAGTGGTGTTTCAGCTGCTTGGCATGGTAGCAATATTACTAATTTTGAAGATTCAAGCTTAAAAACAATATTAGAAGGTAGTGTTAGTGTATATTCAAATTTATTAGATACTTGGTATAATGGAACTATTGCTTACTCAAATCCTATGAGTATAGAGGCATTAAGAAGTAGTTTAGTTTCTACTTCAATAGTTTCCAAAGCAGGTTTAATATCTGTATATGATTATGCTTTAGCTTCAACTAGTTGTAATGCAAACATTCTAGACGCTAGTTGCATTAGTAATAATTATTTGCATACAATGTTTAATTTAAAAGGTGTATGGACAATGAATAATGATGGCTCTAAAATATGGTATATTAATAATACTGGAAATTTAGCTTTAACTAATGCTATGGAGGGAACTTACTATTATTATACGGTAATAAAATTACCCGTTAATATTTATTGTGAAAATCTAGAAGCAACAGGTAGTGAGCTTGCCCCATATTTATTAAAATAATATTTAAAAAGGAACAAAAGTGTTCTTTTTTTATAATCATAATAAATTTAACCAAAAAGAGAGAAATATGTTTGCAAAACTTTACACTTTTTGATATAATTAAAACGTATAGTAGGTGAGATATATGCAAGGTAAAGTTACAACTGAAATGTATTTGAATTTTAAAGTTAAATGGATAATAGATTTTAGTAAAGAACTTTTACCATTAGATTCACTCAAGAAAATAAATTTTTCACACTTTGAAACAACAATATATGAATATTATAATAATATAATATTGAAAAGCAAAGATTTAGATGAGGTTTTATCTGAATTTGAAAATGCTAATGAAGTATTGAATTCACTTGTAAAAAACAATATAACAGATAAAAAAACACAATTACTATATGTATGTATGTTTAAAGATGATGTTATTATTTCTTGGGGTAATGAACTAACAAAAAGCGAATTACTAATGAAAAAATTATGTATGTCGCTAATCTCTACTATTAATATTGCTTTAGAGTTAGACCAAAATGTAACTTTAGAGGCAACTTCTAAAATAGCTTATAAAAAAGCTATAAAAAGAGTGCTGGAAAAAATTAATGTAGGTTCAGATCTTTTAATGAGTTTAGAAGAAAAAAAGATTAGACTTTCTAAATTATTTGAAGAATATGAAACAAAAAATTTAAAATTTGTTAAAAAACATAATAAAAATACAAATTTTAATATCAGATACATTAAAATATATGCACAAGATGATTCAAATACATCAATGTATTTGAGCAAATTAAATTATGCTATAAAAGAACTTAGTAAAGAAAATAAAAAGGAAGTATTTAAAATTGCTTCTAGAAGTAATGTAGAAACAAATTTAATGAAAATTAAATTAGAGATTGTTACTTTTAATTTATTTAAAGAAATGTTAAATGGTAAAAATAAAATAATATTTATTGATTTACCAAAAGACTTTCTTAAATTAAAAACTAACTGTTCATTTATAGAACATTTGCTTGTTAATGTAAAAGATAGAATATATCTTAACATTAACTATGATGAATTACTTTTATATAATTTAGAATTCAAAAGTTTAAAAGAAAAAGGTATAAAATTTTCAGTTACAAAAGGAGAAAAGGAAATTAATTTTAAAAAAATGTATGACATAAAATACTTTTTCTTAAAACAAGAAGAAACAATTTCATTTAATAAAACCTTAACTGAATTAAAATTGGGCAAAATAGAACCAATTATTACTGAATTTAAAAACAAAACAAATGATTTCAATTATTATATTAAGTAATAGTCACTAGAATTTGGGTGGTTTTTTGAAAGACAGAATGACAGTAAAGACAACGGCAAAAGAAGTATATAAAAGAAAATTATTAATGAGAATAGTTACAATTATAATAGCATTCTTATTACTCTTTTTATCACTTTTATATTGTATACTTTATATTGTAAATACCAAAGGTAATTTTACAATTTCGCTAGACCCAAATCTAAAAGCTAATAAAAACATAGTTATGTCAGCAACAAGTGATTTTGCTGAAAAAAAATTATTATTAGAAACAAGTGCTTTAGAATATATGGATAATATATCAGAAAGTTGGTTGCCTATTGATATTGATAACTATGAAGGTGAACATAATGGTAATAATTATTTGGCATATACTTTCTTTGTTAAAAACGAAGGAAAAGAAAAAACCAATTATGTTGTATCTATTGATATAATATCAGTTATAAAAAATGTTGATGAAGCAATTAGAGTAGCAGTTTATATTGATGGAAAAAAAGAAGTGTATGCTAAAAAGAATAATTCTACAAAAGAACCAGAACCAAATACAATTGAATTTAATAATGATTCACAAGTAATGATTAAAAATATTCAAAATTTTAAACCGGGTGACATTAATAAATATACAATTGTTGTATGGCTTGAAGGTAATGATCCAAATTGTATAGATTCAATTTTGGGTGGAGAAATGAAAATGAACATGTCTTTAGGTGAAGACAAAGCTTAGATTATAAGAAATAGGAGTGGAAATAATATGAAAAAGAAAAAAGTTTTAATGGCCTTTGCTATGTTATTATTAACTGGAGCTGCTTTAACTACTGCATCATATGCATGGTTTACAGCAAATACTAGATTACAATTAGGTGAGTTAGACGTTAACGTTAGAGCTGCAAATGGTATTCAAGTGTCAGTTGATGCTTTAAGTTGGAAATCAACTTTAACAACAGATGAAATAACACATTCACTTTATGCAGGAAGTACTAATCAATTTCCAACAACTTTAGAACCAGTATCAACAATTGGTTCAACAACAGCTGGAATATTTGATATGTATTACGGTGCTTTACAAGAAGATGGAACAATCACTTTAACAAAAGAAGCTGACGTACAAAGTATAACTGGTACAGTTGGTAAATATCTTGCATTTGATCTATTTATAAATGCAACAGAAACAAAAGAAATAGAATTATTAAATACATCTGTTGTAACAGTAAACGGTGCTACAGATAGAGGATTAAAATATTCAGCACGTGTTGGTTTCTTAAACAAAGGAACAGATGCAACAAGTACAGCAGCAACAGCATATGCTTTAAATTCAACAGTTTCTCAAACAATTTGGGAACCAAATTCAGATCAACATACAGCAATAGCAATAAACAATAGTGGAGCTGTAGCTGGAACTAAATCAACTTATAATGGAGCTAGAGCTATAGGAACAAATGTTGCATTAAATAGTGCAGTAAACTTTGGAACTTTATCAGCAACTTTAGTTAGTACAAATACTGATAATTCTTTATGGCCAAATGATACAATATTTACTGTAAATGCAGGTATAACAAAATTAAGAATTTATGTATGGATTGAAGGACAAGATGTTGACTGTGAAAATTCAGCTTCACTTGGTTCAGGAATAAGCGTAGATATTAATTTAAATGCTAAATAGTAATTAGAAAAGAGGCGTTTAAATGAAAAAAGTACTATCTTATTTATTTGATTTTGTAATAGTACTTGTAATAATATTTGCAGTATTAATTACATTAATCTCTTTAAATAGTAACAAAAATGGTATTTCTAATATTATGGGGTATATACCTCTTAATATTCAAACAGAATCAATGGAAAAAACAATTAATTCTGGAGATTTAATTATAGTAAAAGAAACAAAATTTGATAAATTAAAAGAAAATGATATAATTTCTTTTCTTTCGACAGAACAAGATAAAACAATTATTAAAACACATAGAATAATTGAAATTATAGAACAAGAAAATATTAAATCATTAGTTACAAAAGGTGATAATAATGAAGTAAAAGATGATGAACTAGTTATTGAATCAAACTTTATTGGTTCATATAGTAAAGTACGTATTCCATTATTAGGAGCTTGTTTAACATTCTTAAAAACACAAATTGGATTCTTTTTATTCATAATACTTCCACTTTTTATAGTATTTGTATATCAATTATATAAATTTATAACTACAATAATGGAAGAAAAAAAGAAAGAATTAGTTGAACAAATAAGAAAAGAAGAAAAATTAAAAATAAAAAATGAAGATGAATAATCTTCTTTTTTTTAGTTCTCTAAAAAAACCTTAAAAACCTTTAAAATATATTAAAAATAACTATATTTTTGTTGTTGAAAAACCATAAAAATGATATAATTATTTATAGTGGAATACTATGAATTATTAAGTATTTAACAAACATAATTATGAGGTGGAAAAGATGGACGTTTTTATAAGATTTTTGTTTGATTTTATGTCGCAATTCTTTAGTGGTATAATTCAAATATTTTCGAACATAGGTAGTGGTATAGCTAAAATGGTAGATATAAATGCATACTCAAAAATAATCAAAGGTTATGAAGGAGATATGAAAGGTGCTGACTGGATATTTGTTGGTTTAGTAATCTTAGTCTTTGTTATATTAATTGGACTTATGGTTTTTGCTGTATTTTTAATGATTAGAAAATATATTAGATTTAGAAAAACATTAGTCGAACAAGAAGAACTATTAGAAGAAGTAGCAGACCTAAATAAATCAGTTTTAAAACTAACTCAAGAAAAAGAAAAAATATTAGCTATGAAAGTTAGTCAATTAGGTTTAAAAGCTGGAGATGTAGTATTAGATGAAACACTTGAAGAAACAACTGATACAGAAAAAAACCCTGCTAATAAATCTAGATTTTATAATTTAACAGAAATAGATAGAAAATATGAAAACTATGAACCTGTAGATTTTAAAAACAAATTTGATTTAGAAGAATTAGTAAAAACTTTTAGAAACTATGCTGCATCAAAAATGAAACTATATTATAAAGAAGAAATAATAAGATTATTTATTTCTTCATTAGCGTCAACAAGATTAGTAATCTTACAAGGTATATCTGGTACAGGTAAAACTTCACTACCATATGCCTGGGGTAAATTTATAAAAAATGATGCAATAATAGCTTCAGTACAACCATCTTGGAGAGATAGAACAGAATTATTTGGTTACTTCAATGAATTTACAAAAAGATTTAATGAAACAGAAGTTCTATCAAAAATGTATGAAGCTAATTATAGAGACATTGTATATTTAACAATTCTAGATGAAATGAATATAGCTCGTGTTGAATACTATTTTGCAGAAATGCTATCAATTCTAGAAATGCCATCAAGAGATGAGTGGGTAATAGATTTAGTTCCAAATGTATGGCCAGACGATCCAAAAAAATTAACTGATGGAAAACTTAAAATACCAGAAAATATGTGGTATATAGGAACCATAAATAATGATGATTCAACATTTATGGTTACAGATAAAGTATATGATAGAGCTATGCCAATAGACATAAATGATAAAGGAGAAGCATTCGACGCTCCATTAACAGATAGTCTTGAAATAAGTAGTAAATATTTAGAAAGCTTATTTGTTCAAGCAAAAGAGGCACATCCTGTAAGTGAAGAAATATTAAAAAAACTAGAAGAAATGGATAACTATGTAATAGAACATTTTAGATTAGCTTTTGGTAATCGTATAGTAAAACATGTAAGAGAATTTATTCCAGTATATATTGCCTGTGGTGGTAAAGAAATAGATGGTCTTGATTATGTAATTGCTAAAAAAATATTAAGAAAATTTGAACAATTAAACTTATCTTTTATAAGAGACGAAATAGATAGCTTTATAAAATATTTAGATGGTTTATTTGGTAAAGAAAATATGAAAGAATGTAAAGATTATTTAAATAGACTTAAAAAATTAATGTAGGAGGTAAGTATGGAACCAATTATAACAAATATTCTAAACAATATAGATACAAATATAAAACAAGAGTTCTTAACAAAAAACGAATCTTTATTAGCTATAAAAAAAGATTCAAAAAAAGTAGAATTTGATTATAGTTGGTTAGAAAAAATAGAAGAAACAATTGAAAGCTTAGATAATATTGTAAGAAATCCAAGAAAGTTTATAAGCCAAGAAGAAGAAATAGTTCCAGTAGAAAGAGCTAAAAAAATATCAATGGAAAGTATTAAGCATTTAGCGACTCATACAAGTTTAATTCAAGAGTTTGATGAAGAAGAGGGAACTGTAACCCCTTCAAAAGTTTTAAATATAAATAAAGAAGAAAGTTTTGATATATATGAAAATAGATTTATATATTCATTATTATTAAATTTAAGTATGTTTATAGCAAAAAGAAAAGAATTAACAAAAGAAGGTTCTAATTCTAAAATTAATAAACAATTCAAATATACTTCTACAACAAAAATAGGACATGAAAATATTAAGATAGATTTAAATTTAGAAACAGAATACTTTGAAGATTTAGTTGGTATGAACCCAAGTGGGATGAGTTTAAGTGAAAGACTAGATAGAGTAGAACTTATAATAAGTGACTTTATAAAAAGTCCATTTATGAAAGAATTACAATTAGGACATATCATAATGGTTAAATCACCAATTAGAAAAACAAATGTAATTTTAAAAAATCTTAATTTTCAAAAAGCTTTAGAACTTTGGGAATTTATAGAACAATATAATGTTTTAGATAAAATAGAAACTAGTGATTCAAAAGATTATAATGATGAAGGAAAACTAAAAGAAAATATGGACGAAGCATTTTTACTTGATTATTTAATACTTAATATAGCAGAACAAAAAGAAATTACTGGAATGAAAAAGTATTATATAAATAAAATAATAAAAGACTTTGTAAATAATAATGATATAAATGATAAACAATTTAAAAAAATAATTAATCATGAATTTGAAATAGTATATAAAGAAAAGAAAAAAAGAGAAAATAGAATTGAAAGCATCTTTAAAAAACAATTTGATAAATTTAAATCAGATAATAAGGAAGCTTTAGAATGCTTAAGGTAAAAATATGAATAATAAAAAAAAAATATTGTCATATGGATTTGAACTAGTAGTAATAATTGTTTCAATTTTAATTGCTAGTTACGCATGGTTTAATCAAAATAAAGAAATAAAAACAAATGACTTAAATATAAAAACAAATGCCCACCTAGATTTACAAATATCATTAGATGGAATAAATTGGACTACAGAAACAGTATTAAATATAGATGATGATTTCAAATTTAAAAACGAAATCACAGGAAATGGAATTAATTTTTATGTTTCTTCTTTAAAAAGAGATGATGGTACACCAATCTCATTTAAACAAGCAACAAAAAATAAAGACTATTTAGAATTTGATATATGGTTTAAACTATCAGGAATTGGTGGAATATTCTTAGAAGATAGTTCTTATATAATCCCATCAGTTGGTACCAATATAGAAAATTTAATAGGAGAAAATGTTGAAAGAAAAAGCTCTTCAGGTAATTTCAGTAGAGACTTAGTTGCATCATCAGTAAGAATGGCATTTATAGAAAATGAAGAAATAAACAATGAATATATACCTCTATCAATACCAAACTTAGTATGGGCTCCAAATAAAAACTATGAAATAACATGTGATGAATATTGTCAAGTTAATCTAAATTCATTAAATTATCAAGACTATTCTTATATAGATGCCCACGATAGTGCGAACTATGAACAAAAAAATGTAACAAATTTAAAAGATGAAATAAAAGCTTCTTATGAAAATAATAAAGCTAATGGAGACCCTTTAATTACATATATCAATTCTGATGAAAAAGATATAAAAAAAGTAACAGTTAGAGTATGGATTGAAGGAAATGATAGAGATAATGTTACTGCTTTAACAGGTGGAATATTTCAAATGAATATAAACTTTACTGCAATTTCAAAACAAATTGATTCATCATTACCAGATGTTACAATAAATGAAAATACAATTTCAGGATTTACTAATAATATGGAATATTCTACAAACTATGGTTTGACATGGATTACATATGAAGAAAATCCCAACCCAACATTTAGTAATCAAACTGTTTATATTAGAAAAAGTGAAACTAAAGAAAATTTAGCATCAAATTATAAAATATTAGAATATTAGGAAGTGACATATGAAAAAAAAGAATTTTACACTTAGTATTATTACTATAGCTCAAGTAGTACTTTTATTAATAATCGCATCATATGCATGGTTTTCAGATAAAAGTAATCCTAGCATATCAGAAAATAATATTCAAGTATCTTCAGCTCAAGGATTAGTAATTAAATTAGCTCCAGACAGTGAAGCAAGAACAACAGTTAATTTAAATGAACTACTAAGTGATTTTGATTCTTTTGAGTTAAAGCAAATGTCAAGTTCAAATGCTACTGATTTTTATCTAATAGACTTTGGCGCTGGATTAGCAAACAATCTTCCAATGTTTACAAAAATTATTCCAGATGATGTAACAAACAGAATAAATATGGAAACATATGGATGTATTGATTATAATTTTTATTTACAAACAGAAGATTTCGCTAAACATGTTTATTTTCATAAAGATTCATATATAACTGGAGCTGCTGCTAATGCTATAAGAGTAGCAATTACTGTTAACGATGTAGGATATGACTTTAAAAAAATATTTGGAACAGTAAGAGAAAATGGAATAACAGATGAATTTACAACAAAAGCAGTAATAGCTGAAGGAGAATTTGAATATAGTGATCTTGATAATGATTTGGTATCAAATCAAGTCGTATATACATTCTCAGACTATAACGGAGGAAGAGGCACAAGTGATGATATATCAATTGATTTATCAAAAGTATTATTTACTATAGCTCCAAATACAGCAGTAAAAGTAAATGTAAAAGTATGGCTAGAAGGTGGAGACGAAGATTGTGATAATGATATATCAGATACAACTATTGATACATTAATAAAATTTGGTAGTGCTAACGTATTAAGAGATGCACCAAATGTATATGCAAACAATTCACTTAAAACAATTACAAATTTAACTACCGAAATGGAATTTGCTTATACAAACGATGAAAACACAGAATGGACAACAGTTACAAATTTAGCAATGCATTATACAGCTGGCTCAACAGTTTATGTTAGATATAAAGAAATAGAAGGAGTTTCACCATGTTCTTATATAACAACAGTGATATTTAATGGGTAGTAATATGAAACAAAGAAATATACATTTAAACTTAATATTAACTATTCTAATATTAGTATCAGCATTCGCATGGATGATTACTGGAGCTTCTCGTGGTGAAATAATAGATTATTCTAGACACGCTGTAATAACAGCAGTTGATATAGATGTAGAATTATATGAATTAATAAATGAAGAATATGTATTAGTTACAGCCGAAAAATTGAATTTAACTAATATGGCACCAGGTGATAAAAGACAATTTAGATTTGATGTAACAAATAATAATAATAATATTTCAACTTCGAAAATTGTGTTTTCAGATATAGTTGGTGATATAGAACTACTTAAAAACAAAATATTTATTGGTAGTTCAAATCCAAGAATATTTGAATATTCATTAGCTGAAAAACTTGAATTAACAACTAATAATAAATATATATTTAGATTTAATGATAATTTTGAAGTAGAAGCTAAAACTAAAGTATCACTATATTGGTATATTAGTTTAGATAGTAAAGCTAGTAATGAAATAGCTAATAAGACTTTAACGATAGATAATATAAGTTTTATAAGACCTTAAGGAGGATTTATGGCAAAGAAAATATTGAACATATTAGAAACAACTATATTAATAATTTCATGCTTTCTTTGTATTTTTGTACTATTACAAAAATTTGTCTTAAAAGAAAACGGATTATTTGGATATAAAACATTTGTAATAGTCACTAGTAGTATGCAGCCTTCTTTGGAAATTGGAGATGTAATTTTAATAAAAAAAATAAATCCTGATAAAATTAAAATAGGAGACATAATAACATATCAAGGAATGGAATCGGATTTTAAAAATAAAATAATAACTCATAAAGTAAAAGATATAGGAATAGAGGAAGAAAAAAAGATATTTTATACACAAGGAACAACAAATACAATGGTTGATCCAGCTGTTTATGAAGAACAAATATTAGGTAAATTAGTTTACAAATTTAAATTCATAAGCCTTATGAGTAAAATAGTGAGATCAAAAACAGGGTATATCTTATTAGTCTTTATACCACTTATATTTATTTTTGTAAGAGAAATGATTAAATTTAAAAAAAATCTAAATTGATTTGAAAGGAGATGATGCTATGAAAAAGATTTGTAAAAAAATTACAACTATTTTGGCATCATTTTTTAATAAATTATTTAATTATAAGATTTTCTTTAAGATAAAAAGAAATATTTACTTTTTTAAGAAAAAAACAAAAGATTTAATTTTTAATATAAAAGAAATACTAATCAGAATTAAAAAAAATATTAATATTAGTTTTACTAAAATTAAAGATTCAAAATATATAAAAGATACATCAATTAGAAAATCTTTTCTAACACTTATATTTGTATTAATCTTATTGGCAAATTCATTTGCTTGGTTATATGATGAATATATAGGCAGTGGAGCTGATTTTAAAGTTGGAGAAATAAGCCACCAAGTAATTCAATATAATGAATTTGGTGAGGTTTTAGAAAACAATACTGAAACTCAAACTATAATTTATGAAAATAATATGAGTAATATTACTAGAAATAGTAAATTTATTGAAGTAAAAAACACAGGTACATTAAATATGGAATTTAGTATGGCTTTTTCAATGGAAGGTACAATTGAAACTGCAGGTTTATTATATTATAGATTATATGAAGTGACAGATGAAGTAAATAGCATGGAAACAACTTCAATATATGATACGAAAATTAAAGCATATGCAGCTAGTAATCCTATTATGTCAACAATTGAAACAGATACATCAATTCCAATAAGTAACATGTCACTATTAAATAATCAAATAAAAATAGATACAGTAATAGATGATAGTTCAAAATACTATAGATTAGATTATGGTATGTATCAAACAGTAAATACTTCATTATATTCTAATGAATCATTTTCAGTTCACATGGATGTTTACTCTTCTCAAGAAGGTGTTATCACAGCTGAAAATAGAGAAGGACAAATTTTTGATGTTCAAACAGAAGCACAATTTAGAGAAACACTATTATCTGCTATAGCAGGAGATACAATAAAATTATTAGAAGATATTAATATTGATGGAATAGTAAATATTTCTAAAAGAATTAATCTTGATACAAATGATCATACATTAACAGTAAATGGAGATTTAATATATGAATTTGTAAGTATGGGTAATTTAAAAATTGATTTAAGTGGAATGGGCAGATTAATTGTTACGGGTAATTTATATTTAAATGCTCCAAAAGCTCAAATAAACATTTTAGGAGAAAACAAAAACTATGATATGGCAGTAGCAGGTAATATGACTGTAAATGCTATTCAAGATAAAGAAGTAGATGGTGTTTTCTTAGAAAACGTTAGAATTGTTAAAAATATAAATAGTTTAATACCAATAGATTTAATAGTAATGTCTAATACAAGATTGACAATAGGCCCTAATGTAGAATTAGGTGTAGTAAAGGCCAAAGAAAATTCTACAAACATTGAAATAATAAATAATGGAAATATTATCCAAATTAATATGTCAGAAATGAAACTATTAGATACATTTACTAAAGCACAAATATATATATATAATTTAGGTCAAATATATGGAGTTTTAGGTAGCTCAGGAATAATATTACCAAGTACAGCTACTCCTTATACAGGACCAAATCAAGGAAACACTTTAATAATTAGAGGTATAACATCAAGCGATATTACTGTAACAGGTTCAGATAATTTTGATATAAGTAATATAACTTCAAATGAAGATGATGTTACAGTAATCCCAGAAGATGGAATAGATGATGCATACATAATTTATATAAAAGACTCTTTAGTATCTGTTGAAAGCATTTTAACTGATTATTTTGTTTCATTAAACTTGACAGCATCTACTAATATAGCAAATATCAAAAAACTAACAATTTATACAGTAAATGCTCAATATGTAGAAAATGAAGATTTTGATTATTTAAAAAGTGATAGTTTAGCTAGCTTAGAATATTTAAATCTTGCTAACTCAAAAGTAATAGATGGAAATGTAATAAACAGAATCAAATCAGATGCATTAAGAAATAAAACAACTTTAAAAACAGTTATATTACCAAACGGAGTAACAGAAATAGGTTCATATGCATTTTATAATGTATCTCTAGGATATATTCCAAGTGATATAAATGAAACATTTAACTTTTTAGAAATACCTTCTAATGTAGCAAAAATAGAATCATATGCATTTTATGGCTCAAAATATGTTAAATTTAAGTCAGTAGTTACACCTACCATAAATTCAAATGCATTTTCTACTATAGCAAAATATTTTGTAATTGATGGAGTAATTACAAATTATCAAGAACTATCTAATATTGATTCTTCAAAAGTATATAGAAATGCCTTTTTATCAGATGATAGGAGATACTTTGTTTACGAAACAACAACAGGTGCGGGTATATCTTATATAATAAATAATTCTTTAACAGGTACATCTTTAGGAATACCAAATGTTGTAACAATATCTGGAACAAGTGTAAGAGTAACATCTCTGGGTACAAATAGTTATAGAGAAATGCAAATACAATCAAGTAGTGGAGCTGCCCTTGTATTACCAAATACAGTAACTGAAATAGAATCATATGCATTTTATAATTTAAATTTAACTTCAGCAACATTTACAAATGTTATTAAAATAGGTTCATATGCATTTTATAATACAAATATAGAAAGTGTTAGTTCTAATAATTTAAATATAATTGGAAACTATGCTTTTACAAATTCAGCAATTAAAACATTAGCTATTGAGAATATAGAAGAAATAGGTGACTATGCATTTGCTAATTCATCAGTTATGTATGAAGCAAAAGTTGGAAATGTTAAAATTATTGGTGATTATGCCTTCTATGATTGTAAATATATGGCAAGATTTTATATAAACAATAATGAAACAAATAAGGTAAATAATACAGAAACAATAGCTATTGAAATAGGAGAAAATGCTTTATTTGTAAATTGGGGTTATTATATAGATAAAAGACTTAGAATGTATGTGCCAGATGGTAAAAATGAAATGGATACTGCATATCTGGATTTATACAAAAATTTATTTCCGGATTATAAAAATTACATTTATATTGCAGGAAACGATATTGGAAATTATACATATTTAGCAACACCATATACAATAAGTGAATATACAGCTAGAGAAATAACAATTAATAATAGTAGTGGAACAACATCTACAGGATATGAAATTATTTCATATCAAGGAAATGATTTAACAAGCGAATATACAGTTCCAAGTACTTTAACAGTAAATGGAATAACAAGAAATGTTATTTCAATAGGACCATATGCATATATAAATGCTAATTCAAATGGCTTAGTTAAAATTTCAAATAATAATTTAATTAATATTGATGACTATGCTTTTTATGGAATAGATATTAGTTATGCAAAAGTAAACAATTTATTAACTATTGGAAAATATGCATTTTATGATACAAAATTACAAACGGCAGAATTTACATCTTTACAAAGTATAAAACAAAATGCACTTTCAAATATTAGTACACTAATAAGCCTAAATCTAGGAACAGTAAATAGTATTGGAGAAAATGCAGTAAGTAATAATCCAAATCTAGAACAGTTATATTTAAAAAATACGACAAATAATATTACACTAGAAGGAACACCATTTTCTAATATTGGAACAAATTCAAATGACAGACTTAGAATATATGTTCCAAATGATAATATAAATTACTATAGAACAATATTGCCTAGTTATTCTAATTATATTTATGGAACAGGATTTATAAAAGGATCTTATATAAATACTCCAATTAATTATGATATAGGAGAATATTCTGTAAGAGAAGTAACAAAAATAAACAATAATGGAGATAACATTACAGGTTGGGAACTAGTGGAATATCATGGAGCAAACTTAACTAGTGGTTATACATTACCAACAGATATATCAGTTAGCGATAATAGACTTTCAGCAAACTTAGTAAGAACCGGATTAGGAACAGGCGATTCAACAACAGGTTGGATAGCTACATATTATACAACTGTAACAAATGTTGGAACAGAAGCAGTTACTGCTTGGCAAATATTAATACCAACAACAGGATTTGACCTATTAACAGTTAATCAAACGGCAACAGGTTCAAGTTGGCAAAAAGTTGGAACAAACTTAGTAATTTCAAATTCATCAACAAATGGAAATATAGCTCCAGGAGCTTCAGTTACTATGGCTTTTCAGCTTAAGTGGTTAAGTGATAGAACAGCAAATGTTTCACAAGTAATGGCACAAGAAAAAAATGCTGCTTCATCAACACTACCTTTAATTTCTATTGGAGAAAATGCATTCATTCATACTAATGTAGAAGAAGCTGCAGAAATAAATATAACAAATAGTAATATTTTATCAATAGAAAAAAGTGGTTTTGAAAATCTTCAAGGAATAAAAAAAGTAGAATTGGAAAATATTGTTACAATTAATTCAAAAGCATTTAAATCATCTTCAATAACAATAGGCACTTTTCCAAATGTTAAAACTATAAAATCTAATGCTTTTAATAATACAAATAGGTTATATAAATTAGATATAGGTGGAGTTAGTACACTAGAAAGTAATGCTATAAGTGATGCTCCATATTTATATCAAATATTATTTAAGGCAAGTAATAATAATTTGAATTTGACTTTTGCTAGTGATGCAATAAATAATGTTGGAACAAGTAGTAATGACAGAATGAGATTTTATATTACGAATGGAAAAAATGAAGATGGAGAAAGATATGTAGATATATATAAATCACATTTTAATTCCACATATCAAAGTTATTTCTTTTCATATGACACTTTAATGGGTTCATATATACCTTCAGGATTAGCTGAGACAATAGATATTGGTGAATATACAATTAGAGATGTTAGTTTAAAAAATAATGACAATGAAACATTAACAGGCTATGAATTAGTTGAATATCATGGTGCTGATTTAACAAGAGACTATGAAGTACCTACTGAATTAACACTTACAGATAGTAATTTAAGTGCTAGTGTAGTAGTCACAAATGGCTGGGGAAGTTATGGTAACTATACAAATCAAGCAACAGTTACTGTTAGAAATAATGGTTCTACAGCAATAGGAACTTGGCGTGTTACACTAGATATATCAAGTGGAGGGGCAGCTTCAAGTATATATGCTTGGGGGGCAAATTCTAGTATTGATCAAGATAGGGCAATATTTACTAATGTAAGTTATAATGGTACTATTGCTCCTGGTGGAAGTATATCATTCTCATTCCAATTAGTTCATACTTTTGTAACGCTATCTCCAACAGTTAGAGTTGTTAGAGAAGATATAGCAGGAAATGATGCTATACCTATTATTTCAATAGGCTCAAATGCTTATAGTCATTCTAAAGTTACAACATCTTCATATTTTGATTTTACAAATGAAAACTTACTAGAAATAGGAGATAGTGCTTTTGAAAATAATAAAGGCATAAGAAATGTTATAGTTGTAAATTTAGTAAACATGGGTAAAAATGCTTTCAAAAATGCTTCAATATTTAATTATGGAGACTTTAGAAACCTAAAAAATGCAGGTGAATATGCTTTTTACAATGCAAGTAATTTAGCTTATTTAAATTTAGGAGAAATAAGTGAAATTAAAGCAGGCTTATTAGCAGGAACCGTTAAAATGACTCAATTATATATTAATAACACTAATATAGATGCTCAAAGTAAAAAAATGAATTTAAGCATAGGAGAAAATGCCTTTACTAATATGGGTTCTATTATAGGTTCGAAACTAAGAATATATGTTCCATCTGGTTCAATAAGTGATGTAATGTATGTTGATGCATATAGAAATACAATTAGTGATTATACTACAAATATATATGAAACAGGAACAATGGTTGGAAGTTACTATAATAGTGATTCAGGATATGATATAGGGCAATATTCAGTTATGAAAACAAATGTAAATGGAACAACTGGATTTAAAATAATTGAGTATCATGGTGATACATTAAGTAGTAGTTATACATTCCCAACAAGTTTAACAATAAATAATGAAACATATTCAGTAATTTCTATAGGAGATTATGCTTATTATCATGTTAGTTATACAACAGGTGAAGATTGGAATTTAAATATCCCAAGTAACATTAAATATATAGGAAATTATGCATTTTATAATAGAAGTATAAAAACTTTAAATACTAGTTCAATGTTTTATATTGGTAAGTATGCTTTTGCTTCAATAGATGAATTAATATCAGTATATATTACAAATATAACAAAAATAGATGAATATGCATTTTATAGAAATATAAATCTAAATACTGTTAGTTTGGGAGCTAATGTTTCAGAAATAGGAGATTTTGCATTTTATAATTCGTGGGCTGAAAACAGTTTAACTTCATTATATATAAGTACTGTTACTCCGCCAACTATATATGAAAACACTCTTCCATCAAGATATTGGGAAGATGAATCTCCCAATCCAACAATATACGTACCTTATGCATCTATTTCAGCATATAATAGTGCGAATTACTGGAGTGAATATCCAATAGAATCAATAGGTTCAGTTTATTTAAATAAGTATGTATATAAAATAATAAATACAAATAAAATATCAATATTAAATTATATTGCTAATGAAGCTGGTAACCTAATTATACCTGAATATTTTACAATAAATGGAAGCAATTATAATGTAGTTTCAATCGCATCAAGTGCCTTTGATTCGACATCTAGAACAACAAGTATAACTATTCCAAGATATGTAGTATCAGTAGGAGATGGCTTTTTAGAAAATAATAGCTCAATTAGAAGTATAAATGTATCATCATCTAATTCATATATTTCTTCTATAAGTGGAGTATTATATGATAAAGCAGGAACAATACTTTTAAGATATCCTATTGCTTATATAGGAACTACTTATACAACTCCAAGTAGTACAAAAGTTATAGCAGCAGGAGCATTTAAAAATGTTACAAGTTTAACTAGAATTAATTTTAATTCTGGTATATCTGCTATATCAGAAACAGCATTTGTGGGAGCAACAAATTTAGTAACTCTTTCATTTACTGGTTCAACACCACCATATTTATTAAGCTTTGATACATTTGTACTTAATTCTGGCTTTAGGATACTTTATCCTTTAGCATATGAAACAGTTTATAAGGCAAATATATTTTATAATTGGTATTTAAATTATTTAATATCAAATTAAAAAGGTTTTTAAAAACCTTTTTTTATTCTTTTATTTTATTTACTATATAATAATTATCGGTTGTAATATTAATAATTATACTTTTGTTTTTATCAACTGTCCCATAACCAAATACCATATCTTTTTGAATTTTACTTTCTTTTGTTGTGTCTTCCTCATTATTTATAATGCATTTTTTAGGGCTTAGAATTAATAAGTAATATGTATAATCAATATCGCTTCTTATTAATTTTCCATCGTCAGTTTCATATCCATATTCATATTTATAAGTGCCGTAGCAAAAATTATCATCAGTATTATCTGTTGTGTATTGAACATAACTCATATTTTTTTCAAAGCTGTAAAATCCACCATTATTATTATATTCCCATTTTCCAATTAATACATTTGTTCCTTTATTTGGATCTACTTCATCTTTATCTCTAGTAATATATTTAAAGAAACTAAAACAAATTAAGATTAAACAAATAATAAAAGTTATAATACCTAGTCTTTGTTTTTTTCTTAAACTTATTAAGCTAAATATAAGACCTAATATTAAACATATAATATATACAATAAATATACTTTTTGTTAAAAAAGCTAAAACTGTAAAAAACAAAGCAGTAATTGATTTTTTAATTCGTCTTTTATTAAAAAAGTTAATAAAATTATTATAAAATATTTTAATTTTTTTCATAAAGATAACCTCTTAAAGAAATTATAACATTTATGACAAAAAATGTAAATTAAATATAAAAACAAAGATAAATGTTGCTTAATATATATATAAATAGTATATTTAATATAGATAGGAGAGTATACATGGAAACAATAAAAATAGTTCAAGTAGGCTGTGGTAAAATGTCTACATACACAATGAGATATGCTATAGAAAAAAGCTACAAAATAGTTGGAGCAGTTGATAACAATTTAGAAATAGTAGGAAAAGACATATCAGAAAAAATAGGTGGAGAAAAAACAGGTATAATTATAAAAAGCATAAATGAATTAGAAGACTTATTAAAAGCTACTACACCTGATATTTGTATAGTTACAACAACAAGTTTAATAGGTGAATTAGAAGAAATATTAAGCATATGCGCTAGAAATGGAGTTAATGCTATAACAACTTGTGAAGAAGCTTTTTATCCAATAGTTTCTAATCCAGGTGTTACAAAAAAATTAGATTCTTTAGCTAAAGAACATAATTGCACATTAACTGGAAGTGGATATCAAGATATATTTTGGGGCAATTTAATCTATACTTTAGCAGGTGCTACTCATAAAATTACAAAAATAAAAGGAAGTAGTTCTTATAATGTTGAAGATTATGGAATAGCTTTAGCAAAAGTTCATGGTTCAGGCATGACTTTAGAAGAATTTGATCAACAAATTGCTTCAACTGATAAAATAACTATAGAAGAAAGAAATAAATTGATTGAATCTGGTATATATACACCATCATATATGTGGAATACAGTACCTTGGATTGCTGATAGATTTGGTTTAACAATAACTAGTATGACTCAAAAATGTGTTCCTTTAACATATTATGAAGATATATATTCTAGTACACTTGACATGACTGTTAAAGCAGGTAATGCTACAGGAATGAGTGCTATAGTAACAGCACAAACAAAAGAAAACATAACAATTGAAGCTGAGTGTATTGGAAAAGTTTATGCAGAATGTGAAGTTGATACAAATGACTGGACTATATTTGGTGAACCAGATACTAGAGTTGTAATAACAGAACCAAAGACTGTAGAACTAACATGTGCTAGTGTGGTTAATAGAATAGAAGATGTTATAAATGCAGAATCTGGCTATGTACCAACCTCTAAAATGGGATTTGCTAAATATAAAAACATATAAGGTAATAAAAAGCTTACAATTACTTTAAAAAAATGGTATAATATAAATATAGCGAGTAGCTATTCTAAAGGAATTAATCCAATTGAATAGCTATTTTTTTATATAAGGAGGATACATGTATAAAATAGGAGAGTTTGTTGTATATAAAAGAGATGTTTGTAAAGTTATTGAAATCAAAGAAAAATATTTTAATAATGTAGACTATTATATACTAATACCTGTATTCGATAAATCATTGAAAATAAGTGTACCAAAAGATAGTGATTTAATTAGGGACTTAATAAATAAAGAAGAATTAGAAAAAATAATAACTGCAATGCCAAATATAAAAATAATCGAAACAGATAATAAGATGATAGAAAATGATTATAAAGAATTATTACAAACAGGAACCCATGAAAATTTAATTAAAATAATTAAAACAACATATTTAAGAAATCAAGAAAGATTAGAAAATAATAAAAAAATAGGCGATAAAGATGATAACTATTTTAATTTAGCTGAAAAACATTTATATAGTGAATTTTCAGTAGTTTTAAATCTTACTATAGAAGAAGCAAAAGAATATGTAATTAATAAACTAGAAATAAATAAAAATAAATAAAGTACAAAAAAAGTACTTTTTATTATTGCAAACATATGTTTGCAAGTGGTATAATCTTAATAGGTGATAAAAATGGTAATATGGAATCCTTGGGTAGGATGTAAAAAATGTAGTGAAGGATGCAAATTTTGTTATATTCATAAAAATAATATAAAAAGAGATGCTAACATAATAACGAAAACAAAAGATTTTTATAAACCAATAGAAAAAAATAATAAAAATGAATATAAAATAAAATCAGGTATTGTTTACTTAGGTTTTTCAACAGATTTTTTAATTGAAGAAGCAGATGTTTGGCGAGATGAATGCTTTAAAATGATTAAAGAAAGAAAAGATTTGAAATTTCTTTTTTTAACAAAGAGAATAGACAGATTTGATAGTATAGTTCCAAAAGATTGGGATGATGGCTATGATAATTTAATTGTTGGTTGTACAGTAGAAAATCAAAAAAACGTTGATTACAAATTAAGCATATTTAAAAAACTAAATATAAAACATAAGTATATAATTTGTCAGCCATTATTAGAAAAAATAGATATATCTTCATATTTAGACGATATAGAATTAGTAGTAGTTGGCGGAGAGTCTGATTATAATGCAAGAACACTAGACTATAACTGGGTATTAGAAATAAGAAAAGAGTGTCTTAAAAAAAATGTTTCTTTTGAATTTAGACAATGTGGAACTCATTTCTTAAAAGATTCAAAAATGTATTATTTAAAAACTAGTGAGCTTTGTAAAACAGCTCGTGAGTTAAATATAAATTTGTAGTATTATGCATAAAAAGAATTAAAAAATCATATCTTTACAAAGACAGTAAATGAAAGTATAATTATATTATAGTATAGGCATATAGCTAATAGGAGGAAATATGAAAAAGGGATTTACATTAGTAGAACTTTTAGCAGTAATAGTAATATTAGGAATAATATCTACAATAACATATGGGGTAGTAATAGGGAACATTGAAACAACAAGAAAGAAAAGCTTTGAATCAAGCGCTAAAATAGCTTTAGAAGCCGCAAAAGAATATGTCATCGCAAACTACGAAGAAAATGATTTTCCACCAGGTGGAATAGATATAACAAATGATGAATTAGAATTAAAAAATGATAATTTCATATCAGGAGTTATAATGAGAAACGAAGATGGAGCAATAGAAGTAGTAAATCTAACAGATGGAACATATTGCGCTAATGGATTAAAAAGTGATATGGAAATAACAGATGGTTCATGTGAAGCAAGTGATACAAGTCTACCAGAAGTTGATGTAAAAGTATTAGAAACAAACTTAAATGAAATAGTTTTAATGGTTAAAATGCAAGATGCCCAAAGTGGAATAAAAAGTGCTGAGTATTGTTATGATATTGGAAAAGAAAAAGAATGCAAATTAATTGAAGTAAATAATGAAAGAGAATTACTAAAAAGAGTAATAAATTTATCTGATTTAAAAGAAAATACAAATTATGAAATAGTATTTAGTGTAACAAATAATAGTGGTAAAACAGATATAGAAACAACAAAAGTAACAATAAATGTAAAAACAACAGAAATAAGTGAACCAACATTTAGTATTACATCAAATACATATACATCAAGCAAAATAGTAACAATAACATATCCAGAAATAACAGGATATGTATATAAATATGGAACAACTGAAGAATTATCTATTTTAGAAGAAGGATTAACAGAAAAGAAACTAGAAGTAAGTGATAATACAACAGTAACCGCAGCAATATATAAAAATGATATAGAAGTAGTAAGAGATAGTTTAATAGTTACAGGAATAGATAATACACCACCTACCTCAAGTGTAACTATAGAAAATGAAAGTGATTGGACAAAAAGTAAAAAAGTAACAGTAACTTCTACTGATGAAGGAACAGGTTTAGCTTTAAGAGCGTACTCATATGATGGTGGCTCAAGTTGGATAAAAGAGAATGTTAAAGAATATATATTAAATCAAACAATGAAAGTAAGAGCAAGAGATAAATTAGGAAATATTAATAATAAATTCACAATAAATGGAAGAGGATATGAAGAATATACATTTACAAAAATAGATACAATAGGCCCTAAAATAGACATAAAAGTAACAGAAGGAAATAAAAAAGAAGAAACAAATGAATGGTATATAAGTAATAAAGTAGGAGTAACTCTTACAATAACTGATCAAGTAAAACAATTAGTAAATGGTGAATTAGA